>Ga0307470_10000020_pt1 | contig 125176 bp, 112 predicted proteins | sample atmos_gasesAM3C__FD_204565 | JGI IMG/M metagenome (GOLD analysis project Ga0307470, IMG submission 204565) | Hardwood forest soil microbial communities from Morgan-Monroe State Forest, Indiana, United States - atmos_gasesAM3C_05 | ecosystem: Environmental > Terrestrial > Soil > Temperate... | reverse complement strand
TCGTTGTCTGCGGGGAACGACAGGTCACCACAACGCCGACAGGTGACCACACGGAGAACGGCGGCTCAGGTTGCGGTCGCTGCGGTCTCCAGCTCAGCCAGCGCGGTCTCCAGGTGAGTGAGCAGCCGCTGCAGGTGCGGCACGCTGCGGCGGCACCCGGTCAGGCCGAAGTCCAGGCTGTCCAGGTAGCTCGTCACGGTGATGTTCAGCGCCTGGCCGTCATACGGGATGGACAGCGGGTAGAGGCCCTCCAGCCGGGCGCCCTCCCAGTACAGCGGGCGGCGCGGGCCAGGCACGTTGGAGATCACCAGGTTGAACGGCGGCGGCGCGACCCGGACCACGCCGGGCAGCGGGTTGGCCGCCAGTGGCGCCATCACCATCGCCGACAGCGCGAGGATCTGCAGCGGGCTGAGCCCGTTCATCGCCTGCTTGCCCTGCTCCAGCGAGGCTCGGATCTGGCGGAACCGCTCGGCCGGGTCGGCCACGTTGGTGGCCAGGCTGGCCAGGATCGTGCCGACCGCGTTGCCGCCCGGCTCGCCGTCAGTGGACCGGGTCCGCAGCGCCAGCGGCACCATGGCCACCAGCGGCCGGTCCGGCAGCGCGCCAAGGTCGAGCAGGTAGTGCCGCAGCGCTCCGGCGCACATGGCCATCACGACGTCGTTCACGGTCGATCCGCGGGTGGCCCGACGGACCGCCTTGACCCGGGCCATGGGCCAGGACTGCGCGGCGAACCGCCGGCCGCCGGTGATCGGCACGTTCAGCATCGACCGAGGCGCCTGGAACGGCAGGGTCGCGCCGTGGTCGAGCAGCGCGTGCTGGACGACGCCGAACAGCGCCGGGCCGACGCCGGCCAGCTCGCCGATGGTCCGGGCGGTGCCTCCGACCGCCCGCCGCGGCACGTCCAGCATCGCGCCGAGGCCAGCGCCCAGCCCGCCGAGGCCGCCGTGCCCACCGCTGCCGTTCAGGCCGTTGGCAGGCGCGGTCCCGTTGGGCTGGCCGCCGTTGAGTTCGCTGCCGTTGGGCTGGCTCCGCTCGCACGGGGGCCGGCTCCAGCCCGCCCACGGCGGTGGCAGGTCCACCGCGGCTGGGTCCTCCGACAGCGTCCGCAGCAGCAGCCGCATCGCCGAGACGCCGTCGGCCAGCGCGTGGTGCAGCTTTCCGTACGTCGCGAACCGGCCGCCCTCCAGCCCCTCGATCAGGTGGAACTCCCACAGCGGACGGTGCCGGTCCAGCAGGGTGCCGTGCAGCCGGGAGGTCAGCTCCAGCAGCTCGCGCACCCGGCCGGGCCGGGGCAGCGCCGACAGCCGGACGTGGTAGTCGAGGTCGATCTGCTCGTCCTCGGCCCAGGACCACTGGCCGAACAGGCTGACCGGCCCACGCGGCCGCCGCCGGAACAGCCGTCGGACGTTCTTGCCGTCGACCAGCCGCCGGTACTGGTTGGAGACGAAGTCCGGGCCGGCGCCGTCCGGCAGCGTGTAGAGCTGCAGGCCGCCGACGTGCATGGGGTGTTCGCGGGACTCGGCGAGCAGGAAAACAGAGTCAGTCAGAGGCATCGGCGACATGGGCGCATCCTGTCGAGCGTTCGTCTCGCGATTTCTGGGAAGGTTGCCGGCCTGCCGAACCCCTTTGTTCACGGAGGTGACCAAATCCTAACCGGCCTTAGCCAGGAGCGGCGTACCCGTCGTGACCCATCGTGAGAAGGCCACAAGTATTGGCGCCCACCTTCATGCGACAAGTCGCGAAAAGGCGGGAGGGCAGCTTAGGAGACGTCGGTCACCCAGTTGCCGTGGAAGCCGAACGGCACCCGCTGCGGCAGGTGCACCACGGCCACCGGGCCGGCGGACAGCTCCTGGGCGTGCAGGATCACCACGTCGCTGCGGTCCGTGGTCGCATCGTAGACATAGGACATCAGCCAGCCGTCGTCCTCGGCCGAGTCAGGCGTGCGGGGCACGAACACCGCCTCCAGCGAGACCCGCCCGGCGCCGTAGTCCACCTCCTCGCTCTTGCCGTGCGCCAGGTCGTGCTTGAGCAGCCGGCCGGTCTCGCCCCGCTCGTCCAGCGTGACGCAGTAGGCGAAGCGGTGCCGCGCGCCGACCAGCCGTTCGTCGTGCCGGGGGAACTCCTGCGCCCGGTCGTCCAGGAGCTGTTCGCGCACCCGCCCGCCCGCCGGGTCGACGGTCCAGCGGACGAGCGTCGGCGGTCCGTCCCCGGGGCCGCGCCGGTCGGTGGCGAAGATCGTGTCATACCGCACCACGTCCACCACCACCGTGCCGTCCGGGGCGTCGTAGGCGTTGACCGGGTGGAAGACGTAGCAGGGCCGGTCCAGCTCGCACCAGCGGACGGTGTCCGGACCGCCGTCGCGAGGCAGCAGGCCGACCCGGGCGCCGTACCCAGGGTCCCACCGGTACGGCAGCGGCATGCCGGCCTGCGCTGCCTCCATGCTGAAGGTGACCGGCAGGTCCAGGATCAGCGCATACCGGCTGGTCAGCCCCATGTCGTGGACCATCGGCCGGCCGGGGGTGGGGACGTCGACGGTACGCCGGACGGCGCCGTCGGCGCCGACCACGAGGTACCGCACGCCCTCGTCCTGCCAGTAGTAGCTGACCGCATGCAGCTCGCCGGTGGCCGGGTCAAGCTTGGGGTGCGCGGTGAACCCGCCGGGCAGGGTGCCGCCGAAGCTGGTCCGGGCGATGGTGCGCAGCTCGTAGTCGAGCAGCATCGGCAGCCCGCCCGCCTCGACCAGGCCGTACGTCGCCCCGGCGTGGCCGATGACGTTGGTGTTGACGACGTTCGGCCCGACGCCGTGCCGGGGGCCGGGCGTGGGCTCGCGGCCGAGCGCGGCGGTGACCGTGTCGTCGGCGACGAACCGGTTGCGGTACCACTCTGCCCGGCCGTCGCGCAGCCGGACGCCGTGCACCATGCCGGTGCCGGTGAACCAGTGGTAGGTCGCCGGGTCGCCGGGCAGCACCGGGTTGGGTCCGATCCGCAGCAGCCGGCCCGCCAGCCCGGCCGGGACCTGGCCCTCAACCGGTAGGTCGAACGCGGTCACCTCTTCCCGGACCGGTGCGAAGTTGCGGTCCAGGTAACGATTCGGGTGTTGCGGTTCAAGAATTGTCATGTATGGACAACCTTCCATGACAGAGGGAACATAACAACGTTATGATAATCCAATGGCTCGGGGAAGGGCACATGACGACGAGCTCGCCGCGCAGCTCATCGATGCGGCTGGCCAGTTGCTGGCCAGCGCGGGCCCGGGCGGGCTCGCGGTCCGGCGGGTGGCTGAGGCGGCCGGCACGTCGACCATGGCCGTCTACACGCTGTTCGGCGGCAAGGAAGGGATGCTCACCTCGATGTACGAGGAAGGCTTCCGCCGGCTTGGTGCCGCGCTGCTCGCCGTGCCGGTGACCGACAACCCGCTGGCAGACCTGCACCAGCTCGGGCTGGCGTACCGGCAGTCCGCGCTGGCCAGCCGGCACCTGTACGAGCTAATGTTCAGCCACCCGGTGCCCGGCTTCAGCCCGGGCCCGGCTGGCCGTGCGGCGGCCGACGCGGCGTACGCCCCGATGCTCGCCTGCGTGACCCGGTGCATCGAGAGCGGCGCGATCAGCCAGACCGACCCGGCGCGGGTGGCCCTTCACCTGTGGGGGCTCGCGCACGGCCTGGTCGCGCTGGAGCTGAACGGCTGGCTCCCGGAGGACCTGGCGACCCGGGACGCGCTGTACCGGTCCTGCCTGACGATGACCGGCATCTGTTACGTCGGCCGGCCAGACCCCGACGCCGGCTCCCGCCCCGCCCCGGCCCCCGACGGCTGACGTTGTGGTGACCTGTCGGCGTTGTGGTGACCTGTCGTTGTCCCCGGACAACGACAGGTCACCACAACGCCGACAGGTCACCACACGGGCGCCGGACCCAACGACAGGTCACCACACGGCGTTGTGGTCACCACATCTGGTCACCACATCTGGTCACCGGCTACCCGGTGGACGATCTGCGGGCCGCGCTGGCCGCGTTCGTCGGGCTCGGCGTGGCCTGGTTCGACACCGCTCGCCCGTCCGGCGTCGCGGTGCTGAACCCGACGATCGCACTCGGCCGACTGATCGAGAACCTGGAGGACAGCCTGCTCCGGCAGTACCGCGCGGTGGCTGACACCTGGTCGGAGCTGGCGACAGTCTCGCCCCACCTCGGCCGGCGTCCGGAGGGTGCCCACCCGGACCTGGACGGCGTCGAGCGGGTGGAGAGCCCCGAGCAGATGCGAGAGCGGCTGGAAGAGCTGTCCTTCGCCGCCCGCGGCAGCGTGTTCTGCATCCAGCCGGGTGGCCCGCACAGCCGGGAGTCCCTGGCGGCCGCCCGCATGCTGGACCTGCGCGGCCTGCGCCACGGCGTCGACAAGCGCTCATCCGTGAGGTGACCATGCTTGATGACGCGCTGAACCGGGCCTATCTGCGCGAGCTGACCGCGTACGGCGCCCAGGTGCGGGTCACCGTCGACGTGCTGGAGCCGCCGGTGATCATGGATGCCCGCGTCGCCATGGTGCCGATCGACCCCGCGGACAGCAGCCGACAGGGCGACCTCATCATCCACCGGCCCAGCCTGCTCGCAGCTTCCTGAACCGCTTCAACCGGGCCTGGGAGCAGGCTCGGGCGCTGCCCTGGACGACCGGGCCGGGCGCCGTCGCGGGGGAAGACGCGGGAGACACCGGGGAGCCCAGGGGAGACCGGACCGGCCTGGCCGGTCCAGGCGGTCGCCCCGGTCAGCGATGCGGACCGCGGGGTGCTGGCGCTGCTCGCGTCCGGCTACACCGACGAGTCGGCGGCCGCCGAGGTCGGGATGTCGGTGGTGCAGCTCCGCCGCCGGGTTGACCGGCTGATGACGCGGCTGGACGCGACGACCCGGTTCGCGGCCGGCGTGGAAGCCGCCCGCCTCGGCTGGATCTGACTCCATACCCCATCGATCATCGAGCTGTTGTCGCTGTTAGAGATCAACAAGCGACAACAGCTCGATGATCGTCGGGCTGCCGCCGTGGGACACCGAGCCCGTCAGCGTTTCTTGCGAGCCGGCAGCCGCAGCACGCCAAGGGTCAGCGGTGGCAAGGCGAAGCGACCTGTCACGTCATAGATGTACTCCCTCGCGTAGGGGGGACATCGCGAACTGCCCCGTGCTGACCGCGTACGCCTCGAGCTCCTCGGCCGTGGCTGGCTCGGCGTCCTCAGGCCGGTCCAGAGCGAACAGGGCGGCCAGCTCGAAGTCGATCGTGGCAACGATCGTGTCCGGGCGGTCGAACACGTCGTCCCCGTCCGTGTCGTCATCCGAGCTCGCGTCGGCGATCTTCAGCGCATAGGTGACACGCACGACAAAGGGCTCCGCGGCGTCGCCCTGCTCAACCACGGCGTCCGAGTCGAGCCGATAGGCCAACCGCGGTTGGGCGTCGGGTATCCGGACCAGCTCCGCGACCGAGCGGAGCAGGCGGACATCCTGGATCTCCGCCATGGCCGCCACCCGGGCGGCATCTCGCTGAGCTTCGCGCACATCGACGGTCGTGCTCACGACGCGACGACCCACCTGGCTGGCTGGACGGCCCGACGCGACGTCGCGGGATCCCACCTCCTGACCACATCACCGCGGTGCACCTCGGCGGCGTCGGTGCCGGTCGCGTCGCCGTCGTGGTACGCGATCGTGCTGCTGGAGACCCAGTCGCACGTACGGGGGACCTCGACGCCGAGACGCAGCCTGGCACCGACCGCTCGGGCATATCGCTGCAGCGTGGACAGGCGCGGGTCGCTGCCCTCGGTCTCGAAGCCGGACACGGTCGGCTGTCTGACGCCCATCCGTCGGGCGACCTCGGACTGGGAGAGCCCGAAGCTGTGGCGCAGGCCAACGAGGCTGTCCACGATGCGATGTTGCTGCTCGCTGTCCTCGTGGGCGGCCCGGAACGCCGGATCGTCCGCCTTCGCCTGCTCGACGTGCGGACCGAGCTCGTCGGCTGGGAACGGGTCGGAGGCAGGCGGCGTCGCGCTCTGCGCATCGGCTTCCCGCCAGGCGGCTGCCCTCGTCTGGGCCCGGTCCAGGTCTCGCTGGGGGGTCGCCCGCTGATTCTTGGAGAACACGGTGAGCGCGACGCAGCGCGGACCCCAGAGGGTGAACAGCAGCCGGTACTCGTTGTTCAGGTGACGGCATCGCAGCTCGTAGATGCCGTCGCCGAGCGAGTCGACGTCCTTGAACCGGGACGTGCCGTCGCGGTAGCGCTCCATCCGCGTCGCCAAGCCGGCCCGCGGCTCGGCCGGCAGCCTCTCAAACTCCTCCAGTGCTGGCGACCGGCCAGCCGGATCGGTCCGAAACCAGACCCAGCTCCGAGCTTTGGCGACGCTTCTCTCAGGCTCCGTTCTTCGGCCTTCGTCCGCTTGCTCGCGGTGGCTCGCCATGTTCAGTGCGCTCCCTGCCCGACGTAGGGTGGCGACCACGGTCGCCGGCGCGACGCTATCTGCCGCCTCTGACACGGAACGTGCCGCACCGTGTGCCCCTGGCAGGAAGACCGCCGCATCGACTATCGGTCACAACCTATGGAACCACACTGCCGCACTCTGCCATGGCAAAGTGCGCTGGTGTCGGACTGGCGGATGGAGGGCCAGCGGAGGCAGGCTTGCCGGATGGCGAGCTGGGCGCGGGCGACGTCGGCCAGCAGGGGCGGGCTCGCAGGTGCGGCCAGCCGGATGCGGGGGAAGCCGATCGCAGTCACCAGGCCCTGCGCCGGCTGTCGTAGCGGCGATCCGGCGTACTACCCGAAGACGTGTCCGGCCCGTCGGCGTCCCTGCTCACCGCCCTGACCCGCCCGCGTCCCCAGCCCTGGCGAGACTGGGTTGGCTCAGCCGCCGCTCTTGCGGCGGAACGAGCGCTGGTTGCGCGCCGGGCCGTGCGCGCCGTGCACCTTCGAGGAGCCCTTCCCGTCGGCTGCCTCGGCTACGTCGGCCGAGTCGGGATGCTGGCCGTGCTTGCGGTCCAGCGCCTCGCGGAACTTACGCCGTACGTCGTCATCGGGACCGTCGTGGTCGGTCTCGGTCTCCTTACCTATGCTCACCTGGACAGCTTCGCACGTTCGTCCCGGCCGGGCCAGCTACCCGCGCCGCATCGCCACCTGTCGCGGGGCGGGCGAGCAGGGCGGCGACCTGGTCGGTCAGCGGCGGGGCGCCGTGCCGGTTGTCGACCTGCCGGTGTGCCACGTCGGGCGGTTCGTCGGGCCGTATCCGGGCCACGAAGGCGTCGAACGCCGCGAGCTTCCCGGTGTCCCGGTCGAGCCCCCGGGCAGCCAGCCGGGCATGTAGGGTCGGCCGGTCGCTGCGTACCCAGACAAGCTGGACCGGCTCACCGCCGAGCTCCGCCGTCCAGGACCGCCACTGGGACGGGTCGCGGATCTGCCCGGTGAACGGCGCGACCAGCAGCACCGGGCAGCCGGCACGCCGGATCTGCCGTGCTGCGGCCGTCATCCCGGCATACTCGTGTGCCTTGACGTGCCGGTCGTACCACGTCCCCTCGCGTTCGCCAGGCGGCCGGCCGTGCGCCGCCAGCACCTCGGCGACGAACCCGCCGTACAGCGTGTCCTTGTCCAGCAGCGCCGGGGCCGGCCGCAGCCCGGCCAGCAGCAGCCCGGCCACGGTCGACTTCCCCGCGCCGGGCGCCCCGGCCACCACCCAGACAACCGCCGGCCGTGCGTTTACTGGTCCGGCGTTCATCGGCCCTGCGTCCATGCGTCCAGCATGAACGTGCGTCCAGCGTGAACGTGCGACACGCCGGTTGGGTCAGCAGTTGCGCAGCGTGGGTGACTGGTTGAGAAGCTGGCCTCGCGGCGAGATGAAGGCCTGGTACCGCGGCCCGTCCACGGCGGCCGGCGGGAAGGCGGCTACCCGATGGCAGTTCTGGAACGCGAGGGTCACCCCGAAGTGCCGCTCCAGCCCCCCGCGGATCGCATCGCTAGCCAGGGCTCGCAGGAGCTGGCCGCGCTCGGCCTCGCCGGGCGGCGGCGTGGCATGGTCGGCGAAGCCCGCTCCGCTCCCGTGCGCGTCGGCCGCGACACCGGCTGATCACCGACCACGCGTACGGAGGGGACTGGCGTACGCAGTCGATGAACTCGGCGTCGGTGACGGTGCCGTGCTCGGCGTGGGCGAGAAGGGTGGTGGGGACGTCGAGGGGCACGGGCATCTCCCTGGGGTTCTCGGTTGCCTTGATGAAAATGGTTACCGCTCCGATTTTCACCTATTGCTTGAGCGGCGGCAAGATCCCGGTCAGGCGACAGGCCGGATTTGTGCGGGTGCCGGGCCTGTTCGACGGTGCCGGGCCTGTTCAATGGTGTGATGTCCCCGTTGCGCGTGCGGTCCGTGCTGATCCCGGCGGCCGAGCTGTCCTGGCGGTTCTCCCGGTCCAGCGGGCCGGGCGGGCAGTCGGTGAACACCGCCGACTCGCGCGTCGAGCTGTCCTACGACGTGGCCGGGTCACGGGCGCTGCCGCCGGCGCTGCGCGAGCGGGCGCTTGGCCGGCTCGCCGGCCGGCTGGTCGACGGTGTGCTCACTGTCGCCGCGCAGGAGCACCGTTCGCAGCTGGCCAACCGGCGGGCCGCCCAGGCCCGGCTGGCCGCCGTACTGGACGAAGCCCTCGCGCCGCCCCCGCGGACCCGCCGGCCGACCCGACCGTCTCAGGCTGCGGTCGAACGGCGGCTGCACGCCAAGCAGCAGCGCGCTGCGACGAAGCGACTACGCCGACCGCCAGACTGACCGGCCCGCGCGGGCTGCCCGCGCGAGCTGCCCGGCGGAGGACGGTCGGCGGCGAAGGCATGAACCGCCGGCCGTCCCGGCACCTAGGCTGCCCATCCGATCGGGCTGCCTCACGGTAGGGCCGCGGGATGTCACGCCGATGACATTTCGGTGTCGGGAACAGGTCAGCGGCCGACGTCCCGTCGTGCTGGCCGTCAGCGTGCTGGCCATCAGGGAATGTGCGGCCGGCGATCTTGGCTGGCTGGATCTCGGAAGGGTTACCACTGGTACGGCAGGAACTTCCCGTCCAGCACCACCCGTACCCGGTCACCGGCCGGATCGGCGACCCGGCTTACGTCCAGCCGGAAGTTGATCGCGCTCATGATGCCGTCGCCGAACTCCTCGTGGATGAGCTCCTTGATCGCCGGGCCGTAGACCTGGAGCACCTCGTAGAAGCGGTAGATCGTCGGATCGACCGGCACCGTGGTCTCCAGCCCGCCTCGGCTCGGCTGGTACCGCAGCGCCTCCACCACGGCCGGGTCCAGGTCGAGCAGCGAGCCGGCCGCCCGCGCCTGGTCGGCGGTCAGCGGATGCTGGCCGAGCAGTGCCGCGGTGGTCCACGCCAGTGGCACCCCCGACCGCTTCGGCAAGCTGCAACCAGGTCACGCCGAGCCGGAACTTGGCCGCCCGGACCGCATCCGCCGCTTCTGCCTTGGTCGTCATCCCGGGAACCTATCGGACCCGGCCCCGGCCGGTAGGTTGCCGAGGCACTCGGCCTCGGGCATCGTGGCAGAGACCGGTTGCCGCGCTCGACCTGCCGTGAGGGGCTGTCGCCTTGGAGCCTGCGCAGTTGTGGGACGAGCTCGGACCGGCGCTGCTGAAGGCCCTCGACTCCTACCGGGCCGGACTGGCCGACGTGGGCATCCTGCGTAAGCCGGATCTCAGCGTGGTGACGGATGCGGACCTGGCCATCGAGGCGCTGATCGTCGAGCGGATCAGCGGGTTCGACCCGGGCGCCGGCATCATCGCCGAGGAGTCCGGTAACCGGGCTGGGTGGGCCGGTCACGACGAGGTGCCGGAGCGGGTCTGGGTCGTCGACCCGATCGACGGCACGGCCGCGTTCCTCCAACCCGAGGAGGTCGACTTCTGCAGCGTGGTCTGCCTGCTGGAACGCGGCGAGCCGGTCGACGCCCTGGTGGTCGCGCCCGAGCTTGGCGTCGGTCGCCAGCCGCTGGTGCTGACCGCGTCTGGGGCCGCCGGTACGGCGACGGTTAACGGCCGGCCGGCTCGGCCGAGCCTGGACCGCCCGCCCACGTGGCGGGTCTCGGCGACGCGGAGCGCGGGGATCGAGCCGGCCCCGTTCGAGCCGATGCTGGCCGATGCTGGGTACGAGCTACGGACCCGCACCACCTCGCAGACCATCGACATGATCCGGACCGCGGTCGACCTGTCCGACGTCGCGGCGGACCCGCGGTGTTACGACCTGTTCGTGCGTGCCCGGCAGAAGATCTGGGACGGCGTGGCCGGGCTGTGCTTCGGTGCGGTCACAGGCCTGGCGAGCGCGGACCGCGCCGGGCGTCGGCGTACTCCGCTGGGCGTGGAGCTGCTCACCCATCCCGAGCCGAGGTTTGACTCGGTCGTGATGGGCCGCCCCGAGACGGTGGACAGGTTCCTGCGGCTGAGCCGGTGACGCCCGTGCGTGTGGTCACCACAACGCCTGTAGGTCACCACAAGGGCGGCGGGGGCAACGAAAGGTCACCACAACGCCGGTAGGTGACCACAAGGGCGGCGGGGGCAACGAAAGGTCACCACAACGCCGGTAGGTGACCACAAGGGCGGCGGGGGCAACGAAAGGTCACCACAACGCCGAGTGGTGACCACAACGTCAGCGCAGCAGGTCGCGGCTGATCACCATCCGCTGGATCTGGTTGGTGCCCTCGAAGATCTGCGCGACCTTGGCCTCGCGCATCATCCGCTCCACCGGGGAGTCCTGGGTGTAGCCGTACCCACCCAGCACCTGGACCGCGTCGGTGGTCACCCGCATGGCCGCGTCGGTGGCGACCAGCTTGGCCACCGACGCCTGCCGGCCGAACGGCAGCCCCCGGTCGCGCCGCCGGGCGGCCTCGAGGTACGTCGCCCGGGCTGAGTCCACCGCCGCGGCCAGGTCGGCCAGCAGGAACGCAAGGCCCTGGAACTCACCGATCGACCGGCCGAACTGGCGCCGCTCCCGGGCGTACCCGACCGCCGTGTCCAGCGCGGCCTGGGCCAGCCCGGTGGCGCAGGCCGCAATGCCGAGCCGGCCCGTGTCCAGCGCGGCCAGCGCCATGGCCAGCCCCTGCCCCTCCTCACCCAGCCGGGCCGCAGCCGGCACCCGCACCCCGTCGAGGTGCACCGTCGTGGTGGGTGAGCCGGTCAGCCCCATCTTCCGCTCCGGCCGGCCGAACGACAGCCCGTCCGACCTGGCCCGAACCAGAAACGTCGAGATCCCCCGGGTGCGGTGCTCACCGGTCCGGGCGAACACGACGTAGAAGTCGGCCCGGCCGCCGTGCGTGACCCACGCCTTGGTGCCCTCCAGCCGGTACCCGTCGCCGTCCGCGACCGCCTTCGTTGTCATGGCGGTCACGTCGGAGCCGGCCTGCGGCTCGGACAGGCAGTACGCGCCGAGCAGCGCGCCGCCGGCCAGCTCGGGCAGCATCGTGCGCCGCTGCTCCCCGGTGCCGTACGCCGCCAGCGGGTAGCAGGACATGACGTGTACGGACGTGCCGACCCCGACGGTCATCCAGGCCGTGGCGAGCTCCTCCAAGACCTGCAGGTAGACCTCGTACGGCTGGCCGCCGCCGCCGTACTCCTCGGAGTAGGGGAGCCCGAGCAGCCCGGCCTGGCCGAGCAGCCGGAACACGTCGCGGGGAAAGATGTCGGCGGCCTCGTCCGCGGCCGCGCGGGGGACGAGCTCGCGGGCGGCGATGTCGCGGACCAGGCCGATCAGCTCGGTGGCCGCAGCGGTGGGCAGGAGCCGGTCGGCGGGCATCGTCGGTCCTTCGCGACGGCAAGGAGGCGGAGACCTCGACGGTACCTCTCGCCGCCCCTTTCCCGCCGATCATCGAGTTGTTGGGGGTCAATGGAGATCAACTAACCCCAACAGCTCGATGATCGGCGGGAAAGGGGGACGGGGAGGGAAGGGGGACGGTGGCGGGAGCTCAGAGGATCGGCGGGGACGGGCGAGGAGTGTCAGTGGGGCGGGACAGAATCGGCGGCGTGTGGGTCGCGGCGATGAGCACCTGGGGTGGCGGCGGGCTGCTGCGCGCTGTGGCGGAGGACGGTACGCCGGCTGGCCCGGTGGAGCGGGTGCCGGACCTGGCCGCGGCGGTCGCGGCCCGGGAAATGGGCGCCGGCGGTGGCGGCCCGCCGCGGTGGATCTGGCCGGCCACGGCGGAGCTGTACCCGGGGCTGCTCCGGGCCGGGGTGCGGGTCGGGCGGTGCCACGACCTGGCGCTGACCGAGGCGTTGCTGCTCGGGTACGACGGGCGGTGGGGCGAGGCGCGGGCGCTGCCGGCGGCGTGGGCCCGGCTGGCCGGCCAGCCGGTGCCGCCGGACCCGCCACCGCGCGGTCGGGAGATCCAGCCGGTGCTGTTCGAGCCGGAGCCGGGCGGCGGGCTGCCGGACGGCGTCGACCCGCTGGACGCCGTGCTCGCGGTGTACACCGACCAGCTCCGCCGGGTCGCCGCCGTCGAGCAGCCCGGCCGGATGCGGCTGCTGGTCGCGGCGGAGTCGTCCGGGGCGCTGGTGGCGGCCGAGATGGGCCATGTCGGGCTGCCCTGGCGGGCCGACGTGCATGACGCGCTGCTCACCGAGGCGCTCGGCCCACGCCCGGTCGGGGGCGCCCGGCCGCCCAGGTTGGCGGAGCTGGCCGAGCAGGTGGTGGCGGCCTTCGGCGGCCGTCCGGTCAACCCGGACTCGCCGGCCGACCTGCTGCGGGCGTTCGCCCGGGTGGGGATCACGCTGACCACCACCCGGTCCTGGGCGCTGCGCGACGTGGACCATCCGGCGGTGCCCGTGCTGGCGGCGTACAAGGAGCTGTCCCGGCTGCACGCGGCGAACGGCTGGGCCTGGCTGGAGTCGTGGGTGACGGACGGCCGGTTCCGGCCGGAGTACGTCGTGGGCGGTGTGGTCTCCGGGCGATGGGCCTCACGCGGCGGCGGGGCGCTGCAGATTCCCCGGTCGGCACGGCGGGCCGTGGTGGCCGACCCGGGCTGGGTGCTCGTGGTGGCCGACGCCGGGCAGCTTGAGCCGCGGATCCTGGCCGCGGTGTCCGGCGACCCGGGCATGATCGCGGCCGCCGGTCCGGACGACATGTATGCGGCGCTGGCCGAGCAGGCGTTCGGCGGCGACCGGGCGAAGGCCAAGCTCGGGCTGCTCTCGGCGATGTACGGCGGGGTGTCCGGCGGCGCGGGTGAGCTTCTGGCGGTGCTGCGGCGGCGGTTCCCGGTCGCGGTGGGCTACGTCGAGACGGCCGCCCGGGCCGGGGAGGAGGGGCGGCTGGTGCGCACCCATCTCGGCCGGACCTGCCCGCCGCCGGGTGCGACGTGGTGGGCGACACGGTCGGCGCCGGACGACGCCGTGGGTGGCGCCGGTGGAGCCCGGCGGGCCGGTCAGGCGGCCCGCGACCGCGGCCGGTTCACCCGCAACTTCGTCGTCCAGGGCACCGCCGCGGAATGGGCGCTGGTGCTGCTGGCCGCGCTGCGCCAACGGCTGGCCGGCACCCCGGCCGAGCTGGTCTTCTTCCAGCATGACGAGGTGGTCGTGCACTGCCCGTGCGACGCCGCCGGGCGGGTGGCCGACGCGGTGGTCGAGGCCGGCGCGCAGGCCCGGCGGCTGCTGTTCGGCGACACGGCGGTGCATCTCCCGCTCAGCGCGCACGTGGTCGACTGCTACGCCGACGCCAAGTAGCCCGGTCGCGGGTCGCGGATACGCAACTTTCATCACTGGACCCCTTCGGCCCGCTACTTGTAGAAAGTCGCGGGCGGGGATGCGGCGAGCGGGCGGGGTCACCACAACGTCGACAGGTCACCACACGGGCGGTGCGGACAACGACAGGTCACCACAACGCCGAGAGGTGACCACACGGGCGGTGCGGACAACGACAGGGATGCGGCGAGCGGGGGCGGCAGCGAGCGGGGTCGCGGCGACCTGTCACACAAAGGTCACCAGAAATCGGCTGCCGGCCGGTGACCTTTATGCGACAGGTCGAGATCAGCGGGTATCCAATGGGCGGCATGACCACCCACGCGGCCGCCGTACCCGCACCCGCACCGGTCGCGCTGGGCCTCGCGCCGCTCACCGCGGCGGACGTGCTCGCGGTCGCGCGGTACGGCGCACCCGTCACCCTGGCCGGCGCGGCTCTGGACGCGATGGCAGCGGCCCGTCAGCGGGTCGACGAGCTGGCCGCCGCCGAGACCCCGGCGTACGGCATCTCCACCGGCTTCGGCGCGATGGCGACCCGGCACATCCCACCGTGTAGCCGTGACCAGCTCCAGCGCAGCCTGATCCGGTCGCACGCCGCCGGCTCCGGGCCCGAGGTCGAGCGTGAGGTCGTGCGTGCCCTGATGCTGCTGCGCCTGCGGACCCTGGCCTCCGGCCGCACCGGCGCCCGCCCGGTCACCGCCCAGGCGCTCGCCGGCCTGCTCAACGCCGGCATCACCCCCGTCGTCCGCGAGTACGGCAGCCTGGGCTGCTCCGGCGACCTGGCCCCGCTCGCGCACGTCGGCCTGGCGCTGATGGGCGAGGGCGACGTACGGGACGCCGCTGGCACCCTCCGGCCGGCGGCCGAGGCGCTGCACACGGCTGGCCTCGCGCCGGTCACGCTGGCCGCCAAGGAGGGCCTGGCCCTGATCAACGGCACCGAGGGGATGCTCGGCATGCTGCTGCTGGCCTGCGCCGACCTGCGCCGGCTCGTCCGTACCGCCGACCTGGCCGCCGCGATGAGCGTGGAGGCGCTGCTCGGCACCGACCGCGCCTTCGCCGCCGACCTGCAGGAGCTGCGCCCGCATCCTGGCCAGGCGGCGTCGGCGGCCAACCTGCGCGCGCTGCTCGCCGGCTCAGCGATCATGGGCTCGCACCGCGGGCCGGACTGCGACCGGGTCCAGGACGCATACTCGCTGCGCTGCGCGCCGCAGGTGGCCGGGGCGGTGCGGGACACCCTGGCACACGCCGAGACGGTCGCCGCCCGTGAGCTGGCCGCCAGCATCGACAACCCGGTCGTCCTGCCAGACGGCCGGGTCGAGTCCAACGGCAACTTCCACGGCGCGCCGGTCGGCTACGTGCTGGACTTCCTCGCCATCGCCGTCGCCGACCTGGCCAGCATGTCCGAACGCCGGACCGACCGGATGCTCGACCCGGCCAGGTCCAACGGCCTGCCGCCGTTCCTCGCCGCCGACCCGGGCGTGGACTCCGGCCACATGATCGCGCAGTACACCCAGGCGGCGGTCGTGGCGGAGCTCAAGCGGCTGGCCGCCCCGGCGAGCGTCGACTCGATCCCGTCCAGCGCGATGCAGGAGGACCACGTCTCGCTGGGCTGGTCCGCGGGCCGCAAGCTGCGCCGCTCGCTCGACGGGCTGGCCCGGGTGCTGGCGGTGGAGGTCCTCACCGCGGCCCGGGCGCTGGACCTGCGTGCCCCGCTGCGGCCGGCGCCCGGCACCGCGGCCGCCGTCGCGGCGCTGCGGGCGGAGGTGCCCGGTCCCGGGCCGGACCGGTACCTCGCCCCGGAGATCGAGGCCGCCGTGGCCCTGGTCATGGCCGGCGACCTGCTGGCCGCCGCCGAGACCGCCGCTGGCGCGCTGCGCTGACCCGCCCCTTGTCGCAAAGATCCAGTTGGACACGCCGGGGTGCCGCACCGGATCTTCGCGACAGGTGGCGAGCGACACCGAAGGGGAGGAACGATGACCGGAGCACGTACCGTCCGGGCCGCGCGCGGCGTCACCCGGACCGCGAGGGGCTGGCCGCAGGAGGCCGCCCTGCGCATGCTGATGAACAACCTCGACCCCGAGGTGGCCGAGCACCCGGACCGGCTCGTGGTGTACGGCGGCACGGGCAAGGCGGCCCGCGACTGGGCGTCGTACGACGCCATCGTCCGTACCCTGACCGACCTGGCCGACGACGAGACGCTGCTGGTGCAGTCCGGCCGCCCGGTCGGCGTCCTGCGCACCCACGAGTGGGCGCCGCGGGTCCTGATCGCCAACTCCAACCTGGTCGGCGACTGGGCGAGCTGGGACGACTTCCGCCGGCTGGAGCAGCTCGGCCTCACCATGTACGGTCAGATGACCGCCGGCTCGTGGATCTACATCGGCACCCAGGGGATCCTGCAGGGCACCTACGAGACGTTCGCCGCGGTGGCGGCCAAGCGGTCCGCCGCGGACGCCGGCCTGGCCGGCACCGTCACCCTGACGGCCGGGCTGGGCGGCATGGGCGGCGCGCAGCCGCTGGCGGTCACGATGAACGACGGCGTCGTGGTCTGCGTCGAGTGCGACCCGTCCCGGATCCAGCGCCGCCTGGACCACGGCTACCTCGACGTCGTGGCGGCCGACCTGGACGACGCCCTGCGCCGCGCCGAGCGGGCCCGGGCCGAGCGCCGCCCGCTGTCCATCGGCGTGCTCGGCAACGCCGCTGACCTGGTGCCCCGCGCGCTGGCCCTGGGCGCACCGGTCGACGTCGTCACCGACCAGACCAGCGCGCATGACCCGCTCGCCTACCTGCCCCTGGGGGTCGACCTCGCCGACTGGCCGGCGCGGCGCGAGAAGGACCCGACCGGCTGTGCGGTCCAGGCCCGCGAGTCGATGGCCCGGCACGTCGAGGCGATGGTGGGCTTCGCCGACGCGGGCGCCGAGGTCTTCGACTATGGAAACTCGATCCGGGCCGAGGCGAAGCTGGCCGGCTACGCCCGGGCGTTCGACTTCCCCGGCTTCGTGCCGGCCTACATCCGGCCACTGTTCTGCCAGGGCAAGGGGCCGTTCCGGTGGGCCGCGCTGTCCGGCGACCCGGCCGACATCGCGGTCACCGACCGGGTCGTGCTCGACCTGTTCCCGGGCAACGAGCCGTTGGCGCGCTGGATCCGGCTGGCCGGCGAGCGGGTCCGCTTCCAGGGCCTGCCGGCCCGGATCTGCTGGCTCGGCTACGGTGAGCGCCACCTCGCCGGCCTGCGGTTCAACGAGCTGGTCGCAGCGGGCACGCTGGCCGCACCGATCGTGATCGGCCGCGACCACCTCGACTGCGGCTCGGTCGCCTCACCGTACCGGGAGACCGAGGCCATGCTGGACGGCTCCGACCCCATCGCCGACTGGCCGCTGCTGAACGCGCTGGTCAACACCGCGTCCGGTGCGTCCTGGGTGTCCATCCACCACGGCGGCGGGGTCGGCATGGGCCGGTCCATCCACGCCGGCCAGGTCAGCGTCGCCGACGGCACCCCGCTGGCCGCGGCCAAGCTGGAACGGGTGCTCACCAATGACCCGGCGACGGGCGTGATCCGGCACGTCGACGCCGGGTACGCCGCCGCGGCCGAGATGGCCGACCAGGCCGGCGTCCGGGTCCCGATGCGCGCGGACCCGGCACGCGCGGACCTAGCGCGCGAGGGAGAGCGGCGCTGAGCGGGACCGGGCCGGCTGCGCCGGTGCCGGCCAGGCCCCGCGCGGTGGCGTACCGGTGCGAGTACGCCTGGGTGGCCGGCGCCGTCGCCCGGGATGTGCGGATCGTGGTGGCCGGCGACCGGATCGTCTCGGTCACGCCCAACGACGCCCTTCTGCCGCCCGCGACCCGGCTACCCGCGCCCCGGCCACCCGCGACCCGGCTGCCCACCACCGAGCTGCCCGGGCTGACCCTGCCCGGGCTGGCCAACGCGCACTCGCACGCCTTCCACCGGGCGCTGCGCGGCCGCACCCACGACGAGAAGGGCACCTTCTGGACCTGGCGGGAGCGGATGTACGCCGTCGCCGACCGGCTCGACCCGGACCGCTACCTCGCCTTGGCCCGGGCGGTGTACGCCGAGATGGCGCTGGCCGGGATCACCTGCGTCGGCGAGTTCCACTACCTGCACCACGGGCCGGGCGGCACGCCGTACGCCGAGCCGAACGCGATGGGAGAGGCGTTGCTGACCGCCGCCGCCGAGGCCGGCATCCGGATCACCCTGCTGGACGCCTGCTACCTCACCGGCGGGATCGGTCAGCTCCCGGAGGGTCCGCAGCTCCGCTTCGCCGACCGCAACGTCGACGCCTGGGCGGCCCGGGCCGCCGCCATCCTCCCCCGCGAGCATGCCAAGATCGGCGGCGCGATCCACTCGGTCCGGGCGGTCCCGCCGACCGAGCTGGAGGTCGTGGCGTCCTGGGCGTACGGCCCGGGCGTGCCGCTGCACACCCACCTGTCCGAACGGCGTGCCGAGAACGCCGACTGCCTGGCGGCGTACGGCCGCACCCCGACGGTCCTGCTGGCCGAACGTGGCGCGCTCGACCAGGGTGGGACGGTGGTGCACGCCATCCACCTGACCGCCGAGGACATCGCCGAGATCGGCCGCGGCGGCACCCGGGTGTGCCTGTGCCCCACCACCGAGCGGGACCTGGCCGACGGGATCGGGCCGGCGCCGGAGCTGGCCGCGGCCGGGGCGCCGATCGTGCTGGGCAGCGACAGCCACGCCGTGGTCGACCTGTTCGAGGAGGCCCGCGCGGTCGAGCTGGACGAGCGGCTGCGGTCCGGGCGGCGCGGCTGCTTCGGTGCCGCCGCGCTGCTCGCGGCGTCCACCGTGGACGGTCACCGCAGCCTGGGCTGGTACGACGCAGGCAAGCTGGAGGCGCGGGCGGTGGCCGACCTGGTGACGGTCGCCCTGGACACGCCGCGCACCGCCGGGGTCGACCCGGTCCAGGCGGTCTTCGCCGCCACCGCGGCCGACGTACGGCACGTCGTAGCCGGCGGGCGGGTGGTGGTGCGGGACGGCGTACACCAGTGGGTCGACGTCGGCCCGGCGCTGGCCGCCGCGATCGCCGAGGTGGTCGGGTGACCGGGCGGTGCGAGCCCGCGGCCGGCCGGCGCGGCAGCCTGCGGCTGGACGGGATCGCCGAGCTGGTCACCAACGCCCCGGCTGTGGGCGGCCGGGCTGTGGGCGACCCGGCGGCGGGCGTGGTGCCGCTCGGGCTGGTCCGTGATGCCGCGCTGGTCTTCGACGGCGACCGGGTGGTGTACGCCGGCCCGCGGCGGGGTGCGCCCGACGCCGACGACCGGGTCGACCTCGGCGGTCGGGCCGTGCTGCCCGGCTTCGTCGACTCGCACGCGCACCTGGTCTTCGCCGGGGACCGGGCCGCGGAGTTCACTGCCCGGATGGCCGGAGACCCGTACACCGCGGGCGGGATCCACACCACCGTGGCCGCCACCCGGGCCGCCCCGGACGACGTGCTCCGGGCGAACGTCGCCACGCTGGTGGCCGAGGCGCTGCGCCAGGGCACCACCACGATCGAGTGCAAGTCCGGCTACGGGCTGACCGTGCCGGACGAGGCCCGCTCGCTGCGGATCGCCGCCGAGCTCACCGAGGAGACCACGTTCCTCGGCGCGCACGTCGTCCCCGCCGGCACCGACCCGGACGCCTACGTGGACACCGTGCGCGGCCCGATGCTGGCGGCCTGCGCGCCGTACGCGCGGTGGGTGGACGTGTTCTGCGAGACCGGCGCGTTCGACGCCGACCAGACCCGCGCGATCCTCGACGCTGCTGTCCGGGCGGGCCTGACGCCGCGGCTGCACGCCAGCCAGCTCGGGCCCGGCCCGGGCGTGCGGATCGCGGTGGAGTACGGCGCCGCGTCCGCCGACCACTGCACCCACCTGACGGCCTCCGACGTGGACGCGCTGGCCGGCTCGGGCACGGTGGCCACGCTGCTGCCGGCGGCGGAGTTCTGCACCCGCTCGCCGTACGCCGACGCCCGGCGGCTGCTGGCGGCGGGCGCCACCGTGGCGCTGGCCACCGACTGCAACCCGGGGACGAGCTACACGACCAGCATTCCGTTCTGCATCGCGCTGGCCGTGCGGGAGCTACGGATGACGCCGGCCGAGGCGGTGTGGGCGGCCACCGCGGGCGGGGCCCGGGCATTGCGCCGCGACGACATCGGCCGGCTGGCAGTCGGTGCGCGGGCGGACGCGGTGGTGCTGGACGCGCCCTCTCACACCTACCTGGCCTACCGGCCGGGCATGCCGCATATCGCCGCGGTCTGGCGGGCCGGCCAGCCGGCCTGACCGCCCAGGACCGGATTCTCACCATGCAATAACGCCGTCGCTTGGGTGGGATGGGGTTCGCGTCACCACCAAGCCGATTCTCCAGGTCGGAACTCCGGTGCCCGTAAGCCTCTGGCCAGGCATGACGCTCGCGGCATAGCCTCTAGCTACCGGCTACGGAGCTCCGGCCTGACCGCGCCGAGGCCGACTACTCGGGGAGGTGTCCGGGCGGACGTCGTGCCGGTCTATGCTTGGGCCGCTTTCGCCAGGCCTCTTTATGCGAGTGAGGGGATATGTGCGAGTGGGGATGGTAGACGGATCGACGTCGGGAAGGCTGGGGTCCCTTGGCTGGAGCTTGGGTTGCGCGGTCTTCGGCGCCATGCCGATGCGCTGTACGGTTACTTCTTGTAACGTTACATGTACGTACTGTTAACGTTACGAGGCCATAGCGATGGGCTCAGGTCAAGGCGTAACGGTTATTTCTCGGCGAGAGCTATCAAAACGGGCGCACGATGTCAAGCCGCTGTATATCATTGCGGCAATCACGGTGATCCTGGCGCTGATCACGGTGGGTATGATCCACTTCATCCCCACGGTCGCCCAGCTGGGTGCGCTCGGGCATGGTGGCGGGTTCCTGATCGTCAAGTTCCTGACCGCGATCGTGCTGATCATCGCGGTCGGGAGCCTGGGCGGTTGGGTCGCAACGCGGTGCGGCCAGCCCCGGGTCGTCGGGGAGATGGTGGCGGGGATCATGCTTGGCCCGTCGCTGCTCGGCCAGCTCGCACCGGGGGCCGAGCACTGGCTGTTCCCCTCAACGCTGATGCCGCACCTCAACCTGGTCGCCCAGATGGCGGTCGTTGCTTTTGTTTTCCTCTTCGGAGCCGAGCTTAAGCTGGGGCTGCTACGCGGGTCAGGGCGCCGGGTGGCTGTGCTGGGGGTCAGTATTGTCGCCATACCGGTCCTGTGCGGGATCCTGCTGGCCGGTGGCCTGTCTGGTACCTATCGACCCGACGGTGTGCGGCTGTCCTCGTTTGTGCTGTTCATCGGTGTGTCGATGGGTGTCACCGCGTTCCCGGTGCTGATCCGGATTCTCACCGAACGTGGTTTGGCCAGGTCGCGGATCGGTACGTTGGGCTTGGCCGCGGCCGGTGTCGACGACGCCATCGCGTGGGGTCTGCTGGCCGTCGCCGTCGCGACCGTACACAACGGCACCGCGGTCGCGGCCCTACGGACCGTCGTGTTGCTCGTCATGTTCGCCGTGGTTGTGTGGACCGTTCTCCGCCCCGCGCTGCGCCAGCTCCTGGACTACGCGGAGGGCAACGCGGCGGTACGTGCCGGCTCCGTCGCCATACTGTTGCTCAGCGCGGTGTCCGGCGCCTTCATCACCGACTGGATCGGCGTTCACGCGATCTTTGGGGCATTCCTGGTCGGCACGGCCCTGCCGCGTGATAACGCCATAGTTCAGGACCTCTCCCGCACCATCACACGCGGGGTCTCCTTCGTTCTTCCGTTGTTCTTCGCCGTGGTCGGCCTCAAGGTGCGGATTGATCTCCTGTCCAGCCTAAGGGACCTGCTGACGTGCCTGCTGGTGATCATGGTAGCCATGACAAGCAAGATAGGCTCCACGGCTCTGGTCGCCCGGCTGACGCGGCTGACCTGGCGGGAGTCCATGGGGCTTGGCGTCATGGTGAACTGCCGGGGGCTGACCGAGCTCGTGGTGATCACCACAGGGCTGTCCCTCGGGATAATCGAACAGCGCCTGTTCGTCATGCTCGTGGTGATGACACTGGTGACGACGATGATGACCGGGCCCTTGCTCGGACGGCTCAACCTGGACCGCGAGCAGCCGATCGCTGGAGCTGGCGGGCTGGCGCCCGAGGTGTCGCTACGAGCGACTGAGCGCCCGGGTGATCCCGGCGATCGCGGCGCCGGCCAGCGTCCATCCGACGATCGCGAAGACGACCTCAAACCACTGTAGGCCGACGCCTGGGTTCCACAGGCTCCGCTGGCCGAAGTCGGCGAACGGGATGAGCAGGTCCAGGGTGTAGAAGAATGGGTTGAAATGAGGGTGCGCGGAGGTGTCCAGCGGAGGTGGCGGGAAGGTCGTGAACACCGCTATACCGAAAACCAGCAACGCTCCGAACAGGGCCGCCGCCCGGTCCGGTAGATAGCCGTAGCCTATCGTCCAGTCCTGCAGGCGCCCCCAGGCCCGGAGGACGGGGGGATACGGAGTCTCTCGTAGGCGCCGTTCCTTTGCCAGCTCGACCTTGCGTGCCTTGTCGTCGTACCCGAGCCGCCGGTAGGACCGGGCCAACTGCTCGTAGGGCTGCGTCTCGAACCTGTCCACGCGGCTCAGCCACTCCAGCCGGGTCTCCGCGTCCAACGGCGGGATCAGCGTCTCATACGAGAGCCCGCTGATATCGATCTGGTCCGGCTGCACTCCCCGCTTGTCGTCGAGCTCGGTCATCTTGGCGTTGCGCAGGCTGATCCGCCCTAACCCGCACTTGGCGGGCATCAGCATACGGTTGGCCTGTAGCTCCTCGGCGTCCAGCGCGCCGCCGCCCGGGTTCTCGATATCCGCGTTGCTGAAGTCGAGGTTCTGCCCGATGCGAGCCCGCTTCAGCCGGATCTCCCCGCGTGCGGTGAAGCTCGCGTCGCAGGTCATGTCGATGTCGACGCGCAGCCCGTCAGCGACGAGCGCCAAGCCGTCCGCGCCGCTCACAAGCTGCTCCACCGCCCGCGGCTGGGATTGGGCCGTTCTGGCGCCGGGCCGCAAGGCGCCGGGGAGCAGGGAATGCCACCTGCTCGGCCGCCGTCTGTCAGCAGGTTGCGGCTCGACCGGCTGCGCGCCACCGTGGAGAAGCTGTGCGATGCGGGTCTCGTCGAGCTGCTGATCGGTCAGCCTCGCACCGGTGAGGTGCGCGCCAGTGAGGCTCAGCTTTCCGGCGATGTGCGCGCCGATCAGGCACACAGTGCCGTTCACGGTGAACCCATCGCGGCAGAACATGTCGTTCTCCACGATCAGCCGGGGGGCGAGCAGCGCAACCCCGCCAGCATTATGCAGCATAGCCTTGTTGAGGCTGACCTCACCGCTGATGTGGGCGTCGGTCAGGTCGACCAAGCCTTCCGCAGTGAAACCCTCGTTACAGTACAGATCGCTGTCAACCGTGAGCTGGTCGGCCCGAAGTGCTACGCCGCCGGGGTTGCGGACGGTTGTCGTGCTGAAGCTCAGGTCGCCCTTGACGTGGGCGCCGCGGAGGCTGACCTCGCCGTCGATGACGAGCTTTTCGCGGCAGTACATGTCGTTGCCGACGACAAGGCGGTCGGCGCGCAGCGCGACCCCGTCGGGGTTTGACAGCGTGGAGGCGCTGAAGCGGACCTCGCCGCCGACCCGGGCGGCGACCAGGCTGATCCCGCCCTCGACCTCGAGGCCCTCCTGGCAGTACAGGTGCTCGCCGACGACGAGCTGGTCGGCGTCGAGGGCGACCTGGCCGGGGTGGCGCAGCGTGGCGTGGTTGAAGTTGAGCTGCCCTGAGATGTGGGCGCCGCGGAGGCTGACCGTGCCGTCGACCGTGAGCTTCTCGCGGCAGTACATGTCGTCGGCCACGTACAGCCGGTCGGCGCGCAGCGCGACGTGACCCGGGTTGGACAGCGTGGAGGCGCTGAAGCGGACCTCGCCGCCGACCCGGGCGGCGACCAGGCTGATCTCACCCTCGGCGGCGAAGTTGTCATGGCAGTACAGATGCGTGCCCACCACCAGGCGGTCGGCGCGCAGGGCGGTCCCACCTTTGTTGTGCAGCGTGGCGTTGTTGAAGTTGAGCTGCCCTTCGACCTGGGCGCCGCGGAGGCTGATCTCGCCGAGCACCGTCAGCTTCTCGCGGCAGTACATGTCAGCGGCCACGGCCAGCCGGTCGGCGCGCAGCGCGACCCCGTTGGGGTTGGACAGCGTGGAGGTGCTGAAACGGACCTCGCCGCCGACGCGGGCCGCTACCATGCGAACCTCGCCCTGGGCTACGAAATGGTCGTGGCAGTACAGGTGGCTGCCGACGACGAGCTGGTCGGCGTTGAGGGCGACCTGGCCGGGGTTGCGCAACGTGGCGTTGTTGAAGTTGAGCTGGCCTTTGACATGACCGCCGTACAGCCGTACCTCACCCTCGGCGGCGAACCCCTCTCGGCAGTACATGTCCTTCTCGACCGTGATGCGGTCGGCGCGCAGCGCTACCCCTCCGGGGTTGCGCAGAGTGGACCCGGTAAAGCGCAGCTCGCCCGCCACCCGCGCCGCCACCAGGCTAGCCTCGCCCTCGACGACGGCCTTGTCGCGGCAGAACATGTCGCCTGCCACCACCAGACCGTCTGCGCGCAGTGCGACTCCTCCGGGGTTCGACAGCTCCGAGGTGCTCAGAACGAGCTGGCCGCCAACGTAGGCGCCGGTGAGGTCTACTGCTCCGTTGATGTGGCAGCCGCGCAGGTGCAGGTCGCCTGCACTAATCAGCCAGGCACCCTTGACTCCGGGCAGGTGGCAGCCGTACAGCCGGACTGACCGGCACATGCTGTCGGCGATCACGAGCGGCTCATCAAGCGCGCAGCCCTGCAACAGCAGGGGCGGCGCAAAGTCGATACCGCTCAGATCCAGCCGGCCGGTGATCCGCGCCCCGGAAAGGAAGACCGACGGCGACTCCCCCTCGCCTTGCTCCATCTCCTGCTGCTCGTCAACAGGGCGCCGTCCAACCAGCAAATCCATGATCACCTGAGCCGACACGAGGCGATCCGTCCCCCATGACACCGCGTGCCTGGGATTGTCGCGCTCGGCGTCCCCGCTCCGAAGGTCGATGTGTGTGCCGTAGGGAAATTCCATCCACAGCCTCCGCTCGGGCTCGGACAGACCTTCGCGCATCTCGGTCTCCATCCCCCGACGACGGCCGTTGGGACAACGGTCGACGCCAAGACGCTGACCGGGCCCGCGAATCAGCGCGACATGTCGAGTCTATACCGCGTGGCCAACGTTAAAGGCTAGTTCAGCGGCATGCTCATCGTCGGAAGAAACCGGCGCCTTGGTCCGGGAAGGCGGCTGCCGGCGCCTTCCGGAGTGCGCTCCCGCCTTGCCGGTGAGAGGCGTCGCCGGCTCTGTGATGGCGTGGCCAGTGACCGTGCGGTCCGTGATGGCGCGGCTTATGATGGCGCGAGGGGTGACCCCGTAGAAAGCCGCGGTCTGGCCGGGTGGCCGGGTTACCAGCTCGTCTGCCGCGGCAGGCCCTCGGCGTAGCCGGACGCGCTCTGCACTCCGACCACCGCACGCTCGTGGAGCTCCTCCAGGGTGCGCGCCCCGGCATACGTCGACGCGCTGCGGATCCCCGCGACGATCGAGTCGATCAGGTCCTCGACGCCGGGCCGGGCTGGGTCGAGGTACATCCGCGACGCCGACACCCCCTCCTCGAACAACGCCTTGCGGGCCCGGTCGAACGGCGTGTCGCCGGCCGTGCGCTGCTGCACCGCCCGCGACGACGCCATCCCGAAGCTCTCCTTGAACAGCCTGCCGTCGGAGTCGCGCTGCGCGTCGCCGGGCGACTCGTAGGTGCCGGCGAACCAGGAGCCGATCATGACGTTCGCCGCACCGGCCGCCAGCGCCAGCGCCACGTCGCGCGGGTGCCGGACGCCGCCGTCCGCCCATACGTGCCGGCCCAGCTCGCGGGCCTGCGCCGCGCACTCCAGCACCGCGGAGAACTGCGGCCGGCCCACCCCGGTCATCATCCGGGTGGTGCACATCGCGCCCGGCCCGACGCCGACCTTGACGATGTCCGCACCGGCGTCGACGAGATCGCGTACGCCGGCCGCGGTCACCACGTTGCCGGCCACCACCGCCACGGGCGGGTCGAGGGCGCGGACCGCCCCGAGTGCAGCCAGCATCTTCTCCTGGTGGCCGTGCGCGGTGTCAAGGACCAGCAGGTCGACACCGGCGTCGAGCAGCGCCGCCGCCTTGCCCTTGGCGTCGCCGTTGATGCCGATGGCCGCGCCGACCCGCAGCGCGCCGGAGGCGTCGACGGCCGGCTCGTACAGCGTGGCCCGCAGCGCGGCGGTCCGGGTCAGCAGGCCGACCAGCCGGCCGGCGGCGTCCACCACCGGGGCCAGCCGGTGCCGGCTGCCGTGCAGGCGGTCGAACGCCGCCCGCGGGGTCACGCCGTCCGGCAGGGTCAGCAGCTCGCTGCTCATCACCTGCCGTACCTGGGTGAAGCGGTCCACCGCCGCGCAGTCCGCCTCGGTCAGCACGCCGACCGGCCGCCCGTCCTCGACCACGATCACCGCGCCATGCGCCCGCTTCGGCAGCAGCGCCAGCGCGTCCCCCACCGTCGAGCTCGGGAACAGCGTGATCGGCGTGTCGTAGACCAGGTGCCGCTGCTTGACCCAGGTGACCACGCTGGCGACCACGTCGGTGGGGATGTCCTGCGGTATGACGGCGAGGGCGCCCCGGCGGGCCACCGTCTCGGCCATCCGGCGGCCGGCCACCGCGGTCATGTTGGCCACCACGATCGGGATGGTCGTGCCGCTGCCGTCCACAGTGGACAGGTCGACGTCCAGCCGGGAGCCGACCGCGGAGCGGCTCGGCACGCAGAACACGTCGTTGTAGGTCAGCTCGTGGTTCGGTTTGCAGCCAGGCAGGAAGCGCACCCGTCCACGGTAACCACGCGCCGGTCGTCGCTGCCGGGACCTACCCGCGCCGCCGGAGCATCGGGCCGGCCAGCGCCGCCGCCGCGGCGGCCAGCGGCACGGCCGGCAGCAGGTACCGGTAGTCGAACTGCGCGGTCGCCGGGGGGAGCACGAGCAGCGCGGCGCTGACCCCCCACAGCAGCAGCGCCGGCCACCGCCGCGGGTCCCGCCGTCGGGCGGCCAGCACTCCCGCCAGGCCGAGCAGCACGACGGCGGCCAGCACCGGTCCCGGCAGGAACGCCACCCGCTGGTAGCCGATGATCATGTCCGCGAACGGCTGGACGACAGCGGTGTCGGCCGGGTTGGCCTCGTACGCCGCGGTGTCCCCGCGGGCCGTGCCGCCCGGGACGAACACCCGGTCGACCTGCCGTTCGGGCCGGCCGGGCCCGTCAGACAGGCCCATCGTGGTCTTCTTCGGCTCCAGGGTGAACTCGTAGCCGGCGAGCACCCCGGCGTTCGGGAACGGCTCGCGCTCCCAGGCCAGACCGCGGAGCAGGTCCCGGCCGACCAGCCGCAGGTAGTCGCCGGGCTGGGCCAGGATCGCCCGGACGGCGAACTGCCGGGCCGCCTCGTTGGCCCGCGGGGTGAAGCGCTGCGGCGGCGCTCCGTCGACCGGGCTGTAGCTGCCGGTCACCCGGTCCAGCGGGGAGGAGCGCCAGATGTAGTTGGAGGACGGCTCGCGGTCCGCTGGCGGCCTGGGGTCACACAGCCCGGCCAGGTCCGCCGGCGGGTGGATCGTGGCGCAGTCGGCGAACTGCATCACCCGGCTGTAGAGAAAGATGCCTTCGCTGCTGCTCAGCGCGTACTGGCCGTGCACCGAGTGGTACCACGTCGCATAGCCCGCCACCGGCGCGGCGGCGAGCACGCCGAAGGCGGCGGCGGCCCGCCAGCCTGGCCGGCGTACCAGCAGGTACAGGCCGGCCAGCAGGAGCAGCGGCAGCCCGACCGACCGGGTCAGCGTGGCCAGCGCGAGCAGCAGGCCGGCCGCGCCGGCCAGCCGCCAGGACGGCCGGGCCCGCCAGCCCAGCAGCGTCACCGCCGCCACCAGCAGCGCGGTGAACAGCGTGTCGGACAGGATCAGGCTCTCAAGCTGGACCTGGTGTACGTCGAGGAGCTGCGGCAGGCTGCCCAGCGTCGCCAGCCACCCCGGCACCCCCCACCGCCGTAACAGCGCGTACAGCAGGACCGCCACACCCAGGCCCATCAGGTGCTGCGTGATGACCACCAGCCGGAAGCTGTGCAGCGGTTCCAGGGCGCGTAGGTAGAAGCTGTACCCGTCCGGGCGAATCGGGTACGGCTGCAGCCGCAGCGCCACGCCGACGTACTCGAAGCTGTCGTTGAACCACAGCGCCGGCCAGTAGCCGAGCACCGCGACCGCCCGCACCACCAGCCCGGCGGCCAAGGCCAGCCCGAACCACCGGTGCGCGCCGGCCAGCCGCAGTACCGACGCCAGCCCCGCCCATCTCGGCCGGCCCAGCCCGCCCGCCTCGGGCGCCGGCGCGCTCGGCGCCGTCTCCACCGCCGTCACGGCCTCACCCGCTCCAGCTCCGCCTCGACGACCTCCACCTCGTCGGTACGGTGCCGGATGCCGAGGATGCCGATGAACAGGCTGGCCGCGGCGGTCTGGCAGCCGACGATGAGCGCCGTGACCGACGGCACCACGATCCGTAGCTCGCGCCGCGGGTCGACGGCGCCGTACCCGACGCCCTTCCAGTGCAACACCGACACCACCATCCCCACGGCGCCGGCCGCCACCAGCAGCGCGCTCGCCGCTAAGCCCCGCTCCAGCCGGAACTCGTTGCTCACCCACCGGGTCCACCGGCCCGCTGGCAGGAACCCCTCCGCCCCGGCGTACACCTTGGTGAAGATCGCGAACAGCACCATCTGGTAGCCGACGACCACCATGCCGGCCGCCGCCACCAGGCTGTCCACGTCGAGGCTCACCCCGCCGACCGGTAGCGGCGCGAGCGTGGTCGGTACGCCGAGCAGCAGCCCGACCCCGGCCAGCAGCAGCCCAGGGTAGAAGAACAGCCAGCGTGGGCTGTAGAGCAGGAAGAACCGCAGGTGCCGGAACCCGTCCCGCCAGGTCCGCAGGTGCGGACGGCGGCTGCGCCCGTCCGGGGACAGCGTGGTCGGCACCTCGACCACCCGCCAGCCGTTGAACGTCGCCTTGATGACCATCTCGCTGCAGAACTCGAACCCCAGCGAGACCATGCCGAGCCCGGCGAACCGGTCCCTGCGGAAGCCGCGCAGGCCGCAGTGGAAGTCCCGCACCGTGCTGCCGAAGAACAGCCTCCCGAGGAAGCTGAACGCCGGGTTTCCGAGGTACCGGTGCAGCGCCGGCATCGCGCCCGGGGCGATCCCGCCCGTGAACCTGTTGCCCATCACCAGGTCGGCGCCTGCGCGCAGCCCGGCGAGGAACGGCATCAGGTCCAGGAAGTTGTAGCTGTCGTCCGCGTCGCCCATGATCACGAAGCGGCCCCGGGCGGCCTGGATGCCACCGAGCAGCGCGGCGCCGTTGCCCCGCAGCGGCACGCTGACGACCCGGGCACCCGCCGCGGCCGCCAGCCCGGCGCTGCCGTCCGTACTGCCGTTGTCGGCGACCAGAACCTCGCCCGCGACGTGGTGCTCGGCGAGGAAGCGGTGCGCCTTCCGCACGCAGGTCGCGACCGTCTCCGCCTCGTTGAGGCAGGGCATGACAATGCTCAGCTCTAGCTGGGCTGGCTGGGCGTCTTCCTGCGCAACCCGTCCGCCGACGATCCCCACGCAAGCCCTCCTGCTTGACCATGCCCGACGCTTATGCACCACGGCGCGGATTGGCTGTGTCAAGCCAGGATGGCAGAAAGCCTGGCTGTGGTGACCAAATGCGGACCAATGCGCCGCGGGCTGTGCCCGGCTGGGCCACCGCGTTCACCCCATCGCGTTCATACTTTGCCCAGATGGGGCGAACCGTTAGCAGACCTCGGTGAGGCTGCCAGTGGTCACGTCGTACACGACGCCACGGATCGTGTCGGTGTGGACGAGGAACCGGTCCGCACGCAGCGACCTGACAGCCGCGCGCAGGTCGTCGGCCAGGTCGCCGATGGGGTGCAGCCGCCAGCCCGGTGGCTCGCCCACCTCGACCGCCAGCTCCTCCTGGAAGCGCTCCGTGAGCACGGACATCCCGCAGCCCGTGTGCCAGACGACCATGATCTCCCGGGTGCCGAGCACCCGCTGGCTGACCACCAGGCTGCGCCGGGCGTCGTCGGACACCACGCCGCCGGCGTTACGGATCACGTGCGCGTCGCCGGGCTCGAGCCCGAAGATCCGGGCTGGGTCGATCCGGGCGTCCATGCAGGTGAGCACGGCGACCTTCATGGTCGGCGGGGCGGCCAGGCCGGCATACGGGAAGCTCTCGGTATATCGGCCGGTAGTGCCGAGCAGGGTGTCGATCGCGGCCATGGTCTGCCTCCGCCGAGGGTCCGGTCTCGCGGTCGGTTCGGTGCCTGGCTGCAAGTAGAACAGCTTGCGCTCGACTTTCGCCATGACGCGAGTCACGGGGCGTCCTGTCCGTTTCGGACCGGCTTGGGACCGGCTTGAGATCGGCTGGCCGCAGTGCGCCGGGCGTGTTGTGCGGCGGGCGAGGATGAGCCGGAAGATGAAAATGGCCGGTCGCCCTGGGGGGCAAGGCGACCGGCCTGTTCGGCTGACCAAGGCGATCGAGGGGGGATGCGGATGCCGGCACGCCTTGGTTCAACCGGATGCGGACACTCTGCCGGTCAGCGGATTGGCGGCACCTCAAATCCCGCTTAACGGCTCCTTAAGGAGTTGGCCGGCCTGGTGTGCCCGGCTGCCACGGCCGGGCGGCCGATGGGGCGGGGGTTTTCCGTGCCGCCCGTTCGAGTGTGGTCACCTCTCGGCGTTGTGGTGACCTGTCGTTGTCTGCGTGGCCCGTGTGGTGACCTGTCGGCGTTGTGGTGACCTGTCGTTGTCCGTGCCGCCCGTGTGGTGACCTGTCGGCGTTGTGGTGACCTGTCGTTGTATGCGGCCTACCACCAGTACTCGGTGATGTCGGCGCGCGGGCCGTGGTCCCAGGTGGCGTCCAGGTCGGACTCCCGATCCGACCGGGCGAAGACGACCAACAGGTGGTTGTTGCGGTCCCGGCCGACGTAGAACTGGTAGCCGGGACTCGGGACGGTGCCGACCACGTCGACCCGGGTCGGGGTGAAACGCAGGGTGGCCACGCCGCCTTTGGTCTGATAGGTCCGGATGACCGCGTCCGGCGCCGGCAGCACGGGGAACGTCGGGTGCCCGATGGGTGGAAGGTACGGCGGCCAGCCGCCGGCCCGGGATCTCCTCGGCCGCGGCGCACTCGGCTGAGTGGTCGACGCCACGCGCGTCGGAGTGGCCGTAGGAGCGGGGCCGAGCGTGGTGGCCGCCGTTCGGGGGGCGGCCTCCGGCGGGACCATGGTCGCGGCCAGCGAGCCGGCCAGCCCGACCACGTGCCGGGACTGCACCGACGACAACACCGTCGGCGCGGGCGGGCTGGCCTCCCGCAGCACCAGGCCGCAGCCGAACCAGGACCCGGCCACCGCCGTGGCGGTCGCCGCCAGCCAAGCAGCAAAGTACCCGAACCCCTGACGCATCCAGACATCCTGCCAGCACCGGCCCTGGGTTAGTAGCCCCCGGTGAAGTAGCTTCGTGCCGTGGCGAGCGTGCTGGTAGTCGAGGACGACCACAACATTCGGGCGGCGCTGATCCGCTCGCTCACCGACGGCGGCCATGCGGTGCGGTCCGCGCCGAACGCGCTGCAGGCGTTGCGCGATGTCGCGGAGCACCCGCCGGACGCCGTCATCCTCGACCTCGGGCTCCCCGACCTGGACGGCGTCGACGCGCTGAAGATGCTGCGCGGCCTGATCGACGTACCGGTCATCGTGGCCACCGCCCGCGACGCCGAGCAGGAGATCGTCCGGCTGCTCAACGCCGGCGCCGACGACTACCTGGTCAAGCCGTTCTCCGGCGAGCACCTGCGGGCCCGGCTGGCCGCCGTGCTCCGCCGCACCGGCGCTGCCCGGCAGGCCGAGGTCGCCCAGGTCGGCGCGCTCACCGTCTACTTCGAACGGCGCGAGGCCACCGTGGGCGGCGAGGTGCTGGCCCTCACCCGCCGGGAGTTCGACCTGCTGGCGTTCCTGGCCCGGCGACCCGGCCGGGTGGTCACCCGGCGCGAGCTGCTCACCGAGGTCTGGCAGCAGCCGTACGGCGGCGACGACCAGACCATCGACGTGCACCTGTCCTGGTTACGCCGCAAGCTGGGCGAGAGCGCCGTCGAGCCCCGCTACCTGCACACCGTGCGCGGCGTCGGTGTCAAGCTGGTGGCGCCGGAGTGCGGCGGGGCACCGTGAAACGACCCGGCACCATCCGGCCCGGCCACCCGATGCGGCGCACCTTCGCCCTGGTCACCGCCGCGGTCACCTCCATGGTCGCGCTGGCCTTCGTCATCCCGCTCGCCCTCGCGGTCCGCCAGGTCGCGCACGACCGCGCGCTGCACGACGCCGAACGGCAGGCCGCCGCGCTGGCCCCGGTGCTGGAGCTGGCCACCGACCACGGCGAGATCGCCAAGGGCGTGGCCGCGCTCCCGGCCGGCCGGCTGGACCGGATCGCCGTACATCTGTCCGACGGCACCGTCATCGGCCAGACCCGCGGTCGACCCGAGGACGTGCGGCTGGCCAACGCCCAGGGCCGCGACTTCGCCGTACCCACCGACGACGGCTACCTCCTGCTGCAGCCGATCGCGCTGACCGGCGGCCGGATGGCCCTGGTTGAGGTGGTCGTGCCGCGGGTCGACGTGACCCTGGGCGTCGAGCGAGCCTGGACGGTGATGGCGGTCATCGCGTTCGGGCTGGTCGCGACGTCGGTGCTGGTCGCCGACCGGCTGGCGGCCCGGACCGTGCGGGCCTCCAAGGACCTCGCCGTCGCGGCCCGCAAGCTCGGCGGCGGCGAGCTGGAGATGCGGGTCACTCCTGCCGGCCCGACCGAGCTGACCGAGGCCGGCGAGGCGTTCAACGCGATGGCCGACCGGGTCGTGTACCTGCTCGCCGCCGAACGCGAGCTGCTCGCCGACCTCTCCCACCGGCTCCGTACGCCGCTGACCGCCCTGCGGCTGGACGCCGAGGCGGTCGGCACCAGCCCGGCCGCGGACCGGGTCCGGCTCGCCGCCGGCCAGCTCGAACGCGAGATCGACGGGATCATCCGAACTGCCCGCTCACCGCTAGGCGCGCAGTCGGGCGAGCAGTGCGACGGCGCCGAGATTGTCCGTGCCCGGATGCGGTTCTGGGCCGCGCTGGCGGCCGACCAGCAGCGGCCCTGCGAGATCACCGGTGTCGCGGAGCCGGTCCGGATCCCGCTGCCGTGCGCGGACCTCGCCGCGGTTGTCGACGCGCTAGTTGGCAACGTCTTCCGGTACACCCCGCCGGGCTGTGGCTTCGCGGTGGCGCTGCGCACGGTCGACGGCGCCCCCTGCATGATCGTCGAGGACGCTGGTCCGGGCATCGCCAACCCCGAGGCAGCCGTCCGCCGCGGTGCCAGCGGCGCCGGCTCCACCGGGCTCGGCCTGGACATCGCCCGCCGGGCGGCGCAGTCGACCGGCGGCGCCATCCGGATCAGCCGCGGCACCCTCGGCGGCGCCCGGGTCTGGCTGCGCTTCGGCCCGCTCGGGGAGGGCGACCGGCCCACGGCCGAGGCGCCCAGCCGGCACCGCTGGCTGCACCGCTCGCGAGACCGCGACAGCGCTCGTGACCAACTCGTGACCTAATCTCCGTATCAGGCACCGATCCTGTCCCACCTATGTCCTAAGGTCCGGCCCAAACGGCGGCAGTGTCACCCCGGCTGGCTGGGACGTCCGGCTGAGACGGGGAGGTCGCACAGGGTATCCGAAAACGGGAGAGGGCATGCGTATCTACGCCAGCAGGGGTGGCTCCGACCATGGCGGCAACGGTGGTGGCCCGCGGCGGGCGCCCAGCGGGCGGCCGGGCGGGGTGCAGTTTCCCGCCGGGGTCCTGGAGCGGCACGGCGGCCGGTCGCTGAACCCCGCCGACGCGGTGGTCCGGGCCGGCGCCCCGACGCCCCGGCAGACGGCGTACCGGGCCGGCTCGCTGCTGCTGGCCGAGGATCTGCTGCGCGACGGCGACGCGGTCGACCGGATCAACGACGTGCTCGGCCCGCAGGGCATGCGGGTCGAGGCCCCCCGCCCGGTCACCGACAGCGGCGACAGCCTGCTGCGTCGCTATGGCCCGCACCTCGCCGACCTGCCCCGCTCGGTCCCGCTCCGGGTCGCCGACAGCTCCCGGCTGGTCGTGCTGAACGCCTGGCCGGCGTTGCAGGCGCTGCGCTCGGCAGTGGCCGGCGGCCGGCTGGGCGACCGGGTCATGACCGGGGTCGGCCTCGACCACCTGCTGGTCGGCTCGGCCGTCAGCGGCATCGGCGGCAGCCCGGCCACCCAGGGGAGCCCGGCCACCCAAGGCAGTCCGGCCACCCAGGGCAGCAGCGGGCTGACCTCCTATGCGCTACCGGGCCTCGGGGGGCGGGGCCCGGTAGACATCTTCATGGCGCCGCCGCCCCGGCGCTCGCCAGCCGAGATCGGCGGTCGCCGGCCGGTGGTCGCCGTGCTGGACACCGGCATCGGGGCGCACCCGTGGCTCGACATCCCAGCGGACGGCTCGCCGTTCCCGCCGGATGGGTTTGTCAGCGTCGACCCGGAGCTGCAGGCCGCGATCCTGGCCGAGGAACGCCGGGTGGCCGCCGCCGGCACGCTGCCGGTCGAGCTGCTGCAGACCGAGTGGGACACCCCGATCGCACCCGGCACCCTGATCGGCGATGTGGACACGCACGCCGGTCACGGCACCTTTATCGCCGGGCTGATCCGGCAGGTGGCGCCGGACGCGCGGGTGCACGCGGTGCGGATCATGCACAGCGACGGCATCGTGTACGAGGGCGACCTGCTGCTCGCGCTGCGGCTGATCGGCGCCCGGCTGGCAGCGGCGACGACGTCCATGGAGCAGGGCCAGGCGGACCCGCCACCGGACCACCTGGTCGACGTTCTGTCGCTCTCGCTGGGCTACTTCGACGAGTCGCCGGACGACGCGGCGTTCACCTCGCTGCTGGCCGTGGAGATCGACAAGCTGACCTCCCTGGGTGTCATGGTCGTCGCGGCGGCCGGCAACTACGCCACCGACCGGAAGTTCTACCCGGCCGCGCTGGCCGCCCGCCCGTCCGGCGATGGCCCGGCGGTGGCTAGCGTCGGCGCGCTCAACCCGAACGACTCCAAGGCGTTGTTCAGCGACGATGGTGACTGGGTGCACTACTGGGCGCCCGGCGCGGCCGTGGTCAGCACCTACCCGACGACGTTCGCGGGCAGCCAGGGCCCGATCGTCACGAACCCCACGCTCAACCTGGGCGGCTTCCCGCAGCGCCGCGACACCCTGGACACCGACGACTTCTCCAGCGGGTTCGCCACCTGGAGCGGTACGTCGTTCGCCGCCCCGCTGCTGGCCGCGCGGGTGGCCGCCGGCCTGCTCGCCGGCGCGACCGAGGACGACAAGCTGAGCCTGGCCGATCGTGACGCCGCGGCTACCATCCGCCGTGTCAACAAGGCTTTGGGCTCCCTACAGGGGGAAGCGCTGCATGGGGGAGCCCCCAATGGGTAGGTGCTCGATGCCGCAGAGCGACATGTCCGCGGAGGGAGACAGCCGCCCGGCCGGCCCCCCGGCCAGTGCCGCCCATGACCGGCTGGCCGGGCTGCTCGACGCGGCCCGGGCCGGCGAGCGGAGCAGCCTGGAGCAGATCGTCGTCCAGCTCTCCCCACTGCTCTGGCAGGTGGCCCGGGCGCAGGGCCTGTCCCACGAGTCCGCCGAGGACGTCGTGCAGACCACCTGGCTCAGCCTGCTCAAGCACCTGGCCGACATCCGAACCCCGGCCGCGTTGACCGCCTGGCTGGTCACCGTCACCAAGCGGGAGTCCTGGCGGGTGGTGCGGGCCAGCCGCGGCGAGCGGGCCATGGACGACTGGTCAGCAGCGGCGGTGCCCGACCCCGACCCGCCCCTGGACGAGCGGCTCATGGCCGACGACATGCGCCGGGCACTGTGGGCCGCCGTCCGCCAGCTTCCGCAGCGCTGCCAGCAGCTTCTGCGCATCGTCGCCTTCACCCACCGCCCTGACTACGCCGAGGTCTCGGCCGCGCTGGGCATGCCGCAGGGCAGCATCGGGCCTACCCGGGGCCGCTGCCTGGCCAAGCTGCGACAGCTTCTCACCGCTGACCCCACCTGGAGCACCCCATGACACCGCTGGCCGACCCCCCGACCGGTGCAGGCGGTCCCCTCGACGAGTACGGTCCCCTGGACGAGCACGGACTGCTCGACGACGCCGACCTCGCCGTGCTGGCCGAGCTAGCCGAGCTCTACACCGACCTCGACCCGATGCCGGCCGACCTGCTGCCGCGTATCACCTTCGCGCTGGAGCTGGAGGACGTCGACATCGAGGTCTTCCGGCTGGCCCAGGAGTACGGCGTCCCGGCCGGGGCACGCGGCGCCGAGGAGACCCGCACCATCACCTTCGACAGCGAGAGCCTGACCGTCATGTTCAGCGTCAGCCCCGCTAGCAACGACACCGTCCGGCTGGACGGCTGGCTCGCGCCGCCCGCCGCGCACCAGGTCGAGCTGCGCACCGAGCGTGGCCCGCTGACCGCCCGCGCGGACGCCGAGGGCCGGTTCTCCCTGGACGGCGTGCCACACGGCCTGGCCCAGATCGTCGTCCACCCGGCAACCGGGTCGATAAACGGACGCGCGGTGGTGACCCCGTCGGTCGTACTGTGAGGCAATGCGGACGGGGCGGGACACTGCGCTGCTAGGCCGCGCCCGTGCGCTGCACCGCCGCGGGGTGGCCGCCACCGCCTCCGGCCACCCGGCCGCCGGTGCCGACCTGCTCCGCCGAGGCCTGGGCCTGCTCCGCTGGCCGGCCGTCGACGCCGAGGGCGGCCCGCCGGTCGAGCCGGCGTACCGGCCGCTCGCCGCGCGGCTGCTGATCAGCCTGGCGCACGCCGAGGCGGAGCTCGGCCAGCCGCACCGCGGCCTGGCCCTGATCGCCGCCGCCGGCCCGCTGGCCAGCCACGGCGACCGTGGCGTGCTGCTGCAGCAGCATGGCCTGATCCTGCTGCGTACCGGTCGCGGCGCCGAGGCGCTCGCCCTGCTGGACGCGTCCATCCCCCTGCTGGCCGCGCCGGAGCACACCGAGGTGCTGGCCTGCACGCTGCTGAACCGGGCCGCCATGCACCTGGGCGCTGGCCGGGTCCGGCCGGCCCGGGCCGACCTGGCCCGCTGCGTCGAGATCACCCGCCGCGCCGGGCTGCCGCTGATCGCCGCCAAGGCCGCCCAGAACCTCGCCTACTGCGACCTGCTGACCGGCGACATCCCGGCCGCGCTGCGCGGCTTCGAGCAGTCCGCCCGGGGGTATGCCGAGCACGGGTCGGGCTTCCTGCCGGTGCTCGGGCTGGACCGGGCGCGGGCGCTGCTGGCGGCCGGGCTGGGTGGCGAGGCGGGCCGGGAGCTGGAGACCGCGCTGGCCGGCTTCCGGGCACAGAAGCTGTCCCAGGACCGGGCGGAGGCGGAGCTGGCCCGGGCGCTGGCCGCGCTGCTGACCGGCGACGCCGCCGCGGCCCGACGCTGGGCCGGGCTGGCCGAGCGCCGCTTCCACCGCCGTGGCAACGACGCCTGGGCGGCCCTGGCCGAGCTGACCCGGCTGCGGGCAACTCGGGTGGGCCGGGACGTGACCGCCCGGGTCGCGGCCGCCGACGAGCTCGCCGTCCGGCTCGCCAAGCTGGGGCTGGACCACGATGCTGAGCTGGCCGAATGGCTGGTCGTTCGGGCGCTGGCGGGGGCCGGCCGGGCCGCGGAGGCGAGCTGGCGGGCCGGTACGCTGCGGGTGCGGCCGGGGGCGCCGTTGGAGCTGCGGCTGGTCCGCCGGCTGGCCCGGGCCGAGCTGGCGCAGGCAGAGGTTGGCTCGGGTGGTGCAGCCAGGTCGGGTGGTGCGGCCGGCGGGCGGGCGGCGGCGTACCGGCAGCTCCGGTCCGGGCTGGCGACGCTGGCCGAGCACCGCAGCCGGTTCGGCAGCCTGGACCTGCAGGCGGGAGCGGCGGCGCTGGGCGTCGAGCTGGCCACCGCCGGGCTGGAGGCGGCGCTGGCCGACGGTCGGCCGAGGCTGGTGTTCGACTGGTCCGAGCGGGCGCGGGCGCAGGCGTTCCGGCTCCGGCCGGTGCGGCCGCCGGCCGACCCGGAGGTCGCCGAGGCGCTGGCCGAGCTGCGGCAGCTCAGGCTGCGGGGGCGGGAGGTCGAGCTGGCCGGCGGGCGCGACCCGGCCGGGCAGCGCCGCTGCGCCGAGCTGGAGCGGTGGATCCGCGAACGCGGCTGGCAGCAGCCCGGCACCGGCCAGGCCCGGACCGTAGCGTCGCTCGGCGCGGTGGCCGGCACGCTGGCCGAGGCCGGGCAGACGCTGGTCAGCTTCATGGTCCGGCGCGGCCGGCTGGTGGGGCTGCTGGTGCGCGACGGTGGGGCCAGGCTGGTCGAGCTGGGCAGGTTCGCCGCGGTGGGGGAGCCGAGCCGGCGGCTGCTGTCCGACCTTGACGCGCTGGCTGGCCGCGCGCTGCCGGGCCGGCTGGCCGCGGTGGTTCGAGCGTCGGTCCGGGGGCAGCTTGCCATGCTGGACGAGCTCCTGCTCGCGCCGCTGGCCGGCGCGCTCGGCGACAGCGACCTGGTGGTAGTGCCGACCCGGTCGCTGTCCGGCATCCCGTGGGGGCTGCTGCCGGCGCTGGCTGGCCGGCCGGTCACGGTGGCGCCGTCGGCGTCGAGCTGGCTGGCCGCGCGGCGGGCGGCGGCGGGTACGGCGGCTGGTCCGGGCGGCTTCCCCGGCCCGGCGGTGCTGGTGGCCGGGCCGGGGCTGACCCATGCCGAGGCCGAGGTAGCCGAGCTGGCCCGGATTCACCCGGGCGGCCGGACGCTGGTGGGTGCGGCGGCGACCGTGCCGGCGGCGCTGCGGGCGCTGGACGGGGCCAGCATCGCGCACTTTGCCACGCATGGTCACCACGACCGGGAGAATGTGCTGTTCTCCCGTCTCGACCTGGTCGACGGGCCGCTGATGGCGTACGACGTGCAGCAGCTCGCGGTGCCGCCCGGCCTGGCGATCCTGTCTGCCTGCGACGTGGGGCGGACCGTGGTCCGGGCCGGCGACGAGCTGCTCGGCTTCACCGCGGCGCTGCTGTACGCCGGCACGCCGACTGTGGTGGCCGGGGTCGCCCGGGTGGCGGACGAGGCCGCCGTCCGGGTGATGACGGCGTTCCACCGGGAGCTGGCCCGCGGCGTCCGGCCTGCCCCGGCGCTGGCCACTGCCACGCAGGCCGAACCGTACGTCCCCTTCGCCTGTTTCGGCGCCGGCTGACTCCAACAAGAGGTCACCACAGCGCCGGTAGGTCACCACACGGGCGGCGCGGGCAACGACAGGTCACCACAATGCCGGTAGGTCACCACACGGGCGGCGCGGGCAACGACAGGTCACCACAGCGCCGACTGGTCACCACAGCGGGGGGCACACGGCCCACCGGCCCCGGGCCAGCACACCGACCACCCGCAGCGCGCCGTCCAGCGCCACCAGGTCCGCCCGCCGCCCGGCCGACAGCGCGCCCACGTCGGCCAGACCGAGCGCCGCAGCCGGCGTACCGGCGCACATCTCGGCCGCCGCCGGCAGCGACACACCGACCTCGCACGCCGCTCGCCGGAACGCCGCGTCCATGGTCAGCGTGGAGCCGGCCATGCTCCCACCGCCAGCCAGCCGGACCACGCCATCGGTGACCACCACGGCCTGCCCGCCCACGGTGTACCGGCCGTCGGCCAGCCCGGCCGCCGCGATCGCGTCCGTCACCAGGGCCACCCGGCCGACCCCGGCCGAGTCCACCACGCCGCGCACCACCGCCGGGTGCAGGTGCGCGCCGTCGTTGATGATCTCGACGGTGACCCGCGGGTCGGCCAGCGCCGCGACCACCGGGCCGGGCTCGCGGTGGTGCACCGGCCGCATCCCGTTGTACAGGTGCGTGGCCACCGTCGCACCGGCCTCGATCGCCGCGCGCGTCACGTCGTACGTCGCGTCGGTGTGCCCGACGGCGGCCACCGCACCCGCCTCGACGACGGCCCGGACCGCAGCTAGCCCGCCGGCCAGCTCCGGCGCCAGGGTGACCATTCGGACCGTGCCCCGACCGGCCGCCAGCAGCCCGCCGACCTCCCCGGCCGCAGGCGGGCGCAGCAGCGCGACCGGGTGCGCGCCGCACCGGGCCGCGGCCAGCCACGGACCCTCCAGGTGCAGCCCGGCCAGCACACCCGCCTCGACCAGGTCGGCCAGCGCGTCGACCTGCCGGCGCAGCACGTCCAGCGGGGTGGTCACCAGGCTGGCAACGGCGGTCGTCGTACCGTGCGCCAGGTGGAACGCCGCCGCCCGGGCCGCCTCGTCCGGGTCGGTCGTCAGGTACGACGCCCCGCCGCCACCGTGCCCGTGGATGTCGACGAAGCCCGGCACCAGCACTGCCGCGGGCAGCGGGTGATCGGCCGGCCACGGCGGCTCGCCGGCGCCGACCGCCTCGATTCGCTCGCCGCGGACCTCCACCCACCCGGGCGCGAGCACGCCCTGCGGGGTCACGACCCGGCCGGCAGCGACGATCATGGACACCCGCCCAGTGTCCCCGCCCGACGCCGTCCCGCCCCCACCTGCCGCACCAAGGTCACCAGAGGTCCGAGGCGCGCTGGTGACCTTGGTGCGGCAGGTGGCGGTTCGGCCGCCGGCGGGCGGCAGGCCGGGCAGCTCACCGTGGTCCTCCGTCCTGGTGGGCAGCTCGGCCGGGGCTGGTCCCCCAGCCGAGCCGCGGTGATCGGTGATCAGCCGGTGATGACCCCGGTCGGCGCGCCGTGCACCGCCGGGACCTGCCCGAGCCGGCCGCGCTGGTAGTCCTCGAACGCCTGCAGCACCTCGGCCCGGGTGTTCATCACGAACGGCCCGCCCCACGCCACCGGCTCGCGGATCGGCTGGCCGCCGAGCACCAGCACGTCGAGGCCGGGCGCGCTGGTCTCCTGGCCGCCGTCGGCCTGGACGGTGACCGTGTCGCCGGCCCCGAGGACGGCGAGCTGCCCGGTGCGCACCGGCCGGCGTTCCACCCCGACCGTGCCAGCACCGGCCAGCACGTACACCAGCGCGTTGAAGTCCGGCCGCCACGGCAGATCCAGCCGCGCGGTCGGCGCGAGGGTCGCGTGCACGAGGGCCATCGGGGTGTACGTCGAGCCCGGCCCGCGGTGGGTCTCGCGGCGACCGGCCACCTCGCCGGCGATCACCCGGACCAGCGCTCCGGCGTCGGCCGAGGCGAGCAGCCCGACCGTGCCGGCCCGCAGGTCCTGGTAGCGCGGTGTGGCGCCCTTGCGGGCCCGGGGAAGGTTGACCCAGAGCTGGATGCCGTGAAACAGCCCACCGCTGGCGACCAGCGCCTCCGGCGGCCGCTCGATGTGCAGGATGCCGGCGCCGGCCGTCATCCACTGGGTGTCGCCGTTGGTGATCAGCCCGCCGCCGCCGTGGGAGTCCTGGTGCTCGAACGTGCCGTCGACGAGGTAGGTGACGGTCTCGAAGCCGCGGTGCGGGTGCCACGAGGTGCCCTTCGGCTCACCCGGCGCGTAGTCGACCTCGCCCATCTGGTCCATGTGCACGAACGGGTCGAGTGCGGCCAGGTCGACGCCGGCGAACGCGCGGCGGACCGGGAATCCCTCGCCCTCGTAGCCGCTTGGCGCGCTGGTCACGGTCAACACCGGTCGCGGCGTGGCGGTGGGGCCGGGCGCGGCAACCCGGTCGAGCATGCTGACGTCGGTGACGGTGACGGCTGGCATAGGAACCTCCTGAGCTCTGCTGCCCCCGGAACACTAGTTGTACGTTGAACTATTTCCACCCCCGGGCCCCGGTGTGGTCACCACTCGGCGTTGTGGTGACCTCACGTTGTCGGCGCCGCCCGTGTGGTGACCTATCGGCGTTGTGGTGACCACATGCGGAACGGGCCGGCGGGTCGCGGTTCGGCGTGGTCGATGCGGACGGGTACACTGGCCGCAGGGCGACGTTCAGAGTCGCCCGTTTCCGTGTGCTGGTGCTGCCGGCCCACGAGGTCGTGCAACACCGCTTCCGTCCGGGTAGCTCCGCGCGTAGTGGAACAGACGCGGCCTGACTCCTTCGACCGGACGGATACTTCGTGTCACACCCCGCAACCCCGCGGTCCCGCTATGCCGCTAGCCAGGGCGGTCCCGCCAACCCGCGACGCCGCCCGCGCCGCCGCGGCCCGGCCCAGGCCCAGCCGAACCGCCGTACGCCAACGCACCCCGCGGCGCCGACGCAGCCGCCGCTGGCCACCCGCGACCCTCGGCTGGCGGTCACCTCGTTCGGGGCGGCGGGGCTGCCGCGGCCTCTGGTCACCGCGCTCGCCCGGCACGGCATCGACACGCCGTTCCCCATCCAGGGCGCCACCCTTCCCGACGCGCTGGCTGGCGACCACGTGCTCGGCCGGGCGCAGACCGGCTCGGGCAAGACCCTGGGCTTCGGGCTGCCGTTGTTAGCGCGGCTGGCCACGTCCCAGCCGGGCGGCGACCGGCCGCGCACCCGCCCCGGTCACCCGCGTGGGCTGATCCTCACCCCGACCCGCGAGCTCGCCCAGCAGGTCGCCGACGCGCTCGCCCCGCTCGGCCAGTCGCTCGGTCTCAAGCTCACCACGGTGTACGGCGGCGCTTCAATGGGCCGCCAGATCACCGCGCTGTCTCGCGGCGTGGACATTGTGGTGGCCACCCCGGGCCGGCTGGTTGACCACATCGAGAGCGGTTACTGCGCGCTCGACGAAGTCGAGATCACCGTGCTGGACGAGGCCGACCACATGTGCGACCTCGGCTTCCTGCCCGTCGTACGGTCGCTGCTGGCGCAGGTCCCGGCCGACGGCCAGCGGATGCTGTTCAGCGCCACGCTGGACCGCGACGTCGACGGGCTGGTGCGTGAGTTCCTCCCTGAGCCGGTGCTGGTGGCCATCGACCCCGAGGTGCCCGCCGTCGACACGATGACCCACCACGTCTTCGAGGCGGCCGACCGGGAGGCCAAGGCCGAGCTGCTGGCCGCGCTGACCCGGGGCCATGGCCGCACCCTCATGTTCGCTCGTACCCGGCACGGCGCGGACCGGGTCTCCCGGGCGCTGGCCCGCGCCGGCATCCCGGCCGCCGCGCTGCACGGCGGGATGGCGCAGAACGCGCGCACCCGAACTCTCCGCAGCTTCACCGAGGGCGGGCACCGGGTCCTGGTAGCGACCGACGTGGCCGCCCGCGGCATCCATGTGGACGGCATCGACCTGGTCGTGCACGCTGACCCGCCGAGCGAGGCGAAGGCATACCTGCACCGCTCGGGCCGGACCGCCCGGGCCGGTGCCGCCGGCACGGTGGTCACCGTCTCGCTGCCGGAGGAGCGCCGGACCGTGCACGGCCTGCTGCGGGATGCCGGGCTGGACATCGGCCCGGTCCCGGTGGCTGCCGGCGACCCGCTGGTGACCGAGCTGGTCGGCCCGCACGCGCCGTTCGTCCCACCGGCCCCACCCACCCCGCCGTCCCGGCCCCGCCCGGCGGGCCAGTCCCCGGCGGGCCAGCCCCGGGCGGCCCGGACCGGCCAGCGGCCCGCCCGCACCTTCCGCCGCGGTCGCTGACCCCTGCTGTCGCGAAGACCCGGCGCAACACGCGCGCGTGTCACGCCGGGTCTTCGCGACAAGTGCCCGGAAAGGGGCGGCGGTCAGCTCTCGGGCGCGTTCTCGGGGAAGTGGCAGGCCACCTGGTGGCCGGAGGCCAGCTCGGCCAGCGGCGGCTCGACAGTCCGGCAGATCTCCCGTGCCTTCCAGCACCGGGTGTGGAACCGGCACGCCGGCGGCGGGTTGACCGGGCTCGGCACGTCCCCCTGCAGCCGGATCCGCTCCCGCCGCTGCTGCCCGGCCGGCTCGGGGACGGGCACTGCGGACAGCAGCGCGACGGTGTACGGGTGCATCGGGGTGTCGTAGAGCGCGTCCCGGCCGGCCAGCTCGACGATCTTGCCCAGGTACATCACCGCGACCCGGTCGGCGATGTGCCGCACTACCGACAGGTCGTGGGCGATCACGACGTAGGTCAGGTCCAGCTCGTCCTGCAGGTCCTCCAGCAGGTTGATCACCTGGGCCTGGATCGACACGTCCAACGCCGAGACCGGCTCGTCGGCCACGATCAGCCGGGGCCGCAGCGCCAGCGTGCGGGCGATCCCGATCCGCTGCCGCTGCCCGCCGGAGAACTCGTGCGGGTACCGGTTGTAGTGCTCCGGGTTGAGCCCGACCAGCTCCAGCAGGTCCTGCACGGCCCGCTTCACGCCGTGCGCGGTTCGCACCTTCTGCAGCCGGAACGGCGCCCCGACGATGGTGCCGACCGTGTGCCGCGGGTTCAGTGACGAGTACGGATCCTGGAAGATCATCTGGAAGTCGCGGCGCAGCGGCCGGAGCTTGCCCATCGACAGGTGGGTGATGTCCCGGCCGGCGAGGACGATCCGGCCGGCGGACGGCTCCAGCAGCCGGGTGAGCAGCCGGCCGGTCGTGGTCTTGCCGCTGCCCGACTCGCCGACGAGGGCCAGCGTCTCACCCGTGGCCACGGTGAAGTCCAGCCCGTCCACCGCCCGCACCGCACCGACCCGGCGCCGGAGGACGACGCCGTGCCGGATCGGGTAGTGCTTGACCAGCCCGGACACCGACAGCAGCGGCTCGGTCATGCGGTTCCCTCGCTGGACAGCTTCGGAGCGATGTCGCGCCGCCAGATCCGTAGCCGCTGCTCGGCGTCGAGATGGCAGGCGATCTGGTGACCCGGCCCGATCTCGCGCATGCCCGGCACGTCGGTGAGCGAGTCGCCGCCGGTCAGCTCGGCGTAGTCGCAGCGCGGGTGGAACGGGCAGCCGGACGGGACGTTGATCAGGCTCGGCGGGGTGCCCCTGATCGGCCGCAGCCGTTCGGCCCGGGCCCGGTCCAGCCGCGGCATCGAGCCGAGCAGCCCCCACGTGTACGGATGCTGCGGCGCCCGGAAGATGTGCTCGGCTGCCCCGTGCTCGGCCGCCCGGCCGGCGTACATCACCAGGATGTCGTCGGCCAGCTCGGCCACCACACCCAGGTCGTGGGTGATGATGATGACCGCCGAGTTGAACTCAGCCCGCAGGTCCCGGATCAGGTCGAGGATCTGCGCCTGCACGGTCACGTCCAGCGCGGTGGTCGGCTCGTCCGCGATCAGCAGCTCCGGGTCGCAGGACAGCGCCATCGCGATCATCGCCCGCTGCCGCATCCCGCCGGAGAACTGGTGCGGGTAGTCGTCCACCCGCGCCGCCGGCCGCGGGATGCCGACCCGGCCGAGCAGGTCGACGGCGTGCTTACGGGCGACCTTCCGGCTGACGTCGTTGTGGATCCGGTACGCCTCGATGATCTGGTCGCCCACCGTGTAGTACGGGTGCATCGCGGACAGCGGGTCCTGGAAGATCATCGCCATCTTCTTGCCGCGCAGCCGGCGCACCCGCTCCGGGCTGGCCGCCACCAGGTCCTCGCCGTCCAGCCAGATGTGCCCCTGGATGCGCGCCGAGCCGGCCCGGGATGACTCCACGACCCGGTGCAGCCCCATGATCGACATGCTGGTCACGCTCTTGCCGGACCCGGACTCGCCGACGATGCCGAGGGTCCGGCCGCGGTCAAGCTGGAAGGACAGCCCGTCCACCGACCGCACCAGCCCGTCATCGGTCAGGAAGTGCACCCGCAGGTCCTCGACCGCGAGGAACACCTCGGGCGCGTTCGGGTCGCTCACCACCACCGGCAGGCTCATGACAGCCGGACCCGGGGGTCGACGACGGCGTACAGGATGTCCACGACCAGGTTGGCGATGACCACGAAGAACGCCGCGACCAGGGTGACGCCCAGCACCTTGGGCAGGTCGTTGTTGGTGATCGCGTCGATGGCGTACTTGCCCAGGCCGGGCAGCGAGAACGTGCTCTCGGTGAGCACCGCCCCGCCGATCAGCAGCCCGACGTCGAGCCCGAAGATGGTGATGATCGGCGTCAGCGCGGCGCGCAGGCCGTGCTTGAGCACCACGGTCCGCTCGGGCAGGCCCTTGGCCCGGGCAGTGCGGATGTAGTCCTCGTTCATCGTCTCCAGCATGCCCGCCCGGGTCAGCCGGGCGTACCCGGCCGCGTACAGCAGGGCCAGCGTGACCCACGGCAGCAGCAGCGCCCGCGCCCAGGCGAGCGGGCTCTCGGTGAGCGGCGTGTAGCTGCCGCCGGGCTCCGTCCAGCCCAGCTTGTAGCTGAACAGGGACAGCGCGAGCAGGCCGGTGAAGAAGATCGGCAGTGACACGCCGGCCAGGGCCACCCCCATCGCGGCCCGGTCGAAGACGCTGCCCTTGCGCACCGCCGACAGCACGCCGGTCGCCACGCCGCCTACCAGCCAGAGCACGCCGGCCCCGGCGGCCAGTGACAGGGTGACCGGCATCCGGTCCAGCAGGTCCGGCCAGACCGGGTTTTGGGTGATGAAGGAGTAGCCGAAGCAGGGTGCCGGGCAGTGCTCGGTGGTCGGGCCGGTGGAGTAGTCGGCGCCGAGCACCAGGCCCTTGGCGAACCGGCCGTACTGCACCGGCAGCGGGTCGGTGAAGCCGAGCTTCTCGGCCATGACCCGGACCTGCTCGGCGTTCGCGGTCTTGCCGGTGTAGCGGGATGCGAGGTCCTCCGCGCTCGCCCCGGCCAGCCGCGGCACCAGGAAGAAGATCGCGAACGTCGCGACGCTCACGACGAGGAGCAGCAGCACCGCCGCGATCAGCCGCCGGATGATGTATGCGGTCACAGTGGCGGCTGGGGCGGCCGGCGAAGGTCGCTCGCCGCCCGCCCCGTGCCTTTCACCTGCCTTCGGGTGCGATGCGGTACGGCCGGGCTACTTCTGCACGTTCTGCACGCCGAGCGTGAGGTAGTCGTACATGCCGAAGCCGTTGGTCACGAAGACGTTGGTCAGGGTCGGCGGCCGGTAGAGCAGGGTCTTGGCCCACACGCCCGGCAGTGCCACGGCCTCCTCCATGACCCGCTTGTCAATCTGCGCCCAAATCTGCTCGCGGGCGTTGGTGTCGGTGGTCAGCAGCGCCTGGTCGATCAGGTGGTCGACCTCTGGGATCTTGACGCTCAGGTTGGTGTTGCCGCCCGAGGCGCGGATGACCCGGCTGTCCACGATCTGCTGGAGAAACCCGAACCCGTCCGGCCAGTCGGCGCTCCAGCCGGTCGTCATCAGGCCAAGCTTGTTGTTCTTGGCAAAGTCGGGCTTGCCGGCGTACAGCTTGAAATAGTCACCCTGCGGGAACGGCTTCAGGGTGAGCCGGATGCCGACCTTGGCCAGGGCCTGCTGCATGGCCTCGGCGGTGGCCTTCTCCTTGGGCCGCTCGGCCCGGTACGACATGTTGGTGGCGAAGCCGCTCGGCTGGCCACACTGTTGCAGCTCCTGCCTGGCCGAGTCCGCGTCGCCGCCCGGCTTGGACCCGAAGTTGTACAGGTCGACCTGCTTCGCGCCAGGGATCAGTGGCGGGAGCAGGTTGGTGGCGATGTCGCCGCCGGCCGGGCCGCCGTAGGCCCGCTGGTAGGCCGTGTGGTCGGCGGCGTACTCGACCGCCTTGCGGCAGTGGATGTTGTCCAGCGGCGCGACGTCGGGGTTGATCGAGGTGTACCAGAGACGGGTGGTCGCGGCGGCGTCGGCGTTCTTCTTCAGGTTCGGGTCGCTGAGGATGCGGCCCTGGGTGGCTGGCTGCACGCCGGTGCCGGCCACGTCGACGTCGAGGTTGCCGGAGATGAGCCGGTTGTCGATGTCGTCGGCGTTGGCGCCGATGGTGACCTCGATGCGGTCCGGCAGCGCCGTGCGAATCGGGTCAGTGGCCGGGTTCCACTGGTCGTTGCGGACCAGGGTGAACTTCTTGCCCAGCTCGTTGGACTCGAACTTGTACGGGCCGGTGGAGACCACGTGCTGCTTGTACTTTGTGCCGGTGTCCTTCGCCCGCGGCACCGGGATGGTGGCCGGGAGCTGCGCGAAGTAGTCGAAGCCGCTGAACGGCTTGGCCAGGTGGAAGACGATCGTGCTGTCGTCCGGTGTCTCGATCGCCTTCAGCCCGAGCTTGTCCGGGGTCGGGTCCTGGTACGGGCTGGTGTAGCCCCGCAGGTCCAGGAAGTCGTTGAAGTACGTCGGCCCGTTCGGGAAGGTCTGCTTGTCCAGGGACCGCTCGACGGCGTATTTGACGTCCTTGGACGTGACCGTGCTGCCGTCCTCGAACCGCATCCCCTTGCGGATCTTGTAGGTCCACGTCTTGCTGTCGTTGCTCGGCACGCCCAGCGTCTCGGCCAGGTCCGGGACCAGCTTGGCGCCGGCCGCGCCGGGCTCCGGCGCGAACATCACGAGCTGCCGGCCGTAGAGCCGGATGAAGTTCCACGAGTACGCGTAGTAGGTGTCGGCCGGGTCCAGCGAGTCCCAGTCGCCGGCATTGGCGAACCGCAGCGTGCCACCCTTGGTGGTGCTCGGGTTGTAGACCTGCCCGACGCCGGCGTTGTACGTGGCGCCGGTGCCGGTCCCCCTTCCGCCGGTCGTGGTCCCGCCGCAGGCTCCGAGGACCAGTGCGAGTGTGGCGTCAGTGGCGATCATGGCGACCGTTGATGTGCGCTTCACTGCGGGTAACCCCTTCTGTAGGAACGGGTGGTCAGGCAGGGTCGCGGGGCGCGTCAGCGTCCACGCGGGTCGAGCGCGTCACGTAGCCCGTCACCGAACAGGTTGAACGCCAGCACGGTGACGAAGATGGCCAGCCCGGGGAAGATCACGAAGTTCGGCGCGACCGTGTACCAGCGCACCGCCTCGGAGAGCATCCCGCCCCAGGTCGGCGTCGGTGGACCCACCCCGACCCCCAGGAAGGACAGGGCGGCCTCGAACAGGATGTTGGTGGGGATGAGCAGGGTGGAGTACACCAGGATGGGTGCCATGAGGTTGGGCAGCAGCTCGCGGAAGATGATGTACGGGCCGCGTGCCCCGAGGCCGCGGGCCGCGTCGACGAACTCCCGCTCCCGCAGCGAGAGCGTCTGGCCGCGGATGATCCGGCCGATGTAGGGCCAGCTAAAGAAGCCGATGATGAGGATGAGCAGGGCGATCCGCAGCCCGTTGCCGCTCAGCCCGAACGCGTGGTCCGGGACCACCCCGACCAGGGCGATGGAGAAGACCAGCAGCGGGAAGGCGAGGAAGACGTCCATGGTCCGGCTGACCAGCGCGTCGACCCAGCCGCCGAAGTAGCCGGCGACCACCCCGGCGACGGTGCCGATGACCATCGACAGCATGGTGGCGAGGGTGGCGATCAGCAGCGAGATCCACGCCCCGGACAGCACCCGGCTGAACAGGTCCCGGCCGTTGAGCGGCTCCAGCCCGAACAGGAAGTGCCCGCTGATGCCGCCGAACCTGCCCTTCGGGGTCTGCAGCGTCGGGTCGATGAGGTCTTGATGGAACTCGTTCGGCGGGTGACCGAGAACCTTCACGATGAACGGCGCGAAGATCGCGACCAGGGTCAGCAGGATGATCACAGCGGCCCCGGCCATGGCAACGCGGTCCCGCCTGAGCCGGAGCCAGGCGATCTGGCCGAGCGAGCGGCCCTGGATGACCCTGCCCATCCCGGCAAGGGCGGCCTCCGGATGCGCCTCGGTCGCCAAGCCGGACACGTCCAGTGGCGCCGTCATCCCATCGCCTCCCGCCACGCCCGACTCGGGGCGGTTCGTACAAACCGCACATGATCCAGCGAGGACTTTCGCCTTTCCCGGCGGCTGGCGCCAGCGGATTGCCAGGTCCGTAGCTGGATTGTGATCCAAGCCGGGGATGGTGGCGGTACTCCCAGGGATGGCCGTGTCGTAGTCCGGTTGGGCGATGGGCGAGGCAGGGCACCGCAGGCGGAACGGGCACCGACGGTGCGAGAGGAGCTCGCGGCCGGGGACGGCTGGACCATGCCGACGGTCACATCTCCGATGATCTCGACGCCGTCCCGCGCGGCGACACCTTCCTGGTGTACGGCCTGGTGTACGGCGGGACGGTGTGCTCCGGCGTCATCCCGGGTGACGGCGCCCTGGTCGGTCTGGTCGGTCTGGTCGGCTCGGTCGGTCCTGTCGGCGGGGTGCTGACGTACGAGCCCGGTTACCCGGAGCGGGTGTGCTGGCTGCCGGCCGGCGGTATTCCGCGGAGGCCGGACGCGCCGGCTATCGCCGCACCGTGCGTCGTGGTCGCGAACAACCTCAACAGCTTGGTCCGCACCCACCGGGCGCGGGTCGACGCCGGCGAGCCGGCGCCGCCGCACCAGGTCGGACTGGACGACCTGCCGGCTGACGGCCTGCTCGCCGGGCTAGCCAATCCTGTGGAGCCTGACTCGCCGGAATCGTGGCCGGCGTCCGCGCCCCCTTTCATGCCGTTTGGTGTCGATGTCGGTGTCGTTTTCGGTGTCGGTGGTGCCGGATGGGTTTGCGTTCGGGTCTACTGCCTGTGGTGGGATAAACTCCGGCAAGCCGTTGGTCGCTGTTCTCACGTCCCAGCCGTTGTGGTGTACGGCGCGGTGGTGAGCTGAACACAGCAGCACGCCGTTGTTCTGGTGGGTTCTGCCGTCGTTGGCCCAGTGGTGGGCAGTGGCACCACTGGTACGGCCGGTCACATCCTGGGAAACACACCCGCGATCACGGAGAATAATCGCCCGGCGGACCGCGCCGACGTAGTGCCGGCTCCTGCGGCCGAGGTCTAGGGGCAGGCTCTCCCCGCCGAGGACGGCGGGGATGACGTGCGTCTGGCAGGCGATGCGGCCGTACCTGGCTGGCGGGCAGCACGTCGCCGCTGTCGAGCGTTCCGGGTGCTGGGCGACCTGTCCCGCGATGTCGTGAAAGGAGACGCCGCAGGTCTGCTCTCGGGTGAGATAGAGCGAGAGCTCGAGCCCATCTGGATCGGGCGTGACGACTGGCTGAGAGGATCGGCCGAGAGGATCGGCCGCCGAAGGGCTCGAGGCACTCGACGTTCAGCGGATACGGTTCAACCCGCTCCTGGGTTGACGATGCCGTCACGGCGGAGTGCCGTCGCTTTCTCCGCTGGGAGCGCATTGCCGGCCACCAGGCCTGTCTCGTGCACCTGCGTCCGTGACTTCGAGGACGCGGCCGAGTGCTGGCCAGATGCGGTCTGGCCGGTGCAGGCGCAGCGGTCGCTACGCGGGCTGGTCCGCGCCTGGCACACCGCCCGCGAGCAGGCAGCCCGAGATCCCCCGCACATCCGCGACCCGCTGGTCCACGAGTCCCGCCACGCTGTCCTGGCCGGATGCTCCTAGGTGCCCGCATCCCCGGCCCCAAGTCCTCCACCGCCCAGCACCCCGGCCGCGACCTGTTGGATTTCTGCCGCGACGCCAAGGCGAGGTCCTGCAGTTCTGCTTCGACACCCGGACACCGTGGAGCCCGCCAGTCCCGGCACCCACCTGACTGGCGGTGGCGCGACCCCCAAGCGTAGTCCGGTCACCTTTGGCCCGGCCCGCAATAGGCGCGGGTCCACGCCACGCCCGAGTATTAGCCTGGCCGCGGTATCGTGCGTAGCCGGCCACCGGAGGGCGGCGTGATTACGAATGAGCGCGGCATGCCGAGGACGTAGCCCACCGTGCTCCTCACACCAGGCCCGTAGCCGCCGGGCAAAGCAGGCGCTGGAGGTTCGAAGCGAGAGCATCGGCTATGTCACCACCACCGACGAGCATACCGGCCGCCGCCCGGCCCTCGGCCCCGCCGAGCCGGACTTGAGGCCGCCCAACGCGTCCATGTTGCATTCCATCGCGAGCTATGCCAAGCTTCCCATAGGGCCTCGCTGGTGGCTTGGTATCGTAACTCCGACCCGGTGCTTCTGGGCAGATACAGTTCGGCGTTGAGTGGAACGGGTGGTTGTGTGCAGAAGCAAGGCGTCTCGCCGTTGGCGGCCTACCAGGAGGATCCGCTTCTTTTCCTGTTGGCGCTGGGTGCTGCGGCGACGTCAATCGCGGCATTGCTGCTGCAACTCGTTGGTGTTATCCGGATGCCCTACACCCTGTCATTAGTCACCGCGCCGAGCATGATCTTCCTGCTGAGCATGCAGATCCGAGCGGGCCGGGCTCATCGGCCGCTAATTATCAACCGGCTCCGGGTCGGATTCGCGGCGGGCCTCATCGGCCTGGTGGCGTACAACGCGACGCGCTGGGTGGTGGCCGCGCTGTTATCCCTGCAGACCTCACCATTCTACTCAATCTATATATTTGGTGCGCTGATCACGGCTAAACCGGCTGATACCTCGGTCGCGGCCGTCGCTGGGTGGCTTTACCACATCAGCAATGGAGTCACCTTCGCGATCGTGTACACGCTGATCGCCGGGCCCGCCCGCTGGTGGTTCGGCCTGCTGTGGGGCCTGATCCTCGAGGGGGCTATGTTGGTCACTTATTCGTCGAGTGCCGTCCTGCGCCCGCCCGCGCTGGCGCCGTTCGTCGCCGTGAGCCTGATCAGCCACGCGATGTACGGCGCCACCGTCGGTGTTGTCGCGCAACGTCACGCGCTGGCCCGACCTCGGGGGGAGGGTAACTCATGAGCAAGCGCGCCATCTGGATCTTCGTCGCTTACGTGGTGTTCTTCGCCTGGTTGGACTGGATCATGCACCGCAGCATCGTGTTCATTGTCGTGGTGGGTGGCGGCCTGATCGTGGCGGCGTTGTACAAGTCTCGCATCGGTAAGGCCATCACGACGGCGGAGTGGCCGCGTCCGATCGTTGAGGCCTGGGAGAAGTTATCCCCGCGGGTGCGGCAGCTGCTGGTGTCGCTGACGCCGCTGCTCTACTTCCTGATCCGCGGGCAGGGCACGTCGAACGCAGGAATTGTCGTGGTGCTCGCCAGCCTCGTCGTGGCCGGCGGAGTGATCTTCCTGGGCCAGGCGATCGACTCCCGGTTGAAGGACTTCTACGCAGCGCGCAACCGGGTGCTGGCCCGGGGACCGCGGATGGTGCTCGCGCCAATTCTGGGCATCGTGATCGCATTCCTTGTCGTGCACGGCTCCCTTGGTGACCTGCCGGCGCTGTTCGGCGGCGAGACGACATCCCGGCAGTCACCAGCCGGCCTGGACGGCCACTTCTTCCTGGCCACGCTGCTGGCGGGGGCATGTACCGTGTTGCTGTTGCGTGAAGGTGGTGAACAGCAATGATCAGGATCCGGTTGATCCTCGCGGCCGCCGCGCTCGCGTTAGTCGCAACCGCGACGATGACCCCAACCGCCGCCGCGGACAACTGCGATATCTTCATCAACCCCCAGGACTGCCAGAACACCGCTTGGACCATCGGGACAATCGCCACCCTCACCGGTGGTGTCGCGGTGGCCATGGCCGCAACCATGACCGGAGGGCGGACCCCCGGCCCGCGCGATCCCCCGCCCACGGCTCCGACCCCGCCGCCTTCCGAGTCGCCGCCGGCTAAGCCGCCACGGGTACGGCGACGACCTAACGGCCGCGACGACGACGACTCGAAGATCGAAGGTGTGGAAGTGCGGCCGACCTTTGACGCCCCGACGATTACCGTCCACCCGGAAGACCGGCCGGTCCGCGCCCACTCCGTGCGGCTGGAGATCAACCGTGATCCGGGCACGCAGACCGTGCAGGAGGTGCACCGTGGTCCCCGCTGAGCTCGGCCAGTCAACCACCGCCCGCGCGCTGGCATTCGCCGACGGAAGTGACGAGGCTTTGCTGTCCGCGATGCAAGCGAACGCGCCGCGCGGAGGCATCGCCGAAGCGAAGCTGAAGGACCGGCGCACCATGCAAGCAGCGTCCTACCCGCTGCTTAACACCCGGATCCTGGAGAACGCCCTGGGATTCCTCGACGAGGACGTCAGCGCGCCGTTCCTGGCCGGCCTGAGCAAGTACCGCGCCCTGACCAAGGCCGCTCGGGACAGCCTCGCCGATCCTAAACAGTCCGAAGTCGTGGTCACCCTGATCGACCCATACCAAATCACTTCGACCCAGAAGCCGTACATCGCGCTGGTGGTCGATGACTCCGAGATCGCCCGGGTCACCTTCGAGATCAGCTTCGTGTTCGGCATGTTCCAGACCGCAGCGGTGATCCGCCGCGGCGCGATTGAGTCGGTGCAGAGCGAGGCCTGCTCGCTCGGAGTCACGCTCTCCCTGGAGGGCTGGCAGCCACCGCTACTGAAGCGTGATCTTCAGCTCCGGGTGCGGCTTCCAGTGCGCCCGCCGATCCCGATTCCGTTGCCGCCCAACGCCTAGTACGACTGCCGAACAGGGGAGTCACTGGATTGGACGTAATCGGGCCTCAGCAACTCGCGTCCTACCAGGAGCTTCAACATGTTCACCAGTGCCGAACGCGCGTCATGCGCATCGTGACATGATCGTTACCGCGAAGATCGGAAACGGGCAACAAACCCACATACTGCCCTTAACTTAAGTGCAGTGGTCTTCCTCGCCCGTGGGCGAGCGCTATCTCGTGGCACCCCAACGGATCGGCGAACGCCCTGCACTGCCGGCAGTGCGACTGTCAAGCAGCTCGCACACCTAATGACTCCAGGTACTCGACCTCCGCGGCAAGGCGCTCGCGATGCTCCTTTAGAATGTCCGCCTCGGACAGCCGTCCGTGGGCACGAAGACAGTCTTCCAGCCGGCGCCGTGCGGCGTCCTCCTGATAAAGGCAGCCCACGAACAATATAAGCGGTGCGATCTTGCCCCAGCCGGGCACGATTATCGCTCCCATCGTCGTTCCGGCGATACATGCCCATGCTGCCTTGTAGCTGCTCATCTCCGGGTCACAGACTCCCATGTGGGCTCCTTCCTCAAGTTCGAGTCGGTCACGTGTTACGCGTTGAGGTCGGCTTCTTCCAGGACCGCGGGGTCAATCCCGATCAGCCTCAGGTACTGTTCCATGTCGCCGTTGGCTTGTAGGATCAGTTGGATCTCCGGGAGGCGATCGGCTTCGAGGTAGATCTCGTCACTGTGCTCTGCGTCGCCGCCCTGACCTCCGGAGGAGCTGCCGGTGAGAGCGTCCCAGGTGCTGCGCCCGACCACGCCGTCCGCCGGGAGGCCGTACGCGGTCTGAAACTGCACGACCGCCTGCTCCAGCTCGTCGCCGAACTCGCCATTCGCATCGCCGGGCCAGTAACCGGCCTGCTGGAGCAACTGCTGAAGGTACTGCACCCACTCGCCACTCTGGTTCTTCTGCAGTTCCGGTTCGTCTGCCATGGTTGCCCCTTCCACTAATCCTGCCAATTGTCTACACGCCAGAACGAGCCGGAACCAGCGTCGGCGAGCAGCCCGAGGGACATGGTTTACTTCCTCTTCGGGCTGCGATAGCGACACGACGGGGCAGGGACAGCCCGCACCCAGTGAGATCAAAGTCTTCCTGGTGGGGGGCCGAAAGTACCTGCGACGACGGTAGACAAGATCGCCCGATCATCGGGCCGCCGTTGGCGGGCACGGGAACATCGGCCTTTCGGGCGGTGGCCTCGGCCCCGTCGAGCTGGACTTCCAGGTTGTGCAGCGTGTCGGCGAGCGTGCCGACGATGGTGCCGACTGAGTTGTAGGTGTCGGCGACCCCGACGGCGGCGCCCACGTCTCGGTCCCAGGTGGCTTTGAAGTCATCGGCCGCGTCGCCGCTCCAGCTCGCGTCACCGGCGAGCCTGTCGACCTGCCGATGGAGGTGATCGCTGGAATCGAGGATGTCGTTGGCGACTCCAGTGAGGTGATCACGCAGTGCCCACAGGCCCTCGATGTCACCTCCGATCCGGCTGCCCATTGTTGGTCACCCGTCCTTCAAGGCATCCTTCATCTGGTCGTACAGTGCGTGGGTGTCTTCCTCGGTGCGCTGGTAGATGTTGTGGACCGAGCGCAGCTTGCCGGCGGGGCCGTGGATGACGTCCACGAGGATAGGTGGTGGAGGTGACTCACGCGCGTCGTTGGGCTCCTGGACGATGGATGCGTCTCGCACGCAAACGACAACTTATAGTGACACGCCTCGGCGCGTTATGGCACGGCTAATACGTGAACGACGTGCTGCCGCCTCTTGGTGGAGCTGCCGCCCGTGGTGGAGTCAGTGGAGCTGCCCGGCGGCGGCCGTCACGAACTCGGTGAGCACCTCGCGCGAGCGGGCGACCCGGGTGGCGAGATCCTCCGGGCCGTCGGCGTTGTGGATCACCCGGGTCACGGCCAGGGTCTCGGCGGCCAGCCGCCGTACCTCGGGGTCGGTGGTGACCAGCTCGACCCGGTAGAGCGCCTCCCACAGGCTGGCCCGCAGCCGGTGGCTCTCGGCTCGCGCGGCCCGGTACCCCTCTCCGCCGGATCCTCCCGGTGCCGGTGCCAGCGGTCCCGCTCGACCCGCCGGTACTGCGCCGCGGTGCCGGCAAACCCGCTGTAGATGTCGAGCTGCTCCTGCCTGCGCCGTTCGGACCGGGCGAACCGCTCGGCGCGCTCGGCGCCGCGCTGCTGGAAGACGGACGCGACGATCGAGCCGAGCAGTGTCCCCACGACGGCGAGCACCGCGAGCATGACCTTCACCGGCATAGTGGATAACACCGGTACGTCGGCGCGGAAATGTTGCCAAACACAGATATATCGTCACGCCGGCAGGCGTCGCACGGCTACCGTCTGATCGACCTGAGGCGCGTAAGCATTCAGCCCACGCACGCCATTACGCTGCGTGCGCCGGGTCGTCTGCGTGCGCCGGGTCGTCTGGCTGCTCGGTAGGCGATGCCAGGATGATATACGGGGCGAAGTGGAGGAAGGGTAGCAGTTGGAGCTGCTTTTCCTTGTGCAGGAGCTTGGCACCATCCAGGGTGAGTGTGGCTTCGATCTTGACATCGCCGCATCGCGTGTCTGTCAGGCAGCCGCGGCGGATGACCAGTACGGCGGTGTCGATGTCGACGACGATGTCGAGTTTCACCTGGAAGGTGTGGATGGCCGTCTTGTCGATAAGAATGTCGATGGTCGGCTCGTAGGTGTTGGTGACGCTGTGGGAGCCGAGTTGGACCAGCTCCTCGCTGCCGGGCGCGGCGAGGGTTGCTTTGGCGGCCTCACGGACCCGCTGGCGCAGGCGCCAGCCGCCGAGGAGCACATCGCCGAGGTCGATGTCGGCAAGGTTGGCGATGATTGAGGCGAGCTCCTTCTCCACCGCCTGTCCAGTTTCCCCCGTCAGCTGGAGGAGTTCGCCTCCAAGGGTCCCTAGGACACCGTGCTCGGACAGCTCGTCCTGCAGGGCGCTGACGTCGTCCTGGTCGTTGCCCAGAAGGAACGTACGGATTGATACGCCGTTGGTTGGTTCGGTTGCTGTGGTCATTGGGTTGTCACCTCAAGCTGTTAATGGCCGTGGCCGTGTGGTCGCAGGCTGATGGAAAGTGACGGCCAGCACGGTCGGGGCTGGACTGTAGTGGTGGGGGCTGCTGGATGGCCGGCGGTGTGGACGTGCTCGTGTACCCACTGCACGCGCTGGCGTCTGCCAGAGCGGATATGGGTGAGGATGAAGATGATCAGCAACGCGACCACGATGGCGAGCCAGATACCCAATTTCCATGTGAGTGACTTTTTATTCAAGGGTAGCGCGGGGGACGAAGTTGGGTCGCTTGGCGCGCCGGTAAGGGAGGATCCCGATGAAGAGGTATCCGTTGGGCTCGTGGCCGTCGCCGGACTTGTTGGTGGCGGGGGAAGGGAGCTGCTGGGAGTGGCCGGGCTGGGGGTAGCAGTGGAAACGACCCCGGGTAACACCCTAAGCGGAGGAGTCTTGGCCAAGATACCGGACAAAAACCAAAAGCATTCAGCCGTCACGATGTGGTCCGTCGGAGCTGCGTTGGCGGGCACTGCGATGTTTGTCGTGAAGTGACCGAGAGCTGTCAGCTCGGGGGTGTCAACGGCCTGGGCGCCGTCCCACCGCAGCAGCACGAAGCCAGGGCTGACAGGGTTCCCTGCTTGCGTTTCGCGCGATCCCGCCGCAGGAGCGACAGAAGGCGGCCGCACGAACCCACGGGTGACAGGGACGACAGGAGTAGGAGAAGTGACAGGGTCCCCTACCAAACACTGGGTGAACCCGTCGCCGGTGACGGAGACGGTGTCCCCAGGCCGTGCCTGGGACACCGAAATTTTCAGCGTTACCGGCGGGGAGAGGAAGGCGACCGCGGTGTGGGCTGAGGCCGTGGCGGCCAGCCCGCAGCCGGTTGCTACGGCGACGGCGGCGATGACCATCCGCCCATGGATGGGTCTCATGTGGTTCCTATTCGCAAGGAGTTGGGATTGCGGGATCAACTGGGTGGATGGTCGGGGCGGCGAGCCCGAGGAGCGCGGCGAGGGTGAGCGGCAGCGCTGGCAAATGCCAGAGGAAGTCAAACGCGCTGTGCGTAGCGAATGCGCCGGCCCCGGCGATTACTCCGGCGGACAGCCAGGCCGGCGACCGGTCGCGTGGCGCGGCGCGTAGTAGGGCACCCACCGCGACTAGTACGGCGGCGAGCAGCACTGCACCGACGGCACCGTACTCCGCAGCTACCTGCAGGTACTCGTTGTGGACGTAGCGGATCGAGGCGACTGCCCCATCCGGGCCGGCCCACTGCAGCGTCGCGTGGCCGGGACCGGTGCCGGTGAGCGGCGAGCCGGCGAGCAGCCGCAATGCCGCGCGCAGTGCGTCGACTCGATCCGGCGAGGCCAGGGTGGCGCGGGCGCCAGCTAAAGCTTTGATGGCTGGGCCAGCCGCACCGACGATCCCGACAACGCTGGCGCCAGCGGCGCCGACGGCCAGCACGGCGGCCCGCCCAGGCAGACGTGGCAGCACCGTGCCGACCACTAGCCCGGCGAGTAGGGCGGCTAAAGCCAGCGCTGGCCGAGAGGTCGCGCCAGTCGGGGCCGAAGGCAGCAGCCCGGCAAGTGCGATGGCGGCGCCAAGTAACGGGCCAACCGCCGACCGTACAGTCAGTTTCAGACCCCGCAGGGTGGCGAGCAGAACGACACCGACCATCGTGGCCAGCAGGCCGGCTCGGCTGCCGGTAGCGCCCAGGCCGATCAGCAGCGCGGTCGCCGCCATCCCCAGCGGGATCGACCGTGGAGCTTCGGTCAGCCATGCCAGTACCAGCAGTCCCAGTGGGGCTAGTACCGCGGCGGTCGCGTTGGGATAGGTCAGCGTTGAGGATGCCCGCCACAGATCCTGGGCCGGCAGCCCCCACCGGCCGATATGCAGCGCCACGCCGAGCCAGCCGGCGGCTGCCACGCCCACGCCGAGCGCGACCATCCCACCGGTGAGCACCTGCCGGCCGTCGTGGGAGAGACCGCGCGCGCAGTGCACCACGGCAACCACTCCGGCCAGCAGAAGCAGGGTCGGAAGAGCCGCCCACATCTCGCCGTGTAGCGCGCCATCGATGACCGCCCAGCCAGCTAGCAGCCCGACCGGTATCGCCCATGCAGCCGACGAGGGCGGTCGCCATCCTCTGGACCGTCCAGCCCGGCTGTTGACCAGCCCGGCCACCGTCGCGGCAGCGACCAGCATCGCCATGATCACCCTGGCGCGGCCGGCGTACCCTCCCTGACCTGTCAGCCCGGCCGCCATCCCAGCCAGCAGTAGCGGCCCTGCGAGCTCCTTTCCACCAGGCACACGTGATGAGTTTGTGGCCGTGGCCCGCGTCATCACCATCTGCGTCTCAGGTGCAGCGGTGCCATATTGCGTCCCCTCGCAGGCCAAGGTCATTCAGATCTCGCACAATTTCCTGGAGACGCTCCGCCGCGCCGCATTCTTCGGTCTCCAGCTGATCATCAGGGTGACGCGCAAAGTCGTTTTCCATGTCAGGGTGATGTGGAGATCCCTTGTTGACATGGATGCGGTCGCGGTGCCCATTGGTTGACGGCGCTGGCCGCCCTGGGCTGCCGGCGGGCGCCCTTGGTGCAACACTACCGCAATCGGACACCGTCGAGCGAATCTCCGCTTTGCTCGGCCGGGCATGGCTAATTATCTGGGCGCCTACCTGGGGTACCGGGCCGGGGTTGGCCGGTGGCTATCCTGCTCGAGGTGGCTGGGTGCTGACGATGGACGACGTGCATACGGCCCGCTCGCGTGCAGTTTTCATTATCGAGGGTTTCTGGCTCACTATGCGATGATCGTCAAGGACAGCTTGGCTCCGAAAGGTGAGGGACCCAGAGCCCTACGGTGTTGGTTCGGTTGGGGTTGGGGCACCCTTCGAGGTGCGGAGCGATGGTCGACCTCCACCGGCTGGAGCACGATTGATCCATCCCAACGGCATGAACTTCTCAACGCGGATGCCACCCTTGTCACAAAGACCGCCGTGCACACCCGAGGTTCGTCCGCCGTACTCGCCACGCAGCTCAGCCAGGCCGTCCTCCTGGCTGACCCCGCCGACGTAGCCAAGCTCCGCCCGCGCCTTGGCGTCCGAGACGGTGCAGGTGCTCAGGATGTCCAGCAGCAGGGTGCGGGTCAGCCGCGGCTCCCCCGGCAGCGGCAGCAGCCGCCACGCCTGGTCACACCCGGTTGCCGCGGCGCTGGCGACCGGACGGGGCAGCGACCCGGTCGGGGCCGGCACCCCCTGCGTCGCGAGCAGCGCCGTCACGAACTGCCGGGACTCCGTCGGCGGGCCGTCGGTCAGGAAGTAGGCCGAGCCCCCGGCTCCCCGCTCCGCGGCGGCCAGGATCCCCTCCACCACGTTGCGGACGTGGCAGGTCGACGTCGGGTAGTGCCCACCGCCGACCCAGCGCAGCCACTTGGACCGTGCCGCGGCGACCAGGGCGGGCAGCGCGGTACGGTCGCCCGCCCTCACACGAACCGTGGCCGGACCGCGACCGTTCGTAGCAGCGGGCCGGCCGCGGCCAGCACCCGGCGTTCCGCCTCCGCCTTGGTCGCCGCGTAGGGCCCGACGTGCCGCGGCGGGTACGGCCAGCCCTCGTCCGCGTCGACCACGTCGACGTGGTGGAACACCACGCGCTCCCGCGGCCCGCCGGTCAGCTTGGCGGCGGGTGCACCACCAGATCGGCGTCCCAGCAGTCCCGCTCCAACGCGGGCCACTCGTCCAGGTCACCCTCGACCGCTGATGCCGTCGTGGCTGGTCGGCACGTACCTGTAGTGGTTTGGTGTGGTCACCTGTCGACGTTGTGGTGACCTGTCGTTGTCTGTGCCGCCCGTGTGGTGACCTGTCGGCGTTGTGGTGACCTGTCGTTGTCCGTGCCGCCCGTGTGGTCACCTCTCGGCGTTGTGGTGACCTGTCGTTGTCTGTGCCGCCCGTGTGGTGACCTGTCGGCGTTGTGGTGACCTGTCGTTGTCTGCGGCGGGCCGATAAAGTGGTGCTTGGGACCGTCCCCCCGAGGGTCCACCCACGCGGGGGGTGCCCGGTGGTTGCCCTGCGAACTACCTTCGGACTCTCGACGAGCCATCGGAGGTGCCCGCGTGGGCTTCACCGCACCACCGCCGCGAATCTGTCCATCCGTGCTGCCCGCCGACTTCTCCCGGCTCGGCGACGACTGCCGGGCGCTGGAGCAGGCCGGGGTCGACCGGATCCAGTGGGACGTCATGGACGGTGTGTTCGTCCCGAACATCACGATGGGCCCGGACATCATCGCCTCGGTCCGACCGCTTGTCTCGCTGGGCTTCGAGGCGCACCTCATGGTCGTGGATCCCGACCACATGCTGCCCCGCTGGGTCGAGGCCGGCTGCGAGCTGGTCATCGTCCACGCCGAGGCGTGCCGACACCTGCACCGGACCCTCGCTGCGGTGCGCGAGCTCGGCGTCCGCGCGGGGGTGGCCCTCAACCCGGCGACGCCGCTGTCCGCCGTCGAGCACGTCACCGACCTGCTGGACCTGCTGCTGGTCATGACGGTGAACCCCGGGTTCGGCGGGCAGAGCTACCTGGCCTCGATGGAGCCGAAGATCGCCGAGGCCCGGGCGCTCATCGCCCGGACCGGCCGGGAGATCGAGCTGGAGGTGGACGGCGGGATCAGCACCAGCACCATCGGCGCCGCCGCCCGGGCCGGCGCCACCACCTTCTGCGCCGGCAGCGCGCTGTTCCGCGAGCGGGACCACCTCGGCGACGCCGTGGCGGAGCTGCGCCGGCTGGCTGCCGAGGCCGCCCCGGACACGGAGCCGGTGGCCGCCACGGAGGCAGGCAAGCCAGCCACGACAGCGGCCGCATGAGCACCGTTCAAGCGGTCGTCAAGGCCGCGCTGGGTAACCTGCGCCCGACGAAGTGGGAGGGCCCGGCATGCCGCACAAACTAATGCGAATCGAGCGTGCCGGAGCCCAGCAGACGGCGACCCGCCGTCCGATCATGCTCGCCATCGCGGGGGACAGCGCGGCGGGCAAGACGATCCTGACGAAGGGCATCGTCCAGGCTCTCGGGCCGGAGCGGATCACGTCGTTCTGCGTGGACGACTACCACCGCTACGACCGCGAGGAGCGCAAGAACCTGCCGTTCACCGCGCTCCACCCCGACTGCAACTACGTCGAGGTCCTGGAGCAGCACCTCCAGCTCCTGTCCGCCGGCCGGCCGATCCTCAAGCCGGTCTACGACCACAACACCGGTCAGCTCGTCCGGCCCGAGCTGGTCGAGCCCCGCGACTTCGTCATCGCCGAGGGCCTGCTGCCGCTGCACACGAAGCTGGCCCGCGCCTGCTTCGACATCAGCGTCTACCTGAACCCGCCGGAGCAGATCCGCCGGCAGTGGAAGATCAACCGCGACACCGCCAAGCGCGGCTACGCCGAGACCCAGGTGCTCGCTGAGCTGGCCCGGCGGGAGGCGGAGTCGGAGGAGTTCATCCGCCCGCAGCGCAGCCACGCCGACATCGTGGTCCGGTTCGCTCCAGCGCCGGGTCGCGACGACCCGCCGGGTACGCCGCTGTCGGCCGAGCTGCTGCTCCGGTCGACCATCCGGCACCCGAACCTGAACAAGGTTCTCGGCGAGGGCCCGCACGGGGCCATCCATCTCCGGCTGGGCAGGGACGAGGACAGCCGCCCGGTTGACTCGTTACATATCCACGGGTATGGGCCGCGCGAGGAGAGCCAGGTGGTGGAGAACGCCATCTGGTCGCAGCTCGGCGTGGGCGTCGGCGACCCGCCACAGACGCTGGGAGTCCTCGACTCCGGAGAGCGCAGCGAGCCGCTGGCGATCACCCAGCTCCTGCTGCTCTACCACCTGCTGGACAGCATGAGCTGACCTGCCGCCGCGCGCCCGCAGCTCGTGGCCGGCGTTGGGTCCCGACCCCGTTCGTGGTGGAACGCCGCGACGGCTAGTGTCGAGGGTCCAGCTCTCGATGGGTCTGTCCGGTTGAGTGGATGAGGTGAAGGGCATGTGTCCAGGCGCGTCTCCGCAAGCGGTCGGCCCGGACGGCGGGACGGCCGTGAGCGCCCCGACGGGCATCGCGCCCGACCTCCTCGACACGGGCTTGGCGGCTGACCTCGCCGACGCGGCGCTGTCCCTCGCCCGTCTGTTCCATGCCGGCGCGACCCTGTGGTGCGTGTCGCCGCGGTGGGAGCCGCATGCTCACCACGTCGCCGTAGAGTTCGTGCATCCGGTGATCATGGGCAAGCGGGCGCTGCCGGCGCTGACGATCACCGGACCCGACATCGTCGCGCAGGCCAGGGTGTCGGCCCGGACCGGCGACGTGATCATCGCGGTGGCCGCGGGCGATGACCCCGCCGTCGGCGAGATCATGCGGCGGGCACCGGCGTGGGGGGCGCATACCCTGTGGATCGGCTCGGGTGGCCGCCCGGCGCGGGGCGCGGCCGATCACGTGCTGTGGATCGACGACCCGGACCCCCTCGCCCCGGCGACCGGCCGGTTCGTGCTCCTGTACCACCTGCTCTGGGAGCTCACCCACGTCTGCTTCGAACATCCCGGGCTGCTCACCGGGCCAGCGGCGGAATGCGCCGACGAGGGCCGGCTGGCCGAGGTGGTCGAGCCGCCGGGCCGTACGTACGGCGACGCGCTGGTCCGTACGGCGACCGGCGAGGAGCGCGTCGACGTCACCCTCGTCGCCCCGGTGTCAGCCGGCGACCTGGTGCTCGTGCACGCCGGGGCCGCGCTGTCCCGGCGTGACCTGGAGGTGGCGCCGTGAGCTCCGTGGGGGCCGAGCGGACTGGGTTCCTCTACCCGTTCATCCAGCGCGACGAGCGGGACGCCGAGTCGCTGCTGGCCGACCTCGCGACGTCGGCCCGTGCCAAGGCGCGGGAGAGCGCCGCGCTGCAGCGGGCGACGCTGGCGCAGTGTGCCGCGCTGATCGAGGTGGCTGGAGCGGCGATGGCCGAGCGGTTCGCCGAGGGCGGGCGGATGTTCACCTTCGGCAACGGCGGCAGCTCGACCGACGCCGCGACGCTGGCCGGGCTGTTCGCCCGCCCGCTGGACGGGCGCCCGCTGCCGGCCTTGTCGCTCGCCGCTGACCAGGCGGTGGTGACCGCGCTGGGCAACGACGTCGGGTTCGAGCTGGTGTTCTCGCGGCAGATCATCGCGCACGCGCATGCCCGCGACATCGCGGTGGCGATCTCCACGAGCGGCAGCTCCGACGACCTCCTGAGCGCGCTGGCCGAGGCGTCCCGGCGCGGCCTGCTCACGATCGGGTTCGCCGGCTACGACGGCGGCCGGATGGCGGCGGCCCCGGAGGTCGACCACTGCTTCGTGGTGGCCTCACAGAGCGTGCACCGCATCCAGGAAAGCCAGGCGCTGCTCGGGTATGAGCTCTGGGCCACGGTTCAGCGGCACCTGCCTGCCAGAGGACGGCGGGAACGGTGACGTCGAGGCTTCGGCGTACCGCCCGCCGCGCCGGAGGGCTGAGCGGCGGGAGGCTGGGTGTTGGCGGGCTGGGCGCTGGAGCGCGTCGAGGCGTTTCGCGAGCGCCGCCCTCGGCTGATCGAGGCCAGGTCCGGGGAGGTGTGGCCGTAGCGTCCCCTGCCGGCCCGGACGGCGAGCCGGAGTCGCGGCTGGCCCGGCGGCTCGGCCTGGGCGACGCGGTGGTGCTCGGGCTGGGGTCGATGCTGGGCACCGGGGTGTTCGTGGTGTTCGCCCCGGCGGCGGAGGCGGCCAGGGCGGCCGGGCTTGCGCTGGCCGCGGTGGTGGCCTACTGCAACGCGACGGCGAGCGCGGACCTGGCGGCGCGGTATACCGGGCTCGGGTGGCACCTACCTGTACGGGCGGGAGCGGCTCGGACCGCTGTGGGGGTGGCTGGCCGGCGTCGCGTTCCTGGCCGGGAAGACCGCGTCGTGCGCGGCGGCGGCGCTGGCGGTCGGCGTCTATCTCCTGCCGGGGAAGCCGCGGCCGGTCGCCGTACTGGCGGTGGTGGGGGTGACGGCGGTGAACCTGGCCGGGATCACCAGGACGGCCCGGGTCACGCGGGTGCTGGTCGCCGTACTGCTGGTGGTGCTTGCTGTGGCCGTGGTGGGGGCGCCGACGGGGCGCTGCCGCGTTGGCTGGCCGCCGTACATCCCCGGACAAGGGTGCCGCACCAGGCGGAGCTGGCCGCCGGGACGGTGATCCTGGCGATCGTGGCCGTCGGTGGCCTGCGGGGAGCCGTGGCGTTCAGCGCGTTCACCGTCCTGCTGTACTACTGCATCGCAACGCGGCCTCGCTGGGCCTGCCACGGCGGCGCGCCCGCTGGCATCGCCCGCTCGCTGGCGTCGGCCTGGCGGGGTGCCTGGCCCTGGCCGCCAGCCTGCCCGCCCGCCCGTACCGTTCTCGCCGGCACTGTGTCCTGCTCGCCGCCCCGGCCGCGATCCATCCCCTTCACCCACCGCCTCGGCAGGTAGATCACTTGTGAAAATCGCAAGTGGACCGGATAGTCCGCCGCATCCTGAGATGCCGGCATAACAGGTTCTGCGACCAAGATCTGCGCAGATCGACTCCTGAGGCCTAGGATCATGGCGTCAGGGAGGCGATCATGCTGCTCAAGTTCAGTGTCGGAAACTTCCGCTCGATCCGGGCCAGGCAGGAGCTGTCCTTCCTCGCGACCGCGCTGAACGAACGGACCGGCGTCGATGTCGCCACCCAGCCACACGGCATGACCCGGGTGCTGCCGGCTGTCGGGATCTATGGACCCAACGCGTCCGGGAAGTCCAACGTGCTGGCGGCGCTGGTGGAGCTGGCCGACCGCGCCACGTGGCTCCCGCGTCGCGAGCAGGAGCCACGCCCTGACCCGTTCCTGCTTGACTCCACGAGCAGGGAGGCTCCCACCCTGTTCGAGGTCGAGTTCCTGCTCGCCGGGGTTCGCTACGGATACGGTCTGGAACAGGACGACGGCGGGGTGGTCCGCGAGTGGCTGCACGCATTCCCGCTGGGCCGGCGTCAGGTGTGGTTCGAGCGGGACGCATCGGCCGCAGAGCCGTTTCGATTTCCCGGTGATTACCTGCGCGGCGCCAAGAGCCTGTTGTCGGACCTGGTACGGCCGGAGGCGCCGTTCCTGTCCCTCGGCATGTCACTGCGTCATCCACAGCTTTCGCCGGTCGCGCAGTGGCTGCGCGGTATCCGACGTCCCCGCCCGGGTCCGACCCGACTGCCGATGCTGCGCATGCCGCTGCGTCGGTTGTTCGAGGGCCGATACGCCGGATTGGCCACTGCACTGATACGCCGCGCCGATCTTGGCATAGTAGGTGCCGAGCTGGTCGATACCGAAAGTTTCGAGGGATCTACGAGCGGCATCATTCCCCGTCGCGAAGTCTATTTTCGGCATTTGGGCGCGGACGGCGACGCATTGTTGCCGCTCAGTGCGGAGTCCGAAGGCACCCTGTCATGGGCGCATCTGTTGCAGGTGCTGCTGCCTGTTCTCTCCTTGGGCGGCGTCCTGGTCGTCGACGAGCTGGATGCCAGCCTGCACCCGGAGCTCGCGGCCGAGGTGATCCGGATGTTCCAGGACCCGGCGGTCAACACGCACAGGGCTCAGTTGCTGTTCGCCTCGCACGACGTCACGATGCTGGGCGCACAGTTCGGGTCACCGCTGCTTGACCGCGACCAGATCTGGTTCACCGAAAAAGACCAGACCGGCACCACCGAGCTGTACTCGTTGGCCGAGTTGAAACCGCGCAAGGGTGAGAACGTCGAGCGGGGCTACCTGGCCGGCCGCTACGGCGCCACCCCCGGGCTCAGCCCCGGCGAGCTGGGCCGGGTGTTGTTGCAAGCACGGCGTGACGAGGCGCCGGCCTGATGGCTGCTGCACGCCGCAGGCCACGCCGAGAGCGCCGCCGCGAGGTCTACGTGTTCACCGAGGGAAAGGTGACCGAACCGGAGTACGTGGATCAGCTCAAGCGTCGCCAGCGGACGTTCGCGGTGAAGGTGCACAACGAGCATGGTGGTCCAGAAAGGATCGTCCCGCTCGCGGTCGAACACAAGCGGGCCGGAGACCGGTCCGCAGAGAAGGAGGGTCTGCCACCCGAGGAATGGCCAGCCGTATGGTGCATGTTCGACCGGGACCAGCACCCTGGCATCGACACGCTGACTCGCCAGGCCGAGGAAGCAGGCGTGCGGGTGGCCTTCTCTCATCCGTGCTTCGAGTTCTGGGTGCTGCTCCACTACGTGGACTGCGGCGCGCAGATGGCGGGCAGGTGCTCTCACGCAGTCGAAAGGCTGAAACCATACGCGGCGGCCGGGAAACGGTTCAGCCTTGACGACCTGATCGGCATGTACACCACGGCACGTGACCGGGCACAGCGCATTGCGGCGCAGCACGAGAAGGACGAGAACGTGTTGCCGTCGAGTCGTGATCCCAACACCACCGTATGGGCGCTCGTCGACTTCCTCGGCGTGGGCTACTGACTACGCCGTCCGGGCTTCGAGGAACTCCTCGAAGGTGGTGCGGCCGGCGGCATGGTCGGGGGTGAGGTGGCCGCCGGCCCGGTAGGCGGCAAAGGTCGCGCCGGGCAGCCGCACCGGCAGCACGAGCCGGCGCCGGCCGCTGGCCCGCAGGTACGCCCGGGCTAGGTCGGCGGCGGCGCGCACCTGCGGACCGCCCATGTCGGGCACCCGGCCGGCGGGCGGCCCCAGCGCCAGCTCCACCAGCCGCGCGGCCACCTCGCGTACGTCGACCGGCTGCACGCTGACCCCACCGGGCACCAGCATGACCGGCAGCCTCGCCGCCAGCCCGAACAGTCGCAGCACCAGATCGTGAAACTGGGTGGTCCGCAGGATCGTCCAGCCCAGGCCGGACGCCTCGACCAGCCGCTCGACCGCCAGCTTGGCCCGGTAGTAGCCCAGCGGCACCCGGTCCACGCCGACGATTGAGATGTACACCAGGTGCCCCACCCCGGCCCGCCGCGCCGCCTCGGCCAGGTGCCGGGACAGCTCGACGTCGCCCCGGGGCGACGTAGCGCAGTGGATGATCGTGTCCACGCCCGCGACGGCCGCGTCGACCCCCGCACCGCCGCCGCCCCCACTGCCGGCCCCGCCGCCGCGCAGGTCGACGGCCAGCGAGGTCACGGCCGCCGAACCACCCCCCGGCCGCGGCTGCCGGCTCACCACCCGCACCTCACGCCCGGCCTCGACCAGCCCCCCGACCACCACCCGGCCGAGCGTGCCGGTGCCGCCGGTGACCAGGATCGGGCGCATGTGCGGCTCCCCGCCGTAGAGGTTCCAGCCGAGCTACCCTACGGCTGACGGGATCCGATGGGAGGTGACCGTGCGCACCGAGACCGAACTCACCTCCCCGCTGCTGGAGCGGATCCGGCGCGGGATCATCGGCGACGACGAGGTGCTGCCCGGCCCGTACGGCCCGCGGCGGATCACCTACGCCGACTACACCGCCTCCGGCCGGTCGCTGGACTTTATCGAGGACTTCATCCACGACCAGGTGCTGCCCCGCTACGCCAACACCCACACCGAGAGCTCCGGCACCGGCCTGCAGACGACGCGGTTGCGCGAGGACGCCCGCCGGATCATCCGGGACGCGGTCGGCGGCACCGACGACGACCTGGTCATCTTCACCGGCTCGGGCGCCACGGCGGCGGTCAACAAGCTGATCGGCATCCTGGAGCTGCGGCTGCCGTCCGGGCTGGCCGAGCGGCACCGGCTGCTCGACGCCATCCCGCTCGAGCAGCGGCCGGTCGTCTTCGTCGGGCCGTACGAGCACCACTCCAACGAGCTGCCGTGGCGGGAGTCGATCGCCGACGTCGTCGTGATCGGCGCCAGCCCGGACGGCCACATCGACGAGGCCGAGCTGCGCACCCAGCTCATCCGGTACGCCGGCCGGCCGCTGCGGATCGGCAGCTTCTCGGCGGCCTCCAACGTCACCGGCATCCTGTCCGACACCGAACGGATCGCCGCGCTGCTGCATGCGCACGGTGCGCTGTCCTTCTGGGACTACGCCGCGGCGGCGCCGTACGCGCCGATCCGGGTGGCGGAAAGCGCGCCCGGCCGGGGCGACCACAAGGACGCCGTGTTCCTCTCGCCGCACAAGTTCGTCGGCGGGCCGCAGACCCCGGGCGTGCTCGTCGTACGCCGGGAGCTGGTGCGCAACGCGGTGCCCACCGTGCCCGGCGGTGGCACGGTCATGTTTGTCGACCCGGTTGGCCACCGGTACCTCGACGATCCGGTGGTCCGGGAGGAGGGCGGGACGCCGGCGATCATCGAGTCGATCCGGGCCGGGCTGGTCTTCGGGCTCAAGCAGGCGGTCGGCACGGAGCTGATCCAGGCCCGCGAGGAGCGGCTGTGGCGGCGCGCCCTGGACCGCTGGCAGGACAACCCGAACATCGACATCCTCGGCAGCCGGGACGCCCCGCGGCTGTCGATCGTCTCGTTCCGGATCCGGCACGGCGCGCGGTACCTGCATCACAACTTCGCGGTGGCGGTGCTGAACGACCTGCTCGGGATCCAGTCGCGCGGCGGGTGCTCATGCGCTGGACCGTACGGGCACCGGTTGCTGACCATCGTCGCCGAGCGGTCGCGGGCGTTCCAGAACGAGATCAGCCTGGGCTGTGATGGACTGGGCTGCGAGGGGATCAAGCCGGGCTGGGTGCGGGTCAACTTCAACTACTTCATCTCCGACACGGTGTGCGACTACCTCATCGACGCCGTGGACCTGGTCGCCCGGGAGGGCTACCGGCTGCTGCCGGACTACCGCTTTGATCCACATACCGGGCTGTGGCGGCACCGGTACGGCACGGCGGAGCCGCCGCTGCGGCTGGCCGACGTAGGTTACGACGAGGCGGGGCGGCTGCGCTGTCCCGGACGGCGGCAGCAGGTGGGGGAGGACGCCCTGGCCGGCTACCTGGACCAGGCCCGGGCGTTGCTGGCAGCCCGGCCGGACCGGCTCGACGACGGGGTGACCGGGCTGGCGGAGGAGTTCGAGCGGCTGCGGTGGTTCCCGCTGCCGCCCGGATGCCTGGCCTAGGCCAGGCCAGCGCTGCCTCGCCGGGCCGGGCCTGCCTTACCCGGCGTCAGGCGGTCACCTCGACGCCGCGCCAGAACGCCACATGGTCCTTGATCCGCGCGGCGGCGGCCATGGGCTCGGGGTAGCACCAGGCGGCGTCCTCGTTGCGTTGCCCGTCGACCTCGATCGTGTAGTACGAGGCGGTGCCCTTCCAGCCGCAGAAGGTGTGTGTCTCGGACGGCCGCAGGTGGGTCCAGTCAACTGAGGCGGCGGGGAAGTAGTGGTTGCCTTCGACGATCTCGGTCGTGTCGCTCGTGGCGATCACGACGCCATTCCACCGTGCGGTAGCCATGGTGTCATTTTCCCTCATCACTCCATATCGGCGAACCGGCGATGACCCATCCCGGCGTGTGGAACGATGCGGGACGGCGGTCGGCACAGCAGCCGCGACGAAATCTGGGGGGCACGATCATGGCAGTGGACCTGTGGCGGGCGCCGGCCCGCAGCGCGGTGGGGTGCGCGCTGGTGCTCGGTGTGCTCCTGCTCGCCGGGTGTACGGCGGCCCAGCCGCGGGGGGTAGCCGGGCCCGAGGTGACCTCGGCTCAGCCGGCGCCTCCGGTCGTGTCCACCCCGGCCATGCCCGGGTCCGGCCCGATCGCCGGCACGCTGGTGGCCGGCGACGCGGACAACGGCCACACGGTCACGCTCACGCTCGGGAAGCGTCTCGTCGTCCAGTTGAGCGGCACCTACTGGCGGTTTGGCGGGTTGACGGCACCCACGGCGTTACGCGTCGACGGACATCCGGTGACCATCGCGCCTGCTCCCGGTGCGTCCGGCTGCGTTCCCCACCTTGGCTGCGGAACTGTGACCGCAACCTTCCACGCTGCCACCGCCGGACGCGCGGTTGTCACCGCCCGCCGGACGGCCTGCGGCGAGGCCACCCGATGCACCGGGAGCCAGAGCGGATACCGGCTGTTCGTCGTCGTCCGCTGACGGAGCATGATCGAACCTGTTCGTGTGGCTGGGTGGTAGGGAGGTGCAGGCCGAGTCTGGTGACGCGGTCGTCGTAGGGGTTGAACAGCCGGGTCAGGTCCTCGCCGAGCGCGGGGCCGAAGGAGTCCAGCAGCGGCTTCCAGAGGTTCGCCCAGCTCCGGCCCGACCCGGCCCGGTGGTGATCGCGACATCCATCTCGACCGGCCCGGTCCGGCCGTCGCGGTCGTGGACCGCCGCAGCTCATCCCGCAGGGTTTGCTTCCACAGGGCGCGCACATAGGGGCGGGCCATCCGGATGGGTTGCCGGCGTCCCGGGTGTGGATCGAGCCAGACGACGTTCGCCGGGTCGCCGTTGCGGATCTCCCCCGCGCGCAGGCTGCCACTCTGGGTTCGCCCACCCCTGGTAGGGCGTGACGGAGCGTCTGTGCAGGTCCACTGTCTGGACCGGGTACGGCGTGCCGTGGCTACAGCCGTCCGGCGCTGACGCATTGATGATGTGCTTCGTCCTGGCTGGCCGGGTTGCAGTGCGCTCCGGCGGAACAAGATCTGATAGTGGCCGCGTTGCGGTGCGTGGCGTGTCCACCGGTGGTGGGGTTCTGCTGCGATGTCTAATAGCGGTTGAGATTTTCACCTTGCGGGAACGGGCGGTGCAGGACAGTATTGTGTGCGCCTGCCGCTGTGCACACAGGTGCGCGGGTGAGGTAGGCGATCTTCGGCGCCTCTTAGGGGGGACGATGTCCCGTTCGCCGCCCGTCTGTCTTTCTGCCGCTTTTTGTTGACCCAGGAGGTGGCCGGAGCTCCCTGAGGTTGCCCGGCCGCGGATCTCGTGCCGGAGATGTTGCCTGCTTGCCTGCACGGCTCGGCGGGTGCCCGGTGCGCTGGCTTGTGTTCGCCCGCCGTCTGGAGTTTGTGCGGCTGGCCGCGCTGTGAATGTGCCGCGTGGTGTCGCATTGGCTGGTGCCGGTGCAGCGGATAGCCGCCGGGTGGCTGGTCTGCGTACCCGAATCGGGCTCGTTTAATTCTCCGGGGGGTGGTGGGAGGCTGCGGCTGCCGTAGTGGGTTTCCTGGTGAATTCGAGTTCGGGACCCGCGTCCGCAGTTTGGCGTCCGAGTGTCTTGGCGTTCCGTCGGGTCTTGGGGTCTCCGGTCCAGCGTCGGTTCGGGTATGGGTGAGGCGGAATGGCCAGCAAGCAGCTGCTCAGGGTGTACAGCGACAGGAACTACAGGTACACGACGTCGGTGCGTCACCAGGGCACGACGGTGGCGTTCGCGATGGACGATCGGCGGCGCATCTACTACAGCGTGCTGAACCTGGAGGCGGCCAGCCGGTCCAAGGGTGAGATCGACAGCGCCTACTGGGCCGACAACCCCACCGAGCTGGCGTTCCCCGCCGAGCTCGTTGACGTGATGCCCACGACCGGTGACACGGCGGAGCTGACGCGCATGCCGATGGTCAAGTGGGGCGGCCGGGCGGAGCTGTCCGGCGTGGTCCAGCCCGGTGAGACCGATCCGTTCCTGTCCACCACGGCTCGGCTGGGTGCTCAGGCGCCGTTCCAGGTTGTCTCCGACGGCCGGTACCTGCTGGTCTTCCGCCAGGCGGTCGCCGTCGACGACGCGGACAACGTGTGGAAGCTGACGGCCGGTGGCGTCTCGGGGAACCTCGCCCGTCCGGACACCGACTGGGCCAAGCAGGGCGCCGCGAAGGTCCCGCTGGTGTCCAAGACCGTGCTGTGCGACCGGTACGTGCTGGCCGGCGCGCAACTGAGGCCGGTGCTGGAGGTGCGCTACCAGCGCAGCCGCAGCCGAACCACACCGGCCTCGGCCAGCGACGGGCTGGGCACCAGGGACATGGACGGCAACGCCTTCTACGAGCCCACCCACGCGCTGTCGTTCGTCCGCGAGATCAGCGGCGGCAGGTTCACCGTGCTGCTGCTGCCGACCCAGGTCGACGGGCTGTTCCGCTGGCAGTTCTTCGCGGCCAACGACAAGACCGGGCGCATCGAGGCGTTGAACGTGGAGCGGGGCGAGGACGGCCTGTTCAACGTCGCCGGCACCCAGTTCTACACCAGCCCGGATCCGCGGTTCGCCAGGTCGGTGCTGGAGCGCCAGCCGGGCGACGACCCGTTCACCAAGAAGCCGCTGGTGCCGGTCCCGATGTCCACCGACCGCGCCGGCACGGCGCTGCGGTTCGACGGCACGAGCACGTTCATCGTGATGTCGGGGCAGGGCCTGGGGCTGCAGACGGTGGAGGCATGGGTCAACCCGGCGCCGGGGGCCACGACCAGCCGGGTGATCCTGGCCCGCCGGGACATCTCGGGTAAGGAGTTGTACCGGCTGGGCCTGGACGCCAAGGGTGCGCTGGTGCTGAAGGTCGGCACCGCCGCGCCGCTGGCCTCCCCCGACCCGCTGCCGGCCGGCCGCGACACCCACGTCGCCGCGGTGCTGGACGGCACGACCGCCAGCCTGTATCTCAACGGCACCGCCGTGGCCAGCCGCGCGGTGCCGTACACGCCGGCCGCGGACCAGTTGGCGTTCATCTCCATCGGCGCCAGCCAGGTCCCGAAGGCGGGCTACCGGGACTTCTTCTCCGGCACGATCGACGAGGTCCGCGTCTGGAGCCAGCCTCGGCCGGCCCGCGACCTGGCCCGTGACCAGGCCCGCCGGCTGGCCGGCGTCGAACCGGGCCTGGCCGCCTACTACCGCTTCGACGAGGGTAGCGGCACCACGGTGCGCGACCATACCGACAGCCCCCGCGAGGGGAGCCTCAGCGGCACCGTGGAGTGGGTCGCCTCGACCGCCCCGGTGGGGGACAGCCCCGGCCTGTCCCGGGAGTCGTTCACCTTCGAGGGCCGGTCGGTGGTCTCCGGGCTGGCGAGCGTCCTGTACTCCCAGCAGGAGGACGTCGCGACCGGGTACGCCGAGCAGCCGCAGCCGAGCAAGCGGCAGGCGCGGGTGCTGCTCGCCTGCGCCACGACCGGCCCGACGCCGGGCGGGGTGGCCGACCGGCCCTACCTTGCCGCCCTCGACGTCGCGGTGGCCAGCGACGGCCGGCTCGCCCTCCTGCCGCAGCGGATCGCGCTGTCGGCCGTCAACCTGCCCGCTGCGAGCAAGCAGACCGAGGCGATCAGCGCCGCGCAGCAGGAGGTCCGGCTGGCCCAGGGAAAGCTCAGCGAGGACCAGCGCCTGGCCGATGCGATGCCGCAGACGCTGGAGACCCTGGGCATGGTGGGCCCGGCCCTGGACAAGCAACTGCGCGACAACGGGTGGCTCCCGGGCCTGCTCTACGGGCTGAACCCGCGGTGGCAGGAGCTGGTCATGTTCTACGAGGGATCGGCACTGCGGCTGATCGAGGAACTTGTGCGGCAGCAGGACGCGCAGGGCCGGCTGGGCGCGGAGCGGCTGGTGCTGGCCGACAAGCAGGCGGCGCTGGCCGCGCTCACCGACCGCATGCAGGGCGGTGACGAGGTGGCGCTGCCGATGCCGTGGGTGGCCACCGACCGGCTGGGGCTGAGCGTCCTCGGCGGGGTGCTGACCTTCGCCTGGACCAAAGACACCCCGGTCCTGCTGGAGAGCACGACCGGCGACGTGGCGCTGTACTTCCGCGGCGGTGACGAGCAGTTCTTCGCCGCCTACTACGACGTCAGGGTCTCCCGGCTGGTCAAGGAGATCCCGCTCAAGACCGGACGGCTGCGGCTGACCAGCCGCGACACCGGCCTGAACCTGCCCGACCTGGACGTCGTGGTCTCTGACGGCCCGGACGCCGCCCGCTGCACCGTGGTCGTCACCTGCACGCAGGGCGGGCAGACCTCCCGCGAGACGTTCACCAAGGTGCCCCGCCGCGCCGACCACTACGCCGCGGTCCTCAACGGCACCCCGCCGGTCGGCGTCCTGCTGGGCACGGTGGCCAAGGCGCAGGGCGACAGCGTGGTGCTGGCCGCCCCGCTCACGGGGCAACTGGCGGCCGGCACGCCGGTCGCGGTGGGCCAGACCGTCTGCGCCGTCCGCTCCACCCCCGCCCCCGACCAGCTCATCCTGACCGAGAGCCTCGCCTCGCCGCCGTCGGCAGGCACCGAGGTGCGGGCGGTGGTCTACGACTACACCTGGGCAACCGCCAGCCGCCCGGGGGTCCGGCTGAACCGGGGCTCGCTGCTGGTCGCGGCCGACATCGCGTTCGCCCGCGACCTCGTGGCCGCCGCCACCGGCACCGCGACCTCCGCCGAAAGCGCGGCGGCGCTCGACCTCGTGCCCAACGGCACCGCCGCCGGCAAGGTGGCCGGTGAGGGCTGCCACTGGCACAGCAACGCGCCGGGGCGGGCGTTCGCGTTCGACGGCCTGACCCAGCGGCTGACCCTGCCGGCCGCCCAGCTGACCAGGGCGGCGATGCCCGGCGACCTGACCGTGGAGGCCTGGGCCAACCCGACCTTCGCCGGCCCCAGAGCCCGCATCGTGCAGGCGAACATCCCCGCCGCGCAGGACACCACCGCCGCGCAGTACACCCTGGGCGTGGCCGACGCGCAGTTCCAGACTGCGTTGTCCTTCGACGGGGCCAGCGACTACCTGGACTGCGGCACCAAGCTCGCCCTGGCCGGCACCGACTTTACCGTGGAGCTGTGGGCCAGGCGGCCGTCCGCCGGCCGGATGGACTACCTCCTCACCCAGAACACGCAGAACCAGACCGCCGGGAAGTCGCTGCACATCGGGTTCCGGGAGACCAACCAGTTCACGTTCGACTTCTGGGGCGACGGCATGAACACCGCGGCCCCGAGCGACTCCCGCTGGCACCACTGGGCCTGCACCTATGAGCGGGCGACCGGCGACCGGGTCATCTATCGCGACGGGCAGGAGGTGCTCCGGGGCCGCGCCAAGGGCCAGTACACGGGCAGCGGCCAGCTTGTGCTCGGCGCCATCCCGGTAGCGGGAAGCGTGTCGAAGGCCAAGGTCGAGATGGACGAGGTGCGGATCTGGGGGCGGGCCCGCACCGGTGAGGAGGTGCGCACGGACTACAGCCGCCGGCTGACCGGGCAGGAGGCAGGGCTGCTGGCCTACTGGAGCTTCCCCGGCCGGCAGACCAGCGACCTGTCCAAGCACGGGCACGACGCGACCCCGTCCGGCAACCCGAAGGTGGTCGTGTCCGGGGTGCGCGGCTACCAGATCCTCGCCGCGGTCGGCGACCAACTCGTCCGCAGCCGCGACACGTTCCCCACCGGGCAGTGGGACCACCTGGCGGTGGCGTTCACCCAGAACTGGGCGACACGCTTCGACGGCACCTCGTGGCTGGACGCCGGCAACGCCAGCGACCTCAACCTCGTCGGCGCCCTCACCATCGTCGCGTTCGTCAAGCTCGACACGCTGGGCGTCTGGCACGGCGTGGTCTCCAAGGGCGTCATCGAAAGCAGCGGCGCCGCGCAGACCGTGCCCTACGCCCTCTACGTCCAGCCCGAGGGCGAGCTCGCGCTGATGTACGAGTCCGGCGGAACGCTGATCCAGCACCGGTCCACGACGAAGCTGCAGGCGGGCGTGTTCTACAAGGTGGGGGTCACCCGCAAGCCCACCTCCACCGGCTTCGACATCCGCTTCTCGATCAACGGCCGGTCCGACGACGCCATCCACGCCTCCCACAGCGGCCCGCAGCCGGCCGGCAACGACGCGCCGGTGGAGATCGGGCGCTGCCGGTGGGGGCTCACGCCCGAGGGCCTGCACGGGCTGCGCGGGGTGCTGTCCGAGGTGCGGATCTGGAACGTGGTCCGGGACCCGGCGCAGATCGGCGCCGCGATCACCACCCATGCGGAGGGCCTGGTCGCCCAGTGGCAGTTCCCCGAGCACGCCGGCAACATCACCGCCGACAGCACTGAGGCGCACCCGGCCCGGCTGCACGGCGGCGTGCGCTGGGTCAAGTCGCCCGACCCCGCCGGCAACCGCTTCGCGCTGTACCACAACGGCGACCCCACTGCCGCCGACCTGATGGGCAGCTCCGGCATCTGGGGACCCGACCAGGTCACCATCGGCGGCCGCGCAACCGCGGCCGGCGGCCTGGACGAGGCGTTCAACGGCACCCTCGACGAGATCCGGGTGTGGCAGACCGCCCGGACCGAGGAGCAGATCCTGGACCACCTCTTCACCCGGCTGCACGGCGAGGCCAAGACCGACGACCTCGTCGCCTACTACCCCTTCGACGCCGACTCCACCGTCGCCGGCACCACGATGCAGTTGCTCGACAGGGGGTTGCGCGGCCTGCACCTGGCACCGCCCGCGGCCGCGCAGGCGCCGCAGGTCGTGGTCTCCACCGCGCCGATCTCCCCCGACTCCGCCGAGGTCCGCTCCGCGCTGACCGGCGTGCGCACCGCCTTCAACCAGCCGATCGGCGCCGCCCCGGGGGTCACCGAGTACGCCGACATCCAGCGGCTCCCCGGCCGCGGCATCCGCGGGGTGCTCAAACGCTGCTACACCTACCAGCAGGGCGGCCGCTGGCACCTGGTCACCGGCTACAAGATCGGCACCCTGCTCAGCGAGTGGGTCGGGCAGGCCCAGTTCGACCCCCAGCTCATCGGCTACATCGAAGGCGCCCCGCCGGTCCCGTCGGAGAACCTGGTCATCAAGCCGGGGGACGGCGACTACAAGGACACCGCCAAGGTCACCTTCGAGCAGGCCGACGAGGTCACCAACACGCTGTCCTCCAGCAGGGAGAACAGCATGGAGACGGCCGCGAAGGTCACCTACGACTTCGAGGGCAAGTTCAAGGCGCACCTGGTCGTCGCGCCGCTCGGGTTCGGCACCGCCAACCCGGTCACCGAGGTCACCGTCGCGGTGAACGCCAGCATCGGCATGGAGTACTCCAACGCCTGGAGCAGCGACACGCAGGTCTCTGAGGGACGCAACCTCACCCGCGCCAGCAGCGTGGCGCTCACCGGCAGCTGGGAGGACCCCAACAAGCAGGCCAACCCGGTGGTCGGCCGGCGGTGGGTGCCGGCCAACCTCGGCTTCGCCGTGGTGCAGTCGGACACCGCCGATGTCTACGCGCTGCGGCTGGAGCACAACCGGGCACTGGTCGCCTACCGGATGGTGCCCAACCCGGACATCCCCCGCGACTGGAACCTCATCAAGTTCAAGATCAACCCCCGCTACACCAAGCAGGGCACCCTGGACGGCGTCATCGGCAACGGCCTGAACGGCCGCCCGTTCCCGGACCCCGACTACCCCGACGCCGGCGGCGGCGTCCAGTTCAGCTACTACAAGCCCCGGGAGGCGTACGCCCTCAAGCGCCGCATCGAACGCCAGGAGCAGCAGCTGCGGGGCTTCTACGAGTCGGTGTCAACCGAGACGCACGCGGCCGACCCGACGTTCGAGCGGGCCAACAAGGTGCTGGCGGACATGGGCGGCCCGCGCCTGGACCGCGACACCGGCCGCGGCGACACCGCAGCCGCCGGCGCGCGCGCCATCCAGGCCGCCGCCCGGCGCAACCTGGCCAACACCTACCTGTGGACCGCCGAGGGCGGCTACTTTGCCGAGACCACCAGCACCACCGACGTCGTCACCCAGACCACCGCCGGCAAGTACTCCGTCAAGGGAACCGCCACCTTCGGCGCCTCGGCCAAGCTGGAGGGCGGCGGCATCAGCAGCAAGTTCGGGTTCGAGCTGTCCATGTCCGGCGGCAGCAGCGTCACCCGGACCAGGAAGAAGGAGTCCAAGCAGACGTTCAAGATTGACGTCTCCTGCACCGGCGGCCAGGACCTGCTCCGCTACGTCGACGGCAAACTGGTCTACGAAGCCGACGGCACGCCGAAGACCGTTCCCGGCAGAGTCGACGCCTACCGTTTCATGACCTTCTACCTGGACACCACCAAGGACAACTTCGACGACTTCTTCGGCAAGGTCGTCGACCCGGACTGGCTGGCCACCGACCCGCAGGCAGCGTCGCTACGGCAGGCCAACCAAACCAACCAGAAACCGCCGTGCTGGCGCATCCTGCACCGGGTCACGTTCGTCAGCCGCCTCCTCGACCCCGACGCCGGCAAACTGCAGAAGGAGATGCGAGCCGCCGGGCTCCGCAGCGACTACGACCTGATCACCAAGCTCGGACCCCACGTCACGGCGAATCCCGCCAACCTCGCCAACCTCGCCAACCTCACCGCCGCGACAACCGAGGCGGTCACCACCCACCTCTACCCGCTCACCCCATACATTGCCGACATCACCAAACTCCTCGCCGACTACCTCGGAGTGCCGGCCAACCCGACCGCCCCAGCCATCACCCCAGGCAGGTGACAGCGGCTGCGTGGCGGTGCTGAAGAACCACCGGGTGGTCCGCAAGACCGCTCAAGCGGCCACGGTGCTGGGCCGATGGCCATGGTCGTCCTGACCCATCGGCCCAGCCGCCGCGGCGGACCGGCGCTCGCCGATCCGGGAGGCGCGGGCTCGTGCCGACGCTGCGGCGGATGCCCCTGTGGGCGCGGCTGGGCGGCTAGGCCGTGTCCCGTAGATCCCGGGAAGGAGGCAACGGCAGATCTTCCGCTTGGTCGCCGTGTGTCGGCTGGACATTCGTGCGCCCCCGGTTCCGTAGTTGATCTTGTGCGTCGAAGTATGGTGACTGTGTCGGTACCAAGCAGGTCCGTCGGGCAATGTCCACGAAACAGTCAAGTAATCGGCCGTTCGGCTTCGGTATCGGCCGGGTCGCTGCGACGGTGCCGGGCTTGCGGCCACGCGGCCGCGACCACTCAGCCCTACATCCGCGAAGCCGTACCATCGGCTACCCCGCCAGCGGTGGTCGACGACCCCTTCGAACCGGACCTGTGCAGACATTGGCGGTAGACAGCCAACTTCTATCGATCAAACTCCAAAGAGCCTTGCTCTTGTCAGGGCGAAATGATTGCTATGCTGGCGTTGCCGGTCTGGCTGGTGACGCCCTGTGCGGTCAGGCACTGCAACGGGTTGGGTGCGGTGAGGATCAGAGTGACGGTCGCGGTGGCGCCCTGGAACCGGCCTGCGGTCACGGCGCCGACTCCGGTTGACTGTTCGACGCCTAGCGCGATGACGTCGGTGAATGTCAGTGACAGGGTGCTGGTCTGCCCGTCGTTCCAGACGATCGGGTAGGCGGGGTACGTGAATGTTCCGGCCAGGCCGTTGCAGGTGGCGTTCGGGAAGTCCACCGACAGCGAGGCGATGCCGGAGGTGAGTGTAGTGTCGGTGGAGGTGCAGCCGCTGAAGTTATCGATCTCGTCGTAATGCACTGTCTTGGGGGTCGTGGTCAGGCCCGGCTGATACATCACCGTGGACGTGCCGGTACAGGTGACCAAGGTGGTGGTGGCGTGAGCGGCGGCGGTATCCGCCACGATGACAGTGCCCAGCACGGCGGTGACGGCGAGCGCCTGGTGCCACCGACGCATGAACTTGACGCCTCCAGCTTGTCGTATCGCGATCTTCCCCAGCAAACGAAAGCGCCGCATCGAACTCATACTCATGACCTTCCATGATTTCCGGCATCGTCATGATGCCTGGCAAAGTTCTGACCAGAGTCTGTCCAGGCTACAGCCTTGACGGGTGCGCTGAGTGCGTAACGCGTGCAGACGGTCAACGCTGGCCTTTCCACGGTCACGGATCGACCGGGTAGTCGATCGTTCGGTTGGCACTGGGGGCGTCTGGTTTGGCTCGTGTCGGTGCGGATCGGCGCTGATGGTCCAGTCGGGTGGTGGCCGTCGTCGTGCGGTGTGGGTGGCTTCGATGAGCCTGTATCGGAGTTCGGTGGCGGGTTGTCGTGCGGGTAGCGGGCTGCCAGCGAGTCGGGGTAGTTCGGTGGTGATGTCGTATCCAGCGACGTGATGCGTTGGCCGCGAAGATTCTGGGCACACCGGAGACCGTGCACCGCGGCCTGACCGAGTTGCTCGCTGCTACTGCCGCCGACGAGCTGATGATCAACACGATCACGTACGACCCGGCCGACCGGGAGCGTTCGTTCGAGCTGGTGGCCGACCTGGCCGGCCTCGCCACCACACCCCACGCCGCCGCCTGACCGTGTGGTCACCTCTCGGCGTTGTGGTGACCTATCGGGGCCTGGGCCGCCCGTGTGGTGACCTGTGCGCCGTGTGGTGACCTATCGGGGCCTGGCCCGCCCGGGTGGTCACCTGTGCGCCGTGTGGTGACCTTTTGTTGTTGGGGCGAGGTGGGCCAGCTCGGGGTGGCCGGCCGCGTAGCCGTTCAGCAGTAGCCGGGCGGTGTCCACCGAGTCGACCAGCGGGTGCAGTGCGAGCGCCCGGACCGCCGCCGACCGCGAGCCGGACCGGGCCGCCTCGATGGTGGCGCGCTCCGCCGCCTTGACCGCGGCGACCAGGGCACCAGCGCCCGCCGGCAGCTCTCCGACCGCGACCGGATGGGCGCCGTTGCCGTCGACCAGGCACGGCACCTCGACCACCGCGGCATGGTCCACAGCAGACAGTGCCGACCGGTTGCGCACGTTCAGCACCAGCGTCGACGGCGCCCGTCCGGCCAGCGCGGCCATGACCGCCACTGCCAACTGCTCGTACCCACCGCCGGCCGGCTCGCCGTCCGCCGCCGACCCGCGCGGCGCCTCGGCCAGATAGGTCGCGTCCCGCTCGGCCCGCACCCGGGCCCACTCCGCGGCCGCTCGCTCGGGCTCGATGCCGGCCCGGCCCCCCGCTGCCAGCCGGGCGTAGAAGGCGCCCTGCTGGCCGGCCAGGAGCTCCCCCCGGGTCTGCCCGCCGGCCCGGATCGCCGCGATCACCTCGCGGGTGTAGTAGTAGTAGTACAGGTACTCGTTCGGGATCATCCCCAGCTCGCCTAGCCAGTCCGGGCCGAACAGCCGCCCCTCCTCGATCCGGCCCAGCGCCACCGGGTCGGCCAGCAGCCCCGGCAGCCGGTCCCGGCCGTCAACGTACGCCGCGCGCAGCCAGCCCAGGTGGTTCAGCCCGGCGTAGTCGAACCAGACCCGCTCCAGCCGCACGCCGAGCAGCCAGGCGACCCGACGCAGCAGCCCGGCAGGCGAGTCGCAGATCCCGATCACCCGGTCGCCGAGCACCGCGCCCATCGCCTCGGTGACCAGGCCGGCCGGGTTGGTGAAGTTGATCGTCCAGGCGTCCGGGGCCCGCGCCGCGATCCGGGTCGCGATGCTGTCCATGACCGGTACGCCGCGCAGGCCATAACAGACGCCGCCTGCCCCGGTGGTCTCCTGCCCGAGCAGGCCGAGGTCGAGGGCGACCCGCTCGTCCACGACCCGCCCGCGCAGCCCGCCGACGCGGACCGCGCAGAAGACGTACTGCGCGCCGGCCAGCGCCTCGTCGAGGGTCGGGCAGGCCAACACCTGCGGCGCGGCCGGTCGGTCACCCGCCGTACCCGCTCGCCCCGCCGTACCCGCCGGCCTGGCCCGCTCCGCCAGCCCGGCCAGCACCGGGCCGATCGCGGCCACCCGGCCCGGGTCGGCGTCGTACAGCGCGACCTCATCCACCAGCGGCGCACAGCCCGGCGGGTCCAGCAGCGCCTGGTATACCAGGGGCACCCGAAACCCTCCGCCACCGATGATCGTCAGCCTCATCAGGGGAAGGCTAACCTGGACCGGTGACCGAGGCCGAGCCCGACTGCCCGGATTCTGACTGCCCGGACGAGCTCCGCCGGCCGTCCGCCGGCCGTTTGGTCGCCGCGAGCATCGACCCGCTCTCCTGCGTCCGCCGAGCCGGCGACCCGTTCATCGACGTCTTCTGCGCCGGCACCGTCTTCATCGACATCGTGTTCACCGGCCTGCGGTACTTCCCGCGGGCCGGTACCGAGGTGTGGGCGCCCGGGATGGGCTCCAGCCCCGGCGGGATCGCGAACGCCGCGGTCGCCATGCGCCGGCTCGGCATGCGCACCTGGCTGGCCGCCGCGATCGGCGCCGATGTCTACGGCGACTACTGCTGGGACACGCTGGCGCGGCAGGAGGACGTCGACCTCACGCCGTCCCGCCGGTTCGACGGCTGGCACTCCCCGGTGACGGTGTCGCTGGCGATCAACCAGGACCGGACCATGGTCACCCACGGCCACCCCGCACCGATGCCGCTGGACGACATGATCGGCCAGCCGCCGGCCGCCCGGGCCTGCCTGGCCCACCTCGACGTCGAGGAGCAGGCCTGGGTCCGGTTCGCGTCCGACGCCGGCAGCCTCGTCTTTGCCGACATCGGCTGGGACCAGTCCGAGACCCGCGCGGAGCAGGTGCTGTCCCGGCTGCGGCACTGCCACGCCTTCCTGCCCAACGCCGCAGAGGCGATGCTGCTGACCGGGGTCGACTCGGCCGAGGCCGCGCTGGCTCGGCTGGCCCGGCACGTGCCGCTCGTCGCGATCACCCGCGGCCCGCGCGGCGCGATGGCGGTGGACGAGACGACCGGCGAGCGCGCCCGGGTGCGCGGCCTGACCGTGCCGGCCATTGACCCGACGGGGGCCGGCGACGTGTTCGGGGCCGGTTTCGTGCTGGGTACGCTGGCTGGCTGGCCGCTGGCGCACCGGCTACGGTTCGCCAACCTGTGCGCGGCCCTGTCGGTACAGCACTTCGGCGGCTCGCTGTCCGCGCCCGGCTGGGGTGAGATCGTGGCCTGGTGGCAGGAGGTGCGGGCGGGCCGGCACCCCGCCGGGCTGGCCACGGAGTACGGCTTCCTGGAGGACCTGCTGCCCGGTGCCGCGTTGTCGCCGGTCCGCCGGGCGGCTGCCACGCTGGGCCATCACCGCCGGGCACACGCCTGAAGCCGGCAGCGGCTGACCGTGGACGACGACCTTTCGGCCGGCCTGGAGCCGATGCGGTGGCAGGTGCACGCGCGGGTGCTGGCGGCGACATCGTTTTGGGCGATGGCCCGCCGGCTGCCCGGGCTGGTCGCCGAGTCGATGGGGCTGGCGTGGCAGGCCAGCCGGGCCACCACCGCGGCCGCGGTCGGGCTGCACCTGGCGGCTGGGGTGTTCACCGCGTTCGGGCTGTTGGCCACCACGGATGTGCTGCGCGCGTTGCTGGCGGAGGGGCCGACGCCGGACCGGGTCCGCGCGGCAGTGCCGGCGATGCTGATCGTGGTCGTCGTTCTGGCCGCCCGCTCCGCACTGGAGATCGCGGCCGGGTGGGCGCAGTCCCGGCTGGCGCCGCTGGTCGACCCGGTGGTCGAGCGCCGGCTGTTCGCTGCCACGACGACGGCGGACCTGGCGGCGTTCGACGACCCGGAGTTCTCCGACGCGATGCTGCGGGCCCGCGACCGGGGCGCGAACAGCGCGTCCCGGGTGGTGACCGCCGCGATCGACGTGGTCACCGGGCTGGTCGGGCTGGTCGCCGCGGCCGGCACCCTGGGCGTGCTGCACCCGCTGCTGCTGCCGCTGCTGGTCGCGTCCGCGGTGCCCGATGGGTGGGCGGCGGTGCGGGTGGCCCGCGCCCAGTACCTGTCGATGTACGCGACCTCGGCGTTGCGCCGCCGTAAGTGGATGCTGTCCGACCTGCTAGCCCAGCGGGAGACCGCGGCCGAGCTGCGCGCGTACACCGCCGCGCCGCTGCTGCTCGCCGAGTACACCGCGGTCGCTGCCCGCGAGCTCGCCGCGAACCTGCGGGTGGCCCGCCAGCAGACGGGCGCCCGGGCGGTCGGCGGCGTGCTGTCCGGCCTGGCCACCGGCCTCGTCTACGGCACCCTCGGGCTGCTGCTGATGGGCGGGCTGGTGCCGCTGGCCGTGGCCGGGACCGCCGTGCTCGCCATCCAGGCCGGGCAGCGCTTCCTCGCCACCCTGCTGCACTCCGCGAACCAGCTCTACGAGGACGGCCTGTACTTCGGCGACTACCTCGCCTTTTGCGCGGACGTCGAGACGCGTGCCCGCCAGCCGGTCACGGCGACCCTGCCGGCGTCGTTCGAGCGGATCCGGGTCGACGGCGTGACCTTCACCTACCCGGGCGCGGCGACCCCGGCGCTGCGCGACGTAACGCTGGACATCCGCCGCGGCGAGATCGTCGCCCTGGTGGGGGAGAACGGCTCGGGCAAGAGCACGCTCGCCAAGCTCGTCGCCGGTCTCTACCGCCCGGAGGCTGGCGCTGTCCGCTGGGACGACGTCGACCTGTCCACTGTGGACCAACCGGCCGTGTGGGACCGGGTCGCGCTGCTGCTGCAGGACTTCGTGCACTGGCCGCTGACCGCGGGGCAGAACATCACCATCGGCCGGCACGACCACCCGGACGCCGGCACCGCGCTGCCGGCCGCCGCGCGGGCCGGCGGTGCCGACGAGGTCATCGCCGAGCTGCCGCGCGGCTACCGCACCTTCCTGTCCCGGGAGTTCACCGACGGGCATGAGATCTCCGGCGGGCAGTGGCAGCGGTTCGCCGCGGCCCGGGCGTTCTACCGTGACACGCCGTTGCTGATCTGCGACGAGCCGACGGCGGCCCTCGACGCCCGCGCCGAACACGCTCTCTACACCCGGCTGCGTGAGATCGCGGCGGGCCGCACCGTCATCCTGATCACGCACCGGCTGGCGAGCGTGCGGCACGCGGACCGCATCTGGGTCCTGCACCACGGGCGGGTCGAGGACCATGGCACGCACGAGGAGCTGCTTGGCCGGGGCGGCCGGTACGCCGAGCTGTTCACCCTCCAGGCCGAGGCCTACGCCACCGACCTCACGGGCATCTCCGACGACTAGTGGCCGGGACCAGGACAGCCTCCACTTCAGGGTGGTCATGTTCGACCTGCTCTGGTAGGGGCAGCCCAGGGGCAAGTCCAGGGGCAGCCCGGCCTGAGACCCGGCCTGGGCCTTTCGCGCCGGCACCTGTGGCGTCGTCGGCCACTGGCAGTGGCTGTTGCTGTCCGCCCGTGGTAGGCCGGTGGCGCGCCGACACCACAGGTGCCGGCGCCCACCCTCTCCCTTCTCCCTTCATGCTGTTCGTTTTCGGTGTCGGTGGTGCCGGATCGGTTTTCGCTCCGGGTCTATCGACCGTGGCGGGATAAACTCGGGTAGCCCGTCGTCGGCTATTCTCACGTCCCAGCCGTTGTGATGGACGACACGGTGATGGTGACCGCACAGCAGGACGCCGTTGTTCTGGTCGGTGCGGCCGCCGTTGGCCCAGTGGACGCAGTGGTGGCAGTGGCACCACTGGTAGGGGCGGTCGCAGGTGGGGAAAGCACATCCGCGGTCGCGGAGGATGATGGCGCGGCGGGCCGTGCCGACGTAGTGCCGGGAGCCGCGCCCGAGGTCGAGGGGCAGGCTTTCCCCGCCGAGGACGGCGGGGATGATGTGGGCGTCGCAGGCGATCCGCCGTACCTGGCTGGCGGGCAGGACGTCGCCACCGTCCAGCATCCCGACGCCGGTCGCCGCGACCAGCTTGTCATACGGCATCGTCACGACCAGGGTGGGGCGTTCGCCGCCGTTGTCCGGCAGGTCGCCCATCCGCAGGGCGCGCTCGCCGAGCTCGACCAGGGCGTCGGCCATCCGCTGCCCGTGGGTGCGGTCGTCCCGGACACCGGTGGCCGGGTCGGCGGGACGGGGCGCGGCCAGCGGGTCGAGGGCGACCCGCAGGGTCTCCGCACCCTCGGTGTCCAGGAACCCGCAGATCCGCTTCAGCCCGGGCCCGGCGGGGGATATGCGCAGGTCACGCCGGGCGTAGTCCGCGGCGGCCTCCCGCTCGACCTGCCGGGCCTGAAGCTCCGCGCTGCCGTCGGGATCCACCACATCCAGGACACGCCGCCCGAGCAGCGCGATCGCGGCCGGGTCGAGGGTGGCGCTGCGCTCGACCAGCTCCCGCTCCGCCGCGACCCGGACGCCGGCCGGGGTCTCGGCCTGCAGTGCCCGCATCGCCTCCGCGATCACCTGCGCGTGGTCGACGCTGACGCCCCATCAGCCAGCGCCGCCGCCGTCTTGGGCAGGTCGCTGTCCAGCGCGGTGGCGAGCCGGAGCAGCCGCCCCGCCTCGGCGGGCCGCATGTTCACGGAGCCCTGCAGCCACGCCCGCATGTCCGGCGCGTCATGCGCAGACGCAAGACCACGGGCCTCAGCCTCCCGCACCAACGGCAGCAGCACAGTGCCGGTGAACCGCCCGACCTGCCGGAACCCCCGTACCAACACCTCGTCAACCTCGGAGTCGGAAAGCGCAGACCAGTCGACACCACCACACAGGTCAAGCAGAGCAGAGAACTGCTCGACCAGCGCGACCGCGTTCGACATAGGAGAAGGATAAACAGGGCCACCGACAGAACCGCGCGAGAAGCCGAGCACTCCGCAAAAAACTTGAGAAACTTCGGTGAGCAAAACGGTGGATGCCCACCGTAGTTGCCGGTGGCAAGCCAGCCGCCGCACGACGACTGGCGCGGCAGCCAAACCCTGAGCCAATGACCAAGGCCCGGCATTCCGTGTCTCCTCTCCGGGCCCGGCATCCCCGGCGTGCTCGGCGACCGACCAGCAGCTCGTCCGCGGCAACCTCGCCAACAACCCAGCAGGCCCCCGGGACCCGCCCCAGCAGCCCACCACCCAGCCGACCCGCCACCGGGCAGTACCCACGACCACGCGGTGGCCGCTCTGTGTCACGCCGCCATGCCCAAGATTACGAAGTCCGGCTCGAGGTACTAGCGCGCGTCCTGTGAGGGCTACACCCGACCCGGTGAAAACGAGCGGTTTGTGGGTGTGTCTCTGGGCGCCATGCGAGTCTGACCCAGGACCGGGGGCGCCGAGCCCTGGCCAGACTTGGGGGCGGAGATGGCCAGGCCGATGGCCGCGGACATTGTGCGGGTGTTGGGTGAGGTCCTACGGCGCCGGGCGTCCGGCGGGCCGGCGACACCGGGAGAGACCGGGCTGTGGTGGCTGGTGACCCAGCGGCTGGACCAGACTGAGCAGGGGCCGGCGGTGCTGCGCCAGTTCGAGTCCGCGCCGGGCGGTCGGCGCCCACAGGCCGCGCTGGGTGGGCTGCTGGACCAGGTGCTCTCGACGGACCGGCAGTTCGCCGAGCAGGTGGGCGCCGCGGTGGAGCAGGCCCGGGGCGCCAGCCAGGCCAGCACGACCAGCGGCTCGACGGTCACCACGACCGCCAGCGGCAGGTGGAGCACCGCCGTCGCCGGCAACCAGTCGATCGTCAACAACAGGCAGCTCGTCATCGGCGGGGGAGCGGCCGCCCTGGTCCTCGTCGTGCTGGTGGCGTTGTTCGCGCCGTTCAGCCCGGTCCGGGTTGGCTCCCATGGCGACCCGACGTCCGCTGCCGGTCCGGCGCGGATCACGATCAGCCCCACAGCCGGTCCGGTCACGGCGAAGATCACCGTTGTGGGGGAGGCCTTCCGGCCCGGCGAGGAGGTTCGGATCTTCTTCCACATCACCGAGGTGGTCCGGGTAAACGCCGACGCGGACGGACAGTTCCGCACCACGATCACCCCACCCGCGTTTTATGCGGAGCTGGGCTCCATGGGGATGCCGACCTACGTCAGCGCAGTCGGCCGGACCAGTGGGCTGGCCGACCAGCGCCCGTTCTCCTTCACCGGCGGTGGCTCTGGCCGCCCGCCCGGCTTCCCCACCGGTTTCCCGAGCGGCTTCCCGACCGGCCCCTGACCGAGCCCGCCCCGACTCGGTGTGGTCACCTCTCGGCGTTGTGGTCACCTTTCGTTGGTCGGCGACCCCAAGAGGTCACCACAGCGCCGAGAGGTGACCACACGGGCGCTGCGGACCCCGATAGGTCACCACAGCGCCGAGAGGTGACCACACGGGCGCTGCGGACCCCGATAGGTCACCACAGCGCCGAGAGGTGACCACACGCGTAGCAGGCGGCCGGCGGTCAGAGGGCGTCGACGGCGGTGACGTGGAGGATGGCGGTGCCGGCCTCGTCGGAGGCGGGCAGGTCGACCTCGGCGCTGATGCCCCAGTCGTGGTCGCCGGCCGGGTCATCGAAGATCTGCCGCACTCGCCACACACCGGGCTCCCGCTCCACGATGAGCAGCGCCGGGCCACGCGCGTCCGCCCCTGTCCCGATCTCGGCGTGCTCCGCGAAGTACGGCGCCAGCGCCTCCGCCCACGCCGCAGCGTCCCAGCCGTCCGCGCTGTCAAGCTCACCGAGCTCGTCCCACCGCCGCCGCGACGCCAGCTCCACCCGCCGGAACAGCGCGTTGCGCACCAGCACGAAGAACGCCCGCTGGTTGGCCGTCACCGGCGGCGGCGCGACGTCGATCCGCCCGCGGGCACCACCGGCGCCGGCCTCCTCGGCAGCGGCCGGGTCGCGCAGCCGCTCCCACTCGTCCAGCAGGCTGGAGTCGACCTGCCGGACCAGCTCACCCAGCCACTCGATCAGGTCGGTCAGCTCCTCGGTGCGTGCCTCCTCCGGCACGCTCTGCCGCAGCGCCTTGTACGCATCGGCCAGGTAACGCAGCACCAGCCCCTCCGACCGGGCCAGCCCGTAGAAGCCGACGTACTCGGTGAACGTCATCGCCCGCTCGGCCAGGTCCCGCGCCACCGACTTGGGCGCCAGCTCGTGGTCGGCCACCCACGGATGCCCCCGCCGGTAGATCTCGTACGCCCCCTCCAGCAGCCCCGCGAGCGGCTTCGGGTAGGTCACGCCCTCCAGCAGCTCCATCCGCTCGTCGTACTCCAGGCCGTCCGCCTTCATCTGCTGCACTGCCTCGCCGCGGGCCCGGAACTGCTGCGCCGACAGCACCTGCCGCGGGTTGTCCAGCGTCGACTCGATCACCGACAGCACGTCCAAGGCGTACGACGGCGAGGCCCGGTCCAGCAGCTCCACCGCCGCCAGCGCGAACGGCGACAGCGGCTGGTTCAGCGCGAAGTCGAGCTGCAGGTCGGCGGTGAGCCGGACAGTGCGACCGGTCTCGTCCGGCACGGCCAGCCGCTCCACCACCCCGGCCGCGAGCAGCGCTCGGTAGATCGCGATCGCCCGCCGCACGTGCCGGCGCTGCGCCGGCCGGTCCTCGTGGTTGTCGGTCAGCAGCTTCCCCATCGCGGCGAAGGCGTCGCCCGGCCGCTGCACGACGTTCAGCAGCATCGCGTGCGTCACCCGGAAGCTGGACGTCAGCGGCTCCGGCTCGGCCGCCACCAGCCGCTCGAACGTCGGCCGCCCCCATGACACAAACCCCTCGGGCGGCCTGCGCCGCACCACCTTGCGCCGTTTCTTGGGGTCGCCGGCCCGGATCAGCGCCCGCTCGTTCTCGATGACGTGCTCGGGCGCCTGGACGACGACGGTGCCGGCCGTGTCGAAGCCGGCCCGCCCGGCCCGCCCGGCGATCTGGTGCAGCTCGCGCGCCTTGAGCAGCCGGGTCCGCGTCCCGTCGTACTTGCTCAACGCCGTGAACACGACCGTGCGGATCGGCACGTTGATGCCGACGCCGAGGGTGTCCGTGCCGCAGATGACCTTGAGCAGCCCGGCCTGGGCGAGCAGCTCGACCAGCCGGCGGTACCTCGGCAGCATCCCCGCGTGGTGCACGCCGATCCCGTGCCGGACCAGCCGGGACAGCGTCTTGCCAAAGCCGGAGGTGAACCGGAACCGGCCGATCAGCTCGGCGATGGCGTCCTTCTCAGCCCGGCTGCAGACGTTGACGCTCATCAGCGCCTGTGCCCGCTCCAGCGCCTCGGCCTGGGTGAAATGGACGACGTACACCGGCGCCCGGTCGGTGCCGAGCAGCTCCTCCAGGGTCTCGTGTAGCGGCGTCATCGAGTACCGGTACTCCAGCGGCACCGGCCGGTCCACGCTGGCCACCACGGCGGTCAGCCGGCCGGTGCGCCGGGTCAGGTCCTCCTCGAACCGCCGTACGTCGCCGAGCGTCGCCGACATCAGCACGAACTGCGCGTCCGGCAGCTCCAGCAGCGGCACCTGCCAGGCCCAGCCCCGGTCCGGGTCGGCGTAGAAGTGGAACTCGTCCATCACCACCTGGCCGACGTCGGCGGCGGCACCGGACCGCAGCGCCAGGTTGGCCAGGATCTCCGCGGTGCAGCAGATGATCGGCGCGGTGTCGTTGACGCTGGCGTCGCCGGTCAGCATGCCGACGTTCTCGGCGCCGAAGGTGGCGCACAGCGCGAAGAACTTCTCCGAGACCAGGGCCTTGATCGGCGCGGTGTAGAAGCTGCGCCGGCCCTGGCTGAGCGCGGTGAAGTGGGCGCCGGTCGCGACCAGGCTCTTCCCCGACCCGGTCGGCGTGGACAGGATCACGTTCGACCCTGACACCACCTCGATCAGCGCCTCGACCTGGGTCGGGTACAGGACGAACCCGCGCTCCTCGGCCCAGGCCGAGAAGGACTCATAGAGCAGGTCGGGGTCGGGGGTCGCAGGCAGCAGCTCGGTCAGCGTCATGACATCTCGATCGTGCCCGTTCGACCGGCCGCGCGCACGCAACCGGGCGGCAACGGCGGCACACCCCGCGGGACACGCCTCCTGCCGGACCGGTCCTTCCGTCACGCCGGAACGTTGGAACGTCGGAAGGACCACCATGGCGCACCGTGCCGCGCTCAGGATGTCCGCCTTCGCCGCCCTCGCCGCCGTCGTGGGGGCCACCGCGGTCGGCTCGGCGCACGGTGGTGACCGGTCCCAGCCCGACCGCGCCGCCGCCAGCCCGGCCGCGGGCGCGGGCGCGCCGCTGGCCGGGTCCGGCATGAGCGTCCTCGGCGACGAGATCGAGGCCGGTACGGCGACGGTCCGCCCGGCTGCGGTCTCGGCAGCCTGCGCCGACCGTGCCTACAGCCTCGAAGGGTTCCAGGCGGCCAAGACGCTGACGTTCTGCTACAACCCGGCAGGCTCTCCGACGAACGTCCGGACGGCGACCGCGACCAAGAACGCCACCTGGACGGTGACCATCGGCGCCAACCGGTGCGGCATCACCAGGCGGCTGGCGGCCAGCGGCGGCTACGCCGGCACCACCGGCCGGGTTCGCCCAGGTGGACACCGTGGGCAGGTGTAACGGCAACGACGGCGACAACACCGTCGGTTGGGGCAGCCTGCGGGTCGGCTACCTGGCCATCACCTGCGTCTACTACGCTGACGGCAAGATCGCCAGCTCCGACATCATGATCAACAAGAGCTAGCGGTGGTTCACCAGCCTGCCGGTCAGGTGCAGCGGCGCCTACGACGTCCAGTCGGTGCTCACCCACGAGCAGGGGCACACCTTCGGGCTGTCCCACGTCGACCTGACGACCCACAGCACCCAGGTCATGGCCACCGCCATCGGAGCGTGTGACACGAGCAAACGGCTGCTCGGCATGGGCGACTACACCGGGCTGGCGCGCCTCTACGGCACCCGCTGAGACCGGAGGGCCGGCGGCCAGGTGCCCCTCCCGCCGGCCCTCCCCGCGCCACGAACCCCCACCCTGACCGGCCCCCCCGGTCAGGGTGGGGGTTCGCTTGTGCGGTGCGGTGCGGCCCGCCCGGCTCCCACTCGGGCAGGTTTCCCCAAACTTGCGGTCCCGGCACGCTCGGGCTCGGGCTAGTTCCCAAACTTTGCGGCCCCTGCCCGGGCAGGTTCCCAAACTTGCGGTCCCCGCCCGCTAGTTTCCAAAACTTGCCCAAACCCCCATGGGAAGCCCGTCCTGGGGCGGCCGTACGCTTCCCGGATGTCGGTGCATGGCTTCGTCGACGAGTCGTGCCGGGGACCGGTCTACATGCTGAGTGTGGCGCTGGTCGACCCGGCCGATCTGGGCAGGCTGCGTCGACTGCTGCGCGGTCTGCTCATGCCAGGTCAACGAGAGCTGCACGCCAAGAAGGAAGCTCCGCAGCGGCTGCGCGCGATCGTTGCCAAGATCATCGCCGACGGTGTGCGGGCGCGCATCTACCTTTGTCGCTACGGCGCCGACCAGGAGGCAGCCCGCCAGCGGTGTCTCCTCCGGCTGGTCGAGGATCTGCTGGACGACGGGGTCCGTCGCCTGGTGCTGGACAGCCGTCCCGGCCGGGACCGGCACGATGAGAGGACGATCTGGGCAGTCCTGGGCAAGCGCCCGCAGGAGAGCGGGCTGACCTACGAGCACATGGACAGTGCCGCCGAGCAACTTCTCTGGCTGGCAGATGTCATCGCCTGGTGTCACGGCGCGGGGAGTGACTGGCGACGCCGCATCGCTCCGGCAGTTGTGAGGGTGATCGATGTCGGCGTGTCATAGACAACGCGAAGCCCGGCCGCCGACCGTCCGGACGGGTGCCGGGCTCACTTCCGCAGCCTACGGGGCCTTGGCATAGGTCAGTGTAGCTGGTAGCTCGCTCAAGACGATACCCAACGGTGTCGTTTCTCGGCGCCGGTCAGGGCGGGGGCGGGCCGGTACCGGTAGCCGAGGCCGCGGACCGACTCGACCGGGCTGGTCTCCGGGTCGGGCAGCCCAGCTTGCGGCGCAGCCGCGGCACGACGAACTTCACCCGCTCGGTGCCGACGCCGCTCGGGTCGTCCCAGGCGTGGGTGAGGAGCTGGCTGGGCGTGAGGGTGAGCCCGGCGTTGCGGACCAGCACGTTCAGCAGCCGGAGCTCGGTGCCGGTCAGCCGCCGTTCCACGTCCAGCGTGCGGACGGTGCGGGTCTGCGGGTCGAGCCGGATCACGGCGTCGTCGTAGATTTCCTCGGCCCAGCTCGCCGTGCCGGCCCGGCGCAGCAGCGCGTCCACCCGGGCCACCAGCTCGGCGTTGGTGTACGGCTTGGTCAGGTAGTCGTCGGCCCCGCCGCGCAGGCGGCGGACCCGGTCGACCCCCTTGCCGCGTCCCGGTGAGCATGAGCACCGGCACGTCGCTGATGTCCCGGATCCGCTCCAGCGCGCCGGCCTCGTCCAGGCACCGGACCAGGTGGGCCCGGCTGATCAGGTCATGCAGCTCCATTGCGGCCGTGGCCCCGTTCGAGCCGGGTGCGCGGGCCTCGTGCGGTAGTCGTCGGACATCGTCAGGCGGTCGTGGCTGTCACCAGCCGTGATCGATCCATCTCAGATGTCAACACACCACTGTATCTCGATCCCCTCCGCGGATCCGGAGCCGGACCCGCGGAGCGGTCGCAGCAGGGCAACCGACGCGCACCGGCAGGCGACCCTTCCCGTCGACCCGACCGGCCGAACTCACGGGCAACCACCGCCGAAGAGGCCCCGGGACATCCCCGGAAGATCGCCCGTTCGGCCAGCTCGAATGAGGTCGGCGACCATGCCTGCAACCACTGTGATCCAGACGGCGACCCGAGCGGCCCTGCCCGTCACCGCCGCGGCGGGCGTTGCGGCCAGCATCATGGCCAGCGGCGTCCACCCGGCGGCCGCCGACCCGCACCCGGTCCGGCTCGCCCCGACGGCGGCGATCACGTCCGCCCGGGACCTGCCGGAAGCCCCCGTCGCCAACGACTACAACTGGCGGGCGTTCGCCTCCCGTTACCTGGGCGGTGACACCGTGATGGCCCGGCAGTGCACGGCGTTCGTGCTGTGGCGGATCGACCACCGGCTGCGGCTGGCGGACAACACCACCCTGATCAGGCTGTCCAACGCCTACCGGATGACCGGCGCGAAGGACCTCGACAACGCCGCCGTCAGGGCCCGGTACAAGGTCGACCGTACTGGTTGGCGTGCACGTCGCTGCGCATTGTCCATCGTATGCTTGGCATATGCATGCCAAGAAACTTAGCCGGCCGGGATCACTGACTGGATGGCTCATACCCATGAAGCCGAGTGGAGTGAGCTGGGGGAGGCTGACGGGGATGGGGACGTCGGCGCAGATCAAGCGGGCGTCGAATGGGACTGGCGCCGACGTTAGTAAATGGCTGTCCGTCGCCCTCGAAGAGTACGATGCCTTGCGGGTCGAGATCATCGACGCCATACAGGCGCAGCGTACGATTATGCAAGTGGGGACGGCCGGCCTCTCAGTGCTGATAGGTCTTGGGCTCCAGCAGGAAAGATCGCCGCTCGGAGTGTTGATACTCGCCTTCCTTGTGCCGATCCTCGCCGTTTTCGTCACGGCGGGCTCGTTGGGAGAAATGCTGCGGGCGGCCAGGGCGAGTTCTTTTCTGGCACACCGAGAGGAAATAATCAACGAGGTGGTGGACGGGGAACATCCGGCGATGGAATGGGAGGGCTGGCTTCGTCGCCAGCCAGTATATATCGCTCGCGAGCGTGCCCAGTTCCTCATCATATTCGTGCTCAGTACGTCCTCGTTGATGCTGGGTGGCTACAGCACGTACATCTCCAGGCTCTACATACTGCCGTCGATCGTCCTAGTATTTTTGGGGTTGGTGTCGGTAGCGTTGTGGCTGAGTGGTCCGATGCTACATAGTCACCTGATCAGGCAGGTCCGCCGGCAGTTCCTGAACGTTAGGTCGGAGCCGTCCCAAATCGCGGCAGGTAGACGGCCGCGCAGACCCATGTGAGCGGGCGGTCCGAGCGCTCAGTGCGCCAGGTAGTAGAACCTGCGCATATGGTACGGCGAGGGTGACCAGCGTCAGCACGACTGGCCGGCCGAGCTCAGTGACCAGCGGCTGCAGGTGGGTCTGCAGGTGCGCGATGGTCTCGGCGGTGGTGCGGGCGCGCCCGTCCACATGGAGGCGGACGTCCGGCGGTACGCCGGGATACTGGCTGCGAAACCGGTGCATGAGCGCGTCGGCCTCGCCGAAGGAAGGTCCTGCTCGTTGGGGCTGAAGCCGGGCGGTCCGCGCCGCCTCGTCCGCGGGGAAGACGTGCCCTTGCGCGCCGAGGACGAGAATGACGTCCGACCTGGCCAGCCCGTCCCGGTTGCCCAGCCCGGTGAGGACCGAGTCGTCGATGGGCCGGGTCATCGAGCGTGGCCTGGGCGCGCGGCGGCGCCACCGTGCCGGCCGGCACATGGTACTGCGGTTCGAGCTCCTGCCCCGCATAGAACCAGTCACGCTCCCGGGAAGACAGCCGGTCGTGCCGCACGGCCAGGATCTTGCGCATCGTCTCCGCTGGCAGGTCGCACAGCTCCATCGGGGCGGCCCGCGGCGAGAGGTCGCGCCGGTCGGCCAGGTAGTTGTCCAGGTGGGGTGGCGGTCTCGGCCCGCACGTTCTCCCACACGCTGTAGTTCGGCATTTTGTTCAGGCTGCGGGCCGCCATGTCCAGCAGGTCCGTTCAGTGCCCGCGGCGCGGAGAATCCTCCAGAACGCCGAGGTCGCGGATGAACGGCGGCAACATGCCACCGACGAGTGGAGGGATGAGGAGCGGCAGCGAGCACACGGCACTGTCGGACGAGAACCGGGGATATCCGAACTCTCCGATGCGGTACAGGCCGCTATGGCCAGCGGCGCCTGCATCACCTGCCGGATGTCATTGGTGATCACGCGGCCGCCCCACCTCCCGACGATCATGGAGCTGTTGTCGCTAGTTGATCTCCAATCACGGCGATAACTCGATGATCGTTTGCGATGGTGTGTTGAGCCAGGTGTGCTGGCCGGTCGGGGTGACGGTGAGCCCGAAGCGTTCGCGGTCGGGCCTGCCGGCGTTGGTCCACCAGGTGTGGGCGGCGGTGATCTCGTCCCAGAGCCGGCGGGGGCCGCGCTGGTGGACTGGGTAGGTGGTGGTGCCGGGCTCGGCGGTGACCCGGGCGGCGGAGCCGGTGCCGGTGGGATCGTAGAACCACACGTCGTAGCCCTGCCCGCCGCACTGGCTGTCGCAATGCCCGTCGGGGTGGTGCTGGGTAGCGATGTCGATGCCGGTCAGGTGCAGGCCAATCGCGAACCAGGCGTGGGGTTCGCCGGCGACGTGGTGGGGGTGCAGGTCGGTGCGGCTCTCGTCGTAGGGAACGTTGTCGTGGGCGTGGTCGGCGAGCCAGCCGACCGGGGTGCGTTGGGCGCGGATCGGCATGAACGCGGCGTCGGTGCCGAACCGGCCTGACGCCGTGCCGTCGTCGGCGACGTCGAGGGCGACCAGAGCGCCGGGGTGGTAGACGGTGCTGACGGGGGCGACGATCCGGCCGCCGGGGCGGCCCTGCTCGACCCAGGCGTGGGGCAGGTGGCGGACCGCGCAGGTGGCGATGATCCGGTCGTACGGCGCCCCAGGCGGCCAGCCGGCAGCACCGTCGCCGGTGATCACGGTGGGGCGGTGGCCGGCGGTGGCCAGGGCGGCGCGGGCGGTGGCGGCCAGGGCGGGGTCGATCTCGATGGTGGTGACGTTCTGCTCGCCGAGCCGGGCGCAGAGCAGGGCGGCATTCCAGCCGGTGCCCGTGCCGATCTCCAGCACGCTGGCGTGGTCGCGGACGTCGAGCAGGTCGAGCATGGCCGCGACTAGCGACGGCTGGGTGGTGGAGGAGGTCGGCCACCGGCCGATCTGGCCGGGTGGGGTCCGGCCGTCGTCGGCCTGGACGGTGACCGCCCGGTCGCCGTCGACCAGCGCGCGCCACCCCGCCGGGTCGGTGGCGCGGTCGACCGGGGTGACCTGGTGGCCGTCGTTGCGCCACACCGACGGGGGGACGAACGCCTCGCGGGGGACCGCCTCGAACACCGGCCGCCACCGCTCGGGCAGCGCACCGGCGCGGGTCAGCGTGCTGACCAGCGACGGCGTCGCGGCAGGCCTCACCCGTGTGTGGCGTGCTGGCCGTCCGGGGCCGGCGGCGGGATCCCACCGGCCTTCGCGTCGTCGTTGCCCTTGGGTTCCGGCTTGGCGTGCTTGCTGTCCTTCGGCTTCTCCTCCGCCACTGCTACCTCCCGTAAACCGGATATGTACGAACTGTAGATGCGGAGCTGTCGCAGAGCTTGTCTCCTTCTGAGTGGCTACCGTGCGGTCTTCGGCGACGGCGGGCGCACCGGCCTCGCGGGTGCCATGCCGCTGGGCACCGACCCCGGCGTGGAGCTGGTCGAGAAGTCGTTCACCGAGGCCACCCTGCTCGGCATGGTCCGCAAGGTCCTGGACACCTGAGGCTGGGCCGGCTGCCCGGCCGCCGTCGGGCGGTCACGCACCGGTACGGCGGCGCGCACGCCGCGATCAGCGCCCGCCAGGTGCGCCCAGCCGGAAGATGCCGTAGCTGGTGCCCGGACAGGTCGCCGTAAGTAGCACGGCCAGCGCCACACCGCGCCCGGCTTTCGGAGTCGGGTCGCAGGCGACCTGCCACGTGGTGCCCGGACCAGCGCCGCCCGCGTGCGGTGGAAGCGGCCATCGGCATCACTGTCCTCGGCTGGGTCATCCCCTACACGGTCGGGCTCGACCGCTGCTAGAGCGGGTCCTCGCCGGGTGCGGAACGGTGGCGGCGGCGCGGGCCGGCTGAGTCTTCCCGGACAACCGAGCGGCAACCGCGGCGTATCCCTTCACGCATTCCGGCCTGACGTCTAGGGCGGCATCCCAGCCGCACTGACCGAAGGACCGACATGGCCGCAGGACGGAAGACCGTAATCCTCGTCGTTGCCGGAGCTATCTTGGCCGGAACCGGGAACGCCTCAGCGGCACCACCGCGCAGCTCGACCGCATCGACGCCAAAGCATACGCTGCCCGCATCGCTGTGAAGAGTGTCGGCTGCCAGAAGCCGCCGGTCACGCCGGCCCCGTCGCCGAGCCCGACCACACCACACCTGCATGTACGCCGGCTCGCACTCCGACGCCGTTCAGCAGTACAGCCCTGGCGACGTCTCCAAGGTCACCTTGGTCCACAACACCATTGACGGCAGGACCGCCAACACCACCGGCAAGGGCAACAGCTGACCGCCTACAACAACCTGTTCGCCGGTGGCAACTTCTCGGTCTGGACGACGGACGCGGCGGCCGGCAGCAAGGTCGTCATCGACATCCATGACAACCAGTTCGTGCGTGGGTCGTACCAGTACGGGGCGCACAACTGCGCGAACTCCTTCCGGCTCAACCGGACCGAAGGGGTCAAGTGGACGAACAACACCTTCTCTGACAACACGCAGCAGATCGCCACGGCGTGCTGACCCCGGAGCCCCTTGGACGGTCGTGGGCCTGTTCCCCCAGCGGCCACGACCGCTTTCTATCGTGGGCCTGTTCCCCTTCGGGCAGGCTTGTGGGAACTTGTGAGCGGCCCGGGTGGCAGGGCGACGACACGTCTCTAGTATTCGGCAGTGTTCCACAGGTTATTTGGCAGTTTTCCACAAGGCCCGACCGACGACGGCGTCCGGCGGGCGAGGAGGGGTGTCATGCGATGGGTTGTGCTGCCACAGGGCTCACAGGTGCTCGTCGTCCATGCGGCGCTGCTGCACACGGGTGAGATTCTGTGTTTCAGCGGCGATGAACACGACCAGGGCCAGCATGACCGCGGGCAGATCGACCACACCCGCCTGTTCGACTGCCGCACCCTCGGGGTGACGAAGCTTTCCTCGCCGGCCTTTGACGTCTTCTGCGCCGGCCACGCCCATCTCATGGACGGGCGGATCCTGGTGGCGGGGGGCACCTTTGCCTTTCCGGGAGAGGTGCCGGGTGAGCATCACCCGCACTTTCCTGGGCTGCGGGACACCACGACCTACGATCCGGTGACCCGCGGCTGGGTCCGTACGGCGACGATGGCCACCGAGCCCGGAAAGCGCACCGGCGGGGGCCGTTGGTACCCGACGCTGCTCACGCTGCCCAGCGGCCAGGTGCTCGCGGTGTCGGGTCATCCGCTGCCGGACGACACCCGGCACACCAACGACTCGCCGGAGGCGTTCACCTCCACGCCAGTTCCGACCGGAGCCTGGAGGCTGCTGACCAAGGCCGACCCGGCCCACGCGGTGGGCTACTACCCGCGGCTGCACGTCCTGCCCGGCGGTGACGTGCTGTACGCCACCCCGGTCGCCGGGCGGACGATCCGGTTCCATCCTGATGCCGCGACCTACTCCGACGTGTGTCCGGGGCCGCCCGACGGGCTGTACGGGGGCATCCAGTCGACGTCGGTGCTGCTGCCGTTACGCCCGAGCGACGGGTACCGCGCCCGGGTGCTGGTGACCGGGGCGCACCAGCCCTACCGGCTCGACCTCGGTGCCCCGGCCGCTGGCTGGAAGGCCACCAAGCCCCGCGCGCTGGCCGGCTCGCCGCTCCGGCAGAACGGCTGCGCGGTGCTGCTCCCCACCGGCCAGGTGCTCTGCGTGGGTGGGGTGGTCGACCCGGCCAACGACGCCTCGGCGGTGCGGGCCGCGGAGCTGTACGACCCGGGCACCGACACGTGGTCGGTGCTGGCATCCGCCGCGGTCACGCGCAACTATCACTCGGTCGCCCTGCTTATGCCGGACGGGCGGGTGTGGACCGCCGGGTCGAACAAGAACGCGAAGCGGAGCTTCCCGACGCCGGGGGTGGACAACCGGGAGCTGCGGATCGAGCTGTTCGAGCCGCCGTACTACTCCGCGACCCGGCCGCAGCTCACCCGCACCCAGGCGTCGTTGGGCTGGGGGCGGCGGTTTGACCTGCTGACGCCGGATCCGGCCGGCGTCGTCCGGGTGGCGCTGATGCGGGCCGGCGCGGTCACCCATGCCTACGACTCTGACCAGCGCTACGTCGAGCTGGCCAGCGAGCCCACGGTGGGCGCCGTGGGTGCGGTGACCGCGTGGGCGCCACCGTCGCCGGACATCGCGCCTCCCGGCTACTACCTCGCCTTCCTCATCGACGCCGCGGGCGTGCCGTCGGTTGGCCAGTTCGTCCGGCTGGCTCCCGCGGCGTCGTCCAGCGGCATGCTCATCCAGAGCAACCTCGGCCGGCGCGGCGACCTTGAGGTTGTGGTGCCGCATCCGCAGGGCGGGCTGCAGCACTGGCGGCGGGACAACGACGACCCTGGCCTGCCGTGGCAGGGCCCGCAGCGGTTCGCCCAGCCCAGTGGCGCGTTCGAGGGCGTCAGCCTGATCCAGAGCACCTTCGGTGTGCCCGGCAACCTGGAGGCGGTGGGCCGGGTCGGCAGCAGGCTGTTTCACGTGTGGCGGGAGTCCGATGGTGCCCTCACCTGGCGCGGGCCGGTGCCGGTCGGCGACGGTGCCACCAGCAACCCCGCACTGATCCAGAGCGTGCTCGGCAGCCGCGGGAACTTCGAGCTCGTCGTCGGCCGTGCCGGCGGCGGGCTCGCGCACTACTGGCGAAACAACGACCAGAGTGGGCTGCCGTGGAAGGGGCCTGCCGTGGTCAGTGCCGACGTGGGTGCCGTCGAGGCCGTGGCCATGGTGCAGAGCAACTTCGGCAGCACCGGCAACCTTGAGGTGGTGGCCCGGGTCGGGGACGTCCTGCATTTCTTCTACCGGGCCGGGCCGCCGTGGGTGTGGCATCACGGCGGCATCATCGCCCGCGGCGTTCGTGGCGTGCCGGCGATGATCCAGAGCCGGCTTGGGACGCGGGGCAACTTCGAGCTTGTCGTGCCGAGCGCTGGTGGCGGGCTGACCCATTACTGGCGCAACAATGACATCGCCGGGTTTCCGTGGCGGGCGACCGCGTCGTTCGGGGGGAGCGATCTGTACGACGAGGTGAGCCTCATCCAGAGCAACTTTGGCAGCCCGTTGCTGGGGGAGCTGGAGGTGGTGGCCCGGGCCGGTGGGGAGACGCGGATGTTCTCGCGGACTGACGGGCCGCCGTGGAGCTGGTCAGCCGTGCCGGCACCTAGTTTGCTCTAACAGTCTGGACGGGGCCGTTTCTGTGCAGGTCAGAGGTATTTCCTCGGGGCCTTATGGTCGCTTCGCGTTTTGGTGGTGGGGGCGCCGGGCCGGGTTGGCTTCCCAGCTCGCCGTGTCGTTGTAGGTTTGCGTTGAGATGAAGGTGGGGTGGCCGGCCTGGCTTGGTCTGCCGGCTCGCTTTGCGCTGGTGGGTGTGTTGGGATAAAAGCGCGCCGACGGGAGGGTGGTGCCTGCCCTGTTCGAGCCGTTCCGACTCGTTGGCCAGGTCGTCCGCAAATCGCTGCACGCAATTCTGGAACGCCATCCGGGCGGCTAGGCTCAGTTGGGGGATAAGGGGAACCTCGACGGAAATCTGGTTGTGCTCCCGGCTTTCCTCGGGTATGAGGTCGGTAGGTACGCTGTTGACTGTCCTGCCGACGGGCCCAGTAGCGGCCAGTTGGGCACCCTCGGCCCGTAACGTGGCCGCAATGGTGCTGGCCAGCGTTGTCTCTTTGCCCTGGAAGGCGATCAACCCGGTGTTATAGACGTTGATGATCGCGCCGCCAGTCAGCCTGAGCTGGAGTCCGCCCTGTATGGCGCGTTCGGTGTGTTCCCCGTCCCGCTCTCCGACGAGAACGCGCACCCTGCCCTCCCACATGGCCGCCGATCGTACTCACGCCGTGCCGAGCCCCCGCAGGCCCCAAGCCCGAGATCAGGGATCTTGTGGGTTCCAGATCAGGAAATCAGGGATCTTGTGGCTTCGAGAGGGCTGGGCCTGTGGATAACGTCCGCGCCCGGCTGGCTGGATCAGCAATGCTGCCCGGCATGCCTCGTCGCCCACGTTTGCCCGATGAGCTCGTTGGCCGCACGTTCCGCGGCTCGCAGGCGCTCCAGCTTGGCCTGCTCACGCCGACTCAGCTAGCCGGACCGCACTGGCGGAGGGTTCTGCGCGATGTGTACGCCGACGTCCGGATCCGGCCCGACCACGGCCTACGGATCCAGGCGGCTGGCCTGGTGATCCCACCGGATGCGGCGTTCCGGTTGCTCAGCGCGGCGTGGTTGCACGGGGTCCGGATCGCGGCGGCCGACGACCCGGCCGACGTCGCGGTGCCCGCGCCCACCCGCTTCGGGCCATACGGCGGGCTGCGGATCGCGCGGGAGCCGCTGGATCCGGCCGATGTGGTTCGGGTCAATGGGTTGCGATGCACCACGCCGGCGCGAACCGTGGTCGACCTCGCCCGCCAGCCGGACCTGCCGGCAGCGGTCGCCGGGGTGGACGCTGTGCTGCACGCCGACGTCGTCGACCTGGAGCGGGTCCGCCAGGTACGCGACTGGCTCGCGGCCGCACGGGTCGTGCCCCGCCGGCTCCGGCAGACGGAGCGGGTCTTCGGTCTGTGCGATCCACGCGCCGAGTCACCGCTGGAGAGCCGGGCTCGGATCGGCCTGGTGCTGGCTGGCCTGCCGCCGCCCGCCGTACAGTTCGAGGTGCGCGACGCGGGCGTGTTCGTTGCCCGGGTCGACCTCGCCTACCCCGAACGCCGGCTGGCCATCGAGGTGGATGGCGCGTGGCACGGCCAGGAGCGGCAGCTCACCCGCGACCGGCATCGGCTCAACCGGCTGTTTGCGGCCGGCTGGAAGGTTCTGCATTTCACCGCTGCCGACATCCATCGCCGATCCGGCTACCTCGTAGCTACCGTCGCCGACGCGCTCGGCGTTGCCATGTCACCTAAAGTTGGCTGAGAAACACGAAAATCACTGAACTTGCGGTGCGGAAACCATGAGATCAGTGATTTGCGGCGTGCGGCGTGCGGCGACGCAGGGCGCGTCTCAGAGGGTGATCCAGTCGGTCAGGACGCTGCCGGCGCCGGTGCGCACGTGCAGCCTGAACGGGCCGGTCGGCAGCGGTCTGACCGCGAACCAGCCGACCTCGTCGATCGGGACCGGTCGCGGCGCGCCATGAGCCGGCCACAGATCCACCTCACCGGGCTCGAACGGCGTGACCTGACCGAGCAGCGCCTCGGAGGTCAGCTCGAGCTCGATGGTCAGCCGGCTCGCCACGAAGGTCATCGCGCGCAGTGTCGCCGACTCGGTCCCTCGCAGGGCACCGACCAGCCGGGGGTCAGGCTCGCTCGCCGCCGAGTCATAGGTCAGCGCGGCGAGGTCGGACTCGATGTCGCGCCAGACGAACGCCGCCTTGCCGATCTCGACCAGCCGGCGCGGTGTCTCCCCGGCCGCCCGCAGCGCGTCGCCGACTGCGGCGAGGAGCTGGTCGTCATCGTTCCACCATGGGTCAGCCACGCCCCTCACCACCTTCCGTTTCCTTACGGGGTTACCCGCCTAGCTATCAAGGAACGCAGCCAGCGCCGGATGCTGACGCAGTTTGTCCAGACATCTTTTCCGGGTGGGCCCGATCGCGCCAATCTTCATGTCCAGCTCCGCACCGATCACCGCATACGGGATGGGCGGATCATGGAACAGCATCGACAGGAGCTGCTGGCAGTTGAGCGGAATCCCGCCGAACGCCGTCCGCAGCACCAGCCGGCGCTCCTCGACCAGCAGCCAGCTCTCGGCGGACCGGCTGGCCTCCTCCGGGACCGGTTGGTGGTCGTCCAGCGGAACAACCCGTGCCATACTCCGCAGTGCGCGGGTGCACTCGTGCCCGGTGGTGCGGACCAGCCACCCGGGCAGCGCGGCCGGCTGCCGGATCGTGTCTAGGTTCTCGACCAGCCGCAGCCACACCGTCGCGGCGATGTCGTCGGCGTCGGCGTCGCTGAGCCGGTACCGGCGGCAGATGGCCCACACGAGCGGCGCGTACCGCTCGACGATGGTGCTCCACGCCTGCCGGTCGTTCGCACGCGCACGCTCGACGAGCGTCACGACGGACGGGTCATCGCGCATCGTGCGCTCCCTTCGTCGGACACCGGCAGTTATAGCCTGAGCCCACCACCGCAATGGAGCCCGGTGTCAGTACGTCTCCGCCGTCTCCTCGTCCGGAGGTAGCAGCCGCTGCAGCGCCTCGTGCGCGGACACCCGGTCGGGCACCATGCCGGCCGCGATCGCGCCGCTGATGGTCGCTGCGGCGAACGACGTGCCGCTCCATCGGGCCCGGCCGTGGAACCGTACGGTGGATGGGGTGGCCGGACCCTCCGCCCACGGCTGGACCGTCGCGTCCAGGTAGGCGGCCTCGACGCCAACCCCCGGCGCGGTCCGGGCGACCCACGGCAGGTCGGGGCTGAACGGCGCCCGGCGGCCGTGCCCGTCATCCGCGCCGATCGCGACCACCCGGTCCAGCGCGGCCGGCCAGGACGCCGACCGCGGGGTGATCCCGGCGGCCAGGTCAGTGTGCCGGCCGTGATTGCCGGCCGCCGCCACGACGACGATGCCGGAGCCCAGCCGGTCGATCGCCTGCTCCATCAGCAGCGGCGGCTGGCCGTCGGCCGTGTAGCAGCCGAAGGAGACGTTGAGCACCTCGACGCCGGAGGTGTCGAAGCGGACCAGCTCGCGGGCCGCGTCCCACAGGGTCGCCTGGCCGTCGCTGGCGTCCAGCAGCCGGTGCACCTCCAGCCGGGCGCCGGGCGCCTGCCGCAGGATCAGGTCGGCGACGAACGTGGCATGCCCAGCCCACGGCTGCATCACCTCGTCCGGCTTGGGCTCGATCAGCGCGTCCGGCGCCGCGATGTAGCGGCCGGCCAGGTCCGGGTGCGGGTAGAGCCCGACGTCGAGGACCCCGACCCGGACATCGGTGCCGAGGCCCGGGTCCGCGCTCGGCCGGCCCGGCCCGTCCACCGGAACCGGGTCAACCGGCACCGGCTGGTCGGCGCCCATCGCTATCGGCCAGTGGTACGGCGTGCCGTCGACCCGGTCGAGCACCCGGTTCTTCCCCAGCAACGGCGTCCAGCCGGCGTACTCGGCGCCGAAGCCGCGGCGCAGCGTAAAGAGCAGCAGGTCCAGCGGCGTGAAGGACCGGCCGCCAGCCTCCAGTGCGGCGATCTCGGCCGGGTACTCGGCGCGGACCCGCCCCGCGACCTCGGGCAGCCCGGCCAGGTCGGTGAGCAGCGCCAGCCCGAGTCGGTCATCGGGCACCACCCGGCCCGACCCGCCGCCCCATACGCCGAGCTCGACCAGCCTGTGCCCCACCAGGCGAACGTGCGGCAGCCCCACCACTATCTGGTCCGGCCGGCACTCCGGATATGTTTGGCCAGAGTCGACGTCGCTCATCTCAGCACCTTTCCTCAGCCACCGGAGCCGGACGCTCCACTGAACGGAGCAGGGCCGGACGGGTTTGATGCCAAGCCGGGGAATCTCATTGACAGCACCGCCCCTGGTCGGGTCACCCTAGTGGCCTGCGAGGGGATGATGCTGATCGACGACGCGTGCCGGGCGGTGCGGCTGGCCGACGCCGATCCCGGCCGGGCGATCGCACTGGCCACGCAGGTGGTCCGCCGGGCGGTCGCGGACGGGGATCCCAGCGCGGCTGCCGTCGCCGAGCGGGCCTGGGGGCTGGCGCTGCTGCACGGCAACGACATGGACCTGGCCATCCGGCACCTGCGGCGGTCGATCGGGCATGGCCGGCGGGCGGCGTCGGAGGAGCTGATCGCCGAGGCGCGGGTGACGCTGGCCTTCGCGATGACCCAGCGCGGCCACCCCCGCCGCGCGCTCGGCGAGATCAACGCCGCGCTGCGCACCCTGGACGGCGCCAAGGGGGCACGGGCGTTGGCGCAGCGGGCCGCCATCCTGGACCTGCTCGGCCGGCCGAAAGAGGCGCTGGCCGACTACCAGACGGCCCTCGCCGTGCTCCGCGGCCAGGGTGACCCGCTAGCGGTCCAGCGGGTGCTGGTCAACCGCGGCATCGTCTACGCCCAGCAGCACGCTTTCGAGGCCGCCCTCGGCGACCTGCACGAGGCGGAGACGCTGTGCCGTGAGCTCGGTCTCGGGCTGGCGGTCGGGATCATCGAGGAGAACTTGGGCTTCGTCCAGGCGCTGCGCGGTGACGTGCCGGCGGCGCTGGACTACCTCGACCGGGCCGAGCGCCGGATCTCCGAGCATGGCGCTCAGCTCGGACCGGTCCTCCAGGACCGCGGCGAGCTGCTGCTGTCGGTGTGGCTGGTGGCGGAGGCGCGGGAGGCGGCCGAGCACGCCGTCGTGGCCTACCAGCGCGAACGCCGGCAGCTCAAGGTGCCCGAGGTACGGCTGCTGCTCGCGCACGCGGCGTTCCTCGACGGCGACCTGCCGACCGCGCTGGGCCACGCCCGGCAGGCGGTCGGCGAGCTCTCCCGCCAGCGGCGCGGGGAGTGGGCGACGCTGGCCCGGCTCGCCGTCCTGCGCGCCCAGCTCGCCGACGGCCAGCGACCCCGGCTCGGCGGCGCGGCGATGGACCGGATGGTCGCGACCCTGTCCGGCACCGGCTGGCCTGCGGCCGCCCTGGAGGCCAGGCTGGTCGCTGCCCGCCTCGCCCTGGCCAGGGGACGGGCGGAGGCCGGCCGTGCGCACCTGCGCGAGGCCAGCCGGGCGGCCCGACGCAGCGGCCCGGCCACGCTGCGCGCCCGTGGCTGGCACGCCGAGGCGCTGCTGCGGCTGCACCGGGGCGACCGGCGCGGCGCGGCCGGGGCCGCCCGGACCGGGCTGCGCGTCCTGGACGAGTACGGCGCGGTGCTCGGCGCCACCGACCTGCGGGTGCATGCGGCCGGGCACCGTACCGAGCTGGCCGAGCTGGGACTGCGGATCGCGCTGGCCGACCAGCGGCCGCGGCGGGTGTTCGAGTGGGCCGAGCGCGGCCGGGCCAGCGAGCTGCTGCGCCAGCCGGTCCGCCCGCCGGACGACCCGGTGCTGGCCGGGCTGCTGGCCGAGGTCCGGGCCACCGTGCTGGAGATCGACACGCTGCGCGGCACCGGTCGCAGCGCCGCCCGCCTGATGACCCGCCAGGTCGTGCTGGAACGCCGGATCCGGGACCACAGCCGGCGGCATCCGTGCGCGGCGCTGGCCGTTCCCTTGGGTGCGGACCGGTCGGGCCCGGCTGGCCCGGCCAGCCCGGTGTCGCTGGCCAGCCCGGTGTCGCTGGCCAGCCCGGTGTCGCTGGCCGAGCTGGCGGGGCCGCTGGGGGACCGGGCGCTGGTGGAGCTCGTCCAGCTCGACGGCGCGCTGCACGTTCTCACCGTCGTCGGCGGGCGGGTCCGGCTGCGGCCGCTCGGGCCGGTGGCCGAGGTGACCGGCCTGCTCGATCGGCTGCCGTTCGCGCTGCACCGGCTGGCCCGGCACACCAGCCCGGCGCGTAACCGGGCAGCCGCGGGCGCCCTGCTCCGCGACGCCGCCGCCAAGCTGGACGCCGTACTGCTGCGCCCGCTGGCCGAGCTGGGGGACCGGGAGCTCGTGGTGGTGCCGACCGGGCCGTTGCAGAGCCTGCCGTGGTCGATCCTGCCGTCCTGCGTCGACCGGCCGCTGACCGTCTCGCCGTCCGCGACGCTGTGGCACGCGACGAGCCTGCGGCGCCCGCCGCCGGCCGGCCCGGCCGTGGTCGCGTCCGGCCCGCGGCTGCGGCGGGCCAGGGGCGAGGCGCGCGCGGTCGCCGACATCCACCGGACCACGGCGCTGACCGGCCGGGCGGCCACGGTCGAGGCGGTGATGGCTGGGCTGGGCCGGGCCGGCCTCGCCCACCTGGCCGCGCACGGTCGGCTGTCGGCGGAGAACCCGCTGTTCTCCGACCTTGCCCTGTTCAACGGGCCGCTGGTCGTCTATGACCTGGAGCGGCTGGCCCGGGTGCCGCACACGGTCGTGCTGGCCGCCTGCGACAGCGGCCGGTCGGTGGTCCGGGCGGGTGACGAGCTGATCGGCCTCGGTGCGGCCTTCATCGCCCGCGGCACGGCCCAGCTTGTTGCCTCGGTCCTCCCGGTGCCGGACGCGGAGACGGCGCCGCTGATGATCGCTTTCCACCGCCGGCTCGCGGCCGGCGAGCTGCCGGCGGTCGCGCTGGCCTCGGCGCAGCGGGAGACCGCCGGCCCGGACCCGGCGGTGGTCGCCGCCGCGGCCGGGTTCGTCTGCATCGGCGCCGGCTTCAGCCCGGCCACAGGTGCTGCCACGGCCACCTCGCGCTGGCAGGACCGCACATAAGCCAGATAAAGAACAATTGGGTACGGAGATAGCGTTGTAGTGCGTGGTGCGATAGCATCCGCACCTCTGCGGCGATCCCGCGCTCCGAACGCCACCTCCGAACCTGTACGAACAGAATGTCCTTGTTGAGGGCAGTGTTGTCGGGAACACGGGGATTTGTTGTCAATGGTGCCTGAGCAAATCCGGGAGGTCGATGTGGGAAGCAGCACACTGCTCTGGCTAGGAGTGGCTCTGGTGGGCGTCATCGTGGTGGCGCTCGTACTTGGCCTACGACTGTTCCCTCGGCTGAAGGCCGCGCAAGATCTTATCGACGACGTCCGACAGGCGTTCACCCCGGACCGGATAGCTGGCGACCGGGGCGGCATCAACATGGTCTCGACCGTGGTTGACCTTGCCCAGCCGGTGGTCAACGCGCGCGGCGGCGCGGCGGCTGAGGTCCCCAGGCTGGTGGAGTTCGTCTCCACGCAGACCGGCCTCCCGCCGGGGGACGTGCTGGCCCTGCTGCAGAAGGAGTTCCCGCACACCACCGGCCTGCTGATCGCGCTGCCGCTGTCCGATGTCACCACCGAGCTGCCGAAGCTGATCTCCTTCCTGGCGACCACGCTGAAGTTGTCGCAGTCCCAGGTGATGGCAGCCATCAGGAGCAACTTCCCGCACCTCAACCAGGCGATCACGAACCTGCCGGCCGTCACGAAAAACTTCGACGCCGTGCCGGACATCTCCAAGCTGACCCGGTTCGACGGCTCGCCGGTGCGCACCCTCCCCCAGGTCAGGGACTACCTGAGCGGCGACGTGGTGAACGCGCTGGAGACGCAGCAGAAGAACTTCCGCGGCCTGGACAGCAAGGGCGGGGTGCTCTTCCTGGCGCCGCTGCTGCTGATCCTTGGCATCATCGTGATCATCTTCGGCACCGCGATGGCGTTCGGCGCGTCGAAGGGCATCCCCCACGAGGTCAGCGCGCTCGGCTGGGTGCTGGTGACCGTGGTCGGCATTCTCGTGGTGGCCCTGGTGAGAGCCCTCAGCCTGTACCCCCGGCTCGGCGGAGGCCAGGAGCTTCTGGACGGCGTCCGTCCCGCCTTCGACCCGGACCGGGTGGCCGGTGACAAGGCCAGCGTCGCCTTCATCTCCACCGCGGTCGACACGCTCGACCCGGTGCTCACCGCGCAGGGTGGCGCGGCGGCCGAGGTGCCCAAGCTGGTTGCCTTCGTCTCCACGCAGACCGGCCTTCCGCAGGCGGACGTGCTGGCCCTGCTGCAGAAGGAGTTCCCACACACGACCGGGCTGCTGACGGCCCTCCCGCTGTCCGCGGTCTCGGAGGAGATCCCGAAGCTGGTGGCGTTCCTCGCGAACACCCTGAAGATTGGGCAGTCTCAGGTGCTCTCGGCCATCAGGACCAACTTCCCGAACCTGTACCAGGCGATCACCACCCTTCCGGCCGTGACTGGCGGCTGGAGCTCGGTGCCTGGGATCCCCAGGCTGACCCGGTTCAGCGGCGCGCAGGTGATCTCCGTCAAGCAGCTCAGGGACTACTTTAAGGACGACGTGGTCCCGCTGGTCGAACGGCAACGGGCCAACTTCGAGACGGTCGACAGGACGTGGCCGCGGCTGACCGTGTTCCCGCCGCTGCTCGTGGTCGTCGGGGTGCTGGTGACCGTGTACGGCCTGATCAACTTCGGGATCGCGGCCGCAGGTTAGACCTGATTACTGGGGGTTGCTGCGCGCGGTTCTGGCGGTAGCCGGGTCGGGCTGACCTCAAGCCCGAACCGACAGGACCGCGCGCGCAGCGCTGGTTCGCCCACCCCTCCGTACGCCGGAACGACCGGGACGGCGGCGTATCCCGGCGACGCGGTTGGGCGGTCCTACCTTCCGGGTGAGATTAGATAACAGCTCAATTACGGTAACGAGGCGTCCTGCTCCAGAGTGCGCTAGCGTGTGCGCCGCTGCGGCGATCCCGCGTTATGACAATACCTCTGATGCCTGTACGAACCGAATGTCCGAACTGGGCTAGGTTGGCAGTCAACCCGGATTGCAAGGTCCTCGCTCGGCCCCGCGAATCCATATCCAGGAGGTTACAACGTGGGTCGCAAGACTGCTGTTACCGCGTGGCTAGGTGTCTCCCTGGTGGGACTCATCGTAGTCATCATTGTGCTCGGCCTTGGGTTGTTTCCCCGGCTGACCGCCGCCCAAGAAGTTATCAACGACGCCCGGCCGGCATTCACGGCGGAACGGGTGGCCGCGGACCGGGCCGCGATCGACATGATCTCGGTCGCGGCCAACACGGTTGACCCGATCATGACCCCGACGGGTGGTGTCGCGGCCGAGTGGCCCAAGCTGCGCGCCCTCGTGGCGCAACAGTCCGGCCTGTCCGTGCCCCAGCTCCAGGCCAGGCTGGACACGAACTTCCCCCACACCGCTGGCCTGCTCAACGCCGTACCGCTGTCCGCCGTCAGCGCCGAGATCCCGAAGCTGGTCCAGTTCCTGTCCGTGACACTGAAGATCTCCCCGACCCAGGTGCTCGCGGCCATCAAGAAAAACTTCCCGCATCTGTACCAGGCAATTACCAAGCTGCCTACCGTGACCAGCGGCTGGAACAAGGTTCCCAAGCTCACGCTGACCCGGTTCGACGGCACGCCGGTCACCTCTGTACCGCAGATCCGGGACTACTTCAGCCGCGACGTGATCGCGATGCTGGAGCGGCAGCAGGATAACTTCCGGGCCCTGGACACCAAGGGCGGGGTGCGCTTCTTGGCCCCGCTGCTGCTGATCCTGGGGATCATTGTGATTATCTTCGGGGCGGCCCTGGCCTACGGGGCGGCCAAGGGAATCCCCCGCGAGGTCGACGCTCTCGGGTGGATCGTGGTGACCGTCGTCGGCATCCTGGTGATCTCGCTGGTCTTCGCCCTGAGCCTGTTCCCGCGGCTGCGCGGCGGGCATAACCTGCTCAACGACGCCCGTGCGACGTTCAACGCCGAGCGGGTGGTGGGGGACCGGACTGCGATTGACATGGTGGCCACCGTCATCGACGTCGCCGACCCGATCGTGACCCCACAGGGCGGTGCGGCCTCCGAGGTGCCGAAGCTGGTCGCCTTCGTCTCCCAGCAGGCCCACCTGCCCCGGCCGGTCGTGCTGAGCATGCTGAAGAGCAAGTTCCCGCACACCACCGGCCTACTCAACGCGATCCCGCTGTCCGCGGTGACCGCCGAGCTTCCGAAGCTGGTTGTCTTTGTCGGTAAGGCGGTGAAGATCACCCCGAAACAGGTGCTCGAGGTCATCCGGGTCAACGCACCGAAGCTGTACCAGGCGATCACCAACCTGCCCACCGTGACCAGCGGCTGGAACAAGGTGCCCAAGCTCACCCTGACCCGGTTCGACGGCACCCCGGTGACCACGATGGAGGGGGTCAGCGGCTACTTCAGCAAGGACGTCGTCCCGGTGGTCGAACGGCAACAGCAGAACTTCGAGCGGGTCGACAATCCTTGGCCGCCGTTGATCGTGTTCCCACCGCTGCTGGTGATCGTCGGCGGCTTGGTGGTCCTGTACGGCCTGTTCTGCTACTACCTCACCCGAAAGGCGGTGCTCTAGTAGTTGCCCGACATCGGCGTGACGCCGTCGAGGTGACACCGCCGCCGAGGTAGAAACCCTGCCCCTGACCCGTGTCGCGGGCCAGGGGCAGGGTTTCTACCTCATCCGGTGGTCGAGAGACACCACGAGCCGACGACCGCCCTGGATGCCGCTGCCATCCGGCACCTTCCCGGCGCTGGGACCTACGTCCCCAGCCTGTTCTCATCCCGCCATCGCCCGAGGTGGCATAACGCCTGGGTCATAACGTCGGAGTCATAGCGCTCAGTGTCATAAAGGTTCAGTGTCATAAAGGTCCAGCGTTGCTAATTTCACTCTTTGTGTTGAACTTGCCACACAACGTGGTCGAGAGTGGTGCGACCAGGCCAGGATCTCTACGTCGGACGGAGATCCTGGCGGTGGGGGGGACGGTGCTGGCGATGGCAGGCGCGAAGCGGGTGCAGCCAGCCGGCGTCGCCCGGCGGTGCGCTGGGGATGTGCCTTGACCGGGCTCAGCCGCTGGACGGAGATCGTCGCTCAGGTGCGGCAGACCATCGCCGCCGAGCTCGACGTGGACCCGACGGCCCTGACCAGGAGCACCCGGTTCGTCGAGGACCTGGCGATCAACGCCCGGCAGTCCGCCCGGCTGTGGCGGGCGATCGAGGACCGGTTCGGTGTCGAGCTGCCCAACGCGCAGGCGCCCGCGTTCGCCACCGTCGGCGACCTCACGACGTACGTCGAAACTCACGCCACCGCCCGATAAGCTTGGTAAAGCGCGCTGCGGGTTGGTGCGTGTGACCTTCGGCCCTGCCGGGCCGGGTGTGGTCCTTCCTAGCGTGGGAACGTTATGCCGGGAGGAGGCATCGTGGGTTCAGGCGTCGTGGGATCCGGTGTTGTGGCCCGCCGAGTGACGGTAGCTGTCCACGAGGTGAGATCTCGCCCGGCGTTGTCTGCCGATGACGCGGCCGTTCTCGTCCGGGCCGCGATGATGGCACCGTCGGTCTGTGACACCCAACCGTGGCGGTTCTGTGTGGCGGACGACGCGGTCGAGGTGTACCTGGACCCGCGGCGGGTGCTGCCGGACGTCGAGCTGGCCCACCGGGACGCCGTGATCTCCTGTGGTGCGGCGCTCGCCGGGCTAGAGCTGGCCGCGGCCCACCTTGGTCACCTCGCGGATGTCACGCTGCTGCCCAGCCGGCAGCACCCGAACCATCTGGCCTCGGTGCGGCGCGGCCGGCGGCAGGTGGCGACCGCGGAGGAGGAGCGGCAGTACGCCGCGTTGTTCCGCCGCCGCCGCCTGGTCCGACCGTTCGCGGATCGGCCGGTGCACGAGCAGCTCGTCATCGAGCTTGAGCTGGCCGCCCGCGAGCACGGCGTCTGGGCCAGGGAGGTGCGCGGCGCTGGCCACCGCGAGCTGGTGGCGGAGACGTCGACATGGGCGGCCGGCGAGCTGCTGGCCGACCCCGCGCGCCGGGCCGACCTGGCCCGCTGGACGGACGCCGACCTGCCGTGGAGCCTGTTCGAGAAGCTGCCCCGGACGGAGCAGGCCACCGGCCGGGACGTGCTGCTCATGCTCGGCACCCCGGGGGACGCGCCGGCCGACTGGCTGGCCGCCGGCCGGGCACTGCAGCGCGTGCTGCTGGCTGCCGTCACCCGTGGGCTGGCCGCGACGCTGCTCACCTGGCCGTTCGGGCTCGTTGTGGTCCGCCGGGCACTGGTCGAGCGGGTACGGCTGCCCGGCACCCCGCAGGTGCTGATGCGGGTCGGGCACCCGCTCGCCGACCGTCCGCTGGCGCCACGCCGCAGGCTGGCCGACGTGCTGCTGACGTGACCCGGATCGCGTGCACGTCCCACCGCACCGCATGTCGCACCGCACGTCGCATCGCGCTCTGGCGTGCTTCCTACCGGACTGTTACATAACGTGTCGGTGTAAACCCGCTGGCACGGGACGTTGTGACGCGGCTCGGCGCGGTCGCAAGGTACGGGACAACCGGCCGGGTGGCTCGATGGCTCAGGCAGCAGCAGCCAGATGACGTCGCGGCCGTCCGGGAAACCTCGGCTGGTGCTCGGGGGTTGGCTCCGGCCTTGAGTTCGGCACGGCTCCTGGTCAGGCGCAGCTCTTGGGCCTGGAACAGCGGCGACCCGGCAGCAAACGGCGACCCGGCCGTGCCGCAACCGCTCCGCAACCAGCTAACAATCCGCAACCAGCTAACAACCGGGCCTGCAACCGATAGGGCATTGTATGACGACCTGCCCCTGACAGGAGGCGCACACAACGAGGTCCGGAGGAACCGTGTTCAGTCGCAGGTACCCCCCGGTGCTGGACATGATGCATCGATGGGTCATTCCGGAGCGGCCGCCGGACGCGGTGGGCGCGGCTCGGTCGGGCCAGCGGGCGGTCGAGCCACCTGCCGCCCTGCCGCCTGCTCCGCTGGCCGGCACGCCCGCCGGTCGGTCGGCGGCGGTCATCCGTGCTCTCACGATCGGCTACCTGGCCGTCGTCGGAACGCTCGCCGTGGCGTACTTCGCGTTCCCCCACCACCACCTGCAGCTGTGGACGCCGCTCGGCCTGCTCTCGGTGCTGGTCTCCGTAGTCGGGATACGTCGGCACCGGCCGGCCCAGATGTTGGCGTGGTACCTGCTGGCGGCCGCACAGCTCAGCTTCGTCGTTGGCGACACCGCCTACAACGTGCAGACCGACGTGCTCCACCTCGACAACCCGTTCCCGTCGTTCGCGGACCTGTTCTACCTGCTGATGTACCCGTTGCTGGCGGCTGGCCTTTTCCTGTTAATACGCAGTCGCAAGGCCACCCGCGACCGGGCCAGCCTGATCGACTCACTGATCATCACGACCGGGCTGGGACTGCTGTCGTGGATGTACCTCATCGTCCCGTACTTCTACGCCGAGGGACTGACGCTGGTCGCCCGCGCCACCTCGATCGCCTACCCGCTCGGCGACGTGCTGGCGCTGTCGATGCTCGCCCGGCTGGTCAGCGGCGGCGGGCTGCGGATCCCCGCGATGCGGCTGCTGACGGTGGGCCTGGTCGGCCTGCTCGGCTCGGACGTCCTGTACGGCCTAGGCCAGCTCAACGGCAGCTTCCAGATGGGCGGGTTGATCGACACCGGCTGGATTATCTACTACACCCTGTGGGGCCTGGCCGCGCTGCACCCGTCGATGCGCCTGGTCGACCAGACTGTCACGCCCAGTCGGGGACAGCTCGGCGTCGCTCGGCTTGGCCTGCTCGCCGCGGTGAGCCTGATCGCCCCGACGGTGCTGCTGACCGAGGCCGCCAACGGTCGGGCCACCGCCGTCGGCATGGTCGGGATCTTCTCTGCCGTCCTGTACCTCCTGGTGATCACCCGCCTGGCCGGCATCCTCGCCGTGTACCAGCAGTCTGTGGCGCGCGAACGCGCCCTCCGCGAGTCCGGCGAGTCGCTCGTGGCGACGCAGGACTCGCGGGACGTCTTCCAGAGCACGCTCGCGGCCGTAACGTCGCTGGCCGGTGATGCGGCGGGCACCGAGGCCGCGGGCGCTGAGACCGTGGGCGCTGAGGCCGCGATCTACCTCGCCGACCCGCCCGGAGTCAGGCTGGCGGCGAGCTCGCCGACGTACGTCCCGGGCAACGACAGCCTGGCCCTGTGGGCGATGGCGCAGGACGGCGGGGCGCTCACCACGTTGGGCACGCTCAGCGTCAGCCCGCTGCGGTCCGACCAGGCGCTGCGCGGAATGCTGGTGGTCCGCAGCCACGTCCCGCTGACCAACGACGTGCACGGCGCGCTCAGCACGCTGGCCTCGCAGGTGGCGCTGGCCCTGGAGAGCGTCACGCTGGCGGCCGACCTCCGGCAGAAGCAGAGCGAGGCCCATTTCAAGGGGCTGATCCAGAACGCCTCGGACATCATCCTCGTGATCAGCGACAACGGGCTCGTCGTGTACGGGACGCCGTCGTTGGAGCGCGTCCTCGGCTGGTCGGTGCCGGACGTGTCCGGTACGCCGCTGCTGGACCTCCTGCATCCCGGGGATGTCGGCGGGGCGTCCGAGCTGCTTGCGGGCGTGGCGACGGCGCACGACCAGTCGGTGGTCGACTGGCGGATGCGGAACCGCAACGGTGACTACCACTACTTCGAGGTGTTGTTCAGCAACCTGCTGGACGACCCCGATGTCTCGGGCCTGGTGCTCACCATGCGAGACGTGTCCGAGCGCCGTTCGCTGGAGGAACGACTGAAGCACCAGGCCTTCCATGACGGCCTGACCGGCCTGGCCAACCGGGCGCTGTTCCAGGACCGGGCCGACCACGCGCTCGCCCGGATCGGGCGGCTGGGCAGCCGGGTCGCGATGGTCATGATCGACGTTGACGACTTCAAGATTGTCAATGACACCCGGGGGCACGCCGCCGGCGACGCGCTGCTGGTCGAGGTTGCCCGGCGGCTGGGGACCATGCTGCGGCCCAGCGACTCGCTGGCCCGGTTCGGTGGGGACGAGTTCGCCGTCCTGCTGGAGGACGTGTCCGGCGCGGAAGGGGCGGAGGGGATGGAGGCGGCGGCCCGCCTGACGGGCTCCTTCGCCGCTCCGTTCGTCATCGACGGCGAGAAGCTGCATGTGCAAGCCAGCGCCGGCCTGGTCGTCGTCGGCGGGAGCGCGGGGACGATGACGCTGCCCGAGCTGCTGCGCCGCGCGGACCTGGCATTGTATGCGGCGAAAGAGGATGGCAAGGGTCGTTTTGTCCGCTACACTGACCGGCTGCACGAGCGGATGATGGATCGGATCACCAGCAAGGCCGAGCTGCAGCGGGCCGTGGAGCTCAGCCAGTTCGTGCTGCGCTACCAGCCGATCCTGGAGATCGCGACGGGGGAGATCGTCGGGGCCGAGGCGCTGGTCCGGTGGGCACACCCGGTGCGTGGCCTGGTCTCACCGACCGAGTTCATCGAGCTCTCGGAGGAAAGCGGGCTGATCGTCCCGCTGGGCCGCTGGGTGCTGGACCAGGCCTGCGGCCAGGCCCGCAGGTGGCTGCGCCAGTCGCGCCAGCCGCTGCGGATCTCGGTCAACGTCTCGGGTCGCCAGCTTCAGGAGGCGGGGTTCGTCGACGACGTGCGCTCGATGCTGGCGTACCACCGGCTGCCGCCGTCTGCTCTCGTCCTGGAGCTGACGGAGAGCCTGCTGGTGCCCGACGGCTCGGAGATCCCCGAGCGGTTGGCCGACCTGCGCAGGCTCGGCATCCAGATCGCCATCGACGACTTCGGCACCGGCTACTCGAGCCTGGGCTACCTTCAACAGTTCCCCACCGACATCCTCAAGGTGGACCGGTCCTTCGTCGGCGCGCTCGGCAAGGGCAGCCCCGATGCCGACGCGCTGGCACAGGCCGTCGTCTCGCTCGCCCACTCGCTGCGGCTGGAGGTCGTGGCGGAGGGGATCGAAAAGGTCGAACAGCGCGATGAGCTGCTGGCTCTCGGGTGCCGGTTCGGCCAGGGTTATCTTTACGCCAAGCCGGTAGAAGCAGCAGAAATATCGCGCATGCTGGCCGACGCCGGACAACTTGGGCCGCCATCCCCTCTACCACTCAAACGGTGAGGCACTCATGTCCGCGACCATTGACCCCGGCGCCGCCTCCGGACCCGACGACCGGTTCGCCGAGCTCGACCGGCTCCGCGTCTCGTCTCCCCTCTACGACGCCGTCATCGACGAGGTCAAGGGGCGGCGGATCCGGATTGGCGACCACTGGCTCGCGGACTTCGCCTCCTGCAACTACCTGGGCTTCGACCTCGACCCGGAGATCATCGACTCGGTGGCCGACGCGCTGCGGATGTGGGGGACCCATCCGAGCTGGTCCAGGCTGCTCGGCAACCCGCGTCCGTACGCCGACATCGAGGAGCGGCTGACCGCGCTGCTCGGTGCCCCCGACACCCTGGTCCTGCCGACCATCACCCACATCCACCTGTCGGTCATCCCGGTGCTCGCCGAGGGCGGCTGGATCGCCCTCGACGACCGGGCGCACAAGACCGTCTACGACGGCTGCTCGGTGGCCCGGGGCAGGGGCGGGACGGTGTGCCGCTTCCCGACCGGCGACTTGGACGCGCTGGCCGCGCTGCTGCGCCGGGCGCCGGCCGGTGGGGCGAATGCTGGAACGTCCAAGGCTGGAACGTCCAAGGCTGGAACGTCCAAGGCTGGAACGTCCAAGCTGATCTGTATGGACGGCGTCAACAGCATGACGGGCAACGCCCCCGACCTGGCCGCCTTCGCCGCCCTGGCCCGGGAGCACGACGCGCTGCTCTACGTCGATGACGCGCACGGCTTCGGTGTCCTCGGCGAGCGGGCCGCCGACGAGCCCTGCCCGTACGGCGTCCGGGGCAACAGCATTGTCCGGCACGTGGGAGAGACCTACGACAACATCATCCTGGTCGGCGGCTTCTCCAAGGCCTACTCCTCGCTGCTGGCGTTCCTCGCACTGCCGACCGCGCTGAAGAACCGGCTCAAGGTCGCCGCGGCGCCGTACCTGTACTCGGGGCCGTCCCCGGTCGCCTCGCTGGCGACGGTGCTGGCCGGTTTCGACGTGAACAACGCGCGGGGAGATACGATCCGATCCGATCTGTATCGAAAGTCGGCAAGAGTGCTGGCCCACGTCAGGCGCCTCGGGCTGGCCACCCCGAACACCTCGGGTCTGCCCATCATCGAGATCCCGCTCGATGACGCGGACGCCGTCGACGCCGTCGGCCGGTTCCTGTACGACGCCGGGATCTACGTGACGCTCGCGGCGTACCCGCTGGTGCCCCGCTCGGAGGTCGGCTTCCGGATCCAGGTCACCGCGGCGAACGGCGACGACGAGATCGACGAACTCTGCCAGACGCTGAGTGCGCTGGTCGCCCGGTTCCCGGTGCGGACCCGGGCCGGCTGACGGCGACGCGATGGTCGAGACTCCTGTGCTCGCCGATGTTCCTGTGCTCGCCGAGGCCGCGGTGACGATCGTAGCGCTGTTCCTGCCCGGCATGCGGGAGGTGGACGGGACGCCCTGACCCGAGATGGGCGGACTGGGCGGAGTAGCTGACCATAGCGGGTATGACCTGGCGTAACGCAGACGCCGACTGGGACCGGTGGCCAGTCGAGGTCTATCTCGCCGAGAACTACCGTGAGGTGCACGCCTGTGACGCCGCCGTCATCGCGCACCATTCCGCCTTTTACCGGCGGCTGGCGCCGGGCAGCGTCGCCCGCTCGCTGGAGTTCGGCGCTGGGCCGAACCTGTATCCGCTGATGCTCGCGACGGCGGCCAGCCGGCGGATAGACGCTGTCGACCGCAGCGCCGCGAATGTGGCCTACCTTCGGCGTCAGCGCCACCATCCCGATGAGAGCTGGCAGCCGTTCTACGCGCGGTGCCGCGAGCTCAACGCCGGGCTGCCGCCGACGCTGCTCAAAGCGCTGGCCCGGGTGCGGGTCCGGCGGGGAGACCTGCGCGACGTGCCGGCCGGCGGGTACCAGCTCGCATCGATGCATTTCGTGGCCGAGAGCATCAGCGATGACTTGGCCGAGGTCGCGATGTTCTGCCGTGCCTTTGCGGGGGCGGTGGGACCCGGTGGGTACCTGGTCGCGGCGTTCATGGAGAACATGGCGCGCTACACCCTCGGCGACGGGTCACAGTGGCCCGGCTGTCCGGTCGTCGGCACGGAAATCCACGACATCCTCGCGCCGTACACCGACGAGCTGGTCATCGACCGGATCGACGCCGACCCCACCCTGCCGGCCTATGGCTACACCGGCATGATCCTGCTCACCGCTCGCCGCCCGACCTGACCCAAGCGCACATATCCTCGCGGCATGACCGCTCTGGCGGACGTCAAGCCGATGTGCGGCCGGGAGGACGCCGACCCGACCCGCACCTGTCGCGGGGCGGGTGCGAGCTGGGTCAGCCCGTCGTCCACAGCGCTGAGATCGGCAGGCAGGTGAGCCCGTTGCCGAAGCTGAGCGACTCGGTGCCGCAGTAGAGGACAAAGCCAGCCCGGAAGCGGTCGCCGAGCCGGCGTTGGAGCAGCTTCAGGCCACGAAAGTCGCTGGCTCGCACCGTCTCAGCGGCCTTGACCTCGATCCCGACGACCCGGCCGGCGTTGTCTTCGAGCAGGCCGACTTCGTACTGGTCGCGGTCGCGATAGTGGTAGAGGCGGGCCGCGGTCGTCGACCAGGTGAGCTGCCGGGCGACCTCGCTGAGCACGAAGTTCTCCAGCAGTCCTCCCAGGGGTGCGTCACCCGAGGCTCCGGCGGTGAGGTGGCCGGGTCCTCGACTGCTGCCGCATGACCACCTCAGCAGGGTGCTCTTGCCGACCTGGCGGGCGCCACTGACGACTACTACGCGGGTGTCTGCAAGCGCCTCTGAAACCAGTTCGGTGGGCTGCCGCGGCAGGTGGTCGATCGCACTTCGCACGCCTGGTGCTATCAGCATGTCTTGGTTCTGCCGAGGTAGCAGCTTTGGATCTGCCGAACAGGTAGCTTTGGATCTGCCGAAGATTGGCTGTTGACCGGCGTTGATCTTGCCGATGACGGCGTCATTCGTGTTGCTGATGAAGGTGGTGTGGGAAGGCCCCGTCCGCTGGGTGTGGACGGGGCCTTGGTCGGCGTGCTGCGGGGTTGTTCGGTGTGGTGATGGTGCCGGTCAGTCGGCGCCGGTTTCGGAGATTGCGATGCGGGCGGCTTTTTCATCGACGATGGAGGTGTTGCGGGCGAAGGCTGAGGTGAGGGCGTTGACGGCGATGTTGTTGATCGCTCGTGGGTAGCCGCGGGAGGCGTTGTGGATCAATGTGATGGCGTCGTTGCTGAACAGTGTGTCGGCCCGGCCGGCGATCTTGATGTGGTGGGTGATGTAGTCGGTGGTTTCGGTGGCGGTCATGCCGGTCAGGGCGTAGCGGACGGAGATCCGCTGGTCGAGCGCGGCGAGCACGCCCAGCCGTAGTCGGTGTCGCAGGGTGGGTTGCCCGATCAGTAGCGCGGCGAACGGCGCCCCGGAGTCCATTTCGTGATTTGTCATCATGCGGACGGCTTCCAGTTGGGCGTTGTCCAGCAGGTGCGCCTCATCGAAGATCACGATCGGGGTGCGGCCGCGTTCGGCCGCTTCGGCGGCCAGCGCGGCCGCGGCCTGCGGCACGAGGGTCGCGGTGTAGAAGCTGGGCACCTGCCCGAGCGCGGCGACGATGTGGTGCAGCATGCCGCGCACCCCGATGGAGGGGTTGGGCAGGTAGATGACCACGTGCCGGGAGGTGTCCAGGGCGGCGGTCGCGGCGCGGACGGCGACGGTCTTACCGGCGCCGACCTCGCCGGTGATCACGCCGAGGGCGTGTTGGTCGATGCACCAGCCGATGCGGGCGGTGGCCTCGGCGTGAGCGTGGTGGCGGTGCAGCATCGAAGGGGCGAGGCTGCGGCCGAACGGCATCCGGGTGAATCCCCAGTGCGCTTGCAGACGCTGGATGCTCATGCTCCGGCCTCCTGCGCCCGCTCGCCGTCGCCGACCTCGCCGACGGCGTCGTCGATGGACAACTGGCCGGGTAGTGGCTGTCCGGGATCGGTGCCGGTGGAGTAGAGGGCGTGGAAGCCGATGCGTTCGTCGGCGGCGAGGTGTTGCTGGTGGGCGTCGGCGACCAGTTGCAGGTAGGCGATCCCGGTCGCCGGCGCCGGGGCTGGTTCGGGGGTTTCCGGCCGTGCTTTCGGATGAGCATGTCGGGTGATGCGATACGGCACCGCACGGCCGTAGCTGGCGTTGCGGTAGCGCACCTGGATGGTTTCCAGGTCGAACGGGGAGAACACCAATTCGACTTTCCGCCCGGCGAGTGCGGCTTGCACCTGGTAGGTGTTGCCGTGCAGCGACACCGTCGCGGTCTTGGTTACGGTGCGCAGCTCCGACCAGAGGAATGCCTCGGTCAACGCTTCCGCCGACGGCATCGCTGGGCCGTGCCCGGCGGTCTGCCAGCCGTGATCCCAGCGGGCCAGCGGAGTCTGCCCGGTCTCCGAACGCACCCGGTGGTGGTAGACCGACTCGACCCAGGCGGTGAACAACGCGTTGAGCTCGAGCAACGCGCCGGCCGGGGTGAGTCCTCGTTCGGCCAGCCCTTCGGCGGTGGAGTCGGCTACTTCGACGAGGAACTGGTCCCGCACGCCACGGAACCAGCGCTCGATTTTCCCGCGGCCCTGCGGTCGGTGTGGGGTGGAGTGGATCAGCCGGATGCCGAGCTTGCCGCAGGCCCGCAGCAGCCACGAATCCACATACGCCGAGCCGTTGTCCACGTAGCAGCTGGCGGGCACGCCCCGCGCGACCAACGCCGGTCGCAGCGCGGCGGCCAGCCGCACGGTGTCCTCGGCGAACCCGAACCGGTACCCGGTCGCCAGCCGCGAATGATCGTCTAGAAACGCGAACAGGTAGGTTTTGCGGCCACCGACCCGCGGGCCGTGTAACGCATCACCGACCCAGCGGCTGTTCGGCGCTTCGGCCTCGAACCGGCCGAACACCACACCCGCGGCGTCGCCGACCGCCGGGCCCATCAGCTCGCGGCGGTGGAACAGCCGTAGCAGCGTCGACTCCGACGGCGACCAGCCGGAGGAGGCGCGCAGGATCCGCGCCACCTGCGCGGCGGTGCGCTCGGGGTTCTCCCGCTTCAGCGCCACCGCCAACTCCAGCACCGTGGTGTCGATGCGGCTGCCCGGCTGCCGGATCGAGGGGGCCAGGGCGTCGAACCCGCCGGCCCGGTAGCGGCGGATCCAGCGGTCCAGCGTGTCGCGGGAGTAGCGGTGCTGCCCGCCGAACGGGCCGGGGTGGGCGCCGGCGGCGATCGCCCGCACGATCCGGCCACGTGCCTTGCTCGACAGCCCGCGCTCCAGCGCAGGGCAGATCAACTGGTAGCGGAACAACGCCACCTGCTGCGCCCGCGCCCGGCGGGTCACGTCGTCTTGAAGATCCTGCGTGGTCACCAAACCTCGATCCGGTAAGGGAAACCCGCGCCGAACCGGCGCGGGCGAATGACCCCCGCGAGGTTTCCGATCAACCGCCGCACACATCAGAGGCAACTGGTGTTGCCGACAGCTCCCATCCCGGCGGCGGCCAACCCGGGGCCAGCAGCCGACCAGCCGAACACGCCACAGCCACCTGCCACCCCGTCACCGGACCGAGGACCCCCAGCGGCCCGAACCGGCCCCTCACCGCCGCCGTCGCCACGCCCAACGCGGCCAGCAGGTCCCGCCACGCGCAGCCCACCGCCTCCGGCACGACCACATCGACACCGGCCAGGCAGGCCACCCGCAACAGGTGCACCCGACTCGCCTCCAACCGCCCCGCCATCACCCGCAGCCAACCGCGCACCGTCGCCGCCGGAACCTTCAACGCCAAACCAACCCAGCGGTGACCCCGACCCGCCCCGCGGGCCACCAACGCCGCGCCGATCACCTCCGCCGCGTACGCACGCCGCAGCAAAACCGTCACCGGCAACAACACATGCGTGATCAGACACTCAGCACAGCGAGCCCGCCGCGGCCGCAACACCACCTCGATCCCGTGCACACTGCGCGGCCGCACCCACCCCCACGGACGCAACACACCACCCGCGCAACCAGGACAGCCCAACCCCCCCGACACCAACCGCGACTCGACTCCAACCGGATCCGCCTCTACCGTCACCAACGGTGCCTCCGTGCATCAGCACGGCCCTCCCGCAACGGTCCACCACGACACATCGGCGGGAGGGCCGTCGTCGTCTACCTCCAAGGCAATCCTTCAGCCAACCGGCACAGTGACGACGCCGACCACCCCACGCAGCACCGCTCCCAACCACAGACACATCCTCGGCACCGCCGCTGACGCACGACGAGCTACACGTCGCCATCCAGAACGGTGGTCAACAAGATTGGCTTCGATCTGCCAGGGTGCTGCCGCCCGACCCATTCGGCCTGGATCGTGACCACGACGGGACTGGCTGCAATGAGACGAGAGGCAGCGGGATCAGGCCTTGGCGAGCATCTCGCGCAGTTGGGCCGCGGTGAGGCGGATGTTGTAGGCTGGTGTGTCGGGCTGGAAACGGCGGCCCTCGGACAGCGGCCCGGCATCGACCACATCGAACCCGAAAGACTCGATCAGGTCGGCCACTGCCTGCTTGGCCGCAGCGTCGTCGCCCGCGATCGGCAGCGCCCGCCGGTCGGGCGCCCCGGCGGGGAGGCCATGGGTGCGCAGGTCGACGTAGTAGATGCTGTTGAACGCCTTGATCACCCGCGAGGTCGGCAGGTGCGCGGCGAGCAGCTCGCTGCTGGTGGTCTGGTCGGCGTCAAGCTCGGCCACGTGGCCATCGCGGCCCGGGTAGTAGTTGTTCGTGTCGATGACCACCTTGCCGGCCAGCGGCGCGACAGGCACCTGCCGGTACCGGCCGAACGGGATGGTCACCACCACCAGGTCGCCTGCCCTGGCGGCCTCGGCCGGGGTCGCGGCTCGCGCGTGCGGACCGAGCTCGGCGACGAGGTCGGCCAGCGTCTCCGGCCCGCGGGAGTTGCTCAGTACGACGTCGTGGCCGCGGTCGACGGCCAGCCGGGCCAGCGTCCCGCCGATGTGTCCGCTGCCGATCAGTCCGAGTGTCATGGCAACCGCGAACCAGCTACGGCCACCCGGCATCCCCAGCGGTCCGCCCTCGTGCGGTGCTACCGAGCGGCAACTGTGCCAGCTAACCAGCGGCAACTGTGCCAGCTAACCAGCGGCAGACGTGCCAGCGGAGTCGCTCTTATGGCGCTCTGGCCACATGGTTGGCGGCGGTGGAACCCCACTTGGAAAGGTGCTTCCACGGCGCGTGGCCAGCCTCGTCGCCGATGCGTTGGAGGATACCCGCGTCGTACTGGTGACCGGCGCCCGGCAGTGTGGCAAGAGCACCTTGGTGCGTGCGCTGGCCCGGTCGGGTAGCCCCGACGCATTGCTGCATCGGGGCCCCCTCAGATCCGTACGTGCCACTCGTCGCGGCATACGGCTCAAGCAAGCCCCGGAGGGCGTGTCAGGCGTAGAGAGGTGCTGGGTGTTTCT
>Ga0307470_10000019_pt1 | contig 126856 bp, 112 predicted proteins | sample atmos_gasesAM3C__FD_204565 | JGI IMG/M metagenome (GOLD analysis project Ga0307470, IMG submission 204565) | Hardwood forest soil microbial communities from Morgan-Monroe State Forest, Indiana, United States - atmos_gasesAM3C_05 | ecosystem: Environmental > Terrestrial > Soil > Temperate... | reverse complement strand
ACCGCAGCGAAAGGCCCGACCGGGTCTCCGACCAGGCAACCACCGAAACACAGCAAGCGATCACCGCCGCACCCACCGAAATCCCTCACGCCCTTACCGGCACTCAACCTGGCGGGATGGTCCTGACCCGAATCCGCGGATAGCGCGGGGGTGTGGTTGGCGGTAGGTGCCCTGGTGGCCTGCGATGATTGTGTTTGCGAGGACAGGATCACGCGGGTGGAAGGACACCTACGGGGTGAAGAGCTTACGTGGTCGGGGTGTTCGGGTGAGGGGCGACGGTGGAGAAGGCCACGGCCACGGCCAGGATGTTCGGGTTGCTGCCTCCGGTGCGGGCGGCGGGGTTGGCCAAGGCGGTGACGATCGAAATGACCAACAACACCAGCCGAAGACCAGCTCGCCCGCTACTCGCGGATTCGGGTCAGAAGCCGAGCTTGCGCAGTTGCTTGGGGTCGCTCTGCCAGTCCTTGGCGACCTTGACATGCAGGTCGAGATATACGTGCGTGCCCAGCAGCGCCTCGATGTGCCTGCGGGAGGTGACACCGACCTGCTTCATCCGCTCCCCGCGGTGCCCGAGCACGATGCCCTTCTGGCTGGGCCGTTCGACGTACACGATCGCATATATGTCCAGCAGATCAGCCCGCCCCTCGCGTGGCCGCATCTCCTCCACCACCACGGCGACCGAGTGCGGCAGCTCGTCCCGCACCCCCTCCAGCGCCGCCTCCCGGATCAGCTCCGCGACCAGCGTCTCCTCCGGCTCGTCGGTCAGCTCGCCGTCCGGGTAGAACGCCGGCCCCTCCGGCAACCGCCCGATCAGCACCTCGGCCACCGTCTCCACCTGGAAGCCCGTGACCGCCGAGACCGGCACCACGTCGGCGAAGTCCATCAGCCCGGCCACCGCGACCAGCTGCTCGGCCACCGCTGGCGGCGGCACCCGGTCGGTCTTGGTCACGATCCCCACCACCGGCGTGCGCAGCCTGGCCAGCTCCCGGGCAATGAACGCGTCCCCCGCCCCCACCTGCTCGTCCGCCGGCACGCACAGGCCGACCACGTCCACCTCCGACCAGGTGGCCCGGACCACGTCGTTCAGCCGCTGCCCGAGCAGCGTCCGCGGCTTGTGTAGCCCGGGCGTGTCGACCAGCACGAGCTGCGCGTCCGGCCGGTGCACGATCCCCCGGATCGCGTGCCGGGTAGTCTGTGGCCGGTTGGAGGTGATCGCCACCTTCGTCCCCACCAGCGCGTTGGTCAGCGTCGACTTGCCCGCGTTCGGCCGGCCCACCAGGCAAGCGAAGCCGGAGCGGAAGGTCCCCGTGGGGAAAGGCGTCGAGCGGAAGGTCACACCGGCATTCTGCCCGACCCGGTCGTTCCGCCCGACTCGCTCCCGAGTTTTCTTGACTCATTCCAGAAAAGCTTCTAGCGTCGCACTGTGCCCACAGGCGAGCGGACCACAGGCGAGCGGACCACAGGCGAGCGGACCACAGGCGAGCGGACCACAGGCGAGCGGACCACAGGCGAGCGGACCACAGGCGAGCGGACGGTGCGCGAGCGGCTGGTCACGGCCGGCCTGCGTGTCACGGCGCCGCGGGTCGCGGTCCTGGAGTCCATCCCGAACGGCACCCACCGGCCGGTCGACGCGATCGCCCAGGCGGTGCGCCTGCGCATCGGCTCGGTCTCCACCCAGGCGATCTACGACGTGCTGCGCGCGCTCACCGCGGCCGGGCTGCTGCGTCGGATCGAGCCAGCCGGCATGCCGGCACTGTACGAGAACCGGGTGGCGGACAACCATCACCACCTGATCTGCCGGGCATGTGGCGCCATCGAGGACGTCGACTGCGTCGCCGGTGCCGCCCCCTGCCTGGACTCATTCCCCCAGCCCGCCGGCTTCGCCGTCGACGAGGCCGAGGTCACCTTCTGGGGGATCTGCCCAGCCTGCACACCAAAGCCCAGCACGGACTAATACCCAGCACAGACCAATACCCAGCACAGACCAATACCCAGCACAGGCCCAAAACCCAGGAAAAGGACTGCCATGACCGAGGCAAGCCCGGTGACCACCACCGATGCGGGGATCCCGGCACCCAGCGACGAGCATTCGCTGTCCGTCGGCACAAATGGCCCGCTGCTGCTCCAGGACCACTACCTGATCCAGAAGATGGCGCAGTTCAACCGGGAGCGGGTCCCCGAGCGGGTCGTACATGCCAAGGGCGGCGGCGCCTACGGCTACTTCGAGGCCACCGAGGACGTCTCGCAGTACACCAAGGCCAAGGTCTTCGCCAAGGGCACCCGGACCGACGTTCTCCTGCGCTTCTCCAGCGTGGCCGGCGAGCTCGGCTTCCCGGACACGGTCCGCGACCCGCGCGGCTTCGCGCTGAAGTTCTACACCGAGGACGGCAACTACGACCTGGTCGGCAACAACACGCCGGTCTTCTTCATCCGCGACCCGCAGAAGTTCTCTGACTTCATCCATTCGCAGAAGCGTCGCGCCGACACCCACCTGCGCGACAACAACATGCAGTGGGACTTCTGGACCCTCTCGCCGGAGTCGGCGCACCAGGTCACCCTCCTGATGAGCGACCGGGGCACCCCGAAGACCTGGCGCCACATGAACGGCTACGGCAGCCACACCTTCATGTGGACCAACGCCAGCGGCGCGAAGTTCTGGGTGAAGTACCATTTCAAGACCGAGCAGGGCATCGAGAACTTTACCGACGCCGAGGCCAAGGCGATGACCGCCGAGGACCATGACTATCACATCCGCGACCTGCACACCACGATCGCCAGCGGCCAGGAGGCCGCCTGGCGGCTGGAGATGCAGATCATGCCGTTCGAGGACGCCGCCGGCTACCGGTTCAACCCGTTCGACCTGACCAAGGTCTGGCCGCACGGCGACTACCCGCCGATCACCATCGGCCGGCTGGTCCTCAACCGCAACCCGGAGAACTACTTCGCCGAGATCGAGCAGGCCGCGTTCGAGCCGGCCAACATGGTCCCTGGCATCGGCCCCAGCCCGGACAAGATGCTGCAGGGCCGGCTGTTCTCCTACCCCGACACGCACCGCTACCGGATCGGGCCGAACTACCTGCAGCTCCCAGTCAACCAGCCGAAGGTGCCGGTGCGCTCGTACAACAAGGACGGCGCGATGCGGTACAGCAACCCCAGCGACCCGGTCTACGCGCCGAACTCGTATGGCGGCCCGAAGGCCAGCCCGGAGCTGTACGAGCACGAGACCTACCGCCTCACCGCCGACATCGTCCGCTCGGCGTACACCCTGCACGCCGAGGACGACGACTTCGGCCAGCCGGGCACCCTTTACCGCGAGGTGCTGTCGGAGACCGACCGTGAGCACCTGGCCGGCAACATCGTCGGGCACATCAAGGGCGGCGTCACCGACGCCATGCTGCCCCGCGTGCTGGAGTACTGGGCCAACGTCGACCCCGACCTCGGCGCCCGCGTCGCCAAGGGCGTGAGCGGCGGCTGACCACCCGTCGGGCCCCCGGCAGGCGGCGCGGGTGGGCGACCGCACGCCCACCTGCCGGGTTTCGCCACGTTCCCCTTCGCTTCCGAAACGCCGTAACGCCGTAACGCCGACATATCCGCAGCTCTAGCGGTACGCCTGAGTCGGTGGCACCCTGTTCCCTCGTCGGGCGGGGTCAGTGCTGACTTCGGGAACTGGAGGACACACCGCTATGACACGCGCCGCGTTGAGGCCACGGTCATCGCAGGAGGAGCAAGGCAGACCCGCCGGGTCACAAGACCGGCTGCAGCGCTCGGACGGGGCACGGTAACCGCCGCATCGGCGGCCGCCGCGATCCCGGGCACCATACCCATCCTGAACAACGCGGCGCTGGCCGGACCCGCTGCCAGCCAGCGCCGATTATCAGCCGGCACGGCGCCGTCCAGCCGGGATCCGGTCGATCCGGCCGCAGCCGAAGAGTTCATCCGGCAGTACCACGACGAGACGCGAGACCCGATCTCGATGCCGCGCAGGATGCGCGAGATCCGCCGGGAGATCCACCGCACCGGCATCTACCGGCACACTCCCGAGGAGCTGGAGTACGGCGCCCGGGTCGCCTGGCGCAACTCCGCCCGGTGCATCGGCCGGCTGTACTGGCGCAGCCTGCGGGTGCAGGGCCGCCGCGAGCTGCGACCCAGCCGCCATCGCGGCCGAGGCGGCCAGGCACCTGCGGTTCGCCACCAACGGCGGCCGGGTCCGGCCGGTCGTCACCGTCTTCGCCCAGACACCCGGAGGCGCCCGGCCCGCGGATCTGGAACGAGCAGCTCGTCCGCTACGCCGGCCACGTGCGGCCGGACGGCACCATCGCCGGCGACCCGCGCACGGTCGGCTTCACCGAGCTCGCCATCCGGCTCGGCTGGCTCGGCGGACCGGCTCGCCGTTCGACGTGCTGCCGCTGCTGATCGACGACGGGTCGCCAAGCCGGAGCTGTTCGACCTACCCGGCAGGCCATCGGCGAGGTGCCGCTGGCGCACCCGGTGTACTCCTGGTTCGCCGGGCTCGGGCTGCGCTGGTACGCCGTGCCGGCCATCTCCAACATGTGCCTGGAGATCGGCGGGGTCCACTACCCGGCCGCGCCGTTCAACGGCTGGTACATGGGCACCGAGATCGGCGCCGCAACCTGGCCGACACCGACCGGTACAACCTGCTTCCCGCGCTGGCCGACCGGCTCGGCCTGGACACCACCGACGACCGGTCGCTGTGGCGGGACCGCGCCCTGGTTGAGCTGAACGTCGCCGTCCTGCACTCCTTCGACACCGCGGGCGTGACCATCACCGACCACCACACCCAGTCGGACCGTTTTCTCACCCACCTGGCCCAGGAGAAGCGGGCCGGCCGGTGCGGGCCGGCCGACTGGAGCTGGATCATGCCCCCGATGTCCGGCTCTGCCACCGGCGTCTTCCACCGCTACTACGACGAGGTGGAGCTGTCACCGGCATACGTGCTGCACGACGACGCGGTGGCCCGGGCCCGCGGCAGCGGCCCGGCCGCGGAGGGAGGCGCGCTGCCCGGTGGCCACCGGTACTGACCGCGCTCTCGTGACCGACCTGCTCGCTTTCAGAAGGCCAGGAGCGTCGCTTGCTCCCGGCGACATGGCACGACTACCGTGTAGTCATGAGTAGGCGCTCGGCAACACCGGTACGGTTCGAGCACGCCGTCGGCGAGCGGCTTGCCGCGTACGTCGCCTCCCACCCCGGCTCTTCCCTGTCGTCGGCGGCGAACCGGCTGGTCGACGAGGGCCTGCGGACGATCGAGCACCCTGGCATCGCGTTTCGGGACGGGGTGACCGGCCGGCGAGCCGGGCTCGTAGGCGGACCTGACGTGTGGGAGGTCGTTCGCGCGCTCAGGTCCGCCCGCGTCACGGAGCCGGAGCTGGCCGAGGAGGACGTTCTCGGGCTCGTCGCGGCCAACTCGGGCCTTCCGCCGCGGCTGGTCCGGACCGCGGTGCGGTACTGGGCCTCCTACCCTGACGAGATCGACGCTGAGATCGACGCCGCGTCAGCAGCCGAGGACGCCGCTGACCAGGCCTGGCAGCGCGAGCGGCAGCTACTGGCCCGCGAGCGGTGACCTACCCGCTGCTGTTGGACGAGATGTTCGCCGACGAGATCGCCGGACAGCTGCGCAAGCGCAGCCACGATGTCGTGGCAGTGGTCGCTGACCCCGGGCTGGTCGGGCTCCCCGACGAGCAGATCCTGGCCGAAGCGGCCACCGTGAGCCGCGCCCTGGTCACGGCGAACGTCAAGGACCTCGCCCCCCTCGACGCCCGGCATAAGTCCGCGGGCCGGCGGCACGCCGGGCTGATCCTGGTCTCGACCAAGACCTTTCCTCAGGACCGCTCGTTCACCGGCGCCATCGTGGGCGCGCTCGCCGCCTTGCTGTCGACACCTGACGGCATCGGCCCCGACCGGGTCGTGTTCCTCCCTCGCTAAACCTCGTCGGCGCCTTACGCGGTCCCGGTGACGACGCCGTCCGGCCCGGCCAGCAGCACCGGAGCCGTCGCGGCGAGGTCTCGTACCGCGGCCACCCCCTCCTCGTCCGCGACATCCACGGCCCCGACCACCACGGCCGCCTCCAGGCCCTCCGCCCCGCTGGCCACCGCCATCGCCACGGCGACCTGCAGGGCCGACAGCTTCAGCGACGGCAGGTCGACGGTGACCGCCGCGTAGGTGCGCCCGTCGGTGTCGCGGACCGCGGCGCCCTGGATGGCGGCGTCTTGGGCGGCGGCCATCCGGGCCCGGGCCGCCCGGGCCAGGGTCACGATCTTGGCGTCCTCAGGATCCATCGCCGTTCGGCTCCTCCTCCGTACCGTCGTCCCGGCCAGCCCGACGCAGCCGGGCCAACCGGCTGACCAGCACGCTGTCGATCCGGTTCCGCCGCCCGGTCGCGCTCTCCGCCACCAGCCGCAGCCCGCCCACCTCGACCTCGGCTCCCGGGATCGGCACCCGGCCGAGCAGGTGCGCCAGCAGGCCGGCCACCGTCTCCACCTCGCCGTTCGGCAGCGCGACGTCGAACAGCCCGGCCAGGTCCTGCACCGACAGCCGGGAGGTCACCCGGGCCGTGTCGGTGTCCAGCCACTCCACCGGCGGCCGCTCCACGTCGTACTCGTCGGTGATCTCGCCGACGATCTCCTCGAGGATGTCCTCGATGGTGACCAGGCCGGCGGTGCCGCCGTACTCGTCGATGACGATCGCCATGTGGGTCCGCCGGGCCTGCATCTCCCGCAGCAGCTCGTCCACCGGCTTGGACTCCGGCACCAACGACGGCGGCCGCAGCACCTCGGTCACCGCAGTGTGGCCGTGCGGGTCGTTCGGGTCCTGGATCCGCCGGACCAGGTCCTTGACGTAGACCAGCCCGACGATGTCGTCAATGTTCTCCCCGATCACCGGAATACGGGAGAAGCCGCTGCGCAGCGCCAGCGCCAGCGCCTGCTTGACGCTCTTCTCCGACTCGATCCAGACGATCTCGGTGCGCGGCACCATCACCTCACGGGCGATCGTGTCGCCGAGCTCGAAGACCGAGTGGATCATCTCCCGCTCGTCGTGCTCGACCACCCCGCGGGCCTCGTACAGGTCGACCAGCTCGCGCAGCTCCACCTCGGCGAACGGTCCCTCGCGAAACCCGCGGCCCGGCGTGATCGCGTTGCCGATCAGGATGAGCAGGCTGGCCAGCGGGCCGAAGACCCGGCCGAGCAGCCGGGTCACCCCCGCGGTGCCCAGCGCCACCGGGTACGGGTGCTGCCGGCCAATCGTGCGCGGCCCGACCCCCACCAGCACGTAGCTGACGATCGTCATGACCACGGTGGTGAGGGCCAGCGCGAGCCAGCCGAAGCCGAGCGCGTTGACCAGCACCGCCGCGACCAGCACGGTGGCGAGAAGCTCGCACGCCACGCGCAACAGCAGCAGCAGGTTGGTGTAGCGCGGCCGGTCGGTCAGGAGCTGGCCGAGCGCGCGGGCCGGTCGGGATCCGGCGTCGGCCATCGCCTTCGCCCGGCCCGGCGAGATCATCGCCAGCGCGGCGTCCATCGCCGCGAACAGCCCGGCCAGCAGTACCAGCGCCGCCGCGAAGACCAGCAGGACGACGTCGGTCAGCGTCACGACGAGGCGCCCCCGCCCGAGCCGCCGCCACCTCCGCCGGTGCCCCCGTCAGCGACCCGGCCAGCGACCCGGCCGGAGGCACCGGAGGCTCGCCAGCTCGCCAGGATCTTCCGTTGCAGGCCGAACATCTCGCGCTCCTCGTCCGGCTCGGCATGGTCGTAGCCGAGCAGGTGCAGGATGCCGTGGGTACAGAGCAGGTGCAGCTCAGCCTGGACCGGATGCCCGGCCGCCACGGCCTGCCGCCGGGCCACCACCGGGCAGAGCACCACGTCACCCAGTAGCGCCGGCCCGTTGTCGGCGTCGTCCGGGCCGGACACGATCTCCAGCTCGTCCATCGGGAAGGCGAGCACGTCGGTTGGCCCGGCCTCGCCCATCCACCGCTCGTGCAACGCCGACATCGCCACGAGGTCGACCAGCAGCACCGACAGCTCCGCGGCCGGGTGCACCCCCATCTCGTCCAACACGTGCCGGGCCAGCGCCACCAGGGCGGTCTCGTCGACGAACTCTCCGGACTCGTTGGCGATCTCGATCGTCACTGGACCAGTGTGCCTAACGCCTTAGCGATGTGAACGCCGGCCCGCCCGGCGCTCCGGCCGTGCCGGCGCTGTGCCTGGGCCCGGCGCCCGGGTGGCGTCCCAGCGGGCGTAGGCGTCGACGATCTCGCCGACCAGCTTGTGCCGGACGACGTCCTGGCTGGTCAGCAGGCTGAAATGGACGTCCTCGACGCCGTCCAGGATGTCCTTGACGACGATCAGCCCGGACCGCTGGCCGTGCGGCAGGTCGACCTGGGTGATGTCGCCGGTCACCACGATCTTGGCGCCGAAGCCGAGCCGGGTGAGGAACATCTTCATCTGCTCCGGCGTGGTGTTCTGCGCCTCGTCCAGCACGATGAAGGCGTCGTTCAGGGTCCGGCCGCGCATGTAGGCAAGCGGGGCGACCTCGATCGTGCCGGACTGGGTGAGCCGCGGGATCGACTCCGGGTCGACCATGTCGTGCAACGCGTCGTACAGCGGCCGCAGGTATGGGTCGATCTTCTCGTACAGCGTGCCGGGCAGGTAGCCGAGCCGCTCGCCGGCCTCGACCGCAGGCCGGGTCAGGATGATCCGGTTGACCCTCTTGGCCTGCAGCGCCTGCACCGCCTTGGCCATCGCCAGGTAGGTCTTGCCGGTGCCGGCCGGGCCGATGCCGAAGACGATGGTGTGCTGGTCGATCGCGTCGACGTACCGCTTCTGGTTGATGGTCTTCGGCCGGATGGTGCGGCCCCGACGGGAGATGATGTTGAGGGTGAGCACCTCGGCCGGACGCTCCGCCGAGCCGCTGCGCAGCATCCCGACGATCCGCTCGGTCTCCTCCGGGGAGAGCGCGTGACCGGCCTCGATCATGGCCAGCAGCTCCTCGAAGACCCGGACGGCGAAGGCGTTGTCGGCCGGCGAGCCGGTGATGGTGATCTCGTTGCCGCGCACGTGCACGTCGCTGGCCAGCTCGACCTCGACCTGCCGGAGCAGGCGGTCTCCGGATCCCAGCAGGGCGAGCATCGCCTGCGGGTCAGGGACGACGATCTTCGTCTGGACGCTCTTGGGCTGAACGCTGGGAACCGCCGGGTCGGCGGCACCGGAGGTGGTCTTGGGCACGGGCTGAGTGGCGCCTGCTTCCTGGATGCGGCGATGGGGTACCCGTCGAGCTTACCCGCGTGCTCAGGCGCCGAGCGCTCCAAAATGCCCGAGCTGCTCGCCGCCGAGCAGGTGCAGGTGGACGTGGTACACGGACTGCCCGGAGTCCGGCCCGGTGTTGAAGACCAGCCGGTACCCGGACTCCGCGATGTCCTCGGCCGCGGCGACGAGGGCACCCGCGGTGACCATCTCGGCCAGCAGGCTCGGGTCGGCGGCGGCCAGGGCGGCGGCGTTCTCCACGTGCTCGCGCGGCACCACCAGCACATGTGTCGGCGCCTGCGGGCCGATGTCCCGGAAGGCAATGGTGCGTTTTCCCTCGTGTACGAGGTTCGCCGGGATCTCCCCGGCGACGATCCGGCAGAACAGGCAGTCGGCCATGAGTCCAGAGGCTAGCCGAACCGGCGTCGTCCCGAGGCGCCACGACCATACCCGGCGCCGTCTCGCGCCGCCGGGCCGCCATCCTGCCGCCATCGGGTAAACCGGGACCGCCCAGTGCACGTCTTGTCGGTCGTGACGGGCACACTTGCGCTGTATGAGACCGTGGGGCCGGCCATCGGTACCGTGACGCGAGACGACGCCCTGAACGCGGACGAGGCGCTCACGGCGTTGTACGCCGCCCACTACCCCAAGCTGGTCCGCATCGCCGCGCTCCTGCTGGATGACATCGGTGCCAGCGAGGAGGTCGTCCAGGACGCGTACGTCAAGATGCACGGGGCATGGCGCCGTATCCGGGAGCCAGCCGCCGCCGAAGGCTACCTGCGCACCACCGTGGTCAACCTCGCCCGCTCCCGGCTGCGGCACCGGATGGTGGTCGCCAAGCACCCGCCCAAGCCGATGCCGGACGCCCCGTCCGCGGAGCACGGCGCGCTGGTCAAGATCGAGCGGGACCGGGTGATCCGGGCGCTGCGCACGCTGCCACCGCGACAGCGCGAGTGCCTCGTGCTGCGCTACTACGCCGACCTGTCCGAGGCCCAGATCGCCGCGGCCATGGGGATCAGCGCGGGGGCGGTGAAGAGCCACGCCTCCCGCGGCATGGCCGCCCTGCGCTCCGCGATCACGAAGGACACGTCATGAGCCGAGACGACCGTCCCCCGGACGACGCCGACCTGGCCGCGCTGCTCCGCGAGTCGCTCGTCGCCGAGGCCGGCCGGCACGTGCCGGCCGGCGACGGGCTGGCCCGGATCCGGAAACGGGTCGAGGGCCGGCGGCGTAAGCTGGCCTTCTCGCGGCCCGGCCTGACGATCGCCGCCGCGGCCGCCGCGGTGGCCGCGTTCGTGCTGGTCCCGGCGGTGCTGAAGGACTCCGGTGGCCCCTCTCCCCACCAGGCGGGCTCCGGCGGCACGCACCCGACCCCGGCGTCCGCCGCCCCGACCGGGACTGCCCCGCTGCCCACCGAGGCCCGGACCACCATCTCCGGCAGCGGCGACCTCCACGACATGCGCACGGTGTGGCCGTACGCCAGCCGGGGCGAGGGCACCGCCAAGGCCGACCGGGACGTACGGGCCGGCGTACACGCCGAGCTGGCCCAGCCGACCCAGGCCGCGGTGACGTTCGTGCGGTCCTACGTCGGTGCCGACGTGCCGCTGTCGGCGCGGCCAGCCGGCCCGCTGTCCAAGGGCATCGGCGTCGTCGTCTACCGGGACCTGCCGGACGGCACGCGGCATGCGGTGTCGCAGGTGTACCTGGTGCGGGTGCGCAGGGCCGTCGACTCGCCGTACGTCGTGGCCGCGGCCAGCCGGCCGTCGCTGGACGGCGACCGGTACCAGCTCACCGTGGTGCCGCCGGCCGAGCCGCTCGGGGCGACCGCCGACCGGATCAGCGTGACCGGCCGGTCGGTGCGGCCGGGCGAGCCGGCACCGGTCAGCGTTCAGGTGGAGGTCCGGGACGCCACGGCCGCCCAGCACGTCGGCTTCAACCTGGCCGAGCCACGGCGCGACCCGAGCCGGGCGGACACCTTCTCCTGGGGTACGACGCTGAGCGTGGACGCCGGCCAGCTCGCCGCCGCCGACACCATCGCGGCGTGGACAGTGGACAGCACGGGGTTCGTGCTGGAGTTCGTCGCCACTCCGGTCCCCCTCGCCTGACGCTGCCCTGCCCCCTCCCCCCGACGATCATCGAGTTGTTGCCGTCAGTCGATCTCCAATCGCGACCACAACTCGATGATCGTCGGGAGTCAGGTCCAGCGGCCGGTGCGGGCAGCCAGGGCAGCCAGGGCAGCGGCACCCGCGGTTGACGTGCGCAGCACGGTGGGGCCGAGCCGGGCGGCCCGCGCCCCCGCCGCGCAGAAGGCGGCGAGCTCACCCTCGGTCAGCCCGCCCTCGGGCCCGACCACCAGCACCAGCTCCCCCTCGCCGGCCGGCAGGGGTACGGCGGCCAGCGGCGTGCCCGCCTCCCCGGACAGCACCACCGCGGCCCCACCCTCGGCGACCACCCGCCCGACCAGCGCGCCCACCGCGGCGGTCGAGTGCAGCTCGGCCACGTGGGGCAGGAACGCCCGCCGGCTCTGCTTGGCCGCCTCCCGGGCGGTCGACCGCCAGCGGGCCAGCGCCCGCCCGCCCCGCTCGCCCCGCCACTGGACGACGGCGCGGGCGGCCTCCCACGGCACGATCTCGTCCGCCCCGAGCTCGGTCAACAGCTCCACGGCGAGCTCGCCCCGATCCCCCTTGGCCAGCGCCTGCACCACCACGAGCCGCGGCCGCGGCGGCTCCAGCACCGTCCGCCGTACCACCGCGAGGGTGAGCCTGTCGTGCTCCGCGCCGGCCACGGTGCACTCGGCCAGGCCGCCGTACCCGTCGGACAGCCGCACCGGCTCGCCCGGCCGCAGCCGGCGGACGGTGGCCGCATGGTGCCCCTCCGGCCCGTCCAGCACGTACTGGTCGGAGCTGGGCAGCGTCGCGACGAGGAAGACGGGTGGCGTCATGGCTGTGCCGCCGCGTCAACGACCGTTGAACGCGTCCCGCACCCGGGAGAACAACCCGCCGCCCGGCCGGGTGGTGTGCGGCAGGTCCTCCCCACGCAGCGCGGCGAACTCCTTCAGCAACCGCTCCTGGTCCGGGTCCAGCCGGGTCGGCGTACGCACGTCCAGGTGGACGATCAGGTCGCCGCGGCCGACCCCGCGCAGGTGTGGCACGCCGCGGCCGCGCAGCCGCAGCTCGGTGCCGGGCTGGGTACCGGCCCGGATCTCCAGGGTCTCGTCACTGTCCAGCGTGGTCACCACCAGGGAGGTGCCGAGCGCTGCGGCGGTCATCGGCAGGCTGACCCGGCAGTGCAGGTCGTCGCCTTCCCGGGTGAAGATGTCGTGCTCCTGCTCGTGCACCTCGACGTACAGGTCGCCGGCCGGGCCGCCGCCCGAGCCGACCTCACCCTGCCCGGACAGCCGGATCCGCATGCCAGCCTCGACCCCGGCCGGGATCTTCACGCTGATGGTGCGGCGGGTGCGCACCCGCCCGTCGCCGCCGCACTCCGCGCACGGGTGCGGGATGGTCTGGCCGACGCCGTTGCAGGTCGGGCAGATCCGGGCGGTGACGACCTGGCCGAGGAACGTGCGCTGCACGCTCTGCACCTCACCGCGCCCGGCGCAGGTGTCGCACCGGTCGGTGTGGGTGCCGGCCGCGGTGCCCGCGCCGTGGCAGACCTGGCACACCACCGCGGTGTCGACGGTGAAGTCCTTCGTCACGCCGAACGCCATCTCGGCTAGCTCGAGCTCGACCCGCAGCAGCGCGTCGGACCCGGCCCGGACCCGAGACCGCGCCCCCCGCCCGGTCGCCCCGCCACCGCCGGCACCCCCGAAGAAGGCGTCCATGATGTCGCCGAGGCCGCCGAACCCGGCGAACGGGCCGCCGGCACCGGCCGGCGCGCCGCCGAACGGGTCACCGCCCAGGTCGACGATCCTGCGCTTCTCCGGGTCGGACAGCACCTCGTAGGCGTGGGTGATCTCCTTGAACCGCTCCTGCGCCTCCGGGTCGGGATTGCGGTCCGGATGCAGCTCGCGGGCCAGCCGACGGTAGGCCCGCTTGATCTCTTCACCGGTCGCGTCCTGCCGGACGCCGAGAACGGCGTAGTAGTCGTTCGCCACGTATCCCCTAGCCTGTTGGTCCGCCTAGCGTGGGTCCTGCGCTGCCTAGCCCAGCGCGAGCAGCCGGCCAACATACCGGGCGACCGCGCTCACCGTGCTCATCGTGCTGCCGTAGTCCATCCGGGTCGGGCCAAGGACGCCGAGCCCACCGAGGGTGCGGTCCTCCAGCCCGTAGGCGACGGAGATCACCGACGCCGTCCGCAACCCCTCGAACTCATTCTCCTCACCGATGCTGACATGCACCCGGCTGGGGTTGTCCGACTCCTCCAGCAGCCGCAGCAGCACGACCTGCTCCTCCAACGCCTCCAGCACCGGGCGGATGCTGGGGAAGTCCAGCGCGCTGCGGGTGAGGTTGGCCGTGCCGCCGAGCATAACCCGAGCCTCCTGCCGCTCGACCAGGGTCTCCAGCAGCACGCCGACGAGCACGGTCATGACCGGCCGGAGCGAGGGCACCACCGCGTCCGGCAGGCCTGCGACGATGTCCGGAGTCTCGGCCAGGGACCGGCCCTTGAGCTTGGCGTTGAGCGTGTGCCGCAGGCCCAGCACGTCCTCGTCGCTGACCCCGACCGGCAGCTCGACGATCCGTTGCTCCACCCGGCCGGTGTCGGTGATCAGCACCACCATTAACCTTCCGGCGGCCAGGTGGACCACCTCCAGGTGCCGTACCACGCTGCGGGACAGCGACGGGTACTGCACCACCGCGACCTGCCGGGTGAGCTGGGCCAGCAGCCGGACGGTGCGGTACAGCACGTCGTCGAGGTCGACCGCACCCTCCAGGAAGGTCTGGATGGCCCGCTTCTCGGCCGGCGTGAGCGGCTTGAGCTGGCTGAGCCGGTCGACGAACAGCCGATAGCCCTTGTCGGTCGGGATCCGGCCGGCGCTGGTGTGCGGCTGGGTGATGTATCCCTCCTCCTCCAGCGCGGCCATGTCGTTGCGCACGGTCGCCGGGGAGACGCCGAGGTTGTGCCGCTCGACCAGCGACTTGCTGCCGACCGGCTCCCGGGTGGACACGAAGTCCTCGACAATGGCCCGCAACACCTCGAGCTTGCGATCTTCGAGGGTCATCCGGGGCCACCTCCTGGCACTCTCGATTTCTGAGTGCCAAGTGTACGTCGGAAGGGGGGTGTCGGTCTCGGCCACAAGCTGGCCTGCCCCGGTACGCTGACGGGATGCGGGGGGCGGGCAACACAAGGAGCGACGTGATCTTCAAGGAGGTTCGGGAGGGCCGGCCGTATCCGGACCACGCCCTTTCCCAGCGCGACTGGGCTGGGATCCCGCCCCGGCCCGTGCGCCTCGACACTCTCATCACCACCAAGCGCGAACTCGGCCTGGATCGGTTGCTGGCCGAGGACTCGACGTTCTACGGCGACCTGTTCCCGCACGCCGTCCAGTGGAAGGGCGAACTCTACCTGGAGGACGGCCTGCACCGGTGCCTGCGGGCCGCCTTACAGGGCCGCACCTCCGCCCACATCCGGGTGCTGAACCTGGACGAGCTTGGCTCGATCGAGGCCAGTGGCGACACCGCCGTCACCATCGCTGGGCCTGCCGCGCCGGCCGGGCCCGCCGCGGACGACTAGCTTCGCCGCTTGTCGCGAAGATCAGTGAAACACGCCGGCGTGTCCGGCTGGATCGTCGCGACATGTGGGCGGGGAAGGTCAGGAGTTCTGCCAGATGGTGACGCGCACCGTTGTGCTGGCGCGTGCCGGCCCCAGGTCGGTCACCTTGACGCCGGCCAAGGCGCCGTTCTCAACCAGACAGAAGGTCATTCCCTGGACGACGGTGGGCGTCTGGTAGGAGAAAATGGTGTTGGCCTGGCAGGCCGGGTACGTGGGCGTGGTGTTGGTGGGGAGCATGACTATTCGATCTTTGGTGTAGAAAAAGCCGGAGAAGTAGAGGTCAGTGCCGCCGTGGTTAACAATGTCGGCCTGACCGGGCTTGGTCAGCTTGGTGTCGAAGCCGTACCCGGCCGCGAGCGAGACGTCATAGCTGGCGAGCTGGGTGCCATTGCCCGGCGCGGGGCTCGCGCCACTGGGCGGGGAGGTGTCCGTCGGCGTCGGGCTGGGAGCTGTGGGGGTGGCGGGCGTGGTGGTCGCCGGCGCCGACGACACAACTGGAGTGGCGCTCGGCGGGGCGGTGGCCCTTCCGACCACGTATCCGGCGCTGGTCAGCGCGGTGACGACCGCCGCGATGCCCGATAACCAGGCCGGCCCGAGCTCGCCGAGCCGATGCCAGCCACGGCCCGGCCGAGAACCTTCCGCGCTCATCCGCCGCCATCCTTTTCCCGAGTGCCCAACCCGAACGGAGGCGCGCGACGAGACCGACCCAACTCCCCGCTTCCCCCCAGCATGTGCTGGGCGCTGACGCTACGGCAGCGCCCGACCGGTGCGGGCCGAATCGGTGGGAGCCACCCATTCGGGTGATTTGCCGTGTGGTCACCTCTCGGCGTTGTGGTGACCTGTCGTTGTGCGGGGCGCCGGTGTGGTGACCTGTTGGCGTTGTGGTGACCTGTCGTTGTGGGTGGCGCCGGTGTGGTGACCTGTTGGGGGATGGTGCGGGCTGTGTTGCTGCCGCCTTATCGACCTCGTCGATGGGCGGTCACCGGGAACTGCTGTGGGTGCGTGCCGCCTCGCTCACCGTAGTTTCTCACTTTGTTCTTTTCGGACGGGTTGGCTCGCGTTCCGGTTTGTCGGTGGCCCCGTTTAGCCTTGCCCTGTGTCGGTCATCGTCACCCGCGCGGTCGGGCAGGTTCGCTCGGCCGTCGGCTCTCGTGTCGACACGCCGTTGTTCGGGCTGGCCGGCGTGCTGGGTTGCCTCTGGCCCAGGTGGCCGACGCGCGGGGGCCTGGCCAGGGCGCATGATGCGCCGAGCACGACGGCGTGGCTTGCGGGACCACCTGCGCCTTGGGCCGGGTGAGGCGGGGCGGCTGGCACATGCGCTGGGCCGGGAGCTGCCCGTCACCGCGGCGGCGCTGGCCCACGGGCGGCCCAACCGGGAGGACGCCCACACCGTCGCCGGCGCTGTCCGGGTGCTGCCCGCCGAGACCCCGGCCCAGACCCCGGTGTTAGCGGAACAGGCGCTGGCCGAACACGCCGCCACCGCCGACCCGGACGCGGCCCGCATGCCTGGCCGCCATGTCCTGGACATCGTCGACCCCGACCACGCCGAGGAACTCCTCCACCGCCAGGCCGAACACCAAGCCGCCCAGGCCCACACCCGGCGCGACCCGCGCATCACCCCCGCCAGGCCCAGGCCGAGCCGGGCCACCGGCTCCTCGACACCGAAGCACCGCCACCCCACACGTCACCCTCGACCCACCCGCCGCACCACCCCGGCAGACCCAGAGAACGACACCCGCGACGACCGCACCCACAGCCAACGGACAGCCGACACGCCCGTCAAGCTCACCGACCCGTCCCTACGGACAGGGGACCTGCCCGACAACAGCGCCGAACGCCCACCCTCATCGCCACAACTGCCGCATGACAAGCTCGGCACCGGCACCGAAACGCTCGACAGCGGCGACATCCTGCCCGCCAGCCAGGCACGCCGCATCGCCTGCCCGACGCGCACGTCACCCCCGCCGTCCTGGGCGGCGAAAGCCTGCCCCTGGACCCCGGCCGCAGCTCCCGACACCACATCGACGCCGCCCGCCGCACCCTCATCCTCCGCGACCACGGATGCGCCTCCCCCAGCTCCGACCGTCCCCACCAACAGTGCCACACCCACCACCACACCCACTGAGCCAACGACAGCAGAACCCACCAGAACAACGACGCGCTGCCGTGTTCATCTCACCACCACACCGTCCACCACAACGGCCGAGACATGAGAACAGCAAAAGACGGGCTACCCGAGCTCCTCCCCCCACCATCAACCGACCCCGAACGGAAACCATCCGACACCACCAACACCAAAAACGAACACCATGAACCGGGGGGTAACGGCATCGCACGGATACGTCAGCGGGCGACGGCCCGTGGCACTGGATCGCACTTCGATCACAGGCATGCTACGGACCGCGACCGCTGTTACCAGTTCACCGGCGGGTCTCATCCTAAGGTAAAGGGAAACTCACTTGTAGTGATCGGCAACCATATCGGTGTCACGATGGATACGAAAGGCTCCAATTCGTGCCCTCCGTCGCCGAGCGCGCGAGAGTGGAAGGAGGAGTCATGGAACCATCCGTCACAAACCTGCTGTACCGCCGACCCGAGCCGTACGAGGCCATCTACGACGGCGCCGCCAACGCGGTGCCGCGGATGTGTGAGCGGTTGTTCGAGCGGCATCTCGGTCGCACCCCGGACAGCCTGCTCGACTTGGGCCGCAGCATCGGGCGGGACCTCGAGTACGTCGCCAGGCTCTGTCCGGGCTGCATCGGCGTCGACTACACGCAGTTGCTGGAACGGCGCCGCACCTGGACCGTCCGGGGCGAGCAGGTGCACGATCACGTGCGGTTCCGGCTGCCGTACCCCCCGGAGCTGGCCCACCACTTATCCACCCACGGCTTCCACGTGCTCCAGATGTCCGACGACCCCGACCTCACGGAGACGGACATGACCGGCCCGAGCATGTTCGTCGTCGCGGAGGCGACGCCCGCACCGACCAACCGGCCCGGGCCGCCCGTCGTACTGGCCAGCCTCAGGCGGCGGTGAGCTCGGCGGGCAGCGGGTCGCTGTGCAGCACGGTCAGCCGGGACACCGCACGGGTCAGGGCAACATACAGCCGGCGCAACCCGCGCGGCTCGGCGGCGACGATCGCGGCCGGCTCGACCAGCACCACGTGGTCGAACTCCAGCCCCTTGCATAGGCTGGCCGGGATCGCGGTGACCCGCTCGGCCGCCTCCGGATGGTCGGGCGACGCCACCGCGACACCGGCCGCGGCCAGGGCACGGGCCAGCGCCGGCACCGCCGCATCGGCCGCGATCACCCCGACCGACCCCTCCTCCGTGTCACGCACCGCCGCCAGCACGGCCGCATCGAGGCCGGCAGGGGTGGCCATGGCCCGCACCCGCAGCGTGTCCGTCCCGGACCGCAGCGCCCGGCCAGGCGGGACCGTGACGGCCAGATGCGGCAACAGCCGGTTGGCCAGCTCGACCACCTCAGCCGGCACCCGGTAGCCGGTGGTCAGGTAGGAGATCGCGGCGTCCGGCTTGCCGAGCAGGGCCAGCACGGACTCCCAGTCGCCGGCCGCCCACGGCGCGGTGCCCTGGGCCAGGTCGCCCAGCACGGTCATCGACCCGCCCGGACACCGCCGCCCGATCGCGCGGAGCTGCATCGGGGAGAGATCCTGTGCCTCGTCCAGCACCACGTGCCCGTAGCTCTCCGGACGCTCGACGTGCGCGGCCAGCTCGTCCAGCAGCACGGCGTCGGCGGCCGTCCAGCGCGCCGCCCGCAGGCTGGGCGGCCGGTCCGGTCGACGCAGCACGGCCTGCTCCTCGGCGGTCAGGTCGCGACGGGCCGCGGTAGCCAGAAAGTCCGGCTCGGTGTAGAGCCGGGCCAGCAGCGTGGCCGGGTCCAGCGCCGGCCAGTGCGTGTCCACGAACGCCGTGACCGGCCCGGACCGGGCCAGCCGCTCGACCGCCCGGTCCGGCGGGCTCATGCCGTCCTCCTCGGCCAGGCGGCGGACCCGCTGCGCGATCGTCATCGGCAGCCGCTCCCGGCCGGTCCCGAACCGCACGGCCGGGTCGCGGCGCAGGTCGTCGACGTAGCGCCGCAGCTCCTCCGGCCAGATCCGGTACCGCCGGCCGACGAATGGCACGACCAGCTCCTCCGCCGGCCGGACGACGAGCAGGTTGACCGCCCGGGCCAGCACCGTGGCCATCCGGGCGTCGCCCTTCAGCGTGGCCACCTCGGGCGGCTCGTCGGCCCGGGTCCGCGACACGGTCGGCTCCGTACGCTGGGTCAGCTCGGGGACCGTGCACTGGGTCACGCCGACCTCGCCCAACGCCGGCAGCACCCCGGCGATGTAGCGCAAGAAGGCGGCGTTCGGGCCGATGACCAGCACTCCGGACCGGCTCAGCCGCTCCCGGTAGGTGTAGAGCAGGTACGCCGCCCGGTGCAGCCCGACCGCCGTCTTGCCGGTGCCGGGCGCACCCTGCACGCACAGCGACTGGTCGAGGCTGGACCGCACCAGCTCGTCCTGGTCCGGCTGGATGGTGGCCACGATGTCGCGCATCGGGCCGACCCGGGGCCGCTCGATCTCGTCCAGCACGATCCGGCTCGCACCACCGGCTGTGCCCGCACCACCGGCTGGGCTGTCGGTGCCGGCGGCCAGCGCCTCGTCCTCGAAGCTGGTCAGCGCGGCACCCACGAACCCGAACCGGCGCCGCCGGGCCACCCCCATCGGGTCTCCGGGGTGCGCCCGGTAGAAGGGGATGGCGACCGGCGCCCGCCAGTCGATCACCACTGGCTCGCCAGCGTCGTCGCGGATGTGCCGGCGGCCGATATGGAGCCGTTCGGTGTCGCGCAGGTCCAGCCGGCCGAAGAAGAGTGGCACGTCCGGGCCGATGGCCAACGCCGCCAGCCGGTGCGCCCTGGTCCGGCCGAGCGCCCACGCGGTCAGCTCGTCCCCCGCGGTGTCGTTGAGCCGCTCAGCCCGCAGCCGCATCCGGTCCAGGCAGTCGCGGGCCAGCAGCAGGTGCCGGCGTTCGGCGTCGAGCTCGGTGGACAGGTCGGCGCTGGTCGCCACGGACTCCCCCTTGGCCGGCGAGGCGGGGTGTGCCCGGCCCGCGCGCGAGCGGCCCACGCTACCCGCGTGACGTACCGGCCGTCGCCCCAATTACCGCCCGGCCGTTACCCCGCCATCTCGGCCGGCGGCTCCGGACCGTTGCCCCGGGTGAACCGCCGGGCCGGGCCGCCCGGCCGCCACAGGTCGACCAGCAGCCGCTCCTGCTCCTCATCGACCGAGACCAGCACCACCTCGCCGATGTCCAGCCGGAACAGGTGGAACTGCCGTGACGGCGGATCGACCGCGTCGGCGAACGCCGCCAGCGCGCCCGGGTCGAGCACCTCTACCGCCCGGCCGGACACCCTGGCGTCGCCGCCGGACATCGACCCGTCGCCCGGGTTGGAGTGCAGCGCGAACCGCCCGTCCCGCCGCAGGTCGCCCGCCTTCATCGCGCCCCACATCGAGCCAAGCACCAGGTCCGGCCCGGCGAACCGCACCTCGATGCCGCTGACCCGGGGCGAACCATCCCGCCGGAGAGTCGCCAGCACATGGTGCCGGGCCGCCTCCAACCGCGCTCGCACCGCAGCCGCGAGCCCGGCCGCCTCCGCCTCGAACTGCTCCCAGGTCGCCATACCAGGCAGTCTCACACCGCGCTCCGACAGTTTCCGCCGGGCCGGGCCGCGTGAGCTACCGGCTACCCTTCCTCGTACCCGCGCAGCTCGCGACGGCCGAGCGAGGCCAGGTGCACCTCGTCCGGGCCGTCGGCCAGCCGCAGGGTGCGGGCGTGGCACCACAGCATGGCCAGCGGGAAGTCCTGGCTGACGCCCCCGCCGCCGTGCGCCTGGATCGCCTTGTCCAGCACCCACTCCGCCATCCGGGGCGTCACGATCTTGATGGCCTGGATCTCGGCGTGCGCCCCGCGGTTGCCCACGGTGTCCATCAGCCAGGCCGTCTTGAGCACCAGCAGCCGGGCCTGCTCGATCCGCACCCGCGACTCGGCCACCCACTCCCGTACGACACCCTGCCGGGCCAGCGGCGTGCCGAACGCCACCCGCCCGGCAACCCGCCGGCACATCAGCTCCAGCGCCCGCTCAGCCATCCCGACCAGCCGCATGCAGTGGTGGATCCGGCCCGGACCGAGCCGGGCCTGAGCGATGGCGAAGCCGGAGCCCTCGGTGGAGATCAGGTTCTCCGCCGGCACCCGCACGTCCACGAAGTCCACCTCGGCGTGCCCGCCGTGCGGCCCGTCGCGGTAACCGAACACGTGCAGGCCGCGTCGGACGGTCACCCCCGGGGTGTCCCTGGGCACCAGGATCATGGACTGCTGCCGGTGCCGGTCGGCGCCCGGGTCGGTCTTGCCCAGCACGAGGAGGATCTCGCAGCTCGGGGACAGCGCGCCCGACGACCACCACTTGCGGCCGTTGACGACGTAGGAGCCGCCGTCCCGCTCGATCCGGGTGCTGATGTTGGTCGCGTCGGAAGAGGCAACGTCCGGCTCGGTCATGCAGAACGCGGACCGGATCTCGCCGGCCAGCAACGGCTCCAGCCAGCGCTTCTTCTGCTCGTCGGTGCCGAACGCGGCGAGCACCTCCATGTTGCCGGTGTCCGGGGCGGCGCAGTTGGTCGCCACCGGTGCCAGCTCCGGGCTGCGGCCCATGATCTCGGCCAGCGGCGCATACTCCAGGTTCGTCAGGCCGGCGCCGTGCCGGGTGCCACCGGCCGGGACGGGACCGGGCAGGAAGAGGTTCCACAGGCCGCGGTCGCGGGCCGCCGCCTTGAGATCCTCGACCACCGCCGGGACGGCCCACGGGTCGGCCAACGCCGCGGCCTGCGCGGCAAAGACGGGCTCGGCCGGGTAGATGCGGGCGTCCATGAGCTCCAGCATCCTGGCCCGCAGGTCCTCGGTGCCGGCGTCGTACCCGAAGTCCATCAGCCCTCCTGGCCCATCACGCCTCCCGAACGGCGTCCGATCTCACGCCACGTGAGCATCCCCGGCCGGCGAGCGGCAGCACGTGGTCTCGCCACATGGCGTCAACCCGGGCCGCCAGCTCGGCCAGGTCGCCGTCGTTCTGGATCACCAGGTCGGCCACCGCCCGGCGGTCGGCGTCGCTCGCCTGCGCGGCCATCCGGTCCCGCGCGGCCTGCTCCGTCATCCCGCGGTCATCCGCCAGCCGGGCCAGCCGGACCGGCTCGCTCGCCTCGACCACGAGCACGAGCGGGTACGCCGGCGCGAGCCCGTTCTCGACCAGCAGCGGTACGTCGTGCACGACCACCACATCCGGTGGGACGGCAGCGAACAGCTCGGCGGTCCGGGCCGCCACCAGCGGGTGCACGATGGCGTTCAGCCGAGCCCGGGCGACCGGGTCGGCGAAGACGATCCCAGCCAGCCGGCCCCGGTCCAGTGCGCCGGACGGGTCAAGAACCTCACGTCCGAACTCCGCAACCAGCCGGGCCAGCCCCGCGCTGCCCGGTGCGACCACCTCACGGGCCACCAGGTCGGCGTCGACCACCACCGCGCCGTGCCGGGCGAGCAGCCGCGCGACCACGCTCTTGCCCGCGCCGATCCCTCCGGTGAGCCCGATCGTGACCACGCGTCGCAGCCTACCGGCGTGGCATGTTCTCCGTTCTCGGTCACTGCCCGTTACTCTGTCGCGCGGCGGCTCTTCCCCATCCCTGAAGGTGTGTAACACATGGGCAAACACGTCCACCGGCCCCATCACGGGCGGCATTGCTACGGCAGGCCGGGGCTGGTGCACTGCAGCGAGATCGAGCTGGTCCAAGGACGGCTGGCCGCCCTGCGTCCCACCCTGATGGCGCTGTTCCGAGATCAGAGCCGGCACACCGTCGCCACGCTGACCCGCAGCGGCGACCGGCCCCGGCTGGCACTCGTGCTGATCGCCTCGATGTAGCCCGCCGGCCCCACCACCGCCCCTGCGACCGCCAGCTCAGCCGACGTGGGCCAGCACCGCGGTGCCGAGCTGGATGAGCACGTCCCTGGCCCTGTCCCCGGTCGCGACGTCCTTGGTGATGCTGATCGCGGCCGTCCGCTGGCCGGTGACGAAGACCAGCAGCGCCGTGGCCGGGTTGAGCAGCACGGTGCCCGGGGTGCCGCCGAGGCTCACGTCCACCGGGGTGGCGCCATGGGTGCGCTGGTCGGCGACGGTGACCCGGATCCGGTCCGCCGCGGAGCCCACGTCGGAGTACGCCGACAGCCCGACCTCGACCGGCACCACAGTGGTCCTGCCGAGCTTGTGCACGCCGTAGCGGCAGGTCACCCGCCCGGTCCGGTGGATCTTCGGCTCATCCTTGCCCAGGATGTAGACCGACCGGCCAGGCACGGTGTGGCCGACTACCTTGTCCAGCTCGTCCAGGGTGAGCACATCGGCACAGGTGTCCGGCAGGGTGGCCGGAGCCGCGCTGCCGCTCGGAGCGGGCGAGCCGCCGGCGGCGCCCGGCGCCGAGCCGGGCAAGGTGGCCGGCGGCGACGGCTCGCCACTGCCCCCACTGCTCTTCTGCCCGCACCCCGCGACTAACAGGACGACCGACAACCCCGTAAGGACCGCACCGCCGCGCACCATGCGCCCACCGTATCGGCTCGGTCCACCGTTGCGGCCCACGCGCGAACGGCCCGCCGCGGTTCGCGACGGGCCTTCGATCTTCGCGTTGGCTGCCGGGCTAGCTGCGACCGCCGGCCAGCTTCTCCCGCAGCGCCGCGAGCGCCTCGTCCGAGGCGAGCGTGCCGCCGGCCTCGGCCGGCTCCGTGGAGTACGTCCCCCCAGCGCTCGGCGCCTCGCTCTCGCCGGCCGCCTCGGCGTCGGCCTTGCGGGCGTCGGCGATCTGCTTCTGGTGCTGCTCGTAGCGCGACTGCGCCTCGGCGTACTGCCGCTCCCAGTCCTCGCGCTGCTTCTCATAGCCCGGCAGCCAGTCGCCGGTCTCCGGGTCGAAGCCCTCGGGGTAGATGTAGTTGCCGGTGTCGTCGTACTGCGCCTCCATGCCGTACGCCGACGGGTCGAACTCCTCCGCCGCGCCCTCGTTGGCCTGCTTCAGCGACAGGCTGATCCGGCGCCGCTCCAGGTCGATGTCGATGACCTTGACCATGACCTCGTCGCCGACCTGCACGACCTGCTCCGGGATCTCCACGTGCCGCTCGGCCAGCTCCGAGATGTGCACCAGGCCCTCGATGCCCTCGTCCACCCGGACGAAGGCGCCGAACGGCACCAGCTTGGTGACCTTGCCCGGCACGATCTGGCCGATCTGGTGGGTCCGGGCGAACTGCCGCCACGGATCCTCCTGGGTGGCCTTCAGGGACAACGAGACGCGCTCGCGGTCCAGGTCGACGTCGAGCACCTCGACGGTGACCTCCTGGCCGACCTCGACGACCTCGCTCGGGTGGTCAATGTGCTTCCAGGACAGCTCTGAGACGTGCACCAGGCCGTCCACCCCGCCGAGGTCGACGAACGCGCCGAAGTTGACGATCGAGGAGACGACGCCGGAGCGGACCTGGCCCTTCTGCAGCTTGTTCAGGAACTCGGTGCGCACCTCGGACTGGGTCTGCTCCAGCCAGGCCCGGCGGGACAGCACGACGTTGTTCCGGTTCTTGTCCAGCTCGATGATCTTGGCTTCAAGCTCGCGGCCGACGTACGGCTGCAGGTCGCGGACCCGGCGCATCTCGACCAGCGAGGCGGGCAGGAAGCCGCGCAGCCCGATGTCGAGGATCAGGCCGCCCTTGACAACCTCGATGACGGTGCCGGTGACGACGCCGTCCGCCTCCTTGATGCCCTCGATCGTGCCCCAGGCCCGCTCGTACTGCGCGCGCTTCTTCGACAGGATCAGCCGACCCTCCTTGTCCTCCTTCTGGAGCACAAGGGCTTCGATCTCGTCACCGACCGTGACGACTTCGTTAGGGTCGACGTCGTGCTTGATGGACAGCTCGCGTGAGGGGATGACGCCCTCGGTCTTGTAGCCGATGTCCAGCAGGACCTCGTCCCGGTCGACCTTGACGACGGTGCCCGCGACGATGTCGCCGTCGTTGAAGTACTTGATCGTGGAGTCGATCGCGGCGAGGAAGTCCTCGGCGGAGCCGATGTCGTTGACAGCGACCTGCTTGGTGGTGGGAGGGGTGGTGGGACGGGTCTCGGTGGTGGACGTCATGTGAGCGGTTGCTCCGGATGCGGTGAGGTTGTCGGCCAGGCACACGCTGCGGATCCGGTTATCGCCAGAACGACTCGGGACATCTGTACTCTCGCAGGTGCCTGTTGACGTGCGTGACGAGCGCGGCCTGCTCCATACCGAGACAGCGCAGACCCACGGCGCACCCGCGAGGATACGAAGTTCACATCGGTGGGGTCAATCCAAGAGAGGTGTCGTGATCGATTATTCTCCGGCACAGTCGGGTGAAATAACCCAGGCAGGCCGCCAGGCGACGTCCTCGGCCCAGACCCGCCAAGCCAACCGGCACTGGTGGGACGGCGACGCGGAGAGCTACCTCGCCACGCACGGTGACTTCCTCGGCGAGGTGGACCTCTGCTGGTGCCCCGAGGGGCTGCGCGAGTCCGCCGCCGGGCTGCTCGGCCCGGTGCGCGGGCGGCGGGTGCTGGAGGTGGGCTGCGGCGCGGCGCAGTGCGCCCGCTGGCTGGCCGCGGCCGGCGCGCACCCGGTCGGGCTGGACCTGTCCGGCGGGATGCTGCGGGCCGCCGCCGCGATCTCGGCCCGCACCGGGATCGGGGTGCCGGTGGTGCAGGCCGACGCCGAGCAGATGCCGTTCGCCGCCGCCAGCTTCGACCTGGCCTGCTCGGCGCACGGCGCGGTGCCGTTCTGTCACGACTCGGCCGCGGTCATGCGCGAGGTGGCCCGGGTGCTGCGGCCCGGCGGGCGGTGGGTCTTCGCCACCCCGCATCCGACCCGGTGGGCGTTCCCGGACGACCCGGGGCCGGCCGGGCTCGTCGCGCAGATCTCCTACTTCGACCGGACGCCGTACGTCGAGCGGGACGAGCGCGGCCGGACGACGTATGTCGAGCACCACCGCACCCTCGGCGACCGGGTCCGCGAGATCACCGCGGCCGGGTTGACGCTGGTGGACCTGGTCGAGCCGGAGTGGCCGGCAGGCCACCAGCGGGTCTGGGGCCAGTGGAGCCCGCTGCGCGGCCGGATCCTGCCGGGGACGGCGATCTTCGTGTGCGTCAAGCCCACCCGGCCGCCGGTGGGGGCTAGCGCCGCGGGTGGGACCAGCGCTGCTGGTGGGGGCTAGCGCGAGCCTGGCCAGGGCGGCAGGCGGTAGCCGAGGTCAAGGCCGGTGTCCGACCCGAACGCCGCCAGGATGGTCTCCCGGTCCGGCCGCACGCCGGTGCCGACCCACCGGTCCAGCACGGTGAGCATCCCGGCCAGCTCCTCCTCAGTGAACCGGCAGTGGCCGGCGCCGTACGGCGGGCGCTGCCCGGACCAGCTCAACGGCGGCACGGTGACGAGCGGCAGCAGCAGGCCGGCGGCGCCGTTGCCGGCCACCTCGGCGGCGTACACCCCCTCGTGCTCGACCGGCACCGCCGGGTCGTCGGCGGTGTGCAGGGTGACCACCGGCCGCCTGATCAGCCCAGTCGGACCGAGCTGGCTGGTCACCCGCGCCCGAGCGGCCGGGTTCGCTGAGACCCGCGTGCCGGCCGCGAGCGCCCGCAACGCCGCCAGGACCGTGCCCGGCGCCACCGCGTCGACCTCGGCCCGTTGTGCCCCATCGAGCCGGGCGGCGTAGTCGACGCCGACGTTGCTGGAGAACGGCCCGCCGTGCTCCCGCTCCAGGTCCCAGCGGGCGTAGGTACCGAAGCTGAGCGCGCTGTCGATCGCGCGCGCCGCGGCCGCGACCCGGGCTGCGCGGTCCTGCCCGAGCCACTGGCCGGAGATCGAGGGTGCCCCGATCAGGCTGGCGACCAGCAGGAGCTGGGCGCGCTGGGCCAGCGTGCCGGTGGTCGCCTGCCGCACGGTCCGGCGGGCCAGCCCGAACGCGGCTGCGGCCTGCTTGTAGGAGGTGAAGCCGCTGATCCGCAGCGCCGGGACCATCAGGGTGCGCATCGCGTACGCCGCGTCCAGCGCCAGGTCGAAGAACCGGGCGGTGCCGCCGAGCACCCCGCAGGCCGAGGCGGCCCCGGTGACCCAGTCGGGGTGCCGCTCGGCCAGCATCACGCTGGCCAGCCCGCCCATCGACTCACCCCATGCGTACACCCGGCGCGGCGGCCCGAACCGGGCGGTGACCTCGGCGTATGCCACCTCGGCCGCGGTGACCGTGCTGGCGACGCTCCAGCCGCCCCACGCGTAGGTGGCGCCGGCCAGCCCGTAGCCGCGGTCGAGCATCCACTGCGTCAGCGTCGGGGGCGCCGGGCCAAGTGCGATCGGCCTGCCAGTGCGGGGCGTGCTGAACACCTTGATGAACCCGGGGGCGAACAGCAGGAGCGTGCCGTTCCACCGGGCCGGCATCAGGATCCGGTACTCCGAGTCACCCGTGGTGCCCCGGCAGATCTGGAAGACGCACTCATGCGGGAGCGACGGCGTGCTGGTGCCCCCGGCCACGGGCACTTGCAGCGAGATGGCCGTGGGGAGCCGGTCCGAGCAGGCCGCGGACAGGACGACGACCAGCACAACGCCGATCAGCCGCCTCGACAGGCTCGCGTACCGGTGGCTCATGCGCCTCTCGCTCCGTGACCCGTCGGAGGACTACGTACGGGGAGCCTAGTGTCCCGCAGCATCCCAGGTATGGCCCACACCCACCGAAACATCCAGCGGCACCGACAGGGTGAAAGCACCCCCCATCTCCCTGCGGACCAGCTCCTCCAGCGCGGCCCGCTCCCCGGGCGCCACCTCCAGCACCAGCTCGTCGTGCACCTGCAGCAGCAGCCGGGAGGCCAGGCCGGCAGCCCGGATGGCGGCGTCCACCCGGAGCATGGCGATCTTGATGATGTCCGCCGCGGAGCCCTGGATCGGCGCGTTCAGCGCCATCCGCTCGGCCATCTCCCGCCGCTGCCGGTTGTCGCTGGTCAGGTCCGGCAGGTACCGCCGCCGGCCCATGATCGTCTCGGTGTAGCCGTCCTGGCGGGCCTGCTCCACCACGCCGCGCAGGTAGTCCCGGACGTGGCCGAACTGGGTGAAGTACTCCGTCATCAGCCCGCGGGCCTCGTCCGGGGTGATCCGGAGCTGCTGGGCCAGCCCGAACGCCGACAGGCCGTAGGCGAGGCCGAAGTTCATGGCCTTGACCCGGCGGCGCAGCTCCGGGTCTACCGCGTCCGGCGGGAGCGTGAACACCCGGGCCGCGGTGGTGGCGTGGAAGTCGGCGCCCGAGCACAGCGCGTCGATCAGCCCGGCGTCCTCCGACAGGTGCGCCATCAGCCGCATCTCGATCTGGCTGTAGTCGGCGGTCATCAGCGACTCGTACCCGGCGCCGACCACGAACGCGGTGCGGATCCGGCGGCCCTGCTCGGTGCGGATCGGGATGTTCTGCAGGTTGGGGTCGGTGGAGGACAGCCGGCCGGTGGCCGCGATCGTCTGGTTGAACGTCGTGTGGATCCGGGCGGCGTCGTCGACCATCGGGACCAGCCCGTCCACCACGGTCTTCAGCCGGGACCAGTCCCGATGCCGCATCAGGTGCTCCAGGAACGGGTGGCCGGTCTGCTCTAGCAGGTTTTGCAGGGCCTCCGCGTCGGTGGTGTAGCCCGACTTGATCCGCTTGGTCTTCGGCAGCCCGAGGTCGTCGAAGAGCACCACCTGCAACTGCTTCGGCGAGCCGAGGTTGATCTCCTTGCCGATCACCGCGTAGGCGTCCTGCGCGGCCTGCTTGACCTGGCCGCCGTACTCGGCGGAGAACGCGGTCAGCGCGTCGAGGTCCGCGGCGATTCCGGCCGTCTCCATCCGGGCCAGCACGTCGACCAGCGGCAGCTCCATCTCGGCCAGCAGGGCTGTGCCGCCGCGCCGCTCCAGGTCCGCGTCCAGCGCCTCGGCCAGGTCGAGCACCGCCCGGGCCCGCACCGACTCGGCCAGCGCGATCGCCTCGTCCGCCTCGTCCGCCCCGCCGTCCAGGGTGAGCTGGCCGGACTCCTCGACGTCGGAGCGCAGCTCGCGCCGCAGGTACCGCAGCGCCAGGTCGGCTAGGTCGAACGAGCGCTGGCCGGGCAGCGCGAGGTAGGCCTCCAGCGCGGTGTCGCTGGTCACCCCGGCCAGCTCCCAGCCGCGGTCGCGCAGGGCCAGCAGCGGACCTTTCAGGTCGTGCACCGCCTTGGGCACCGCCGGGTCGGCCAGCCAGCCCGCCAGCGCCCGCTCGTCGGCCTCGGCCAGCCCGGCCGGCTCGACGTACCCGCCGGCTCCGTCCGCAGCGGCCAGCGCGAGCCCGGTGACCTCGCCGTGGCCGCGACCCCAGCGCCCGCGTACCGCGATCCCGACCCGCCGCCCGTCCCGGCCGTGGTCGGCCAGCCAGCTCGCGACCTCGTCCGGCCCGAGCCGGACGGCCTCGACGTCGAAGCCCTGGTCGGCCTCTGGCGTGGCGGCCACCAGGGTGGCGAACAGCCGCTCCCGCAGCACCCGGAACTGCAGGTTGTCGAAGAGCTTGTGCACCTCGTCCCGGTCCCACGTGCCGCGGTGCAGGTCGTGCGGGCCGACCGGCAGCTCCACCGTACGCACCAGCTCGGTGAGCTGCCGGTTGCGCAGCACCGCTGCCACGTGCTGGCGCAGCGCCTCGCCGGTCTTGCCCGTGACCTCGTCGATCCGCTCAACCAGCCGCGCCAGCGAGCCGAACTCGCGGACCCACCTCGCCGCGGTCTTCTCCCCCACCCCGGGAATGCTGGGCAGGTTGTCGCTCGGGTCGCCGCGCAGCGCGGCGTAGTCCGGGTACTGCGCCGGGCTCAGGCCATACTTCGCCGCGACCTCCGCCGGGGTGAACCGGGTCATGTCCGACACGCCGCGGCGGGGGTAGAGCACGGTGACCCGGTCGGTGACGAGCTGCAGCGCGTCCCGGTCGCCGGTACAGATCAGCACGTCGAGGTCGTCGGCCTCGGCCTGGGTGGCCAGCGTGGCGATCACGTCGTCCGCCTCGTAGCCGACCGCCGTGATCACTGGGATGGCCAGCGCCCGCAGCACCTCCTCGATCAGGCTGACCTGGCCCCTGAAGTCGCTCGGGGTCTCGGTGCGGTTCGCCTTGTACCCCGCGTAGGCCTCGGACCGGAACGTCGTGCGGGACACGTCGAAGGCCACCCCGACGTGGCTCGGCTGCTCGTCGCGCAGCACGTTGATCAGCATCGAGGTGAAGCCGTAGACCGCGTTGGTCGGCTGGCCGGTCGTCGTCGAGAAGTTCTCCACCGGCAGCGCGAAGAACGCCCGGTAGGCGAGCGAATGCCCGTCGAGCAGCAACAGCCGTGGGCGCTCGGTGTCAGTCACGGCCCCGAGTCTAGGGTCGGGTGCCGACAAGAACGTGGGGCGGATGCGGAGGTACGCCGATGACGGAGCGGGTGGAGAGCCCGATTGACCTGGCCGGGCTGCCCGAGCAGCTCAACGACAAGCTCGGGGTGGCCATCGTCGACTGGACCCCGGACCGGCTGGTCGGCACGATGCCGGTCGCCGGCAACCGGCAGCCCTACGGCGTGCTGCACGGAGGTGCGTCCTGCGCGCTCGCTGAGACCCTGGGCTCGGTCGCCGCCGCGCTGAACGCCGGGCCGGGCCTGCGGACGCTCGGCATCGAGATCAACGCCAGCCACCACCGGGCCGTCACCGAGGGCCTCGTGACCGGGGTGTGCACGCCGCTGCACCGTGGCCGCACCCTGGCGACGTACCAGATCGAGATCACCGACGAGCAGGACCGGCGAGTCTGCACGGCCCGGCTGACCTGCATCGTGCGCCCCGCCGAACCCCCCCGGTAACGCCCACCCGCCCGGCCAGACCCAGCCCGGCCGTTCGTTGTGGTCACCTCTCGGCGTTGTGGTCACCTCTCGTTCCCCGCGACGCCCGTGTGGTCACCTCTCGGCGTTGTGGTGACCTCTTGTTGCCTGCGAACGACGACAGGTCACCACAACGCCGAGAGGTGACCACAACGGACGGCCGGCAGGTCAGGCGCTGTCGCGGCGTGCCCGCGGCCGGGCCAGCACGCGCGGGGGCAGCAGGTCGCCAACGCGCGACCGGCGCCGTACGGCGGACCGGCGCAGCTCGGCGACCGGGTCAGCCGGCCCGAGCGAGCGCCGCAGCACCGCGACCGACGCGATCCGCTTGGTCATCATGGGCACGAACCCGAGCCGGGCGTAGAAGCGGTTGGCCTCCCTGACGCCCGGCGCCACGCCGACGACGAGATGGTCGTAGCCGTTCTCGTCGGCATACCCGACCGCAGCGGCGACCAGCGCCCGGCCGGCACCGCGGCGCTGGTGCTGCCGCGCCACCAGGGCATGGCTGAGGTACACCGCCCGCTCGTCGAGCAGCGCGCCCAGCGCGTCCGGCACCAGGATGGTCAGGCCGAGCACCTCGTCGGTGCCGTCGTCGACCGCGACCAGCACCCGGCGGTCCGGGTCGGCGAGCAGCGCGGCGTACCGCGACCGGACCGACTCCGCCGTACCGGTCGGCGGACGCAGGTAGGTCCGGTTGGTGACCCCGGGACACTCGGCGAGCAACGCGAGCACAGCCGGCAGGTCGTGCTGACCGGCAGCGCGCACCCGCACCGAGCTCCGCGTCACCCGCGCCTCCTCACCCCGACCGCGGCTACCACTGCCGGTGACCGCCGAGCCGGAGCGTACCGCCTGGCGCCGTCGCCCGACATGACGCTGGCCGGGTGTGGGCGACGCAGGGAGTCACCCACACCCGGGGTCCGGGAAAGCGGCCCGGCTCTCGACGCCGAGCACGCGAAGGCTAGCGGGTGAAACGGCCCGACATGCGTCCTTCGGCAATGTCCGCAAGACCTGCGAACCGGGTCGATAGGGTCTCGGAGGTGCGGCGCGTGCTTCCCCTCGCCGCGACCGTCCTTGCGGCGGCCGCGCTGACCAGCGGTTCAGCCGCCCCGGGCGGACCGGCGGGCGGACCGGCGCCCACCCGCCCGTACTACCCGGCGTTGCCGCACCAGGTCCGGCTCAACGAGACCCCGGTCTACGCCCCACCGGTGCGCGACGGGCTGCTCCAGTTCACCGTGATCGGGTACGAGGGCGGCCTGGCCGAGATCATCGGCAGCCACGCGGAGTGGTTCGCCAAGGGCCAGTACGTGCGGATCCGGCTGGTGCTGGAGAACCTTGACCGCTCGCAGCAGGGCTTCGCGGCCCGCTACCAGCTCCTGCTGACCGCCGACGGGCGGTCCTTCCACCCCGACGACTTCGCCATCGCGGTCAAACGGCAGATCTGGACGCAGCTCGTCGGGGCGTCGGTGCGGATCGAGTTCGACCTCTACTTCGACATCCCGAAGGACGCCCGGCCGACGGCGATCCGCTTCTTCGCCGACCCGCCCGGCGCCGGCGGCCAGGTCGCCCTGCCCGGCGGCCGGTAGGCGACCGCCCAGGCCGCCCCGGCTCAGTCCGCCGTCGCCAGGACCAGCGGCAGCACAGCGGGTACGCCGGCCTGCCGCAGCAGCGTGCTGGCCACGGTGACCGTCCAGCGAGTGTCGGCCCGGTCGTCGACGAGCAGCACCGGCCCGGCCAGCCGACCGAGCTCCGCAGCCATCCCGGCCGGCACGGCGAACGCGCCCCACAGCGCCCGCAGCCACTGGGCGCTGTTGTGCCGGCGCGGGCCCGGGCCACCGTCGGCGTACGCCAGCGGGCCGAGGTAGGGCAGCCGGCCGATCTCCGCGATCCGGCCGGCCAGGCTGCTCACCAGCTCGGGCCGGCCGCGGGATGGTATGGCGACGACGGCGGTGGGCCGCTCGGCCCAGCCCCAGCCCGTCAGCACCTGGACCACAGCGGCAACCATGTCGCCGGCCACCGGCCGGTCCGGCGCGCCGCCGGCGAACAGGGCACGCAACTGGCTGCCCCAGCCGACGTCGGTGAGCCGGCCGAGGGCTCGGCCCGGCTCGGCCCCGGCCTTGATCGCCCCGGCCGCCGGGACACCCAGCGCGGCCATCCCACCGGGCCACTGCCGGCGCGGCGCGAGCTGCACGCCGGGCCGGTACAGCCGGTCCCGGGCCTGGCCGCGGGCGGCGTCGTCGACCGCGGTCGCCCAGCGCCGTCCGGTGCAGTTGTCGCACCGGCCGCACGGCGCGGCACCGGGGTCGTCGAGCTGCCGGCGGAGGAACTCCATCCGGCACCCGTCCGTGCCCAGGTAGTCCAGGATCGCGCGCTGCTCGCGGGCCCGCTCGGCCGCCACCCTGGCGTACCGCTCGGCGTCGTACACCCAGGGCTCGCCGGTCGCCTGCCAGCCGCCGCGGACCCGCCGTACCGCGCCGTCGACGTCGAGCACCTTGAGCATCGCCTCCAGCCGGCCGCGGTTCAGGTCGACGGCGGTCTCCAACCTGCCGGTCGACAGCGGCCCGCCGGCGTCGGCGAGCGCGGTCAGGGTCGTCCGCACCACCCGCTCCGGAGGGAAGGCCAGGCTGGCGAAGTACGCCCAGATGTCGCGGTCCTCGGTGGCCGGCAGCAGGATCACCTCGGCCCGGTCGACGCCGCGACCGGCCCGGCCGATCTGCTGGTAGTAGGCCACCGGCGACTGCGGCGCGCCGAGGTGGATGACGAAGCCCAGGTCCGGCTTGTCGTAGCCCATGCCCAGCGCGCTGGTGGCCACCACCGCCTTGACCCGGTTGGCCAGCAGGTCCGCCTCGATCGCCAGCCGGTCCCCGGGGTCGGTGCGGCCGGTGTAGGCAACCACCCGGTGCCCGCGGTCGGAGAGGAAGGCGGCCAGGTCGCCGGCGCCAGCCACGGTGAGGGTGTAGATGATGCCGGAGCCGGGCAGGTCGGCCAGGATCTGTGCCAGCCAGGCCAGCCGCTGCTCTGCGGTGGCCAGCCGGACCACGGCCAGCCGCAGGCTGTCCCGGTCCAGCGGGCCGCGCAGCACCAGCGGCTCGGCGTCCGTACCGGCGGTGAGCTGCTCGGCCACGTCGGCGACCACCCGGGCGTTGGCCGTGGCGGTGGTGGCGAGCACCGGTACGGCGGCCGGCAGCCCGGCCAGCAGGGTACGCAGCCGCCGGTAGTCCGGCCGGAAGTCATGGCCCCAGTCGGAGATGCAGTGTGCCTCGTCGACGACGACCAGCGCGGCCGCGGCGGCCAGCTCGGGCAGCACCTGGTCGCGAAACTCGGGGTTGTTCAGCCGCTCGGGGCTGACCAGCAGCAGGTCGACGTCGCCGGCCGCGATCATGGCGTAGATGCCGGCCCAGTCGGCGAGGTTGTCGGAGTTGATGGTCTCGGCCCGGATGCCGGCCCGGCGCGCCGCGGCGATCTGGTTGCGCATCAGGGCCAGCAGCGGGGAGACGATCACCGACGCTCCCCCGCCGAGCTCCCGTAGCAGCTTGGCGGCGATGAGGTACACCGCCGACTTGCCCCAGCCGGTCCGCTGTACCACCAGCGCCCGGCGATGGTGCACGACCAAGGCCTCGATCGCGGTCCACTGGTCGTCGCGTAGCCTCGCCCGCTCGCCGGCCAGTGCGCGCAGGTGCCGCTCGGCCTCAGCCCGCAGCCCCGCCCCCCTCGTCATCGCTGTGGTCACCTCTCGGCGTTGTGGTCACCTCTCGTTGGTCCCGCACCCCGTGTGGTCACCTCTCGGCGTTGTGGTGACCTCTTGTTGTATGGCGACCCCGATAGGTCACCACACGGCGCATAGGTGACCACAGCGGGAGGGGGGCGGGCTGGTTCAGTTGGCGCGGTGGCGGCCTCCACTGCCGGAGCCACCAGCGCCACCAGCGCCACCAGCGCCACCAGCGCTGCCGGAGCCACCAGCGCCGCCGAGGTAGGCGGCCCGTACCTCGGGGTCGTCGAGCAGGTCGCTGGCCGGCGCGGTCTTCACCACCCGCCCGGTCTCCAGGACGTACGCCCGGTGGGCCAGCCGCAGCGCCTGGTGGGCGTTCTGCTCGACCAGCAGGACGGTGGTGCCGCGCCGGTTGATCTCGCCGATGATGTGGAAGATCTGCTGGACCAGCTTGGGCGCCAGCCCCATCGACGGCTCGTCCAGCAGCAGCACCCGCGGCCTGGTCATCATCGCCCGACCGATGGCCACCATCTGCTGCTCGCCGCCGGACATGGTGCCGCCGAGCTGGGTGCGCCGTTCCCGCAGCCGCGGGAACAGGTCATACACCTCCTCCAGCTCCCGCGCGACCGGCCCGCGCCGCGCGTAGGCACCCATCAGCAGGTTCTCCTCGACGGTCATGCCGGGGAAGACGCCGCGACCCTCCGGAGCCTGCCCGATGCCGGCCAGCACCCGCTTGTGGCCAGCCAGCCGGGTGATCTCGTCGCCCGCGAAGACGATGTGTCCGGCGGAGACCGGCCGCAGCCCGGAGACGGTCTTCAGGGTGGTGGTCTTGCCGGCGCCGTTCGCCCCGATGAGAGCGACGATCTCCCGCTCGTCGACCCCTAGCGAGATGCCCTTGAGCGCCTCGATCTTGCCGTAATGGACGCGGATGTCGCGCAGCTCAAGAAGCATCGGCCGGTGCCCCCAGGTATGCCTCGACGACCTTCGGGTCGTTGCGCACCTTGTCCGGCGGCCCGTCGGCGATCTTCTGGCCGAAGTCGAGCACCGCGATCCGGTCGCTGATTCCCATCACCAGGCTCATGTCGTGCTCGATGATCAACACGGTCCGGCCGCTGTCGCGGATCTTCCGGATGAGCTCCTGCAGGGACTCCTTCTCCGCCGGGTTCATCCCCGCCGCCGGCTCGTCCAGCAGCAGCAGCGTGGGGTTGGTGGCCAGCGCGCGGGCGATCTCCAGACGGCGCTGGTCGCCGTACGGCAGGTTCTTCGCGGTCTCCTCGGTCCGCCGGGGGATGCCGACGAAGTCCAGCAGCTCCAGCGCGGCGGCCCGGCCCTCCCGCTCCTCGCGGCGGTGCCACGGCAGGCCGAGGCCGGCACCGAGGACACCGGTGCGGTGGTGTGCGTCGCCGCCGACCATGACGTTCTCCAGCGCCGACATGTTGTGGAAGAGCCGGATGTTCTGGAAAGTGCGGGCCACCCCGCGTTTGGTCACCTGGTACCGCTTCAGCCCGGAGATCCGGCTGCCCTCGAAGACCACCTCGCCCGAGGTCGGCCGGTAGACCCCGGTCACGACGTTGAAGACGGTGGTCTTGCCGGCGCCGTTCGGCCCGATCAGCGCGAAGATCTCACCGCGCTGGACCTGGAGGTCCACAGTGGACAGTGCGACCACGCCACCGAAGCGCATGGTCAGCTCGCGCAGCTCCAGCAGCGGGCCGCCGGTCGCCGTCGGGTCCGCGCTCACCTGGTCACCTCCGCCGAGCTGGTGTCCGGCCCAGTCACCTCGGCACCCAAGCCGCCCAGCCCCCCGGTGCCCTCGGCGAACTCGGCCTTACGGCGGCGGGACGGCAGCAGCCCCTCCGGCCGCCAGATCATCATGGCGACCAGCAGGCCGGCGAACGCGATCGTCCGATACTGCGAGAAGTCCTGGCCGGACGGGCTGACACCGCGCAGGAACTCCGGCAGCCAGGCCATCACGAAGGCGCCGAGGATCACGCCCGGCAGGTTGCCCGACCCGCCGAGCACCACCGCGGCCAGGATCGTCGCGGACAGGATGAACGGGAAGTCCATCGGCGTGATGGAGATGACCTTCGAGGCGAAGACCACGCCAGCGGCCCCGCCGATCGAGGCACCGATGGCGAACGCGAGCAGCTTGAACCGGTACGTCGGCACGCCCATGATCTCGGCCGCCTCCTCGTCCTCCCGGATCGCCGCCCAGGACCGGCCGACCCGGCTGTGCTCCAGCCGCCGGACGAAGATGATGACAAGCACACAGATCGCGACCAGCAAATAGTAGTAAGGCCGCGGGTCGAGGATTCCGTACCGCAGCGGGTGCACGTCACCGATCGCGACATCCGCGATGGTCGGCGGGTGCGGGATCCCGGAGATGCCGTTCGGCCCGCCGATCGAGTCGGTGTTGTTGGCCACGATACGGACGATCTCGCCGAAGCCGAGCGTGACGATGGCCAGGTAGTCGCCGCGCAGGCGCAGCGTCGGAGCGCCCAGGACGACCCCGGACAGCGCGGAGATCAGGACGCCCGCGACCAGGATCACCCAGAAGTCCCAGTGCAGCTTGGTGCCCAGCATGGCCATCGCGTACCCGCCGATGGCGAAGAAGGCGACGTAGCCGAGGTCCAGCAGGCCCGCCTGGCCGACCACGACGTTCAGCCCTATCGCGAGCAGGACGTAGATGCCGATCGGGTTGAACAGCAGGGTCGCCCAGTCGGTCCGCGGGGACATCACGCTGCCGATGGCGTCGCTCGGCAGCACCAGCGCCCCGAGGATGAGCAGCAGGTAGACGGCCCACCGGACAGCGCCCGGGGCGGTCTCCCAGCGGTTCCGCACGCCGTCCAGGCCGCCGCCCGCCGCCCGTCGGAGCTGGGTCAGGGGGTTCGTCATGCGCGGGCCTTCTGCAGCGGCTCACCGAGGATGCCGGTCGGGCGGAACATCAGCACCACCACCAGGACGGTGAACGCGATGACGTCGCGCCATTCCGACCCGAACACGCTGGCGCCGTAGAACTCGATCAGCCCGAGCAGCAGGCCGCCGAGCAGCGCGCCGCGCAGGTTGCCGATGCCACCCATGACGGCGGCGGTGAACGCCTTGATGCCGAGCAGGAAGCCGATGTTGTACTTGATGTTCTCGTACTCCAGCGCGTACAACGCGGCGGCGACGCCGGCCATCGCCCCGCCCACCACGAAGGTGACCAAGATGATCCGGTCGATGTTGATCCCCATCAGCACGGCGGTCTCCGGGTCCTGGGCGGTGGCCCGGATCCCGCGGCCGACCTTGGTGCGGTTCACGAGCTGGTCCAGCAGCACCATCATCACGACCGCCGCGACCAGGACGAGGAGCTTGTCGTTGCGGACGACGCCGTTGCCGATGCTGAACAGCCCTTCCTTGTCCATCACGTGCGGCACCGGAATCTGGTCGCGGCCGTGCTGCTCCCGGTGGAACACCGTCGGGATGACGAACAGCGCGAACAGCTCCTGCAGGAAGAACGACGCCCCGATGGCCGAGATGAGGGCCGCCAGCCGGGACGCGCCCTTGCGGCGCAGCGGTCGGTAGGCGACCCGCTCCAACACCACCGCGGTCACCCCGGAGCTGATCATCGCGGCGGCGGCCATGGCCAGCAGCACGCCAACCAGCGCGATGCCGGTGATCGGGTGGGTGATGTCCAGAACGTTGCTGAGCACGAACAGGGCGGCGAAGGTGCCCACCATGAAGACTTCGGAGTGCGCGAAGTTGATCAGTCTCAGCACGCCGTACACCATCGTGTAGCCGAGCGCGACGAGAGCGTAGATGGCGCCGGCGGACAGGCCGTCGATGGTGGACGGCCAGAACTGGGTGACGAAGTCGTGCAGCACGGGCTCGCTTTCGGTGCAGGGCTCGCTATCGCTGAAGGGGCACCTTCGCCGGATGGTCGCCTTCGCCGCAGGAGCGGGAGCGCGGTTGGCGGCGCTCCCGCTCCTGGTGTCGAGACGGAAACTCGGGCGGTCTGGTCGGGGGTCAGCCGACCGTGGCCTCCTTCGAGTTGCCTACCAGCGTGATCTTGCCGTTCTTAACCTGGTAGACGAGCACGTCGTTCACGGTGGGCTCGCCGTTGTCCTGGAACTTGATCTCCTTGGACACACCCTTGTAGTCCACGGTCTTGAGGTACGAGTTGATCGTCTCCGGCGTGGTGTTGCCGGCCTTGACTGCCTCGATGAACACGCTCGCGGCGTCGAAGCCCTCGGTCGCGTAGACGGCCGGCTCGGCGTTGAACTTGGCCTTGTAGTCGGTCGAGAACTTCTGCGCGGCGGGGTCGGTCGAGGTGGATGCGATCAGGCACGGGCAGCCGATGAGGGCGCCCTCGGCGTTGGCCGCACCGGCGCCGTCGATCAGGCCCTTGTCCAGCGAGCCGTCGCCGGTGACGAACTTCGCCGTCTTCACGCCGCCGTCGCGGAGCTGCTTGAGCAGCTTACCGGCCGCGGAGTAGTAGCCGCCGAAGAAGACCACGTCCGGGTTGGCCGCCTTGACCTTGTTGACCGTGGTGGCGAAGTCGGAGCCGGCTGGGTCGATCGAGTCGGTGCTCGGGGTGACCCCTCCGGCCTTCAGGGTGGCGGTGACCGCGTCGGCCAGGCCCTTGCCGTAGGTGGACTTGTCGTCGATCACGAACGCGGCCTTGGGCTTGAGCGCACGGGCCACGAAGTCGGCCAGGCCGGGACCCTGGACGCCGTCGTTGGCGACCACGCGGTGCCAGTACTTCCAGCCGTTCTTGGCCAGGTCGACGTTGGTGGCCGACGGCGAGATGCTCGGGATCTTGGCTTCTTCCAGGATCGGGCCGACGTTCTTCGACTCGCCGGAGAACGCCGGGCCGATCAGGCCGACGATCTTGTCGGTCTGGACCGCCTTCTGCGCCAGCGGCACAGCCTGGGTCGGGTTGCCCTGGCTGTCATACTTGACCAGATCGATCTTGGTCCGCGGGTTGGTGGCGTTGTACTCCTCGATCGCGAGCTGGGCGCCGTTGGCGGGCGGCACCACGATCCCCGCGCTCTCGCCGGTCAGGTCACCCATGAAGCCGATCTTGACGGAGCTGGGAGCACCACCACCACCGCCGCCGGTGCCGGCGTCCTTGCTCCCGCACGCGGACAACGCGACAGCCACCGCGGCGACGGTCGCGCCCGCGAGCACTGCCTTGATTTGACGCACTGGTGCCCTCCTGACAGGGATGACGCGACCGATCGCCTGCCGGTCGCGGCGTAACCGGGTTCTACTGAGTCGCGAAGAGTAGCGTGTCACCGAGCGTCACGAGCGGGACTCGCCCAAGTCGTGACCCAACAGCGACGGCGGGACTGGGGCGTGCGGGCGCCGGAGCGTTACGTCTTGCCCAGCTCGCCGGTCGGCACCTCAGCGGCCAGCACCTTCTCGGCGACCTCACGCATGGTGGTGCGCCGGTCCATGGCGGTCCGCTGGATCCACCGGAAGGCCTGCGGCTCGGTCATCTTGTGCTCGGTCATCAGCACGCCCTTGGCCCGCTCCACAATCTTGCGGGCCTCCAGCCGGTCGGTCAGCCCGAGCACCTCTTTCTCTAACGCGACGATCTCGGCGAACCGGGAGGTGGCCATCTCGATGGTCGGCAGCAGGTCCTTCTTCTGGAACGGCTTGACGAGGTACGCCATCGCACCCGCGGCCCGGGCCCGCTCGACGAGGTCCCGCTGGCTGAACGCGGTCAGGATGATGACCGGAGCGAGCCGGCCGCCGGCGATCCGTTCGGCCGCGGTGATGCCGTCCATCTTCGGCATCTTCACGTCCACGATGACCAGGTCGGGGCGGAGCTCGTGGGCCAGCAGGACGGCCGCCTCGCCATCGCCGGCCTCGCCGGCGACGACATAACCCTCCTCTTCCAGCATCTCCTTCAGGTCGAGCCGGATGAGAGCCTCATCCTCGGCGATGAGGACACGGCGGGCGGGGGTGTCGGGCACGGTCACTCCTGGCGAGCCGGTAACGTATGCAAGCGGTGTGTCGCCTGCCCGAAAAGCGTACCGGGCTAAGGCGGCGTTCCTGTGTGTTGCCCCCGTAGCCCAATCGGCAGAGGCAGCGGCCTCAAAAACCGCACGGTGTGGGTTCGAATCCCACCGGGGGCACTAGCCGGCACGCGCAAGAACGTGCCGGCTAGGGGGTGCCCGAGCGCTACCGGTGGGTGGTCCAGCGCGGCCAGGGTGGTCGCCGGCCGGGCGAGCGGGACAGCGATCTGAGCGCGCTCGAACGCCATCGTGCAGCCCAGGATCGGGGGTGTCGCATGTGGACCCTGGCTGGACACCCGGTAGGCACGCTGCCGGCGGGTCGCGCCCGGCCTACCGGTCGTGGGGGCGGGCTCCGATGGTGAGCCGGGCGCCGAAGGGGTCGGTGATCTCCGCGATCCGTCCGTACACGAGGTCCCAGGGTGCACCGGCGCTGCCGCCCGCCGCGGTAGCCCGCGCCACCGCCGCGTCGGTGTCCGCGACCTCGAACAGCGTCCCCCAGCGGGAGGACACCGCGGCCGGGTCACCCATGATCCCGCCGATCTCGTGACCGTCCGGCCGGCGCAGGAAGGTGAAGTCAAGACCGGGCAGGTCCGGGTTGCCGTCCAGCGTGTAGTCGAACACCATCGCGTAGAACACCCGGGCCGGTGCCGGGGTCGGGGTGACGAGGTCGTTGCGGAGCAGCGCGCCGGGCTCGTTCACGATCTGGGCGCCAGCGAACGCGCGGGCCTGCCACAGGCCGAACTGGGCACCGACCGGGTCCATGGCGATGGCCATCCGGCCCTGGTCCATGACGTCCATCGGTGCCTGCAGCAGCGTGCCGCCGGCGTCGGTGACGCGCTTGGCGGTGCCGTCACAGTCGTCGGTGGCCAGGTACATGTTCCACCAGAAGTCGGTTGCTCCCGGGTCAGGGTTGGGCATGATCGCGGCGACCGGCTTGTCGTCCAACAGGCACATCGTGTATCGCCCGGTCTCGGGCGGTCCCACCTCGAATGTCCAGCCGAACAGTGCACCGTAGAACTCCATCGCCCGGTCGAGGTCGGGGATCCCCAGATCGACCCAGGTCGGGGTGCCGTTGGGCTGGCTGCCAGTGACGTAACTCATCGTGTGCTCCCTCGTGTCGGACCGTCTGGGCTGACGCTAGCCCGTGGCTACGACAACTCCGACGACTCCCCACGACACCGCGGCGCCATGACCAACAGCCGTGGGCCACCTCGCCCTGCCGCAGGCGAGCGATCACCCACAGTCAGAGCGAGCCAGCACCGACGGGGCACCGGCTAGCGCCCGGTCAGGCCCAGGTGTGGCTGTAGGAGCAGGCGTGATCGCCGCCGTGGCCCTCGGAGTACGCACAGGGGTTGCTCAGCGAGTAGTCGCTGGCGCAGGTCGGGCAGCCGCTCATCGAACACTGGCCGTAGCCGCCGCCGTACCCGCCGCCGCTGCCCGCGTCCGGGAACTGCTCGGTGGCGCATCCGTTCAGGCAGTACTGGCGGTGGGCCAGGCACTGCATGCCGCCCATGTTGTCGCCATGTTTGACGCACTGCCCGAACTGTTCTTCACACCGCTCTTCGCACTCGTTCACCGTTGCCTCCGTCACCCGATCTGAGCTGCCCCGACAGTAGGGTCACGGGCAGTGCCCGACAACGGACGAAAGGGTGTCCAACGGGGCTGTCACTCGGCGCTCTCGAGCACCGCCTTCCGGGAGTCGAGCTGGCCGACCTCTAGCCGGACCTGCCGGGCGATCATCGGCGTGACCGGCCTCGTCAGGGGACCGGTGAACCTGGAGCCAGACGGCTCGGTCCACCGGTCCCTGGGCACGCTCGACGGTCTCGTTGTGGGTTTCGCTGGCAGTTCGATCAGGCGCGGAGCGCGGCGGCGACCGGCTTCGGGTACGGCCGCATCCGGGCGACCTGCCGGCCGTCGGCGGTGAAGGTCAGGATCACCCGCCACAACGGGTGCACCCGGTGGTCGGCCCAGACCGCCTCGACCTGGTCGATCCGGAAGAACACCTGCCGCGGCTGCTCGCTGGGGACGGTGACGTGGTTGTACATCCCGGTGTCCCGCAGCCAGGGGAACTGCTCGCGGCTCACCTCGACGGCACGCGCCAGCTCCGCCGGCTCGGTGACCAGCGCCGCCCGGCCGCGGACCTGGACCGAGCGGATCTGCCGCCGGTCGCTGAACCCGCCGGAGGGCAGGTGGGACGCGACATAGCTGACCCGCGGGTCGGCGAGCATCTCGGCGTACTTGCGGTGGTGGATGAACGTGTTGACATACACCGTGAACCGGTCCGCGGCGATGTGCATCGCGGACGCGGACGGATACCCGTCCTGGGACAGCGTGGCGAGCGCGGCCACCTCCTGCTCGACCAGCAGGTCGATCACCGCCCGCTCCACCGCGGGCAGGTCCGGCTCCTGGAAAGGCATGGTCGCCGCCTACGCCCGCGCCAGGTGGCCACGCCCGGCGACCACGTCGTGGAAGTCGACGCCGAGATCGCCCAGGATCGCCTGCGCGCCCGCCCGTGCTCCGCCGGTCACGCCCGATCCGGGATGCGTGGATGGACCGACCAGGTAGAACGCCTCGGCCGGCAGCCGGTACCCCATGTTCGGCATCGGCCGGTACCCCATGAACTGGAACAACTGCGAGCCGAAATGGCCCGGGTCGCCCTTCGGCCACGAGCTGTTGAAGCGCTCGCTGTCGGTAGGGCTGTGGATGACCCGGCCGAGCACCTTGTCCCGGCTCATGTTCGTGGTCAACCCACAGAACGTGTCGAACACCTGGTCAAAGATCACCTCTTTCGCCTCGTCCCAGTGACCCTCCGCGAGCTCGACCGGCACGTAGCTCAACAGGTACAACGTGTGCTGGCCGACCGGCGCGCGGGTGGGGTCCCAGACGCTGGCCACCGCGATGCTCGGCATGGTCGTGGCCGGCTGGCCGTACTTCAGCCCGTCGAAGGTCTGCAGCAGCTCGGGCAGCGGCACGGCGATCTCCTGGAAGCCGGCGCCCCCGACCTCCGGCCCGGCGGTGAAGACTGGAGCCTCGCTGAGCGCGAGGTGGCCCACCAGCAGAGCGAACCCGGCCGGTTTGATCCGGTTCACCTTGCGTTCCCAGTCGGCCCCGAAGCGGTGGTCCACCATGCCGGGGAGCTGCTTGATGTTCAGGTCGGCGACGACCGCCTGGCTCGCGTCGATCCGTTCTCCGGAGGTCAGTTGTACGCCGACCACCCGGTCACCCTCGAACCGGAACCGTTCGACCCGCGCATCGGTCCGGATGGTCCCGCCCAGGTCAGTGAACGCCGCGACCAGCGCGTCGGTCAGCGAGCCCGACCCGCCGACCGCATAGCCGAGGCCGTAGCGGTGGATGACCGGCACCATCATCAACAGGAACGCCCCGGTCCCGCCCTCCTCCGGCGCGGCCAGGATCTCCGAGACCCACCGGACCAGCGCGGCCCGCACCTTGGGGCTCTCGAACCACTCGTTGCACACGTCGAGGTAGCTCATCATGAGCATGCGCAGCATCTCCTGGCCGACCTCGCTCTGGTCGAGCTGGCCGAAGAACGCGCCGAGCGGGGGCGGCGGGGAGAACAGGCCCGCCATCAGGACGTCGAGCAGCTGGTCAGCGAACTCGTGGAAGCGCAGGTAGTTCTCCGCGTCACGCGGGGACACCCGGGCGATCGTTTCGGCCGTCTTGTGCACGTCCCGGTAGAACGCGATGTAGTCGCCGTCCGGGAACGCGACCGCGATGCTCGGATCCGGGAACACGTACTCCAGGCCGTACCGGGAGAGCAGCCCGAGCTCGTCGTCGCGGATCATCGGGTTGCCCTGGATGAAGATGTGTGCAATCGCGTGCATGTCGTGCTTGAAGCCGGGCAGGGTCGCCTCCTGGGTGATCACTCCCCCGCCGACATAGCCCTTCGCCTCCAGCACGAGCACGTCCAACCCCGCCTTGGCCAGGTACGCGGCGGCGGTCAGCCCGTTGTGACCGCCGCCCACCACGAGCACGTCATGCCGGGTCACCGCGAGGCCGCCCATGTCAGGCGGCGTCGCGTGAGTCGGAGCCGGCGCTGTCGAGCTGGTAGCCGCCGTCGATGTCCCAGATCGAGCCGGTCACGTAACCGCTGACGGTGCTGTCCAGCAGGGTGAGCACTGGTCGGGCGATCTCCGCCGCGGTAGCGATCCGCTTCACCAGGTTGGTACCAATCATGATCTTCTCCAGACCCGGGATGAGCTCGGCGCCGGCCCGCAGGCCGGGTGTGTCGGTGATGCCGGCGCACACGCAGTTGACCCGGATGTCCAGCGGCGCCAGCTCGGTGGCCCAGGTCGGCACCAGGTAGTGCAGCGCGGCCTTGGTGGCGCCGTAGATCCCGAGCCCGGCGGCCGGCTTGCGGCCCATCGAGGAGGAGATGACGACGGCCGCGGCGCCGTCCCGCCGGGCCAGCTCCGGGACGGCCGCGTTCATCAGCGCGATCGTGCCGCGCAGGTTGACCGCGAGGATCCGGTCCACCTCGGCCATCGGCTGCCGGGCGATCCCGCCGGGAATCAACGCCGCCGCGTTGCACACCAGGAGATCCACACCGCCGTGGGCGGCGACCGCACGGTCGACGGCCCGCTGTGCCGTGTCCGGGTCCGCCGCGTCGCCGACGACCCAGGACGCCAACGGGCCGAGCCGTTCGGCGGCGGCGGCCAGCACGCTCTCCCGGCGTGCGGTCATGACGACCCGGGCACCGCCAGCGACCAGGGCCGTGGCGACCGCGAACCCGATACCTTCGCTTGCTCCGGTGACGATTGCGACCTTCCCGTCGAATGTCATGGTCAGGCCGCCAGCCCGCAGAGATGGCTCGACAGCTCGCCGAACGACATCGTGCTGGCGTCGTGCGGCAGGTCGCCGACGCCGTGCCGGTTCTGCAGGATCACGCCCAGCTCGACCTGGGCCATCGAGTCGAGCCCAAGATCCGCCAGGGGCGACTGCGGCTGCTCGGCCAGCCGGGTGCCGTCGATGCCGACCTCGCTGACCAGGATGTCGCGCAGCGAGCCGGTGTCCAGTGCAGGGTTGGTAGTGCTCTTCATCTGGGTCTCCTTGGTTCGGTCTGCCTGGCGGGCGCTGAAGACGCGCTCGACCAGGTCGGTGGTGTGCTGGGCAGCCCGGAACAAGGGGTGATCGACAATCTCGGCGGCGAAGCCCGCGGTGGTCCGCACCTGCGGCCCGGCCACGACGAGCTCGCACAGCGCGCGGCGGGCCCTGGCCACCGCACCGGCCCGGTCCGGCGCCCAGACCACGACCTTGGCCAGCAGGCTGTCGTAGTCCGGTGGGATCGGGTAGCCGGGGAAGGCGTGCGTGTCGACCCGGGTGAACGGGCCGCCCGGCAGCACGAACCGGTCCAGGGTGCCGGGGGTCGGCCGGAAGCCGTGCTCGGGGTCCTCGGCGTTGATCCGGCACTCGATCGCCGCGCCGCGCAGTGTCACGTCCGGCTGGCCGAACCGCAGCGGCTCCCCTGCCGCCACCAGGATCTGCTGCTCGACCAGGTCGAGACCGGTGATCATCTCGGTGACCGGGTGCTCCACCTGCAGCCGGGCGTTCATCTCCATCAGGTAGAACTCGCCCGCGCCGTCGAGCAGGAACTCCATCGTCCCGGCCCCGCTGAACCCCACGTGCAGCGCGCCCTGGACCGACGCCGCGCCCATCGCCGCCCTCGTGCGATCGGAGAGGTTGGGCGCGGGCGCCTCCTCGATCAACTTCTGGTGCCGCCGCTGGGTGGAGCAGTCCCGGTCGCCGAGGTAGACCCCGTTGCCATGCTGGTCGCAGAGCACCTGGACCTCGACATGCCGCGCGTCTGGCAGGTACCGCTCGAGGTACACCCGCCCGTCGCCGAACGCGGTCGCGGCCGCCGCCCGGGTCTGCTGGAACGCGGCCACGAGGTCCCGGCCGTGCCGGACGACGGTCATCCCCCGGCCGCCGCCACCGGCGACCGCCTTGAGGATCACCGGGTACCCGACCTGCTCGGCCGCGGCGTACGCGTCGGCCGCGGTGGCCACCGCGGCGACCGTGCCGGGCAGCAGCGGCAGGCCGGCGGCCAGCATCGCGGCGCGGGTCAGCGCCTTGTCGCCGAGAGTCCGCATCACCTCCGGGCGTGGCCCGATGAACACCAGGTCGTTGTCGGCACAGACCTCCGCGAAGTCCGGGTTCTCCGACAGGAAGCCGTAGCCGGGGTGGATGGCCTGCGCCCCGGTGGTGCGCGCCGCCTCGATCACCGCGGGCATCGACAGGTAGCTGCGCTTGGCCGCGGCCGGCCCGATGTGAACGGACTCGTCGGCCATGCGGACCACGCTGGAGGCGCGGTCGGCGGTGGAGTACACGGCCACCGTCGCGATGCCGAGCTCACGGCAGGTCCGGGCGACCCGGACCGCGATCTCCCCGCGGTTGGCGATCAGGATCTTGGTGAACATCACCGATCCCTCCCTTCGGGGTCGGGCAGCATGTCGAGCGCGAACAGCGGCTGGTCGAACTCGACCGAGCGGCCGTCGGGCACCAGCACCTGGCGCACCACCCCGATCCGGTCGGCGGTGACCTGGTTCATCAGCTTCATCGCCTCGATGATTCCGACCACGGTGTCGGGCCCGACCTCGCCACCGATCGACACGAACGGCGGCTCGCCGGGTGCGGGCGCGTGGTAGAAGGTGCCGACCATCGGCGAGCGGACCAGGGCCGCGTCGTCGTCACCGCGAGCCGGGTCCGGGCGCGGGTCGCCGTCGCCGTTGGCCTCGACGCCGCCGTTGGCCCCGCCGTCGATGCCGGCCGGAGGCCGGCGGCTGGCCAGGGCCAGCGCGCCCGGCTCCCACTCCAGCTCCACCGCGGCGCCCTCGGCCTGCACCGACACCCGGCGCAGTGGCCCGCCGACCTCGGCGGCCAACCGGGTGGCCGTACCGCTCAACCGGCGGAGCAGGTCACCGCTGGATCGGGTCGGCTCCGGCTCGGCCGCTCCGCCCGAGCGGCCACCCGGGGCGGGCGTCACCTCCGCACGTCCGTCCGGGCTGGGCCAGCGGTGGCGCGGACGGCCGGGCTGGCTCGCCGCGGCCGGCCGACCTGGCGCAGCCGCCGTCGGCGGCGGGCGACCAGCTCGGCGGCGGGCATCCCGGCGAACCCGGCGAGACTGGTCCTGATGGCCGCGCCGAGCGCGTTCGCGGCCGCGACCGGGTCGGTGTGCGCCCCCGGCCCGGGCTCGGGGACCACCCCGTCGACGATCCCGAGCCGGACCAGGTCCGCGGCGGTGATCCGCAGCGCCGCGGCGGCCCGGGACGCGGCCGTGGCGTCCCACAGGATCGCCGCGCAGCCCTCGGGTGAGATCACCGAGTACACGCTGTTCTCGAACATCAGCACCCGGTCGGCAACGGCCAGCGCGAGCGCGCCTCCGCTGCCGCCCTCGCCGGTGATGACCGCCACCACCGGCACGGTGAGCCCGGTCAGCGCGAGGATGGTCGCGGCGATCGCCGCCGACTGCCCGTTCTCCTCGGCGTCGATGCCGGGGAACGCGCCCGGGGTGTCGACCAGGGTGACCACCGGCAGCCCGAGCTTCTCGGCCAGCCGGAACAGCCGCAACGCCTTGCGGTAGCCCTCCGGGCCGGCCATCCCGAAGTTCGTCGCCACCAGGTCGCGGGTCGAGTGGCCCTTCTGGGTCGCGACCACCATCAGCGGAACGCCGTCGAGCTCGGCGATCCCGCCGATGACGCTGGGCGAGTCGGCCCGCAGCCGGTCGCCGTGCAGCTCCAGGAACGACTCCGCCAGCAGGTTGATGTACTCCCGGCCGGTCGGCCGCTGGGCGTGCCGGGCCAGCGTGACGACCTCCCATGCCTCGCGCTCAGGCAGCCGGTCGGCGTCGGTGATGACCCGGTCGGCCGGGTCGGCGCCAGCAGCCCACCCCGGGCGCGCCTGGCCGGCGCCGCCGGCCGCCGCGCGGCACAGCCCGGCGAGCACCGCCCGCAGTTGGCCGCGCTCGGCGACCAGGTCCACCGCGCCATGCGCCAGCAGGAACTCCGCGGTCTGGAAACCCGCGGGCAGCTCGGTCCGGAGGATGTCCCGGATCACCCGCGGCCCGGCGAAGCCCATCCGGGCACCCGGCTCCGCGATGATCACGTCAGCCTGGGTGGCGAACGACGCGGCCACCCCGCCGTAGGTCGGGTCGGTGACCAGGGTGACGAACAGCAGGCCGGCCTCGTGTACCTGGGCGACGGCCTGGCTGATCTTCGCCATCTGCAGCAGCGACAGCGAACCCTCCTGCATGCGGGCGCCGCCGGACGCGGTCACCAGCAGCAGCGGCAGCCGGCGGCGGAGCGCGAGCTCAGCGGCCAGCACGAGCAGCTCGCCCGTTCCGGTGCCCAGGCTGCCGCCCAGGAACCGGAAGTCCATCACCGCGAGAACCAGCTCATGACCGTCCACGGTGCCCTCGCCGCAGACGACCGCCTCGGTCTCGCCGGTCGCCACCTGGGCGGCGCGCAGCCGGTCCGGGTACGGGCGGCTGTCGACGAACCCGAGCGGGTCACCGGCCGGGAGGTCGACCACCAGCTCCCGGAACGAGCTGGCGTCGAGAAGTTGCGCGATCCGCTCGCGCACCGTGAGCCGGCCGTGCGCGCCGCACTCGGGGCAGACGCCACCGTGGCGCAGCCATCTCTTCGCGTACAGCAGGTCGCGGCAGGCGGGGCACTGGAGCCAACCCGCGTCCTCGACGCGCCGTGGCCGCTGGTCGTGGATGGTGGACATCGCTCAACTCCAGAGGCAGTGGGCGGGATGCGGCTAACCGCTCGCAAGAATTGTCTGGGACGAAATCAAAAATGAATTTCCCAGTCAGATAGGACCATGACCCGAACCACCTGTCAATGGTCGGAACTAAGGTGTCCGCGACCCGGTGCCGGCCGCCACAAATATTCGGGTACATCGTTGTGACCGCGTACAAGACCGGGTCACCGACCGAAGTAACGCCAAATTCCGGCCGGCAATGTTGTGGCCTGCTCCATCGCTTTTGCCAGCCAGCCCGAGTTACGGTAGCTCGGCGACTCCCACAATATTTACCGGCACGAGGAGACTACCTCATGATGCACATCAACATCGATGTCCCGGGTACGGCATGCGACCCCGGGTAGCGATCACCGGGGTGGGCGCCGTGTCGCCCGCGGGCGCCGACTCCAAGGCGCACCTGGCCGGCTTGCTGGCCGGCCGTTCATTGGCCCAGGAGCTGACCGAGCCGTGGTTCAACCCGTTCGACCGGGCCGTCGGCGTCCCCGTCCAGTGCGTCCCGGCGGTGCCGAACATGCCCCGGCACGTGGCGTTCGCCGACCTGGCCATCGCCGAGGCGCTGGCCGAGTCCGGGCTGGACGAGCGGGAACGGGCCGAGACACTGCTGCTCACCTCAACGGCCATCGGTGCCTCGGTCGAGCTCGAGGAGGCGTACCGGTCCGGAGCCGCGTTGCCACCCGGTTCGTTCGGCTTCGACCTGATCACCGACTGGGCGCGGACCCGGTACGGCGTCGGCCCCGACGGGTGGGCGCTGAGCATCTCCACCGGGTGCACCGCCGGCCTGGACGCGCTCGGCGCCGGGTTCGACGCGATCGCCAGCGGGCGGGCCAGCCGGACGCTGGTGGTCTCCGCCGAGGCGACGATGTGCCCGATCGTGGTGGCCGCGTTCCAGAAGATCGGCGCGCTGTCCGACCGCGACGTCGAGCCGCACCGGGCGTCGTGCCCGTTCTCCCGGGAACGCGACGGGTTCGTGCTCGGCGAGGGTGCGGCCGCGGTGGTGCTGGAGGACCGCTCGGCGGCGCTCGCCCGCGGTTGCCGGCCGCTGGTCGAGATGCTCGGCTGGGCGTCGGTCTCCAGCGGTTACCACATGACCAGGATCCGGACCACGGGCGAGGACATCACAGCGTCCATCCGGCAGGCGCTGGCCGACGCGGAGCTAGCCGCCGGCGCGGTCGACGCCCTAGACGCGCACGGCACCTCGACCCGGCTCAACGACGCCAGCGAGAGCGCCGCGTACCACGACGTGTTCGGCGCCCGGGCCGGCCGGCTGCCGGTGATCGCGCAGAAGGGCGTGAACGGGCACGCGCTCGGCGCGTCGAACCTGCTGGAGATCGCCGGGCTGAGCCGGTACCTGCCCAGCGGCCTGCTCCCACCGGCCGCGAACACCACGGCCGAGACGCTGGACCTGCCGCTCGACCTCGTCCTCGACGAGCCGCGGCTGGCCGAGCCCGAGGTCGTGGTGAAGACCAGCAGCGGGTTCTCCGGGATCCACACCGCCGCGGTGCTGCGGAGGGCGGCGTGAGAGCCGCGCTGACCGACCTCGACGTCATCGCCATGGCAGCCCGGCTGCCCGCCACGGACGAGACCGCGCAGGTCAGCGCCGGCTCACCCGGCCGCCGGCTCGACCTGCCGGCGTTCGGCACCGACCCGCGGCTGGATCCCGACCTGCCACCGCACCTGCGGCACCGGATCGACCGGTTCTCCGCGCTGGCCTACCTCGCCGTCTCGGCCGCGCTGGCCGCGGTGCCCGAGCCGGCCCGGCCGGCACCGGATCGGATTGGCCTGTTCATCGCCAACACCAAGGCGGGCTGGTCTTACGGCGAGCCGGAGCTGGGCCTGCTGGTACGCGAGGGACTGCCGGCGATGCACGCCTACCAGGCCACCGCCTGGTTCCCGGCCGCGGCGCAGGGCGAGGTCACAATCGCGCTGGGCCTGCACGGTTGCGCCAAGACGACCACCGGACGCGAGTCCGGTTTCGCGGAGGCCCTGTGGCTGGCCCGTGACGCGCTCGAACGCGATGCCATCGACCTGGCCGTGGTCGGGGCGGCCGAGTCCCTGGTGAACGGGTTCGTGCTGCGGGACTGGCCAGCCGACGGCCCGTTGCCGTCGAGCGGCCCGGCCGAGGGCGCGGTCATGTTCGCGCTGCGCCGCTCGACCGGCACGGGCTCGTCGCGGCTGCGCAACCTGTGCCATGCCGGCCGCGATCTCGCCGGCCCGGCTTTGCCGGACCCGTGCTGGGTGCCGACCCTGTCCATCGCCAGCCGGCTGTTCACCGCACTGCGCCACACAGCTCACGTCGCCGTCCCGCTGGGCGGCGGCTACCAGGTCGATGTCGACCGCTCGCACCCAGAAGGAGAGCCCATGAGCACCGTCCGCAGCGAGATCACCACGGTTGGCGACCTCGCCAACGTAGCCCGGCACGAGCTGGTGATCCCCGGCCCGGTGGCCGAGGTGTTCGAGATGACCCGGGACGTCGGCCGCTGGGCGGACTACATGCCGGCGGTGACCTCCGCCGAGTTCGTCGAGCAGACGCCGGACGGCGACCTCGTGCAGATCACCGCGGAGGCCAACAACCAGCGACACACCTGGCGTTCGCGCCGCAGCATCGACCGGACCGCGTGGACGATCGACTTCTCTCGGGTCGGCCCGGTCGCGCCGCTGGTCCGGATGTCCGGCCGGTGGGAGTTCTCCGCCCGCGGCGGGACAACCCGCGCGGTGCTCACCCACCGGTACGCGACCACCACCACCGACGCGCTGTGCTTCTTCGACGACGCGACCCGGTCCAACGCCACCCGCGACCTGCAGGGGCTGGCGGAGTACTTCAGCCGGACCGAGGACCCCCGATGACCGCGCACCCGACCGACGGCCCGGCGCTGGCCGGCAAGGTCGCACTGGTCACCGGCGGCACCCGCGGGATCGGGCTGGCCAGTGCCACCGCCCTCGCCCGGCTGGGCGCCGACGTGGTGATCACCGGCACCAGCATGGAGTCGGTGGACGGCGGCCTGCGCACGCTCAAGGACGCGGGCCTGGCCCGGGTGAGCGGCCAGGTGGCCGACGTCCGCGACCAGGCGAGCATCGACGCGCTGTTCGACAGCGTCCTGGCCGATCACGGCCGGATCGACGTGCTGCTCAACAACGCGGGCGTCGGCGGCGGCGGGCGTACCCATGAGCTGCCGTACGCGGAGTGGGAGCGGCTGATCGACATCAACCTCAACGGCGTGTTCCGGATGACCCGCACCTGGCTGCTGCGCTCCGGGGCGCGCGAGCGCGGTTGGGGCCGTGTGATCAACATCGCCTCGACCGGCGGCAAGCAGGGCGTCCAGCTCGCGGTGGCCTACACCGCGAGCAAGCACGGCGTGGTCGGGCTGACCAAGTCGATGGCCATCGAGCTGGCCCCGCAGGGGATCACGGTGAACGCGGTGTGCCCCGGGTTCGTGGAGACTGACCTGTCGCTGGGCTCCCGGCAGCGCTACGGCCAGGCCTGGGGCATCACCCCCGACGAGGTGCTGGCGCGGCAGAACGCGCGGTTCCCACTGGGCCGGCACGTGCGGCCGGACGAGGTGGCCAGGCTGGTCGGGTTCCTCGCGGTGCCCGCCGCCGAGGCGATCACCGGACAGGCGCTGAACGTCTGCGGCGGGCTCGGCCTGTACTGACCGACCGACATCACCGACAGAGGAGAACAATGAGCACCCAAACGCTGAACGCGAAGAATCTGGTGGTCAACTCGGTGGTGATCGGCGCACCGGCCGATCGGGTCTGGCGGTCCTGCACCGACATCGAGTCCTGGCCGCGCATCTTTCCGACCTGCCGGGAAATCCGTCGTACCGTGATCGGCGCGGACGAGGTCATCATGGATATGAGGGTCTCGAACGGGCTCGGCGACAGCTCAGTCCGTTCCCACCGCCGGTACCATCCGGCCCAGCTCCGTATCGAGTTCGAAATGCTGACGCTCCCCCCGACCATTGCGGCCATGGACGGCGTGTGGACGGTGGAACCGGTCTCCGGTGGCGCGCGGCTCGTGGTCGTGCACAACTTCGTCCCGGTCGAGGACGCCGGCCCGGGCGCGGCAGTGCTGTCCGACACGCTGCACCAGACAACCGAACGGGTGCTGACCGAGCTGCGCGGGTGGGTCGAGGCCGACCGGGACATCGTGGCCGAGCAGGACGCTGGGCCTGACCAGGACGCTGTGGCCGGGCAGGAGACCTCCGGCGAGGGCCTGCGGGACGCCTGGGGCCCGCGCACCGCGGCCAACGGCATCTCCGCGGCCACGTTCGAAAGCTGCGAGCTCTTCTTCAGCCGGCTCGGCCTGATCGGGCTGGACTGGGGTGACATCACGATGGCGCTGAAGGACGTGCGGAAGGCGAGCACGCACGAGGACTGGGCGGACTGGCACCGCAAGTGGTCCGCGCTCGGCGTCCACTACGAGGGCCGCGCCACGGAGGCGTTCGCGGCCGGGTACCTCGAGACCGGTCGGGTCGCCATCCGGCGGGCCACCGCCTGCCACCACGTCGCCGAGTTCTTCTACTTTGACGACCCGGAGGTCAAGAACGCCAGCCGCGCCCGGGTCACCGAGGTGTTCGACCGCGGCCTGCCGTACCTGCGGGAGACGGTGCGCCCGCTGTCCATCCCCTACCAGGGCATGGACCTGCCCGGGTACCTCATGACGCCGCCCGGGCCCGGCCCGTGGCCGTGCGTCGTCCTGGTCAACGGCCTGGACTCGGCCAAGGAGGTCGAGCTGCACTCCTTCGCCCGCGAGCTCATCGCCCGCGGGATGGGCGCGGTCGTGTTCGACGGGCCGGGCCAGGGGCTGCTGATCGGGCGGATGCCGATGGTGGTCGAGTTCGAGCAGGTCGTGGCGGCCGTGGTGACCGAGATCGGCCGGCATCCCGAGGTCGACTCCGACCGGCTGGGCATCTTCGGCGTCAGCTTCGGCGGCTACCTCGCCGCCCGGGCCGCGGCCACGGTGCCGGGCTTCCAGGCCTGCGTCAACCTGTCCGGCGGTTTCGACCACGACAGCTTCGACGCGGTCAACGTGATGGTGAAGAAGGACTTCCGGTACGTCTTCGGGCTGGACGACGACGACGCCATGCTGGCGCTGTGCCGGAACTCCCTGCACCTGCGGGACATCCCGCCGCTGACGATCCCGTTGCTTGCCATTCACGGCGAGCTTGACTCGATCATCCCGATCGAGTCGTGCGAACGGATGCTCGACTGGGCCACCGGCGAGTGCGAGCTGATCCGTTACCCGGGCGAACGCCATGTGGCCACCAACTACTTCGGCGACTTTATCCCGCGCTTCTGCGACTGGCTGGCCACCCGGCTCGGCGTGGTCGCGGCATGACGGCTGGCCCGCGGCCGCGCATCGTCGACCTCAGCGTCGCGGTCGATCCGGCGCACTGGGAGCCCGACCCGGTGCGCCGCCGGGTCGTCGACCACCGGCACGGTGCGGACCTGCTCGGCCAGGCCTACGCGCACCTGCGCAGCCGGAACCGGCTCGACCGGTGGGCAAAGCTGCTCCGGCACCGGATGGGCGGCGGGGTGACCCACCGCGACTTCCCCGACGGCAAGGGGCTGTCGCTCATGCACTACACCCTGACCACGCACACGGGCACCCACATGGACGCGCCGTACCACTACGGCGACCGGACCACCGCTGGGGCGCCGGCCCGGACGATCTGCCAGGTGCCCCTGGAGTGGTGCCTCGGCGACGGCGTGCTGCTCGACGTCACCGCCGGGCCGGCCGACCAGCCGGTGACCCGGGCCGAGGTCGAGGCGGCACTGGTCGCGGCCGGGTACCAGCTCAAGCCGTTCGACATCGTGCTGCTGCGGACGGCCGGTGACCGCGAGATCGGTCAGCCCGGCTACTTCCAGCGCTTCCGCGGCGTCACCCGGGAGGCGACCGCGTTCCTGGTGGAACAGGGCATCCGGGTCATCGGCGTGGACAGCTTCGGCTTCGACCCGCCGTTCCTGCGGATGCTGGACGACTACGGCCGCACTGGCGACCAGGCCCACCTGTGGCCTGCCCACCTGTTCGGGCGGGACCAGGAGTACTGCCAGCTCGAGCGGCTCACCAACCTGGACACCATCGGCCAGGCGCACGGGTTTCAGGTGAGCTGCCTACCGGTCAAGCTCACCGGCGCCGACGCCGGCTGGTGCCGCGTGGTGGCGATCATGCCACCGGCCTGACCGGCTGCCTCGGGTCCCGGCCGCCGTGCCACGGCGGCCGGGACCGCGCTGTGCTCCAGCGCCCACAGCACCTCGAACGCGGTCGTCGGGCTGTTGCGCAGGCCAACCCCGACCAGCTCCTCGAACCGGCCGATCCGGTACCGGACCGTGTTCGGGTGCACGCACATCAGCTCCGCGGTCCGGGCGATGTGCATGCCCTGGACCAGGTACACGCGGAGCGTGTCGACGACCTCGACCGCGAACTCGGTGTCGCCCAGCGGCGCGAGGTAGCGGCGGCGCAGCGCATTGCCCACCGCGCCGTCGGCGTGCACCGCCGGTAACAGGCCGAGCCGGCCAAACTCGTGCGCGCCGGTCAGCCGGTGCCGGTGCGCGGTCTCCAGCGCGCGGGAGGCCATCCGGAACGACTCGTCCAGGCGGGCCAGCGGGCGGGGCGGCCCGAACCCGGCAACGCCCGGGACGGGCCCGGCCGGCGGGGCGATGATGAACCCGACCAGGTCCCCGTCCACCACCGCGCCGAGCCCGCCACCGTTGGCCCGGCCGAACGTGAACCCGTGCGCCCGGGCAAGCTGGTCGATCGTCTCGCCGGGCGCGGGGCGGGCCCGCATCGCCAGGTAGTGACGCGCGGGGTCGACGCCGTAGGCGGATCCGTGCCGGCCAACCTCGGCCGGCCCGAGGGTGCCCCAGAGCAGCCCGCGGACGAACTCCGCGCGCTGCTGGTCGGCGCCGCGGCCGTACGGCTCGACGCTGTGGTAGCCGGCGGTGATCGCGGCGACCATCACGTGACACGTGGTGAGCACCAGGTCGACCGTCTCGCGCAGGTCGTGCGGGTCGCTGCCGGTCCGGGCGCCGACCTCGACCACGTAGTCCACGATCACCCGCCGCCGGATCCGGTACGCGACCAGCAGGTCGGCGAACGGGTGGCTCCGGGCCGCGTAGGCGGCGCCGATCCCGGCCATTCGCTGGTCATCACCGTCCGACCCGTGGCTGGGGACACCGCTGATGCGGCGCAGGAACAGCGAGAGCAGGAAGTCCAGCTCGCGGGAGAGCTCGGCGTCCGCGGCCAGCCGGACCGACGGGGCCTGGTACCGGACCGCGCGGGCGATCCGGGCGCGGAGCACGCGCCTGCTGGCCAGCAGGGTGCCGACCAGCCCGGGCCCGTTCATCGGGCCGGCTGAGCAGGCCTGGACCGGGCAGGGGTCATGTCCCGCGGCGGCGGACGGCCGGTGGCACCCGGCAGCGGGATCTCTCGGCAGCTCGGCGGCGTCTCTCCCGGGCCGGTGGCCGGGTCGGTCAGCGCGACGCTCTGCAGCGCCCACCAGACCTCCATCGCGACCCGGGTGTCGCGCAGCTCCGCCTCGGCCAGCTCCTCGAACCGGCGAATCCGGTTGCGGAGCGTGTTCGGGTGCACCGACATCTGGCCAGCGGCCCGGTCCACGTGCATCCCACAGCTGAAGTACATGCGCACCGCGGTGAGGATCTCCGGCCACGGCTCCACCGCGGCGACCGGCTGCAGGTAGCGCCGTCGTAGCGCCTCACCCATGTCGACGTCGGCCAGGATGGCCGGCAGCAGGCCGAGCTCGTCGAACCGGTGTACGCCGGACAGGCCCCAGGCGCCCGCGACGGCCAGTGCCCGGGTGGCGAGCTGGAACGACTCGTCCAGCCGGTCCGGGATCGTGGCCGGGCCGATGCCGACCACCCCGGTCAGCACCTGGCTGGGCGGCGTCGCCAGGAACCCGACCAGATCGCCATCCAGATGCGCGACCACGCCCTTGTTGGACTCCGCGGCCAGCGCCGCCTCCAGCTCCCGGGCGAGCTCGTTCCGGTCGTGGCCGGGCCGCGGCCGGGCGCGGAAGGCGACGTAGTCCCGGCTGGGGTCGATTCCGAAGACGGTGAGCTGAGAGTACAGATCGACCGCCGCCGTCCCGCCGAGCAGCAACGCGCGGGCGAGGATGACGCGCAGGTTCGCGTCCAGATCGACCTCCTCCAGCTCGCCGCCGCCCCGGCCGCGGGCACTGGAGGCGAGCTGCACCGAACCCAGGACGCCAGACACCGCGCTCACAATGTCGAGCACGGCGTCCGGGTCGCCACCGATCCGCTCGCCGATCCTGCGCACGTGGTCGATGGACTCGGTGCACAGCGCGCCGCACAGGGTCGGCATTGTCACTGGCCCGCCGCGGAGCTGGACGCACCACCGTTCGATCGCGATGAGCTCGACCGCGGTGAGCCCGGCGGCGGTGAGCCCGGCGGCGGTGAGCCCGGCAGAGCCGCCGGTCGCGCCCCGAGCGGCGATGAGGATCCGTTCGTAGAGCAGGTCGAACGCGGCCTCGATGATCTCCTCGGGCAGCCGGCCGGCGGCCGGCGTCTCCCGGCTGATCCGGTCGCGGACCAGCTGCCGGACCTCCTCAGTCGCGGCGGACATCGCCGCCGCGATCTCGGCTGTGCCCGTTCGGACGCTGTGCCTGGTCGTGTTAATGGTCGCCGTCCTCGAGATTGACGCCGGGCGAAGCGGTCTGGTCGAAATGAGGATAGGCCGGCAAGGTCAGTGCTTAGGCGTCCGGGATGTGTCGTTGTTCGAGCTACAGGTTAATTCGAGGGGCTCACTTCGGCTGGGCGCCGCGGCGCGGTTTCCGGCGCCTGTGTGGAACGCCGGGACCGCCCGGCCAGCGCCCGGCCATCGCGGACATTGAGCCCGAGCAGCGTAATGTTGACCGCGCCGCCGAGGAGCTCAATCGCCTGAATGGCGTAGAAGGTTGCTCCAAAATGGTCGGCGACCGCGAGCCGGTGCAATGTCACGGCACACGGAATGAGCACTCCCAGGCCGATCAAGGCGACCACCGCCATGCGCCGTTTCTTCCGGCCGATGCGGCCGCCGCCGCGTTTTCCGGCCAGCGCGCGGCCGCTGCCTCCGGTGATCGCCATGCTCGGCACCAGGAGCACCAGCGCGTACAGGATTGCCGTCTTGACCGCGACCACAGCGCGCTCGCTGCCGGCCACCTCGACCACGATCGAGGACAGGAAGAACAGGCTGATCAGGATGAGGGCGAAAGTTCCAGCGACGGCGTGAATGCGAGACTTGGTCATGTGGGCTCCAGCGGCATGCGATGGCAAGGGCCCCGTGCTGGCGGCCTGACGGTAGAGCTAGCCCCTCGCTTCCAGGTTGCTGATCATCCGGGTTACGGCGTGCATGACCGCGGCGATCTCGGACTCATCGAACCCGCGGGTAGCCCTCGAGTTCACCTCGTGCATCGCGGCGGTGAGGTCGACCGCGAGGCCGCGCGCCCGCTCGGTCAGCAGCACGCGCGCCCGCCGGCCGTCCGCCGGGTCGGGGACCCGGTCGATCAGCCCGTCCCGTTCCATCCGCTGCAATGTGTTGGCCATGGTCGGTTGCTCGATCTGGACTCGGGCACACAGCTCGCGCTGGGTGAGCCCGTCCTGCTCGTATAGTGCGAGCAGCTGGGCAAATTGACCGGGGACGACGCCGAACTCCTCGATCTTTTCCCGCAGGGCGCGCTCAAGGAGCCGGGCGAGATAGTTCACCTGATACCCTAGGGATGCTGTTCGGACTGTTGGCGGTGTCGGCTCAGCGGTCAAGGCGTACACCCGAGCTGCATCCGTGCGCAGTCATGACGGATACCATTCAGGTTCATCCACCCGCTCTCAGCAGATCTAATAGCGTGCTATATATAGCAGAACATAGCTTGCGATGCATGTCAAGTACCGTGCGCCAGGACCACGGCACGTACAGCCTGGTCGGCGTGCTGGCACAGCTCCAGTCCGGCCACCGTCCGGCATGCTGCCGGACCGGCTCTCGCGCCAAGGTGGCGGTTGGTGGGAGGCTGGCCCGGTGGGCGGAGGTGAGGAGCGCGACGGGGTGCCGCTGACCAACCTTGACCAGCCGCTGTTCGAGGGGGCCGGAGCGACCAAGCGGGACCTGGTGGACTACCTGGACGCGGTCGGCGCCCGGATCATCGCGGAGCTGGCCGACCGGCCGCTGTCGGTGGTACGGGTGCTGCGGGGCCAGCCGGCGTTCATGCAGAAGAACGTCCCGAAGTACACCCCGCCGTGGGTGCCGACGGTGCGGCGGTGGGCGGAGGCCTCCAAGCGCGAGGTGTCCTACGCGCTGTGCAACGACCGGCGCACGCTGCTGTGGTTCGCCAACCAGCGGGCGGTCGAGTACCACCCGACCCTGGTCCGCGCGGGCCGCTGGGAGCACCAGACCCACCTGATCCTCGACATCGACCCGCCGGAGGGGGACGGCTTCCGGGCGGCCGTGCTGGCCGCGTTCCTGGTCCGCCAGGCGCTGGCCGACGCCGGCCTGAAGAGCGCGGTCAAGACCAGCGGAGCCAAGGGCGTGCACGTGTTCGTGCCGGTCGATGAGGCCGCCCCGATCGAGGACGTGGCGGCGGCCACCCGCGCGGTCACGGCCCGGGCCGCGCGGATCGACCCCGCGCTGGCCACCACCGAGTACATCAAGGATGACCGCGGCGGCAAGGTGTTCCTTGACTCGACCCGGGCCGGCGGCGCGACCGTGGTCGCGGCGTACAGCCCGCGGGTCCGGCCAGGCACGCCGGTGTCGTTCCCGGTCGCCTGGGCGGACCTCGACCGGGTCGCGCCGGGTGACTTCACCGTGCGCACCGCGGCGGCGCTGGTCGGCGACGGCGACCCGTGGGCGGACCGGATGCCCGCGCCGCAGCGAATCGCCGCGGATCTGATCGAGGAGGGCCGCGCCATCCCGGTCGCCCGGGTCCAGGCCATGCACGAGGGCAAGCGACGGGCCCGCGCCCGCCGGAGCTGACCGGCCGGGCTGGGGAAGATCGCGGCATGGCGCGCAACCGTGCGATGCGGACCGGACGTCGCCTTCCTGGGCGTACCGCGGCACCGTGGGTTGCCGGCATCGGTTAGCCCGGGCAGCAGCAGGCGTGGACCATCCATTCCGGCTCGTGCCACCAGTACTGTTCGGCCGTTGCCACGGAGCGCATCGGGGCGAGCACCTGGTTCGCCGGTGCCGCGGCCGCGGCTGCTGCGCCGGCGGCGAACGGCTGGAGGAGCTCATCGACCGTATGTAGCCGCCCGCCGACCATAACCTGCCGTACGTTGGCAGCGGCCCGGATGTCGGCGAGTGGGTCGCCGTCGATGAACGCCAGGTCGGCGAGCTTGCCAGGCTCGACCGTGCCGAGATCGCCGTCCAGCGCCATCCATCGTGCGGGGTTGCTGGTGGCGGTGGTGAGCGCTTCGTAGGGCGTCATGCCGTACCGCACCGCGGCCCGCAGGTTCTGGTGCAGGCTGATGGCCACGTTGTCCAGCGGGGAGTCGGTGCCGGCGATGATCAGCCCGCCGCCCCGGTGGATCCGCACCAGGGTGGCGACGTTCGCGGCCAGGGCGGCACGGACCGGGGCCGACTCCGGCTTTGCCGCGTCGTCGGCCTTGTGCACCAGGCGCTGGTGCTCCCAGGCCGGGAACAGGATGCGGGTCCGCTCGTCGTCCACCAGTGAGCGGTCCTCGGCGTACATCGCGGCGGAGTTGAACAGGGTCGGGGTCATCGACATCCCGGAGGCGGTGAACAGCGCGATCACGTCGCCGTAGGCCCAGCCGAGCCGGCTGACGGTGTGGGAGTAGCCGAGCCGGTTGGTGGCTCCGGTGTGCTCCATGCCGTCCATGCCGAAGTGCACGGCCGGGTAGTGGTAGTGCGAGCTAAGCGGGATGCCTTCGCGGTGTGCGCGCCGGGCGATCACCTCCTGGTAGGCCACGGGCAACCGCACGTAGGTCTTGATCAGGTCGTAGCCGAGCTCGACGGCCCGGTCCAGCTCCAGCTCCAGCTGCCGCGGGGAGAGCGTGGGCCGCATGAAGTTGTAGTAGATCCGGGAACCGTCGATGGCCTCGCCGGTGGCCAGGTAACGGGGACCTACCCGGGCGCCGGTCGCCAGCGCCTCCCGGGTCTCCACCATCTGGTACGCCGGGTCGCCCGGTGACCGGGTGGTGGTGATGCCGTAGGACAGCCACAGCCGGCCCTGCCGGTCGCCGAACTGCCGACCGCGCAGGTGCCAGTGGTTGTGCGCATCTATCAGGCCCGGCATGACGGTGAGCCCGGCGGCGTCCAGGACGGGGTCGGTCCGGTGTGGACGGTGCGGCTCGACGGCGGCGATCCGGTCCCGCTCGACGACGATGTCCACGTCGGGCCGTAGCCGCCGGCTCCGCCCGTCCCACAGGCGCCCGGCGTGGATCACCGTACGGCCACGGGGTTTGACGTGCGTCCAGGTCAGGCCGACGGGCACCGTCCGCGGGGTGCCGCCGGCCGCGGCAACCAGCCGCAGCCGGCCGTTGGACAGGTACAGCAGGGTCGAGGAGTCGCCGCTCCAGCTCGGCGCGTCGCTGACCTCATCGGTGAGCTGCCGCGGCGCGGCGGTGATCCGGCCCCTCGCGTCGACCGGGACGACCCAGATCACGCTGCCTACGACGAAGGCCATCCGGGTGCCGTCCGGCGACCATACCGGGCCGTCGTCGCCGCGCGTGGACAGCGACCGGTGCGGCATCGGCTCGGCGTAGCTGATCTCACCGGTGCTCAGCCGCACGGTGAGGATCTGGCTGGTCCCCTCACGGTACCGGCGGGAGTAGGGCTTGACCGCCGCCAGAGCGAGCGTGTCGCCGTCGCGCGACCAGCTCGCCCGGCCCGGCAGGAACAGCGCCGGCAGCACCTGGCGTACCTCGCCGCTGGCCACATCCAGCACCCAGGTGCCACCGTCATGGTCGGTGTAGGCGACCCGCCCGCTATCAGGGGACCAGGAAGGCGCGAGCTGCGCCCCCGGCAGCGCGGTCAGCCGCCGCTCGGCGCCGGTGGCGAGCTCGCGCACCCACAGGTCCGCGGTGCCCGCCCGGTCACTGGAGTACGCCAGCAGCCGGCCGTCGGGTGACCAGGCCGGGTCGGAGCTGAAGAAGCCGTCGCCGACGACTCGCCGCGGCACGCCGCCGACCGGCATCAGCCACAGCGCGTTCAGCGCGCGGAACGCCACCTGCCCGCCGTCCGGGGACAGCACCGGGCTGGCGATGCCGTGCACCGTCCGCGTCCGGGTGGAGTCGATGTCGGGCCGGCTGCGCCGGTACCGGCGATCCGGGAAGCTCACGGTGGCCGTGAAGGGAACGTCACGGACGCTTCCGGTGGCCAGCCAGCGGCGCCGGATCCGCCCGTCCGCGGTGTAGAGCAGCTCCGCCGGAGACAGCCAGGTCGGGGCGAAACCGAAGACGTCCTCCCCGTGGGTCACCGGCCGGCCGCCGACCACCAGATCGGAGCTGCTGCCCTGGAGGAGGTTGTAGCTGAGCGTCCGGCCGTCCGGCGCGAACGACGGCCCGTACAGCGCACCCTGGCTCACGGCCACCAGCCGCTGCCGGTCGCCGGCCTCGCCCACCGAGTCGATCGCCACATTGTCGACGGTGAAAACCAGCCGCCGACCGTCCGGCGACCAACCGGGCATGCCCTCCTCGGCGTCGGTCGCGGTGCGTTGGCTGACCTGGCCGGTGGCCAGGTCCAGCACCCAGATCCCGTAGCTGCCGTCCCGGTCGGAGGAGAACGCGATGCGCCGCCCGTCCGGGGCGAACTTCGGCTCGCGATGGTCGTACGGGCCGTGGGTGAGCTGGCGCAGCCCGCTGCCGTCGGCCTCGATGACCCACAGGTGGTAGTTGCCGTCGCGGTAAGCCTGGAACACCAGGCGTCTCCCATCGGGCGACCAATGCGGCAAGGTGGCGTCCTGCAGGTCATCGGTAAGCCGGCGGGCGGGCCCGCCCTCGACCGGTACCAACCAGATCACGGTGTACAGATCGATGGTGATCAGCCGGCGGTCCGGGCTGACCGCGGCAGACATGTTCGTGCCCTCACTCACCTTGACCGACGAACCACCCGACGCCTCCGCCACCGGACCGGCCGCTACCTCAGGGGCGATCCACAACGCGCCGGTCGCGGCGGTGAGCTGACCGCTACGGCGCAACACGTCCCGCCGCGTCAGGCCGGACCGCACTTGCCCGGAGAGCTCTGGGTCAGGCATGTCTCCTCCTCGGCGATCGACGCGCATCTCACGCATACTCCTCCAGGCTGCCCTGCTGACGACGGACCAGTTGCCCGGTTCGTGCCCAGAGACCCCCATAGGTGACCACTCGGCGTTGTGGTGACCTCTTGTTGTCGCCCGCGCCCGTGTGGTGACCTCTGCGCCGTGTGGTGACCTCTTGTGGTCTCCAGACCCCCATAGGTGACCACTCGGCGTTGTGGTGACCTACCGAGGGCTGGCGTTCGTCGACCGAGGGTAGCTCTGAGGTGCTCGACCACATCCTGCTCCGGCGCGCTGGTCACGTCCCACCAGTACGGCATCGTCCACGTGAACAGCGAGTTCGCCGGCCAGGCGAGTGACCACGAGCCGCAGGTCGTCAGGTTGTCCATTCCGTAACTTTCGGCCAACTCGCGGCGGGGCTCGACCCGATGTGGTCGAATCCCGCCGACGGGCCGCCGACGTGCCCCTGCCTCGGCCCGACCGTCAGTAGGGGGACCCCCATGAACGTGTTCCCATCCCGTCGCGCGGTCGCGACCTGCGGTACCGCCGTCATCGCCGCCGTCATGTTGGTCACCGTCGACAACCCCGCCGCAGCGGCCTCGCCGGACGTGCTGGTCAGCCAGGTGTACGGCGGCGGCGGCAACTCCGGCGCGACGTTGACCAACGACTTCATCCAGCTCTACAACGGCGGCACCGCCCCGGTGGACCTGACCGGCTGGAGCGTCCAGTACGCCGCGGCCGCCGGCTCGACCTGGCAGGTCACCGCGCTGTCCGACACGCTCGCCCCCGGCGGGTACTACCTGGTCCAGGAGGCGGCCGGCGCTGGCGGTACGACGCCGCTGCCCACCCCGAACGCCACCGGCAGCATCGCCATGTCGGCCACGGCGGGCAAGGTCGCGCTGGTCACCAACGCCACCGCGCTCACCGCCGCCTGCGGCGCCACCTGCCACGCCGCGGCCGGCGTCCGCGACTACGTCGGCTATGGCACCGCCGCCACCGACTTCGAGGGCACCGGGCCGACCGGGACGCTGTCCAACACCACCGCGGCCCGGCGGCTGAACAACGGCACCGGCCCGGACACCGACAACAACGCAGCCGACTTCGCCGCCGGCCCGCCCGTGCTGGACACCGGTCCCCCGCCGCCGCCGACCGGCACCCCGGCCAAGATCCACGACATCCAGGGCGCCGGGCACATATCCCCCCTGGTCGAGCAGAAGGTCATCGACGTCACCGGCATCGTGACCGCGAAGACCAGCAGCCAGTTCTGGGTCCAGGACCCGGTGCCGGACGCCGACCCGGCGACCAGCGAGGGCATCGTCGTCTTCGGCAGCACGGCAGCCGCCACGGTCGCGGTCGGCAACGCGGTCACCGTCGCCGGCACGGTGCAGGAGTTCCGGCCGGGCAGCACCGGCCTGTCCATCACCGAGATCGGCTCGCCTACCGTCGTGGTCAGCTCGGCGGGCAACCCACTGCCGGCCGCCACCCTGGTCGGGCCGGGCGGCCGGGTGCCGCCGGGCAGCGTGATCGAGGACGACGCGACCGGCGAGGTGGAGACCTCCGGCACGTTCGACCCGGCCACCGACGGCATCGACTTCTGGGAGTCGATGGAGGGCATGCTGGTCGAGCTGGACGACCCGCGGGTGGTCGGCCCGACACAGACCAGCTTCGGCGAGACGCCGGTCGTGCCAGCAGGCTCCGGCGTGCGCACCACCCGCGGCGGCATCGTCGCGCAGGCGGGGGACCTCAACCCCGAGCGGGTCGTCGTCGATGACGCCCTGGCCAGCGTGCCGGCCGCGAACGTCGGCGACAGCTTCGCCGGCCCGGTCGTCGGCGTGCTGAGCTACAACTTCGGCAACTTCTTCTTCCTGCCGACCGCCAGCCCGACCCTGCACAGCGGCGGCCTGGCCCGGGAGACGACCCGCACGCCCCGCTTCAACGAGCTCGCGGTCGCCACCTTCAACGTGGAGAACCTGTCGCCGCTCGACCCGCAGGCCAAGTTCGACACGCTGGCCGGCACGATCGTGCGCAACCTGGCCGCGCCGGACCTGGTGGCCCTGGAGGAGATCCAGGACAACACCGGCCCGGTCAACGACGGCGTGGTGGCGGCCGACCAGACCCTGCGGAAGCTGGTCGACGCGATCACCGCGGCCGGCGGGCCGGCGTACCAGTGGCGGGAGATCGACCCGACCGACGGCACCGACGGCGGCCAGCCGGGCGGCAACATCCGGCAGGCGTTGCTGTTCCGCACCGACCGCGGGCTGTCCTTCGTCGACCGGCCGGGCGGGGACGCACTGACCCCGGCCAGCGTGGTGACCAGCCACGGCCGGCCGCAGCTCTCGGTCTCGCCCGGCCGGATCGACCCGACGAACGCGGCGTGGACGACGTCCCGCAAGCCGTTGGTCGGCGAGCTCCGCTGGTGGGGGCTGCCACTCTTCGTGGTCGCCAACCACTTCAACTCCAAGGGCGGTGACGACCCGCTGTTCGGCCACCGGCAGCCGCCGGTGTTCCCGAGCGAGACGCAGCGGCACCAGCAGGCGGCTGCGGTGCGGTCCTTCGTCGACTCGATCCTGGCCGTGCAGAGCGACGCCAACGTGGTGGTGCTCGGGGACATCAACGACTTCGACTTCTCCGAGACCACGAACATCCTGGTCGGCACCGGCGCCACGGCGCTGACCGACCTGCCCCGGACGCTGCCGGTCGCGGAGCGGTACACCTACGACTTCGAGGGCAACTCCGAGGTGCTCGACCACATCCTGATCAGCCGCGGGTTGTCGGTGCTACAGCCGGTCCGCTGCATCTGCCCGCGGCGGTACGACTACGACGTGGTGCACGTCAACTCCGAGTTCAACGACCAGGCCAGCGACCACGAGCCGCAGGTGGTACGGCTGGTCCTCAACCTGTTCTGACCGGGAGGTACGCCTACGCCGTGCCGGGGACGCCAGCGGATCGTCTTCGCTGGCGCCCCCGGCAAGCCCTGACTTGTGACGTTCATTGGCAGCGGGCGCCTACGGTGCGTCCAACGGTGTCTCGGGACGCGTTGCGAGAGGGGCCGGGGCCTTCCTGCTCGCACCCGGGCGGCTGCGTGGGGGTGGCTGGCGGGCGAGGGGGTCGCGGGCCGACTACGCACGAGGCGAGTACCCGCACGTGGACTGGGCTTTACGCCCCTTCACGGACCTCATTGCGGCGCGTATGTCGTCCACCGCCGAGCCGATCGCCCTGGACACCAGATGATCGGGACCGTACCGAGACCCAATCTCGGCTAGCCGCCCGTCGAAGGTCATGTACTGTCCGTCCGGGCCCGTCGTCATGTCACAGCACCACGGCGCGTCGCGACCGGAGAGCGGTCATCGATGAACTCGGCCGGCTCGGCCGCGAGGCTCCGCAGGCCCGCCTCATAAACGGCGCCGGAATGGTTGGCTACTCGTGGCCAGCTCCCGGTGACCCGGCCGGCTGGTCCAGGTACAGCGCGGCCACCTCCGACACCTTGGGCGGGCCGGGCTCCCCCCGGCCCAGACCACAAGATCCCTGATCTCACCGTCGCCAGACCACGAAATCACTGATTTCCGGGCCGGCCGGAGACGGATGTTCTCCCGCTGTCAACGGTGTCAGGCTGTCTGGGCGATGTCCGGTCTCCTCGACCAGCTCCCGGCGGGCAGCCTCTAAAGGAGTCTCGCCGGCCTTGACCAACCCCATCGGAAATCTCCCAGCCCCATGAGCTCGTGATGAAGCGGTGCCGCCACATCAACAGCACGCGGCCCCGCCCGTCGAGCAGCACCACGGCCGCCAGCGACTGCAGCCGCACGTGGTGCTCCCCCACGGCTCGCCGGGATCCGACTCGGAGGGCAGGCCATCTGGCCGAGGACGTCAGCGGATCGTCTTCGCTGGCGCCCCCCGGGACGTCGTACCGTGGAGGCATGTCGAAGCAGCAGCAGATGCCACCGCCGAAGGTGACCAAGAGCGAGGCCGAGTGGAAGGCCGAGCTGTCCCCCGCCGAGTACAAGGTGCTCCGCCGGGCCGGCACCGAGGCACCGTGGACGGGGGAGTACGTCGAGACCAAGACCGAGGGCGTGTACCGCTGCCGGGCCTGCGACGCCGAGCTGTTCCGCTCGGACACGAAGTTCGACAGCCACTGCGGCTGGCCGAGCTTCTACGCCCCGACCGACGCCGACAACGTGATCCTGCGCGAGGACCGCGGCCTGGGGACGACCCGGGTGGAGGTGCTCTGCGGTTCCTGCCACTCCCACCTCGGGCACGTCTTCCACGGCGAGGGCTACCCGACGCCGACCAACGACCGCTACTGCATCAACTCCGTGAGCCTCACCCTGGAGCCCGCCCAACCCTGACCCCGATGCCCCCGCGCGTTCCCATAGCCTGCGGTTAGCCGCGCGGGGGAAGGCCGCAAGTTTCAGAACTTGTTGCCGGATGGTCGGCTGCTCGCGAGGCGCCATAGCAACTTTTCGAAATGTGTCATCGGGCACCCGCTACCTTCCAAAAACTTGCGGCACAGACTCGCGGCAGAATCGGTTTGCGAAAGGACGCCTACGGCTCACGGACAAGATCACCCACAGTCGATCCAGCAGGTCGGGTCGAGCGCTGTTGCCCAAGTTGGCCACGACCAACCTTCATCGGTTGTGCTCCGGCCACTCCCTGGCAGCATCACCGGGATCCGCAGACACCGTATCCCACTCAAGGAGCTCACCGAGGTATTCGGCCCAGCTCTCAGTGTTCTCCCGCAGTCGCTCGTACGCGGCCTCGATCTCAGTCCACTCCTCTTCGGCCTGAAGATCAAGTGACCCGATCATTTCGGGCACGGGCTCCTCCTGGGTTGAGGTGAGCGACCAGCGCACTGTGTCAAACCACCGACCCGCTGGCCACCTGCATTCCGCTTCCGATCCGCACGAACAGCGGCGTACCGTGAGGAATGCACGCAAAGTGGCATCTTCGCTGGTCACAGGCTCGAAAAAAGGTCTAGAAAGATCAACTCATATTTCATTCCGGCTGTTGAGCGTCGATCAGGACGGCGAGTTAGACCCCGCGACGTCGGTCGAAAGAAAAGACAAAACCGCATTCCTCAGCGCAACATCGTCCGCCCCTGTTTCCCACTTCACGATCGTCATGTTCGCTGGCAAGGCGGCCTCGCTGAAAAGGTTCATCCGGCCCTGCGAATGAACTAACCGATAGTAGTCGGACGGAGGCCTGTTCGTGACGACGAGAAGGCGATCTACCGCCGCGGCCTCCTCCTGAAACATCTGCAAAACAGCGCCGGGCATCGGCCGTCCGGACGCTCTATATCCGATTCCAACCAAGATCTCGCGCCCGCCCAGAAAAAGCCGAAAGTCAGTCCCTCGCCCTCCTGCATCTTCGTCGCCGAACTGGTCTATCGAGGTGGCCTCCGGTAGAGCACGCTGGAGTGCCATGTGGATGGCCGCCTTATAGGCGATTATACCGAGGACAGTTCCGACAGCAGGAAGTTGTTTGCCTTTCGACAAGGCTCCTTCATTGGTTCTCAGAACCAAATCAGAAACCGCGCGTCTCGACTCCGTAAGGCTGTCGTGCTGGAGCTCCCCTACGATTCGCTCACGGGTTAACTGAGCATAGGCTAGCTCGTTGTCGCCAAACTTCACTCGGCTCGGCAGAGCACCCAAGAGCGCGGTGCCCAAGAATCCCGAACCAAAGCCAAGATCGCTATTGTCCCAAGCCCATTGGCCGACACGAAGCCAGCCACAACACCAGCGATGAGAAGTACCGTGCCGACACAGGCACACACTACCCGGGCATGCAGGCCGAGTGGAACGGTCTGCCTCTCTGCCCTGATCTGCTCCATGCATGCAGTCTGACATCCAGACTCAACCCTGGACATGCCTATCAGTAGATCTGGCCGTCGACGGCCGAGACGGTGGGCGAACCCCGCCAGGCATGTCGCAAGGAGCTACGGGAGGGCGGCGACGAGCTCGGCGATCGGCTTGCGGGCGCCGGCGTAGAAGGGGATCTCGTGCCGGGTGTGCCGGCGGGCCTCGGCGCCACGCAGGTGCCGCATCAGGTCCACGATCCGGTGCAGCTCGTCGGCCTCGAAGGCCAGGATCCACTCGTAGTCGTTCAGCGCGAACGACGCCACCGTGTTGGCTCGCACGTCCGGGTAGTCGCGGGCCATCTGGCCGTGCTCGGCCAGCATCCGCCGACGCTCGGCCTCGGCCAGCAGGTACCACTCGTACGACCGGACGAACGGGTAGACGCTGAGGTAGCGCCGCGGCTCCTCCTCGGCCAGGAACGCCGGCACGTGGCTCTTGTTGAACTCCGCCGGCCGGTGCAGCGCCATGACTGACCACACCGGCTCGGCCAGCCGGCCCAGCCGGGTCCGGCGGAACCGCGCGTACGCCTCCTGCAGATCGTCCGAGCCCGGCGCGTGCCACCAGATCATGAGGTCGGCGTCCGCGCGCAGCCCCTGCACGTCGTACGTGCCGCGCACCACCACGTCCTTGGCCGCGACCTGCTCGAACAGCTCGGCGACCTCGGCGGCGAGCTCGCCCCGCTCGTCCGGCAGCGGCGCGGTGGCCCGGAACACCGACCACATCGTGTAGCGGATCGTCTGGTTCAGCTCACGCGCGCTCTTCCCGGTCATGCGTCGATTCTGCCGCTGCTGGGAAGCTGGCGAGCACCTGGGTCACGGCGGCCTGCGCGGTCCGGATGCAGGCCGGCACACCTACTCCGTCGTACGCCGCCCCGCACACCGCCAGCCCGGGTACGGCGGCGACCGCGGCGCGGATCCGGGCCACCCGATCGACGTGCCCGACGGCGTACTGCGGCAGCCCGCCCCCCCACCGGGTCACCCGGGTGGCCAGCGGCCGGGCGTCGAGGCCGGTCACCGCGGCCAGGTCCCGACGGACCAGCCCGACCAGGTCCGCGTCGTCGCGGTGCAGGACGCCGGCCTCGCCGTACCGGCCGACCGAGGCACGCAGCACGCCGACCCCACCGCCGCCCAGATGTGCCCACTTCGCTGAGGAGCACGTCACCGCCTTGACCGCCCGGCCCTCCACCGCCGGCACCAGCAGCCCGCTGCCCGGGGGCATGGCGAGATCAGGGAAGACCAGATCAGGGAAGACCAGGGTGACCACGGCCATGCTGGCGTGCTCGATGCCGGCAAGCTCCACCGCGGCGACCGGCGCCACCGGGCGCAGCATCGGCGCGGCCTTGCCCGCCGGTACCGCCACGATCACCGCGTCTGCCTCGAGGTACGTCGGCCGCGGCACCGGCCCGGCCACCAGCCGAAACCCGACCGCGGTGCGGTGGACCTCCCGCACCGGCAGGCCCAGCCGCAGCTCCGCCCCCGAGGCGGCCAGCACCGCGCCCGGCAGCGTGCCCAGCCCGGCGGCCAGCGTGCCGAAGACCGGGCCGGCAGGCTGCCCATCCCCCCGCCCAGCAGCGCCCTGTGCCGCCCGGGCGGCCATAACAAGCGACCCAGACTCCCGCAAGGCGGCGAACAGGCCCGGCATGGTGGCCTGCAGCGACAGCCCATCGGCCCGGCCGGCGTACACCCCGCCCAGCAGCGGGTCGACCAGCCGGTCCACGAACACCCGGCCCAGCCGCCGGCCCACGTAGTCCCCTACCGCGACATCCTCGGTGAGCGGCTCACCCGGCCGATCCGGCTCGGCGCGCACCGCCCGCGCCGCCTCCTCGCCGAGCACGGCGCGGACCGGCCCGGCCTGCGTCGGCACGCCCATGACCGTGCCGGCGGGCAGCGGCCGGACAACGCCGTCCACCACGACGCTGGCCGCGGTGGTCACCGGATGTACGACGTCGGCGGCCAGCCCGACCCGGTCGACCAGCTCGACCGCCTCGGGCACCCGGACCAGGAACATCTCGGCGCCCTCGTCGACCATCAGCCCGCCGACCTCCGAGACCCGCAGCTTGCCACCGATCCGGTCGGCGCCCTCCACGACGGTCACCCGCAGCTCCGGCGCCCGGCTGCGCAGCTCGGCCGCCGCCGCCAGCCCGGCGATGCCCGCTCCGACCACGACGACGTGCACGCCGCCCATCCTCGCCGACCCGCATTCCGGGTGTCAGCCCCTCCGAGTGATGTCAGCCAGCCTCGTGCACCAGGTCGACCACCCGGGTCAGCACGTCCGGGTCGGTCTCCGGCAGCACGCCGTGGCCGAGGTTGAAGATGTGGCCGGGCGCCGCCCTGCCCTCGGCGAGCACCCGGCGCACCTCCCGTTCCACCACCGGCCAGTCGGCCAGCAGCAGCGCGGGGTCAAGGTTGCCCTGCACTGCCCGGGCCGGGCCGACCCGCTGGCTGGCCTCGCCCAACGGCACCCGCCAGTCCACCCCGACGACGTCCGCGCCGGCCTCGCCCAGCAGCGCCAGCAGCTCGCCGGTGCCCACCCCGAAGTGGATCCGGGGCACGCCGAGGTCCGCCACCCCGGCCAGGACGGCGGCGCTGTGCGGCTGCACGAGCCGGCGGTAGTCCGCGGCGGACAGCGCGCCGGCCCAGGAGTCGAAGAGCTGCACGACCGCTGCGCCGTTCTCGACCTGGACCCGCAGGAACGTCGTGGTGATCTCGGCCAGCCGGGCCAGCAGCGCCGACCACACCGCCGGCTGGCCGTGCATGAACGCCTTGGTTCGCGCGTGGCCCTTCGACGGCCCACCCTCGATCAGGTAGCTGGCCAGCGTGAACGGCGCCCCGGCGAACCCGACCAGCGGTATGCCGCCGAGCTCGCCGACCAGCGACCGAACGGCCGCTGCGACGTACGGGACGTCGTCGGCGACCAGCGGCCGGATCGCCTCGACGTCGGCCGCGGTGCGCACCGGCTGGGCGACCACCGGACCCACCCCGGGCTTGATGTCCAGGTCGACGCCGACCGCCTTGAGCGGGACCACGATGTCGGAGAAGAGGATCGCCGCGTCCACGCCGTGCCGCCGGACGGGCTGCAGGGTGATCTCGGTGACCAGGTCCGGCCGGGCACACGCGTCGAGCATGCCGGTGTTCGCCCGCAGCGCCCGGTACTCCGGCAGCGACCGGCCGGCCTGGCGCATGAACCAGACCGGCCGGTACGGCGTCGGCTGGCAGCGGGCCGCCCGGATCAACGCGGACCCCGGCAGCATGGACCCCGGAGGCGCGGACCCTGGAGGCGTGGGCTCGGACGGCGACAAGTTGGCGTGGGTCACGACCAGTCATCGTCGCAGATCGTCCGACACGCCGGGCCGCCTCCCAGCCCGGGTCGCGACCACGTGGCAGCCTCGTGACCGAGCGAGACCGAGGAGTGCCCGCGAGATCGGGGAGGACTCATGCGTACGGTGCTCCGGCACTGCCCGTCCTGTGGCGACGAGCGCGAGTTTGAGACGCCACCATGCGCCGATGGCCCCGGCCCGGCCTGCCCCGAGCTCGGCTGCGTCGACTGCGGTACGGCACTGTTTGCCGGGCTGGACCCGGCGCTGTTCGCCCCCCCGGTGGTCGGCGGGGTGTCGGTCAGCACCGCCGCCTGACGTGGCGCCGTCCCGCGTGCGCCCTCCCGGCGTGCCGTCGCCCCGAAATGGACCGATCGGCCTACCCTCGGCAACTGTGGCGGAGGTCTTTCCCCGGGCCTGTCGGCCCGACGAGTTTGTTCAGGCGGTCGCGAGCCTGGCGGTTGCGACACTGCGCCCCGAGGTGGTCGCTGGCCCGATCAAGCCACCGCAGCGGCTGGCCCCCTGGTCGTACGCGTTGTCGATGGACGTCATGGCCGACGGCGTCACGCTGGCCTCCGGCCGGCTGGTGCTGCTGTGCGACCCGGCCGGGCACGAGTCGTGGGACGGCACGCTGCGGCTGGTCGGCTTCGCCGCGGCCGAGATGGACCCGGACATGGGTCGCGACCCGCTGCTGGCCGAGGTTGGGTGGAGCTGGCTGGTCGACGCGCTGGCCGGGCACCGGGCGAGATATACGGCGGCCGGCGGCACGGTCACCCAGACGGCGTCCAGCCGGTTCGGGGACCTGGCCGGGCCCCAGGCCACCCTGGATCTTGAGCTGCGCGCGTCCTGGACCCCGCTGGACACCGACCTGACCGGGCACCTGCGGGCCTGGGCGGACCTGCTCTGCTCCGTCGCCGGGCTGCCCCCCGAGGGCATCTCGGTCTTCCCGATCCTGCGGGAGAACGGCCTGGCCTGAGGCTCCGCTGCCGTGAGGCCGGCATCGGTCAGCCGCGGCCCAGCAGGCCGGGAACCCCGGGCGGCGCCATCGGCAGCCGCAGTGTCAGCGTCGTACCGGCGGCTGGGTGCGAGTCGATGTCCAGCGCTCCACCGGCCAGCCGCACGCGCTCCCGCAGCAGCCCCAGACCGACGTGCCGTCCGCCGTCGGGACGCACGGCCCCCAGGTCAAAGCCGGCCCCGCGGTCACGCACCGTGGCCACGATGCCGTCGCCGTCGATGGACAGCACGGCCTCGGCGGAGTCCACCTCGGCATGCTTGACGACGTTAAGCAATCCCTCCTGGAAGAACCGGTAGATCGTCACGGCGGAGACGAGCGGCAGCGGATGCGGCTCCTCAGGCCAGACCAGCCGCACCTGGAGGAGGTACCGGGTGGCCATGTCACTGCGCAGCGCGCCGACCGCCGAGGCCAGGTCGCCGTCCCGCAGCTCCGGTGGCCGGGCCCGTGCCATCACCGCCCGGACCTGCTCCTCGGCGTCCTCGACGTACTCCCGGATCTTGGCCCGGTCCTCGGTCGACAGGCCGGGGCCGGCGAGCAGGGAGCGGGCCGCCATCAGCGACTGCGCGGCGGTGTCGTGCAGCTCGGCGGAGAGCTGGCCGCGGGTTGCCTCCTCGGCGGCGACCAGCCCGGACAGCAGCTCGAACATGCCGACGCTGGTGCTCTCGGCACTGCGTCGGGCCTGCTCGGCCACCTCGTCGGCGACCCGGGCGCGAAGCTGCAAGGCATCCATCACCCGGGCCAGGCCGGCCAGCTCCTGGCTGGCCAGGACGGTCCCCATCCGGGTCTGCTCGCCACCGACCTGGGCCGCACTGGGGTCACGCAGCCGACGCACCGCGTCGCCATGCAGTGCCCGCAGCCCGGTGGTAACCCGACGAGACCACCGGAGCGTGCCCACCGTGGCGAGCAGGCCCACCAGCGCGCCGACCAAGACCGCCATCATCTCGACCCGGCTGAAGCCGCCCTGAGCCAGCACGATGGCGGTAACGAGCAGAACGGCGACGACGGTGCTGGCAACCCCGCCCGTTGCCCAGGCGCTCAGCGGAAGCGTCAGTCGTCGCCGTCCCCTCCTCACTGGACGTCAGCCGACTCCAGCCGTCCGGTGGTCGTCCACTCCGCCGTCGGGATGCGCTCGGGCTGCCGCTCGGGCTGCGCCATGGCGACAGCTCCGAGGAGAGAGGCGACCGCTCGCTCGACGGCGTGCAGCTCCTCAATGATGTCGCTCACCGGATCCGGCCCGTCGAAGCCGTTGGCCAACCGCGCCAACCGGTCGGCGGACTCCCGCAGCACGGCCAGCGCCGGTGCCGTGTCGTCGCCGAGGTCACCCAGCATCCGGCTGGCTGCCTTGTAGACCTCGACCTCACCACGGACCTCGTCCGCCTGTGCGGTCAGGTCGGCCACCGACAACCACGACTCGGCCTGCGCGACGAGCACCTCGGCGAGCTGCAGATCGGCCCGGGTGAACGCGCCGGCCCGGGCGGGACGGCGCACGATCAGCACCGCCAGCGGCCGGTCGGCGTCACCAAGCACCGCCGAGACGAACGGCTGGCCGGCCGACACGCCGGCCATCGTGCCCCGCGCCGCCATCGCCCGCAGCGACCACGGCGCCCCGAACGCGTCGGCATCGGCGCGACCACGCTCGCTCACGCCGTTTTCATCGCCGAGGTAGCGCAGCACGCCGCCGGGGTGCCGGAGCAGCATCTCCACCTCGGCACCGCCGAACACCCGCGCCGCCGCGGTGACCACGACCTGGGCCGAAGTGTCCACCGAGGTCACGGCAATGGTCTCCTGACCACGGGCGATCTCGGCGAACAGCCGGGCCTCCGCGGACCGCTCGGTCTGCTGCTCGTAGGACCACCACAGCAGGCCGACCGGGACGATCAGGCCGATCAGCCCGGCCGGCTGGTGGACGGCGAGCCAGCCGCCCAGCACCCCGACCGAGGCATTGCCGATCGTGATCACGATGCTGATGGACACGATGTCGGCCAGCACCTGCCTGTACCGCCGGCCGCCGGCCATCGCAACCGCGAAGCCGGTGAGCATGTGGTTCACAGCGACGAAGGTCAGCACGCCGGCCGCCGAGGGCACGACACCACTTCCCAACGCCAGCGTGACCAGCACCGCCAGCGCAGCCGAACAGGTGAAGTTGGTGATGTTGAAGACCAGCTTCAGCCACTGCCGCCGCCGGCGACCGTAGCCCAGCGCGGTGCCGATGGCCACGCCGACGATGAGCCACGAGCCGGGCAGAATGATCAGGCACGCGGCCAGGATCGCGTCAGTGAGCTCGAAGGTGATGCCCTGCCGTCCCACCACCAAGCGGGCTGTGTACCACTCCGCCAGGGCAATACCCAGCGCCGTCGCAGGCAGGAGCCACCATCTGATCTCCCCCCACGGATGACTGATCGCGATGACAACTGCCACGGCAGCCGCTATGGCTGCCGTGGTGGCGATCGCTCGTTGGCCTCGCATCCGCTATCGGATCTCCCGTCCAAACCCGACCATGGGTGTCAGTCCCAACCGACGGCATCGGGGACACTGGTGAAGATGGCACCGTCGTCGGCACCGGTGGCGCTCGCGGCGACGGCTGTCACCGCCACCCCGGCAACGATGAGCAACACCGCCGCGAGTAGCCGCACCACTCGCTTGCGCATTTGGTCCTCCCCCTTGGGAGCTAGAAAGTTCCGGGGCAGGAGCCAGGCACACCGGTACCCCGCGACATTAGTCTTCCCAAATCCAAGACACGACGACGGAGCGTGGCCGTAGAATACCCCGAACGGAGTACCTCTAGACAGACCTCGCTGGAGTTCGGTGCGGAACAGGGTCGTGGGGCAGCGCGGGGGCGCTGGAATCGTCGCCGCCCCCCGAGACCACGGGAGGCAGTCGTGGCAGGCGACGAGATGAAGGGACACGGTTCAGACGTGACCATCACCCACAGCGCACCCAACGGGGTGCCCACCGAACGCACTGACGCGTTCACCGCAATGGTGGTGGACGACCACCCTCTGTTGCGGGAGTCCATGGTGAACCGGCTACGTGCCATGGGGGCGACCGAGATCCTGGAGGCCGCCAGCATCGCTGAGGCGCGGGCGCGGGCGCACGCCAGTGGTCCGCGTGACCTGTGCATCCTCGACCTAGGCCTGCCGGACGGCAACGGGCTGGACCTGCTGGCGGAGCTGCGGTCGGGGGGTTGGCCCCGGCTGGTCGTGCTGTCGGCCGCGGACGACCCCTACTCGGTGCGGGCCGCGTTCGTGGCCGGCGCGCAAGGCTACCTGCTGAAGTCCGCGTCGCCAGCGGTTGTGTCCGACGGTGTCCGCCGGGTGCTCGACGGCGGGGTGTACGCCGACCCCTCGGTGGCGTCACTGCTGGCCGCCGGGCTACGCGGCGGCCCTACCGAAAGTGGCGTGTCGGAGCTGTCCGCCCGGGAGATCGAGGTTCTCCGGCTGGTTGCCGACGGCAAGTCCAACAAGGAGATCGGCGAGTCGCTCAACCTGTCCGCGCTGACCGTGAAGAGCCATCTGGCCCGGATCGCCCGCAAGCTGGGCACCGGTGACCGGGCCGAGATGGTCGCCATGGTCATGCGGGCGGGTGTCATCCGCTGAGCCAGCGTCCGCACAGCGACCTCCCTCAGGTCGTGCCCGGACCGCCGGACGGTACGGACCGCCACCCCCCCATGGACGCCGAGGCCACGCTGGACGCCGAGCACCCGGTCGTCCCGCTCCTTGAGCCCCGCGATGGGGTACCTGACCCTGTCACGACCCGGGCCGCGCTGGCCGACATAGTGTCCCGTTACGCCGCCGGGACCGGGCCGGTCGCGGTCGACGCCGAGCGGGCGTCGGGTTACCGGTACAGCCAACGGGCATACCTGGTACAGCTCCGCCGGGCCGGGGCCGGCACCGCGCTGGTCGACCCGATCTCGTTGCCGGACCTGTCCGCGCTGGGCGTCGCGCTCGCCAACGCCGAGTGGGTGCTGCACGCCGCCTCCCAGGACCTGCCCTGTCTCGCCGAGGTGGGGCTGCGGCCGGGCTCGCTGTTCGACACCGAGCTGGCCGGCCGGCTGCTCGGCTACGCCCGGGTCGGGCTGGGCTCGATGGTCGAGGAGGTGCTCGGGCTGCGGCTGGAGAAGGGCCACTCCGCCGCGGACTGGAGCACCCGGCCGCTGCCCCAGCCCTGGCTGAACTACGCTGCGCTGGACGTCGAGGTGCTGCTCGACCTGCGCGACGCGCTGGAGCGGGAGCTGGTCGAGGCCGGGAAGCTGGACTGGGCCCGGCAGGAGTTCGCCGCGGTGCTGGCCGCGCCGCCGCCGACTCCCCGGACCGACCCGTGGCGACGTACCTCAGGGATGCACAAGATCCGCAACCGGCGGCAGATGGCCGCGATCCGGGCGCTGTGGCAGTCCCGCGACGACCTAGCCCAGCTCCGTGACCTGGCGCCGGGCCGCATCCTGCCGGACAGCGCGATCGTCGCCGCCGTGCTGGCCGACCCGAAGAGCGCAGCGGAGCTGCAGACGTTGCCGGTCTTCGGCGGGCGGCACCACCGGCGGTTGGCCAGCCGGTGGTACGCCGCGCTCCACCAGGCCCGCGGCCTGCCCGACTCCGCGCTCCCCCAGCACACCGTGCCCAGCGACGGTCCGCCGCCGATCAGCCGCTGGGCCGAGCGGGACCCGATGGCGGCGGCCCGGCTGGCCAGCGCCCGGGCCGGGCTGGGCGAGCTGGCCGAACGGGTGCGGATGCCGGTGGAGAACCTGCTGACCCCCGAGGTGGTACGCCGGCTGGCCTGGACCCCACCGCCCGACACCAGCCCGGCCGCGATCCGCGCGGTGCTGCGTGGCCACGGCGCCCGGCCCTGGCAGATCGAGCTGACCGCCGAGCTGCTCAGCGCCGCACTGCGTGTTCGTTAGGATGCTGTCCCAGCGGGGTGATGGTGACCAGCGTGCCGTGGCAGCTCGGCGCCGTGTGACAGTGGGGCGGTGCGGCGGTACGGGACCCGGTCGAGCGGCGGCCTGACGGTGGCCAGGACGGTCACCGGCCTGGCGCTGGCCCTGCTCGGGCTGCCGGCGCTGACCGCCGCCCTGGTGGCCAGCCGGTCTGCGCTGTCGCTGGCCAGCGTGCTGCTGGTCTACCTGCTGGCGGTGGTCGCGGTGGCCGTGGCCGGCGGCCTCGGGCCGGCGCTGCTGGCCGCGGTGGCGTCGTTCGGGCTGGCCAACTTCTACCTCACGCCGCCGTACCACACCTTCCGGATCGAACAGCGGGACAGCGTGATCGCCCTGGTGGTCTTCGTCGTGGTGGCCAGCACGGTTGCTGCCGTGGTCGAGCTGGCTGCCCGGCGCCGGGTCATGGCCGCCCGGGACCGGCAGGCGGCGGAGCTGCGGACGGCGCTGCTGGCCGCGGTGGGCCATGACCTGCGCACGCCGTTGGCCGGGATCAAGGCGGCGGTGTCCAGCCTGCGGCAGGACGACGTGGCTTGGTCGGCGGCGGACACGGCGGAGCTCCTGGCCGCCATCGAGGAGTCCGCCGACCGGCTGGCCGGCCTGGTGGCGAACCTGCTGGACATGAGCCGGCTGCAGGCCGGGGTGCTGGCGGTCGAGCTGCGCCCGGTGGCGCTGGACGAGGTGGTGGCCCGGGCGATGGTCGAGATCCGCGGCGGGGACCTACGCGGTGGCGACGTGCGGGTCGGCGTCGCGGAGGACCTGCCGCTGGTCCGGGCCGACGCGGGGCTGCTGGAGCGGACCGTGGCGAACCTGCTCACCAACGCCCGGCGGCACACCCCGGACGGGACGCCGGTCCAGGTCACCGCGCGGGCCGCCGACGGGCTGGTCCGGCTGGCCGTGGTCGATGCCGGTCCCGGGATCGCGGCGGCCGACCGGGCCCGGGCGTTCGCCCCGTTCCAGCGGCTCGACGACCGCCGTGGTGGTGTCGGCCTCGGGCTGGCCATCGCCCGCGGCTTCACCGAGGCCATGGGCGGCACCCTCGCACCGTCCGACACACCCGGCGGAGGGCTCACCATGACCATCACGCTCCCCGTCGCCCGAACGACGGTGCCCCGGTGACCCGGGTGCTGATCGTGGACGACGAGCCCCAGCTCCTGCGCGCGCTGCGGATCAACCTGCGGGCCCGGCAGTACGACGTGGACACCGCCGCGGACGGCGCCAGCGCCCTGGCGACCGCGGCCCGGCGGCCACCGGACCTGGTGATCCTCGACCTCGGCCTACCCGACCTGGACGGGGTCGAGGTGGTCCGCGGGCTGCGCGGCTGGTGCTCGGCACCGATCATCGTGCTGTCCGCCCGGGAGACCCAGGCCGACAAGGTGGCCGCGCTGGACGCCGGCGCCGACGACTACGTCACCAAGCCGTTCGGGATGGACGAGCTGCTGGCCCGGCTGCGGGCGGCGCTGCGCCGGGCCACGCTCACCGAGGACGCGCCGATGGTGCGCACCGAGGCGTTCACGGTGGACCTGGCGGCCAAGCGGGTCCACACCCCGGCCGGTGAGGTGCGGCTGACCCCGACCGAGTGGCATCTGCTGGAGGTGCTGGTCCGCCACCCGGGCAAGCTGGTCAGCCAGCGGCAGCTCCTGCAGGAGGTCTGGGGGCCGGCGTACAGCTCGGAGACCCACTACCTGCGGGTGTACCTGGCCCAGCTCCGCCGCAAGCTGGAGCCCGACCCCACCACGCCGCGGTACCTGGTGACCGAGCCCGGCATGGGCTACCGCTTCCACCCCTAACCTTGTGGCTGATCTCGCACCTCATCGGCAGCTTCTGGCCGAAGACGTTGGCAGCCACGCCGAGCCCGACGGCGATCGCGATGCCGATGGCCGCGCCGAGCACCACCCGCCAGCCGGAGTCAGCGGTCGCGGCGGCGACCAGGGTCAGGGCGGCCTCAAGCCTTCCCGAGCCATGATCAACAAGGCGACCAGATAAAGGTTAGGCTAGCCTAACCCGGCAGACGAGACCCAGGGCACATTACGTCGGCCGCGCGGCGACCCACCAGCCCCGCTCGGGTACGATTCTTGTTACCCATGAGTAACCGCGACCATCGTCGCACCCTGTCCGCTCCACGGCCTCCGACGCCTCATCACCACGAACCATCCGCATCACCCAGGAGCTACCTGTGGCGACACCGACCGCGCGCACATCCAGGCAGCACGAGTCCAGCCAGCACCTAGCCAGCGAGCGCCCAGCCCGGGAGCGCCTGGTCCGGGACGTCGTCTTCGTCGACGGCGTCCGGACGCCGTTCGGCAAGGCCGGCCCGAAGGGCATCTACGCCGAGACACGGGCCGACGACCTGATCATCCGGGTCATCCGGGAGCTGCTGCGCCGGCACCCCGAGCTGCCACCGGAGCGGGTGGACGAGGTCGCCGTCGCGGCCACCACCCAGATCGGCGACCAGGGGCTGACCCTCGGCCGGACCGCCGCCCTGCTGTCCGGCCTGCCCAGGTCGGTGCCCGGCTACTCCATCGACCGGATGTGCGCCGGAGCAATGACCGCGGTGACCACGGTGGCCGGCGGCATCGCGTTCGGAGCGTACGACGTGGCCATCGCTGGCGGCGTCGAGCACATGGGCCGGCACCCAATGGGCGAGGGCGTGGACCCCAACCCGCGGTTCGTCGCGGAGAAGGTGGTCGACACCTCGGCGCTCGTGATGGGCCAGACCGCGGAGAACCTGCACGACCGCTTCCCCGCGCTGACCAAGGCGCGCGCCGACGCCTACGCCGCGAACAGCCAGGCGAAGTACGCCAAGGCGGTGGCCGAGGGCCGGATCGGGCCGGACCTGGTGCCGATGGCGACCCGGTCGGTCGAGCTCGGCTGGGGGGTGGCCAGCCGGGACGAGCCGCCCCGGGCGGGCACCACGGTCGAGATCCTGGCCGGGCTGAAGACGCCGTTCCGCCCGCACGGCCGGGTCACCGCCGGCAACTCCGCCGGCCTGAACGACGGCGCCACCGGCTGCATCGTGGCGGCCGAGCCGGTAGCCCGCGAGCTCGGCCTGCCGGTGCGGATGCGGCTGGTCGGGTACGCCTTCGCCGGGGTCGAGCCGGAGGTGATGGGCGTCGGGCCGGTGCCGGCCACCGAGAAGGTGCTGGCCACGACCGGGCTGTCCATCGAGGACATCGGGCTGTTCGAGGTCAACGAGGCGTTCGCCGTCCAGGTGCTGGCGTTCCTGGACCACTTCGGCATCGCTGACGACGACCCGCGGGTCAACGCCTACGGCGGTGCCATCGCGGTCGGCCACCCGCTGGCGTCGTCCGGCGTACGGCTGATGACGCAGCTCGCGCGGCAGTTCGAGGATCATCCTGAGGTGCGCTACGGGCTGACCACCATGTGCATCGGGATCGGCATGGGCGGCAGCGTGATCTGGGAGAACCCGGCCTACGCCGGGCAGGGCGAGGGGGGATCGGCATGAGCACGCTGGACATTGGGGAGGTCACGGCGCTCTTCCCGGACGAGCTGGTCACCCGGTCCGTCGTCCGGTACGTCGAGCTTCCCGCGGTGGACGGGAGAGTCGTCGGCGCCGGCGCCGCGGGCGAGCTCGCCCTGGTCACGCTGGACAACGGCATGGACCACACCAAGCCGTCCACCTTCGGGCCGGCCGGGCTGGCGTCGCTGTCCGCCGCGCTGGACGAGATCGAGGCCCGTACGCCGGCCGTCGCCGCGATCGCGGTCACCGGCAAGCCGTTCGTCTTCGCGGTCGGTGCGGACCTCAAGGGCGCGGCTCGCATCGCCAGCCGCGACCAGGCGCTGCGGATCGGCCGGGCCGGGCATCAGGTGTACCGGCGGCTGGTGGAGTCCCCGGTGCCGACGTTCGCCTTCGTCAACGGCGCCGTGCTGGGCGGCGGGCTGGAGCTGGCGCTGGCCTGCCGGTACCGCACCCTGTCCGGGTCGACCGCCGCGATCGCCTTCCCGGAGTGCTTCCTCGGGCTGGTGCCGGGCTGGGGCGGGTGCACCCTGCTGCCCAAGCTGATCGGCGCCGAGCGGGCCATCGCGGTCATCGTCGACAACGCGCTGGCGCAGAACAAGATGCTCTCGCCGAGGCAGGCGGCCGAGCTGGGCATCGTAGACGTGCTACTGGAGCCGGCCGACTTCCTGGAGGAGTCGCTGCGCTGGGCGGCTCGGGTGCTGGCCGGCGAGACCATCGTCGCCCGGCCGGCCGTCGACACCTCGACGCAGACGTGGGACGGCGCGGTGGCCCGGGGCCGGGCCGGGCTGGCGGCTCGGCTGCACGGTGCCGCGCCCGCCCCCGTCGCGGCGTTGGACCTGATCGCGGCGGCCCGCACCAACACGGTGGCGGAGGGCTTCGCCGCCGAGGACGAGGTGCTGGCCGACCTGCTGGCCAGCGCGGAGCTCCGGGCCGGGCTGTACTCCTTCGACCTGACGCAGCGGCGGGCCAGGCGGCCGGTCGGCGCCCCGCCGAAGGAGCTCGCCCGCCCGGTGACCAAGGTGGGCGTGGTCGGTGCCGGGCTGATGGCCAGCCAGCTCGCGCTGCTGTTCGCCCGCCGGCTGGAGGTGCCGGTCGTCCTCACCGACCTGGACCAGGCCCGGCTGGATCGGGGCGTCAGCTACGCGCACGGCGAGGTCGACAAGCTGGCCGGCAAGGGCCGGGTCGGACCGGACCAGGCGTCCCGGCTCAAGTCGCTGGTCACCGGCTCGCTCAGCAAGGACGCCTTCGCCGACGCCGACCTCGTCATTGAGGCCGTGTTCGAGGACATGAAGGTGAAGAAGCAGGTCTTCGCCGAGGTCGAGGCGGTGGTCTCGGCCGAGTGCCTGCTAGCCACCAACACCTCCTCGCTGTCGGTCGGCGAGATGGCGGCGGACCTGGCCCACCCGGAGCGGGTGGTCGGCCTCCACTTCTTCAACCCGGTCGCGGTGCTGCCGCTGCTGGAGGTCGTCCGATCCGAGCAGACCGACGACGCGACGCTGGCCACGGCGTTCGCGGTGGGCAAGAAGCTGAAGAAGTCGTGCGTGCTGGTCAAGGACGCGCCGGCGTTCGTGGTCAACCGGCTGCTGACCCGGTTCCTCGGCGAGGTGCTGCGGGCGCTGGACGAGGGCACCGACTTCGCTGAGGCGGACGAGGCGCTGGACCCGCTCGGGCTGCCGATGCGGCCGCTGGTGCTGCTGGCGCTGGTCGGCCCGGCGGTGGCGCTGCATGTGGCCGAGACACTGCACGAGGCGTACCCGGACCGGTTCGCCACCTCGGCGAAGCTGCGTCAGGTGGTCGAGCTGGGCAAGGCGTCGATCTACCAGTGGGACACCGGAAGCCCGGTGCTCGACCCGGACATCGCCGCGGTGTACGGGCCACGCGGGGGCGGGCCGAGCGGCGCCGAGCTGCGCGAGCGGGCGCTGGCCGCGCTGGCCGAGGAGGCCCGGCTGATGCTGGACGAGGGCGTGGTCGCCGAGGCGCAGGACATCGACCTGTGCATGATCCTCGGTGCCGGCTGGCCGTTCCACCTCGGCGGGATCACGCCGTACCTCGACCGGACCGGGGTGGCCGAGCGGGTGACCGGCCGGCGGTTCCTGCCGCCCGGCGTGGCCAGCCTGCCCCACGCCTGACGTGCCCGTGCTTGCCTGTAGCGACAAGCTGTCACCAGTTGCTGGGGGGCTAGCGAGTAGAGACATGGCAGAGTGAATCTGAGTCGTTCGGGTTTGCGAGCGACAGTATGCGCCGTAGAGTCCTGTCACGTGGCGCTGGACAGTTCAGTATCCAAAGTTCGACGAACGAGGTTCGTCGAGGCGATCTTCAGCGTCGTCTCTGGGCTGACAGCTCTGCTCACAGGTGTAGTTGCCGCTCGGCTGGTCGGTTCACATGAGGTACTAGTGCTCCTAACCGCCGCGGCAGTCATAACGACAGTCTCCTGCGTCACTGGTCCTCATGTGGTCGACAGCCTAGTTCACTGGAGCGGGGAGCTGACAAGTCGTCATCAACGATAGGTTCGCAGCCAATGGGCTTTCGGCGGACAGACACAGCCGCCTTTACGGCGCCCACACTTCCACCGCCAACTAGACCTGCCAGGACGGTGGAGATCCCGCCAGACTCGGGAAGCAGGTGCACGACCAGGGCGATGCCAAGAAGAAACAAGGCAAGTGGCACGCACACAGCCAGCAGGCTCTTCGCCAGCTCAACGAATGACCATCTTCGGACTTCGCAAATCAATTCTATCCAGCTTCCCGGCGGAGTCGTGTCCGGCTGTGCAGGATGCAGAGCTCGACCCGTGCGGGACGGTGTCAGCCTCTGCGACGGACCCGGTTCCGACGCCGTGGAGGACCGGTTGTCGTCCCGCGAGACGCGAACTCCGCTGCCATCAGGCCGCATGGTCATTTCCGATCCATCGACCCAGAGCACCGCCAGTTGCTGGAGACCAGACTCGGCACGCGCAGCGTGGGCATATTGGGTGGCACCGTCACAGCATGAACGGTGAGTGGCAACGGCGGGCACGTCAAGTGCCTGGGAGGGTGCATTAAGTGAGCATTCGTATACCGAGCGCGAACGTGATCATCCTGGACCCGGTCGGGCGGCTACTCATGGTCAGCCGGGCAACCGGGCCAGGCCGGGGGTGGGTATCGGGGTGGTTGGCTGAACGATGACATGGAGCCACAGCGGTACAACTCCGACATCACGGTCCTGGGTGATCGTCGACAACCTGACGATCCCGGACCCGCGTCATCGCGTGGTACTTGCTCGCCCCCCAGTCGTGGTCCTTCTCGGTCCGACCGGCAGTGCGAGGGTCATCTTGGGCGACGCGATGCGGCTCGCACCGTCGCCTCGCGCGTACCCAGGCGAACGTGCGCTCCCGGTGGACCCCGCCAGTGGTGGTTCGACGGGGTAGGACGTCATCGTCGGTCTGCGCGCCCACGGTCCAGACCCAACTACCCAACAGCCAAGCCGAACTCCCGGTCAGCCAGATTGGTGGCCTTGCCACTGAACGCCAGCCTAGCACTAACAGCGCCGCCCGGCCCTCTCGCATAGCCATTCGTACTTTCTCTCCGCCTGTGGAGTTGGCTCCTCCGGCGCCGAATAGACCACATCGAGTGACCGGACCCGTACAGGGCCTAATTTCCTTGGCATCTGGCACAATCGCCAATCAAGGCAGACTGACAGCGCTAGGCACACCCCCGACCGTGGCGGCGGTCCGAACGCCTCGTTGATGGAGATCGCCAGACGAGCCCGAAACACATGATTTCAAACCTACGGACGGCTCGCGGCACCCGCTCAGCCGAATGACCGTGCTCCCTTGGCAAGCCGGTGAAATTCTCCCGATCGCGTGCAGCTAACAGGACGACATTACTCGTCGACTAGCGACTCGGCCGTCCCTGTCAAGGTAGATCCTCCGATCTCAAAAGTTCTCGAACGCAAGAAAAATCCCCGCCAATCCCGTAGAATGGCGGGGAGTAATGTCCGCAGGTTACCCGGGCCGCCTAGCTTTCGCAAACTGGTCTGGGCGTCGGCTCGTCTGGGCGTCGGCTCCAGCCAGGCAGCGCGACGTAACGCCGGCCTTGTCGCGAAGATCCAGCAGGACACGCCCGCGTGCCGCACCGGATCTTCGCGACAAGCGGGGTCAGCCGTTGGCGACGCCGGTGACGGCGGGCAGGTCGAGGTGGAGCACGGCGCCGCTGCGCTCACCCGGGGTGAAGTAGACGACCTGCCCGTCCGGGCGCACGGCCAGCACCGAGCCGGAGTCGGTCCAGCGGGCGGCCGGCGGGTACGGCAGCGGCCGGCCGCCGTCCAGCGCCACCACCTGCAGCTCAGCCTCGGAGTCCGGCGCGATCGGCCCGACGATCAGCCGGGCGTGGTCGTTGACCCGGCCCAGCACCGCGAACGCCGCGCCGTCCTCGGCCAGCGTGCCCGGCCCGGTCACCTGAACCGCGGACAGCGACGGCATCATCCGCAGCTCGCCGGTGCGCAGGTTCAGCACGGCCAGCCGCTGGTCGATCCGCAGCAGCACCACGCCGGAGGCCACGTCGAGCGCCTGGCCCCGGCTGAGCAGCCGGCGCCGCCCGGCCCCTGGCAGCACCAGGGTCATCGCCTGCTCGCCCGCACTGCTGGCGATCACCTGGCCGCGCACCGCGCCGACCGGCTGGTATCCCCTGGGCACCGCGATCACCGCCCCGGTCGGCGCACCGTCCAGCCGGTACTGCCGCACCCGGCCCCCAGCGAACAGCCAGACCGTCAGGTTGTTCGCGTCCGGCACGATGGCCCGGGCCTCGCCGAGCCGCACCAGCCCGCCGTCCCGAGGCACGACGTACCCGACCAGCCGGCCGCTCGGGAACCGCACCAGCACGGCGTGCGCGCGGTAGCACGGCTGGACCTGCAACACCCGGCCACCGGGCGGCACCTGGACCGGCACCGCCTTCGCCGCGGTCCGGTCGTAGTGCACCAGGCCACCCCCGGTGACCAGGGTCATCGGCCCGATGCCGCTCGGCGTGGTGCTGCCGGTCTTGACCGGGATGGTCACGCCGAGCGCCCGGTCCACCGGCGAGGGCTGGCCGTGCGCCACACTGACCAGTGCCGCCACCAGCAGGACGGCGCCCGGGACCAGCGGCCGGCGCGTCCACCCGGGCAGCCCACCTGCGCGTCGCGGCCTCCCCTGCACGGCCGGCATTCTCGCAGACCAGCCCCGCGTCGCCGGCACGACAGCCGCCGTCAGCCGGCAGTCGGGAGGACCAGCGTGACCGCGAGACCGCCGGCCGGTAGCGGCTCGGCCCGCACCGTCCCCCCGTGCGCCGACACGACCGCCCGGACGATGGACAGCCCGAGCCCGGCGCCGCGCCCCGCCGTACGGGCCGGCCCACCCCGGTGGAACGGCGTGAACAGCTCCTCCACCGTGGCCGGATCCACCACCGACCCGGTGTTGCACACCGCCAGCCGGACGGCGCCCAGCCGCTCAGGTCCACAGTGGACGGTCAGTGAGCCGCCGGGCAGGTTGTGCCGGACGGCGTTCTCCACCAGGTTGCCGACCAGCCGGTCCAGCAGCGCCGGGTCGCCGAGCACCGGCGCTGGCTCGGCCCGCACGGTCACCGTCAGGCCCTGCCGGCCCGACTCGGCCGCGACCGCCCCGGCCGCCCGCCGGACCAGCCCGGCCAGGTCGACCGGCTCGCGGACCCGCAGCCCCCGCTGGACCTGCGCCTCGCTGGTGGCCAGCACCAGCAGTGCGTCGACGAGCCCGGCGGCCCGCTCGGTGGCGTCGCGCACCACCTCCCCCATCCCGCGCAGGTCCGCGGCGGTCGCGGCCGGGTCGGACAGCGCCACGTCGACCTCGGTACGTAGCACGGTCAACGGCGTCCGCAGCTCGTGCGCAGCGTTGGCGACGAACCGGCGCTGGCTGTCGAACGCCGCACCGAGCCGGGCCAGCATCGCGTCGAAGGTGTCGGCGAGCTCCTTGACCTCGTCGTTCGGGCCGGTCATCGCGATCCGCGCGCCCAGCGTGTCGGTGGACAGCCTGCGGGCCGTCGCGGTGACCCGGCTGACCGGATGCAGCGCCTGACCAGCCAGGATCCAGCCGGCCAGCAGCCCGACCGCGGCCACCGCGCCGAAAGCCAGCGCGCCAGTGTGCAGCAGCCGGTCGCGGGCCGAGTCCCGGGCGGCCTGCCGCAGCTCCTCGCCGGTCACCGTCCCGAGCTGCCCGTCCGCCGTACGGAGCTGCACCGTGGTCCCGGGCGCGAGCTGCGGCAGCTTGGCGACGGTGTCGTCCAGCAGCGCCGCGGCGGTAGCCAGCAGCGCGCCGGCCACCACCACGAGCAGCCCGCCGTACAGCACGGTCAGCCGCAGCCGCAGGGTGAGCCTCACCGGCCGACCCGGTAGCCCGCGCCGACCACCGTCTCGATCACCGGCGGCGCACCGAGCTTGCGCCGCAGCGTCATCACGGTGACCCGGACCGTGGTGGTGAACGGGTCGGCGTTCTCGTCCCACACCCGGTCCAGCAGCTCCTCGCTGGAGACGACCGCGCCACCGGCCGCGAGCAGCACCTCCAGGACGCCGAACTCCTTGCGGGTCAGGTCCAGCGGCCGGCCGGAACGGCTCGCGGTCCGCCGGGCCGGGTCCAGCGCCAGGTCGCCGCTGGTGAGCACCGGGGGCGTCGGCGGCACCGCGCGGCGGCCCAGGGCGCGCACCCGGGCCACCAGCTCGGCGAACGCGAACGGCTTGGCCAGGTAGTCGTCCGCGCCCAGGGACAGGCCCTCCACCCGGTCGGCCACCCCGGCCGAGGCGGTCAGCATCAGCACCCGGGTCAGGGTGCGCTCGTCAGCCAGCCGGCGGCACAGCTCATCGCCCGACATGCCGGGCAGGTCGCGGTCCAGCACCACCACGTCGTACCGGGTGACGGCGGCCTTCTCGTGCCCGGCCAGGCCGTCGTAGGCGACGTCGACCGCCATGCCTTCGCGCCGCAGCCCACGGGCCACCGCGTCGGCGACCTGGGCCTCGTCCTCCACCACCAGAACACGCACCGCCCACCCCTTTCCGGCCACCCTCCCCTGACGATCATCGAGTTGTAGTCGCTAGATGATCTCTGCCGACGACAACAACTCGATGATCGTCGGGGGGGCGGGTCAGGACTCGGCGGGCTGGCCCGAGGAGTCCTGGGCCGATGCCGGGTCCTGACCGCCATCCAGCCGGGAGACCCACTCGACCACCCGGCGGGCGATGTCCTGCGCTGTCAGCCCGATCTCGGCCTTGACCTCGGCCACCGTGCCGTGGCCGAGGAACCGCGGCGGGATGCCAACCTCCCGGGTCGGCACGTCGTTGCCCGCGTCGCGCAGCTCCTGGGCCAGCCGGGCGCCGACGCCACCGGACCGGACGCCGTCCTCCAGCGTCACCACCAGCCGGTGCCGGGCGGCCAGGGACAGCAGCGCCGGGTCCACCGGGGCGACCCAGCGTGGGTCCACGACGGTGGACCCGATGCCCTGCGCCGCCACCCGGTCGGCTACCTCCAGCGTGTCGCGTGCCATCGCGCCGACGCTGACCAGCAGCACGTCCGCGCCCGGCGCCGCGCGCAGCACGTCGACCCCGCCGAGCCGACCGACCGCGGGCACCTCCGGGCCCAACGGCGTCTTCGGGTACCGCACCACGGTCGGCCCGGCGGCCCACTCGACCGCCTCCCGCAGCTCCGCGCGCAGGGTGACCTCATCCCGGGGCGCGGCGATCCGCAGGTCCGGCACCACGCCGAGGATGGCCAGGTCCCACATGCCGTTGTGGCTCGGCCCGTCGTCGCCGGTCACCCCCGCCCGGTCCAGCACGAAGGTCACCGGCAGCCGGTGCAGGGCGACGTCCATCAGTAACTGGTCGTAGGCGCGGTTCAGGAAGGTCGCGTAGACCGCCACCACCGGGTGCAGCCCGCCCAGCGCCAGCCCGGCGGCCGACGTGGCGGCGTGCTGCTCGGCGATACCGACGTCGAAGATCCGGCCGGGGTACGCCGCGGCGAACGCGCCCAGCCCGGTCGGTTCCAGCATGGCGGCGGTGATCGCGACGACGTCTGGCCGGTCGGCGCCGATCGCAACCATCTCGTCGGCGAACACCTCGGTCCACCGCCGGCCGGGCTTGGCGTGCTGCCGGCCGGTGACCGGGTCGAACGCTCCCGGCCCGTGCAGGCAGTCGGCATGGTCGTTCTCGGCCGGCTCGTATCCTTGGCCCTTGCGGGTCACGCAATGCACGATGACCGGACCGCCGAAGTCACGGGCCCGCCGCAGCGCGTGCTCCACCGCCGCCAGGTCATGCCCGTCCACCGGGCCGACGTACTTGAGCCCCAGGTCCTCGAACAGGCCCTGCGGCGCCAGCACGTCCTTCAGCCCGCGCTTGACCCCGTGCAGCGCGTCGTACAGCGGCGGCCCGACCACCGGCGTGCGCGACAGCGACTCCTTGATGACCTCCAGCGCCTTCTCGTAGCCCGGATTGAGCCGCAGCGAGGCCAGGTGGTCGGCCAGCCCGCCAATGGTCGGCGCGTAGGACCGGCCGTTGTCGTTGACGACGATCACCACCGGCAGGTCGGAGACGGCGATGTTGTTCAGCGCCTCCCAGCACATCCCACCGGTCAGCGCGCCGTCACCGACCACCGCCACGACGGCCCGCCGCTCGCCCCGCAGCCGGTATGCCTTGGCCATCCCGTCGGCGTAGGACAGCGCGGTGGAGGCGTGGCTGTTCTCGATGATGTCGTGCTCGGACTCGGCCTGGCTCGGGTACCCCGACAGCCCGCCGCGTTGCCGGAGCCGGTCGAACCCGTGCTGCCGGCCGGTCAGGATCTTGTGCACGTACGCCTGATGGCCGGTGTCCCACAGGATCCGGTCAGTCGGCGAGTCGAAGACCCGGTGCAGCGCGAGGGTGATCTCGACCGCGCCCAGGTTGGGGCCGAGATGGCCCCCCGTGCGGGACACCTTCTGCACCAGAAAGTCCCGGATCTCCGCCGCCAGCTCGCTCGCCTGTGCCGGGGTGAGCCGCTTGACGTCGTACGGCGAGCGGATCCGAGCTAGCGGGCTTCGTCGCAGTTTGTCAGCCACGCCCGATACTCTAGACGCGCCTCCGGTCGGAAACGCCGGATTCGACGGTGGCGTACGGCGTTCGCTTCCAGCGGCTCAGCCGGTGCCGGTGGCCTCGCGGCCGCGGCGGGTCACGGCGTCCACGATGACCGCGGCCAGCAGCACCGAGCCGGTGATGATGAAGCGCAGCTCGTCGGAGAGGTTGAGCAGGTTCAGCCCGTTCGGGATGGCGCCGATGACCAGGATGCCGAGCAGCGCGGCGTAGCGGCGGCTGCGCCCCCCGAACAGGCTGGCCCCGCCGATGACCGCAGCGGCGATGGCGTTGATCAGCACGTCGCCGGTGCCGGTGTCACGGCCGGCCGAGCCGGACCGCATGGCCTCGATCACCCCGCCGGTCGCGGCCAGGGTGGAGGCCAGCACGAAGACCGAGGCACGCACCAGGTCAACTCGCAGGCCAGCCCGGCGGGCCGCCTCGATGTTGCCGCCGATGGCGAAGATGGCCCGCCCGTACCGGGTCCGCCGCAGCACCCACTCGACCACGACGACCAGGGTCAGGAAGACCACGAAGATGTACGGGACGCCCAGGTCCTGGCACAGCGTGTAGATCACCGCGGCGGCCAGCAGCGCAAGCGTGCCGGCCTTGATCGCGATCAGGGACGGCGGCGGCGCCAAGAGCCCGGCCCGGATCCGCTCGCGGCGGCGGGTGAGCTGGGTGGCCAGGAAGGCCCCGACCAGCACCGCGGCGATGACGGCGCTGCCGACGTACCCGAAGTACCTGAACTCGCCGAACCGCAGCAGGCCGCCGCCGCGCGGCAGGTTGATCGTGCCGGTCCGGGACAGCACCTGGCGCTGCACGCCCTGCCAGACCAGCAGCCCGGCCAGGGTGATCACGAACGACGGCACCCCGAACCGGGTGAACAGCAGGCCGTGCACCAGCCCGATCACCGCACCGGCACCGACCGCGAGCAGTACCGACAGCCCGGGCGAGAGGCCGTGGTTGACGTTGGACACGGCCAGGATTGCTGCCGCCGCGCCGCTGACCGAGCCGACCGACAGGTCGATCTCGCCGAGCAGCAGCACCAGCACCACGCCGAGGGCGATGACACCGGTGGAGGCGACCTGGCTGGCCAGGCTGACCAGGTTGGCGCTGGACAGGAACGTCGGGTTGGCGACCTGGAAGATCACCACGATGACGACAAGGCCGACGATCACCGGCAGCGAGCCGACGTCACCGGCCCGGATCCGGGCCATGGTGGCCCGGGCGACGCCGGCCAGGCCCTGCTCGCGCAGCAGCCGGGGATCGGCCAGGTCCAGCGCGAGCCGCTGCCCGGCGGCGACCGCCCCGTCGGCGGGGTCCTGGCCGTGGGTGGTGTCCTGGCCCCCGGCGGTGTTCTGCCCGGTCACCGCGGGCCTCCCGGCGACCTGCCCTCGGTACGCCGCTGGCGCTGCGTCACGACGTTGTCGGCGGCGCCGGTGATCGCGGCGACGACCTCCTCGTTGCTGGTCTCGGCGACGACGAAGTCGCCGGCGTTGCGGCCGAGCCGCAGCACGCTGACCCGGTCCGCGACGGCGAACACGTCGGCCATGTTGTGGCTGATCATCAGCACCGCGTGCCCGCGTTCGCGCAGCCGGTCGATCAGGTTGAGCACCTGCGCGGTCTGGGCCACGCCGAGCGCGGCGGTCGGCTCGTCCAGCATCACCAGCGTGGGATCGCCCAGCAGCGACCGGCTGATCGCCACCGTCTGCCGCTGGCCGCCGGACAGCGACGCCACCGGGATCCGCACGCTGGGAATCTTCGCGGACAGCTCGCGCAGCAGCTCCCAGGACCGTTTCTCCATCGCCGGCTCGTCCAGCAGGCCATGGCGGCGCAGCTCGCTGCCGAGGAAGAGGTTGCCGACCACGTCGAGGTTGTCGCAGAGCGCCAGGTCCTGGTAGACGGTGGCGATCCCCCGTGCCTGGGCGTCATGCGGGGAGGTGATGGTCACCGGTTGGCCCTCGAACTCGATGACGCCGTCGTCGGCCGGTTCGACTCCGGCGATCACCTTGACCAGGGTCGACTTGCCGGCGCCGTTGTCACCGACCAGCGCGACCACCTCGCCCGCCCTCACCGTAAGGTCGACCCCGGCCAGCGCCTGTACCGCGCCGAACCGTTTCGATATCCCGCGCATGACGAGCACCGCGGTGCCCGGCGCGGCCGCTGCGACGTTCACCCGTACACCTTCCGGTCAGGAGGTCTCGCGCGTTCAGGAGATGCCGAGGGCGCCGCAGGACTGCGCGAGCTCGCCGGTGCAGACCTGCGCCGCGGTGTAGAACCGGTCAGCGAAGATCGTCTCCTTGAGGTTGTCCCTGGTCACGGCCTTGGGCTCCAGCAGCACGCTGGGCACGTCCTTGCGGCCGTTGCTGACCTTGGCCGGCGGGTTGACGGCCTGGCCCCTGGCCAGGCTGACCGCCAGCTCGGCGGCCTGCTCGGCCTCCGGCCTGATCGCCTTGTAGACGGTCATGAACTGCTCGCCGGACAGGATTCGCTGGATGGCGGCCAGCTCGGCGTCCTGGCCGGTGGTCGGCGGGATCGGCTTGATCCCCTTGGTCCGCATCGCGGCGATGGCGCCGCCGCCGGTGCCGTCGTTCGCGGCGTAGACCCCGACGAAGCCGCGGGCACCGAGCTGCGCGATCGCGGACTCCATAAAAGCCTGCGCGTTGGCCGGCTTCCACTCCGACCAGTAGTCCTGCCTCGGGTACAGCGTGAACCCGCTGGTGTCGAGGACGGCGTGCGCGCCCTTGTTGAACAGCAGCGCGTTGTTGTCGGCCTTGTCACCGTTGATCATGACGATGGTGCCGGCGGTCGTGCCGCCGGCCCTCAGCTTGCCCACCAGGGACTGCGCCTGGAGCCGCCCGACCTTCTCGTTGTCGAAGGAGACGTAGGCGTCCAGGTCGGCGTTGGCCACCAGGCGGTCGTAGGAGAGGACCGGGACGTTCCTGGCCTTGGCCTTGTCGACCAGCAGCCCGGCGCTCTGGCTGTCGACCGGGTCCAGCACCACGACCTTGGCGCCGTTGGCGAGCACGGCGTCCATCTGGTTCTGCTGTTGGGTCTTGTCACCGTTGGCGTTCTTGTAGTCCAGGTCGCACTCGCCGCACAGCGCCTTGAGCCTGGCCTCGAACAGCGGCTTGTCGAACGACTCGTAGCGGGTGGTCTGCGTCTCGGGGAGCAGCAGCGCGACCTTGATCCGGCCGGCTGAGCCGTTCGACGTGCTGTTGCACGCGGCCAGGACCGATGCCGTCGCCAGCAGGACGAGGGCGAGGGCGAGACGACGTGAGGCGATCACCGGGTGCTCCTCCAAACCGAAGCGGAACCATGAGCCGAGCGAACCGAGCGAGCGAAGCGCTGCCGCCTGGGACGCGGGGAGGGCAGCGGGCCACGCTCGACCGACATTGAGCCGCGCGCCCATATTTGTCAAGAGTTGGACGTAACGAAGGCGGCAGATGGTCAGCGATGTGTCGATGGTGAGATGCAAAAGGATCTATCAGGTCGATTGCGCCATCAGAATAGGCAGGTAGCGTCCGTTCTTGACAGAACACGCGAGGTACGCCGACGATCCGGCCATGCCCATCGGCGCCCGGCCGGACCCGTCGCTGCGCGGAAACGCGCGCCGCGTCGCCGAGGCGCTGCGGCACAGCGGGCCAGCCACCCGGGCTGAGGTGGCGGCCCGCACCGGACTGTCCCGGGCCACCGTGTCGGCGGCGCTGTCCCAGCTACTCGACCTCGGGCTGGTGCTGGAGACCGGCGAGTCCGCACCCGGCGGGCCGGGCGGCGGGCGGCGTCCCGGGGTGATCCGGCTCGGCCCGCGGGCCGGGCTGGCGGTCGGTGTGGACGTGGGCCGGCAGCACCTGAGGGCGGTGGTCGCCGACCTCGGGCACGAGGTCCTGGCCGAGGTCGCCGAGCCGAGCGCGTTCGGCCAGCCGGCCGGCCCGGTCCTGGACCGGGCCACCGAGATGGTCGGCCGGGCACTGGCGGAGACCGGCCTCGGGCCGGTCGACGTGCTCGGCGTCGGGCTCGGCCTGCCGGCGCCGATCGACCAGCTCACCGGCCGGGTGAGCGCGCCGACCATCCTGCCGGAGTGGGCGGCAATCCACCCCGGCCCGGAGCTTGCCGACCGGCTCGGGCGGCCGGTGCTGGTGGACAACGACGCCAATCTCGGCGCCCTCGCCGAGCACCTCTGGGGCGCCGGCCGCGGCATCTCCACGATGGCGTACGTCAAGGCCGCGACCGGCATCGGCAGCGGGCTGATCCTGGACGGCCGGCTGTTCCGCGGCGCGGCCGGCACGTCCGGCGAGCTCGGGCACATCACGCTGGACGAGCACGGCGACGTGTGCCGGTGCGGCAACCGCGGCTGCCTGGACCTGGTGGCGGGCGGCAACGCGCTGGTCGCGATGCTGCGGCGCACCCACCCGGAGGTGGCCGGCCTGGCCCAGCTCATCGCGCTGGCCCGCGAGGGCGACGGCGCCTGCCGGCGGATCGTGGCCGACGCCGGTACGCACGTCGGCGTGGCGCTGGGCAGCCTGGTCAACCTGGTCAACCCGGAACGGGTGGTGATCGGCGGCGAGCTCGGCCGGGCCGGCGAGATCCTGCTGGAGCCGATCCGGTCGGCGCTGCGCCGGGTCGCCATCCCGCCCGCGGTGGCCGCCGTCCAGGTGGTGGCCGGCGAGCTCGGCGACCGTTCCGAGGTGCTCGGCGCGGTCGCCGTCGTGCTCCGTGAGCCGCACCGGCTCACCGGCCGGACGCCGTAGCGGGTCCACCTGTCGGGCGGGTCGTTCCCAGGGAGCTCCCAGGAGACACTCAGCGGGAGGCCAGCCGGAGCGGGCACCCTGATCGTGTCGCCAGGGCCCGGCGGCCGCGTACCGAGAGGGAGCACGTCGATGGTCCAGCCAGGAACCGGCACCCCGGAGGCGCGGCTGCTCGTCGTGGACGACGAGCCGAACATCGTCGAGCTGCTGTCGGCCAGCCTGCGGTACGCCGGGTTCGAGGTGGCCACCGCGGGCAACGGGCAGGACGCGCTCACCGAGGCGCACCGGTTCCGGCCCGACCTGGTGCTGCTGGACGTGATGCTGCCCGACATGGACGGGTTCGCCGTCGTCCGCCGGCTACGCGGCGAGGGCACCCGCACGCCGGTGCTCTTCCTGACCGCCCGGGACGCCACCGAGGACAAGGTCACCGGGCTGACCCTCGGCGGGGACGACTACGTGACCAAGCCGTTCAGCCTGGAGGAGGTGGTGGCCCGGATACGCGCGGTGCTGCGCCGGCTGCACGGCGGCACCGGCCCTGGCGCCACCCTGACCCGGCGCACCCTCGCCGACGTCGAGCTGAACGAGGACAGCTACGAGGTGTGGAAGGCCGGCGAGCCGGTCTCGCTGTCGCCGACCGAGCTCAAGCTGCTGCGCTACCTGATGGCCAACGCCGGCCGGGTGCTGTCGAAGACGCAGATCCTGGACCACGTCTGGAACTACGACTTCGGCGGCGACACCTCGATCGTGGAGTCCTACGTGTCGTACCTGCGCAAGAAGATCGACACGACCGAGCCACGTCTGATCCACACTCTGCGTGGCGTCGGCTACACGATGCGGCTGCCCCGCGGGTGAGGGCTCGCAGGTGAGGGAACGACGGTGAGAGCCCGGCTGGGCCGGCTCGGTCGGGCGGTGCGGGCGGTGCGGGCGGTGCGGGCCGCCCCGGCGAACACGCCGCTGCGGGTGAAGCTGGTCGCCGCGCTGCTCGTCCTGGTCGCGCTGGCCTTGGTGGTGATCGGCTTCGTCGGCACCACCATGCTGCGCGCCCAGCTGCTGAGCCGCGTGGACGCCCAGCTCACCGCGACCACGCACAGCATCGGCGAACAGCCCAAGCACGGTCACTCACCGCCCACGGGCAGCCAGCCGCCGGACGGTAGCTCCTACCGGCCAACGCTGAACACGGGATTCTTCACCCTGCTCACCGACCCGGCCGGCAACCGGATCGGCGGCGGCGACCTGCAGGTGCCAGCCGGCTCGAACCAGAGCGCACCACTGCTGCCGACCCTCACCACCGAGACAGCAGCCGGGCTCGCCGACCGGGCGCACACCGTGCCGCCAGCCGGGCCGGGCCACTCCTGGCGGGTGCTGGTCACGCCGGCGGACAACGGCGCCGGCACGCTCACCGTCGGCTACAGCCTGGAGCAGGTGGACGGCACGGTGAGCCGGCTGGTCTGGGTGGACGTCGTGGTCAGCTTGGCGGTGCTGGTCACGTTCGGCGCGCTGGGGTACGGCGTGGTGCGCTCCAGCCTGCGCGGCCTGGTCAAGGTGGAGACCACGGCCGAGGCGATCGCGGCCGGCGACCTGACCCGCCGGGTGCCGGAGCTGTCCGAGCGCACCGAGGTCGGCCGGCTGGCCGCGGCGCTGAACACCATGCTGGCCCAGGTCGAGTCGGCGTTCTCCGCGCAGCGCGTCTCCGAGGCCGGCGCGCGTGCCTCGGAGGAGCGGATGCGCCGGTTCGTCGCCGACGCCAGCCACGAGCTGCGCACGCCGTTGACCTCGATCCGCGGCTTCGCCGAGCTGTACCGGCACGGCGGGGTGCCGGACCACGGCGGCGTCGGCCGGATGATGGACCGGATCGAGAGCGAGGCCACCCGGATGGGCGTGCTGGTCGAGGACCTGCTGCTGCTCGCCCGGCTGGACCAGCAGCGGCCCCTGGAACGGCGCCCGGTCGACCTGCTCGAGCTGGCCGCCGACGCGGTGCACGACGGCCCGGCGGTAGCGCCGGGGCACCGGGTCCACCTCGAGGTGGCCGGCTCTGACGACGCGCCGCCGGTGGTGCTCGGCGACGAGGCCCGGCTGCGGCAGGTGATCGCGAACCTGCTGTCCAACGCCGTCACCCACACCCCGGCCGGGAGCACGGTGACCGTCCGGGTCGGCGTGGCCGGCGCCACGGCCGAGCTGGCCGTGTCCGACGACGGGCCGGGGCTCGCACCCGAGCACGCGGCGCGGGTGTTCGAGCGGTTCTACCGGGCGGACGCCGCCCGCAGCCGGACCCGCGGCGGCGCCGGTCTCGGGCTGTCCATCGTCGCCGCTCTGGTGGCCGCGCACGGCGGCACCGTCATGCTGGACACCGCGCCCGGCGAGGGTGCGACGTTCACCGTCCGGCTTCCCCTGCACCGTGCCCCCACCCCCGTTCCACCCCCGCATCCCCCGCCCTCTCCCGCCCTCTCCCGGCGATCATTGAGCTAACGGGGCTAAATGATCTTCTACGCCCTCAACAACTCGATGATCGCCGGACGGAGGCGGGCCGGATGGCGGTCAGCGCTCCAGCAGGGCCACCGCCTCCAGGTGATGGGTCATCGGGAACAGGTCGAACGCGCGCAGCCCGGCAAGCTGGTAGCCGTGCTCGGCGGCCCGGCGCAGGTCCCTGGCCAGCGCCGCCGGATCGCAGGCGACGTACACCACGGCCCGGGCCCCGAGCCCGCACACCGCGGCCATGACCTGCTGGCCGGCCCCGGCCCGCGGCGGGTCGAGCACTACCAGGTCTGGCCGGAGGTCCAGCCCGTCCTGGCCCGCCAGCCCGGCCAGCAGCCGCGGCGTGACCCGAGCGTGGCGGACCGACGCACAGGGGTACCGGGCCAGGTTAGCGGTGGCGTCCCGGACCGCGACCGGGTCTGCCTCCACGGCGAGCACCCGCCCGGCCTCGCCCACGGCGGTCGCCAGCACCCCGGCGAACAGCCCGGCCCCGGCGTACAGGTCCAGCGCCCGCTCCCCCGGGACGGGCCGCAGCATCGACCGCACGCAGCCGGCCAGGACGTCGGCCGCGGCCGGGTGGACCTGCCAGAACCCGGTGGCGGAGACCTGCCAGTCCCGCCCGGCGGCGTGCTCGACCAGCACCGCGGGACCGGTCCGCCGCGGCCTGGCGTGGGCGGCGCGCGGCGTCTCCAGCACCGCCAGCCCGCTGGGCGCCGCGACCACCTCCACCGTCCCAGCCCCCGGCCAGCGCCGGCCGAGGACACCCGCGGCGCGCACCTCGTCCGTCGTGAGTGGACAGTGGTCGAGCGGTTCGACATCGTGCGAGCGGTGCCGGCGCAGCCCGAGCCAGCCGTCCTGGGTCGCCGCGAACCTCGCCCTGGTCCGCCAGCCCAGCAACCCGCCGGGCAGCTCCTCCACCTCAACGGCCAGCGACCTGGAGGCAAGCACGTCGGCCGGCAGGCCGCCCAGCCGGGCCAGCGCCTCGCGCAGCACGGCCGTCTTGAGCGCCCGCTGGGCCGGTCCGCTCGCGTGCTGGAAATCGCAGCCGCCGCACCGGCCCGGGCCGGCGTGCGCACAGGGTGGCGGCACCCGGTCCGGCGACGCCGCGAGCACCCGGATGGCGTCGGCCCGGCAGTACGACCCGCCGGTGTCCTCGGTGACCAGGCCCAGCACCCGCTCGCCGGGCAGCGCGTGCCGGACGAAGACCACCCGCCCGCCGGGATCGCCGACCGGCCGGGCCACGCAGTGCCCGCCGTGCGCCACCGGCCCCACCGCCAGCTCGACCTCACGGCCGAGCCATGGCCCGGGCGGCCGGGCGGGCTTGGCCGAACCTGCCGAGCCCGGCCCAGGCGAGCCCGGCGCAGGCGAGCCGGACCTGGATACGGGCCGGCTCATTCGCGTTGGTCGCGCGGCCGGCCAGCCTTTGTCGGCGTGCTGGGCCGGGTCTCCGGCTCCACGCCGCGCCGTACGTCGCCTGCCTGGATCCGGCTGCCGCGGTCCACCGCCCGCTCGGACGACTCGAGCTGCCACGGCACGTTGGTCACCATCACGCCCGGCATGTACAGCAGCCGGCTCTTCAGCCGCAGCGCGGTCTGGTTGTGCAGGAGCTGCTCCCACCAGCGGCCCACGACGTACTCGGGGATGAAGACAGTGACCAGGTCGCGCGGGCTCTCCCGGCGGATCCGCTTGACGTAGGAGAGGATCGGCTTGGTGATCTCCCGGTACGGCGACTCGATCACGGTCAGCGGCACCGGAAGCCCACGCCGTTCCCAGGCCGCCAGCAGCTCGCGGGTGTCCACGTCGTCGACGTTGACGGTCAGCGCGGTGAGCGTGTCCGGCCGGGTGGCCCGGGCGTAGGCTAGCGCCCGCAGGGTCGGCTTGTGGACCTGGCTGACCAGCACGACGGCGTGGTTCCGGGCCGGCAGCAGGTGCAGCTTGTCGGTCGGCACCAGCTCGGCCGCCACCCGGTCGTAGTGCCGCCGGATGCCCCGCATGACGAAGAAGATCAGGACCATCTCCACGATCGCGATCCATGCGCCGAGCAGGAACTTGGTGATCAGCACGACCACCAGGACCGCGCCGGTCAACGCGAGCCCGAAGGTGTTGATGGCCTGCGAGCGGCGCATCCGGCGCCGGGCGGACGGGTCCTTCTCGGTGCGAAGCTGCCGGTTCCAGTGCCGGATCATGCCGGCCTGGCTGCAGGTGAAGGAGACGAACACCCCCACGATGTAGAGGTGGATGAGCCGGTTGACGTCGGCGTCGAAGGCCAGGATCAGCACCACCGCGGCACCAGCCAGCAGCACGATGCCGTTGCTGAAGGCCAGCTTGTCGCCGCGAGTGCGGAGCTGGTGCGGCAGGAGCTTGTCCCTGGCCAGGATCGAGCCGAGCACCGGGAAGCCGTTGAACGCCGTGTTCGCGGCCAGCACCAGGATCAGCGCGGTGGTCGCGGCCAGGAAGTAGAAGCCGGGCGTGAAGTTGCTGAACACCGCCTGCCCGACCTGCGCGATCAGCGTCTTCTGGTGGTAGCCGTCCGGCGCGCCGGCCAGCCGTACCGTGCTGTCGTGTTCGTCGATCACCTTGGCATGCGTGACCAGCGCCAGCGTGATGATGCCGATGATCATGGTCACCGCGATCAGGCCGAGCATCAGCAGGGTGGTCGCGGCGTTGCGGCTCTTCGGCCGCCGGAACGCCGGCACGCCGTTGCTGATCGCCTCGACCCCGGTCAGCGCGGCCGAGCCGGACGAGAACGCGCGCAGCACCAGGAAGGCCATCGCGAGCCCGGTGAAGGAGTGTGTGGTCTGGATCTGGAAATGCGCGCTCTCGGCGGGCAGGTCAGAGCCGAGCACGTAGCGCCGGAACAGCCCGTACCCGATCATGCCGAGCACCGCGACCATGAACCCGTAGGTGGGGATGGCGAAGGCGCTGCCCGACTCACGCACCCCGCGCAGGTTCAGCGCGGTGAGCACGACCACCAGCACCACCGCGATCCCCACCCGGTGCGGCTCCAGCGACGGCACCGCCGAGGCCAGGTTGTCCACGCCGGAGGAGACCGACACGGCGACGGTCAGGGTGTAGTCGACCAGCAGCGCGGCGGCCACCACCATGCCGAAGGTGCGGCCCAGGTTGGTGGTCGCCACCTCGTAGTCGCCGCCGCCGCTGGGGTAGGCGTGCACGGTCTGCCGGTACGACGCCACGACGGTGAGCATCACCACGGCCACGGCAAGACCGACCCACGGCGACAGCGCGTACGCCGACAGCCCCGCGACGGCGAGGGTGGCGAGGATCTCCTCCGGCGCGTACGCCACCGACGACAGCGCGTCGGAGGCGAACACGGGCAGCGCGATCCGCTTGGGCAGCAGCGTGTCGTGCAGCCGGTCGCTACGCAGCGGGCGGCCGAGGACGAGCCGCTTGGTCAGGTCTGTCAGCCAGGACACCCGGCCGATCGTACGGTGGCACCGCCGACTGCCATCCAGCATGCCGCCGTGTACCGTGCGACCGGGTCGGGATCGGGACTGTGGAGGCACGAGGCCGTGCACATCGTGATCATGGGCTGCGGCCGGGTGGGGTCGAGCCTGGCACATCGGCTGGAGGATGCCGGCCACTCGGTCGCGATCATCGACCAGAACCCGGCGGCGTTCCGCCGGCTCGGGCCGGACTTCGCCGGCACACAGGTGACCGGCCTCGGCTTCGACCGGCAGACGCTGGTTGAGGCGGGAATCGAGCGGGCCGGCGCGTTCGCCGCGGTGAGCAGCGGGGACAACTCCAACATCATCTCGGCACGAGTGGCCCGGGAGACGTTCGGGGTCGACCATGTGGTGGCCCGGATCTACGACCCGAAACGGGCCGCTGTCTACGAGCGGCTGGGGATCCCGACCATCGCCACCGTGCCGTGGGCCACCGGGGAGACGCTGCGCGCGCTGATCGGCGCCGAGGACGGCGAGGAGTGGCGGGACCCGACCGGTGCGGTGGCGCTGGTGCGGATCGTCGTACATGAGGGCTGGATCGGGCACCGGCTGACCGAGCTGGAGGCCGCGGTCGGTGCCCGGGTGGCGTTCCTGACCCGGTTCGGCGAGGGCCTCCTGGTCCACGCCGGCACCGTGCTCCAACAGGGCGACACGCTGCACTTCGTGCTCACCGACGAGGTCGCCGAGCGGGTCCGGTCAGCCGCTGGCCAGCCGCCGGAGGGAGCGTACTGATGCGGGTCGCCATCGCCGGGGCCGGCGCGGTCGGCCGTTCCATCGCCGCCGAGCTGGTCGAGAACGGGCACGATGTGATGCTGCTGGAGCGCGACGAGACCAACATGAAGCGGGAGATCGTGCCGGGCGCGGAGTGGGTGCTGGCGGACGCCTGCGAGGTGACCAGCATGGAGGAGGCCGGCCTGCAGAACTGCGACGTCGTGGTGGCGGCGACCGGCGACGACAAGGTCAACCTGGTGGTCTCGCTGCTGGCCAAGACCGAGTTCGCGGTCAACCGGGTGGTGGCCAGGGTCAGCGACCCGCGCAACGAGTGGCTGTTCACCGAGTCGTGGGGGGTGGACGTCGCGGTGTCCACCCCGCGGGTGCTGGCGGCCCTGGTCGAGGAGGCGGTCTCGGTGGGCGACCTGGTCCGGCTGATGACCTTCCGGCAGGGCCAGGCCAACCTGGTCGAGCTGACCCTGGCCGAGGACGCGCATGTGGTCGGCCAGCCGGTCCGGGATGTGGCGCTGCCGCGCGATGCGGCCCTGGTGGCAATCCTGCGCGGCGGCCGGGTCATCGTGCCGACCGCTGACGACCCCCTCGAGGCCGGCGACGAGCTGCTGTTCGTGGCCACGCAGGACGTCGAGACCGAGATCCGCGACCTGCTCGGCTCGGTCCACTGACCCCACCTCCCGGTGTGGTCACCTTTCGGCGCAGTGGTGACCTGTCGTTGCCGCGGGACCCCAAGAGGTCACCACACGGCGCAGAGGTGACCACATGAGCTTGGCCCACATACGCGTCAGGCGCGGTCGAAGACGTGCTCCGCGTACGGCCCGGCAACGCTGTCGAGCTGCAACACGACGTGCCCCGCCGCCGCGTGCGCGTCCCGCCAGGCCCGCTGGACGACGTTGGTCCGGGCCTGCCCCCGGGCCCCGCCCGCCGCGAGCAGCCGGTCCACCGCCGCGCACACCAGCTCGGCCGCGACCGCGAAGTCGCGCGGGCTGCGCACCAGCGCCAGCTCGGCCTCGGTACCCGAAGCACCGTCGTCGGCCGCCCGGGCGGCCCGGTCCAGCAGGAAGCCCGCCGCGTCCAGCTCCGCCGCCGACCGCGCCACCGCCACCCGCACCGGCACCTTGTCCCGCGTTCGCTGCCCGGTCACCTCCCGCTTGGCCGCGACGTACGCCGTCCACGCCGCCAGCGCCCCCCGGGCCGCCCCCAGCACCGGCGCCACGAACAGCAGCCCGTTCACCAGCTTGTACGGCGCCCCGTGGCACCGCGCCGCCGAGCCGACCGCGCGCCCGGCCAGCAGGTCGTCGTACCGGAACGTCCGGTGCTCCGGCACCCACGCCCCGTCCAGCCGCACCGTGGCGCTGCCCGTCGCGGCCAGCCCGACGTTGTCCCAGTCGCCGGCGACCGTCACCGCGCGGCGCGGCACCGCGAAGAAGCGGTACGGCGGCGGCCCACCTGCCGCGTCGTCCGGCCCGGGCTCCCCCGGCACCGGCGCCCCCACGAAGACCCACTCGGCGTGGTCCACCCCGCTGGCGAACGGCCACGCCCCCGACAGCCGCCACCCGCACGCCGCCGGCTCGGCCCGAAAGCCCGGCGCCGGCACGATGCACGCGGCCATCCGGACGTCCGGCCCCTCGCCCCACAAGTCCTGCTGGCCCTCGACCGGCAGGTGCGCCCCCAGCCGGCCGGCGATCGCATACACCCCCGCGCACCACGCCGCCGAAGCGCAGCCCTCCCCCACCCGGGCCATCGCCGCGGCCAGGTCGGTGAACGTCCCGGCCACCCCGCCCCATCGCGCCGGCACCAGGTGCCGCGCGAAGCCGCTCGCGGCCAGCGTCGCCGCCACCTCCGGGTGCAGCCGGTTGTCCCGCTCGCCGGCCAGGGCGTGGGCCGCGGCCACCAGCCGGGCCTCGTCGGCAGCGAGGCGCCCCACGGCCACGTCAGTGAGCACTGTCAGGGCTCCCGTCCGCCCCGGCCGTGGCGAGCCGGGCCCGGAGGGCGGTCCGGGCGAGCTTGCCGTTGGGCAGGCGGGGCAGCTCGGCCAGCACCTCGACCCGCCGGATCCGCTGGGACGGCGGCAGGGCGGCGTTCGCCGCCGCGAGCACCCCCGCCGGGTCGCCATCCTCGGCCAGCACCAGGAACGCCGCCGGCACGGCGCCCTCGACGGGGTCAGCCCCGTCGCCGGCCCAGCCCAGGACGGCGCACTCGCGGACAGCGGCCAGCCCGTCCAGCCCGCGTTCCAGCGACGACGGCGAGACCAGCTCGCCGCCGCACCGGAACAGGTCGGCGACCCGGTCGAGCACGTGCAGGCACCCGTCGGCGTCGAGGTAGCCGGCGTCCCCCGTCCCGAACCAGCCGTCCGGGTCGACCGGCGACTCCCCCGGCCGGTCGGCGTAGCCGGCGAACACCTGCGGCCCGCACACCCGCACCTCGCCCACCTGCCCCGCCGCCAGCACCGCCCCCGTCTCCAGGTCGACAACCCGGGTCTCGCCGCCGGGCAGCGCCGGCCCGACCGGCCCCGGCCCCGGCCGCCGTACCAGCCCAGATCGGGCCAGCCCAGATCGGGCCAGCCCGGAGCAAGCGAGCTCGGAGTGGGCCAGGCCCGCCGTCTCGGTCAGCCCGTAGCCCCGCAGCAGCGCGAACCCGAACCGCCCCACCAGCCGGTCCACAGTGGACGGTGGCAGCGCGAGCCCGCCGGTCGCCGCGACCCGCACGGTCGGCATCCGCAGCCGGTCCAGCTCCGGATGCGCCGCCAGCCTGGCGAGCTGGACCGGCAGCGCGTAGAAGTGGCTGGCCCGGTGCCGCTCGGCCGTCCGTACCGCCGCCGCCGGGTCCGGGCTCCCCGCCAGCACCTGGGTCACCCCCGCCAGCAGCCCGGCGTTGAGGTGCATCGGGTGGTAGATCGGCAGCCCGTTGAGCACGACCGACCCGGCGGACAGCCCGTGCGCGACGCCGACCTGCGCGGCGCCGGCCGTGAGGTTGCGGTGGGTCAGCCCGACCGGCTTGGCCGGGCCGGTGCTCCCGCTGGTGAACATGATCGCGGCCAGCTCCCCCATCCCGACGATCATCGAGTTGTTGTCACTAGTTGATCTCCGTTGACGGCAACAACTCGATGATCGAGGCGGGAGGTGGGTGGGGCTCTGGGCGGGGTCGAGGGGCAGGATGTGGTGAAGGTGGGGCAGGGTGCGCAGCGCCGGACCGAGCCGGGCGGCCAGCTCGGGGCCGAGCAGCACCGCCCGGGCCCGGACCGCGCCGAGCAGCCGCGGCCAGGCCGGCTCGGGCAGCAGCGGGTTGACCGGCGCCACCACGTTGCCGCTGCGGATCACCCCGTGGTACGCCGCCGGGAGCTCCACCCCCGGTACGGCGGCGACGGCCACCACCGCGCCCTCCCCAACCAGCCCGCGCAGCACGCCGGCCCACCGGGTGACCTGGGCGTCCAGCTCGGCGAAGGTGACCGTACGGTCGCCGGCGCGCACCGCCACCCGGTCCGGCCACGCCTCGGCCGCCAGCCGAGCCAGCACGTCCGCCGACCCGGCCGGCCACACCAGCTCGCCCAACCCGTCCGGCCAGACGGCGCCCAGCTCGACGCTCCCCGGCCGGACGGCGTCCGGGGCGGTCACGCCGCCCGCCGCAGCCGGCGCGCCTCGGCGAACGCCTTGGCCCGGCCCAGCGTGGCCCGGCTGTTGGTGCCCAGCGCGTGCCGGACCCTGGTCCGCGCCTCGGCCAGCGACACCCCCGGCCCCAGCCGCTCGGCGATCGTCTCCGGCCTGAGCACGACGGTGTGCTCCGAGGTGGCGAGCACGCCGTCCCCGCTCACCGCGATGGTCCAGCGGCCGGTGTGCGCCCGCAGCACCGCGGGCATGACGAGCTGCTTGTAGGCAATATGGCTGTGCGGCACGCAGACCCGCACCGACGACGTGGTGTGCACCGTGCCGTCCGGGGCGCGGGTGTCCATCTCCAGGTGCTGGATGCCGGGCACGTCCTCGCGCAGGTTCAGCCGGGCCACGTGCGGCAGCCGCCGCGGCCATCGCTCCGCCCGGGCCAGGAGCTCGTACACGTCCTCGGCCGCGCCGTCGACCCCCACCGTGTCGGCGAAGGAGAGCCAGATCTCGTCCCGGCCACCGTCCATCTCGGCGGTGTCGCGCAGCGCGGCCAGCTCAGACTCGCTGTTGCGGTCGATCGCCTGCTCGATCCAGCGGGCGGCCGCCTCGTCGTCGTCCACGGCGCGGTAGTCGTGGTCCAGGACCACCAGGGCGCCGCCGTGGGGGCGCGGCACGACCTGCCAGTGCCCGCCCATCGCGGCGACCGGGTGAGCGGCGACCTCCTGCCGGAACCGGATCCGCATCCCGGCCGGGTCCAGCTCCCGGCGGGAGGTCCAGTCGCGCACCTCGCCGTTCGCGAGCGCCCAGATCCGCAGCCGCTCGGCGGCCGCGCCGCCGGCCCCCGGCGGGTCGAGGCGCTGCACGCTCACTGTGGGGCCGAAGATCTGCGGCCAGCGGGTGACGTCGGCGATCAGGTCGTAGACGCGGCGCGGCGGGGCGGCCACCGTCTCGATGTGCCGGGTCCGCCGGAGTCTCGGTGTGGCCACGGTCGCTCCTTCCCTGGTCCGTCGCTGCTGGGTCAGTAGCTGCCGAGCCCGCCGCAGACGTTCATCGCCTGCGCGGTGATGGCCGCCGCCGCCGCAGAGGCGAGGTAGCCGACCAGGCCGGCGACCTCCTCGGCGGTGGTGTACCGGCCGAGCGGGATCTTGGCCTCGAACCGGCTGAGCACGTCGTCCTCGGTGGTGCCCCAGTGGGCGGCGTACCCCTGCCGGACCCGCTCGGCCATCGGCGTCTCGCAGTAGCCGGGGCAGACGGCGTTCACCGTCACGCCCTGCTGGGCCAGCTCCAGGCCGAGCGCCTTGGTGAAGCCGATGACGCCGTGCTTCGAGGCGGAGTACGGCGCGGCCAGCGCGACCCCCTGCTTGCCGCCGGTGGAGGCGATGGTGATGATCCGGCCGCGCTGCCGGGCCAGCATGCCGCCGTGGGCGAGCACCTCACGGGTGACCAGGAAGACGGAGTTGAGGTTGGTGTCGATGACGTCGTACCAGATCTCGTCGGCGAGCTCGGCGGTGATCCCGCCGCCGCCGCGGCCGGCGTTGTTGACCAGCACGTCGACCGGGCCGTAGCGCTCGACGGCGGAGCGCACCAGTGCGCGGACGTCGTCCCGGGACCGGACGTCGCAGGCGGCGCCGTCGACCTCCAGGCCCTCGTCCCGTAGCCGCGTGACGGTGGCGGCGACGTTCCCGGCGGTACGGGCGCAGAGGTAGACGCCGCGGCCCTGGCCGGCGAGCGTGCGGGCCACCGCCAGCCCGATGCCGCTGGTACCGCCGGTGACCAGCGCTGGCCCTGGTTCGGTGGCCGCCATCGCCCGCACTCCCATCCCGACGCTCCGCCGCGGGGGGTGCGCGGCGGTGCCCCGACCATGTCAACCGAGCCTGGAAGCGCCCTCGAACCGGGGTGGAGCCGGCGGCCGGCTCCGGCACGGCTCGACCGGCTTGCGAGCGGGGCGCGGGACGCTGGCGGCCGACTGCCCGCCGGGCGCGCGGGCGCCAACCCTGAGGAGCCGCCGTGGCCGAGCCGCTGACCACGATCGACCGGGGCGCTCCCACTGACCGGGCCGCGGCGACCGACCGGGCCGCGCTGTACCGGCAGGTCCTGGACCTCTACGCCCGGCAGATGCAGGCGGTGGACGGCGGCGACCTGGCCAGCTACGGCGTGACGTTCGCGCCGGACGCGGTGTTCCGCAGCAACGCGCTGCCCGGGCCGGTGCGTGGGCGGGACACGATCTGCGCCTCGACCCGCCGGCTCGCCGCGTTTCGGGCCGCGCGCGGGGTGACCCGGCGGCACCTGATGACGAACCTCACCGTGGATCCGCGGGACGACGGGACGCTGGCCACCCGCAGCTACGTCCTGCTGGTGGAAACCTCGCTCGGCGAGCCAGCCGAGCTGTACCTGAGCACCGTGTGCGAGGACGAGCTGGTGCCGGACGGCGACGGCTGGCTGGTGGCCCGCCGCCACGTCCACCGCGACGACCTCCCCTGACCCACGGGGGACGGGGCGGGACACCAGGAACGCCCGCCCGCGCCGTCAGCGAAGGCGAAGCCCTTCCGACTCCTGCCCACCGGCACGCGGTTGACAACAGATGCCCCGCCACGTACCGCCACGGACGGCTACAGCTTCTCTCTGTTCGGATACCTTGCTGAGTTGGCCTGCATTTTGTTAGTTTTCATGCTTTTGATTGACGGCGATGAACCAGAAGGTTTGTCGCCGTCGCTGCTTCTACGGCCGAAGCCAATCAGTATCAGGCCTGGTCAGGAGCCGCGCATTGTTGTAGGCTCAATCCAACGTGAGCACGGTCCTGCCCAGGTAGACGCCTGAGTCAAGTCGGTCCACAGCGAGCGCCAGCTCGACCTGGTCGCGTCGGACGAGGCCGACCGGAAGCAGCATCTGCATCTTGCCAAGGCGGGTGTTTCCATCACGGTAGAACTGCGGAATCGTAGTCCCAGTCCATGGTTTATTCGACGAGAAAGGCAGTCGCCGTACGTGCAGACAAGCACCTGTCTGCAGTGTGCAGATCTCAGGGAATCTGTCGCGTTGGCGATTCGCCCTCGGTGATCATGCACTCCAACTTGCCCTAACCAGCGTTGAAGCGTTGGTTGCCAACACTGCGCTTCCGATATACAGCCAGATGACCACAATCAGGCCAACCATCCAGAGCCCGTCAACTTTGAATCCCTGTTCGAGCAGCCAACCCAGCCCTCCGTTTAGGACGTTGATGCCCAGCACCATCAAAAGTCCAAAACCAGCAAGACCATAGGGGAGCGCCAACAAGGCCACCAGTGGCTGGTCCACATCTACCCGACCGCGCATATATGATGTGAAAATGGCCGCAAATGCCACCACAACATAGGTGCCCGAAATGGCATCCCATTGCAGCGACCCGAGGACCGCGTCCAACGAGTGGAGTTCGATGCGGTGACCGTGCGTGCTGGAGAAGTTAAGAGAAAGTAGATTCCCCCCTACATAAGCCACAAAGAGCCACAGTCCCTGCGCAGAAGCTACCAATGTCGTAACCACTATGCCAGCCGCAACCCGACCGCTAGGCACCCTCTGGATCCGGACGTAAACTCGCGTGGCCGACTCTTTGGTTTTCTTGGCAAACACGAACCAAGAGTGAATAGCCGCCGCAGACTTGAGCAACATTAGAACCAATCCCGGGCCTATGACGTACTCGACTAGTTTGTATAAGACATCGCCAGGTTCAGGTATCGTGAACATGAGTGGTTCTCCAACCTACACATCTGGACCGGCATCAGTTCGGTCTAGTCCGTCGGTATGGCCTGACGGCAGCGGCCGAAACAGGCCGAGCCCGAAATGCGACAGGCTGTCGAGGGAACCAGCAGAAACGACTTTACGCAAAGCCCTGCCCTTGTCGTTGAAGCTCGCCTTCGTTCTGCCGAGCGCCATATCTCCCCCTCCGCAACCGTACAACGGCGTGGAGCGTACCGGGAGAGCCGCTTCGGCATGCACGGTGGACCACGGCCCGGCGTTGGCCGTGGTGCCTCCGGCTGAGCCCGTCCAAATGGCTCAGATCGCGGCGCCGGGCTCGGTCACCACCAGAAAGCCGAGCCCGAGGTCGCCGGTCGCGCGCCGCCGCGCCTTGCTGACGAAGAGTGCCCGGTCGATGTGGCCGAGCACGTGCCTGCCAAGCCAGACCGGCCAGTCCGCGTCCGGCAGGTTGGGCACCTCGCCGGGCACCAGCCAGCTCACCGCCCACGACACCGTCCGGGGCAGCGCGACGGACAGCCTGTCGCGCAGCTCACCGACGGACGCGACGAACTCGGCCGGCCGGCCGATCACGGCCGCGAGCACGATCTCGTCCCCGCCGAACGTCGACAGGCACGCCGCCGGCCACGGCCGCCCGGCCAGCCAGGTGCGGGACAGCAGGCCCGCCTGGCGCATCAGCTCGTTGCCGGCCAGGTGGCCCCACAGCGCCGGGTCGCCGACGTTCGCCTGCGCGACGTGCTCGGCCAGGCCGTCGACGTCGCCGATCGCGATGCCCAGGGTGCGGCCCTTGTGTAGCTCGCGGCGGGCATGATCCGGCCAGTCCCGGTAGAAGTCCGGCCAGCAGACCAGCCCGGTGCTCGGCTCGTCCCGGGCGCACCGCAGCCAGCCGCCGACGACCGGCGGGGGTGTGCGCTGCCACGCGTAGCGCGTCGCAACCGGCGGCCGGCTGCCCGTCCGCGGCACCGGCAGCGCGATCACCGCGCGCTCCCGGTACGGCGGCTGGCGGCACGACGTCCGGCCGGGTGCCCGCGCTGGGTGGTTACCGTCACCATCTCACGCTCGCTCATCTCGAATGCCCCTCTCGGTCCGTTCGTGTGGGCGCTCGCGGGCCGACCCCGTCCCGTATCCGGATGACGGCCGGGTAGGTGCACCGTGACGGGAAAGCGCGGGGTGAATTTGGCCGCATCTCCCACGAGCGGACAGAAAGCGTGCTAGTGACCCACCTTCTGCCCGCTGGTGGCGCGGGCTCAGCGAACAGCGTGGCTCAGTGGACGGCGTGGCTCAGCGAACGGCGTGCAGGGTGAGGGTGGTCCAGGCGCCCCGCGCAAGCCGGAACCGGCGCTCCGGGCAGTACGCCGGGAACCCGACCGCGGCGGCTCTCCCCTCCGACGGCGCACACCGCCTCGTAGCACCCGCGATGCGCCGCATACCTGCGATGCGCCGCGTACCTGCGATGCGCCGCGTACCTGCGACCGGCTGCGACCACTCAGCCGTCCCGGCGCATCGCCGAGCTCCCGTCGCCGGGCTCCCGCCGCAGGCCACCATCGCTCGCCATGACCGCCAGCATCGGCGGGTCCTCGTCCACCGTGCCCGTCGTCACCTCCAGCGACAGGTGGTAGACCCGGGTTCCCGCCTCGGCCGGGTAGTCGACGGTCCGCTGACCGACCCTTCTCTCCCGTTCGGTGAGGTTGCCCGGGTGCTCCCACACTCCTTTTCAAGCTGTTCGCTTTCGGTGTCGGTGGTGTCGGATGGGTTTTGCTCCGGGTCGATTGATCTGGGGTGGTAGGAACTCGGGTAGCCCGTCTTTGCTGTCCGTACGTCCCAGCCGTTGTGGTGTACGACGCGGTAGTGAGATGACCACAGCAGTACGCTGTTGTTCTGGTCGGTTCTACCGCCGTTGGCCCAGTGGACGCAGTGGTGGGCCTGGCACCATTAGGGGCGGTCGCAGCCGAGGAAAACACACCCGCGATCACGGAGAATAATCGCCCGGCGGGCCGCTCCGACGTAGTGCCGGGAGCCGCGGCCGATAGGTCACCACAACGCCGAGAGGTCACCACACGGGCGGCACGGGCAACGACAGGTCACCACAACGCCGACAGGTCACCACACGGGCGGCACGGGCAACGACAGGTCACCACAACGCCGAGAGGTCACCACACGAGAAAGCGGCCACTGGGACCACTTCTCCCCGACCATAGCCGGGCGGCCACGGGGCCTGCGTCAGCCGGGGAGGTGGGCGACGGCGCGGGTCCAGCCGGCGCCGGCCCGGGCGATCTTGACCGGGAAGCAGCTCACGGTGAAGCCGTACGGCGGGAGGGCGGCGAGGTTGGCCAGCCGCTCGATCTGGCAGTACTCGGTGTCGCGGCCGGCGACGTGGGCGGGCCAGAGGACGGCCGGGTCGCCGGTCCGGCGGTACCGCTCGATAATGTCGGCGAACGGCGCGTCCAGGCTGAATGCGTCGGTGCCGATAACGCGGATACCGAGGTCGAGCAGGAACCGGGTGGCGGAGCCGTCGAGGCCGGTGAAGTCGGTGAAATAGCGTTGGGTGCCGACCCAGGCCGAGGCGCCGGTGTCGAGCAGGGCGATGTCGAGCGGCTGGGGTACGTAGCCGATCCGGGCCAGCTCCTTTTCCAGCCGGGCGGCGTCGACCACGCCGGTGCCGGCGTTCCCGGTGTCGGGGTCGCGCAGGTTGAGGACAAACGCCGGCCGGTGGAACCAGTCGAGCGGCATCTGGTCGATGGTACGGGGCGGGCCGCCGTACGACGGGGTGCCGTAGTGGGCGGGGGCGTCCACGTGCGTACCGGTGTGGGCGGTGAGGGTGAGGATGTCGTTGGTGAGGAACTCGCCGCCGGGAAGCTCGGCAGGGTCGAGCGCGACGCCGAAGTTCGCTTTCATGCCGGCAGTCATGTGAATGGCGCCCTCGGCGGCGGACAGGATGGTGTGGGTGACCGGGTCGGGCTCCCAGAATGTGCTGTCCACCGGGGAGGACAGGTCGACCAGCCGCATCGGCGCTCCTCGGGTCGGGCGTGGGATGGCCAGGGGAGCAGAGGCCGCGCGAGTTTCGCTCAAGCCGGGCCCGGCACGCTCCGGACCGAACAGTCGCAACGCCGCGAGAGGGGCCTGACCAATGCCGCAACTGCTTCGCGAGCACGCCGTCTCGGCGCCGGACCTGTACCACGAGGTGCAGGAGTTCTACGCCCGGCAGATGCAGACAATCGACGGTGGGGACGCCGCGGGCTGGGCGGGGACGTTCACCGAGGACGGCGTCTTTACGTCGAACGCGCGGCCGGAGCCGGTGCGCGGGCGGGCCGTGATCGCGGCGGCGACAGCCGGGTCGGTGGCCGAGCGCGCGGCCCGGGGGGTGGTGCACCGGCACATGATGACGATGCTGCACCTGGACCCGCGGGCCGACGGCAGCCTGTTCGCCCGGTCATACGTGCTAGTCGTGGCCACGTACCGGGAGGGCGGCTCGGAGCTGCTGGCGAGCACGGTGTGCGAGGACGTGCTGGTCCGGGACGCCGGGCGTTGGCGCGTCTCGCACCGGCACGTCATCCGCGACGACCACCCCTCCCCCACCCGCTGACGCCCAGCGCTCCGCGCCCCTCCCCGGCGATCTATACCCCCGGCGATCATCGAGTTGTTGTCGTCCGCAGAGATCAACAAGCGACAACAACTCGATGATCGGCGGGCTACTGCTCGTCGGAGATCTGGTCGAGAAGGCCCAGCAGGTTCGTTGTGCTTTCGGCGTTGAGAACCGCGCGGACGGCCGGTAGGAAGGCGCCGTCTCCCAGCTCCGCCCTGATCGCATGCAGTGCCCGGAGGTCGATGCCCGCCTGCGGCACCCTCAGCGCCACGCGTATTGCAAGCGCCCGGACATGCCACGGAATCGCCTCCACCGTATGGCCAAGCTCGGTGAGGAGAACCCCCATCTGGCTGATCGACGTGGCCATGCCGGCCTGGTCACCAAGCCGCTCGACGATGTCCAGGGACTGCCGGTACCGCCGCTCCGCCTCGGCATAGTCCTCCCGAAGCTCCGCGAGCGTCGCCGCCAGGTGCCGGCGGCGGCGAGCTCGCGGGTCATCGCCGCGGAGATCGGGCCGTACCCGGCGAGCTCGCCCGGCTTGTCATCCATTCCCGCCAACGTCGTCGCGGCGACGGTGACCAGCACGGTCGCGGCCGCGGCGGGTGTGTCGTAGCAGGCCCGGCCCATCAGCAAGTCTGTGAACACGTCGGCCCGGCGCTGGTCCATTGTCCTGTCGTCGTGGCACCTGCGGGTCAACGTGTCGAGGCGCTGGTAGATGGCGGTGGCGTCGGGTGCGGTGACGGTGAGCTGGGCCATGCCGTCTTCGACCGGGTACTCCACGACCTTCCGCTCGGCCTTCGCCCGCTCGTGCCGGGCCTGGGCGCCCTGGGGGTCGGCCTTGAGCACCGCACGCCACACTGCCTGACGGAGCTGCGGCCCGGTCTTGTCCGGTGCCGTGGCTAGCACCTTCTCCTCCACCACCCGCACCTGCTCCGGCGAGAGTGGCTCGATGAGCTCCTTCAGGATCCGTGCCTTGTGCAGGTCGACCTCGCCCCGCTCCATCGCTTCGAGGGTGCCGGGCAGCCGCTCGACCAACGTACGGGCGAACCCGACCCGGCCGTTGGCGGCGTTGCGGGTGATGCTCAGCTCGATCGCGACCTCGTCGGTGCCCCACTCCGCCAGCGGCCCCTCCGAGCGGCACTCGGCGAACCGCGCGTACAGCCGGGCCTGCCGCGCCTGAACAGCCGACGTGACCCGCTCCAGATCGTGAATGGCGTCCAGGCACTGCTCGGCGTCCAGCCCGTCAACACCGGCCGCGAACACCGCAGCCAACGTCTTGTCGGGAGAGGACGACTCGAACATGTGTTCATTCTCCCGTACCAGCCGCGACAGTTCAACCCACAGCACCGAAAAGCGGACTGAATTTCCGGGCCAAAGGAACCGCCAACGCAAAGCGACCCAGGAGACCAAACCGAGCCCGGCACCCCACCCTCCGTCAGCGCCGTCTTTATCCCAACGCAACACAAAGCGGAACGAGACCCGGAACCCGACGATCATCGAGTTATCGTCGCCCGCAGAGATCAACCAGCGACAACAACTCGATGCTCGTCGGGGGAGGAGGGAAGGCCGAAAAGGTGAGAGGAGGATCAGGCGACCAGCTCGTCCAGATCAGCGTTCACCAGCTCCAACAAGGCCCGCGGCGTCTCCGCCTCGGCCAACACATAATCATCAAGCTCGATCCCGAAGTCCCGCTCGATCCGCCCCGTCGTCTGCAGCAGCGCCAACGAGTCGTACCCGAGGTCAATAAACAACGTGTCGAGAATGTCGCCGTCCAGGTCGACACCCTCCTCCTCACCCGCGCTTTCCCGCATGATCCGCACCAGTGTGTCCAGCGTCAGCCGCGCCATTACCCTGTCCTCTCGCTCCCTGTTGCTCACATCCCGCGCACCACCACGGCGGCGTTGAACCCGCCATACCCCCGCGCCAGCACCAGCACGGTGCGGACCGGCAGCTCCCGCGGCGCCCGGGTCACCAGGTCAAGCTGGTACGGCGCCGCTGGCCGGTCCACCCCGGGCGTCGGCGGCAGCACGCCATCCCGCATCGACAGCAGCGCTGCCGCCAGGTCCAGCGCCGCGCCACCGCTGAACAGCCGCCCGGTCCCGCTCTTAGGCACCGTCACCGGCACCCCGCGTGGCCCGAAGATCGCCCCGATCGCCGCCGCCTCGACCTCATCCAGCGACGGCACCCCGGCACCGTCCGCGACGACCGCGTCCACCTGCCCCGGCAGCACCCCCGCGTCGGCCAGGGCCAGCTCCGCGCACCGCCGCAGCCCCGGCTCCCCGCCCGAGCCCGAGCACGAGCCCGGCGCCGGGTCCAGCGTCGCGGCGTACCCCGCGATCTCGCCGTACACTCGCGCCCCCCGGGCCCGAGCCGCCGCCAGCGACTCGACCACCAGGATCGCCCCGCCCTCTCCCGGCACGTACCCGTCGGCGTCCGCCGCAAATGGCCGGTACGCCCGGGCCGGGTCACCGCCGCGGCTGATCAGGCCGGTCGCGAGCTGCGCCACCCAGCCCCATGGCGAGAGCGCCGCGTCCACCCCGCCGCTGAACACCATCGACAGCCCCTGGCTGTGGCCCATTGCCGGGCTCCGGCCATAGTCAGTTGCCGGGCTCCGGCGCAGGTGCCGCCGCGCGTGCCCGACGGCGTCCAGCCCGCCGGCCTGCTCGGTGACGATCACCCCGCTCGGCCCGCGCAGCCCGTGCCGGATGGAGAGCTGCCCGGTGTTCACGGCGTAGAACCAGGCGAACGACTGGTACGCCGAGACGTGCTGCCGACCCTTGCTCCACAGCGCCTCGAGCTCCCGCTGCCCGAACTCGACGCCGCCCCCGGAGGCCGCCGTCACGACCCCCGCGCCGTACTCCGGCAGCGCGGCCGGGTCGATCCCGGCGTCCGCCACGGCCAGGCCGCCGGCCGTGAGTGCGAGCTGGGTCATCCGGTCGGTCTGGGCGACGAGCCGGCTGGGCAGCCGTTCGGCGGCGTCGTACCCGACGACCTCGCCGGCGAGCTGGGACGGGTACGACGACGGGTCGAACCGGGTCAGCCGGCGGATGCCGTTGGCCCCGGCGAGGGTGGCCGCCCAGTACGCCTCGACGCCGATCCCGGTCGGGGCGACGACGCCCAGCCCGGTCACCACCGCCCGCACGCCACCCGCGCCGGCGTTCGTCCCAGCGGACCTGTCGGCGCCCACGTCGCCGTCCGCCCCAACGGCGGACCCAGGAACGGCAGACCCAGGAACGGCGGACCCAACAGCGGATCCAGCAGCGAACCCGAGACCGGCGACCGGCGCCGCCCCGGTCATGCCGCCCGCCGATCCGCGCTGGCGAGCACCATCGCGCTCTGGAACCCGCCGAAGCCGCTGCCCACGCTCACCACCACGTCGGTCCGGTGTTCCCGCGCCTCCAGCGGCACGTAGTCCAGGTCGCAGTCCGGATCGGTCTCGTGCAGGTTCGCGGTCGGCGGCACGACGTCGTGGTCGATCGCGAGCGCGCACGCCGCGATCTCCAGCGCGCCGACCGCGCCGAGCGAATGGCCGATCATCGACTTGACCGAGCTGACCGGGACCTCGTGCGCGTGCCACCCGAGCGCCCGCTTGAACGCGGCGGTCTCGTGCCGGTCGTTCTGCACCGTGCCGGAGCCGTGCGCGTTGACGTAGTCGACGTCGGCGGGGGCCAGCCGGGACTCCGCCAGCGCCACCCGGATCGCCTCGGCGAGCTCCCGCCCGTCCGGGCGCAGCCCGGTCATGTGGTAGGCGTTGCAGCGTGAGGCGAAGCCGGTGACCTCGGCGTACACGTGCGCGCCGCGGCGGCGGGCCGCCGTCAGCTCCTCCAGGATGACGAACGCCGCGCCCTCGGCGAGGACCAGCCCGTTGCGGGTCCGGTCAAACGGCCGGGAGGCGTGCTCGGGGTCGTCGTTGCGCGGCGTGGTGGCCTTGATCGCGTCGAAGCAGGCGGCGGTGATCGGCGTGATGGGCGCCTCGGTGGCGCCCGCGACGACGCGGTCCACGCTGCCCTCGCGGAGCAGGTCGACGGCGTAGCCGATGGAGTCCAGCCCAGAGGTGCAGCCGGTGGAGATGACGGCGGCCGGGCCCTGCGCGCCGACCGCCCAGCCCACCTCGGCCGCCATCGAGCTGGGCACGAAGTGGCGGTAGAGCTCGGCGACGGCCCGCTCGTGGTCGACCTCCCAGCCCCGGCCGGCGTCGCTGACGGCGACGTACTCCCGCTCCAGGCTGGTGGTGCAGCCGACCGCGCTGCCGAGGACGACGCCGGTACGGTGCGGGTCGGTCTCGCAGGGGAGCAGGCCGCTGTCGGCCAGCGCCTCGGTCGCGCTGACGACGGCGAACTGCGCGGCCCGGTCCAGGGTGGCGGCCCGGGCGGGGGACAGCCCGGCGGCGACCGGGTCGAAGTCGACCTCGGCGGCCACCCGGGACCGGAACGGCGTGGGGTCGAACAGGGTGGTGGTGCGGGTCGCGGTGCGGCCGGCGGTGAGCAGGTCCCAGTACGCCGCGGTGCCGACGCCGCCCGGGGCGACCACGCCGATGCCGGTGATCACGACTCGTCGGGCGCCGCCGGGGCCGGCGCCGTACGACCCGGCACCGCCGTACGACCCGCCGTACGACCCGGCACCGCTGTGGGTGGCGCTGTGGGTGGCGCCGTGGGTGGCGCCGTGGGCGGGCCGGCTCACGCGGCACCCCGCTGTACGGCGGCCGCGCCGGCCCAGGTGGGCTGCCGCTCGATCTGGACGACGGCGGCCGACCAGGTGAAGCCGGCCCCGGCGCCGATGACGAGCAGGCGGTCGCCCGGCGTGGCCCGGCCGCTGTCGACCAGGTGGCCCAGCCCGGCGAACTGGTCGCCCGCGCCGAGGTGGCCGATGGTGCGGCCCCAGTCCCAGGTGGTCCGGTCGGCGGTGATGCCGAGCGGGCGCAGGTAGCCGACCTCCAGCCGGCGCCGGCCCAGGTGCGGCAGCACGAACCAGTCGATGTCGCCCAGCTCGACGTCGGCGTCGGCCAGCGCCTCCTTGATCGCGGTGCCCTGGCCGGCGTTGACCCGGGCGATGCTGGCGGACAGGCCGTAGTCGCGCAGGAAGTCCTTCTTGCAGGTCTCCAGGTCGACCGTGGGGCGGACCGAGAACGGGTGCAAGCCGAACGGGTCGTTGCCACGGTGCATGCCCTCGAGCTCGGCGTCGGCGTAGGAGACCAGGCTGAGCAGCCGGGCGTAGCCGCCGCGGCGGGAGAGCACCAGCGCGGCGCCGCCGTCGGCGTAGACGGTGCCGAGGTCGCTGTGCCAGCGGTCGAAGCCGGGCGGGCCGAACCGGTCGGCGGCGGTGAGCAGGGCGGCGAACCGGTCCCGGCCGCCCATGAGGTAGCCGGCGGCGAGCTCCAGCGCGGCCATCCCGCCGTTCGACATCTGCCTGACCTCGATGGCGGGGCAGCGGTTGCCGACGACGACGCGCTGGACGTACGACGCGGCGCCCCACAGGTCGTGGCCCTGGTAGTAGACGGTGGCGTGCAGGATCAGGTCGACGTCGAGGGAGGAGTGGCCGGAGCGCTCCAGCGCCTCGGTGGCGGCGCGGGCGGCCATCCGGGGTGGGGACTCCTCCTCGCCGGGGCTGGCCGTGCTGACGGAGAGGATCTGGGTGCGGCGGGCCTCGACGGGGGTGCACAGGCCGGCGGCGAGGGCGTCCGTGACGGGGATGGCCCGGGGCAGCCACACGCCGTGTCCGGCGATGAACAGATCTTCGAACTTCACCCTGTCCTCCCTTGTGGCTCGCGCGTTACCGGGCCTTTGCGACTCTCGCGGCAGCGCCTCGACCGAGCCTGGAGCACGGTCTGAACCAAGCTGGAGACGCTTCTTACTGTTGTGGTCACCACTCGGCGTTGTGGTCACCTGTCGTTGCCCGGACCGCCCGTGTGGTCACCTCTCGGCGTTGTGGTCACCTCTCGTTGCCCACGCCGCCCGTGTGGTCACCTACCGGCGTTGTGGTGACCTCTCGTTGCCTGGCGACCCCAAGAGGTCACCACACGGCGTAGAGGTGACCACAACCAGAACGGGGGTGGCGGTCAGGCGTCCCGGGCGTTCAGGGAACGGTGGATCGCGGCGGACAGGCCCTGGTCGAGGGCGGTGCCCACGGCGGTGTCCCGGGCCGGGCCGCGGCCGGTGTCGTGCAGGGCGACAGCGCCCAGGTACCGCCCGCCCACTGGCATCGTCCGGAAGGTCCACGCCAGGTCCCCCACCGGCGTCCCGTCGGCCCGCCGCAGCTCGGCCGGCCTCCCATCAGACACCTCGAACCCGAACTCCGTAAAAGGAAACAGCAGCCCCTGCCCCAGCGCCTTGCTGTACGCCTCCTTCAGCGTCCACAGCCCCAGCAGCCGGGCGTTGTGCTGGTCGGCCGGCGTCTCGGCCAGCATCGCCAGCTCCCACGGCGTGCACATCAGCCGCTCCACGCCCATCCCGCACAGGGTCCGGTCGGCCGGCTCGGCGTCCACCCCGATCACGCCCAGCGAGGTGACCCCGACGAACAGCAGGTCGCCGCAGTGCGTGAGGCTCAGGTCGACCTGGTCGCAGCCGCGCACGTACAGCCGGCCGGTCAGCGCGTACCCCAGCTCCAGCTCCTCCGGCACGGCCCGCACCGCCGCCGCCGCGACGTACTTCACCAGCGCCCGGCTGGCCACGAACCGCTCCCGCAGCCGGGGGTTCGGCGCCGCCACGTAGCGTCCCCAGTCGCGGCCGAGCAGCGCCCGCAGCTCCGCGTCGCCCGGCCGGTTCGCCTCCCAGTCGGCCAGCGAAGCCGAGACCAGCCCGACGCCGTACCGCCGCAGATCCTCTGCCACCCGGTCCCACGGGCCAGCGACGCCGCTGACCTGGTGCGGACGCGGCAGCAGCCGGCTCGTCCGTGGCCCGCCCGGCATCAGCCTCATCCGGCGAGCCTGCTGCCGTACAGGTCGTAGCTGGTCGCCTCCCGGGCGCGCAGCAGCACCTCCTCGAAGACCCGCACCTCCACCTCGGGGGGCAGGTCGGGCGCTGGCTGGCCGAGCCGGCGCAGGATGCGGTGCAGCGCCATCTCCAGCCAGGCCGGGTCGGCCAGGAAGTCCCCCGGCCCGGCCGAGGTGTTCAGCCACACCCCGAGGCAGCTCGCCGCCGTCAGCACCAGCGCGTACCGGTCGGTCAGCGGGAACGCCCGGGTGTCCGGGGCGAACTGCCCGTCAAGCTGGCCCAGCCCGCGGCACGCCTCCTGCAGCTCGGCCAGCTCCTCCAGCAGCAGCTCGGACTGCCGCGGCAGCGTCCGTCCCGGCCCACCCGCGGCGCCCGGCCCACCCGCGGCGTCAACGGCGGCAGCCCCGGCGACCCCGATCGGCCAGGTCCGGGTCGCGTGGCCGACGTACGCGCACAGCCCGTCCCGGCCCCCGAAGTGGGCCAGCCGCTCGGGGTCAAGCGCCGGCACCGCCTCGTCCTGCCGGAACAGCACGCTCGGCGTCTCCTGCCCGGTCGACCACCGGTCGGCCGCGATCCGCGGCAGGTACGGCGCGATGGTGGCCTGGCAGACGGCGCTGCTCACGTGCCCGAAGGTGACCGTGGCCAGGTCGCGCAGGTGCTTGCGGAAGATGGCGTGCTCGCCATGCCGGGCGTGGAAGGTGTCGCCCATGACGACCGACAGCCGGTACAGCGACTCGCCGACCAGCTTCGGCACCAGGTACTTCACCACCGCGGCGAGCACGTCGCACTCCTCCGGCAGCACGTGCAGCGCCCGGGTGGCGACCAGCGAGAGGCAGTCGCCGGCCAACAGGTCGACGAACGTGCCGGCCAGCGCCGCCCGGGCCCGCGGGACCTCGGCCAGCGGCCGGCTGAACGCCCCCCGCTGCTGGGCGAACCGGGCCGCCGTTCGCAGCGCCGTGTCGGCCATCCCGATCACCATCGACGGCACCGTGGCGTGGATCAGCGGGAACGCGCGCAGCCCAAGCTCGACCCCGCGCCCCCACTCGCCGACCAGCGCCTCCGGCGGCAGCGGGCAGTCGCGCAGCTCCAGCCCGGCGATCTGCAGCCCGCGCGCGCCGGCCGTCTTGTGCCGGCCGAGCCGGCGTACGTTGGCCTGCGGCACCGCGGCCGGGTCGAACAGGAAGATCGAGTGGCTGCCCGCCCCCGAGCCCGGCCCGACGCCAGCGAAGGCCACCAGAAGGTCGGCGGAGTCGGCGTTGTTGATCGCGGACTTGCGGCCCTGGAGGAGGTACCCGCCCACGGACCGGACCGCCCGGAACTCCTCCCGGACGAACTCGTTCTCGTGCTCGAAGCGCTGGAACGCGATGGCCACCCGGCCGCTGTCGAGCAGCACGTCGGCCACCCGCTGCCGCTGCGCCCGGTCGCCGTTCAGCCAGACGATCATCGACCCCATGAACGACGTGAGGCCGCAGGCGACGGCCAACGTGGCGTCCCTCCGGTAGAGCGGCCGCAGCAGCGGGCCGAGGGTGTCCAGCCCGTCCAGCTTGCCGCCGTACTGCTCGGGGACGAGCTCGGCGTTCAGCCCGAGCCGGTCGTACCGCTCGACGCCGGCCGCGAGCAGCTCCTCGGCGTCGTCGGCGGCGATGATGGCCGTGTGGCCGACCGGGTTCATCCGGTCCCAGGGGTCGCCGAAGGCGGCCTCGACGGCGGCGATCCGGTTCCTGACCAGGCCCAGCCGGTCGAGAGGGCTGCTGCCCGCGACGCCGGCGTCGATGAGGGCTCCGTGTTGCGTCACGCCTACCCCGCTCCTCCCGCGACCCCAGGGATCCGGACGCAGCGTCCGGCTGGGTGCTCACCGCCGAGCGTGGTCCGGGCGCATCGAGCCCCGCTCGGATCGTCCTGGACCGCCGCTCGCCGCTGTGGTCACCTCTCGGCGTTGTGGTCACCTGTCGTTGCCTGAGGACCCCGTGTGGTCACCTACCGGCGTTGTGGTCACCTGTCGTTGCCCGGGAGCCCCGTGTGGTCACCTACCGGCGTTGTGGTCACCTATGGGGGCGCCGCCGCGCGGGCGGTTCAGGCGGCTATGGTGCAGAGCACGGTGCCGGCCCGGACGGCGGTGCCGACGTCAGCGGACAGGCCAGTGACGGTGCCCGCCCGGTGCGCCGTCAGCGGCTGCTCCATCTTCATCGCCTCCAGGACCGCCACCAGGTCCCCCTCCGCGACCCGCTGGCCCTCGTGGACCGCCAGCCGCACGACGGTGCCCTGCATCGGGCTGGCCAGCGCGCCGTCACGGGCGGCTGGTCGCACTGTCCGCCGCCGTCCGGTACGACGCCCGGCCGCCGTGGCCAGCACTGGCCGCGGTACGACGACCTGCGGGGTGCCGGAGGTCCACGCGCCCGGCACCCAGTAGCGCAGGTCTCTGGCCCACGGCGCGAGCCCGCCCGGCACGGGCACGACGGCCGCGCGGCCCGCCCCCAGCAACACCGCCGTGACCGCCGCCAGCTCGGCCTCGTCCGACCGGCCACGCTCGACCCGAACCCCGTCGGCCCCGGTCCGGACGGGCAAGGTCCCGGCTGGACCCGGCCCGGCCGGATCCCGCCCGTGAAGACCCCACCCGTCGGCGCCTATCGTTTCAGCGCCTATCATTTCAGGCCTATCGTTTCAGCGCCTATCGTTTCGGTACGCATCGTTTCGTTATCCATCACACCGGCGGGTTGCCGTGCTTGCGGGCCGGTACCGCCTCGTGCTTGGTCCGCAACATCGCCAGCGCCCGCACCAGCGTCTCCCTCGTCCGGGACGGGTCGATCACGTCGTCGACCAGGCCGCGCTCGGCGGCGTAGTACGGATGCATGAGCTCGTCCCGGTACTCCCGGATGCGCTCCGCCCGGGTCGCCTCGGGGTTGGCCGACGCGGCGATCTCACGGCGGAAGATGATGTTGGCAGCGCCCTGCGCGCCCATGACCGCGATCTCGTTCGTCGGCCATGCGTAGGACAGGTCGGCGCCGATCGACCGCGAGTCCATCACGATGTACGCGCCGCCGTACGCCTTGCGCAGGATGAGCTGGATCCGCGGGACGGTGGCGCTGCAGTAGGCATAGAGCAGCTTGGCACCGTGCCGGATGATGCCACCGTGCTCCTGCTCCCTGCCGGGCAGGAAGCCGGGCACGTCGAGCAGCGTGACCAGCGGGATGCTGAAGGCGTCGCAGGTCTGGACGAACCGGGCCGCCTTCTCCGAGGCGGCGACGTCCAGCACGCCGGCGAGCCAGGCCGGCTGGTTGGCGACGATGCCCACGACGTGCCCGTCCAGCCGGGCCAGCGCGCAGATGACGTTCATGGCCCAGCTCTGGTGCACCTCAACGACGTCACCGTCGTCGACGATCTCGGCGATGACCTCGGTCATGTCGTACGACCGGGTCGGGTCAGCCGGCACCAGGTCGAGCAGCGCGTCGGTGGGCCGGTCGGCCGGGTCGGCAGTGGGCGCCACCGGGGGCAGCGTCCGGTTGTTCGACGGCAGCATCGAGATCAGGTGCCGGACGTCGGCCAGACAGGACTCCTCGTCGTCGTGGACGAACGCCGCGACGCCAGAGATGCTGGCGTGGACGTCGGCCCCGCCGAGGCCGTTCTGGCTGATCTTCTCGCCGGTCACGGCCTGCACCACATCAGGCCCAGTGATAAACATCTGTGATGTGTCGCGGACCATGAAGATGAAGTCGGTCAGCGCCGGCGAGTACGCCGCCCCGCCCGCGCACGGCCCGAGGATCACGCTGACCTGCGGGATCACCCCGGACGCCCGGGCGTTGCGCCGGAAGATGCCGCCGTAGCCGGCGAGCGCGGTGACGCCCTCCTGGATCCGGGCGCCTGCGCCGTCGCTCAGGCTGACCAGCGGCGCGCCGGCCGCAAGCGCCATGTCCATGATCTTGTGGATCTTCTCCGCGTGCGCCTCGCCGAGCGCGCCCCCGAAGATGCGGAAGTCGTGGGCGTAGACGAAGACGGTGCGGCCGTGCACGGTGCCCCAGCCGGTGACGACGCCGTCGGTGTACGGGCGGCGGCGGTCCATCCCGAACGCCGTGGCCCGGTGCCGGCGCAGCGCCTCGACCTCGGTGAACGACCCCTCGTCGAAGAGCAGCCCGAGCCGCTCGCGGACGGTCAGCTTGCCCTTGGCCCGCTGCTGCTCGGAGGCCAGCGCGCTCGGGCCCTGCTGGGCCTGGTCGTGGATCCGGCGCAGCTCCGCCGTACCCGCGCGCATGTCCGTGGGACGGCCGCTCGGCTCGTCGGCCGCCGGCGCCACCACGGTGAGGGCGGCGGCCGGAGGGGTGCTGGCGGGTGCGTTGGGAAGACTTGTCATGCCTCCACTCTCCGCTCGGGTGCGATCGGCGCGGCCGCGCGAGGCGGTCCCGTCGGCTGGCCCAGCGTCCGGCCGGCGGCTTGAGATCTCCTGGACCGCGACCGGACCGGTGGTCCGGGCCGGGGTGCGGCCAGCGCGAGCCCCGGCCGCCAGCCGCACGCCCTGCCTCGCTGCGCCGGGCCGCTACCGGGCCGGACCAGACCAGGGGCCAGGGCTGCGAGCTGCGCCGGGCGGAGCACCCGGCCGGGTGGGACGATGGCGGGTATGCCCGACCGCCGCCCTCCCCCTGCCCGCCGGCCAGGGCGGCCGCGGCCGGAGGCCGGCCGGCACGAGGTGGCCACCGGGACCGCGGAGATCCTGGCCGACTGGGACGACCCCGAGGGCTGGTTCGTCATGGTCAACGGCGTGCCGAGCTCGTACGTGCACCTCGGCGACCCCACCCGGCTGGAGTTCGAGTACGTCCGCTGGGTCGGCGACGCGCTCGACCTGGTCGCCGGGGCCGGCGAGCCGCTGCGGGTGCTGCACCTGGGCGGCGCGGGCTGCACGCTGGCCCGGTACGTCGCCGCGACCCGGCCCGGGTCCAGCCAGCTCGTCTTCGAGCACGACGCTGAGCTGGCCGGGCTGATGCGGACGGCGTTCGGGCCGCCCGGCGAGCTGGGCTACCGGATCCGGACCGTGGACGCCCGGGCCGGCTTGGCCGCGCTGCCCGCCGGCAGCCGCGACGTCGTCATCCGCGACGCCTTCGTGGGCGCGACCGTGCCCGCGCACCTGACCACGGTCGAGTTCTGCCGGGACGTGGCCCGGGTGCTCGCGCCCGGCGGCGTCTACTTGGCCAACGTCGCCGACCAGGCCAGGATCCTGCAGGCCCGCACCGAGGCCGCGACGATGTGCGCGGTGTTCGGGCAGGTGGCGCTGGTGGCCGAGCCGGCCCAGCTTCGCGGGCGCCGCTTCGGCAACGTCGTGCTGGTCGCGTCGGACCGGCCGCTCCCCGTGGACGCGCTGACCCGGCGGCTGGCCTCCGGCGCTGTCCGGGGCAGGCTGGTCGCGCCGGACCGGATCGCCGAGCTTGTCGCCGGCATTTCGATCCGCTCCGATCCGTAACAGAACCTGACTTAGACGAGCCGACCTGAATGAGCCGACCTAGATGAGCCGACCTAGACGAGCCGATCTAGGTGAGCCGACCTGAATGAAGCTGCGTTCCTTGCGGTTTCCGCCTCAGCTCGGCGACCGATCACCGTTGCCGTCCACGAGGGAGGAGCCCCCATGGACTGCCGTTCACAGAACGCCTCCGTCAGGTGGCTGGCGTGGGCTGGTACCTACCCAGCGGGGGAAGGTCTCCGAAGGACTCGGCGGGCAGCCGGGTGAGGACGCCGTCGATCGGCACCTGCCAGCCCAGCCAGCGCCAGGCGCCGGGGGATGCGCCCAGCAGCGTCCGTGCGGGTATCGACCAGAGCGCTAGCTCACCGTCGGGAAGCTGCTCAAGCTGCCAGCCGATCTGGTCGCCGGTGCCCGCGTCCCAGACCCGCGCCGTCCCGTCGTGGCTGGCGGTCAGGATACGGGCGCCGTCCGGGCTGTACCCACACCCCCACACCTCCCTGGTGTGACCGGTCAGGCTCAGCAGCAGCTCCCCAGTGCCCGCGTCCCAGACCCGCGCCGTCCCGTCCTCGCCGGCGGTGAGGAGCCGGGCGCCGTCCAGGCTGTACCCACACCCCAACACCCAGCCGGTGTGGCCGGTCAGGCTCAGCAGCGGCTCACCGGTGCCCGCGTCCCAGACCCGCGCCGTCCCGTCCTCGCCGGCGGTAAGGAGCCGGGCGCCGTCCGGGCTGTACCCACACCCCCGCACCCCGCCGGTGTGACCGGTCAGGCTCAGCAGCGGCTCACCGGTGCCCGCGTCCCAGACCCGCGCCGTCCCGTCGCCGCTAGCGGTCAGGATGCGGGCGCCGTCCGGGCTGTACCCACACCCCCTCACCCAGCAGGTGTGACCGGTCAGGCAAAGCAGC
>Ga0307470_10000018_pt1 | contig 127695 bp, 99 predicted proteins | sample atmos_gasesAM3C__FD_204565 | JGI IMG/M metagenome (GOLD analysis project Ga0307470, IMG submission 204565) | Hardwood forest soil microbial communities from Morgan-Monroe State Forest, Indiana, United States - atmos_gasesAM3C_05 | ecosystem: Environmental > Terrestrial > Soil > Temperate... | reverse complement strand
ACGGCCGGGATCGAACCGGCGAATGGAGGTTTTGCAGACCTCTGCCTTACCACTTGGCTACGTCGCCCATCGGAGGAAAGTTCGCGAGTGTAGTGAACCCGCCCCGGAGCGTCAAATATTCGACCTCCCCGCCCGGTTGACACCGTTCACTTCATCGGCGACCATGCCGCCCCCTCGCCGGATACTGTGGTGTAGCTCAGTTGGTAGAGCGCCGGATTGTTAATCCGGTGGTCGGAGGTTCGAGTCCTCCCGCCACAGCCAGGTTCGCTATCTGAGTGTGGATCATTCGAGGCTGCCGAGGATGAGGTCGCGTGCGAAGACGAGGAAGTAAGGGTTGAAGAAGCCGTTGTGCTGATGCAACACGTTGGGGGCGACACGGACGACCCAGAACGGATTACCGCGTTGGACGTTCGGACCGCACGTCAGCAGAAGCGGCCCCAGGTGGCGCTCGGGGACGCACGGCTCCGCACCCCACCCTGCGTCGCGCTCGCCTCCGTCAACGCGCTTTTCGAACAGCGCAGTCAAGTTGGCCGCCGGCGGGATCTGCGGGATCTTCGCCACACAGTTCGTAATGTCGAAGTCGCTCGGGACCTCGGACCGGTCATCCGGTGGAAGGTCGCCTCGCCTGAGGTGATGCGTGATGAATGGTTCGTAGTGACCGATCGACGTGATGAGTGCGCGGCGCTGTTCGTCATCGCGCGTTTTCTGCAACATCGTTCCGAAGCGCTGCGCAATCGGGAAGTACCGGTTGGTTGGCAAGTCGGTTTCCGACGACGCCACGACGAGCAGCGGCCTTTGGTTTTTCGAGAAGCTAACGTAAGACGCCGCGAGCTCGTGAATCGAGTGCCAGCGCTCCGCCTCGAACGCTGGATTCACGAGGAGGACGAGATCACCGAAACCTGAAACGACCGCGCTCTTTCCGTTGGCGTCGCGTCCCGGCCAGACCTCGCCGAGTCGTTCCTTATAGATGTTCGCCAGTGCCTCGAAGACGATCGTGCCGCCGAGACTGTGCCCGATGACGACGAGGCGCGAAGCCTCCTTGCGAGAGGCGGTGAGCTCTCGCCGAAACGAATCGAGGTATGCGAGGAGCTCCGGTACGTCGCCCGAGGCGATTCGCGTCGCCGTGTCCTTGCGGCCCACGAATGAGAAAAACTCGAACGGCCAGACATAGCTCGAGTAGCCGCGCCACGCGAGAAAGACTCCGATCAAGGGATGCCTCCCCGGGAGCTTCCCGAGATCATCGACTGAGATCCGGCGAACGAACTCGCGAAAGGCAACGAGCGATTTGTCGCAGACTCGCGCGTCATCACGCCACCCGTGGACGAACACCAGCGCGCTCACCGGCGCTTCATCAGCCTGGCTCGCCTCTTTGGCCATTTCCGCCTCGAGCGCGGCGACCTGCCGGCGATCCCAGAACCGCCCCTGGTCATCGAATTCAACGATTGCGATCGTGTAGCCGGGATACCGCTCGATCGACGATGACGCCACCGCGTCGCGGGCGCGCGGATCGCTGAGCGGCGCGGTGACGTCGACCGGCACGGTGCTCGTGCGCAACTGACGAAGCGGCGAGCAGGCTGTACTGAGCAACAGCGTTGCAACGAGGGCGAAGGAGCGCACGTTCATCCTCCTGTCAGGCCGGAATCCATCGCAGAATTCTACGAGTCTGTGCGGCAGGACGATCGGGCGGAGATGGTGGCCGAGCCTTGGGCAACCAGCGCCGTCTGCCGTGCCGCCTAGGCCACACGTAGCACGATCTTGCCGTGTGACCTGCGTCTTGCTTCTCCCGGCCCAGCGGGCGACATCCCATGAACCCCTGGCAGGTTCGCGGCGATGTCCTTCCATGCCTGGGCCGCATCCTGGAGCGCGTACACGGTCGCGACGTCTGGTCGTATCGTCCCCTCTTCCAGCAGTCGCGCGATTCTGCCGAGCACTTCCCCTGACGGCGCGAGCCTCATCATCGTGCCCGACACGCGGTGTCTCGCGGCCTCTTCTTGGGATGGCGGCTGGATGGCGGAGACGAGATGGCCGCCTTCCTTCAAGACCAGGAACGACCGCTTCTGTGTATCGCCACCGATCACGTCGAAGACCAGATCGACCTTCTCTTGCAAAACCGTCTCGAACTGACTCTCTCGATAGTTGATCGCCCGGCTGGCTCCGATGGAGTTGAGGTACGCCTCATCGTTGCCGCTCGCCGTGGCAATGACCGTGGCGCCGGCGTGCGATGCCAATTGCACCGCATAGGCGCCCACGGCGCCGGCCCCACCATGGATCAGGATCGTTTGTCCCTTTTCCAGGTGAGCGTGGGTGAAGAGTCCCTGCCACGCAGTTTGGGCGGCCACCGGCACTGATGCCGCCTCCTCAAAGGAGAGGTTGGACGGTTTCCTTGCGATGAGAGCCGGCTCGACCGCCAGATACTCCGCGTATGCGCCGCCGATTCCGTTGGCACCGAACACCGCATCACCTGGCGCCCATGCCGCAACGTCACCGCCAATCTGCTCGACGACCCCCGAAAACTCATGACCAGGTATCCATGGCAGGTCGATCCGGAATATCTCTCTTGCCGTTCCGGAGGCCTTGACGAGATCCAGATGATTGACGGCGGTACTCTTGACCTTCACCAGGATCTCGTCGCGTGCGATGGCCGGCATCGGTACATTGCTAAACACCAACTGCCCACCGTATTCCAACACGTTGACAGCTTTCATATGAGCTCTCCTTGAATCAAGGTTTCTCCCGTTTCAGCTCCCATTTGGTTGCGCGTGGCGGCGTGCCCAGTCGGGGAGCTTCGTGAGCGTGCGGCCGAACTCGCGTTCCAGGCCGGCGATGTCGGCGCTGTAGCCGACGCGATCGAACCATTCCAGCATCAAGGCCATATCCTTGCTGTACTGCCGGACCTGTTCGATTGGCGTCTGCGCGAACGCAATCGGCCGGCCCAGCGCCTCCGACAGGATCTCCGCCGCCTCCGGCAACGTTCGAACGTCGCCGGCGAGATCGATCTCACGGCCGTTCAAGGCGGCGGCGTCGGTGAATGCGCGCGCGCCGAACCAGCCGATGTCGTCCACCGCGATCATCTGCAGCTTCGTATCTGGCCCGAGCGCCCAGGCCAGCGTGGAGCCCTTGAGACTGAAGGGCGCCAGCAGGTTTTCCATGAAGAACACCGGACGCAGGATCACATGCGAGGGGAAGCGGAGGCCGCGCACGGTCTCCTCGATGTGCCACTTGGAGTCGAAGTGGGGGATGCCCGTCCGCCTGTCCGCCGATCCCACGGATGTGTAGACGTAGTGTTCGACGCCGGCCTCGCGCGCCAGCGTCGCAAGACGCTTGCCCTGCGCCTCTTCCCCCTCGACGCCGGCCACCGACGAGTTCTGCACGCCGAAGACGCCCCATGCGCCGGCCAACGCACGGCGCAGCGTGGCCTCGTCATCGAAGTCACCCTGGACGATGTCGACGCCCTGTTGCGCCAGCGCCGCCGCCCGCTCGCTGTCCGGCTTGCGCGTCATGCCGCGCAGATGAAACCCGGCGCCCCGCAGCGCGTGCGCGACCGCGCCGCCCTGATGGCCTGTCACTCCGGTGATGAGAATCGTTCGATCGCTGCTCACGATTGCCGTCCTTCGTCGAGGTGCAAGCCGGTAACGCTGTGACGCTCGCGTGGAGCGATCGGGGCCCGCTTGAAGCGGCCCCATGCCACGAAGTAAGCGAGCGCGCCGAGCACGACCACAACCGCCAGCTCACCAAACTGGCCGTGAACGAGATGAAGTACCGCAGCGGACGCCATCACGATGACAAACCCGGAGGCGGCCAGCGGCGTCAAGACCGGCGCGATTCGCGTGAGCGCCGGCAGGATGATGCCGATCGATCCCGCCAACTCCGCAATGCCGATGAAGCGGAGGAGAGCGAGTGGGAAGCCGGGCGCCATTTTTGCCAGATCCGCCGCCGGCGTGGACACCTTCATCCAGCCCGCGAGTGCGAAGACGATCGCCAGGATGATCTGAGCGGACCAGAGCACGATGCGAAGCCCGCGGCCGGTCGCCGCCGCCCGGGAAACTGTAGAAGAGGTTGAGTGAGATTCCATTTGCATTTCTCCTTTCGTATGGGTACGATAAGTCCACTGACAGAGACGAGCAATCACCGGAACGCTAACATATGATGCAGATCGTCTAGATTGGAAGGAAACCATGGACCCTATCTCCGACGTCTTCACCGCTCTCTCAGTTCAGAGTGTTGTTTATGGCCGGTTCGAGTTCGGCGCCCCCTGGGGGATCCGATTCCCCCCCGGTCATGTCTCATTCGGCATGGTGTTACGCGGTCACTGCTGGCTGGAGGCCGAAGGAAGTGGTGCACTGTCGCTCGACGGCGGCGACTGTTATGTTCTCCCGCGCGGAGTCGCCTATTCGCTTCGCGATGAGGCCACTTCGGCGCTGGTTGACCTGGATACATTCATCAGTACGCTCCCGGCCTCTCGTCGCTACGGCGGTGACGGAAGAACGACGGTAATGCTCACCGGATGCTTCACCCTCGATTCGTCATTCAGCAGGCCGGTCGTTGATCTGCTTCCTTCGACGATCCACATCAAGGCAGACGAGCCGCAGTCGTCAACGCTGCAGAATACGATTCGGCTGCTCGCGGACGAGATGCAGCACGACGCGCCTGGTTCGCAAGTCATCGTCAATCGTCTCACCGATGTTTTTTTTCTGCAGGCCATTCGTTTTTACATGTCGAAGCACACAGACTGCGCATCGCACTGGCTCCGTGCCGTGGGCGATCCGCAGATCGGCCGGGTGCTGACGGCGATGCACGGCGAGATGGCGCGCATGTGGACGGTGGAAGAGCTCGCCGCGGAGGGCGGCATGTCGCGCGCTGGGTTCGCCATGCGATTCAAGCAACTGGTCGGCGAGACACCACTCGAATACCTGACTCGCTGGCGCATGTACAAGGCCACGCGGTTGTTGCGCGATCGCGGCCGTAAGCTGCTGGAAGTCGCGAATTCCGTGGGCTACGACTCCGACGCCGCCTTCAACCGCGCGTTCAAACGGATGCACGGTGTTTCCGCCGGCGAATACCGGCGCACGATCGCAGCGACCTAATAGTTAGTTGAGTTAGAAGGAGAAGGGCCAGCCCGGAAAACTGCTAAAGAGTTGGCAGATGCCAAGATTCCGGCAGGCACGCTCCTTTCTTTCCAATGGTTTGCGATGGTCTCGCGATTGCGTGTGTCAAACGCATGCTGGCCTTTTTCGTGATCGTGATTGTCCTCGCAGGCGATGCCGGCGGTCCTGCCAGCTCGCAGCAGGTCAACGCAGCGGCGGCCTCCCACCGGACGAACGGCCTGGGTGCCTGGCAGAAGGTCTATTCGGTCATGGTGTCGCCGCGATGCCTCAACTGCCACACCGCGACGAACTATCCGCAGCAGGGTGACGATCGGCATCGTCACATCGCGAACGTGATCCGCGGTCCGCGGGACAAAGGCGTCGTCGCCTTGAGTTGTTCGACCTGCCATCAATCGCCAAACGCGGATAGCACCGGCGTTCCTGGCGCGCACAACTGGCATCTCGCACCGTTGTCGATGAAGTGGCAGGACGCGAATGATCGACCGCTGTCGAGCGCTGAAGTCTGTCGCTCCGTTTTGCGCCTGCTGGACGGGCCGCATCTATTGAAGCACCACGAAGAGGAACCGCTCGTTTTGTGGGCCTTTAGTCCGGGGCGGCACCCGGACGGAACGACACGGACGTTGCCGCCGCTTACGCACGAGGAGTTTGTCGAGGCGACCAGGCAATGGGTCGAGGCAGGCACACCATGTCCATGACGACCATTCACATCCTGGTCAACGGCGAACGCAAGACGATCACCGTCGATCCCTCGACGCCGCTGCTGTGGGTTTTGCGCGAAGAGCTCAAGCTCACGGGTACGAAGTACGGCTGCGGCATCGGCGCGTGCGGCGCATGCACCGTGCACCTCGACGGCGCCGGCACGCGCTCCTGTCTCGTGCCGGTCTCGCTCGTCGGCGATCGAAAGATCGTGACGATCGAAGGAGTAGCGAGCGATCCGATCGGCCGAGTCGTGCAGAACGCCTGGGTCGACAACGACGTCGTGCAGTGCGGCTACTGCCAGAGCGGACAAATCATGAGCGTGGTCGCGCTGCTGAAATCGAATCGAAAACCGACCAACGCGAACATCGAAGAATCGATGGGCGGCAATCTCTGCCGCTGCGGAACGTATGTGCGCATCCGCGAGGCGATCAAAAGCGCGGCGGAGAGGCTCGCATGAATCGCAGAACCTTCTTTCGCATCTCCGCGGCGGCTACCGGCGGTTTTCTCATCGGGATGTATTTCGACTTTCCAATGTCTGCGCAGGCGGCGCCGAAGGTCTATCCGCCCGACGCCTTCGTACACATCAAGCCGAGCGGCGAGATTGTCATCATGGTCAACCGTGTCGAGGTCGGTCAGGGCACCAGCACCGCCCTGCCGATGATTCTCGCTGAGGAGCTCGATGCGGACTGGTCGAAAGTGATCGCCGAGATCGCGCCGGCCGCGGATGTCTACAAAGACCCGGTCGTCGGAATGCAGATGCTCGGCGGCTCGATCTCGATCGCGAACTCGTATCAGCAATATCGGGAGCTTGGCGCACGCACGCGGGCGATGCTGATCTCCGCGGCGGCGGATGGGTGGCTTGTCGCGCCCGAGCAATGCCGCACCGCGAACAGCATCGTCTACGGGCCCGCCAACCAGAAGGCTTCGTACGCGGAACTGGCCGAGGACGCGGCGCGTCGTCCGATTCCCGAGAAGGTTCAACTGAAGGACCCGTCGGAGTTTCGGCTCATCGGCAAGCCCACGCGGCGGCTCGACGGCCGCGCGAAAAGCAACGGCTCGCAAAAATTCAGCATCGATCTCGACTTTCCTGGCATGAAGGTCGCCCTACTGGCCCGGCCGCCGGTTTTCTTTGGACGCGTGCGAAGTTTCGATGACGCGGACGCGCGCAACGTTCCCGGCGTCGTTGATGTCTTCGAGATCCCCCTCGCGAAAGGGAAAGGCAGCGCCGTGGCGGTCGTCGCCGATCGGTTCTGGGCGGCGAAGCAGGCGCGCGATCGGCTGAACATCGATTGGGATCTGTCCGCCGTCGAGCACGCCGACTCAGGCGAGCTTCGCAGCCGATTCAACGGGCTGTCGCGTACGACCGGCAAGATTGCCGTGAATCGCGGTGACGCGAAAGCGATTGATACCGTTGGCGCGGACAAGCGCATCGTCGCCGAATACGAATTCCCCTACCTCGCCCACGCGCCGATGGAGCCGCTCAACATCACGCTACGCAACGACGGCGATCGCGCAGAGGCGTGGACCACGTCCCAGGTACCCGACACGCAACGGCAGGCGATGGCCGAGGTTCTCGGCCTCCCGGCCGACCGCATCACGTACCACATCGGCTTCGCCGGCGGCGCGTTCGGCAGGCGCGGAACGCTCGACGAACATCTCGAACGCGAAGTCGCCGCGGTTGCGAAGCGCATGCGCGGAATTCCGATCAAGCTGATCTGGACGCGTGAGGACGACGTGCCGGGCGGCTATTACCGGCCGATGGTCGCGCATCGCGTGGAGGTCGGCGTTGGCGACGATGGAATGCCCTCGGCGTGGCGGCACGTCGTGGTCGGCCAGGGTATCGTTCTGGGAACTCCGTTCGAGTCTTTCTATGCGAAGGACGGCATCGAAGCGCTATTGATCGAGGGGACCTCCGACACGCGTTACGCGATCCCAAACTTTCAGGTCTCCGTGCATCATCCAACCGTGAACGTGCCCGTCCTCTCGTGGCGATCGGTCGGTTACAGCCACAACACGTTCGTCGTCGAGACGCTCATCGACGAGCTCGCTCTGCGTGCGAACGCCGATCCGATTGCGTATCGCTTGAAGCTCGTCGATCCGTCCGCGAAACGGCAGCGCGCCGCGCTCAGTCTCCTGAACGAGAAGAGTGGCTGGCGCAACGCTCTTCCGCCGAAGCATGCGTGCGGAATCGCGCTCAGCGAGTATCACGAGACCGCATCCGCGTGTGCCGCCGATGTGTCGATCGAGGACGGTCGCCCGCGAATTCATCGCGTCAGCGTAGCCGTGGCGTGCGGCCTGGCGGTCAACCCGATGACGATCGAGAATCAATTTCAGGGCGGACTCGCGTTCGGCGTGACGCAACTGATGGCGAAGGGCGCGATTACGCTGAAGCACGGCCGCGTGGATCAGCGCAACTTCGACGGCTACACGCCGCCCTACATAAAAGATGCGCCGGTCGCGGTCGATGTCCACATCGTTCCGAGCGCAGAGCCGCCGACAGCCGTCGGTGAATGCCCGGTTCCACTGATCGCACCAGCGGTCGTCAATGCGCTGGCACGGCTGACTGGGAAGCGCTACCGGTCGCTGCCGCTCGTCACGCTGTGAAGCTCCGGCTCGGCCGCATGATCGAGGCGCCGCGCGCGATCATGCGCAGCGATGGATGCGATGCGGGTCACAGAGTTGGGACTAAGATGATCGCCCACGCCATGCACAGCGAACTCCGCCGCGTCGTCGACACGATCTCGGAGCTGATCTGGACCGCGGTGGCTGACGGCCGTGCCGAGTTCGTCAATCGGCGCTGGTCCGAATACACCGGGCTGACGCTCGAAGAAGCCTGCGGTTTCGGATGGCATGCGGCAATCTGGCCCGAGGACTTACAGCGCCTGGCCGAGTATTGGGATTCGCTTGCCGCGTCCGGCGCGGGCGCGCGCGAAATCGAAGCGCGCATTCGCCGTGCCGATGGCGTCTATCGCTGGTTCCTGTTCCGCTGCAGTCCTCTCAGCCAGGCGCCCGCTGAGTGGTATGTGACCACGACCGATATCGATGATCGCAAGAGGGCCGAGGAGGCGTTACGGGCGAGCGAAGAGAGCCTTCGGTTGCTCGTTGACAGCATTCCCGGCCTCGTCTTCACGACCACTCCGGAAGGCGAAGTCGAATTCGTGAATCGTCCGCTTCTCGACTACTTCGGAATGCCGGAGGAGGATGTGAAGCGCTGGACGACCGGAAGCGTCGTTCATCCCGACGATCTCCCCGAGGTCATCGCCAAGTGGACGCATGCGGTGGAAGCGGGCCAGGACTACACCCATGAGAATCGCCTCCGCCGTGCGGACGGTGTGTATCGCTGGTTCCACGCGCGCACGATTCCGCGACGGGACGCGGAAGGCCGAATCGTCCGGTGGTACTCGCTCCTGACGGACATCGAAGAATTGAAGCGGCTCAAGGACCGGCTTCACGAGGAGAACCTCGCGCTCCGCGAGCAGATCGATCGCGAGTTCATGTTCGAGGAGATTGTCGGCACATCGTCCGCGTTGCAGACGGTACTCACGCATATCGTCAAAGTCGCGCCGACCGATTCCACGGTTTTGATCATGGGTGAGACGGGAACGGGTAAGGAACTGATCGCCCGGGCCATCCACAGGCGATCGCCGCGCGCGGCGCATCCGTTCATCACCGTCCACTGCGCCGCCATACCGGCATCATTGATCGCCTCGGAATTGTTCGGCCATGAGAAAGGAGCGTTCACGGGTGCGCTGCAACGGCGTCAGGGGCGATTCGAGCTTGCGAACTCCGGTTCCATCTTCCTCGACGAAGTCGGCGAGCTTCCTGCCGAAACGCAAGTGGCCCTGCTGCGCGTGCTCCAGGAGAGGCAGTTCGAGCGGGTGGGAAGCGCGCGTCCAATTGCATCCGACGTTCGGATCATCGCCGCGACGAACAGGGATCTGCGAACGGCGATCGCCGATGGCACGTTTCGCGCGGATCTTTTCTACCGGCTGAATGTCTTTCCGATCGAAGTGCCAGCGCTCCGCGAACGCAAAAGCGATATTCCGATGCTCATCGAGTACTTCGTCCGGCGCTATGCGAACAAGGCTCGAAAACACATCAGCAGGATCGACAAAAGGACCTTGAAGCTGTGCGAATCCTACGATTGGCCGGGCAATATTCGCGAGCTGCAGAACATCATCGAGCGGTCGGTCATCCTCTGTACCGGCGATACGTTTCGGATCGACGAGGCGTGGCTCTTCAACGGCGGCGCGTCGCGAGCGAAGTCCTCGGCCCGATTGAGCGAGACTCTCGAGAGTCGCGAGAAGGAAATCATCGAAGCCGCGCTCGCGGAGAGCAAGGGGCGCGTCGCCGGCCCGAACGGCGCGGCAGCCAGGCTCGGGATTCCGCGTTCCACGCTCGACTGGAAGATCCGCCACCTCAAGATCAACAGGCACAAATTCGCGGAGTCCTAGAGGGTCCGCTGGACGTGCTCGAAGCAACGCGACGCGGATTCCGCGGCGAGTCCAATGCGAGAGCAGATCGGGCGATTCGTACCGGTCCTTCCCCTCGTAACCCTCGCTCCGTCGTCTACACTGGGACCGGTCACATCCAGGCACGCATCGTGACTCTCGACATCCATAGTGCAGTAACACTCTCGGCGGTGCTCGCTCTGCTGATGGGGATCAGCCTGCGTTATGTCCTGCGCGACTATCCCGCGACGCTGTGGCCGAGCATCCGACTATGGTTCTTCGGCACCTTCCTTCAGCCACTCGGCTGGGTTCTGTATGGCCTGCGCGGCGAAGTGCCCGATCTCGTCGCGATCGTGCTGTCCAATGCGGTGCTGAGCCTCGCCTTCGCGAAACTGTTCCAGGCCCTGCGCTCGTTTGTCTCGCGTCCAGCCAGCGCGATCCTTGTTTACGCGCCGGTCGTAGTCGTCGGGCTGGCAGAGATCGTGTTTACCTATGTGTTTCCGAGCATTCGCATGCGCGTGGTCAGTGTCTCGCCTCTGATCGCCTTCCAGTTCGCGGCTTGCGCGGCGACGATGCTGCTCGGGTCGCCCCCGCGAAGGCGCAGTTACGTCCTCACCGGCGTGTCGTTTGCGTTGTCGGCGTGTGTGCTACTGCTCCGAACGCTGTACGAAGGGCTGCGCAGCGGAACACTGCCATCCCCGTTCATCGCGTCGCCGATGCAGATCGCGGTGTTCGCGGTCGGGACGTTTCTCCCCGCAATCAGCACCTTCGGTTTTGTACTGCTGTGCAATGACCGGCTCAACCTCGAGCTGGTACGGCAGGCCACCATCGATCCGCTGACGGGCATCAGCAACCGGCGCGCCCTCGGCGAGGAGTGCGGGCGCGTGATCGCCACCGCGCGCCGCCGAGGACACCGGCTGGCCGTCCTACTGGTGGACGTCGATCATTTCAAAGTCATCAACGACGACTACGGTCACGACTCGGGCGACTCTGTTCTGCAGAAGCTGGTCGGCGCACTGCGGTCCGAGCTTCGCCCGGAGGATTCCTTCGGCAGGCTTGGCGGCGACGAATTCGCGGTGGTGTTGCCTGGCGTCAATGAGACCGCCGCGCGCGTGGTCGCGGAACGGCTGAGACAGGCGGTCGAGAGAACGGAGTTCGTGATCCAGGGCAGTGCGGCTCGCCTGCACGTCTCCATCGGATTCGCACTGTCGGTACCCGGCGACGATGACTTCGACGCCCTGCTCCACCGCGCGGATCTGGCCATGTACGCCGCCAAGCGAGCCGGACGCAACCTCGTCGTTGGCCCCCTTGAGCAGCCGGCGCAGTAAGCCACGCACCGAGACGCCGGGGGCGAACGTGATTCACCTCAGCACCCGGTGGTGCGCAAAAACTCGACGCACGCCAGTTATGACGTGCGCCACCGGGGTGACAGGCTTGTGAGGTACCAGCGCCGCATACACGCAGCGATTGCTCAATCGGGCGGTGCGAAGATGAACGTTGCCGAGGCGGCATCGCTTACGGACTGTTCGACGCCGTTGCCGCCGATGACCTGCACGTTGAACGTCAGCTCGTCCGAGCCGCCCGGGGGGATGACGTATGTGAGCGATCCGAGCCAGAACGTCGTGGCGACGGTGCGGCCGACCCAGAGTTGGGCGCCGTTGGCGGTGAACGAAATGTCGTACGCGCGGACGGTGCCGGTCGAAGGAGCAGTCCAGGAGAGCTCCAGGTTCACGGCCGCGAAGCCGCGCGGCGACGTCTGCCAGGCGGAGTCGATGGTCAGATTCGTCGCGCTTGCGGGCTCCGCCTGCAGGCCGCCCGCTTCGGTGACGACGAACTGGCCGAGGTAGATTTGCGGGCTCGCGGCCGGCAGGGTCGTTTTCGCCAGCACCAGAGGTACGACGAGCACCTGCACGACGTTCTCGGCCGCATACATCGACGGGATGTCATACGACCGTTGCTGCCACGCCTGGCCACCCGACTGCACGTTCTGCGTCGACGACGGGACGACGGGCACGACGTTGTAGTCGCCGATCGCCACCGACGAAAACGAGCTTCCCGTCGGCGTGAGCAGCAGGGTGGTCTTCTGATCCGACAGCAAAAGGGCCAACGCCACGTCTGCTCCGGCCGCCGCGTTGAGCAGCGTGTAGCCGACATCCATCCCGTTCGCGAGCGGCCATGCCGTGTCGTACAGGCTGAAGATCGTGTATGCGCCGGGGGAGGCGCTGCTGCCGGCGGCGAGGAGGAGCGACGCGCCGCCGTCGAACGCGGCGTCGAGCGAGCTATTGAGCGTGAACGCATTCGCGCCGGTCGTGGCCCAGGCAGCGTTGCGGTAGGTCGGCACGATGTCCTGCAGCGAAAGATTGTTGCAGTCGAAGCCGCCGTACGAGAGCGTGGCGTGAATTGGCCAGGTGAACGAGCGGCCGACGCCGGTGTTGAAGGTAGTGCAGAAGGGGAGCGCCGTCGGAACGGGCCGCGGCGTGATCACCGAGCCGATGCCCGTCTGCGGGAGGAGGCCGGTACCCCAGAACTCCTCCTGCAACTGCTCGAACGACACCTCGTCGGAGCGGTTCGCGAACGTCCAGCCGGCGCTGTAGGGTGCGGCCGACAGTCCGGCATCGACGCACTGCTGCACGAGTTTGTACGTGTCGGCCCCTCCCGAGGTGAAGCACTGCATGTAGACCTCTAGCGGCGACCGGCCGAGCGCATTTGCGGTGGAAACGGACGTCGTCAACTGCTGGGATCCCCAGTCGCCGTTCGGCATGAACGCGTCGGAGACGATGGTCGTCCCGTTCTGAAAATACATCTCGTTCACGGAGTCGAGCTCGTTCTCGTAGTTGTCGACGACGCCGGTGTTGCTGACGCAGTCGTAGCAGGTGACGATGCCGTTTGGGGTTACGGCTTGCATCGCCGCGCGCAGCGTCTGCAGGAAGGTCTGCAGGATCTGCGGGTTGACCGTTCCACCTCCGCCTCCGCCGGTGTTCGAGAAGCTCTCGACGTCGAGAAACCATCCGTCGAAGCCGTAGTACTGCGCGATGGCGGCGAGCTGATTCGCGGCCGCCGTGGCGGTGACGTCGCTGGCCAGTATGTTGGTGTTGAAATCGGTGAAGCCGGGCACCCAGTACAACATGATCGATCCCATGATGCGGACACCGTTGCGGTGGCAGGCGTTCATCCAGCCGACGGCGGGAATCGAGTAGGTCGTGCCCTGGGCGATGACGACGTCGACGTATTGCCAGTAGTCGAAGTTGAAGACATCGATGTTGTTGCCGCCCTGCGAGACGCCGTCGAAGCCCGGCGTGTACTGCGGTCCGTTGATCATGATCCGCGTGCCGGTTGGTGCGGGGCGCGCGGCCAACGGCACAGAACAGACGTTGATCGGATCGTTGCCCGCTGTCCAGGCGAACATCGTGTCGGCGTTGCCGAAACCTCCACACATGGGAACCTGCTGGTAGTTCATGAAGCACCTCCTGCCACCTAGGACAGACGAGGTGCTTCGTTTTTCCAGTCAGGGCTTGCGAAGATCTGCTAATACGTTTGCCACCCCCGATTCTCCGAATAGCCCTTGAAGGTCAGAGCCCGATTGGACGGGATGGCCTGTCCAAACGGACCAACGGCGGTGCGGAGCCGTCACCCATCCTTACGCTCACGGTCCGTTAGTAGCTGTCCGTCTTCGCGGTGTGGATCGCGATCATCATCCGGACGAGCCTTCGCTCGAGGGCGAGGGAACGGGGCGACCGCGCCGGTGCGCTCGTAGAGGGCGCGCACGTCGGCGGCGAGCTCGGTCAGCTCCTCGCGCATGCCAGCCGTTTCGGCGCTGATCTGCGCCTGCGCGGAGCTCTGCTGCCGGAGCATCGCCGCGTGCGCGGCGGTCTCGCTGCGCGACTCGCGGCGTAGCGCGCGCATGGCGGCGAGGAGGGCACGATTGACTGCGAGCTGCTGCACCCAATAGACGCGGATGCAGCGGAGCACCAGGCGGCGCAACGGGATCATGAGACGCTGCATCCGGGAGGGAAGGTTCGGCCGCGGCGATCCGAGGAGCGACTCCACGGCTATGGCATCGGAATCAAAGAAACCGTTCTGATTCATCGATGAAAGCTGCAGCGACGACGGCTGAATAGGCGTGAGGCGGCTCTGGTCCAGCAGGCGGCGCAGCAGCGGGCCGCGTGCGGACGGGCCGTGGAGCGCCTCGATGCCGGCGCGGGCGCGGGCACCCACGGCTGCCGCGCCGATGCGGTCGGTGTAGACGCGCGTCATCTGCTCCGCGGCGGCGGCGATGTCAGGGTCGGCCCAGCGCGAGTGGGATGGATACGGCGGTGCGTCGTCGCCAACCTCGACGATCCGGGCGGGCACCGGAAAGCTGTTCGACTCGTTCGCAAACTCGAGCGTCGACGAGTACGCCGTGCTGATGACCGGTTTGCCGAGGGCCATCGCCTCCGCGACTGTCAACCCGAAACCCTCCGAACGATGCAGGGAAACGTAGCAGTCGCAGGCGTCGAGCATGGAAAAGTAGTCGTCGCTGGTGACGTACCGATCGCGGATGACGATGTTCGCGCAGCCCGCAACGGCGGCGCGCAGCGCTTCGTCTTCCGCTGCGTGCCGTTCGGCGTTGGTGGTCTTGATGTAGAGCACGACATCGCCGCGGACGTCGATGGGATCAGGGAAAGCCCGACGAAATGCGGCCACGGCCGCGAGCGGATTCTTCCGGTGGAACACGCTGTCGTAATCGAAGCAGACCAGAAACAGGAAGCCCTCCGGCATCCCGAGCTCGGCGCGCGTGCGCCGGCGTACGGCCGGCACTACCACCGGCAGCGGGAACGCGCGCACCGGTTTGGTGAGGCAACGGGCCAGTGCCGCGGCGGTGAAGCCGCTGATGCCCCAGACCTCGTCGAGATAGCGCTCGCTCCCGGCCATCGCGGGGGGAAGGTCCTCCACTTCCCACGCCCAGAGGCCGATGTTGCGCGCGCCGGGCAGCAGTTGGCCGTGCATGCTCTCGAAGAACAGCGGCACCTGGTCGGCGTTGACGCAGATCAGGTTCGTGTCGAACAAGGGAACAGCCGTTCCGAGATCGTGGAAATCGCGTTGCTGCCGGCTGATCGTGCGCGTGAACGGCACGACCGCGTACGGAATCCCTTCCGCGGCCAGCGCGGCCACCACCGAGCGCACGATCTGCCCGGTGCCGCTCTCGGCGAAGGCATAGCCGTACACGTTGACACCCGAGGGCAGTTTCCTGGCGCGCGCGGCCTGCGTCCTGACCTCGGGAGTCCTGGGAGGAATGAGTTGCGGAGGGATGTCGTGCTCGCGAACGCCCTGCGTGCGCACCCAGTCGAGGAATCGCTCCGCGTCGACGGACTCGATGCGCGAAAAAGCGATTTGCAGATCGGCCCGTTCGCTCCAGATCTCGCCGAGATATGCGGGGACGCCGGGCGCGTGCGGCGAAGGCCGCAGCAGGCGCTGGACGACATCGCCGGCGCCGGCGCGCGAGAACGGATTCGGAAACGACGGCGTGCGCGCGCCCGCTTCGTCGTCGAGATACGTGCGGCGGAGCACTTTGCGCGCCCGCGCGTCGAGAGGCAGTCCGCCGGCGGTCGCCGCGAAACCGTACGACAACTCGGAGCAGCCGGCGAAACCGGCCTCCTCCAGCGCGGCAGCGTAGCGCTTGCACAGCTCGGCGAGGAGCGGCGTTTCACTCAGGCGGATGCGGGGCGAGGCATGCTGATGCTTGGAGAGAAGGTGCGGCGCGCGCGGAGAAAAGCCGCTGTAGTGGAAGAAGCGCAGCGGCCGGCCATTGACGCGAATGCGGTCGCCGTCGCACCTGAGCACGCGATGTGGCAGATTCCAGTAGGCGACGTTGTATCCGGGATCTTTGAGGATCCCGGGCTCGAAGAGCGCCGGCGCGAAATCGATCCAGCGCTGGTCGACGAACAGTCCCTCGGCCGGGTCGCTCAGGCAATCGCGCCGCAGGCGCCCGCGCCACCACGGCAGAAACGCCTTGGCCGCCTTGGCGGAGAGCGCGAGAAAGCCGAGGTTGTACATGCCCGAGAGCAGCAGATCGCGTTCGTCCGGACGCTTGCCATCCCGCGGCAGCGGCTCGGTGACATGAGGCGTGAGGAGCATTCCGTGCTGCCGCGCCAACGGCTCGAGAGGTCCGAGAGAGTCGAAGACCTCGATGTCGGGATCGAGATAAATCGCCACCGACGCGCCGCGGTCGAAGAGGTACTCGAACGCCCAGGGCTTCACGGCCGTGGCCATCTCGCTGACGTCATAGATCGCGGCCATCGTGTAGAAATCCGACGGCGGATCGAACGGAAGCTCGTCCGCATGAATGACCTCGAACGATGGCTCGGTGGAAATGGTGCGGTCCGGATCGTCGAGAACGACGACGTGCAGGCGGGTACCTGGATTGTGGCGGGCGAGACTGGCCGCGAGCACGCGTGCGTAGGCGAGATAGTTGCGGGCGACGATCGTGAACACCGTCGTCGCTTTCGTCAGCGGAGCCTCTGTCAAATCGACGTCAGGTTTGCCGGCGAATTGCAGATTTCGTAGCGCGGCCAGCTCTTCTTCGCGAGCCTGCAAGACGAACTTGACCGAGGCCAGCTCGGCGTCGCGTGCGGCCACGATCTCCTGCAGCGCCGCGATCTGCTCCCGCGTGCCGAGGGCCAGACGGTCGATCTCCGACTGAATGCCGTCGCGCGAAGCTTGCAACAACGCGGCGTCGGCGAAGAGCTGGCGTCGCTCCACGTGCGCGGCGATGAGGATCCCGGCGGCGTGCTCGGATACCAGATCGCGATGCTTGTCATAGATGCGACGCAACGTCGATGAATAGTCGGTCCGGCGAAGGAACCGCTGATGCACCGAGTCGGGACGGATGCGGTACTCGTACGCCGGCCGCGGAAGATGCAGGAATCGCCAGCCGCGCTCCGCGGTCGAGAGCCAGAAGTCCCAGTCTTCCCAGTCGGTGAGCGCCACGTCGTAGCCGTTGCAATCGCTCCAGACCGCACGGCGCACGACCGCACAGGCGTCGATGTAGTTGCTCCAGAGCAGCCGCGGCAGATCGAGCTCCGGCACGGCGACATCGCCGGTTCGCGCGCCGAACTCGCGGCGATCGCCGTAGACAACGCCCGCGGCGGGATCGGCATCGAGCAGCGCCACCGCGTCCGCGGCGAAGCCGGGCAACAGGCGGTTGTCGGCGTCGAGCGGCAGGACGTAGTCGCCGGCGGATGCGGCGATCCCGCGGTTGCGTGCCGCGGAGAGACCGGAATGCGGCTGTTCGATCACGCGATGCCCCGCTTGGCGAAGTGCGGCCAGCGCCTCAAGCGTGCGAGGCTGCGTCGAGCCGTCGTCGACGATGATCAGCTCCGCCGCGGGCGCGTTGCGCTCCGCGCTGGCCACGGCATCGATCAGATAGTCGCCATCGTCGTAGCAGGGAATGATGACGGAGAGCCGCGGCTGGTCCTTGGGCGCGATGGTCAACACGTTATGCGGCCGACTCAAGGCTTTCATGAATGATTCGTGGATGACGAGCCGCGATTCGCAATAACGTCAACTCAGCGATTTCGGTCATCTCATGTTTCCCAAGTATGTGCGATAGAGCGCGCGCTCCGTTTCTGTCGCCCAACGAGCGCCGATGATACGCACGGTTTCTCGCTCGGTCCATACGACTGGTCAAGATTGAGCGCGGAGTGGAGATGCTCGACTCGATCTCACCGGAGACGCGGAGGGACAGTAATGGAGTTTCTGTCTCCGCGTCTCCGCGCCTCCGCGTGAGACAAGCTGCGCTCCATCGAGCGCCCTGTAGTAGTCTCTGGCCTCGTCCCTGCGACCGCACGAAATCCGCTGAATGAGCACGACTCCATGACCTCTGCAGCTCATCCCGAGGCCGAGGCAAGCTACCGGGACCGCCTGCGGGCCAGCATCCTGATCGGGCTGTGCTGCTTCCTGGTCTACAACGCCAACCTGCGGTCGATCACTGCCGGCGACACCTACCCGGCGCGCTACCTGCCATTCGCGATCGTGCAGTACCACACGATCTTTCTCGATCCGGTGGCGAGGGTCGCTGCTCAGGGGCAAGGCGATGCCGCGTACTGGATGCCGCATCGGCCCGACGGCCACTTCATCTCGCTTTATCCCGTGGTGGCGCCGGTGCTCATCGCGCCGCTCTACCTTCCCGCGGTTGGTTACCTGCACCTTCGCGGTTGGACGGATGCGCGACTGGATCACATCGCCAAGGTGATGGAGAAGCTCACCGCCTCGCTGCTGGCGGCGCTCTCCGCCTCGCTCTTTTACCTGCTGCTGCGACGGCGGGCGACGGCGCCGATCGCAATGCTGCTCACCCTCGCGTATGCCTTCGGCACCACCACATGGGTGATCAGCAGCCAGGCCTTGTGGCAGCATGGGATGGCGGAGCTGCTGGTGATCGGCGCTCTGTTGCTCCTCACCGCGCCGTGTACCGTGCCGAGGGCGCTTGCGGCGGGGTTGCTGCTCGGGCTCATCGCCGGCAACCGCCCGCCCGATGTCATCCTCGCGGCGGCGCTCGGGGCCTACGGACTTTACTGGGCGGGCCGGCGCCGGGCGGCGCTGTTTGCCGTTGCCGCGGCGCTGCCGATGGTCGTGGTGCTGCTCTACAACCTCCACGTGGCCGGCAACGTCGGCGGTGGGTATGGGCTGATCGGCACGGTCCGCTTCTTCGAGCATCCTCTGCTTCCCGGGGTCGGCGGATTGCTGGTCAGCCCGACGCGGGGGCTGCTCGTCTTCTCACCCTTTCTGCTCTTCCTGTTGCTGGCCTGGCGGTACCTGCCGCGCGGTCGCGAAGAACGGCGCCTGACCCTGGCCATGATCATTGGTGTCGTCATCGAGATCCTGCTCTACGCCAAGGCCGACTGGCGGAGCGGCCTCTCCTGGGGACCGCGCTACATGACCGACCTCCTGCCGCTGCTCATCTGGATGCTGGTTCCTGTAGTTGCCGCGCTGCGCGGCGTTGGACGGGTGACCTTCGTGTTTGCGGCCGGCGTGGCCGTCGCCGTCGAAGCCATCGGCGCCTTTTCGTATTCCTGGCCGGTCGACCGCCCCATCTTCGCCGCTGACCGCGGTCGGGAACAGCACGATATGCGGGCCGCGTGGCACTGGCGGAACGCACCCTTCGTCACTTCATTAAAGGAAGGCCTCGCGCCGGCGGAGTTGACGGTGGCGATGCGCGGGAGTTTCGACGCCATCGAGAGCGGTGGGCGCGCCACTACCGTCGTCACCGCCGGCCAGGACGCCTTGGTCACGGGCTGGGCACTGGCCGAGGACGCGACGCCTTCGCGAGTTGCCGTCAGCATTGACGGCCTGAAGAGCGTCGCCTCCGGCACCTTTTTCGACCGGACCGACGTCCGCCGTACACTGCACACGGCCAGTCCCGCCGGCTGGCGCATCCCGCTCGATACGGCCGGCCTCGCTCCCGGCGAGCACCATTTGACCGCCTTCGCCTGGGCCGTCGGGAAGAGAGACGGACAGTACCTCGATGAGCGAACGCTGACCGTGCGGATGCCACCTGCCACGGGCGGCACCAAAGGGGAATCGAACGTGCCCGCCGAACTCGCCGCGGAATTCAGGACGGCCGCGACACGACTTCGTGAGCACCAGAAGGCGCCCGGTTACTGGCTCACTGCCTACACGAAGAAGGCGAGCTTTCATGAGCCGGGTCCGGAAATGAACACCTTTCTAACCGCTCTCCTCGTCGACCTGCTGAATCCTGTAGCTGCCACCAGCGGTCTCCAAGACAGCCTCCAGCGCGCTCGGGCGCACCTTACCAACCAGATCGAGTCCGGCGGACTGGTGCGCTACCACGGCCGGCCCGACCTTCCCGGCATCGGCACCAGCGAGTGCACCATCACGCCGGATACAGACGACACCGCTCTTGTCTGGCGGCTCGCGCCCGCTCAGGACCGCAGCAGGTTGACGGCGGCACTGGCGACCATCGACCGGTATCGCACGCGCGAGGGCCTCTATCGGACGTGGCTGGCACCGAGGGAGGCCTACCAATGCATCGACCCGGGCAGCGATCCGAACCCTGCCGACATTGCTATCCAGATGCACCTGCTGCTGCTCCTGTCCGAAGTGCGGCCGACAGCCGGCCATGCGCTTTGTGACGCGCTCCGCTCCGTCATCGACGACGATCGGATCTGGGTCTACTATCGAAAGACGCCGCTGATCCCGATCCTGCGCCTCCCTGACCTTCGCCGCGCCGGCTGCGCGCTGGAGCTCCCCGAGTCCCGGATGCGCACGGACGTTCCGGGCCAGCAGATCTGGGTCGACGTCGTACGCCTGCTGGCGAATGAGACGAGCTCACCGCCCGACGCTACACGCATACGGGCAATCCTGCGCGAGCTCGCCCGGGACGACTTTGCTCTCATACGAATGAATCCGCCGCTGATCTTCCATACCGACCTCACCGCGACGGCCTCTGCAAACTATTGGTCTGCATACTATTGGTCTGAGGATGCCGGCTACGCCCTTTGGCTACGGCTCTATGACGACTATGAACACCTCGGCTATCCCCACGGCCGCTAAAGCGTCTGCGCGTCGCTATCTTTCCTGTCTGCGCCCGCAGGACATCCTCGTTCTCCAGGGCACGCCCCTCCTCGGCGCCGCATTCGCCATCCGCCATCCCGGAGCGCGGGACCTCGCTCCGCTGGCCACTCTCATGATCGCCAACGTCTTTCTGGTGTCGCACATCTTCATGCTCAACGACTGGGCAGGCCTGACCACCGATCTCGCCGACCCGAACAAGGCGGCCCACGTCTTCACCGCCAGAGGCGTCGGGCGCGGGAGGATGGGCGTCCTGACGGCCGGCCTCCTGGTCCTGAGCCTTCTCCTCTTCAGCCGTCTCGGTCCGGTCACGCTCGGCCTTTCGCTGGCCATCGCGGCGCTGAGTGCCTTTTACTCCCTCCCCCAATTCAACTGGAAAGGCAGACCGTTCCTCAACTCGGTGGCCCACCTGGCCGGCGGGATCCTGCACTTCCTTCTCGGCTACGCCCTGGGCAGTGCCATCGATCCTCGGGGCCTGGCCATCGCCGCCTTCTTCGCCCTGATCTTCACCGCCGGCCACCTGACCCAGGAGATCCGCGACCATGAGGGCGACGCGGTCAATGCCATCAGGACCAACGCCGTCGTCTTCGGCCCGCGCCGCACCTTCGCCGCCAGCCTGGTCCTTTTCACCCTGGCCCACGTTCTCCTCTTCCTGCTGGCCCTCCAGGGGATTCTTCCGCGCCCGCTCGCGGCGGTGGTGGCCTTCTATCCCGTTCAACTTTACTGGTCGTTCGAGACTCTCCGCGAGTGCCTAACGTACGCGAGCGTCAGCCGTCTGCAGACACGGTACCGCGTGCTGTACGCCGTCATCGGCCTGGCCATGGTGGCCGCGCTTGTGGCACGCTGATGAGGAACCCACCTCGTCCGCCGCCGCGACTCCGCGTGAAAGACTTTCGGGTCCACAGCGTGTACCGTTCGGTCACGCACCAGTCGGAACGTTGCGCGTCCGCGTCGCAAGGCGACACCCTCCCTGTCGAAACGTTGCGTGCCCGCGTCGCAGCGCGACACGCTCCATGCCGAAACGTTGCGCGCACCTGTCGCAAGGCGACAGCCTCCATGTCGGAACGTTGCTTGCCCGCGCCGCAACGCGACACCCCCACGCCGCAATGCGACACCTCCCACGCCGCAATGCGACACCCCCACGCCGCAATGCGACACCCACCGCGTCGCAACGCGACACCCCCGCGCCGCAATGCGACACCTCCCACGCCGGAATGCGACACCCACCGCGTCGCAACGCGACACCCCCCACGCCGGAATGCGACACCACCGCATCGCAATGCGACACCTCTCGCGCCACAATGCGACACCCCCCGCGTCGGAACGCGACACCTCCCACGCCGCAATGCGACCCCCCCGCGTCGGAACGCGACACCGCCCACGCCGCAACGCGACACCCCCCACGCCGGAATGCGACACCACCGGGCCGCAATGCGACCCCCGCGTGTCGCAACGCGACACCGCCGTGTAGCAACGCTGCGCGCCCGTGGCCGTTGACAGTGCACACCGGCCATGCCGCGACGTCGCACGCGCTGTGCGCAGGTGAGGCGCGCATGAACGAGCCGCGACGGCCGCGCAAGCGGAAAGGCTGATCCGCAGATGACGCAGATGAACGCAGATGGAGGACGCATTTCGCAGGCGATGAGACTCCTCGGGTGGACGCAGCGACAGATGTCCGAGGCCATCGAGGCGGGGGAGGTCGAGCTGTGGACGACGCCGCTTGGGTAGTGGTTTCCGCGGGCGGAGATGATGGTCAAGGGGCTGGAAAGCCGTTGCACGTCATCGAAGAGGCGCTTGGGGATGATGCGGACGGCATCCTGCCGCAGGCGATCCGGAGCGCGGAGCTGCGCGTCCGGCTGCCGCGGCATCACATCGACATGTTGGAGTATCGTGCGGAACAGCAGGAGACCAGAGTCAGCGGGGTGCTGGAGCGGGAGCTGGACGGGATAGCCAGCGCGCACATGGAGGAGCTGTCGGCCGCGTTGCCGGGGTTCGCCGAGGCAATGGCTTGGCCGGATGCGGGTTGGTGAGTCGCTTGGTTGCTGGGTTGGCGGTCTCGGGGGTTGCGCGGTCTCGGGGGTGACGGGACCATCAGTCAGTTCTGCATTTCTTACAACCTGATTGAACCTCGGTGCCTGCCACCGCCAAGCAAGGGTCCGATGTGGCACAGACACTTTTGTCTGTGCCCCGGCCGAAGCCGGACGGCGCCTTGCAACCTTGAGTCATGGCGAGACCTAGCACAGACAAAAGTGTCTGTGCCACATCGGTCCTGCCGGTCCCGCGGTGATCGGTCGGATCGACTAATCCACTAATCGACGAGCTTCACAACTGCGCGTAGAAGCCGGCGCTGAGCCGGCGAAACACCAGCCAGCCCGAGATCAGCGCGGCCAGGGCACAGATCGACGAGATAACCAGGTCGTGCGGTGTGGGAAGGCGGCCGTTGTAGATCGGGTCGCGAACGATCTGGAGGAGGTGGACCAGCGGATTGAGACGGACCAGCCATAGGTATTTCTCGGGCACGATGCTCATCGGATAGATGATCGGAGCCAGATACATCAGGCCGAAAACAGCGGCTTGGTAGGTTTCCTTGATGTCCGCGAAATAAACGGATAGCGAAGAGAGGGTGAGGGACACTCCGAGCGTGAAGACGCCGAGAATCAGGAAACTCACGGGGAGAAAGACGACCGCGCTCGAAAAAGGAGCGCCCTTGATGAGCATGATGATCGCCAGCGGGATGCAGGAGATTGCGAGGTTTGCGATTCCTGAAAGAGTGGTGGCAAGGGCGAAGATGCTCTTGGGGATTCGGACCCGCTTCATGAGAGGTCCGTTCCAGGCCATGCTGGCCATGGAGTTGGCCGTTGTCTGTGAAAAGAAGATCCAGGGAAGGTACTCAGAGAGGAAGTAGACCTCGAAGTGCTTGATCGCGAAACGGAAGAACACGGAAAACACGAGCGTGAAGATCAGCATCATCAGGAGGGGATTGAGCATCGTCCAGAGAACGCCGAGGACTGAGCGCTTGTAGCGGACGGTCAGATCGCGCATGACAAGGCTGCGCAGCAGGTGCTCGTGCGCCACGAGATCGCGCACCTCGTCCAGAAGCGAGACTCCCGATCCGGCGGCATTGCAGAATTCGGGGATTGCCGCGGCAGCCTCGGCGGGTGGGTCCTGTTCGGCTCGGGGGATCGTGCTCATCTCACTCCGGTACTCCGGGCGACAGGCTCCGGTTGTGGCGAAGCTCGTGAAAGCCGCTTCGCTCTCCGTATGCCCGGATCACTTCGGGCGGATCGCCGAGGGCGACGATCCTCCCTTCCTCGAGGAACACAACCCGGTCGCACAGTTTTTCGATCGACGCGAGATCATGGGACACGAGGAGGATTGTGCATCCGCTCTTATGAAAGCGGCGGATTCTCTCCTCGCATCGCTCCCGGAACGAGGCATCGCCCACGGCCAGGATCTCGTCGAGCAGAACGACCGCCGCGTCGACCGCGGTGGCGATGGAGAATGCCAGCCGGGCCACCATGCCGGTCGAGTAGGTGCGGAGCGGCAGATCGATGAACTGGCCGAGACCGGAGAATTCGACGATCTCGTCCGTGCGCGCTCTCATGGTGCGCTGGGATCGCCCGAGGAGGGCTCCGTTGAAGAAGATGTTCTCGCGGCCGCTGAGCTCGTGGTCAAACCCTGTTCCGAGCTCGATGAGGGGAGCAACGGAGCCGCGGACGACCGCTCGTCCGGCGGACGGGGTGATGACGCCCGCGGCCACGCGCAGCAGCGTCGACTTTCCCGCGCCGTTGAAGCCGATGAGCCCGAGGCATTCCCCGGGTTGAATGTCCAGAGAAACGTCGCTCAGGGCGGCGAATGTATCGACGGCCGCTGTTCCTCGGAGTTTCCGCACGAACCATTCTTTGACGAAGGGAATCCGGGTGGTCGGAAACCGGACCGTCACGCCGTCGAACTCAATGGCTTTCACGGCTGACATGGAAGGCGCGCATTGTAACGGTTGAAGGACTCACGCGGAGGCGCGGAGTGCGCGGAGAAAGAAGCTCCTCGTCATCTTCTCCGCGTCTCCGCGTGAGCTCAAATCGTTCCCGTACGGGTAGCATTTGCGCGAATGAGCATTCTCATCGGCACGCAGGGGTGGAACTACGCGGCGTGGGTGGGGCCGTTCTATCCACCCGGGACGCGCGCTTCCGAGTTTCTTCCGGCGTACGCGCGGGCGTTCCACGCCGTCGAGGTCGACTCCACGTTCTACGCCATTCCCGACGCGCGGGCGGTGCGCGCGTGGGCCGAGCGCACGCCGCCGGAGTTCACCTTCGCGCTCAAGATGCCGAGGGAAGTGACGCACGAGCGCCGGCTGCGCGATGCGGACGATGTCGTGCGCGACTTCCTCGGCCGCGCCCGGCAACTGGGGTCGAAACTGGGGCCGGTCCTGCTGCAGATGGGGCCCGACTTCGCGCCGGACGAGCTGCCGGCGATCGAGCATTTCCTCCCAACGCTGCCCGGAGACCTCCGCTTCGCCATCGAGCTTCGCCAGAGCCGCTGGATGCGCCCCGAGGTACTGCCGCACCTGTTGGAGGTGCTGGCGCGTCACGGTATCGCGCTCGCGCTCAGCGAAGGTCGATGGATCCCGCGCGAGACGATGCTGGAGCTGGTCGAGCGCGCGACGGCGGACTTTCTCTATGTGCGGTGGTTGGGACCGGACCGCGCGATCACCGACTTCTCGCGGGAGCAGATCGATCGCTCCGAGGAGATCCGGGCGTGGTCCGAGGCGCTGAAACGTGCCGCGAATACGATCGATGTGTTCGGGTTCTTCAACAATCACTTCGCCGGCCACAGCCCGGCCAGCGCACGTTTCCTGCAACGCCTCCTCGGTCAGCAGCCTGTCGACCCCGAGACGCTACGCAGCCAGAGGTCGCTGTTCTGATTCATTTTCGAGGGTAGGGAAGTGCCCCGCTCGGCGCACTCCTAATCAAACGAGGAGGAGAGCAATGGCTAAGAAGAAGGATTTCGGGCCCATCGTAGGCTCGTGGAAGATGGTCGAGGCTTGGGACGTGAACGATCCGGACGATCCGGTGAAATCGTATCCGTGGGGGAATCCGCCGCTTGGCTACTGGGTCTACGACTCGGCGGGCAACGTCTCCGTGCAGATCTCGATCAATCCGCCGCTTCCCATCGTCGACGCGGCGTGGTGGACCATGGGGAAGACGGCGAACGACGACATGCTGGCTTCGTTCAACAACTACATGGCCTACTTCGGCACGTACACGGTTGATTACAAGAGCGGCACCGTCACCGCCAACGTGATCACGGACGTGTTGCGGCAGTACACGGGCACTCCGCAGCCGCGTCCGTTCAAGATCGTGCGCGATCAGCTCCTGATCGGCGACGGCAAGACCTATTTGCGCCGATTCAAGCGCGTCGCCTGACGGGCCATGAAACGGGGAGCGTCGCGATGAAACCTAAGATCACCACACGCGCGGAGCTGATCGATGCGCTACGGACGGCCAGCGAGCTCGAGCACCAGTTGATGGCGCAATACCTCTTCGCCGTCTATTCGATGAAGCGGTACACGTGGGAAGGGTTGGAGCCGGTGCAACTGGAGTGGGTGCGGCGCTGGTCGAGCTCGATCACGCTGATCGCCCGGCAGGAGATGGAGCACCTCGGCCTTGCGCTCAACCTGCTCTCCGCGATCGGCGGCACGCCCTCGTTCACGCGGCCGAACATGCCGCAGAGCGCCGACTACTACGGCAAGGCCGGCATCAAGCTGGCGCTGACGCGCGGCAATCTCGACACCATCAAACGCTTCCAGCGCTTCGAGGCACCAGATGATCTGACGAAAGATCTCAAAGAGGATGAGCCGGTCGACAAGGACGAGGCACGGAAGTGGTGCGGCCGGAAAGACAAGTCGCTACGAAGCCGTGCCCAACTCGACTCCACGCTCACGGCAGCAGCGCACGCGCTCCGCGCCGATGCATCCCCCGGCCTGGTGGGGACGAGCGCGCCGGTGCTCGGCTTCGGTTGGGCCTCGGTGCAGGAGTTGTACGTAGCGATCCGTGAGGGCTTCGAGTATGTGGCCTCGACGTTGGGGGAGGAAAAGCTGTTCGTCGGCCGGCCATCGCTGCAGATCTTCGGAGGTCCGGACAGCCCGCAGGAGAAAGGATCGATGGACGACCTCAACCAGTATGAGGTCGATCTGATCAAGGTGAGCGATCTGGCCAGCGCGCGGCTGGCGATCACCATGATTCTGGAGCAGGGCGAAGGGATCAAGGTCAACGCCGACTATCTCCGTTGGACGCACTTCTGCCTCTTCACCGGCATCCGCAACGACATGGACGAGCAGGGCCTGGGCGAACTGGCGGCGCGGCCGGTGGTGCGCAATCCGATGACGGCGCTCTATCCCGACGTCGAACGATCGGAAGTCACGCTGCTGACGAATCCGCACACCATCCAGGTCTCCCGGATCTTCAACGAAAGCTACGAGCTGATGCTGCTCCTGCTGCTCTATCTCTACAGTGACAACGTCAAGACGCAGAAGGAAGTCAACTCGCTCATGGACGCGGCGTTCTTTCCGCTCATGACCATGTTCATCCGGCCGCTGGCGGAGATTCTTACCGAGCTTCCCGCCTTTGACGATCCTCTCGAGAAGTCAGCGGATGGGATGGTCAACGCGGGCCCGGGATTCGAATTGAATGGCGATGTCCTGCTCTTTCCAAGCTCGGGCGCGACCTGGGATCTGTTCCAGGAGCGCTTCGATACGATCGTCGGCATGTACGAGGTGCTGCTGGGCGGCGGCGATCCGTGGATCGATCTCCCCAACCAGCGCGAGAACGGTTTCGATCAATCGCGCATCAAGCGCCGCCTCGAATACATGCAAAGCAACATGCAGCGGCTGGCTACCGACTGGCGCGCCAGATGGCTCAATATCGGGATAACGACGCAGTAAGGGGCGACGATGCTGATCCTGAACTTCGAAGGCTTTTTTCAGATGCGGATGGCGACGGATCCCGATCCGACGGATGAGCTGCGCGGCGTGAGCGGCTACACGTTCGCCTTTTGCGGCGAGCCCGATCTCGACCACAAACTCCACCTGCAGCCCGATGAAAAGGGTGTTTGGGAGCGCGACTTCGGGCCCGGCGGGGGCCCTAGGGTGGGCGTGACCGTTACGAGCGCGCAACGCGACGGCAAAGACGCGCCGGAGCTCGTCGGGGCAAAGATCGCGTTCGTCGACGGCATGGTCGCTGAGCACAACGGCCTGCTGGTCCGCAACGACTACTTCATCATCAACCCCTTTCGCGTGACCCTGACCAGCGGGGCGACCTTGATGCTCGATCGGGTCGACAACCTCAATCCGGCTGATCCGGCGATGCCGGAGAACGAAGCCACGTCACCAATGCTGCAACGCCGGCAGGCAACGAAGTTCACTTCGAATTCCGAGGAGGTCGCAAAGGCGACCGGGCTGCCGAATGGGGCGAACGTGACGCTGATCGAGAACCGCCTGAACCGGAAACGCAGCCTGGAAGAATTGCTCTCATCGACGACGGACGCGGTGAAGCGGGCGGAGCTGGAGTCGCGCATCTTCGAGCTGGGGATCGTCGAGCAGTGGTGGAACCTGACGCAGGGGACGCGCACCAACCGGCCGATCGACCGCCGCGCCGCACAGCTCGCGCTGCAGCTCTCCGGCTGGAACGTCGACATGAATGGCGCGATCAAAGCGAACCGCCTCGGCGCCGACGAGCGCTATCCCTGGAACATCTCCTTCTGGATGGGCGGATGGGACGGCGACGCGATGTGTGGCTACATCCGCGGCACCTGGACGATTCCGTTAAAGGGATAGAGGGCAGGGGCAACTGGTAATTCGGTGGTCGGAGGTTCGAGCCCTCCCGCCAAGCCATTTCCTTTCAAGAACCTAGGTCGATGAATCAAAATTAGACCGCTGTTTGCTAACGCAGATTACAACCGTGCGTGCGTACATCTGCCGAGGTTCGCATTGAGCGCCACCGGCTCGTCTCATAGCATTTGATTCAATCGGGGTATACGGGCATAATGGCTGAGTTCCAGCGACGATCGAGAGGTCAGCTATGTCTTATATCCGCAGTCAGTCTTCGGGTGAGCTGTTGTCGAACACGTTCACGCTGTACCGGCGACACTTCCTGGCCGTCGTGACGGCGTTCGCGTTGTTGGGATTCCCGACCTTGCTGGCGCAAGGGCTGGCGCCTCTTGCCGGATCGTGGATGCTCATAATCGGTGCGATGTTGGTGTCGCTCGTGACTTCGACCTTGTCGTTCGCAGCGATGATCACTGTCATCTCGGATGCCTGCGTCGGCCTCGAACCCGACCTGCGCCGCGCTTACCGGAGAATGTGGCGGTATTTTGTACCGCTGTTGATCGCGGGCCTGCTGCAGGGGCTCGCGATCTTTCTGGGGTTTGCGTTGCTGCTCGTTCCCGGTGTGATCGCTCTGGTCCTCTTTATGTTCGTCAGCCCAGTGGTGATCCTAGAGCGGCGCTCCGGCATCGACGCGCTGCGTCGCAGCGCGTCACTGGCGAAGAACTTCTTCTGGCGCAACCTGGGGCTCGTCGCGGTGTTGATGCTCATCTGCGGGGTTGCGGGTGGGGTCCTTGGCTTCACTCTAGGAATTGTCAAAGCCGTCAGCGAAATGGAGCTGACGATGTACATGATGCTATACGCCATCGTGATGGCCGTTTTTCAGACGATCTTCCTTCCGCTTGGGCTCATCCTGAATCTCCTGCTCTATTACGACCTCCGCGCACGCAAGGAAGCGTACGACCTCGATCAGTTGTCGCAGGAACTTCAGTACTGAAGGAGGACGGCCATGAATCTTTCGGACAACGTCCAGCTCGCAACCCTGCTTGGAGTAGTCGTGGTGGTCGCCCTAATCCTTGGACGCGGGATGAAAGTCGGGTTCAAAAACTTCTTCGTCTCCGTCGACGAGAAGAAGGCGCGCGACAAGATCGAAGCGCTCAATCGCATCGACGCCCGCAACGGCGAGATCGCAGCGGTCACCGGGACGACCGATTCCGCGCCCGCGGATGTCTCGCTGTTGAATGACTCTAAGCTCGACGGCATGAACATCGGGCCGGTGACCGGCAAGACAAGAACTGCCCCCCGCGGATGAAACTCGAGAACTTTGTCGACCGCACGGGAGAGATGCGGCGGTTCGACGAGATGCTTGCCCACAACGCGCCGTCGGTGATGGTCGTCTGGGGCGACAGCGGAATGGGAAAGACCTCGTTGCTCGCGAAGATGGTCCATCGCGTTTCAGCGCAGGGGCTCAAGAAGATTGAGATCGTCTGGACAGACACGAGGAACTACGACTTCCTCGGCATCATGCGCAAGTGCCGCGATGATCTCGGTGCCGCGCACTTCGAGGCGTTCACACGCGAAACCAACCGGGCCACCCCCACCGTCGAGTTTCAGGTAAAGGTTGATGGGGACCTCCAGCTGTTCAACCGAGCCTCGATCACACATTCCCAGATCGGCGATGTCACCGGCATCGCGATCCGCGACAATATGTTCAATCTGCCGGCCGAATCGGAGAGCCGCGTCAGCGAAAGGATGATGTTGCTCACTGACGCGTTCTTCAGCGATCTCGCCGCGTATCTCGCGACCGCGTCGAAGCCGGTCGTGCTCTTCCTCGACGCGGTCGAGAAGATGTCGGCCGAAAGCAGGAAGTGGTTGTGGGGTGAGTTGCTCGCCGCGATTCGCGACGAGCGGCTGCTCGGATTGGTTGTCGTCACGTGCGGGCGCGACAAACCCGAGCGGAGCCGCGACTTCAACGATACCGTCGACGAGGCGGAGCTCGGACCGCTCGGAATCGATGATGTTTGCGAGTACCTCGAGGCGCGCGGGATTACGGCGAATACGCGCGAGCTCGCGGCTATGCTGATCGCCGCTCGCGGCAGCAAGCCGGTTGATGTCGCCACCGCGGTCGACGCATATCTCCGCTCGCGCCCGCAAGCACCGTCATGAGCGCCGACGGGGACTCCTTTCGCGCGTTCCTCACGAACATCGCTGAGCGCTCGTCCTCCTCGGTTGCGCTTCTGCTTGAGAGCCTCGATGAGGCCGAGGCGCGGTACTTGCGGTTGTGTGCGATCCCGCACGAATTCAGCCCCATCGTCCTCACGCTGCTCCACCCAGCCCTCGACATCGACGCCGCGCAGCGCGTTTGCGACAACCTCGCGAATCTTTCGATTGTCGCGGCGTCCGGCCGCGATTACGTGTTGCACGACAGCGCGCGTCATGAGCTTTTCGCCGCATGGCTGACGCCACCCAGCACGGAGTTCCGCGACATCAGTGCGCGTCTGGTCTTGTATTACGAGCAGTTGCTCGACGGCGCGGAACCGATTGCGTTTTCGGTGATCGAGAGAAAGCGGATGTTTCATCTTTTCGGCAGCGATCTCGACGCCGGCCTCGCGGAATTCGAGCATCTCTTCGGAAAGAATCGCCGCGAGTACCGGCTGAACGTCTGCGACACGCTGGTGCGGCTCGCCGGCGAGTACATGCCGCTATTCGACGCGGCGCGGAGGTCGCGCCTCACGTATGCGAAGGCGAAGCTGGCGTACGACCGCGGCAATTTCGTCGAAACCGTCGGGCTGCTGCGCGATGCGATCGCGAACAGCGCCGATGATGAACTGCGCGTGCGGATGCTCAATCGTCTCGGCATCGCTCACGACGCCCTCAAGGACGTGCCGGCGGCGCTCGACGCCTTCGCGCGCGCGGAACGCCTGGCGCACGACCGAGGGCTCTGGCGGCAGCTCGTGCGCGTCAAGATTCACGAGGCCGACGCGATCCGGCATCAGGGTGATGTTGCCAGATCGGAAGAACTGCTGCGCACGGTGCTCGCAACGGTCGACGTCGTCAATGACCCTCTCCTCTGCGTCGCGATCCATAATAGCTTGGGCGAGCTGCAGCGGCAGAACAACGAGATCGACCGCTCGCTCGCGTCGTTCGATGAGGCGCGCCGCCTCGTCGCGGGAGTCGATCAGTCGGTCATCGCGGCGCAGGTAGAGCACAACATCGGCGCCGTCTATTCGCAAATCGGCGATTGGGAGCGCAGTCGCGAGTATTACGAGCGCAGCCTGGAACTCAACGGCGGACGGAACGTGCTCGGCGAAGGACGGACGCTGCTCAGTCTCGCCAATGCGTGGCTCGCGATGGGTGAAACCGCGGAGCAAGCCGAGAAGTACGCGTCCGCGGCGTACGGGCGATTCGAACACGTCGGAGCGGTGCGTGACATGGCCCGCAGCCGGCGCGTACTCGCGCGTGTCTACGAGAAACATGGCCGCAAAGAGCAGGCGCGAATGGCGATGGCGGACGCGGCGAAACTCTTCCGCCGCATCGGCGACACGGCGTCAGCCGACAATGCCACGAAGGAGATCGGCGAGATGGGCCGCCGTACACCGCTCCCGTGGTGGGGCTGGTGCGCGCTCATCGCGACCGTGGTCTTCATCGTCTTGATCGTTGTGCTTGCGATCGCTATCATCGCCGACCGGTGAGCTGGCGGAGCTTAAGTTGGCCAACGCAGCTCGCGACAAAGTCAACATGCGAACAGTGAATTCTGGAGCGCGAGGCCCGCAGCACACCTCGCGATGAAGGATTAGCAACAAGACGCCACTCCCGGGTAGGGGAATCAGTGCTCCCGAACACTCCTAAGCAGCTTCGCCGGCACAGAGGCCATGGTGCGCCGGACCGTGCGATGCTGTACCTTTCTCAAGAGTCGGCGGTTTCGAGAAGATGCAGAGTCAGAGGGTGGCGTCGCTCGGCGGGATCAGGGTGGCCGGAGGTGTGGCTGCGGTTGTGCTGCTCGTGGCCGCGCTGGTGGTCCTTGCGAGCGGGGACGTCTTCCGGTTCGTGACCGGCCTGCCGCGCGGCGAGGCGCTCAGCGCGCCGGATGACGTACACGGTGCCGCGCGCGATGATCCGATGCCGTTCCTGATCTCGCGTGACGTGCTGGAGGTTCGGGTCGACGCGCCGGTCACGGTGCGGGAGTTGCTGGAAGGGAACCGGCTGAACAAGCCGAACCTGCGCCGCCAGGTTCTCGAGCAGCTCGGCAATCCGGCGCTCGACTCGACGGTCGCGGCCGGGACGACGCTGCGGCTCAACCTCACACCGGAAGCGGCGGACGTTCCGGCCACGTCGACCCAGGGAAAACACCGGTGAGGTACCTCTGCAAGGACTGCTGGATCGCGCACACTCCGGCGACGCTGCTGGCGCGATGCCACGTCTGCGACGCGAACGCGCACATCCAGCGTCTCGACCCGCTGGAGTCGCTGGCGGGGACGGCGCAGCCCGCTCCGGGCGAGCGGCCCGAGCTCGTGTGCCGGCGCCATCCGACGGAGCCGCTGGACATCTTCTGCGGTGAGTGCCGTCGTCCCCTCTCTCCCCGCACTCTCTTCAACGACCGCAGCGTGATCGCGGTCCTTGGCGCCACCGGCTCGGGCAAGACCTCGTTGCTGTGGGTGCTCAACCAGCGTCTCCGCGGCGCGAATGGATTGCCGCTGCAGATCCGGCAGTCGCTGGGCGATAGCGACGAGCAGCTCGAACAGGCGGTGAGGGATTTGTACATTTCGGGCCAGGCGCGCGCCACGGCGCGCCAGGATGCCATCGCCCGCAATTACGCCTGGGAGTTGATGACGACCTTGCAACGGCCGCGGCGATCGGCGCTGGTGGCGTTTCACGATGCCGCGGGCGAGGTGTGGAACGACCTGGACCGGCTGCCGCGCGAGGAGTTCGAACGCCTCTACCGCTACCTCGATCTCGTCGGAAGCGTGATCTTTCTCATCGACGGCGAGCGGCTGGCGGAGACGCTGGCGGGGGCGCAGGGAAGGAGACCCACGGCACAGGCGCAGCAGGCCGAGGCTCAGGAAATCGCCATCCTCGACGCCATCGAGCGCAGGCTGAAGTTGAGGCGGAGCGAGACGCCGGTCGCGGTGGTCATCTCGAAGGCGGACGTGCTGTGGGACGACCCGCGCTGGGCGGTCTTCCGCGGCGAGAGCGATGCCCCTCTCGCGGACGTTCAGGCCGCGGCGCGGGCCCTGCTCGAAGCCGCGGGCCGAGGGGCGATCGTCAATGCCTTCGATCAGGTGTTCGGGGCGACGGGCTACTTCGCCGTTTCGGCATTCGGCAGGAGTGTCGTAGCCGGCGAGCCGCTGGCGTTCGACACCATCCGGCCCGCGAGGATCGAGGAGCCGTTGCTGGCACTCATCGGGGATGAGGTGGCCGATGGGATTGCGTAGCTTCACGCTCTACCACCGGATCTTTGCGCACGAGGCGACGCCCGGAGGTTCAGGCGGAAAGATCGTGCCGTTCGGCGAACTGGACGCCAAAGCCATCGTTCCGGAGTCGACGCTGCACTCGCTCGATCAACTGCTGGAGAGCATTACTCCCGAGCGGGACGCAACCGCGTACGCCGTCCAGCGCTGGCTGATTCCGGAGGCCGCCGGGTCATTTGCCTGCCTGATCGTTTGTCACCCGTTTCATCGCGACGGAATCGAGCGGCCTGCGTCGGTGACGCACGCCCGGATCCTGCGCATCGATTCGGACGAGGCCTGGCTCGAAATCGATGCGCTGATCCGTCTGGCCGACGGGTTTCCCATCGACGTCCTGCGAATTCCTTTCATCGGCGATTTCGCGCGATTCCTCGGCGAGAACGAGTCGTCGATCAACGTCGCCGGCTGGAATCCCGCCCGCTTCGAGGATGTGCCGCGCCCCTTCGCGCGCCAGGTAGTCGGCGCATGCCTCTCGCGCTGGAACAAGAACGAGGCGATTTTTCACGTAGACCCGGGGGATTCGATCGAACTGTTGTCGGACATTGCCGCGGCGTGGTCAGTCCTTCCGCTGTACGCGCAACTGAACTGCCCGTTCAGTCTGCACGCGCAGAGAGGAACGCGTGTGAAGGCGCTCTTCAGCACCGTCGCGCAGGGGAACGACGCCGAAGTCTCCGACAGCCTGAAGCAATGGGCGGTGGAGTACGTCGACTGGGTCCATGACCGCCCTGATGACGTGAGGCTGCTGACCGAGGGCCGGGCGATCCGCGATCTGAATACGCTGGTGAGCCAGTTCCAGGCGTTGACCGCGGAGGCGCGCAGTGTGGACAGCGTTGAGAGCGTTCCACGGAAGACGGGAGAGCGTGCGATGAGCAAGCGCAGGTCGGACGCGCCAATGCGGAGCATCAGGCGGGGAGGACTCGATCAGGAGGTCGTGGCCGCCATCAACAAGGAAGTGAGGAGCGCCGAGGAATCGATTCGCTCGTACGTCGACAAGCGCGTTGGCGCGGCCGGAGCCGGCAGGAGAACTGGGGGCGGGCACGGCGATGCCTCTTCCGCGTTCTCGTTCCGAGGGCGCTTGCGCGAATGGTCGCCGTGGGTGCTGCCGGTGGCTGCCGCGGTGATCGCCCTCGGCCTCATCGCTGCGCTCGTCTACGTCGCCATGCAGGGGCGCGCGCGCGATGCGCGTCTCGATGCGTTGGAGAAGAGCATCGCCGGTCTTGAACCGGCGCACGCGGCGGTATCCCAAGTGCAACCGGCAGCGGCGCAGCCGATCGGCGCCACTGAGCATCGTCCGCCCACCCCGGTTACCGAGCTTCCGGGAGACGGGTGGGCGTCACGCTTCCAGTGGCTGAGCGATCACGATCCGCAGCGGCTCGGTTCGATCGTGAATGCCATCGTCAGAGGCGACGAAGAGGTGGCCATGCCGGCAGAATCGGCGAAGCCGTTTGCGAAGATACGCGATCTGCTCGCGGCCGGAACCAAGCTCGAGAAAACCGACCGCGCTCTCCTGCGTACTCTTCTGGTGCAGTGCATCGCCGACCAGGCAGCGCGGCAGGACGATCCGAGCGTGAAGTTCGACGGCAAGTTCGAGGGCATTCCCAAGGTGCTGTTGACCAGGGTGAAAAGCCAGCTTCACGTCGTCTCGAAGCCGGGCACCAAGGAACAGACGGCGGACTTCGAGGGGGAAGTCGTCCTCCGCTGGGCGCAGGAGAAACGGTTCTGACCATGTCGTTCCTCATCGAGCACGCATTGGTCATGGACACCGACCACCTGCCCGGCGGCGGCGGATACGCCGTGGCCGGAATGTCGCCCGGGGTGTTGGAGAGCGAGCGCGTCTTCGTCTCCGAGAACTTCGGGATCAGCGATTTCCTGCACGATCCGGAAAACGCGCGGGTCTACTTCAGCGTTCTGCGCGTGCCCGGCGGGCGGACGGCGTTCGTACGGCGCTTCGCGAATGGCACACGGCGCGGCGGCGCGCAGAACCGCATGTTCGTCCACACGCTTTTCCTCGACGACACGCTGCTGGCGGCGCTGCACCATCTGCCGTGGATCCTGCCCGATCAGGCGCTTCGCCTTGGGGCGCGCGACATCTATCTCACGCTCGACGTCGCGCCGCTCGTCGCGGCAGACTTCCCGGCGCTCGAATGGCGCGGCAGCCTTTCCGACCATGACGCGTTCGAACAACTCCACGTCCGCTACGAGCAGTTCGGCAAGCGCTTGGCACAGTCGGGCGAGTACGCCAGTCTCGACGGTTTCGAGGTCGTCGCGGCGGTGATGGAAACGATCCGGGCCGGCCGGCGCGCCGCGCTGCCTCAGTCCATGCTCTTCGAGCAGTTGTCGCTGCTGGCCTGGTCGATGCTGCCGCCGCCGGACCGGCTGGCGTTGCCGTGGACGCAGCACGACGGCCGCAACACGGCCACGACTTTTCTCATTGTCAACGCCGAGACGCCCGGAGACAGCCCGTTCGTCAACCTCCGCGCGCGGGCGTCGGAGGTGACGCGACGCACGGTGACGCTCAACACGCGCTCGGCCGAGAGCTGGGCGGATCTTCACTCGACCACGGCGCGCCTCGGCATCAGCTTCCGTTCGGGAGACCTGGAGTGGTGGCTGCGATGGCGCGACTCGCTGGAGGATTTGCTGGTCAATCCGCTGGCGCCGGACGAGGAGCTCATTCCGAAGCTGGAGCGCGTGGCGAAGTCCGTTCGCGCGGACCGCCGCGAGGCCTGGGTGGACGAGAGGGAGGTGCTGCATTTCCTCCTGGCGCTGGTGAATCACTCCATCGAGCTGGGACAAGAGCGCGAGATCGCCGTCCGGCGCTGGAATGGACTGTTTCAGAGGACGAGCATCGCCGAGGTGGTCTTCCGCCGTCCGCCCGACGACGACTGGCTCGATGAAAGCGAGAAGCATATTGGCGCCGATCTCGTCGCAGACTGCTTCATGGCCGGGTCGGAGCAGCTTCCCGCGGCCGCGGGCACGCGTGCGGCCGTGGCCGAGTGGCTGCTACAGGGGCGGCGTCTGGAGAAGGTGCCCGTGGCCACGGCCGGCCGGCTCATCGAGCGGCTGGCGAGCGACCGATCGGAACTCGCTCGCGACCTGATCGGTGCCGTGCTCCCTCGCCCGAAGGCGCTGCGCGAGCTGGCGCAGGTGCTGCCGCCGAAGAAGCGCGAGCTCGGCAGAACGATCCTGGACATCGTTGTCTCCGCCGCGCGGCGGGGCGACAAGGACGCCGGCTGGTTCGCCGAGCACATGCTGCTTCCTCGGCGCGAGATCAACAAGGAGATCCCGCGGCAAGTCAGCAGCGAGGATGCCGAGAGCGTGGGGCTGGCGCTGCGCGGCCGGCCGGAACCGTATGCACGCTTCGCGGCCTGGATGCAGGCGGATGTCGTGAAGGTGCTGATCGCTCAGGTTGAGACATGGCTGGCCGCGGAGCGGCAGGGAACGCTCCCAATCGTCCGGCAGATCCTCGAGCTCGTGAACCGCCGCGACTTTCCCAAGGTGTCCGTCGAGGAACTGGCCTTCATCGCGGCGGAGGCAGGCGAGCCGACCCGGCTCTGGTTCCCGGCGGCGATCGACCTGGCGGAGGCGCTCGACGCGGGCAACAAAGTCGTGGAGGCTCGAGCCTTTACCGCGCGCATGCGGAAGCTGGCGCAGCGGGCCAGGCGGGAGGACAAGGTCGCCGTACGGCAAGTGGCCGCGGCACTGCGGCAACTCGCGGGCGAACGCCATCGTGCGGGCGTTTGCATGCGCGAGTTGGTGACCTTCACCCGGCCGTCGTGGACTTCCGCGTCGCCGGCTCTTTCCGAAGCGTTGGAAGCCGCCATCGCAGCCGGTTCGGCGCGGGCGGGCGAGTGGAGCGAGGTCGTAGCGGATCTCGTGACGACGCAACAGCGGGGAGCACCGTCCGGGAGTCTGCTCCGGGCGTTCTGGGAACGCCTGGCGTCAGCCGACTTCGGTGGCGTTCCGGAGTCCCTCATCGACGGCCTGGAGTCGATCGACGACGAAGCGGCCACCCGGCTGGTGACGCGCTGGCTGGTATCGGTGCGCGCGCTTCCGTCGCTGGCGACCGCGGAGCGCTTTCTCGACGCCCTCGGCGCCATCGCCTCGGACGAGCAGTATTCGGAGCTGGAAATGGAGCGGTCGTGGCGCGAGATCGAGCACGGCGCGGCGGATGCCGGCACGCTCTGTCGCCTCGAAAGCGCGCTGAGCGTGACGCGGAAGAAGAAAGCCGCGGATGTCTCCGCGGCCATCACAGCACTGACGCAACATCTCCCCGTCGCGGAGCGGGCCGCATGGCTGGTGCAAATCGCAGCGGCGGACGACACGCATCCGGTCACACGCCGGAATATCGAAACGCGATTCCTTCCGGGCGTTCTGCCGCGCCTGGCCACGCACGACTGGAGAGATTTCCTCGACCAGGCCGGCGACGATCTCTTCATCCATGGCAACGTCCTGCTAACGGTTGCGCGCGAGCTGGCGCTGTCGAGTCCCACCCAGGCGCTGCGCGGTGAGTTCGAGCGCGGGTGCCGCGCCCACGATCGCGAGGACGCGATCGACGGGTTGGCCGGAGCCGTGCCGCGAGGATTGGTCGAACAGGCGTCCGTGTGGTTGCGAGGAGACCCCGGATCATGAACACGATGCGCTGCGAGCAATGCGGGCGGTTCGTGGACGGCAAGCCATGCCCGTTCTGTCAGAGCACCCGCGTACGGCCTCTGAACCCGGGCGAGCAGCCGTGGGATCCGCTGGATACGCAGGAGACCGAACCTGGCGTGCCCGTGATGCCGAGGCTCACCGATGCTCCTGCGATCCAGCCGGCAAAAACCGAGCCGGCAGATGAGCCGCGTCCCGTCGTTACTCCTCCGATAACTCCGGCCGAGGAGACGCCCCGCCGTGAAACGCCGCTGCCGTTTCGGCGCGACGTCGAAGTGGAGCCGGTACGGCGGGAACGTCCGCGCTCCGTCCCTGCTCCGTCGGATCAGGCGCCGCCGGTGCCGGCAGCCGCTCCGACACCCGTCGCCAAGGCGCCCGAGATCCGCAATCTGGCCGAGTTCGAAGCGCTGCTGACAGCCGAGAAATTCGAGTCCATCGTCATCTGCGGGCTCGGCAACTCCGGCAAGTCGGAGATCGCCAGCGGGTTCACGCGGGCGAACATGGCCTTCCGGCAGAAGGCAACCATCTCCACCATGCGCGCGAGCTCGGGGGTGGCCTACTCCCTCGGTGGAACGGCGCCCGGAGAGGTCTGGTTCGAGATCCTCAACACGCGAAGGAAGCTCGTTTTCCTCGATCCTTCCGGCGAGTTTTTTCAGAAGATCTCCCCAAGCGAGCGCCAGCGCCTGCGGCTTCCCGACATCACGCCCGAATACTTCCAGTTCGTGCGCGTGGCCGTGAAGCGGCTGGCCGGCATCGTACTGGTCGTCGATCTCACGCGCACGCTCGACGATATGGCCGAGTCTCCGTGGCAGAACCAGGAGCTAGACCTCGCCTACACGCTCGGGGCGCTTCGCTGGCTGCGGAACGACAAGGCCGCTGCCGTCGAACAGCTCGGCGTCACGTCGCTGATCGCCTCGCGCCTGCTAAAGCTGCCGCGCCTCGACGTTCCCGTGCTGGTCCTCTTTTCGAAGGCGGACAAGCTGGGAGAGCTGACCAACAAGCTGCCCTCCTCGTTCGCGCGCAACCGGTTGACGACGCTGTACGGCGCGGTCCACTCGCACGCGCGCCGCTATCGCTTCGACTTCGTGAGCACAATGCACGTGGTGAACGGAGTGGACCGGCAGGCACCGCGGCCGTGCGGTGTGCTGCTGCCGATGGAGTGGCTGGTCAGCAACCCATTCCGCTGGATGCCGTCGCTCCCGACGCGGTTTCTCCAGGGTGGATCGTGATGGGCGGACCACATCATCCGGAGTGGCGCTGGTTCTTTCCGTCCGTCGGACTGGCGGCGCTGCTCTGCGCGGGCATTGGCTGGTGGTGCTATCACTCGACGACGCAATCGAGGAGCTTCGCCTCGATGAGCGAGAGCGCCCGAGGGGAGCTTGGAAAGCTCAAGGTCTTACCGCGCGCCACCGCGGCGGAAGAAGGGAAGTGGGTGGCGGACGGCTTTCAGACCGGAACGCTCATGGCGCCGGCGGGACCGCTCCCCTGCCGCGAGGCGGTCGAGCGGCTGCCGCCGGCCGAACGCGCCGCGGCGACCGAGGCATTCAACGCCAGCGGGTCGGGCGATGCCGAGACGAACATCAACGGCCTGGCTCCGATCGCCGACCGGTATCCGTCGAACCTCCTCGTGGCGGACATGCTGGCAACAAGTCTGCTCCAGGTAGAGCGATTCGCCGAGGCGGACCGCGTCATTTCGCAAGCACTCGACAGCACTGACCTGGATGAGCGCATCATCGCGGCGGCGCGCGTGCCGAAGACGACGCTCGATCTCGACGACGTGCAGTTCTCCACGGTCATCCACCTCCACCACGCGCTCGGAATCGCGCGCCTGTCGGAAGCAGGCTCCGAGGCTCCGTGGAAAGCGCTGAAGAACGTCATCGGCTCGGTCAAGGAGCTGAGCAGAAAGCGGCTGCTGGGAACCGTCCGCAACTCCGCCACCGCCAGCAAGCTGCAGATCCCCGCGCCCGGTTGCCCGGCCGGCAACACCAGCCTTTCGTCGTACGACCTCTACAACAATCTGATCATCGGATATGTGCGCCGGCCCGACTACGCCGACACCGACAGAGCCAGGCAGAGGGAGTTCGAGCGCGGCACGAAGACGTATCCGGGAGCGGTCTATCAGCTCCTGGTAGCGCAACGGGAACGGGCGAAGGCCGATGGCTGGAAGAACGAGGCACAGCTCTGGGCGCTCTCCAACGCCGAGCAGGTGCTCGACTGGCGCCGGCCGGACGACGCCCGTCTCGACTTCAACATCGTCCAACTGCTCGACTGGTGGACCTCGGCTGACCACTGCGGCGACGCCTGCAAGCCGGAGCTGCTGGCGCGCCTGCGCAGTCTCGAGGACGAGCTCGTGGAAGCTGCTGTCCATCGGCGCAACGTCACCACCGAGCAGCAGCGCGAGTTCGCCATCGGTATGACGCGCATGGTGGCCCAGTCGCACATCGACCGCACGAAGTTGGCCTCCGATCTCGATGTTCTGCGCGGCTGGCTCCCGCCGGAGAAGGCTCACACCGTGGACGACCTCGTGAACGCCGAAAAAGTGCGCACCATGCTGCCGCAGTGGATTGTCGAGCCGCAGCCGGATGCCGAGCCGCCGTTCGACAAGCTCGGACGGCGCGCGGAACCGTGGCGCGCCGCCGCCGTCAGCGATTTCACCGCGGCCGTGGCGACGTGGGCGTCGGGCCGAACCGCAGTCGAAAAACGGCAGGTTCTCGTCGCCAGCCGTCAGCTCCTCGGTACCACCACCGCCCCTCCCGAATTGCAGCAACTGGAGAAAGATTTGCCGGCGAGCGAGCGAATGGCCGTCATCCTCAGCGCTTCGCGGACCTGGTGGGCCTTCGTTGCCGCGGCGGTTGCACTGCTGACCTGGCTGGTGATCGTCTGGATACTCCTGCAGGTCCGCGAGTGGCGGGCGCTGCGCAGGTCGTTCTACAACGTCGAGCTGGACTATCAGCGCGGCACCGGGGAGCCGCGTCGCTGACATGCTCAACCTCCTCAGCATCTCGAGCCTGCTGTTGCTGGTCGCGCCTCTGGTCATTCTGGTGCTGGCCATCGCGGTGCGCTCGCGCGTCCTTCTGCCGGCCGGTGCGAAGCTGCTGGTCATCCTCTACTTCGTTCCGGCGCTGACGCCGATCGCCATCAGCCTGATCTGGCGGATTCCGGCGACGCGGATCGTCATCGAGCTGCGCGGCCTGGCCTTCCGCGCGCCGGAACGGGAGACCCTTCGCAAGCGCATCACCGAGCGCACGCCGGGCAGCGGGCGGCTGCTCATCGGCGAGGTCTCGACCCGCCGCAAGGCGCAGCCGGCGTCCTTCGGAACGATGGTCTTCCAGCCGCGCGCGGGTCAAAGCGACGAGAAGGGGACACTCACCATTGAGCTGCCGCCGCCGCAGAGGCGCGCGGGGCTCATCAGCGTGGAAGGGCAAGGCCTGCTCGGGGCGGTGGCGGTCGAGGACCAGGATCAGATCTGCATCCAATCCGGCTGCTGGACGTTCAACAGCTCCCGGAGGTCCTTGACGAACGGTGCCACCTCGGTACAGATCCCGCGAAGGCAGGCCAAGCTCCCGGGCCTGAGTTGGACATTCACTCTGCCGTGGGCGCCGGCGATCACGGCAGGATCGCGAACGTACTCGCTCGACGCGCTGGCGGCGCCCAACAGCGGCCCGGAGTCGTCGCGCATCCGTTCGTTCCTCTGTTACGCAAATCCAGGCCCGCGGCTGCGCTTCATTCCGCTCGACGTCGGCGTGCGCCTGATGCGGGGAGGGTCGGTCGTCAACGCAGATGCGACGGCCGCGGTCACCGACGGCCAACGCATCATCATCTACTCCATCCCGTCGCAGACGCCTGGATTCGAGAACCCCGGCATCGTCGAGCGGCGCGGCATGACCTACCGTGCAGGAAAGCGCAGCTTCGCGCTCGAATTCGATACGCCCGAGGTCCACTCGGTGACGGTGAGCGAGCTCGAAGCGCTGCGGCTGGAAACGGGCGACGACACAAAGGCAAAAGTCGTCGGTCTGTCGATGGGCGATGCGCAGATGACCGACCGCGGCCTCTACTTCAACGGCGCCAGCGAGTCGGTGGCGGTGCAGGCCAGCTCCAGCCTGGAGCTCTCGCGCTTCTTTCCGCGCGACTTCCAGCCATCCTTTCGCATCGTCTCGCCGCGCGGTCCGACCGACGCGACCTTTGGGCATGACGCCTGGATCGGCGCTACCGACCTGGCCGCATTTCGCATGCAGGTCTTCCGGCCGCCGCTCATGCTGCTGCTGCTCGGTCTCGTGCTCCAGCTCGCGAAAGTGGTGGCCGCCTGGGCCGGCCGCTTCACGAACGGACAGGCCCTCGTCGCCGGCGCCATCGAGACACTGGTGGCGATACGCCTCCTGGTCGGCTACCGCATCTGGGCGATGCAACCTCACGTGCTCGCGGGCGCGGAGCTGGGCATCCTGGCCTGGATCGCATTGCCATGGATTTTTCTTGCGGCGAGCGTCTCGGTGACGCCGTTGCAGCGCAAAGCGCGGATGAACGACGTCCTGGCGGCGCCGTGGCTTCCTGCGATGGCGGGCCTGGTCTTCTCGGCCGTTTGCTGTGTGCGTCTGAACGGCGGCGCGCGCGGCGTGGTCTGGGTCGTCTCTCATCTTTTGGCTGCCGGCGTGGCAGTGGTGCGCTATCCCGCCATCAGGACGCGACTGATCGAGGCGTGGAAGCGGCTGATGGATCGCGCGACTCCGCTGGCCCGCTACGCCGGGCCGTTCGGTGATCCCGAGCTTCTGCCGTTCCTCGTCGCAGGCGCGGCGTTTTCCTTCGTTCGCATCGCACTGGTGCTGTTCGGCTTCAAGGAGAGCATCCCCATCGGCGGCGCCCGCGGGTCGTTGAGCGCGCTGCACGTGCCCGCCGCGGCCATCATCGAGGGCATCTTTCTCTGGACGGTCCGGCGGCGAACAGCGCGCGATCGCAAGCTACACGGTTCCGACGTGGCCACGGCCATCATCCTGATGGTCCTGGTGTGGTTCATTCCGGCGGTGGTGGCCAGCGACATCGGCCTGGCGTTGCTGAACGTTCCGGTGTTCGCGTTTCTCTGGCTCGGCTGCGTTCGCAGTGGCGCCGAGCGCAAGATGACGGTTGACCGGCGACAGCGCATCCTGCGCCTCATCCCGGTCGCGATCGTCGCCGGAATCGTGGTGATCGTCGGCTTCGCGCCGGCGTGGCGTCTGGCGATGCCCCTCCTAGGGAATGAGGAGTCGATGCTGGCCCGCGCGTCCGATGCGAACTTCGCCCGCCTGATCCACTTCGCCGAGCCCGATCGTCTCCGGGAGCTGGCAACCAAGCGTGGAGAGAGCCTGGCCATCACCTCGGCCATCCTGCAGCGCTACATCAGCACGGGACTCACCGGTCGCGGCTACGGCCGCAGCGAGATGAGCCCGCAGCTCGGCGACACGGCGCTGCGCGACTTCGCTCCCGCCGTCTTCATCGCCGCCGAATGGGGGCTGTCCGGAACGCTGGCGATGATCGTGCTCTATCTCGGCTTCCTGATGGCCGGCCGCACCGTGGCGCCGTGGCGCTGGCCCGATCAATCGCCGCCGGCGCGGTCGCCTGCCGGCGCGATGGCGTACGTCGCCGCCGCGACTATCGCCATCGCCAGCATCTACATGATCCTGGCCAACCACGAGCTACTGCTGTTGACGGGAAAGAACGCCTACCTGCTCGGTCTCGACTCCGCCGGCGACATCCTGGAGACGATCTTCCTGCTCCTGGTGATCGCATTCGGCTTCGCCGCCATCCGCCCCGAGGAAGTGCGAAGCGTCACGCTCACCGTCCCCAATGCCCTCACGGTCCAGGGGAGGAAGCTGTGAAGCGGGTCCTGATCGCCGTGGGCGTGGCCGTCGTCATCGCCGTGCTGTGGTCGCGGCAGACGCACGAGCCGCTGACGTACTACTCGTCGCGCAGCTACGTGCAGCGCGCCAACGAGATGATCCAGCGCGGAGCGCTCAAGTACAACTGCCACAACGAGCAGATCGAGCTCGTTCCCAACCGTGCCACGCGCGCCGAGACGGCGTGGTTCGAAGCCAGCTATCTGAAGAACGACGTCGACCTCTTCAACCGCAACCGCGAGCTGTTCGGGCACTTCTTCGTCGTCGACGATTGCACGCTGCGCGAGATCAACCCGTTCCTGCGGACCGTGCGCCTTCCGTTCGCCACGAGCGTGCAATGGCTCGGCAACATCGAATACTCGGGGCCCGGCTCCGACACCACGCTCTTCTCCTCGAACGGCCGGACCATCCTTCTGAATCGGTGGGCGTCGAAGCAGCCGTACCGAGAAGTGACGACGACGGTCGGCGACACGACCGACGTCTCGGGCAACTCCGTTCACTTCAACTTCGCCGCCGGCGGACAGGCGCCGGCCGCCGAGGTTCACTCGGTGTTCGACAGGTCGGTACTCGAGCAGCGGGTGAAAGCCTCCCAAAGCGCGCAGGTGAGGCTGCTCGGCTATGGCGTGCCCGAGGGGCGCATCGTACGGCTGCAGTCGGGCGACTGGCTTCACCTCGAATCGGCCGAGCCAGCCACGAAATCGGAGACCTTCCTCTTCGTCGGCGAGCGGGTCTTCGACCGGCTGAGCGTCGTGCGCACCCGGAACGCGCGCCAGGAACGGACGTTCTCCGAGGAAGAGCCGCTCCTGCGCTGGGTCGGCGGCGAAGAGCGCGACGAGATGCTGACGTTCGGCGAAGGCTTCGCCCGCGGCATGACCAATGCGCTGCAGCAGCTAACCCCGCAGCACGCGCGCGAGCTCACCAACGCCTTCGACGTGCAGTTGACCATCAACCGCCGCCTGCAGTCGACGCTCGACGCGGCCTTCGGCGATCACTGCCGCAAGCTGGCTTCCGACGTCGCCGCCGGCGATCCCTTCGCCGCCTCGATGACGGTGATGAACGGCAAGAGCGGCGAAGTGCTGGCGGCCGTCAGCTTTCCCTCCAGTTCCGACCTGGCGACGCTGAGGCCTGTCGCCGAGGAGGAGCGGCGGCGGTTGCTCGTCAACCACAACCTCAAGCGCCATCCCATCGGCTCCGCCGGGAAGCCGTTCATCTACGCATCGATCGCCACGCGGCAGCCGTTCCTGCTCGATCTGGTCATCGACCCGCATCAGCCGAAGGAAGGGCCGAACGGGCCGGAGGGGCAGCACGAGATCCTGCAGTACTACGTGCCGAACGGCTACAAGCTCTGGAACCACGGCGACCGGCCGATGGATTTCGAGTCGGCGCTGGAGCGCTCGTGCAACAAGTTCACGGTCGATCTGACGACGCTGGCGCTGGCGGCGCCGCGCGACCCCATCGAGCGCGACACGCGCACGCTCGACAAGATCTTCACGCCGCTGACCGGCGTGGCCTGGCCCAAGCCGGGGCTGCACAGCGGCATCCACATCGGCACCGAGGAGCTGACATTCGCGCCCGACCTCGGGCCGCACATGAACAACGAGCAGTCGCGGGCCGTATCGCAATCCGTCGAAACACCGGCGGTGCTCACACCAGGGACGCTCGAACGGGTCGATGAGGCTCCGTTCATCGAGACCTACGGCGAGATCACAGGCGTGCGCACCTATGCCGGTCTGGCGCCGCCTGATGTCGACGCGGAGTCGCCCGAACGGCTCGGAAGCCATGCGCTGCAAACGATGCAGTACGACCTGCGGCCATGGCGTGCGCTCGTGGAGCGGCTGGCAGCGGGCGAGAAGCCGGCCACTGCCTGGAAGGTCCGTGCGGCGTTTCAGGCCGTCTCGCCCGAGCGCGTGAACCTGCGCTTCAATCAGGTGACGGATCTCCGCAACGAGCTGGTGAGCCTTCTCCTCGGCGGGGCGACGTCGCAGTGGACGAATCTGCAGCTCGCCGAAGCGGCATCGCGCCTGGTCACCAAACGGCAGGTCGAGGCGTCGCTCATTCACGCCCTCATCCCGGCCGGGCAGCAGCAGCCGGCAGTTCCGCGGGAGAAGGCCGCGTTCGGCGATCTCGCCGTCAGCGACGCCGCCCGCGAAAGCGTTCTGCGCGGGATGCGCCGCACGATCCTCGGCGCGCAAGGCACCGCCACAGGATTCGCGCCGCGGGTTCACGAGCTGGAGAAGCGCTATCCCGGCTTCAACGTCGCCGCCTTCTCGAAGACGGGATCGCCCACGGTCATGCGCCCGGAGACGAAGCCGGTGGCCGCGGCCCTTCGCGGGATGATCCGCGGCGGCCGGCTTCTCTACCGTGACGGCAGCATCTGTGTCGCCGACGGACAGGCCATCGTTCCTCACGCCGCGCCGGGATCCTCGGGGCGGGCCCGTTACGTCGCGGCCATCCAGAAGGCCGTACGCGAGGCCGCGGCAAAGGCCGGACTGAAGGCGACGCCCGCCGCCACCGCGCGCATCACCAGCTTCACCGACCGTTTCATGCGCTATCGTCAGCACCTCGTGTTCCCCGGACCCGCCGCCGTGAAGCTCGATTCCGGCCTGCCGATGCCATTCCACGTCGTCAGCGGCGAGCTGGTCATCAATCGCGACCACCCCATCTTCGATCCCGACCTCGAGACCGACTCCAGCGCCGTCTATGTGCTGACCCTCGTGAAATGGCGCGCTCAGGGCGCGGCGTCCACCGCCCTCCCCACCCCGCAGGAGCTCGATGCCGAGGACGCCCGCGTGGTCACCGTCGTCATCTACCTCGACCTCGGCCCCGGCAGCGCCATCGCCGTCGAGACCGCGCGCCAGATTGCACCGATGCTTTACCCGCTGCTGGATTGAAGAGGTTGTGAAAAAATCCGCTTCCACAAGCAATTTGTCATCCTGAGACTGCCGGAGCCGCTGAGCGAGCGCAGCGAGCGAGTGCGGCGGAGGACGGCGAAGGATCTCAAGATGCGCGACATGGGGCAGAAGCGCAGATGGGGGAGGCGGCCCGCGGTCCGGTGTCCGTCGAGTTACACTGGATCTCCATGGAGCTGACGCGCGCCGAAGTTGACAGGATGCTCCGTCACGCCGACGAAGTCCGAACGAAGTTGCGTCGTGCAACGCGTGAGCTGAAACGGTTCGGTGAGGAAGCCATGGCCGCGCGCGAAGCGGGCCGAACGGCGGGTTCAAGCGGCGCGGCGGCCTCCGCGGAGTATCCATCCGATGTCGATCGATCTTGATGATCCGATCGCGCTGATGCTTGTTGCCGCCGCCGCACTGGAGCAGTCCGGCGCAGAGTGTGCGGCGTACGGAGGCCTCGCACTCGGAATGTACGGTGAGCCCCGCGAAACACGCGAGACCCCAGAGAAGGCCCGCGTCGGCTGGAAGCGCAAGTTAGGCGGTATTTGGGGCCTTGCCACGCGGGCGCTGCTTGGCCGATGCCGAACGAATGACTACCGGCCCGCGGCCGGTGAGCGCAAACGGCACGCGATTGCGTGCGATGGCTTCCTCGATTAAGCGCGCGACCGCCGGACGGGCGAGTGTGGACGCGCCCTCCAGGTGAATCGAGCGTGTCTTGCCGGACCCACGCAGCAATTTCTCAGGATCCGGCAATTCCTTACCACTGTTGAAGTACAGTTTAACGCCGTCCGCACTCGCGCGGATTGCAAGAACGCCCTCGTACCCATGGTCGTTCGGTGAGTAGCTGATGACGAACCAGTCGCGATATTCATACACCAACTCATGGGCCGTGGGCAGACGCTTTCGCAGCCACCGCCGCACTGCGCCTATGAGCGGTAAATGCGCGGGCGCGAATTTGGCAATGAGCGCCCGCACCTCGGCGTCTGCTGATCGTCGCTCGGCTACAGACTGGGTACTCGGCTGTGAAGTGCTCATGACTTGGAGATCCGCCTAACGGATCTGCGCTTCAGACTGCGTGGCCCGCGACGGCAGATTGTAACGCACCCGGGAGCGGCAGAGCAGCGGGCCACGTCCGCTGCAAGCGCGAGTTAGGCGCCGTACACGCGTGTGGAGGGATCTCCTGCTCTGCGAGCGCTTCGTGCGGATAGAGCAGTTGAGAGACTCGAGGGACCCACCGGAGCTCCTCGAGGGCTTCTGCGACGCGCTGCTTTAGAACCCAGAGGTAATCTGTGTTGGACGCGTAGTCAGGAGGCACAAAGTCTACAAACACTCCGATCTGGACTGCATCCCGCGGCGGGTTGCTGGGTTTCGCGGTCTCGGGGTCTCGCAGTCCGGGATTGAAAAGGCTTATCCGCAGATGACGCAGATAAAACGCAGATGGAGGACGGTTTTATCTGCGTACATCTGCGTCATCTGCGGATCGTCCTCTTTGGATCTTCCAAATTCAAACCCAGTTCTCCAGCTTCAGTCCCGGCACTCTTTCAAATTCGCGCAGGTTGTTGCTGACCAGCGGCACACCCAGCGCCAGTGCGTGCGCTGCGATCCAGAGGTCGTTATTACCGATGGGAGTACCGGCCCGTTCCAGCGCGGCTCTGACGAGGCCATAGTGCCGCCCGGCCGCCGCAGAAAGCGGCAGAACTGACACGATTCTGGAGAACTGTTCCAGCAGGAGTGCGCGCGGGGAGGGTCGCTGCTCCTGGCTGCGCCGAAACACAGCTCACCCCAGGTAATGATGGAAATGCCAAGCGATCCCGGCGCCGCGCGTGCAAAACGCCGCGCAACCGTGGTCGGACGATTGCGGGCGATGTAGATGCATATGTTGGTGTCGAGCAGTTTGGCCGGAGGCATCAAAGGCCTTTTCTTGGTTGCGGAGGCAGATCCTCCCGTCCCTCGCCGAAGACGTCGTCCGACAAGGCAGCCAACGCATCAAACGCGGCGCGAAGGTTGCGGACGGGTGGCCGCAGAATGATCTCGTCGCCGCGTCGCTCGATATCGACTTCGTCAGTGTCAAACTGGAACTCGCGCGGGATTCGGACCGCTTGCGAGTTGCCACTGCGAAACACCTTTGCCGTAGGCATGGCGCCCTCCTAGAATATACACGCGAAGTAAATACGTACCAGGCTCGCGGCGCCAGCGGGGTAGGCCGCGCAAGCGCTGCGCCGGACGAAGAAGCCGGATCGTCCGTCTCTGGGTACATTTTGACGTGAAAATCGGGTGTGGAGTACGCTCCACATATGAACACGATACAGGTCGTGATCGAAGAGGATTTGCTCCGCTCTGCTGATCGGGTGGCCCGGCGGCTCAAGGTCAACCGCTCAGCCCTGATCCGCGAAGCACTCCGAGGTCACCTGCAGCGCCTGCGTACCGCAGATCTCGAGCGTCGCGAGCGCGAAGCCTATGAGCGCACGCCAGACGACCCGGCGGAGTATGCCGCCTGGGACGGAGTAGCAGCGTGGCCGGAAAGGTAGCGCGTGGCGATATCCGCCTCTTCCGATTTCCGGAGCCCGACAAGCAGCGGCCAGTGCTGGTCCTCACACGTGACTCGATCATTGACCGGCTCTCGCGGATCACGGTCGCGCCGGTGACCTCCACGATCCGAGGGGTCGCATCAGAGGTCGTGCTCGGTCCGGATGATGGGATGAAGGACTCGTGTGCCGTGAATTTGCACAATATCGTGACCGTCCCGAGAGCCGGGCTGGGACGGCTGGTGGTCAGCCTCGACACACGCAAGATGGATCAGGTTTGCTCCGCAATCGCTTTCGCTCTCGGCTGCAGCAGATAGGCTGGAGAAACGAGGCTTGGAAGCGAGCGACTGAAGCACATGCACTGGCAAACCCTGCCTGATCACGAGGCTCTCTCCGATCGCGCGGCCGACATCCTGCTCGCGGCGATCCGTGACCGGCAGCGCATCGTCCTCGGACTGCCGACCGGGAGGACGCCCATTCGGATGTACGAGCGCGTCATGGCCGCGTGCGAGCGCGAGTACCACTGCTTCCGTGAGGTGGTGACGTTCAATCTCGATGAGTACGTCGGCGTCAATCGGACGCATCCCGGCAGCTATTACAGCTTCATGAAGAGGCACCTCTTCGACTTCATCGACATCGATTCCGGGAACGCGCACATCCCTGACGGAACGGCAGCCGATGCCGGCGCCGAGTGCGCGCGGTACGAGCGCGCCATCGCCGCCGCCGGCGGTCTCGGACTCACGTTTCTCGGACTCGGCAGCAACGGCCACATCGCCTTCAACGAGCCGGGCACGGCGTTCGACGCGCGCACGCGCGTGGTCACCCTCACCGAGTCGACGCGGGCCGCCAACGCTGCGCTTTTTGGCGAAAGCGTCCCCACACATGCCATCACCATTGGCATTGCCACGATCCTGGAGTCGAAGTCGATCGTTCTTCTGGCCAGCGGTGACAAAAAACGTCAGGCCATCGAACGGCTGCGCAGTGGTGAGATTACGGAGGAGTTCCCTGCAAGCGCCCTCTGGAAGCACCCTGACGTGAGGGTATTGACCGCCTGAGCCGGATGGAAGATGAATCCGATCCACGAATCCACTAATCTACCGGTTCACGAACACATGGCCACTCTCCCCGCCGAAGGACGCTGGTCGATCAAGTCGATCTCGAACGACGACGTGGCCACTGCTCTGACCTTCCTGCGCCGCGATCCGCTGATCAACGTCTACCTCATCTCGCGCATCCTCGAGGAGCGCTTCGCCTCATCGACGCAGACTGTCGAGGTACGGCACAACCGCGACGTGGTCCTGGTGGCCTCGCTGGCGACGAACATCGTGCTGGCCGGCGACAGCGAGCTGCCGCAGGACGTGACCGAGACGGCCATCGCCGTCATCGCCGAGCGCATCCTCACGCGCATGCTGCCGGTGCGGGCCATCATTTCGCCGGCGCACCTGGTGGAGATGCTCTGGTCGCGACTGCGGACGCGGCTCGATCCGCCAACCGTGGTGCGCATGAACCAGCCGGTCTACGCCATCCGAGGCCGCCTCGATTATCCCGATCTGAAGGAGTCACGCTACACCACGATGAACGACCTGGAGGCGCTGGTCCCCGCCTGCGCGGCCATGCACCGGGAGGAAGTAGGCATCGATCCGATGGAGCGCGATGCCGCCGGCTACCGCGAGAGGGTCCGGGAGCTGGTCGAGCAGAAGCGCTCCGTCATCCGCGTGGCCGACGGGCAGATCGCCGCGAAGTGCGAGTACTCGGCGGTCACGAACGAGACCGTGCAGCTCATGGGCGTCTGGACGAACCCGCGCTTCCGGCGCCAAGGGTATGCGCGCGCGCTCCTGCGCGAAGTCTGCGGCCACTGTGCCCGGAAGGGGAAGACGGTCACGCTCTTCGTGAACGATTTCAACCTGCCCGCCATCGCCTTGTACGAGGAGCTGGGGTTTCAGCGCATCGGCATGAATCGGGCGCTGATCTGGTGAGTCATGGAGGGCAAGAAGGGCGCGCAAGGCCTGAACATTGCAATATTCGTCCGGAGCCCGGATTCGCGCGGCCAGGGGACCGCGCACCAGGCCGGAGGTAGGAAATGGCGGAAGTTGGCACGGTCAAGTGGTTCAACAACGATAAGGGCTACGGCTTCATCAAACGCGATACCGGCGAAGATGTGTTCGTACACCACAGCGCCATCCAGGCGCAGGGTTACCGGACGCTGAACGAAGGCGAGCGCGTGGAGTTCGACGTCAAGCAGGGCCCGAAAGGCCTGCAGGCCGAGAACGTCCGCCGCCCGGACGAAGCGCGCACGGCGTAGCCGGGCCGGCCGGCAGCGCTGGTTGCCCAAGGCTGCGCCTGACTGCTGGCTTACCGTTCGCTGGGCCCGAAACGCGCCATCACGCAGGCCCCGAGCGTGCCGCCGACGGCGAGTGCGGGAAGAGCCTGCCCTTGTCCCTTGAGCGCCAGCAGCAGCGCCGCCAGTCCGCCGGCGACGAGGATGAGCGTACGCAACGCTACGTCCTGTAGATTGAATCGCATGATGTGAGTGCGGCGATTGGATGCGCCGAGGGAGGGATTGTATCCTGACCTGCCGCGGAGGAACCGATGAAATGCCGAGTTTGTGGCGGGACGCAAGCGCGTTGTCGGTTGTCGACGGTCGTTCTTACTCGTTCCTCTTCTGAGTCTCACCCCTTCTTTATCCCTCTTTAACGACACTCTCCTCCCTCCTGTGTTTCACTGACCTGATGCAACCTGGACCAAAACGGCTGCTCACCTGGCTGGCCGCCCTCGGCTCGCTGGCACTGGTGACCGCGGCTGGAAGCTTTCTCGGGCTCAACCCGAACACGGTCGGCTTCGCCTATCTCATCGTGGTCCTTCTGATCTCGGTCTGGGGCGGGCTGCTGGCGGGCACCATCTCCTCGGTCATCGCGACGCTTTGCTACAACTTCTTCTTTTTTCCGCCGCTCTACACCTTCACCATCGCGGAGCCGGCCAACTGGTTCGCGCTGGTGGCGTTTCTCATCGCCTCGGTGACGGTGAACCGCCTGGTCATCGCCGCCCGCGTGCAGGCGGCGAAAGCGGAGCAGCGACGGACGGAGCTGGAGACGCTCTACGGATTGAGCATCGACCTCTTCACCGCTACGAACCGCGTCGGCGCGCTCGGTGAAGCCGCGGGTCGGGCGCTGCAACTCCTGGGCGCGCGGGCGGGCGGCCTCGTTCTCTTCGACGGCAGCCCGTTCCGGCAGAAAGTGATTTCTTGGAGCGGCGACAAGCCGGAGGAGATCGAAGACCTGATCGCCGGCGTCGGTCGGCACAAGGAGCCGTTGGAATTTCCCTCGCCGCTCGGGCGCGACGTCTATCTGCCGCTGATCGTCGGGGGCAAGACGACCGGGGCACTCGTGGCGCGCGGCACCGAGGCTTCGCAGCAGGCTCTGGTATCCGCGTCGCGGCTGGTGGCACTGGCTGTGGAGCGGGAACGATTCATCGAAGAGAACGCGCACGTCCAGGCGCTGCGCGAGAGTGAAGCACTGAAGACGTCGCTGCTGCGGGCCATCTCGCACGACCTGACCACGCCGATCACGACGGTGTCGATCAGGACCGAATCGATCCGCCGGCGCGCCGGGAACGACAGCGAGCTGCTCGAGGATGTCGCAGCCATCGCCGAGGAGACCGGGCGGCTGCGGCGGCGCATCGACAACCTGTTGTCCATGGCCCGGCTGGAAGCGGGCAAGGCAAAGCCGCATCGCGAGCCGACGCCGCCGGCCGATCTCTTTCGCGCCACGCGGGAGAACCTCCCCAACGTGTTCAAGGCCCGGCCCATCACCGTGCTTGTTGAGCCGGACTGCCCTGATGCCTATGTCGACCCGTCGCTGGCTCTGGAGATCCTGGTCAATCTGCTCGAGAACGCCCACCGCGTCTCCCCTCCCTCGGCTACGATCGAGCTGGTGGCACGCAAGCATCCCCTCGACCCTGAGAAGTTGCGCATCGAGATCCTCGATCGCGGCCCCGGTCTTCCTCCGGGCGTAGTCGATGCGGATGGGAACGTTGCCACGGCGACGACCGACGTGGCGCAGCTCGGCCTCGGCCTGGAGATCGCGCGTGGTCTGGCCGCGGCGAACGGCGGGAGCATCGGTCTGGCGCCGCGCCCAGGCGGCGGCGCGATCGCACGCATCGACCTGCCGGTGGCGCGGTTGCAATCCGAGGATCGCTCATGACCGTCTCGAACGTCATTCTCATCGTAGACGACGATCCGGCCATCCGCGATTCGCTGTCGAAGGAACTGCGCGCCGCCGGCTACGCGACGACAACTGCGACCGACGGGGTCGAAGGGATGGGCGCCTTCCAATCGCAGGTACCCGACCTGGTCCTCACCGATCTGGCCATGCCGCGTTCGGACGGCTTCGAGCTCATCGCCGGAATCCGGGCCACGTCGCGAGTGCCGATCATCGTCCTCTCCGTACGCGGCGCGGACCCTGACAAGGTCCGTGCTCTCGACCTCGGCGCGGACGACTTCGTCACCAAGCCATTCTCGATGGCCGAGCTGCTGGCGCGCGTGCGCGCCCAACTGCGACGCACCGGTCCGCCGTTGACCGCGCTGGCATTCCCCGAGCTGACGATCGAGCTCGATCGCCGCCGCGTGGTGCAGGGCGGACGCGAAGTGCGCCTCACACCGACCGAGTTCTCCCTGCTCGAAGTCCTGGCCACCAACGCAGGCAAACCGATGTTCATCGAGCAGATCATCGCCCGCGTCTGGCGCTCCGCCCCCAGCACCAGCGCCGATACTGTGCGCGTTCACATGAGCTCCCTGCGGAAGAAGATCGAGCCCAACCCGTCGGAGCCGCGGTACATCGTGACGGAACCGTGGGTGGGGTATCGGTTTATCGCGGAGCCGGTGTGAAAGGCAGAGGGCAGGGCAGAGCAGAAGGCAAACCAGAAACCGGAAACCAGAAACCAGAAACCAGAAACCAGAAACCAGAAATGGTCGTCCTTCTGGTTTCTGGTTTCTGGTTGCCTCCCTCCTTTCGAAACTCTTAATCTGCTCTTAATCGCTTCCGGAGTTAGAGTTCGAAGGCCGGCATGACCACCGAAACGGGCTCGCTCATCACCCGTCTCGGGCAACGGAAACCTCACGCCACACCGCCTCTGTGAACGATCACCCTCCTGAGAAATCAACGATTCAACGCGTGCGACGGATGATCGTCGGTCCGCCGCGGGACGTGAGTGATCCGAGGATTTTTCACCACGTTTCCCTGGTGGCGTTTCTGGCGTGGGTAGGCCTGGGCGCGGACGGATTGTCGTCGTCGGCGTACGGTCCCGAGGAAGCGTACAAGGCGCTGGGTCCGCACTCGCACCTGTCGATCATGCTCGTGGCGATGACGGCGGTGACGATCGCGGTCATCTCCATCGCCTACTCGAACCTGATTCAGCATTTTCCCGGCGGCGGCGGCGGATACCTCGTGGCCACGAAGCTGCTCGGGAGCCGCGTCGGCGTCGTATCGGGCTGCGCTCTGCTGGTCGATTACGTTCTGACCATTACCGTGTCGATCGCCAGCGGCTGCGATCAGCTCTGGTCGTTTCTCCCGCCCTCGGTTGCGGGCTACAAACTCCTCACCGAGTTTCTGATCCTCTTCGTCCTCATCATTCTGAATCTGCGCGGCGTCAAGGAGTCGGTGAACGTTCTCGCTCCGATCTTCGTGCTGTTCATCGTCACGCACGCGTTTGCCATCGTGTATGCAGTCGGCACGCACGTGACCGGCCTGCCGAAGGTGTTCCACGACGCGCATGTGGACTACACCCATTCCGTCAGCACGATCGGATTCCTGCCGCTCATGCTCATTCTCCTTCGCGCCTACTCGCTCGGCGGCGGTACGTACACGGGTATCGAGGCGGTCTCGAACGGCGTATCGATGCTCCGCGAACCGCGCGTACGCACAGGGAAGCGGACCATGGCGCTCATGGCCGGCTCGCTGGCGTTCACCGCCGGCGGGATCATGTTCGCGTATCTCCTCACGAATTCGACGCCGGCCGAGGGGAAGACCATGAATGCCGTGCTGCTGACGAATCTGTTCGGCCACTGGCACCTCGGAGGCCTTTCCACCGGCATGGCATTCGTGATCGTCGCGCTCGTCGCCGAGGCCGCGCTCCTCTTCGTGGCGGCGCAAACCGGCTTTCTCGACGGACCGCGCGTGCTCAGCAACATGGCCCTCGATTCCTGGATGCCGCACCGCTTCAGCCAGCTCTCGGACAGGCTGGTCACCAAGAACGGCGTCTACATGATGGGGATCGCCGCCGCGGCCGCGCTGTTGTACACACGAGGAGACATCCTCACGCTGGTGGTCATGTACTCCATCAACGTGTTCATCACGTTCTCCCTGACCGAGCTGGGAATGGCGCGGCACTGGATCAAAGACCGCGCCAAGGAGCCAAGGTGGAAGAGCCAGCTCGCCATCCACGGAACGGGGCTGGTGATGTGCCTCAGCATCCTGGTCATCACCACGCTCGAGAAATTCTCGCAGGGCGGATGGGTGACCGTGGTCATCACCGGAGTGCTCATCGCCCTCTGCTTCGCGATCCGTCGTCACTATGACGAGGTGCGCGCGGGCCTGAAGCGGCTCGACGACATTCTGACGACGATTCCGCTTCCCGAGACGGGAGCCGCCCCCGGCCCGTCAAACCTGGACGCGAATGTGCCCACCGCGGTGATCAGCATCTCGTCGTTCTCCGGGTTCGGGCTGCACCAGATCCTGTCGATCCACAAGGCCTTTCCGAATTACTTCAAACAGTTGGTCTTCGTCTCGGCCGCGGTGGTCGACTCCGGCAATTTCAAGGGCGCCGAGGAGCTCGGCAGTCTGCAAACGAACACCGAGGCCAACCTGCTGAAGTACGTGGCCTGGGCGCAGGCGCACGGGTTCCGCGCCGATTACCGGATGGCCCTCGGCACCGAGGCCGTGGCCACGGTCGAGGCAATCTGCCTCGACGTGGCCAAAGAGTTTCCGCGGGCGATCTTCTTCACCGGGCGCCTGATCTTCAAGGAAGAGAAGTGGTATCACCGGCTGCTCCACAACGAAACACCCCACGCCATTCAACGCCGGCTGCAGTTCGAAGGGATTCAGGCCATGGTCCTGCCGATCAGGGTGCTGGAGTGAGAGTGCTTTCGGAACTCTTCATCGACTCTTATTCCATTATCACGATAACGCTTTCGACCTTCTTAATGAGGCGCCCGCGAGGCATGTGTTAAACGAGTCAGGACGCCGGCATGACCACCATGACCCGCTCGCTGACATCACATTCCGATCAACGGAAAAAGCAAAACGCTGCGACGAGAGCGGCGCTGGTCATCGTTTTCTGGAGCGTCGCGGCGCTGCTGGTCGCCATCGTTCATCAGTGGATCGATGCCACATCGCCGGTGGTTAGCGTAGTGGTGAAGGTGGCCGCGATCGTGGCGATTGCGGCGGCGTTCAGCAGGCTGGCAGCGTCCGAGGGCACACTCAACTACGCGCTCTTCGTCGGTACCACGTGGGTGCTGCTCGACATCGCCACGGAGATCTTCATGACCGTGCAATCGGGGCACCAGTGGTTTGCCCTCATCGGTTCGCCCGCAAATGGCGGCCTCCGGTGCGTGCTGCTGATCGCGTGGATCATCGCGCCGGCGCTGTTCGTGAGAAGTCGCGATTAGTCCACCGATCAACGGGGCAGGAGCGGCGGCACGTTGGGCGGTGTTGATTTCACTCGTCGTCCTTCCCCCGGAGTTTTTTCGTGCCGCGCGGTGGAAGGTAGTTTTCGCCGGTCACGACCTTCTTACCGGTCCGCGCCTCCAGTTCCAGCCTGGCACGTTTCGCAATCCTGCCGCCGCTCGTTGCGGCGACCTTGTTTTCATCCATCCCCGTGGCTTCGCTCGTTTCCGCGATCTGGCGCGTCGATAGCTCCGCCAGAGCCGTGAAGATCAGCTCGGCTTCGCTCATGTGGTCGCGCAGGTTCTGGCTCTTGAGACCTTTCATGGCCTTGTGATCCTGAACCGTGACATCGGACCATTCCTGATGAATGACGTTGGTGAGAATGGCGAACTCCTCGCCCTTACGGATGTCGTGATCGGCCCAGTAGTCGGTGAGCTTGTTCCGCGTTTCCTGGCCGGTCATACGCTGCTGAATCCATTTTTCGCTACGCCCATGTTTCTGCCAGGTCTCGCGGGCACGATCCAGCGCCTTGGAAGGATCGGACATTTCCTGCATCCGTTCGTAGCCCACCTTGGCAAGCCAGAGTTTGATGGGCTCAGCCTTGGGGCTGGGAACGCTCTGGACGAGGCGCAGCAGGGTCTCCGCGGTTGCGACGTCGGTGAGGTAGCTCTTGCCGTCGGCGGCAGGCAGTTTCAGTCGGTGACAATTTGTCACCGACTGACTTCCCTCCTTGCGGAGGCGCTCTCTGAGCTTGTTCCAGTACTTTCGGGCTGACTGATAGTCGGGCTGCTGTGTCAGCACCTGAACGATGTCCACGACCGAGAAGAACCAGGTCTCCGTCTTCTCGTCGTAGACACGACGGATTTCTCGCTCCTCGAATATGGCGGGCAGGAGTTTCATGGCTGCTCCCTGATATTGGCCAGCACCTTCGCGCTCGGACCCATGCTCGAAACCGATGTCGTCGACCGCATCCGCCACATCTTCCTACAGCCACGGCCGCATGTCAGCAGATAGAACCGGATGAAGACGGCGTTATCTGAGTCACCTGCGGATTGTCGTCTCGGGGTCAAAGCTCGAACCTGGTCCCCAGTTCCACCACCCGGTTCGGCGGGATGTGGAAGTAGAGCGTGGCGCTGCGGTCGTTGCGCTTCATCAGGGCGAAGAGGCGGATGCGTAGGCGAGTCAGCAAAGACGTTCGCTTGCTGTCCGGAGGGACGATGGTCGTGCGGCCGAGGTAGTAGGTCGTGCGGTCAGGATCGATGGGGACGCCGAGCTGGCGCGCCCGCTCGAGCACATGCGGAGCGTTGGGCTCCTCCATGAAGCCGTAGCGTCCCACCGCGCGATGAAAGCCGAGGTCGAGCGTCTCGACGTGAACGCGCTCGTCATCTTCGACGGTTGGTGACTCCTCGGTGGTGATCGTGAGCAGCACCACGTTCTCGTGCAGCACCTGATTGTGCTTGAGGTGGTGCAGGAGCACGATCGGCACGCCATCGTGATCGGCGGCGAGGAACACGCCGGTCCCGCGCACACGATGCGGCTGGTGGCGGGCGAGACTCTTGAGAAACTCCTCCAACGGTGGCGCACCCTCGCGCGTGCAGGCGGCGAGCATGTGCCGGCCGGCCTGCCATGTGCTCATGAGCAGGTAAACGAATGCGCCGATGAGCAGCGGCAGCCAGCCTCCGTCGAGGAACTTGAACGCGTTCGCCGCCACAAATGCGATGTCGGCGATGAGGAAGGTGCCCGCGACGGCGATGACCGCGATCCATCGCCAGTGCCAGCGCAGACGGGCCACGGCGGCGAAGAGCAGCGTGGTGATGGCCATCGTGGTCGACACTGCCAGCCCGAACGCCGCGGCCAGACGGTCGGACGAGCGGAAAGCCAGCACGATGGCCACGGTGGCGAACATCAGCACCCAGTTCAGCGCGGGAAGGTAGATCTGCCCGATGACGGAGCCGGAGGTCTGGACGATCTGCACGCGCGGGCTAAGCCCGAGCTGCGCAGCCTGTCGAGTGAGCGAGAAGACCGCGGAGATGAGCGCCTGCGAGGCCACGATCGTAGCCAGCGTCGCCAGCACCACCATCGGGTACAGGAACCTCGGCGGAACGCAGGAGTAGAACGGACGCGCCGCCGCGCCGGGATTGCGCAACAGCATCGCGGCCTGACCCAGATAGCTGAGGACGAGCGACGGCAACCCGAGGTAGTACCAGGCTACGCGGATCGGCGTGCGGCCGAAGTGGCCCATGTCCGCATAGAGCGCTTCGCCGCCGGTCAGACAGAGGACGACGGCGCCGAGGGCGAAGAACCCACGCGCGCCGTTGTTGGCGAAGAAGCGGACGGCGTAGATCGGGTTGACGGCCGCGAGCGCCGCCGGATTCGAGGCCAGAGTCGCAGCGCCGAGGATGGCGATGACCACGAACCAGACAGCCAGAACAGGCCCGAACAGCACGCCGACGCGGCCTGAGCCGAACGGTTGCACGGCGAACAACAGGACCAGGATGCAGACGGTAATCGGGATCACGCTCGGGCCGAGGGCTGGCGTGGCCACCTGCAAGCCCTCCACGGCGCTGAGCACCGAGACCGCCGGAGTGATGATGCCGTCGCCGTAGAGCATGGCCGTGCCGATCAGGGCCAGTGTGACGAAGACGGCGCTGCGCCGGGTGGGCGTGGACTTGTCGCCGGTGAGCAGGGCCAGCAGCGCCAGGATGCCCCCCTCGCCGCGGTTGCCGGCGCGCATGAGCACGGCCACGTACTTCACGCTCACCATGAGGATGAGCGCCCAGAGAAACAGCGACACGATGCCGAGGACGTTGTCGCGCGTCGGCGCGACGCCGCGAGCGCCGTGAAACGCCTCCTGCAGCGCGTAGAGCGGACTCGTGCCGAGGTCGCCGAAGACGACGCCGAGCGCGGAGAGGGCCAGCAGCAGAAGCGGCGCGGAGCGAACGGCGTCGCCGTGACCGTGCGCGGCCTCGTCAGCGTTGGTCATCAGCCGGAGACGATACTGCGCCGGACGGGGACCCACACCAACATTTCGGGTTTCTTCCAGATTCTTTCGAGATTCTTACGGATTCTTTTGTGCTTCTTCCGCCCTTCCTTTGGCTTTCGTCAGGACGGTCCCCGTGACGCGCGGTTATCAATTTCGTGCGAGCGAATCGCTGACGCCGTCACATCCAACCCTCGCCTTCGGTCACCAACCCGAGTGACCTCAGGCATCACCGAGGGACCCATCACACATGAAGACTGTGCGTCAGAAAGTTCCGCTTGATTAGGAGAGATGTCGTGTCAAGTCACAGAAATAACGTCCTTTACTTTTCAGCAATCGTCCTTCTGTTGGTCTCGATCGCGGCGAAAGCCGGCGAGCCGGACTGTACGCCTCCTACGGAGACGGGAAGCGCGCAGGCCGACAGCGCGGCCGCGAAACCCGCGGAGCCGGCGCCGAAGCCGGACCCGTTCGCATTCGCCGATTTCACTTGGCTGAACGGCAACAGCCGCCAGCACAAGCCGGTGTTCGACTATCCGGCCTTCACCGGCGAGGTGCGCGTCGATACGAACTACGTCTACGACCTCAATCACCCGCAGGACCACACGCTCGTAGGGTCGAGTGAGCTCGGGCGAACCGGCGAAGTGCAGCTCCAGCAGCTCGGCATCGGCGGAGACTTCCATTACGACAACGTGCGGGGCCGCCTGCTGACTCAGTACGGCATGTATTCGACGATGACGCCGCGCAACGACGCCAGCCCCTCGCGCGGCCAGTGGGATCTGGCCAACGCCTACCGTTATGTGTCGGAGGCCTACGGCGGCTACCACTTCGACAAGATGAACGGCATCAACGTCGACGCCGGCATCTTCATGTCCTACGTCGGTCTCTTCAGCTACTACCAGTACGACAACTGGGCCTATCAGCCGTCGTACGTTTCGTCGAACACGCCGTGGTTCTTCAATGGTGTGCGCATCCAAGTCTTCCCGAACGACCACTTCAAGGAAGAGATCTGGCTGACGAACGGCTGGCAGTCGTACGGGATGTTCAACGACGCGCCGGGAATCGGATCGCAGACGCTGTGGCGGCCGAACGGCAACTGGTCGATCCTGTCCAACAACTACTTCTACGGCAAGGACACGCTCAACAACGCCAGCCGGAAACGCGCTCACTCGGACAGTAGCGTGGAATGGAAATACCGCGACACACCGGACTCGAAGATCAGCAAATCCGCGCTGTCATTCACGTTCGACATCGGTTGCGAGTACGGCGGCGGCGTGACCTGCAGCGGAGGCAACGCCGCCAAGCCGTCGCAGTACTTCATCGGCTTCATGCTTTACAATCGCTGGTGGTTCGATCACGACAAGTATGGCTTCACCGTCGGCGGCGGGGCGATCAACAACCCCGGGCGCTATCTCGTCCTCGTGCCGCCGATCAACGGCGCCACGGCGGCATCGGGCACGCCGTATTTCACGGCCAACCCCGGCGATCCGTTCCGCGCGTGGGACGCGTCCGCGACCTTCGACTACATGCCGAGCGACAGCGTCACGTTCCGCTACGAGATCAATCACCGTTCCGCGAACGTGCCGTACTGGTCCGGAGCGGGTGGTGTCACCCCTCCAGGCGGAAACAGCGGAGCCCCCGGCTCGCTGGTCGACGGTTTTACGCCTGATCTGAGGAAGAGCGAGAGCCGTTTCACGGCCGCGATCCTGGTGAAGTTCTAGCCATGACCACCGCGCGAATCACATGGATCGGCAGCGCCGCCGTTGTGATCGCGCTTGGCGCGGGTTCCGCTTTCGGACAGGAGGCGGCACCCGCCGCGCCGAAGTGGTACGACATCATGCACATCAGCGGCTTCGTCGACACCTACTACGCCTGGAACTCGAACCGCCCGGAGTCCCATGACAACTTCATCCCGGGAACGGGCACGACCGCGAAACGGGCGGACGAGTTTGGTCTCAACCTGGCCGCGCTCGAATTCGTCAGCGACCCGAAGCCTGTCGGATTCCACCTGACGCTGATCGCCGGAACCGGCGCGGAAGTCGTGCACCTGTCCGAGCCGGCCAGCTCATCGACGGGGCGGGGTGTCTTCCGGAACCTCTATCAGGCCTCGATTTCCTACACCGCGCCGGTGGGACATGGTCTTCTGCTCGAGGCCGGTACCTATCCGTCGCATATCGGCCTCGAAGGCTTCTTCTCAAAGGACAACTGGCTGTACACGCGCTCCTGGCTGGGCGAGTTCTCTCCCTATTACCAGACAGGCCTGAAGGCGGCCTACACCTTCAATAGTCACTGGTCCGGCCAACTGCACGTTCTCAATGGCTGGCAGCTCATCGGGGACAACAATGACGGCAAGAGCGTCGGTACGCAGATCGCGTATACGGGCGATCACCTTTCGGCGTCGTTCAATACGCTCGCCGGTCCCGAACTGCCCAACGACAACACGCACATGCGCGTCTTCGGCGATCTGGTCGCAAGCTACAAAGTGACGCCGAAGCTGAGTGTGGCCACATCCGTCGATCGCGGCCGCCAGGATCTGCCCGGCGGCTCCGCGGCGAACTGGCTCGGAATGGCCGCGTACGCGCACTACGACTTCAATGCGCAGCACGCGGCGGCCGTGCGCGTCGAGACGTTCCGCGACCCCGACAATGGCATCAGTGGTTACGCGCAAACGCTGAGCGAGGCGACGTTCTCGTATCAATACCGCGCCGCTCCCGGATTGATCCTGAAGTTCTGTGCGCGTCATGACCATTCGACGGCCGCGGTGTTCGACCGCGGCACCAACGGAAAAACTGGAAATCAAACGATCGCCGTCATCGGCGCGGTCGTGACGTTCGGAGGATAACGATGTGGGACCTCATTTTTGTCGCCTTTACAATCGCTTTGTTCGCGATCGCGATCGCATACACGCGCGGTTGCGAAAAGATCTGAAGGAGATGTCATGACATTCGAAACCATCGTCGGACTGGCGCTGGCGGTACTGGCGTTGATCTACCTTCTCTATGCGCTGGTGCGCGCAGAGGAGCTGTGAGGCAGGCATGACTTACCTTCTCCTTCTGAAGATCGTTGTCTACTTTCTGCTGATCCTTGCGGTCACCAAACCGCTTGGACTATTCATGCGCCGCGTCTTTTCGGGCGAGAAGACGTTTCTCGATCCGCTGCTGCGGCCTGTCGAGCGGCTGGTCTACCGCGTCAGCGGCGTCGATGAGTCGAAAGAGCACAACTGGATGCAGTACACCATCGCCATGCTGCTCTTCAGCGCGGTCGGGCTGCTGCTTACCTATGCCATCCAGCGCTTCCAGCATGTGCTGCCGCTGAACCCGGACAAACTCCCAACGGTGCCGCCAGACCTTGCCTGGAACACTGCGGTCTCCTTTACGACGAACACGAACTGGCAGGCATACACCGGCGAGGCCACCATGTCGCACCTCACGCAGATGGTGGGGCTGACGTTCCACAACTTCGTCTCGGCGGCCACCGGCATCGCCCTGGCCATCGCCGTGATCCGCGGCATCGCCCGGCACAGCTCGAAGACCATCGGCAATTTCTGGGTCGATCTCACGCGCGCCACGCTATGGGTGCTCCTCCCGATCTGCATCGTCTCCGCGGTCGTCCTCATGTCGCAAGGTGTGATTCAGAACTTCCATCCGACGATGCGGGCAACCACTGTCGAGGGGAAACTCCAGAAGATCCCACAAGGACCGGTGGCCTCTCAGGAGGCCATCAAGGAGCTCGGCACCAACGGCGGCGGATTCTTCAACGCCAACTCGGCCCACCCCTACGAGAACCCCACTCCCTTCACGAACCTTTTCGAGATGTTCCTCATCTTCTCAATCGGCGCCGGGCTGACCTACACGCTCGGCTCGATGATCGGCAAGACGCGTCACGGGTGGGCGGTCTTCTGGGCGATGGCCATCGTCTTTCTCGCCGGAGCCTTTGTGGTCACGTACGCCGAGCAGCGCGGCAACCCCATGCACCAACGTCTCGGCGTCGCACCCGCGGACGGCAACATGGAGGGGAAGGACGTGCGTTTCGGCATCGGTGACTCGGCGCTGTTCGCGGCGATCACGACCGACGCATCGTGCGGCGCCATCAACTCCTGGCACGACTCCTTTACGCCGATCGGCGGCTCTATCCCGCTGCTCAACATCATGCTCGGCGAGATCATCTATGGAGGCGTCGGCGCGGGCCTCTACGGCATGTTCCTCTTCATCGTGCTGACCGTCTTCATCGCCGGCCTGATGGTCGGGCGGACACCGGAATACCTCGGCAAGAAGATCGAGGCCCACGACGTCAAGCTGGCCATGCTTTCCGTGCTGATTCTGGCGTTCTCGATCCTTGTGGGCACAGCGGTGGCCGCGGTCACGGCGGCCGGCACTTCTCGCCTCGCCAACGCCGGCCCGCACGGTCTCAGTGAGATGACGTACGCGTTCACCAGCGCCACCGGCAACAACGGCAGCGCCTTCGCCGGCCTCGACGCCAACCACATGTTCTACAACGTCGCACTCGGTCTGGCGATGTTCCTCGGCCGCTTCCTGATGATCATCCCGATCATGGGCATCGCCGGCTCATTGGCCGCGAAGAAGACGCTCGCCGAAACAGCCGGGACGTTCCCGGTCGATGGTCCCCTGTTCACGTTTCTTCTCATCGGCGTGATTCTCATCGTCGGCGCCTTGACGTACTTCCCGGTTCTCTCCCTCGGCCCGTACGTCGAGCACTTCCTCATGTATGCGGGAAAGGTGTTCTAACCATGGCCACTCAAAAGAAGCTCTCTCTGTTCGACCGGGCCATCCTTCGCCGGGCACTTCTCGACTCGATCGTGAAGCTGAGCCCGCGCCGGATGATGAAGAACCCGGTCATGTTCCTCGTCGAGGTGGGCGCGGTGCTCACCACGATCCTCCTCATCCCCGGTCTCTCGAAGAAGGTCGACTACCTGTTTCAGATCCAGATCACGCTCTGGCTGTGGGCCACCGTGCTCTTTGCGAACCTGGCCGAAGCCGTGGCCGAGGGGCGCGGCAAGGCGCAGGCGGACGCCTTGCGGAAAGCGAAGACCGAGGCCACCGCTCGCCGTCTGTCAGGTCCTGACCGCAAGATCGAAGAGCAGGTACCGGCCTCGAAGCTCCGCAAGGGCGACCTCGTGGTCGTCGAAGCGGGTCAGATCATCCCCGGCGACGGCACGGTGATCGAAGGAATCGCCTCCGTCAACGAATCGGCTATCACCGGCGAATCGGCCCCGGTCATCCGCGAAGCGGGCGGCGACCGCTCCGCGGTCACCGGCGGAACGATGGTGCTCTCCGACCGCATCGTGGTCGAGATCACCTCCGAGCCGGGGCAGACATTCATCGATCGCATGATCCGTCTCGTCGAAGGCGCCGAACGGCAGAAGACGCCGAACGAGGTGGCGCTGGACATCCTCCTGGCCGGGCTGACGATCGTCTTTCTCTTCGCCACGGTGACGCTCAAGCCGTTCGCGATGTACTCCGGCAGTGATGTCAGCGTGACGGTCCTCATCGCGCTGCTGGTCTGCCTCATCCCGACCACGATCGGGGCGTTGCTGTCGGCCATCGGCATCGCCGGCATGGACCGCGTGCTGCAGCACAACATCCTGGCCATGTCCGGCCGCGCGGTGGAAGCGTCCGGCGACGTCAACGTCCTGCTGCTCGATAAGACGGGCACGATCACGCTCGGCAATCGCGAAGCGGTGGAGTTTGTCGGCGCGCCCGGGGTGGACGCGAGCACGCTCGCGGACGTCGCCCAACTATCGTCACTCGCCGACGAGACGCCCGAGGGACGTTCCATCGTCATCCTGGCAAAGGAGAAGTTTGCGTTGCGCGGCCGCGAGCTGGCCACGCTCGGGTCGCACTCGATCGTTCCGTTCACGGCGAAGACGCGCATGTCCGGAATCGATTTCGAAGACGGCCGCGCGGTGCGCAAAGGCGCCGCCGATTCGGTCGCGGAGTACATCCGCACCAAAGGCGGCTCGTTCCCCGATCAGGTGCAGCAGGATGTTTCGCGGATCGCGGGCGAGGGCGGTACGCCGCTCGTCGTGGCCGACGACAACCGCGTCCTCGGCACGATCTATCTGAAAGACATCGTCAAAGGCGGGATGAAAGAGCGCTTCGACCGCCTGCGCATGATGGGAATCCGCACGGTGATGATCACCGGCGACAACCCCCTCACGGCCGCGTTCATCGCCCGCGAAGCAGGTGTAGACGATTTCCTGGCGCAGGCCACCCCCGAGGACAAGCTCGCGCTCATCCGCAAAGAACAGGCCAAAGGCAATCTCGTGGCCATGACCGGCGACGGCACGAACGACGCGCCGGCGCTGGCGCAGGCCGATGTGGGCATGGCCATGAATACCGGAACACAGCCCGCAAAGGAAGCGGGCAACATGGTCGATCTCGACTCGAACCCGACGAAGCTCATCGAAGTCGTCGAGATCGGCAAACAGCTCCTGATGACCCGCGGCGCACTGACGACGTTCTCGATCGCCAACGACGTGGCCAAGTACTTCGCCATCATCCCGGCGCTGTTCCTGGTCACGTTCCCGGAGCTGCAGGCGCTCAACATCATGCGCCTGGCGACGCCGCAGAGCGCGATCCTGTCGGCAGTCATCTTCAACGCCCTGATCATCGTCGCGCTCATTCCGCTGGCGCTGCGCGGAGTGAAATACCGGCCGCTCGGCGCGGGTCGCATCCTGCGCCGCAACCTGCTGCTGTACGGCGTCGGGGGCGTGATCATCCCGTTCTTCGGCATCAAGGCCATCGACCTTCTGCTCCACGCCGTTCATCTCGCCTGAGGAGTCACGACCATGCTTGAACACATCAAAATCTCCTTACGCATCACCGTTGCCCTGCTGGTCATCACGTGCGGGTTTTATCCGGCGCTCGTCTGGGCCATCGGGCAGGTTGCCTTCCGGCACCAGGCCAATGGCTCGCTGATCGAGCAGAACGGAAAGGTCGTCGGCTCGGAGCTGATCGGCCAGAACTTCGCCGGGAATCGCTACTTCCATCCGCGTCCGTCCGCGGCCGGGAACGACGGCTATGACGGCACTGCGTCGGGCGGCTCGAATCTCGGACCGACATCAAAGAAGCTTCTCGACACCATCAACGGCCTGGTGACGAAGTATCCGGATACGAAGCCGGCCGGTGGGATCCCGGCCGACGCCGTGACCGCATCGGCATCCGGACTCGATCCGCACATCTCTCCCGAAAACGCGATGTCACAGTCCGCGCGTGTCGCGAACGCAACCGGGCTGCCCCTTGCGCAGATCGAGTCGATGATCCATGCCCGTACCGAGGGACGTTTCCTCGGCATCTACGGCGAGCCGCGCGTGAACGTGCTGCTCCTGAATCTCGATATCGACGGAATCGCCCCGAAGAAGAAATAACCGCGAGACCACATCATGAACTGGCTCGACATCGTCCGCTTTGCCGTCTTCCTCGGCGTGCTGACGATTTTGGTCAAGCCGGTCGGCAGCTACCTCGCTCGCGTCTTCGGACGCGAACGAACGTGGCTCGATCCGATCCTGTTGCCGGTCGAACGTGCCGTACACCGGATCGCCGGATCGGATCCCGAGGATGAGATGGAGTGGGGCCGCTACGCGACCGCGTTTGTGGTTTTCACCGCCGCCGGCACGCTTCTCCTTTACGGTCTCCTGCGCGTTCAGAGGTTGCTTCCGTGGTCAGGCCACGTCACCGGGGCCATGGCCCCGGATCTTGCGATGAACACGGCAATCAGCTTCGCCACCACGACGACGTGGCAGGCGTATGCCGGCGAGACTTCCATGAGCTACGTCAGCCAGCTTGCTGGTCTCATGCTGCAGAACTTTCTGGCCGGCGCGGCAGGCCTGGCCGTGGGCATCGCCTTCATCCGCGGGCTGGCGCGCGAGCAATCGACGAAGCTCGGTAACTTCTGGGGCGATCTCATCCGCTCTATCCTGTGGGTGCTTCTTCCCGCGGCGCTTGTTGTATCGGTCATCCTTCTTGCCTGCGGCGTTCCGATGAACTTCTCAAAGTACGTCACGGCACGCGGGCTCGAGGGCGGCGCGCAGACGATCCCGGGAGGTCCCATCGCCGCGTTCGAGAGCATCAAGAACCTCGGTACGAATGGAGGCGGGTTCTTCAACGCCAACGGAGCCCATCCCTTCGAGAGTCCGACACCATTCACGAACCTGCTGCACATGCTGGCCATCGCCGTCATTCCCGCGGCGCTCACGTATACCTTCGGAAGTCTCACCGGCCGGCGAAAGCAGGGATGGGTCCTCTATGCGGTGATGTTCGCGCTGTTCGTCGCCGGTCTCATCGCCTGCGACGTCTTCGAGCGCCGCGGCCCGCCGCTGCCCGGCGCAGCGCATGCCGCTGCGGCGATGGAAGGAAAGGAAGTCCGATTCGGAATCGCCGACTCGGTGCTCACCGCCGTGACGACATCGAACGGCGCCACCGGCTCCTATGCCGCCATGGTAGACAGCATGACGCCGCTCGGCGGAGCGGTCGTGCTCATCAATATGCTCCTTGGCGAGATCGCCTTCGGCGGACTTGGGACCGGCGTGATCAGTCTGGTCATGACGTTGTTGCTGGCCGTCTTCATCGGCGGTCTCATGGTTGGACGGACGCCGGAGTTCCTCGGCCAGCATGTCGGTCCGCGCGAGACCAAGCTGATCGTTCTCTATACGATCGCCGGTCCGGCGGCGGTGCTCATCCCGACCGCCATCGCTGTCGTGACGCGGGCCGGGTTGGCCGGACTGACGATGAACGGCGGCGCACACGGCTTGACCGAGATCCTGTTCGCCTTCGCCTCCTCGTTCGCCAACAACGGCCAGAATATGGCTGGCCTCAACGCCAACACGCCTTTCTACAACGTCGCCACCGCTGTGGTGATGATGGCCGGCCGCTTTGGATTGCTGATCCCGGCGCTGGCCCTGGCCGGCCGCTTCGGCCGGCAGAAGAGCCGTCCCCACACCGCGGGGACACTCGAGACGGACACTCCTCTCTTCGCCATGCTGCTTCTGGGAGTGGTGATGTTGACCGGAGCACTCACCTATCTGCCTGCCCTTTGCCTCGGACCGGTGCATGAGCAACTCTCCGCCGGTATCCACGCTCACGACAACGACAGACCTCGATGAGCCATCAGCGCGATCAGGTATTCTGAAGAATATGCCGCGCGTGAACGAGGATGGTCGTCCCAACCCTGACGAGCTGCTGCGGCTCGCAAAAAACGACGGCAGCGGACGGGGGCGGCTGAAGGTCTATCTGGGCATGGCCGCGGGTGTGGGCAAGACCATGCGCATGCTCGAGGATGCGCACAGCATGCGCCGAGCCGGCGTGGACGTTGCCATCGGTCTCGTCGAAACGCACGGGCGGGACGAGACGGCCGCGCGGATCGCCGATCTCGAAGTGATCCCTCGGCGCCGCGTTTCCTACCGCAACGTCATCATCGAAGAGATGGACCTCAGCGCCATCCTGGCGCGGCATCCGGACGTCGTCGTCGTCGACGAGCTCCCCCACACGAACGCGCCCGGATCCAAGAACGAGAAGCGCTGGCAGGACGTGGAAGAGATCATCGCCAGCGGCATTTCGGTGATGACGGCGCTCAATGTTCAGCATCTCGAGGGCGTGCAGGACGTCGTTCGCTCGGCCACGGGGATCGACATCAGCGAGCGCGTGCCGGACCGCACGGTGCGCGAGGCGGACTCCGTCGTCCTGGTCGACCTTCCCGTGGCCGAGCTACAGGAGCGTCTCCGCCAGGGGAAGATCTATCCGCCCGAGCAGGCCATCCGCGCTCTCGATAACTTTTTCCGGACGGAGCTCCTGGTGCGGCTGCGCGAGCTCGCGCTGCTGCAGACTGCGACGTACTCCGGTGCGCCGGTCATCGTGCAGGGCACCGCGGAGGTGCGCCTGGCCGTGGCGCTGCCGTTCGAACCGGAGATCGCGCGGTCGCTCGTACTTCGCTCATCGCGTCTGGCCGGCAGAATGAACACGCGCTGGTACGCCGTCTACGTCCGCCAGCGGCGCGCCCATCCCGAGAACATCTCCGCGGAACAGCACCGCAAATTGAGCGAGAACGTGCAACTGGCAATCTCCCTCGGCGCCACCGTCGTCACCCGCGAATCCGAGGACGTCGCCGGAGCCTTACTCGAATTCGCGCGGTCGGAAGGAATCACCATCCTCGTCGTCGGCCGCCCGACCCGCTCAGGCTTCGTCAGCCGGCTCGTACCGAGCACCGTTCACCGGCTGCTGGAACGAGGGCGGGGTTTTGACATCGTGATCGTGGATGTGTAGGCCAAAGCACAGGAACGTGCAGGTACCGCTCTCACGACGGATGGCCGGTCGCCTCAACGGGACCGTGGCGAACGTTTCTCGGCAGCAAGCTCGGCTTGAATACGATCTACGAGATAGGTCTTGAGGAGTGACTCATACGACACGTCTCGCTTGCTTGCCAGCCGTGTCAATTCGGCGACCACGAACTCGGGCAGCGAAATGGAAATCGTCCGAAGCGTCGGCTTTAGTCGAGCGAGGGACCGCTCCCTGGCCTTGGACCAGTCGATGTATTCGGTGGAGTCGGCGTTAGACCAGAACTCACGCTCTTCGTCTTCGCTACTGAACGTCGGGATCTTTTTTCGTGTGGAGGGCATATGTTTTTCGTTCACGCACGTTCATCTCGCGCGCTGAGATTGGCCGGATTAGATCCTGACGGATCGTGAATGAGACAAAGAGCCAACGGCCGGCGTTGGTTTGGCCCAGAACGTAAAAACGCTGCTCGTATTTCGAATGGCCTGGGTCTTCGAAGATCGGCCGTGGCCGGTCAGAAGAATGGCGCGATAGGCGCGGGAACGCCGCTCGATGTCGAACCCGCTCGGGGAGATGGCCGGCAGCGCGGCAAAGACTCCGGCCAGATGAGCATGGTCGCCGGAAGCAGAAACGCGCCGACGGCCTTCGGCTGATATCCGTCGATCTCCCCGCTCTCTGGTCCGATCCGGTGTCCAGATTCAGCACGGATGTCCGTGATTGGATGACATTCCAAAATCAGGCAACAAACCTAAGTGCTCTGTACGCTGTGCTTACCGCATTCTTGAGTCAGGTACGCCGATTGATGCTCTCCCGGCCCGGAGAGCCACATGAAACAAGTTCTGTCGACAGGCGAGACATCAAAGACCAGCATCCTGGCGACAACGCTCGGCATAGCCACTGCCGCACTGGGAGCGGCCGTAATCGTGGGTTGGTACATCCATTCGGCGGCGCTCATTCAGTTACGGCCGTCGTTCGCGCCAATGAAGTACAACACGGCGCTCTGCTTCGTTCTCCTCGGGATCGGACTGGCGGCTGCTTCCAGATCACGTAATCGAATCGCCGGCGTGCTCGGTGCAATCACCGCGGCAATCGGACTGATGACACTTGCCGAGTACCTGCCCGGGTTCGCCATCAATCTCGATGAACTTCTGTTCAGGTCGTACATCAGCACGCACACGACGAATCCGGGACGCATGTCTCCGGTTACGGCGCTCAACTTCGCCTTGTGCGGATCGGCCCTGATATTGGTCTGTCTCCGGAAAGCCAAGTGGTCGTCGACTGGAGCGGCGCTGCTCGCGTCCGTGATCGTGAGCTTGTCGGTCCTGACAATGTTCGGCTACGCCACAAACTTGACGAGCGAATCCGGCTGGCAACTGTTTACGCGCGTTGCTCTGCATACGGCGGCAGGATTCTGCGCGGTCGGGCTGGCGGTGCTCTCGCTTGCGTGGCGAGCGGCAAGATCGCCGGCTCGGCGTACACCGCTCTGGCTGCCGGTCTGTATTGGACTTGCTGCCAGCACCGTCACACTCGGTGTTTGGCGAGCGTTGGTCGTCGAAGAGAGAGCTAACGAGGAACGGCTGATGCGAGCGGGAGTCGCAGGGGCTCTTGCCGAGCAACAAACGACACTTCCGACGGCGATCCTGATCGGCGGGTTACTGGGCTCGGCTCTGCTGGCACTGAATGTTTCTCTGGCACAGAGAGGAGCCGCGCGCGCGAAAGAAACGATCGCCGCCAATGATGCTCTCCACCTGGAAATGGCGGAGCGATGCCGCGCCGAGGAGGCTGAACAGAGGTTCGCCGCCATTTTGGAAGCCACCACGGACTTCGTGGCCATCGCCACGCCCACCGGTAAGGTGCTCTATGTGAATCGTGCCGGCCGGCGGATGGCCGGCATTGCCGAGGACGCGGACGTCACGCGAAGCACATTCTCGGACTACTACACGGAGACCGCGGCCGCCGTCCTTCTTAGAGAGGCCGTTCCGATCGCGTTGCGCGACGGTGCCTGGAGCGGCGAGACCACGCTGCTGAGTGGCCATGGGCTGGAGATCCCCGTCTCGGAAGTGATCATTTCCCACAAAGGGCCGGACGGGGAACTGAAGTTCCTGTCGACGATCATGCGCGACATTTCCGAGGTCAGGGAGAGGGAGCGGAGACTGCGCGAGAGCGAAGAGAATTTCCGGCAGATGGCGGACAACATCGACGACGTCTTTTATATCCAGTCGTCCGACATGCAGACGGTCCAGTATGTCAGTCCGGCTTACGAGTCCATTTGGGGCCGGCCGGTGGCCGGTGTTTATGCCGATCCCTACGAATGGGCGCGATCGATCCTGCCGGAGGAGCGCGAGCGTGTCTACACCACGTTCGCCGCGTTGGCAGACCGGGATGGTGAGCCCACCGCCAGTACCGAATTTCGCATCGCCCGTCCGGACGGAGAGATTCGCTGGATCCTGAGCCGCGGGTTTCAGGTCCGCGACGAGTCGGGCAACGTCATTCGCATCACCGGCGTGGCTACCGACATTACAGAACGCAAAGCGATGCTCGAGGAGCTTCTGCAATCTCGGGAGGAGCTGGAACGGATCGTCGAAGAGCGAAGCCGCGAGCTCAATTATGTGAAGGCCGCTCTCGACGAGCACGCCATCGTGGCCTTCACCGATGCTCGCGGAAAGATCCTGTTCGTGAACGACAAGTTCTGCGCCATCTCGCAGTATTCGCGAGAGGAGCTGCTCGGTCAGGACCATCGCCTCATCAATTCCGGCCATCATCCGAAGGAGTTCTTCCGCAATCTCTGGCAGACCATCTCCAGTGGTCGCGTATGGAAAGGCGAGGTCAAGAACCGCGCGAAGGACGGGTCGTTCTACTGGGTGGACACAACGCTCGTTCCCTTCCTGGACGCTTCCGGCAAGCCCTATCAGTACGTGGCCATCCGCGCCGACATCACCGAACGGAAGCGCGCCGAGGAAGCACTCATCGAGCGCACGGTGAAGCTCCAGGAGAGCGAACAGCGCTACCGGTTCCTGGCCGAAGCGATGCCTCAGATCATCTGGACAGCCAGGCCTGATGGCAACCTCGACTACTACAACGAGCGTTGGTATTCCTACACGGGGATGACGTTCGAACAGACAAGGGACAACGGCTGGCAGCCGGTCCTGCATCCTGACGATCTGCAGAATTGCCTGGAAACGTGGGACCGGTCGATTCGGACCGGATGCGACTACGAGGTGGAGTATCGATTCAGGCGCGCGTCCGACAACACCTATCGCTGGCACCTTGGGCGGAGCTTCCCTCTCCGGGACGAGGAAGGGAAGATCGTGCAATGGGTCGGCACATGCACGGACATCGATGACCAGAAGTGCGCCGAGGAAGCATTGCGGCACGCCCACGCCGAATTGGAAGTGCGCGTCGGGGAGCGGACGGCGGAATTGGGCACGGCGAAAGCGAAGCTGCAGGCAGTCATGGATGCTGCCACGCACTCTTCCATCATTGCCACCGACTCAGACGGGACGATCACGCTCTTTAACACCGGCGCTGAACGGATGCTCGGCTACCGCGCTGAAGAGACGATCGGAAACCTCACGCCGGCCATCTTCCATGACATTTCCGAGGTGACGCGGCGTGCGCGGGAGTTGTCCGAGGAGCTCGGCACGCCGATCGAGCCGGGATTCGAGTCATTCGTCACCAAGGCGCGCCGCGGCACACCCGATGAGCGGGAATGGACGTATGTGCGAAAAGACGGAAGCCGGTTCCCGGTCCTTCTCTCCGTGACGGCCCTGGCTGGCGACAACGGCAGGATCGAAGGGTTCCTCGGCGTCGCTGCCGACATGACCGAGCCCAAACGCGTGGAGCAGGAACTGGTCAGGGCAAAGGAAGCGGCTGAGGCGGCTACACGCGCCAAGAGCGGCTTTCTGGCCGTGATGAGCCACGAAATCCGCACGCCCATGAACGGCGTGATCGGAATGACCCAATTGCTGCTCGACACGGAGCTTGATCGGAAGCAACGCCATTTCGCCGAGATCATTCAAACAAGCGCCGACTCATTGCTCACGGTCATCAATGACATCCTCGACTTCTCCAAGATCGAGGCCGGCAAGCTGACGTTCGAAACCCTCGACTTCGACCTGAGACAGGCGGTGGAGAGCACGCTCGACCTGATGTCCGAGCGCGCGCACGCGAAAGGGATCGAGCTGGTCGGCCACATCGGGCCGGATGTTCAGACGAACCTGCGTGGCGACTCCACCCGCCTGCGGCAGGTGCTCAACAACCTGGTCAGCAATGCCGTGAAATTCACGGAGAAGGGCGAAGTGGTCGTGCGGGTGATCAAAGAGTCGGAAACAGACGCTGACATCATCCTGCGATTCGAAGTCGAAGACACAGGCATTGGGATTTCCGCTGATGCACAGACGCGCTTGTTCCAGGCCTTCCAGCAGGCAGACGGGTCGACGACGCGCCGATACGGAGGTACCGGCCTCGGGCTGGCCATCGCGCGCCAACTGGTCGGGTTGATGGATGGTGAGATCGCCGTCGACAGCGAGCCGGGTCTTGGCTCCACATTCCACTTCACCGTCTGCCTGAAAAAGCAGCTCATGCTCACATCCCTCGGGCACCAACCAGATCAGGAGACCCTGCAGAAGAATGGCATCGCCGCCTGTCTCTCCAAACCTGTCAAACAATCGCTCCTCGTCGATTGCGTCGCCACGACGCTGGCCGGAGAGACCAAGACCGTCATCCGGCCGGCCAACCTGCTCTCTGCGGATCCTTCGCACACGGATCGGACGCGCAGCGTGCACATTCTCGTAGCCGAGGACAACGAGATCAACCAGATGGTCGCCCTCGAGCAGTTGCGCAAATTGGGACACAAGGCCGACCTTGTGAGCAACGGGCGTGAGGCGCTGATCGCACTCGAGCACGAGGCCTACGACGTGGTGTTCATGGATTGCATGATGCCCGAGCTCGACGGTTACGAAACGAGCACTCGGATCCGCCAGCTCGAACAGGAGCGCGCCGCGGGATTCGGTTCACGGCGCCCGCTGCACATTGTGGCTATGACCGCGAACGCCATGAAAGGCGACCGCGAGAAATGCCTCGCCACGGGCATGAACGACTACCTGAGCAAGCCCGTGAGCAGTTCGGAGTTGAAACGCGCTCTCGATCAGTGGTTCGAGGGCGCGAGCGATCCGGAGGTTTCCTCCGATCCGCGTAACGAACAGGACTGCCTCATCGATCTGGAACGTCTGCTGGATGTCACATCGTCCGACGACGACCAGCTTCGCGATCTGGTGAGCCGCTACCTGGACCAGGCCGCCCATTCACTGGTCAGTCTCGACCAGGCCATTCAGCGCGGCGCGGCGGAAGACGTTCGCCACCTCGCCCACAAACTGGCCGGCTCCAGCTCCACGTGCGGGATGACGGCGGTGGTCGCGCCGCTCATGCGGTTGGAGCAGATGGGGAAAGCCGGTGAACTGAGCGACGCCGCGGGGCTGCACGCGGAGACGAGTAGACAACTGGCGCGGCTTCGCCGCTACCTCGATGGTTATCTGAACACAAACTGCGTTTTATCCGAAGGAGTGTCCGCGTGAACAAGATCCTCATTACCGAAGACGACCCGTTCGTGGCCCGGATTTATCAGACCCGGTTTCAAGCGGAAGGGTTCGAAGTTTCCATGGCCGGAGACGGCAGCAGCGCAATCCGGCAACTGTCGGTGAATCCACCCGACGTCGTGTTGTTGGACTTGATGCTCCCCCAGGTCAACGGCGTCGAGGTGTTGAAGTTCATCCGATCGAATGACGCGCTCCGCGATGTCCCGGTCCTGGTGCTTTCGAGCTCTGTCGCAGGCGACCTTGTCCAGGCAGCAAAGAACGCGGGCGCGAACAAGGTCCTGAGCAAAGCCATGTGCTCTCCGCGTCACGTGGTCGATGAAGTGCGCAGCGTGATGGCCGCACGCGCCCCCAAGCCCGCAAGCGGCGACTTCGAGAATGACGTGCGCGTGGCATTCCGGGTTCTCGTACCGCCTCTGATCGCGCAACTGCAACCGCGCCTTAAACATCTGATCGAAAGCGAGCCCGCCTCCCACGGCGCCGCGCTGCTCAACCTTCACAATGCGGTCCACACGCTCTCCGTTCAGGCGAAGCTCGGCGGATTCACCAATATCGCGCGGATGACCGGCTCGCTCGAGGTGTTGCTCCACGAGTTGCAAACGAATCCTCGGAAGGTAACGCCGTCGACGCTGCGCACGGTCAGCCAGGTGGTCGAGCTGATTCCGACGGTGTTCCAGGAGGACGGCTCGGACGCCGAGCCGTCCTCGCCGTTGATTCTCGTCCTCGACGATGACGCCATCTCAGGGGAGGCCGTCTGCAGGGCTCTGGAACGGGCAAACCTCCGCGCACTCGCATTCGAAGATCCATTGCTGGCACTGAGAGTGATGGAGAAGAACCGCTTCGATCTGATCTTTCTGGACGTGGACATGCCGCGGATGAGCGGATTGGACTTGTGCCAGAAGCTCCGGGCCACACCGATGAACGCAACGACGCCGGTCGTGATCGTCACGGCACTGGACGACTTCGAAACGCGCGACTACTCCGACTCTGTCGGCGCGTCCGATTTCATCGCCAAACCGATCGTCATGACCGAGTTGGCAGTGAAAGCCGTTCTGCACCTGCTCCGCGGCTGGGCGGAACGGAAGCGCGCGGCTAGACCGGAGGAAAGACGCGACAAAGCGGCTTGAGTCGGGGTCGGTTTCCGATCATGCGCGGTCACCAACCGGGCGTGCACGGTTCAGAACCAACCGGCCGAGCTTCAAAACGATGCGTGCATGGTTCAGAACCAACCATGCGCACTTCAGAACACAACGCGCATGGTTCAAAACCAACCATCAATGCTCCGAAATCGAGCATCGATGGTCCAAAACCAACCATCAATACTCTGAAATCGAGCATCGATGGTCCAAAACCGACCATCAATACTCCGAAATCGAGCATCGATGGTCCTAAAACCAACCATCAATACTCCGAAATCGAGCATCGATGGTCCTAAAACCAACCATCAATACTCCGAAATGGAGCATTGATGGTCCAAAACTAACCATGAATGCTCCGAAATGGAGCATCAATGGTCGGAAACCGAGCATCCGCGGCTGGTAACACGGTCTTCGATCATGTTTCGCTACGACACGGCGTTCGTCGCCGAGGGATCGCGTAAACCGCGGCATCGCGCGACTTCAGCGACGCTCCGCGATCGATTCCGCGGCTTGATCGCGACCGACCGGATTTCGGACGATTGTTTGTTTTAGCAACGGTTGCGGCGAGCGCTGAAGAGCGTGGATGTACCCGCATTATCAACGGCTTGCATGCGCATCGACCCATGGCGTCTCTCTTGATACTGAGCGACTGACAGGAGTACCAACTACATGAATGTGACCCAACTTACGTGGACCCCTACGGCGGGGCTGCAGCCGGAACGCGCGCAACCGGACGACCAGGCGCAACTCGCATTGCTTTTCGGCTCGCGCGCTTCGCTCGACGACTCCGACTCGATCGCCTCGATCCGGCGGCAGTTCCCCTCGGCGACGCTGCTCGGCTGCTCCACCGCCGGAGAGATCCTGGACAACCGGATCTACGATGACACCGTCAGCGTGACCGCGGTTCGCTTTGATGCCACGCGCGTTGCCGGTGCCTCGGTGCCGATTGCGACGCCTGCCGGCAGCTACGAGGCCGGAGCGGCGCTGGCGCGGCTCCTCGCCGCCGGCGATCTCGTCCATCTCTTCGTTCTCAGCGATGGACTCAACGTCAACGGCAGTGAGCTGGTGAAGGGTCTCAGCGAGAATCTCCCCGCGGGCGTCACTCTTTCGGGCGGGCTCTCCGGCGATGGTACGGCATTCGGCGAAACGACCGTCGTCTTCGGCGAAACCGTCAGCAGCAGAACGGTCGCCGCGGTCGGGTTCTACGGAGACAGGCTGGAAGTCGGTTGCGCATCCCTCGGAGGTTGGGACAGCTTCGGCGCCGAACGGCTGGTGACGCGAAGCGAGGGGAATGTTCTCTATGAGCTCGACGGATTCTCGGCTCTCGATCTCTACAAGCGCTATCTCGGGGACCACGCCAAAGACCTCCCCGGCTCCGGGCTGCTCTTTCCGCTCAGCATCCGCAATCCTGAGGATGATTCGTCGGTCGTTCGAACCATCCTCGCGGTCGACGAGCAGGCTCAGAGCCTGACCTTCGCCGGTGACGTTCCGCCCGGCTGGTACGCGCGGCTGATGAAGGCGAACTTCGACCGGCTCATCGACGGGGCGGTCGGCGCGGCGCGCGCAAGCCTTGTGAAGGTGTCGGACCAACAGCCCGATCTGGCGATTCTTATCAGTTGTGTGGGCCGGCGCATGGTGCTGAGGCAGCGCACCGAGGAAGAGCTCGAGGGCGTGCGGGATGTGGTCGGCTCGAAGGCCGCCCTGACGGGTTTCTACTCCTACGGTGAGATCTCGCCATTTACGCCGGACGCGAAGTGCGCGCTTCACAACCAGACCATGACCATTACGTCGTTCCGGGAGATTTGATGACACAGCCCCTATTGACCACCGGCGCGAGCCTCGTGTCCGATAAGGGAGCGATCCACTCCCTTCTGAAGCGGCAGATCCGGCGTCACCTCGGAACCGAGGCGTCGATACCGGAGGCGTGGATGGGGCTCATTCGTGCAGTCGATGACGCCTACCGGGCGTCCGACGAAGGTCGGGCCCTGGTGGAGCGGGCATTCGAGATCAACTCCCAGGAATTGATACAGGCCAACTCGCAGACGCGGGCGATGCTGCAGGCAACTCCCTATCTGTCTCTCAGAGTGGCATTCGACGGGACGGTGCTCGAGTCCAAGCCAAGTCCGCTCCTCGAATTGTTCTGTTCGAACGCGCAGGTGGGAGATTCTTCCGGGCGCCGCCTCGTTCTTCGGCCGGATTTTCTCGAGCGTTTCAGGTTGTCCCTCAGTCAGTTGCTGCAAGGCGAGCAGATGGCCAGCTTCGAGATCGAGCCGGATGGCGCGCATGGCCGCCTGTTCGAAGTTCGCGTCGTGACGCTGTCATCGAGCCAGACCGTAGTCGTGATTCGCGACATAACCGAGCAGAGAGCCGCCGAGGCGGCGGTGCGGGAGAGCGAGACACGATTCCGGCTGCTCGCCGAGGCTATGCCTCAACTCGTCTGGATCACGTTTTCTAACGGTTCGACTGCCTATCGCAACCAGAAGTGGATTGATTACACGGGCATGACATCCGAAGAGAGCCTTGGCTTTGGATGGACGCGCGCGCTTCACCCCGACGACTTGCCATTTGCGCTGAAAAGCTGGCAGCAGGCGACAGAGAGCGGCAATCCGTACGAGAACGAATATCGCCTCCGGCGCGCGGATGGAACCTACCACTGGATGCTGGTTCGGGCGTTACCGTTGCGGGACGATGCCGGCGTCATCGGCAGCTGGCTGGGAACTTGTACGGACGTTAACGAGCTTCGTGAGGCGTTGGAGGAGGCCAACGCGAGCGAGGAGCGACTCCGGGTGATCACCCGCGTAAGCAATGACGCGATCTGGGACTGGGACATCGCCGCCGACATAGTGCGTTGGAATGAGGGTGTGACCGTTCTATTCGGTTACCTGCCTCACGAAGTCGAGACCGCCGAATCGTGGGCCAGTCATATCGAACCCCAGGACCGCGAGCGGGTGATGAGCCGTGTCTATACCGTTCTCGATCAGGGTGGCAATAGTTGGTCCGACGAATACCACTACCACCGAAAGGACGGCACCGTTGCCTACCTGCTCGTCCGTGGCCATGTGATTCGGGATGCCTCGGGCAATGCCGTGCGCATGATCGGTGGGGTCACCGACCTTTCCGAGCGGCGCGCGGCAGAAGAGAAGGTCGCCCATCAGGCGGCCCTGATCGACGAGGCCCGTGATGCCATCATCGTTCGCGACGTCAGTCACCAGATCAGCTTCTGGAGCAAGGGCGCGGAACGGGTCTATGGCTGGCTCTCCGCCGAAGCAATCGGGCGCTATTGCTATGAGCTGACCGAAGCAGACCGCAACGCGGTCGACGCCGCCACGCAAATCGTTCTCCGGGAAGGCGAGTGGAGTGGAGAAATGGAAAGGACGACCGCATCCGGCGTCATCCTGACCGTGAGCAGCCGCTGGACTCTGATGCGCGACGGGCAGGGTCGTCCGAAATCGATTCTCAGCATTGAGACTGACGTCACCGAGCGCAAGAAACTCGAGCAGCAGTTTCTGCGAGCGCAACGTCTGGAGAGCGTGGGCACGCTCTCGGGCGGAATCGCCCACGACCTGAACAATCTTCTCATGCCGATCATGATGGGCGTGGCCTTGCTCAAACGCTTCGAGCCCGAGGAGAAGAGCCTGAAGGTGATCGGGAACATCGAGAGCAGCGCGAAGCGCGCCGCGAATCTCGTCCAGCAGATGCTTTCGTTTGCGCGCGGCGCCGGAGGCTCGCGCGAGGCCGTGCAAATCGGCGATGTCATCGCGGAGGTTCAGTCCATCGCCATGAACACGTTTCCCAAGAACGTCCGCTTCGAGAGCACCCTGGAAGAGGACCTCTGGTCGGTCGCCGGCGATCCCACGCAGATTCATCAGGTGTTGTTGAACCTGTGCGTCAATGCCCGCGACGCCATGCCGGACGGCGGGCGCATCTCTCTCTCCGCAAGGAACGCGGACCTGGACGCGCAGTATGCGGCCATGCACGGCGGCGCGACCACCGGGAGCTATGTCGTGCTGCGGGTGGCCGACAATGGCGCCGGCATGACGAAAGAGGTTCTCGATCAGATTTTCGAGCCCTTCTTCACGACCAAGGACCTCGGCAAGGGAACGGGGCTGGGGTTATCCACCACGCTCAGGATCGTGCGCGGTCACGGTGGATTCGTGGACGTCTCCAGCGAGCCCGGCAAAGGGACGGCCTTCGAAATCTACCTGCCCGCGGACCCGGACCAGGCCGCGCGAGCGAGCCTCGAATGGAAGGATGAGATGCTGCCCCTCGGCGATGGCGAAACGATCATGATCGTCGACGACGAGGCCGCCATTCTCGAGATCACCAGGCAGACCCTGGAGTCGTTCGGCTACAAGGTCATCGCCGCGGAGGATGGCGCTGAGGCCATCGCGCTCTACGCCATGCATCGCTCCGAAATCGCGGTCGTTCTCACCGACATGATGATGCCGGTCATGGACGGCACCTCCCTCATTGCAGCCATGCGGCGGATCGATCCCGGCGTCAGGATCATCATCGCCAGCGGCAACGATGGAAGCGCCAATGCCGCGAAGGCGGCGCACACAAACGTCCAGCACATTCTCGCCAAACCCTACACCGCCGAAATCATGCTGCGCACCATCAGCAACATCCTGGGGAAGGACCGGGTGCGCGTCCCGACACTCGACGGCGTCCGTTCCGGAGATCTCGTCAGTCAGGCGAATTAGGATGTCGTGCTCGATCAAGAACCTTATCCGCAGATGACGCAGATAAACGCAGATGTGAAGACAGTCCTATCTGCGCACATCTGCGTCATCTGCGGATAATGTTCTTGGTATGGGGCAGTACTCGACCGCATTCACCGCCGTCTCCGCGCTGAGCGATTCGCTCAGAAAGGAAATGGCGAGCCTCTACCTCGGAAGCTACGACGGTTCGAGCGAAGCGCTCTTCTTCGAAGACCTTTCGAAGAAGGATGAGGCGCTGCTCGTACACGACGAGGGGCAACTGGTCGGCTTCACGACCCTGCTCGTCTACGAGCACGAGTGGCGCGGGAAGCCGGTCCGCGTCGTCTACTCCGGCGACACCGTCGTCGATCGGGCGCACTGGGGGCAGCAGGCTCTGGCCTTCGACTGGATCAGCCGGCTGGGCGTGCTCCGGCGCGAACGCCCGGAGGTGCCGCTGTATTGGCTTCTGCTGGTCAAGGGGCATCGCACCTTCCGATACCTCCCGCTCTTCAGCAAGTCGTTCCATCCCCACTGGAGCATGCCGCGCACCGATCTCAAGGCCCTCGCCGATGCTCTGGCCCACGATATGTTTCCTGACGACTACAACCCGGCTACCGGAGTGGTGGAGTTCCCCCGCTCGCGCGGCCATCTCAAGCCCGAAATAGCTGTTCCGACGCCGAGGGATCTGGAGAGGGAAGAGGTACGATTCTTCCTCCAGCGCAATCCGGGATTTCAACGCGGGCACGAACTCGTGTGCCTCTGTGAAGTGGAATCGAACAACATGAAGCCGCTCACGCTGAAGTTGTTCCAGAAAGGGTTCGATGGCGGGTAGTCCCTGGGATCGGCTCTCCTCCGCGTTACCGGACGCGCCGCCCACGCAGTGGCTCGAGCCGCTGCTCGCCCGCAACGCGCGGACGGCGTACCTTCGCGAGCACGGCTCGCCGCGGACGATGAAGGCCTTCCGAGAGCGGCTCCCGGTCGTCGCCTATGAGGAGCTGACGCCTTGGCTCGACCGCATTCGCGAGGGTGAGCGCGACGTGCTCTTCGCAGGGTCTCCCGTCGCCTTCGAGCGCACCGGAGGGAGTACCGGCGCCGCGAAGCTCATTCCGTACTCCGCCGAGGGCCTTTGCGATTTTCAGCGCGCGGTGGTGCCGTGGCTCAAGGCACTCGTCGAGACTCACGGCATCGGCGGAAGCGCGTATTTCTCGATCAGCCCGGCCACCCGCGCGGCCGAGGTGATCAGCGGCATTCCGATCGGCCTCCCGGACGGCGCCTACCTCGGCGAGACCGGGGCGGCGGTGCTCGCGGACGTGACCGCTGTGCCGTTCGCGGTCGCAGCGATCGCCGATGTCGCTCGCTGGCGTGAGGAAACTTCGCGTCATCTCGCTGCCGCGCGCGACCTGGAGCTGATCGCGGTCTGGAGTCCGACGTTTCTGCTGGGTCTCCTCGATGGCATCGGCGACCCGCGAGAGCTCTGGCCGCAGCTGAAGGTCGTGAGCTGTTGGGCCTCGGCCGCGTCGAAGCCGTTTGCTGACGCCCTGGCGGCGCGTCTGCCCCATGCGCACCTGCAGCCGAAGGGACTCCTGTCGACGGAAACTGTCGTGACCATCCCTGACCTCGACGATCGTCCCGTGCTGACGGAGTTTGGTTTCTTCGAATTCGAAAGGGAAGGGCAGCTTCATCTCCAGGACGAGTTGACCACCGGCGCGGTCTACGAAGTCGTCGCCACGACTACCAGCGGGCTGTATCGCTATCGCACGGGCGACCTGGTGCGCTACGACGGGCAATCGAACTCCGGCCGGCCGATTCTCGAATTCGCCGGGCGCGGCAACGCGGTCTCGGATCTCGTCGGCGAAAAGCTCACCGAGCCGTTCGTGGCCGCGTGCCTGGAGAACGTGGCGGGCTTTCGGCTGCTCGTTCCGGCGCGGGAGAGCAATGGCTATGTATTAATGACCGAGGCCGGCGCGACCGTGAGCATCGAAGACATCGAGCGCCGCCTCTGTGACAATCCCCAATACGCATATGCGCGCAGAATGGGTCAGCTCGAAGCACTGCGCCTGATGCCGATCCGGCGTTTGTACGACCGCTACGTGCGAGCCCAGGTCGAGCAGGGGGTGCGGCTCGGCGATGTCAAGCCTGCCGCGTTGCGGAACGAGCGGGCCTGGATCGCCCGGATCGAGGAACGACCATGAGGATTGCTCTGATCTCGCCGAAGGGACCGCTCTACCGTCACCGTGGCGGAATCTTCCGGAAATCGCTTCGCTACCAGCCGCTGACGCTCACCACCCTGGCCGCGCTCGTCCCGCCGGAGCTGAACGCGGAGATTGACGTTTATGACGAAGGGATTCAGGACGTTCCGGAGGACCTGAACGCCGATCTGATCGGCATGACGGTCATCACCGGCACGTCGAAGCGCGCCTACGAGCTGGCGGCGCGGTTCCGTGCCCAGGGCAAGACGGTGATCCTCGGCGGGCCGCACGTGACGCTCGTTCCGGACGAGGCCACGCGGCACGCGGACGCCGTCGTCGTCGGATATGCCGAGGATGCGTGGCCCGAGCTTCTGCGCGACTTCGCTGCCGGTACGATGAAGAGCGAGTACAGACAGGCGTTCGACTTTTCGCTCGATCGCCCGGACATGCCCTTTGCCCGCCGCGACCTCTTCAGCGGGCGAAGCTTTCTCACGCAGGCGGTGTTCGAGGCCACCCGCTCCTGCGGCCACGATTGCGAGTTCTGTATCGCGCCGACGGCCTGGGGCCGGAAGCAGTTGCAGAAGCCGGTCTCGTGGGTGGTCGAGGACATCCGCCGCGTCGGGCAGAAGCGGATTCTCTTCATCGATCTGAACCTGGTCGCCGACCTCGAATACGCGAAGGCGTTGTTCTCGGCGCTGATTCCGCTGAAGGTGCGCTGGTTCGGGCTTTCCACTGTTCTCATCGCCCACGACCGTGAGCTGATGGAGCTCATGGCCCGCTCCGGCTGCCGCGGATTGCTCCTCGGACTCGAAAGCATCTCCGCGAGCAGCCTGGGTGACGCGAACAAACGATTCAACAGCTCGGTCGGCTACGAGCAGCTCATCGCCGATCTGCACGACCTCGGCATCGCCATCCAGGGCTGTTTCGTTTTCGGGATGGATCACGATTCGCTGGAGGTCTTCGAGGCCACGGCCGATTTCGCCATTCGCAACGCCATCGACCTGCCGCGCTTCGCCATCCTGACTCCGTTCCCCGGGACGCCGCTTCACAAACGACTCGCGGACGAAGGGCGCATCCTCACGCGCGACTGGGAGCTCTACGACGGCCAGCATGTCGTCTTCCAACCGCGGAACATGAGCACACAACAGTTGGCGGCCGGCCACGAGCGCGCATGGAAGAGCGTGTATCGCTACAGCGCCATCGGCAAGCGGCTATGGAAGGCCGGCGCGATCGAGCCGCTGGGCATCGCCGCGAACCTCGGCTACCGCTTCTACGCGCATCATCTCCATCGCTTCTACAACTGCGACTGGCATCTCTCGGCAGTTCCCTCGATCGAAAAAGCTGTCTGCGGCTGACATCGTGAAGAGCTACAAGCTGACGTTCATTCATCCAGCGGTCGGCCATCGTGCCGGGGAGAGCTACGTCCGCACGTGGCAGATGGAGTCGCTGCCGATTGCCGTTCTGGCCGGGCTGACGCCGCCTGATGTCGACGTCGCCTTTTACGACGACAGGATGGAGGCGATCGACTTCGACGCTCCCACCGACGCCGTGGCCATCCCGATCGAGACCTACACCGCGGCGCGCGCCTACCAGATCGCCAGCGAGTACCGCCGCCGCCGCATTCCGGTGGTCATGGGCGGCTTTCACGCCACGCTCGTCCCCGACGAGGTGGCGCGCTATGCGGATGCGGTGGTCACGGGGGAAGCCGAAGGAATCTGGGAGCGGGTGATCGACGACCTGCGCCACGGAACGTTGCAGCGCCGCTACCACGGCGAGCAGAAACCGCTGGCGAAGATGCGCGTCGACAGGCGTCTCTTTCGCGGCAAGCGCTATTTGCCGATCGGTCTGGTGGAGACAGGGCGAGGCTGCCGGTTCCCGTGTGAATTCTGCGCCATTCAGACGTTCTACTCGCGCACGTACCGCTGCCGGCCACCCGAGGATGTCGTCGCGGAGATCTCTGGCCTGAGATCGGAGAAGCGGGTCTTCTTCTTCGTCGATGACAACTTCGCGGGTGACCTCAAAGCGGGCAAGCCGCTGCTGGCGGAGCTGGCCAAGCTCGACATCCGCTGGATCACGCAGATGAGCATCGACGCCGCGCACGACGAGGAGTTCCTCGATGAGCTGCATCGCGCCGGCTGCCGCGGAGTGCTGATCGGATTCGAAAGCCTCGACGCCAAGAACCTCGCGCTGATGAACAAGCGCTTCAACACCATGCGCAGCGGCTTCCGCGGAGCGCTGGCAAACCTTCGCCGGCACAACATCTTCGTCTACGGCACGTTCATCTTCGGATACGAGCACGACACGGCATCGTCATTCGATGAGGCGGTGGACTTCGCCACCGAGGAGGGGATGTACATCGCTGCCTTCAATCACCTCACCCCGTTTCCGGGCACGCCTCTCTACAAGCGCCTGCAGACGGAAGGGAGGCTTCGCTACAAAGCCTGGTGGCTCGACCCCGAATACCGCTACAACGCCCTCCCGTTCGTGCCGAAATCGCTGACGCCGGAGGAAGTGACCGCAGGGTGCGTCTCCGCCCGCAGACGCTTCTACGGATGGCCGAACATCCTCCGCCGCAGCACGCGACACATCCGCGACGGCTTCGTCTTCCGGAACTTCTTCCTCGTGAACGCTCTGCACCGCAACGAGATCTCGCAGCGCAACGGCTACCCGCTCGGCGACGAGACATGGACCGGCAAACTGCTGGAGGTCCAGTGACGACGTTCCGCGTGGCCACCGAGGCCGACGACGCGCTCCTTCGCGAGATCCTGCGCGACAACGGCATGCCCACCTGGGTGGAGATGGCCATCCAGCGCGAGCCGTCGTTCTTCGCCGCCGCGGATCTTTTCGGGCGGGATTGGGCGGTGATCGCCGAAGAGGGGGACGATGTCATCGGAATGTACACGGCCGCTGTGGTTCCTGTGCATCTCGATGGACGCGCCGAGCGGCTCGGTTACCTCGGCGGATTGCGCGTGAGGCCCGACTACCGCCGCAAGATCCGGTACCTGCGCGAAGGGTACGCCTCGATCCGTGCTCTGGCAGGTGAGACCGGCACGCAACCGTGGTGGTTCACCGTCGTCGCAGCGGGGAACGAGAATGCCCGGCGGCTGCTCGAGGCGGGCGTTCGCGGTCTGCCTCCGTATAAACCACAGGGTGACTACGTCACCTTTGCGCTGCCGGCCAGCCGAGGGAGACGGCGCGGACTGTGGCGCGGCGCGACCGCGAACGACTTCGCTGCAATCATCGCGTTTCACAACTCACAGGCTGCTCGCTTTCAATACTCGCCGGTGCTGGACGTCGACCTCGTGAACCGGATCGGCATCGCCCGATTCCTCATCTTCGAGACCGATGGCGGGACGCAAGGCGTCGCCGCGTTATGGGACCAGCGTGCATTCAAACAGATCGTCGCCCGCCGTTACCGGCGCCCGCTCGGTGCGATGATGCCCATGTACAACGCCTATGCGCGACTCCTCCGTCGCATCCCTCTGCCGCCCGAGGGCGGCGCGCTCGATCAGACTTTCATCGCCTTCCTGGCACTATCGGATTCCGCGTTGACGAACGGGAATGCCCTGCTGGAAGACCTCCTCTCTCACTGCGACACTCCCGCGGCCAGCATCGGCCTGCACGCATCTCATCCACTGATTCCGGCCGTGAAACGATTCAAGCCGATCTCGTATCCCGCGCGGGTGTACGCCGTCTCCTTTGACGGGACGGCGCCGCCTAACGGACGACCGACCCAACCGGAGGCCGCGCTGCTATGAAGCTCACCCTGATCCGCCCGAACCTCGGCGATTACCGCTCCTCGGACGCGATGCCGCCGCTGGCGATGGGGATCCTGGCGGCCCGTGCGCGCGAGTACGACGTCGACGTTACGTTTTACGACGAGAAGGCCGAGGCCGTGCCGGCCGACGACCAACCAGATCTCGCCGCATTCAGTGTTGAAACCTTCACCTCCCGGCGCGGCTATGCCATCGCCGATCTGTATCGCGCCCGCGGTGTGCCGGTGGTCATGGGCGGCTATCACCCCAGCTTCCTGCCGCACGAGGCGCTCGAACACGCCGATGCCGTCGTCGTCGGCGACGCCGAAGGATCGTGGGAGCGGTTGCTGGAAGACTTCAAGGCCGGGCACATGCAGCAGATCTATTCCGGCGGCAACGACGCTCCGCTGACCGATTACCGGCTGGACCGTTCGATCTACCGCGGCAAGCACTACGCGCCGGTGGAGCTCGTGCAATACGGCCGCGGATGCCGCTTCGCCTGCGACTTCTGCTCGATTCATAGCTTCTACGGAACGTCGTTGCGCGTACGCCCTCTCGACGGCCTGGTGGCGGAGATCGAGGCCCTTCCCGCGAACCGCCTGCTCTTCTTCGTCGACGACAACCTCCTCGGCCGGAAGTCCGAATTCATCGCTCTGCTCGATGCGCTCACGCCGCTGAAGCGCCGCTGGTCGTGCCAGATGAGCATCGACGTGGCTCGCGACGAAGCGCTCCTCGACCGCGTGGCCAGGGCCGGCTGCCGGTTCGTGCTCATCGGCTTCGAGTCGCTGAACGAAGCCAGTCTCGAACAGATGGGGAAATCGTGGAACAGCGTCAGCGGCTCCTACGAGCATGTCGTGCGAGCGCTGCACAGCCGCAACATCGGCATCTACGGAACATTCGTCTTTGGTTATGACGCCGACACGAAGGAGACCATCGAGCGCACGCTGGCCTTCGCGCTGGAGTCGCGTCTCGAGATCGCCAACTTCAATCCGCTCACGCCGACGCCTGGCTCAGCGCTTTACGACCGTCTGCTGGCCGAGGGGAGGTTGCTGTCGCCGAAGTGGTGGCTCGATCCGAACTATCGCTACGGCGACGCCATCTTCGAGCCGCGCGGCATGCGCCCGCACGAGCTCACCGAGGGCGTCTTCGAAGCGCGGCGGCGCTTCTATAGCTGGCGCTCCATCGGCAGCCGCGTGCTGCACGCCGACACCCCCTTCTCGCCGTTCCGCGCCGGCCTGACCACCATCGCCAACGTCATCTCACGCAGGGAGATCTACAAGAAGCAGCACCGGCAGCTCGGACTGTGACCATGAAAATCACTTTCATCAAGCCGAATATCGGCCGCATGGAGCACAGCCTCTACGTCGATGAGGGGCGGATGGAGCCGCTGATGCTGGCGGTGCTGGCCGGCATGACGCCGCCGGACGTGGAGTGCGTCCTCTACGACGACCGGATGGAGTCGATCCCCTTCGACGAGCCGACCGACCTGGCCGCCATCACCGTCGAAACGTATACCGCGCGCCGCGCCTACGAGATCGCCGCCGAATATCGCGCGCGCGGCGTGCCGGTGATCCTCGGCGGGATGCACATCACCCTTCTCCCCGAGGAGGCGTCACTGCACGCAGACAGCATCTTCCTCGGCGACGCCGAAACGGTCTGGGCCGACGTCGTCGACGACGCGCGGCACGGCCGGCTCAAACCGCGATACGAAGGTCCCCCCGGCGTGGGGCAGATCGGCAGAGTGCTTCCGCGCCGCGATCTTTTCAAGGGCAAGGGGTATCTGCCGCTGACGCTCATGCAGTACGTGCGCGGTTGCCGCTTCGCCTGCAGCTTCTGCGCGGTGAGCCAGTACTTCGACAAGAAGCACTACGTGCGCGCCATCGACGACGTGCTGCGCGAGATCGAGGCGCAGAACAGGAAGTTCATCTTCTTCATTGACGACAACATCGCCAGCGATCAGAAGGCGCTGGCCGAGTTCTGCCACGCCCTCATCCCGATGAACCTGCACTGGGTCAGCCAGGCCAGCCTCGACGTCACCCGCAATCTCCCGCTCATGAAACTCCTGGAGCGCTCCGGGAACTGGGGCAACGTGACCGGCTTCGAGACCATCACCCCCGAGAGCCTGCGCGACGCCCGCAAGTCGCCCAACATCCCCCGCTTCTCCAAGTACAAGGAGGAGGTGCGCATCCTTCGCGAGCACGGCATGCAGAGCTGGGCCGCCTTCACGCTGGGGTACGACCACGACACGAAGGAGTCGATCGAGGCCACGGTCGACTTCGCGCTGGAGAGCCGCTTCACCCTGGCCGCGTACAACATCCTCATGCCGTATCCGAACACCCCGCTCTATCGCAAGCTGGAGAAGGAGGGGCGGCTTCTCTACGACGGCAAGTGGTGGCTTCATCCGAAGTACCGCTTCAACTCCGCCGCCTTCGTGCCGGCGCTCATGTCTCCGGAAGCGTTGACGGATGCCTGCCACGCCGCGCGCACGCGCTTCAACACCATCCCCTCTCTCGTGCATCGCTTCTCTGACGTGAAGACGCACCTACGCTCGCTCTCGCGGATGGGCGCCTTCTGGAAGTACACGCTCCTTTTCAAGAAGGAGATCCCCAAGAAGCACGGGATGCGGTTCGGTCTGCAATGAAACGCGCGCTCTCGATCTATCAGTACGCCGCGCCGCTGGTGCTCACGCCGTGCGCGTTCCTGCTGTGGCGGAGAGAGTACGGCGGGAACCTGAAGCTGACCCTGGCCGCGCTGCTCGTGCCGGTGCTATGGGCATACATCGTCCCGGGTATCGGCACGAACGTGCTGGGCGTGTGGGAGTTCGACACGCGCCTTCGCATGGGCCGCTTCCGTCCGCACCACGGCTTCGTCTTCGGCTCGGCCACGGCCATGCTGGCGTGGCTGGCACACGCGGCGCCGGCGAACAGTCTCGCGGACGTGCTGCGGAACGCGCTGGTGATGTGCTCCCTGCTGGGGTTCTGGAACATCCTGTACGACGTCAAGGCGCTGCAGGCAGGGATTCTGCGCGTCTACAACCAGCCCTGGGCCGACGGCCGAGGAGCTGCGGAGATCGTCCTCGACTACGGCCCCTGGTTCTTCGGCGGCTTCGGTGCGATCTACGGCGCCGGGATGGCCGTCATGGAATGGCTCGATGGGCGAGGGATGCTGACGACGCCGGTATACGCGGCGGTGCTGAGCATCGTCATCGCCCTCGCGCTGGTGGTGCCGGCGGCTGGCTATGTCGGCCAGTCGATCGTCCGCCACGGTCATTGGGGCACGCGGCCGGTGATGAAGAAATGTCAGAGCGTCTGAACTGGCTCATCCTCGCGGCCTCCGCAATCGCCACCTCGGCGTTGCTGTGGCTGGTCAGCCATTCGCCCTGGTGGCTGGCGTTGGCCGCCGCCGCGGCCTTCGCCTTCGTGAACAACGTGCCATTCGCGCTGATGCACGAGGCCGTTCACGGCGTCGGGGCGAAAACGCCCGCTCGGAATTACGCGCTCGGCTTCATCGCCAGTTGCCTGTTCCCCACCTCGTTCTCTCTGCAGCGCATCGCCCACCTCGGCCACCATTCGCGCAACCGCACGGATGATGATCTCTACGACTACTACCTGCCCGGCCAGTCCCGGCTCGTGCGCAATGTCTGGCTCTATGCCGGCAACCTTCTCGGCCTCTACTGGTTCTGCATCCCGCTATCGAACGCCGTCTATCTCCTGGCCACTCCGCTCTACCGATCCCGTTTCTTCATGGAGCGCGTCGCTCCGAAGATGGGATTCGGCCCGCACGTGCGCGACATCGCACAATTGCCGCCGCTTCGCGTGTGGACGGAGATCGCCTGTGCTTTTGGTTTTCAGGCCGCGCTCTGGTGGGCGCTCGATCTCAATCTCCGAGGGTGGCTGCTGGCGCATTGGCTCTTCGCCATGCACTGGTCAGCGCTGCAGTACGTGGATCACGCCTGGAGCGAGCGCGACGTGCTCGACGGCGCATGGAATCTGAAGGTCTTCGCCCCGGTGCGATGGCTGGCCCTCAACTACCACTTCCACAAGGCCCATCACCAACATCCGGGAGCGCCGTGGACGCAGCTCCCTCAGCTTGCACGGCACGACCTCGAACGGCCTGCGTTCTGGCGGATCTACGCCAGCCTGTGGCGGCACGGCGTCCAGCCCGCGCCGCCGTGGGGCGCGCCGGCCGACACGTCTCTATTTGCGCCGGGCCAGCAGAAAGCCTAGAAGGGCGCCCACCAGTAGCCCGATGCCGCCGCTCACCGCGGCGTATTTCACCACCGCCTGCTTGGCCGCATCGAGGATCGGGTTATCGAGGAAGTTCGTGCCGAAGTGAATGGTCCGTAGGCGCCATTTCCCGTCCGCCTCCTTGACCACCGTGGCCGTCCATCGCGACTTCATGTCGTACGTGCGTCCGTCGGCCAGCGTGTAGCTCTCGATGGCCGAGCCGCGCACGACGCCCCAGGTCTTGTCCGCGGAAAGCTCGGTGAGCGCGTCGGCCGTGAGCTGCATCTGCAGCTTCTTGAGAAACCCGCCCGGCCCGAACCACTTCTTGAAATAGGCGGAAACCTCCTGATGCCCGCTCATCACTTCCTGAGTGATGGTCGTGGCCCGGATGTCCTTGCTCAGCACCGGCAGCATGGCGTCGTAGTTACCGCTGTTGACCGCGTTCTGCACGGTCCCGAGGATCCCGCGCAGCTCCTGATGAATCTCATGATCCGCCTCCTCGGCCGCAAGGACGGGAAGCGCGAAAAGCATCGAGACGACCAGCAGATACCTAACCATGATTCACCTCATATCGCCGCCGCAGAAACGCGACGACCGCAAACGCGGACAGCAGATCGAGCAGATGGTGTTGATGAACGAAAACCGTCGATGCCACGATGACCACCAGCCAGCCATAGATCGCCACGCGCACCGCCCCCCGCGCGAAGTCAGCGCACGCCAGCGCGATCGCGCACGAGTAGATCACATGGAGCGAGGGGACGAGGTTGTACGGCCGGTCGATCCCGAACATGCGCGCATACATCGCCGTGTACGGCGCCTGCGCCGGCAACTCCCGCGCGAACCCCAGCTCCGCCGGAATGAGGAGGAAACACACCGCACTCACGAGCGTCCCCGTGATGAGCTGCCTCCCGAGCGCAGGCATCCGATCCGCCGGGATGAAGAACAACGGCAGCAGGAAAAGAACGTACATCGAGAGATAGACCCAGATGAACTGCGGGATGAACGGGATGGCCAGCTCCCGCGTGAAGTACAGGTGCAACGGCGCCCGCCGCAACGAGGTGATCCAGTTCATGGCCGGGTAGACGCCGAAGAACGCCACGCCGATCCAGAGTGACCAGATGAGGTACGTACGGACGCGCCCGGCGGGAGGAGCATCAGCAACATCTGCCATCGGATCGACCGGCCATGCCTGCGACGCCATCGCTGCTCGAGACTATACCCCCGGAGCGCTGGCGTTCCGCCGGCTGGCTCGGCGGCGTCTCGCCGCCGGGCTAACGCGAATGTTGGGACCTTGCCGGTTGGGCGGCGTGCACGCCGCCGAGACAACGCTCCAGCGTTCGCGCCGACCCGACACGCCCCCATCGCAGAGAGACAACGCCCGTCTACCGTCGCGCGGTCAGCGTTCCCTCCGGCGGATGCCACCTATCTTCTCTTTTGTCTTTCTCTCTCCTCGATCGCCGCGTTCGCGGCTGCGCGCGCCATGGTTTCTGAGCCCCTTAGGAGCTCTATCCGTGCCTCTCCGCTCACGAGCCTCGCTGCATCAGCCAGTTTGGTCGCTGCCAGCAGATTAGCTCTCAAGACGTCCGGCCCGACCGGTTCGGGCCCCGTCCCTATGGGCACCAGGGCCAGACCAGCGTCCGTTGGGACAACGGTGAGAATAGGTAGAATCGGCGAAATGGGCTGAAGCACGGCAGGGGGCTCCGTTTCGTAAATAGCAAGCGCCCGGAGCACGTCCGCATTGTGCACAATGATTTCAGCGCCCGGGGGATCTGGCACGTCGGCGGGAGCGCTCACGCCTCCGAGCGGGCTCCAGTACTCGAATTGATACTGGGAAATGCGGCCGACAGGGCTTCTCGCTTTGATGATTTCCGTAGTGATGTTGTCAGTGTCCAGGTATCCGTCATTGGCCGCGATGGTTAACGTTTGTGCCTCGTCGTCGGGAGCGACGTCAACGAAATCGTCTGGTATATATTCGCCGAGGGTTGCATCAAATGCATCGATGTACGCTGCGTTGGGGCCGGTTCCGCCTCCGAAGTCCCATACATAGTATGCCGTCGCATGCAAAATCACATTCACGCCAGAAAGCGTTACAGTCGGAGGTGGAGTACGGCCGTGAATGTCGCTGTAGAGCAATGGCGCCCCCGAAGCCACAAGTGACCAGAATCCAAAGTCGTAGTTCAATCCATCATAGGGATAGGTCGCGGGCGCCAATCCGTCGCGCGCCGACACTGGCGACCAGGATGAGGGGAAGGGCAGCCCCGGTGGCGGAGACTGGTTGACGACAGGGAAAGGATCCCCCGCGACACCCGCTGCACGTGCTCGATCCTGGGCTCTCGCCACCCTGTGTGTGTGGTACGTTGCGAATACGCTTTCGTCAAGAATGATGTGTTGCCAGTGTACGGTCAACATGCGTAATCCCTCCTGCCCCTGCTCGACGACAACCGCTGTCGTTCTGGAAGTTAGGCAGGGAACCTGCTATAAACAAGTGCTCTAAAAGATCACTGAACGCGGACGGCCCGACGCGCGGAGGGAACCTCGTCCATGGCCTTGCAGCACCGACCCATGCGCGCGGACGATGTCCGCGTTCTCGTAGAGGTCGTCGCTCGTGATCCCGTCATGTCTCCCCGATACAGGGGCGCGGAGGGAGACCTCGAGACCGCGTTGCTGCAACTGCTGGGCGCGGAGGCATTGCTGGCTCTTGTGTTCCATTGCGCCGGCGACGATGATGATGGGTTGGCTGGATTCGGTATCAGCGCTTTTGTTAGCGATGAATTTGCTCGTCTTGTGACCACGCCACCCTTCCTCTGGGCGGGTCGGGAGCTGGCCACTCGGGTCGCGCGTGGAGACTCTCCGGTGTTATCGAACACCGAACTGCGTCGTCGCAACGAGGCCGGCGGACTCAATGCCTTTGTCTGGATGGCGTGGCTCGCCCCGAGGTATCGGAGCCGGTTGGATGTGCTGAATGGCTACATGACCGCGTTCATCGAGCACAACCGTGGGTTCCAGATCAAGGAGCTCATCTCTCAGAACGATCAGCCGGAGAGCCTGGAGTCCAGCATTCGCGCCGGCGGACTCATCCTGACCAACCAGGGCATGTACACGGACGTCGCGTCGAGGCCTCCGAGCGTACTGGTTATGGAACCGCACTGTATGCACGTGACCAGGGAGATGGCACTCAGCCGCGCCGCCAGTTGGGTCAGCACCTTGTTCGTTTATCGCCCGCCAAGAGTTTTTTTCAGCGCAGGCCAGCAACGCCTGCTGCTTGCGGCGATGGGAGGCGGAACAGACGATGAGCTCGCCCATCAATTGCACATTTCTCTTTCCGGCGTGAAGAAGACGTGGCGGCAGATCTATCAGCGGGCTGCCGGTAGGTTGCCCGACTGGACATCCGATGATTACCGCGAGAGTCCCATCGGCGAGCGGGGAAAGGGAAAGAAGCAGCGCCTTCTCGTCTATCTGCGAGATCATCCGGAAGAGTTGCGGCCGCTGCCGCGCAGGAAACAGCCGAGTGGGTAGTCCTTCCTAAAACTCGATCTGCGCCCCCAGCTCCACCACCCGGTTCGGCGGGAGCCGGAAGAAGCGCGCCGCGCTTTCGGCGTTGCGCATCATCGAGGCGAAGATCTTCTCGCGCCACATGGCCATGCCGCTTGGGCGCGCGGTGACGATCAGCGTCTCGCGGCCGAGGAAGTAGGTCGTGTCCATCGGCGGGATCTTTACGTGGAGCTCCCTGGCCACGCGCTTGAGAAGAGCGGGGATGTCCGCCTCCTCCATGTAGCCATAGCGGCAGGAGATGCGATAGATCCCTTCGCCGAGATCCTCGGCGTGAAGGCGCTCGTCATCGCGCAGGTGCGAAACCTCCTCGGTCAGCACAGTCAGCAACATCACCTGCTTGTGGAGCGCCTTGTAGTGCTTGAGGCTGTGGAGAAGCGCCGGAGGAATCACGTCACCGGAGCGGTGCATGAAGACGGCCGTCCCGGGAACGCGCACGGGAGGGTGTTTGCGCAGCGACGTCACGAAGTCCTCCGGTGAGAGGGCGCCTTCGCGAAGGCGCACATTGAGAATCTGCCGGCCCTTGCGCCAGGTGGTCATGATGACGAAGACGACGGTGGCCACGAGCAGCGGGAACCAGCCGCCGTCGGCGATCTTGACCAGATTCGCGCCGAGGAAAGCCAGATCGCAGAACAGAAACGCCGCCGTGACCGAGCTGGCGGTGAGCACGCTCCATCCTAGGAGATCGCGCGCCACCACGTAAGCCAGGACCGTTGTGATGATCATGGTCATGCTGACGGCCAGGCCGTAGGCGCCCGCCAGATTCGTCGAGCTGCGGAAGCCGATCACCAGCGCGATCGTCGCGAACATCAGAATCCAGTTCACCGAGGGGATGTAGACCTGCCCGATCTCCGCGCGCGACGTGTGGACGATGGCCATCCGCGGCAGATATCCGAGCTGGATGGCCTGGCGCGTCAACGAGAACACCCCGGAGATGATCGCCTGCGATGCGATCACGGTAGCCATCGTGGCCAGAACCACGAGCGGATAGAGCGCCCACTTCGGCGCCAGCAGATAGAACGGGTTGTGTGCCGCCGACGGCTGGCGGATCAGCAGCGCGCCCTGGCCGAAGTAGTGAAGCACGAGCGAGATGCCGACGATGCTGAACCAGTCGAGTTGGATCGGCTTCTCGCCGAAGTGCCCGAGGTCTGCGTAGAGCGCCTCGCCGCCCGTGGTGACGAGGAAGACCGCGCCGAGGACGAGGAAGCCCTGCATGCCGTTAGCGATAAAGAAGCGCACAGCATGGATCGGGTTCAGCGCGAAGAGCACCGACGGCTGCCAGAGGATGCCGCGGATTCCCATCAGCGCCAGCGTGGAGAACCAGACCAGCATGATCGGCCCGAAGACGGCGCCGACGCCGGCCGTGCCACGCCGTTGAAAGAAGAAGAGCAGGATCAGGACGATGATCGTCAGCGGGATGACGTATGGTTTGAAAAACGGCGTGGCGATCTCGAGGCCTTCCACGGCGCTGAGGACGGAGATGGCCGGCGTGATCATGCCGTCGCCGTAGAGGAGCGCGGCCCCGAAGACGCCGAGGACGATCAGCATCGATCGCACGGCCGCCCGCCGCGACTTGTCCATCCCTACCAGTCCCATCAGGGCCAGGATTCCGCCTTCGCCGCGGTTGTCGAAGCGCAGGACGTAGACGTGGTACTTGATCATCACCACGATGACCAGCGACCAGAAGATGAGCGAGAGGACGCCGAGAACGTTCGCCGGCGTCAGCGCCACGGGATGGGAGCCGTAGAAGCACTCCCGCATGGCGTACAGCGGGCTGGTGCCGATGTCTCCGTAGACGATGCCCAGGGCCAGCAGCGAGAGCGACAGGAGGCGGCGGCCGGTCGGTTCTTCTCGTTCGTGGTGAATCGCCTCCGGAACCTCAGTCAAGCCTTGCTCTCCCTGGGCGCCTTGCGGCGCGACGGCGGAGTGTATGGCGCAACGCGGACATTAACAACGTCTAAAGTGTCACCGTGACTGCGGGTCGTAGCAGGGAGGCGCGGCGAGCGCCGTCAGTTGGTCGAAGGAGACGGGGGGTGAGGTGCCGATCAGTCCGCTCCAGCGCCACGATCTCCCGTCAGAGCCCTGCAGGTCGACATCGACAGACGTTCCTGATTCGACTGCCAGCGGCGACTCCAGTGGCAGGAAAGCATGGTTCCAGCCGGTCGTTCCGGGAACCTCGTTCGACAGCTCCAAACCGGGAGCCAGCGTGGCGCGGAACCACCCGCAGAAACCACAGAGCAGTCCGGAGCGGGTGGTGTCGAAGTGAGCGTGTCCGGAGATGTCGGCGCTCGACACGGTCGCCAGATCGACCGAGACCACGTGGGCGGGCGGCGCCAGGAACGAGCCGGTGTCGATATCGGCCACGTAGATAACGTTCGAGGCGAAGACAGCCAGGGGAGACAGATCGAAACCAAACGGCTTCGCTTTCCACCAGCCGATGTGTCGTTCGAACACGGCGGGCGCCTCGACCGGAACGAGGTAGAGATCGATTCGCTGAGGGACGATCGCTGCCCCCGGTGCGAGCAGTCGCGTCCGGGCATCGATGACGCTGCTGAGGATCTGCTCGTCGAAACCGAACGTGCCGAGGGTCTCGGTGACCAGCAGGGTGGCCGGCTCCGGGAGCTCGATATTCGTGGAACGATCGTGGAACACCTCCAGGCGATCGGAGTAGCCGAGGTGCTTCGCCAGAAACGTGGCCAGGTCGGCCGTATGCCGCGCCTCCACGGCGAACACCCTGCGCGCGCCTGCCTCGCAGGCGAAGAAGCTCAGAATCCCCGAGCCGGTCCCGATGTCGAGGACGACGCTGTCGCGGGTAACGAAATGCCGGATGGCATCCCGATAGGCATTCGTACGAACGCCGTCGAGGAGAAGCTCACGGTGTGCTTCGAGCACGGAGGGGAGGGTAGCAGGGTTGCTGCGTTGCAGAGTTGCTTGGTAGCGTGGTCGCGCGGTTGCGCGGTCGCGAGGTGAAAACCGCGAGACCGCGCGACCCAGCAACCTAGCAACCCAGCAACCCGCCACCCCACCGCCCGGTACAATCCCCCCAGTGACCCTCCTCCTCGGCTTCTACGCCTTTGCCATCGGCGCGATCGTGGGGAGCTTTCTCAACGTGGTCATCCATCGCTATCCGCGCGATGAGTCGATCGTCTTTCCGGGCAGCCACTGCCCGCACTGCAACGCCGCCATCCGCTGGTACGACAACGTCCCCATCCTCAGCTTCGCCGTGCTGCGGGGACGCTGCCGCGCCTGCGGGGCCGGCATCGCCTGGCGCTATCCGCTGGTGGAGCTGGCCAATGCGCTCTTCTATCTGGCCGTGTTTCTCCGCACAGGCCCGACGGTCTCCTTCGTGATCGTGGCGGCGATCATCTCGATGACGATCGTTCTGATCTACATCGACGCCGACATCCAGATCCTCCCCGACGTGATCGACATTCCCGGCATCGCCATCGGCCTCGGCGCGGGAGCGCTGGGCCTGGGCTTTCTCCATCCCACGCTCGCTCTGGCGGAGTCGCTGACCGATTCGCTCTTCGGAGCACTCCTCGGCGCGGCCATCCTGCTGACGATCATTGGCGCGTATTGGCTGCTGCGACGCGCTGAGGGGATGGGGCTGGGGGACGTGAAAATGCTGGCCATGATCGGAGCGATGACGGGATGGCGGGCCATTCCCGGCGTGCTGCTGCTGGCCGCGCTCAGCGGCGCGCTCATCGGCGTTCCCGCGGCGCTGCGCAGCGGCCGGGGGATGCAGGCGGCGCTGCCGTTCGGCGTGTTCCTGGGCATCGCCTTTTTGGCGGTGCTCTTCTTCGGCCATACACTTTCGGGATGGTACTTCTCGCTCATGTTCCGCTGACCCGAACGGGGTTCCGGCGGGACTTGCGGCTCTTCCTCGGCTTTCTGGTCGGCTTTCTGGTCGTCCTCATCTTCATCCTCCTTCTTTTGATGAGGACGGATCTCGCGCGCACGGAGGAAGCGGTCGATCTGTCGCATCAGATGCTGGCCGACGTCGCCGCCGAGACAGTGAACCGCACGGCGCCGGCGGAGCTCGACACCCAGCTCCTCGTGCTGCGCGGCCATTTCAACATCGCCGGAATCGGCTTCGTCGCCCGCGACGGCCGCAGGATCGAGTCGGGAGCGCGGACCGGCGATTTCGACGTGATCACCAGGCTGGCGGGACCCGGCACGCTCACGCTCCGCTTCGACGCTTCAGCGCGCCAGACCGCACGCCGCGCCTACCTCATCACCGCCGGCATCTGCATCGCCGCCGCGAGCCTCGGCGTCGCGCTCCTCCTTTTCTATCTGCCGCGCATCACGCGTCCGATCGAACAGATGCTCGACGACGCGCGGGCGCTGGGCACAGGAGCCGGCGACCAGGAAGAGACGGCGTATCTCATCGACACCTTCCGCAACTCCATCGCCACGCTCAAGTACCAGGAGGAGGAGCTGAAGCGTCTGCACGAGCGCGAGAAAACGCGCGCCGACGATCTGGAGCGGGTCACCGCCGCGCTCACGCGCAACCTCACTTCCGGCTTCATCGCCGTCGACGCCGCAGGCGCCATCGTGGACATCAACGCAGCCGGGCGCGAGATCCTCGGCATCGATGCAGCGGAGCCGGTGACAGGCCGTGCGCTCTCCGAGGCCATCCCCCTGCGCGCTTCCGCCAGCGCGCTGACCAGCGCCTTCGAGCAGCGTGAAGCGAGAACGCGGATGGAGATCGAGGACCTACACCCGGTCACGGGCGAGCCGGTCACGATCGGCCTGACGACCGTGCCGCTTCACACCGAGTCCGACGCCTTCCTCGGCTTCCTCGCTCTCTTCACCGACCTGACGCCGATCCGCAGCCTCGAGGCGCGCGTGCAGGATATGACCACGCTGGCGCAACTCGGCGAGATCTCGGCGGGCATCGCCCACGAGTTCCGCAACTCGCTCCACACGATCCTCGGCTACATCAAGCTGGCGCGCAAAGGCGGCGTCGACAACGCGGCCGAGACGCGGCTGCAGAGCGCCGAGAAGGAGGCCGCCCTTCTGCTCCAGGCCATCGAACGCCTCCTGGCCTTCGCCCGGCCGGTACAGCTCAACGCCGAGCGGATCGATCTCCGCCAGCTCATCGCCGAGCAGATCGCGCATCTGGATGACATCGGCGGCGACGTGGCCGTCACGTTGCTCGGGCCACCGGCCGTGATCGAAGGCGACCGAGTCCTCCTCAGCCGCGCGCTGGAGAACCTGCTGCGCAACGCCGCCGACGCCGTGCGGCAGAAAGGCGGCGGAACGATCACCGTCACTCTTCGCGACGAGCCATTGCCGTCAGTAACGATCGCCGACACCGGCGTCGGCCTCGATCCTGCCGACGCGCCGCGCCTCTTTCTGCCGTTCCAGTCGAACAAGCCGAACGGCTTCGGCATGGGGCTGCCGCTGGCGAAGAAGATCGTGCTGCTGCACGGGGGGACGCTGCGCCTGACGGGAGAGGTCGGGAAGGGGGCGGTGGCGACGATCGAGTTCGGCGCGCAGGCAGGTAGCGGCGGCGCATGATCTGGTACTTTATGTATCAACGTCGCATGGCTACCGTTTGACGGCGCGATGCGTGAAATCGTGAAAGTAGATACCCATCAGCAGCTTAGGCGAGAATCGAGTGCGTGGCACTCCGCTCGCAGAAGGGAGGCGCCAATGCGCACGCGGAAAACGAGGCAGGCCGGCTTTTCTCTCGTGGAAATGCTCGCCGTCGTAGCGATCATCGGGATTCTCGCGCTCGTGACCATCCCGAGCTTCGTCAACTACTTCCAGTCGAACAAGATGAAAACCGCGATGCGGAACTTCACCTCCGACGTGCGGACCATGCGCGAGCTGGCCATCGCCCAGGGCGTGGAGACGAAGATCACCTTCACGCCGGCGGCGACGAACACGCCGGCCTCGCGCGCCTACGACTTCTGGCAGGGGAACAGTAACTTCAACACCACGACGTGGACGCAGCTCACGCAGCCCGACATCACGAAAAAGCCGCTCATCAAGGGCTACACGCGGCACACCGAGGACATCGCTTATTTCCCGACAGCCGGCCAGACCTTCGACTCGACCGCCGGCGTCTACAGCGTGGTCTTCTATCCCGACGGCCGCGTGGGCATGCCGGCCGGGGCGACCACGGCGTCGATCATCCTCAAGACCGACATGAAGGTGCCGCAGCCGCAGTACAGCATCGATGTCTCACCGAGCGGACGCGTCTATGCGCATTAAGGAAAGAACAGCGATGAAACCACGTCAGCGCGGCTACAGCCTGATCGAAGTCCTGATCGCCATGGCTATCACCAGCGTCGTCCTGCTCACGGTCATCACGCTTTTCTACATGGGACGGAGGAACGTCTACAGCGGAAAGCAGATGACCGTCGCATCCGCGGCGGGGACGCAGATCCTGGAAGACCTTTCGACGATGACGGCGCAGGATCTGGGAACCAACTTCAGCATGGATGACACCACGACGTTGACCACGGTCACCCTCCAGGGCGTGGCCAACGCCACCAACGGACAGATCTCATTCGACAACAGCGTCGGCCGCGACTCGAGCGCCTGCAGCGTGGCCACGAGCTCGCCCTACGCCATCACCTGCACAAACGATCCGAACGGGTACATGGCCAAGTGGCTCCGGATGCTGATTCCGCAGTCGAACACCGCCAGCGTGATGACCAACCCCGTGATCGGGTTCGTCTTCACTCCGCGAAGCCCGACGGACAACACCAAGAAAGTCACCACCGCCCAGTTCACCCGGGCTCGCATCTACATCTCGTGGGAGGAAGGCAAGAACCATCGTCGCTACGCCTTCTTCGACACCACCAAAGTGAACCGGTAGTCAGGAGCAGGCCATGCACCGTCGTATAGCGCGTCACCAGCAACGCGGATTCACCCTGGCGGAGATCCTCGTCACCACGGCAATCTTCGCCATCATCATGATCGCCGCTCTCACGGTCTACGACCGGAGCAACCGCGTGTTCAAGTCGGGCACCGAGTCGGCGGACATGCAGCAGAGCACCCGCATCGGATTCGACAAGCTGGTCTCGGATCTGCGCATGGCGGGCTTCGATTACAACCGCGGAGGGGCTCCCACGGGCAACGGCCAGTTCCCGCAGCCTGACGAACAGATCGAATACGCGGGCACGACCGCGGTCGTGTTCCGGGCGAACTTCAACTACAACACCGCCTCGGCCACCGGCAACGGCCTCGAGCCGGCGTATACGCCGAAGGATCCCGCCACGGGAAACGCGATCTTTCCTTATGTGACCACGAGCAACGACGAGATCGTCGCCTATGTCCTGCGGTCGGCCGACAACACCAAGAACACCGGCGCGATCTCGTTTTACGTCGATTCGAGCAAGCCGCGAAAAGCCTATCCGGGCGGCGCCGCCGAGTCATTGATCAAGATCAGCAGTGCGCTCTGTTCGACGTGCGGAATCGACACCACGAATGCGAACCCGCCCTACACCCTTTACCGGATGACGCTGTCCGACATCCTTAGCGGCCTTCCCGGCACGCCGGTCTCGGAAAACATCCGCAGCCTCAACTTCTTCTATTACACCGACCTCAACGGCGCCACGGTGCTCAAGAACAACGATGGCCCGCCGGCCACCAACATCTCCAACACCCGGGATGCTGACGGCTCAACGACGAATCTGGCAACAGCCACCTTTACGAATGAGGACTTGAGCTCGACCACGCTTTACACCGGCGCCATCGGCGGCGCCGGGCAGTACGACCCTGCCAGTCCGGGCACCGCCGCCAATTACGGCGACCGGTCATCCCGCGCCACGATCCAGTCCATCCGCGTGAACCTGGTCGGCATGAACGCGAACCCGGAGCCCAATTACACGGTGACGACCGAGACGATCGCACGCATCAAGAGCTACCGGCAGTATCAGTTATCGGCATTGGTCATCCCGCGGAACCTGGGGCTGACCGGCTTCCCCGAGCCGAGCAACGTCGCACCTGCCCCTCCCACGATCACCGGAATCTGCGTCGCGGCCTGCGCGGCACCGGTGATCTGCTGGACCGCCCCAACCGGCGGCGGACCGGTGGAACAGTATCGGATCGAGTGGGATACGAACTCCAACGGCGCCTTCAACAACTCCCTGACCATCACCGATCCGTCGGCGACGACGGCGATCATCCCGGACAACGGATTGATCGATCCTTCACTCACCTGGTACTACCACATCCTCGCCCAGAACGAGAACGGATCGAGCCTGCCCAGCCAGCTCATGTCCGTCCAGCCCAAGAACTCGACCAAGCCACTGCCACCCGCGGCCAACACGATCGCCACGACCAATCCAACGAACTATGCGGTGACCCTCGGCTGGACGTCGCCCAGCACGAACGATCCCTCCAAAGCCACGGCCACATGCGTCGGCTCCGGTTGCACCACCGACGCCAGCGTCATTCCTCCCCAGGAGCTGATCAGTTACCGCATCTATCGCGGCTTGACACCGGGCTTCGATCCGTCGATCGCCGGTCAGAGCGTCACCGTTCTGACGACAGGCAGCGCAAGCCAGCCGATCGTGGCCACTCCCGGATCGACAGTCACATGGGATGACTCACCCGCGAAGTCAGCGTACCCGCCGGGCACCTGTGTTCAGTACTACTACCGGATGCAGGCCGCCGACCGCTGCGTTCTGAACAATTCTTATAACGCCAGCAACAACCTCAACGACTCGCTCAGCACCTTGTCGCCGCCGGTTGGGCAAACCGCGAAGCTCGGCACGGCCAACGATGTTGCGACCGCGCAAGCCACCGCTCCACTCAGCCTCAAAGTGAACACCACCACCTCGGTCTGTCCGGCGCCGAGCTCCACAAACTGCGAGATCGACCTTTTCTGGCCGAAAGTCAACACGGACACCGCCGGCAACGCCATCGGCGTCGATAAATACCGCATCACCCGTTACCGCAAAAAGCAGACGGACGCCTCGTTTGTCCTCGATTCGACCTTTGGTGTTTCCGGCACCCTCGACGTCAAGGGATACTCCCAGAACAACTCCGGAACCGCCACCTATAGCGACTTGAGCGCCCCGGCTTTCGACACCCCGGCAGATAACAAAACCTGGTTCTACGAGTACACCGTCGCCGCAAACGATTGCCGGCTCGGTCAGGTCTCGCCGACCGCTGATTTCCCAACGCCTTGCGCGATCAACCCGATCATCGTCGAGGCCGGTGCCTCCAACGGAAGCGCCACCGCCGATACGCCGGCAACCGCCTGGATCATGAACGCCGGAGACACGATCACTGTCAGTCCCCCTGTCGGACTGACTCTCACCAGTGTGAAGTTCGATGTGACGTTGTACCCAAGCGGGACCGCGGTGGACTCCTTTACCGATACGGTGTCCCCGTTCCAATACTCCTGGTCGGATCGCACGGATAACCAGATCTACCAGGTCAAGATGACCGTGGTCACCAGCACCGGCTGTACGGAGATCCACGTGAAGTATGTCCAGGATCAGCAGGCCGCACCGTGCTCTTTCCTCAATCAGGGCCTGGTTGCATTCTCGTCGGGTACCGCGGGCTCGACCACCACATTGAGCGAGACGTATACGATCACCAACAACGGCTCCGATGCGATGCAGGTCGCATCAAAGCCGATCAACGTCACATGGGTCATGCCGGCCGGCGACACCAACCACAGCGACCTGGGCCTAAGCGCCCTCGAGTACCCCGCGACCACCGACAACTTCACCAACGTCGGCCCCGGCACCACAACCCGCACGATCCCGGCGAGTATCGGCAACATTGCGTCTTTCCTGACGCTCAGCGGGACCGTGGCCACGGCGGGAACGACCGCCATCGTCGGCACGGGAACACATTTCACCACCGAGCTTGCGGTTGGCAATGCCATCCAGATCACCGGCGAGACGCAACGTGTCGTGGCTACGATTACGAACGACACACATCTCACGCTGACCGCTCCCGCAACGACGACGGGGGCCGGCCGCAGCGCCACGCGCGCCGGAACTCTCGATATCACCATCCAGTGGCAGTACAAGAAAACGGATGATCCGCCGGCTCTGTCCGGACAACCTCTCACCAAGGTCTGCCTCGACTACACCATTGCCAGTGAGCCGGGCGTCACCAAGCACTGCAATCTGGTGGGGCAGAGCGCCAGCACCAACAATCCGAACTCATGCGACTAGGAGCTGATGTCATGAAACAACCCAGGCGCAAAAAACGACTCCTTCGCAAGGACCGCGGCTCGGCCCTTCTGGTGAGCCTCATGGTCATCGTCGGACTCTCTCTGCTCGGCCTCGGTTTCGTGGCCATCTCGTCGACCGAGACTGCCATCGCCAAGAACCAGCAGGCCGTGACGCAGACCGAGGCGGTGGCCGAAGCAGGAGCCAAACTGGTGGTGGAGTGGTTCCAGGATCCCGTCTGGGGACAGACCACCGGCGGCATGCCCTCGAACGACGGGACCGTCAACACCAACCTCGCGGCCATCAAGACCACTCGCGTTTCCGGCACTGACAGCGGCGTGTACCGGCCGAATGCCCAGGTCCGCCTGCTGGACAAGCCCTACCGGCCACAGTTCATCAACCGCTTCTACGGCGACGAGAACTCGGCGGACTTGATCATCAATCGCACCACCGATTCCACCACCATCGACGCCGTCAACAACATCCTGCTCGGCCCCAACGCCGAGGACAAAAGGGATGGCGAAGTAACGGAGATCAAGGTTTACGCGCCGCCGATCGTCGGAGGAACGCTCACCCCGAACGGTTCCGCCACCAACGCCGATGGAACGCCGCAGCAGTTCTGGGTGGGCGGCGAGCGATTCGGCGTGGCCACCATCAAAGTCACCGCAACGATGTTTCGCGATCGCACCCTGACCGGGACCGCCAAAATGGCACTCTCGAATATTCTGGCGACCCATGCCGTACGGCTGGTCGTGGGTGAAATGCCCCTGCCCATTCCGGGCGGCCCGATTCAGAGTAATACCTCGATCTCCTTCGGCGGCGATTTCATCGTCCATTGGGGAAATGAGACCTCCACCGGCACTCTGGACAACAAACGGAACCCATCCTCGATCCCCTGGGCCAATGCTTACGAGCGCCCGCACTTCGAGCGTGGATACGAGACCGGCAGGAGCATCGCCCAGATCATTGTCACTTCCGGTGGATCAGGCTACGCCAGCGCTCCCACCGTGACGATTACAGGCGGTCAGACCGCGACCGCCACGGTTACAGGCGGTGTCGTTACCGCCGTTGCGATTACCGCGCCCACGGTGACGACCTACAACACGTCAACCCCACCGACGATCACTTTCAGCGGCGGAGGCGGCGGCACCGGCGCGGCGGCGACAGCCATCGTCGGCGCCGAGGTCTGGCCCGTGACCGGAGCCCAGTTCGATACCGTGAATTATTTCAACGAGTTGATTGGCAAGCCCTACGAGGATCCCTGGTTCGGATCGCGATCCGTCGGGGACAACCTCGCCGACGGTACGACTGCCACCGGTGTGCACCCGCAGTGCTATTCATACTCGTACACGAACCAGGAAGACTCCGCCTCCGCCGCCTCCTACTTCTTCCAATGGCAGAGCACGAATATCTACCCGTGGCAGAAAAAGGTGGTCTTCCCATCCATCCTCTACGATTTCTGGAAGAAGATCGCCTCGAACGGCCGCGGCTACAAAGGCATCTATTACTTCTCCTTCGATAAAGCTGCCGGAGGCGGGTACAAGAAGAACGGCGTTGGAGCAACGCAGGCGGAGGCGTACTGGGTCAACTCGCTCAAGGGCGGATCGGGCGCCCAACTCGGGCCAGGAGTCTATTTCTTCGATACGGTCGACGGGATCAATCCGCAGAATCTCACCGGGCCATCACGCACTGCCGAGTTGACTCCCGCTGAATCGTGGAACTCCTCGGACTTCGGAGGCTCTTTCCTCATGGAGGGCTTTGTCTATCTCAACAACAACAGTTGGGGGACGAAGGGCGTGGGCAGCTCGGCGACGGACGTGCAGGCCAACTTTCCCGGCGAGCCCTATCGCGACATCGGTTATCCGAAATGGAACACGGCCACGAGCTCCTGGGACACCAGTTGCGGGGGCACGATCTGCATGGTTGGCGCCGGCGACGGGTCATTCAGCTATCAGGATCTCAACGGCAACGGCAGGTTCGACGTCGTCACCATGCCAGCCCCGGCCTGGCTTTCAAACGATCCGGGAGTGGTCGGTCATGCGGCGGGAGCCACCTATATCCCCAAAGTCTGGAAGAGCCCTGCACAGGCCACCGCGGACTACGGCGCGCCCTGCACGATTCCCGCGGCGACGTACAACGGAACCAATCCCGCGCCGACCGATTGCTCCGAGCCTCATGAACCCTACCTGAATCTGATCTACTCGAACAATGCAGGGAACAGCATCACCGTCGGCTGGGAGCCGAATGCCACCCAGACCTTCCTCCCGAAGAACCCCGGCGTTACCTGCACGTCCGCATCCCTGCAGTCCGATTGCACCTCGAACGCGTACGACCTCGACGGCGCGCAGACCACACTCACTGTCATCCTCGACGGAATCCTCTATAACGAGGGAGACTACGCTTCGACCGGCAACTCGGCGTACTACGGCTCACTGCTGATCCAGGGAAACGTCTCCGGAACCGGCACCCCGGACATCTGGTTCGACGAGAAACTGATCAAGGGCTCGTGGGCTCCGCCCAACATGCCTCGGGTCATCGTCTACAACATGCAGACGGATGAGGAGACGTCGAACTGAGCGGATAAACCCAACTACATCCTCTCCGGCACCGGAATCCCGAGGAGACGCAGGGTGGCGGTCATCGTCTGCCGGAACACCTCGGCGCACACGGCGCGGCGCTGGCGCTCGGCGGGGTCCTTCTCATTGAGGATCGGGTACTTGTGGTAGAAGCTGTTGAACTTCTGCGCCAGCACGAACAGGTCGTGCGTGATGATCGACAGCTCCAGGGCGTCGGTGGCGCGGCGGATGGCGGCGGGGAGCTCGGCACTCAGCCGCACCAGCTCCCACATCTCGTCGGTGAGCCCTTCGGTGAGTGTGAGCTCGTCGAGTGAGGCATCGTCGAGCCTGGCGTCGACGCCACGCTCGGCCATCTTGCGGAAGATGTTCTCGACGCGGACAGTGGAGTACTGCAGGTACGGGCCGGAATCACCTTCGAAGGTCAGTGCTTCGTTGAAGTCGAAGGCGATGACCTTGTTGCGGCCGTACTTGAGCATGAAGTAGCGAAGCGCCGCGACAGCGATCTGGCGGCCGAGCTGTTCCAGCTCTTCGCCGGTCAGGCCTTCGCCTCGTCCTTCGCGCACCGATTCCGCGGCCTTTGCCTGCAGCGCGTCGAGCAGATCGTCCGCCTTGACGCCCAGCCCTTTCCGCCCGGACATCTCCAGGTACGGCTTCTTCGCGTCTTCCTCGGAGACGTCGATCCCGAGCGCTTTCGCCGTCGCAGGAGTCAGCGCCACCATCTCGTAGGAGAAGTGGATCGAATTCTCCGCCTCGCGCGCATGACCGAGCTGCCGTACGCCTTCCTTGACCACCTTCTGCAGGTACGCCTGCCGCACGTCGATGACGTTGACCACTTTCTGAGCGCCACCGAATCGCGGCGCCTCGGGTGAGCCATCGCCGCTCGTGGTCTCCCACAACACATGGCCGTCGGGGTACGTCGAGAATTCGCGGAAGTTGAAGGTGCGGTCGAGCAGGCCGAACTTCCAGAGCTGATACGCGATGTCTTTGCCCGTGTAGGTGACCGTGCCGTTGGAGCGGACGAGGATCTTGTCCGGTTCGTTCATCCCTTCAAACTCGGCGGCCTCTTCGAGCTTCATGACCCAGCAGTCTTTGTGCTTCCCTTCCGTTTCCTGAATGACGGCGCCGCTGGCCTTCAACAGCTCGAAGGCCCGGTCCCAGAAGTGGAGATTGATGATGTCGCTCTCCTTGGGCAGCAGATCGTAGGTGATGCCGAGCCGCAGCATGGTGGCGATATGGAGCTTCACGATTGCGCGGGCGATCATCGAGGCGAATTCGAAGGTGTCGCCCTCGTGGCGCTCGATGTCGTGCAGAGTGTCGCGGCGCCATTGCTGAGCCTCGGGATGCGCGGCGTAGTAGCTGGCCATCTTCGAATAGACGTCCCAGCAGTAGTAGTCGAAGCGGACGCCGGGATCGTCGATCATCGCCTTCACCTCGGCCAGCGACTTGGGCTCGAGGTGCCGGAAAGCGACGACGACGTCGGCGACCTGTACGCCGGTATCGTCGATGTAGTTCTGGGTCTCGACACGGTGGCCGAGCCACTTCATGCAGCGGACGTACGTGTCGCCGAGAACGGCGTTGCGCAGATGGCCGATGTGGGCGGCCTTGTTGGGATTGATGTTCGTGTGCTCGACGATGACGCGCTCACCGGTCGGTGATCCCGGCGCCATGACGTTGCGGATGTGCGCCGCCGTGAACGCGCCGCGATCGAAGCGGAAGTTCAGATAGCCGGCCCCTTCGATCGTCACTGACTGCACGAACATCGGCAGCTCGAAACCGTTGACCATCGTCTCGGCGATCTCGCGCGGCTTGCGCTTCAGCGCCTTGGCCAGTTCCAGGCAGAGCGGCGTGGCCAAGTCGCCCATGGCCAGCCGCGGCGGCGCCTGCAGCACGACGCGATCGACGGCGTGACCGAAAAGCGTCAGCACACGCGTGGTCAGCGTTTCGGTGAGTTGCTCTGTGATCTGTTCCAGGATCAAGTGTTACTCCGTTTCCAGCAGCGACCGGCCCGTCATCTCCTTCGGCTGCTTGATACCGAGGATGGCCAGGATGGTGGGGGCGACATTCTGCAACGCGCCGCCGCCGTGCAGCGAGCCAAAACGCTTATGCGGATCGACGAGGATGAGCGGCACGGGATTCATCGTATGCGCGGTGTGCGGCTGGCCGGTGGCCGGATCGAACATCAGCTCGGCGTTGCCATGATCGGCGGTGATGAGTGCCACCCCATCGACCTTCCGGACCGCGGCGAGGATGCGATCGATCGCGACGTCCGTGTCGTGAACGGCTTCGACCGCTGCCTTCATCACGCCGGTGTGGCCGACCATGTCGGGATTGGCGATGTTCATGATGATGACGTCGAACGCCTTCGATGCGATCGCTTCGACGACCTTATCGGCCAGCTCGGGTAGCGACATCTCCGGCTTGAGATCGTACGTGGCCACTTTCGGCGAGGGGACCAGGATGCGCTCCTCGCCCGGCGACTTGGTGTCGGAGCCGCCGTTGAAGAAGAAGGTGACGTGTGCGTATTTCTCGGTTTCGGCGATCCGGAGTTGTTTCAGCCCCGCGTGCGAAAGCACCTCGCCGAGGTGATTCTTCACTTCCTGAGGCGGGAAGAGCACCGGCAGCGTCCAATCTTCGCGGTACGAATTCATGGTGGCCAGGTGAACCTTCGGCCGCACGGCGCGATGAAAGCCGTCGAAGTCAGCATCCTTAAAACTGGTGACGATCTCGCGCATTCGATCCGCGCGGAAGTTGAAGAAGACCAGGGAGTCGCCGTCTTCGATTCGCCCTCGATGCGCTCCGTCCGCGGTCAGCACCGAGATCGGCTCGATGAACTCGTCCGTCACGCCCTGTTCGTAGAAGCGGCGCAGCGTCTCCAGCGGATCCCTGGTCTCTGTGCCGACACCGAGGGTCATCAGGTCATAGCCGCGCTGGACGCGGTCCCACCGTTTGTCGCGGTCCATGGTGAAGTAGCGGCCGATGACCGTGGCGATGTGGACCTGCGGCTTGCCCTTGATGTGCGCGGCGAGATCGCCGAGGTACTTCTCGGCCGACTTCGGCGGCGTGTCGCGCCCGTCGAGGATGGCGTGGACGAAGATGTCCTTCGCGCCCAGCGCAATCGCGGCATCGATGAGGCCATAGAGATGCGTCTGCATCGAGTGAACGCCGCCGTCGGACAGCAGGCCGGCGAAGTGAATCGCGCCGCCGTGCTTGACGGCGTCGACCAGCGTTGGATTCGCCTCCAACTCATGCCCTGACACTGCTTTGCCGATGCGGACGATGTCCTGATCGACGATGCGCCCCGCGCCGATGTTGAGATGCCCGACCTCGGAATTACCCATCTGGCCCGGCGGCAGACCAACGGCCGGGCCCGAGGCGTCGAGCGTCGTCCACGATGAATCGTGGAACAGCCGGTCGAAGCACGGCGTCTCCGCCTGAGCGATGGCGTTGGATTCGGCATCGTCGCGACAACCGAAGCCGTCGATGACGATCAGGATGAGAAAAGGGCGGGCCATGATGGCAGCTTCGCTGCGTTGTCGGTTGTCGGTTGTCAGGGGCGCGAAACCACGATTCGTCCATCCCCCCTCGCGGACGGCGAACCATATCAAAACGCTGCCCCGCTGCGACGACCCGACAGCCGCTAACCGACCACCGATAACGCGGCAAAGCCGCATATCCGCGAACCCTGCTACACTTTCAGGACTAGCACTCAGCACCGCGGGAGGGGGCGGACCCATGAAGACCTGGGAGTACAAGATCATCAATGTCCGGTCGGAGAACTACTCAATGGATCCGCGGCGGGCCGAGGAGTTGAACCGGCTCGGCGATGACGGATGGGAGCTGGTCAGCATCACGTCCATCAATTTCAAGACGGGCGCGACCGATCACATCGGCATGGTTTTCAAACGCGAGAAGCAACAGCACCCCGCGTAGCTGCTACAGTTACTGGTAATCCAATCGGAGTGACACCCCATGCCCAAGAAAATCCTCCTCGCGGATGACAGCATCACCATTCAGAAAGTCGTCGAGCTCACTTTTTCGGACGGCGATTACGAGGTGACGGCGGTCAACAACGGGGCCAAGGCGATCGCAAGGCTGGCCGAGATGCGGCCCGACATCATCCTCTCGGACATCATCATGCCGGAGAAGAACGGGTACGAAGTGTGCGAGTACGTGAAGTCGCACCCCGAGTACCGCAACATCCCGGTGATCCTGCTGACTGGGACATTCGAGCCATTCGACCCCGACCGCGCCGACAAGGCCGGTTGCGATGCGGTGGTGACGAAGCCGTTCGAGTCGCAGAGCCTCATTCACAAGGTCGAGGAACTGATCCAGCAGAGCCAGTCCAGCCCGGCCGTTTCCGAACCGGCGCCGGCCGCGCCCAGCGCCGATCCGTTTGGCCACGACAACGACATCTTCAGCGCCGCCCCTGCGCCGCCGTCGTCGCACGCCGCGGACATGCCATTCGATTCACCCCCCGAGGAGTTCGGCGGGGAGACCCGGGCCTTTTCTCGCATGACGTTCGAGGAGATGCAGCAGATGGCGACTGAGCCGAGCACGCCCACGACCGCGCCTCAGCCGGCGATGCCGGAGCCCGAAGCTTCGCCGTGGGACGAGCCGCCGGCGGCATTCGGCGGGGAGACACGCGCCTTTCCACGAATGAGTTTCGAGGAGATGCAGCAAATGGCTGCCGAACCGAAGCCCGCGCCGGAGACGGCGGCGCCGTTCCTCTCGCCTCCGCCTGAACCACCACCAGTTCCCGAGCCGTCGCCATGGGATGAGCCTCGGGATGACGCCTCCACGCGCGCCATCCCTAAGATGAGCTTCGAAGAGATGCGCCAGATGGCCTCGGCGGCCCAGCCGGAGCCGGCCCCGTTCGAAACGCCTGCTACCACGCCCCAGCCGGAAGCGTCCCCCTGGGATGAGCAGCCCGCTGCATTCGGAGGGGAAACGCGCGCCTTCCCGCGCATGAGCTTCGAGGAGATGGAGCAGATGGCGTCGTCACCGGCGGTATCGCACGATCCATTTGCCGCCGAACCGACGCAGGCCGAGTCGCCGTTTGCGGCCCCGGCGACACCGGAGCCGGCGGCAGAAGAGCCGGTGTGGTCGCTGGCCGCTCCGACGGTCGAAGCAGCCGCCGAGCCGCTCGTCAGTCATCAGATTACCGATGAGCCCGCGGTCAATAACCAGATCACGGACGTGCCTGTGGTCAATCCCCAGATCACCGACGTGAATCCCCAGATCACCGACCTGACCGACGAGCAGGTCGACCGTATCGCCCGCCGGGTGGTGCAACTGATGTCGGAACAGGTCGTCCGCAACATCGCCTGGGAAGTCATCCCCGACCTCGCCGAGATGGTGGTGAAGGAGCGGATCCGGCAGCTCGAAGCTGAGGCGTGAGTGGGAGGTTACTGGGCTGCTGAGTTGCAAGGTTGCTGAGTTGCCTGGCACCCCAGCAACCTTGCAACCCAGTAACTCAGTAACCCAATGAAGATCTACACCCGCACCGGCGACGCCGGCGAGACCTCGCTGTTCGGGGGCGCGCGCGTCCGCAAAGACGATGCGCGGATCGAGGCGTACGGCACAGTCGACGAGCTGAATTCGTTCATCGGGGTGGCACGGGCGAGCTGGCCGTCGTCATCGCTCGACGGTCAGTTGCACGCCATTCAATCGGACCTGTTCGACATCGGCGCGCATCTGGCGTCTCCCGGCACATCGCGTTTTGCCGGCCCGGACGCGGCGCGGGTTGCGGCGCTGGAGAAGGACATCGACGCCATGGAGTCGGAGCTCGCGCCGCTCAAGACGTTCATCCTCCCCGGAGGCAGCCTCGCTGCCGCGCAGCTTCACGTCGCCCGCGCCGTCTGCCGGCGTGCCGAACGCCTGGTCGTGGCACTCCGCGATGACGATGAGGCGACGAAGGCGTCGATCACCTACCTGAACCGTCTCTCGGATTTCCTGTTCGTAGCGGCGCGGTTCGCGAACCTTAGGCAGGGGGTGGTGGATGTGCCGTGGACGAGGGGGTAACAACCCGCGGCAGGAGAACGTAGGTCGGACTCTCAGTCCGACCGGCGCTTGGGACGCCGGTAATTTATAGACGCCTGTAGGTAATGACCGCGCAAGAACCGGTCGGACTGAGAGTCCGACCTACGTTCGATGCGACCTAATCCCCCGCGTCCCTCCGCCGCGGCGGATTCGCGGAGTTGCGCCAGGCGGACCACCAGAGATCGCGCAGCAGCGAGGCGCCGGCGGCGAGACGTTCGGCGGTGAAAGTCTTTCCTTCCGGTGACGGCGGGTTGCGGAAGAGATCGAAACCTCCGGCTTTGTCGACGCGGTAGACCTCTTCGACCAGCGCGTTCGACTGGCGGACGAAGGTGATGGCCGCGTCGAAGTAGTCGGCGCGCAACTGCGGCGCGGTCATCTTCGGCACGATGTCTCCCGTGACAAGGGCGTGAGAGACGAAATCCGACTCGAAACGGGCGTGGATCTGGCAATCATTCGCGTAGCCGTTCGGGTTCGGGGCGATCCAGCCGTTGTAGCTGATGGTGTCGTGCAATGGGTTGGAAGCGTCGGCGACGAAATGCCCGAGAACGCCGGAGTCACGGACGATGTCGCGCTCGATGAAGAGACGGTCCGGCGACCCGGGAGCCGAGGATCGCCAGAGACGCCATTCGACCGTGAGCTGCTCGCACATCTCGGCAATGCGCCAGGGAAGAAAACCGGGATCGGTGTTCCGGATGCCGTAGCGCCGCAAGGTGCCCGACGTCGTCAGCAACGCCAGGAACGAATACCGGTCGCGCGGCAGTTTCAGCGCGGCGATGTACTCGTAGTTCATCACGTGGTCGGGCGCGTTCGCCGCGTCGATGGCCGCCCCGCCGCCACGCCAGCGATCAGGGTCGGGACCGAGCCAGGTGAGCTGCGGGAACTGGAGATAGAAGAAATGCGGCATGTCGGTCGGCAATCCGATCGTCGCCGCCTCGTTCGCCATCAGGTGGCCGGCCTGCCCCCACGAGAAGGCGGGAGCGGCGGTGAGTGAGAGGAGGAGAATGAGAAGGAGTCGTTTCACGGGAGGCGCATTGTAGTGAAAACGAAAACGGCCCCGCGTGGCGCGGAGCCGCAAAGCAGTTTCCATTGGTCGGGGCAAGAGGATTTGAACCTCCGACCTCACGGTCCCGAACCGTGCGCTCTAACCAGGCTGAGCTATGCCCCGGGGAATCGGGATCGCGCCGGAAGCGGCGCGAAAAAGAGACGCGGATTCTAGGGGAACCAACGTCGCCGGGTCAAACCGGCCCCCTCCGGGGTTCATTCCGAACCGCGGGGAGCAAACTGGGTTGCATAGTTGCTGGGTTGCTTGAGTCACGACGCGTTACCGAGCAACTTAGCAACCCAGTAACCCACCACGCGTGAACGTAGCAGTGACAAAGCGGTGGAAACCATGGGCTCGCACAGCCGGGCGGAATCCCCTCTCCTCGCATCCTCGTTGCACGGAACGAAGGGGGACTTTATGTCCAAGCGTTTCATCACCTTGCTCATGATTGCCGCGGCGCCACTTCTCGCGCAGGGGCAGCAACAGACTCCACAGCCGTTCAGCGAGAAGGTCGACGTCAACCTGGTGCAGCTCGATGCGATCGTGACCGATTCCCGCGGCAATCAGATGCTAGGCCTCGGCAAGGACGATTTCGTCGTCCGCGAGAACGGCACACCGCTGACAGTCGACTCCGTCGACTACTTCTCGAACCGCCGCCTGATCGATGCGCCCGAGTCTGCCGCCAACTTCAAAGTCGAGCGGGTACACGACGAGCGCTACCTCATCTTCTTCTTCGACAAGGTTACGTCCGACGCGGGATCCCAGGGCGAGATGATTCGCGCGCGCACCGACGTGGCCCGCTTTCTCGACGACCATCTGCGTCCCGAGGATCGCGTCGCTGTCGTCGGCCACGACGTGAGGCTCAAGGTCTATACCGATTTCACGTCTGACAAAGCACAAATCCGCCGCGCGTTGAACGATGCCACCGCATACGGCCTCGGCATCCGCTCGAAGAACGCGGCCTCCACCGGCCCGTCTCTCCTTCGCAATATGGACCTCGATCGGATGCTCGACCGCACCGGATCGGTCTACGAGGCGCTCGATCTCCTCGGCGATGCGTTGCGGCCGATACGGGCACGGAAGGATGTCGTCCTCTTTTCGAACGGCATCATCGGCCCGGACGAAGAGGTGCGCGGCGGCCTGATCATGAGCCGCAGCCGCTATTACGACCCGATGATCGCGTCGCTCAACAGCGCCGATGTAACGCTCTATCCGGTCTCTCTGCAGAACGGCATCGGCGTGCCGGAGTTTGTGAACCAGAATCTGGCGTCGATGGCGAACGACACGAACGGGCAGTTCTACCGCCTCCACGCCAGCTACACCACGCCGCTGAGGCAGATCGAGAAGCAGACGGCCGGCTACTACCTCATCAGCTACTACACGAAGAAACGCCCGGGTGCGCACGGCTTCCAGAAGGTCAGCGTGGCGCTGCGCAACCCTGAGTTCAAAGTCACCGCTCGGTCGGGATACTCATACGGAGACTAGCCGGCCGCACGGCCGGAGTACCGTACCTCTGCCGGCGGGCCCAGTTCCTCCGGCAGCGGGCTCGGTTCGTCCCAGCGGACACCACTCCTCCGCCAGCGGGCGACTTTCCTCTCTCAGCGCACACCGTTCCTCTGCCAGAGGACACCGTTCCTCTCTCAGCGTAGACCGTTCCTCTGCCCGAGGATGCCGTTCCTCTCTCAGCGGGGGCCGTTCCTCTGCCAGAGGACGCGGTTCCTCTCCCAGCGCGCACCGTTCCTCTGCCAGAGGACGCCGTTCCTTTCCCGGCGCACACCGTTCCTCTGCCAGAGGACGCGGTTCCGCTCCCAGCGCGCACCGTTCCTCTGCCAAAGGACGCGGTTCCTCTCTCAGCGCACACTGTTTCTCTGCCAGAGGACGCGATTCCTCTCCCAGCGAGCTCGGTTCCTCTGCCCGCGTGCAACGTACCTCCCCCGGAGCGCATGGCGAATCGGGTCCGGGGCGACACTCCGCCCTCTACCCGCTCGATTGCCGGTCGAAGGCTTCCGGCCGATCACGAGGCCGCGAGGACCAGCCTGATCCGCTCGCCCGGCGCAAGCTGGGCGAGCTTCCACCGATCTTCCGACACCACCGTCGCCGGCTGCAGATAGCCGCCTGTAACGGGATGGTCCGGCCCCATCGCTACGAGGCTGCCGTCCGGGTGCCACTGCAGCGTGCCGAATTGCATGCCGCACGACGGGAGCTCCCGTAGCGCCGGTGCCTCTCGTAGCGCCGGTGGCTCGCCGGCCGCACCGCTGCCGGCTCGGCGGCGAAGGCGTATCCCCACTCGGTTGAGTTGCGGTGTGACCTCCCACTCCTCGGGGAGAGGCGGCGCATCGTGAGGGCCGAGGATGATACGGATGTCGTTTCGGTTCACACGGGGGTTCGACCCAACGCTGTTGTTCTCGGAACGTTCGGCCCCAGCTACGCTACGTCGAAGCCCCATCTTCGCCCGCACAACCGTCGGTGCCTCCGCGTATCTCGCCCGCATCTCGTCGACGCCACCCTCAATCGCGAGATAGCCGCGCAATCCTCGGTGAAAGCGGCCCAGATTCAGCTCCTCGCCGGCGGCGAGGATGAACGTCTGCACATTGCCGGTGCCGTCGCAAAACGCGACACGCCTCGGCAGGAGCAAACGCAGTCGCGGGGCGACCAGCACGCACTCCAGCAGCGGCACGTCATCGCCGTTGCCGACGGCGCGATTCGCCAGTGCCGCCGCGGCTGCGTCAAACGGACCACCCGGAGAAACGCCGTAATCGGCGCGCCTCCAGTCGCGCGCACCAACGATCGTCGTGAGCTGCCCGGGTACGACAACCTCGGCTACGACATCGCCGCCGGTCTCGACGTCTGCCGCTGCTGGCGTGTCGAACGACGAGATCGTTGCCGGGCGAAGCTCGATGGCATCACCGGGCGCAAAGCGATTCGGCGGCTCCGCATTCGGATCCCATAGTGTCGCGTTCGTCCTGCCGAGGAGGTTCCAGCCGCCCGGCGAATCGACGGGGTAGAAGCCGGCCATGGCGCCGGCGATGGCGAAGCTGCCGCGCGGGACGAGATTGCGCGAGGTCGTCCGGCGCGGCATCCGCCACTCCTGAGGCCAACCTTCGAGATAGGCGAAGCCGGCGCGAAACCCGAGGTAACGGGCAACGAGGCGCAGAGAGGGAACGCGCTTCAGGAAATCGTCGCGCGTGACGCCCGCGTGAGACAGGAACTCGAGAAGATCCGGCCCGGAGAAATCGACATCGATCACGTGCGTGCGCGGCGTGAATGCAATGGGAGGCGCGTCATCCCAATCGATCGTGGTTTCGCCGTCGAAAACGATGTAGAGCGACTGCTGGCCCACGATGCAGGCGACGACGTGCTCGCGCCCGCGCAGCGCGGCCGCGCGAGCGTGCAACTCCGCGGCGGCGACGTCAGCGCTGAATTCTGCGAGGAGGCCGCGATCGCCGGCAGGCGTCACTTTCGGCTGCATGCGGCCTGATGGTAACGTGCCGCCCCACCATGGCACATGATCATGTTCACGACGGTTGCAACCACAGCTCGATCCTTCAGGACGTGGCACGCCAGGCGATGATCGATCGTGGCCTCGCTCCGGACTTTTCCGCCGAGGCCGAGAAACAGGCGGAAGGCATCACCGACGCCGCCCAAGACGCAGACGCATCGATCAAGGATCTCCGTAAGCTCATCTGGTGCTCGATCGACAACGATGACTCGCGCGATCTCGATCAGCTCACGGTCGCCGAGGACCTCGGCGGCGGAAACACGCGGGCCGTGGTGGCCGTGGCCGACGTCGACGCCATCGTCAAAAAAGGCTCGCCGATCGACGATCATGCGCGCCAGAACACGACGTCCATCTACACGGCCGCCCGCATCTTCCCGATGTTGCCGGAGAAGTTGTCGACCAATCTGACGTCGCTCAACGAGCACGAAGAGCGGATTGCGATCGTCATGGACATGGTGATCGCCGCCGACGGCTCGGTGACCAAGGGCGACGTCTATCGCGCCCGCGTCCACAACAAAGCGCAGCTCGCGTACAACGCGGTCGGCATGTGGCTCGAAGGAAAAGGCGAGATGCCGGCGAAGGTGAAGGCGGTTCCCGGCCTGGGCGAAAATCTCAAGCTGCAGGATCACGTGGCGGACGCGATGCGCGAGCTGCGGCATGAACACGGCGCGCTCGATCTCGATACGATCGAAGCGCGTGCGGTCATGAAAGATGGGCACGTCGTCGATCTGCAGGCCGAGGCCCGAAACAACGCCAAGAACCTGATCGAGGACTTCATGATCGCCGCCAACGGCGTGACCGCGCGCTTCCTGACGGCGAAGGGCTTTTCCGGCCTCCGCCGCGTGGTTCGCTCGCCGGAGCGATGGGACCGCATCGAGGCGATCGCGGCGAAGTACGGTGAGAAACTGCCGGCCGACCCTGACTCGGTCGCGCTCGAGGAGTTCTTGGTCCGCCGCCGCAAAGCGGATCCTCTGCGCTTTCCTGACCTCTCGCTGGCCATCGTCAAGGCGATGGGCGCGGGCGAGTACGTGGTCGAGCGGCCCGGAGAGACGTCGATCGGACACTTCGGCCTGGCCGTTCGCGATTACACGCATTCGACGGCGCCGAATCGGCGCTTTCCTGATCTGATCACGCACCGCCTGATCAAACCCGCTCTGGCGGGCGGAAAGGCGGGATACACGGATGACGAGCTCACGTCGCTGGCGCAGCACTGCACCGATGCCGAGGATGCGGCGAACAAGGTGGAGCGGCAGGTGCGGAAGTCAGCCGCCGCCTGCATTCTCGAGCCGCGCGTCGGTCAGCGCTTCGACGGCATCGTCACCGGCGCATCGGAGAAGGGCACATGGGTGCGCGTTTTCCATCCGCCGGTTGAAGGAAAGGTCATCCACGGCGGTCACGGAGTCGACGTGGGCGATCGCGTGAACGTGAAACTCGTCGATGTGAACGTCGAGCGCGGCTACATCGACTTCGTCCGGTGAGCCCCCAGAGCCAGCAGAAACAGCGAAGGCGCGATCACGTGCATCAGCAGCCGGTCGGCTGTGACGGCGACGAGGTCTGACACGACCCACGCAGTAACGACGTATACGGCGGCATAGACAGCGAGCATCGAAATGACGACGCTGATTGCGAGCATTGCAGCGCGGCGGTCGATGCGTACCGCGAGCGCCGCCGCGATGACGACCGCAATCCAGAACACACCCCAGCGCGGCAGGAGCAGCATGTGCCGGGGGAAGGCAGTGAGCGCGTCGCCAAGGTGGGGGAGCTTCTCTGGAATCGTCGGCAGCAGACGCACGATGTCCTCTTCGTCACCCACCGGAATGCGCATGCGCCAGACGAGCAGCGCCACTGCCGCCACCCCGGCCATGATCGCCGGCACTGCAATCTGTTTGCGAAAGACGAACGCGCCGATGACAAGGAAGACGAGCGCGAACGGCAGCCCTTCGCTCTTGGTCAGCACGAGGAAGGCGAGCCAGAGGCCGAAGCGGAAGACGAGGTCGCGAGGTTGCGGGGTAGCGAGGTCGCGAGGCCGCGTCGTTTCGAAACCCTCCGAGACCGCGCAACCGCGAGACCGCGCAACCGCGGAGACCAGTTCGAAGAACGCACCGGCGACGAACGCGGCCAGCGCAATGTCGCTGTAGGCCGACAGCACGCCGCCCTCAGGCTCGACGGCGAATTGCGGGATCCAGACGAGCAGCGCCGCACACCAGGCGCCCGCGGATGGGGAGATGAGTTGGCCGATCCGCTCGCGCACGAGCAGCGCGAGCGCAACGAGGAGGCCGAGGTACAGCCAGCGGATCTGACGATCGTCGAGGTCGTGGGCGAGTCCAAGGATCACCGCCCCGTCGAGCGGGATCAGAAGAGGGTATTGATTGCGCGGATCGAGCGTCGCACCCTGGAAGAACGGCCCGTCGATGGAACGCTCGTGAGCGATTCCTTTCGCTTTCAGCACCCAGAATGCGCGCCCGTCGAAGTCGTTGAGGGGAGTGATGGCGGAAGCGAAGGTGAGGGCAACGATGGGGACGAGCATGAGGATGGTGGGGAGTGGGGGGTGGGGGGTGGGGGGTGGGAGGGGGTTGGTGGGTTGGTGGGACCTAACAGCTCGAAAGGCCCGCAGAATCACCCACCCCCCACTCCCCACCCCCCACCCCCCAACACCAACCATCGCCACGACCAACGGTACATGCACGACACCGACGAGGAACAGGATCGAGCCCGTGATGCCGGCGCCGAAGAGAAATGCCTCGCCGACGCTTCGGCGTCCGATGCTCCAGCCGACGAGCGGGAAGAGGGTGAGTGTTACGAGGAGTCCGATCATTTCGCCGGCCAGAGAAAGTCGGTACGGCCGTTCAACTCACGTGTGGTGGCGAAGCTGTAGACGTTGCCGCCGACGCGCGGCGCTCTCGTAATCGGCCGCGAGATGAAGGCATGGGGAGGTAATGGAATCGATTCGTCATCGACGACGGCCGTCGCCTGCATGTCACTCGGATTGAGGACGAAGAGCTTCGTGTCGCGATAGAGCGGGGCCACGGCGATGGCGGTAGCTGCGCCGGCAATGTTCGGAAGCAGCGTTGCGTCGCCGCGTCCGCGATTGGCGAAGTAGAACGCGGCACGCAGAGGGGCCGATGAGTCGACGCGCATCCATCCTCGGTCCATCACTCCGAAGAGTTGGTGTACGAAGTCGTAATAGGCCGCAGTGGTACCCGGCGCGATCGTCATCGTCGACGTGATTCCCTTAGGCCAAAATGTGACGCGCACTTCGGCAGATGCAGGATTCGGATTCACGAGCGTTGCCTCGATTACGAACGTCTCCGGTGACGGGCCGTCGATGGATGCGGCAATGGGCAGCACGAACGCGGCCGACGGCTCGCTCAGCTCGGGCGTCGTGACGACACGACGGCCGGCGCGCAGATCGCGATCGCGGAGAACGTCGTAGGCGGTGCGGGCGACACGATCGGCCGTCACGGCGACGATCGTTTTCGGTCGCGTCGGGTCGGGGGCGGCGTTGCGGTAGTTGTTGCGGCCGACGAAGATCCGGGTGCGAATCGGATAGAGATAGTAGTTGGCGAAGACGGCCGAATCGAAATCGCGCGGCGCCGCCACCAGCGCGACCGGCTCATGCCGCGGCTGCTCGCGCCGTAGCGCTTCGACGGACGCATACCACGGCCCCATCTGACGCTCCCGTCGCGCCTCATAGGGCAACGGAAGCAACGTGCGGGCGTTGTCCACGATCACAACGAGCCGGGGCAGCGTCGTGGCGGCGAGCGACAGAAACAGCAGCGCGCAGGCGATGCGCGGGACCAGCGAACGATTGCTCATCCGTTAACTACCAAGACGGATGCCGTTCCGGAGAATGTGCGCATGAGTTCGAAGTTTATCTGAGCGCAGCGACGGATTTCTTGAGCTGCCGCGCCACCGGAGATCCTTCGCTATGCTCAGGATCGACTGACGCGGATGTTGTCGATCAGCCGCGTCCGTCCGAGGCGGACGGCGCCGGCGACGAGAAGATCGCGTTGGAAGTCCGCCGGCGGCAGGAAGGTCTCCGGATCGACGACAGCGAGATAGTCGATCTCCATGCCTGGCGTCTCGTCGATCACCGTTCGCATCAATCGCTCGACGGAGCCCACGTCCTCGACGCCGTGACTGATGGCCTCCTCCCCTGCACGCAGCGCGCGATGCAACGCCGGCGCGAGGGCTCTTTCGTCGGCAGACAGGTAGCTGTTGCGTGATGACCGCGCCAGACCGTCGTTCTCTCGCGCCGTTTCGGCGAAGACGAGCCTCACCGGGACATCGAGGTCACGAACCATCCTTTCGATCACCGCGCACTGCTGCGCGTCTTTGCGCCCGAAGACCGCCAGATCTGGCTGGACGATGTTGAACAGCTTCAAGACGACGGTGGCAACGCCGTCAAAGTGCCCCGGGCGCCGCTCGCCTTCGAGCGGCGTGGCCACCCCTCCAACGGACACCGTTGTCTGCGAGCCGGGCGGATACATGACCTCGACCGGCGGCAGGAAGAGCAGATCGACATTTCTCTCCGCCAGCAGCGTGGTATCGCGCGCCTCGTCGCGCGGATAACGCGCCAGATCTTCATTCGGTCCGAATTGCCTCGGGTTCACGAAGATCGACACGACGATAAAGTCGGCGCCGCTGCCACGTGCGGCGTCGATCAGGGAGAGATGGCCTTCGTGGAGAAAGCCCATCGTCGGCACGAAGCCGATGGTTCGGCCGGAGGCTCGCGCGGCTGCGATCGCGGCGCGAGTAGCCTCTATCAATGTCGCGACGATCACCGCGCGGCCCCGTTTGGAGTTGGGTTATCCGCAACGTTCGTAGCGCCGGCGCCTGCCCTGAGCGGAGTCGAAGGGGCCCGCCGGCTGGACCGCCAGCGGCTCGCTGGCGATTGCGAGAAAGAACCGCCGCCGAGCCGGCAGCGGTCCAGCCGGCGAGCCGCCGGCGCTACGCGGCTCACACTCACTGCGCCTTCGCCATCTCGATCACGACGCCCTCGCCATACAACGCGCGGAGCTCCTCCGCGCTGGCGGCGTGGAACGACTCCTTCTCCTCGTCGGGGAAATTGCCGTCGCGCACGTCGGCGAGATAGTGCTCGATGGCGGCGCGCATGTCGTCCGCGATGTTCGCGTAACGGCGGACGAACTTCGCGGTGTGGCCGTCGTACAGGCCGAGAAGATCGTGGAAAACGAGAACCTGCCCGTCGCAGGCAGGGCCGGCGCCGATGCCGATGGTCGGTACCGACACCCGCTCGGTGATCATCGCCGCCAGCTCTGAGGGAACGCACTCCAGCACGATCGAGAAGCAGCCAGCCTGATCCAACGCCAGCGCCTCATCGACGAGACGGCGGGCGTCGTCGCGATTCTTCCCCTGGAGTTTGAACCCGCCGAGGGCGTTGACCGACTGCGGCGTCAGGCCGATGTGGCCCATCACCGGAATCTCGGCGTCGAGGATGGCTTCGATGGCCCGGATGCGTGAGGGCTTTCCTCCCTCGACCTTGACCGCTTGCGCTCCCGCCTGGATGAAGCGGCCGGCGTTGCGCACCGACTCTTCGGCGGTCACGTGATACGAAAGGTAGGGCATGTCGCCCACGAGGAGCGCATGCGTCGTGCCGCGCGCCGCCGCGCGGGTATGGTGGACCATATCGTCGACGGTGACGCTCAGCGTGTCCGGATAGCCGAGCACGACCATGCCCAGCGAATCGCCCACCAGGATGACATCGCTGCCGGCGGCATCGGCCACCTTCGCGCTCGGGTAATCGTAGGCGGTGATCATCCCGATGCGCTTCGCGCCCTTCATGGCGCGGATGGCCGGAACGGTGATGCGTTTGTCTGCTGCCATTTGCTCCTCCTTGGGGCCGGGAGGAGGAGAAGCGAAAGGATGAAGGCGGAGGGATGAAGGATGAACGCCGCAAACCGTTCATCCTTCATCCTTCATCCTTCATCCCTCAACCACTACCCCCGTCTCGGTCCGTTGATTCAGGATCCAAGCGGTACGTAGTACTGCGTCCCCTTCTTCGCATTGCGGATCTGCTCGATGAGCTGATCGAAATGCTCAGGGGTGTTCACGAAATCGATCTCGTTCGTGTTCACGACCAGCAATGGCGTCTCGTCGTATCGGTAAAAGTAGTGCGAGTACGCTTCGCTGAGCTCTTGCAAATATTGTGGTGAGAGCGACTTCTCGTATGCCTTTCCGCGCTTCTTCACGCGCTTGAGTAGTGTATCAAGCGATGCCTGCAGGTAGATAACGAGGTCCGGCCGGGGCACATTCTCCCGCAGCATCTCGTAGAGCCGGTTGTAGATCATCAGCTCCGAGTCTTCCAGAGTCAGGTAGGCGAAGATCTTGTCTTTGGGGAACGAGTAGTCGGTCAGGATCAGCTCGGTGAACAGATCCCGCTGCGCGATCGACCGCTGCTGGTCGTAGCGAGAGAGCAGGAAGAAGAGCTGGCATCGGAAGGCCGCGCCGCGCTTGTCTTTGTAGAAGTCGGCCAGGAACGGGTTGTCGACGTCTTCCAGGATCTTCGTTCCGCGGAACCGTTTCGCCAGCAGATTCACCAGCGAGGTCTTCCCGGCGCCGATCGGCCCTTCGACGGCGATGTGGCGAAACGGCAGAGGCGGCACGTGGGGAAGGATAAAGGATGAAGGATGAAGGGTGAAGGAATCGTTGACAGGGTCGCGCGGTCTCGCGGTTGCTGGGTCTCGCGGTCCCCTGCATCGCGGTCTTGTGTTTTGCCGGTAAACACCGCGAGACCGCGCGACCCCGAGACCGCGCGACCTTCCACTTTCTGCGTTCCGATCGTGATACAAACCGCGCCCCGATGCTCCAACTCGATACCTACACTCTGAACAACGGCCTCCGGGTCGTCCTCAACGAAGACCATTCCGCGCCACTCGTGGCGGTCAACCTCTGGTACCACGTCGGGTCGAAGAACGAACGCCCCGGACGGACCGGCTTCGCCCATCTCTTCGAGCACATGCTCTTCTCCGGCTCGGAGCACGTCGGCAACAACGAGCACTTCCGCTACGTGCAGTCGGTCGGCGGCGTTCTGAACGGGACGACGTTTTTCGATCGCACGAATTACTTCGAGACGCTACCGTCGAATTACCTCGCTCTCGGCCTGTGGCTGGAGTCGGACCGGATGGGCTACTTCCTCCCGGCTCTGACGCAGGAGAAGCTCGATATCCAGCGCGAAGTGGTGAAGGAAGAGCGCCGGCAGCGTTACGACAACGTCCCCTACGGCACCGCCTTCGAGCGGTTGCTCAACCTCGGCTACGATCCCGATTACTCGTACCACTGGCCGACGATCGGCTCGATGGAAGACCTCGGCGCGGCGTCGCTCGACGACATCCGCGAGTTCTTCTCCACCTGGTATCGCCCCGACAACGCCACGCTGACGTTGATTGGAGACTTCGTTCCCGATGAAGCGAAGCGGCTGGTCGAGCAGTACTTCGGTCCCATCGCCGCGGGCGGCCCGTTCCCGGCCTTCTCGCTCGAGCGCCGGCCGCTGAACGGTGAACGCCGCGAAGTCGTTCCTTCCCCTGTGCAACTTCCCCGCGTCTATCGGTTCTATCACCTGCCGAAGATGGGGCACCGCGACTGGATCGCCGGCGATCTGCTGACGTCGGTGCTCAGCGGCGACAAGGCCAGCCGGCTGGAGAAGGCTCTCGTGCTGGAGCAGCAGATCGCCACCGACGTTGCCGCGTACGTGCTGCCCACCGAAGCCACCGGCATCTTCATGTTGCAGGCGACGGCAAACGAGGGGGTCTCGATCGAAGACGTTGAGCGGGCCATCGATGCTGAAGTGATGAGGATCGCGAACGAAGGCGTCACCGCGGACGAGTTGACGCGCGCGAAGAACCGTGCCGAAGTCGAGTACGCGCACCAGATCGAAAACTACGACACCCGCGCCGATCTGATCGGCATGATGGCGACCTACTTCAACGACCCGGCCCTGGTTCACACGTGGCTCGACCCCTACCGCGCCGCGACGGGCGACGATCTGCAGCGCGTGGCGCAGCAATACCTCGGCGCCGAGAACCGAGTGACCAGCCTCTTTGTCCCGGAGAACGCATGACCCTTGACCGCAACGTCGCGCCGCAACCAGGGCCGCCGCGGCCGTATCACTTCCCGCACGTGGCGCGCCGCACGCTCGACAACGGCCTGCGTCTGCTGGTTGCCGAGAATCACAACGCGCCGCTCGTTTCGATGCGGTCGCTCGTACGCTCCGGCGCCGACTACGACACGCCAGAGCTGGCCGGACTGGCATCGCTCACCGCGGAG